>JGI12109J20283_12804688_pt1 | contig 93134 bp, 74 predicted proteins | sample ElkSlonscriptome_12_FD_20283 | JGI IMG/M metagenome (IMG submission 20283) | reverse complement strand
CGGTTCCGCCTGCGGCAGCATGGTACGGTTTTATCTTTTTTCACAAAACATTTTTCACTTTGTGAAAAATGTTTTGTGAAAAAAGGATGATTTCTTCCACCCTGCCGGAGGCGGTATCCTCTTCCAGGGAAGGAATCACGTAAGCCCGGTTATTTGAACGGTATTGCCCCATGACCAACCCGTTTCCGACCGTCTCTGAGAAGCTGGTGAGATGCGCCAAACTGCCCTTGCGATAGCTACGCTGAACCGCTACACTGACCGCAAAAGCTCTAAGAGAGAAGGTTGATGCTATGTCGCTGCGGATACGGTTAACACTCTACTATACCGGTTTCTTTGCCTTTGCGCTGCTGCTGCTTGACATCGGGACATTTATGGCGGTCAAGCAGACGTTAACCCGTGATGCGCGTACTGATCTGCAGGCGGGCACTAAACAGATTCTAGAGATCTATAATCGTAGCCGCGGCCGCTTAGAATTTGTCGAACGGGATGGCGCAATGATGATCCAGGTGGGGGGCAGCCCTGCCGAGGCTTTTGTTATCCCCAACCTCTCTGCGCAGGTCTTTTCGCCGCGCGGTGATCTGGTCGGCCGCTCGCCCAATCTGGATGGTCAGAAGCTGCCGCTCCCGGAGGATGTCCTGGATATGACGGTTGACTCTGCCGGGGATTTTATCTTTCGGGATGTTGATGGGGTGCGCTGGCTCTCGCTGATCACACCGCTGGGCCTCACAAACAGCAACCAGCTTGTCGGCTATCTGCAGATTTCGCGCCCGCTGGATGATATGGAACATACGCTGGGATTACTTATGCTGATCCTGTTGGGGGGGGGTTCGGTGGCGCTGCTGGCGGCGGCGACCGGCGTCTTCTGGCTCTCGCGGGCCGCGCTCGCGCCGATTGAGCAGGCGGCCAAGACTGCCCGCAGTATTGTGCGTGCCGAAGATCTGGGCCAGCGTATTCCTATCCCCGCCTCGCAGGATGAGTTGCAGCGCCTGACGATTATCATCAATGAACTGCTGGGCCGCCTGGAAGCACTCTTTACCGCGCAGCGCCGCCTGATAGCCGATGTTTCGCACGAACTGCGCACGCCCCTGGCGGCGATGCAGGGCAACCTGGAGGTGCTGGCCCGGGGCGCGCAGCGTGACCCGGAACTGCTGGCTGAGTCGCTGGCCGATATGCGCCGCGAAACCACCCGTTTGATCCGCATGGTCAATGACCTGCTGCTACTGGCGCAGAGTGAGGCCGGGGTGCAGATCCGCCGCGAGCCGGTCGAACTTGATACGCTGCTGTTGGAGATCCATCGGGATTTGCACACCCTGGCAGGCGATGCCATGCTGCGAATTGGGGCCGAGGATCAGGTGATTGTGCAGGGCGACCGCGACCGACTGAAGCAGGCGCTGCTCAACCTGGGGGTGAATGCGCTACAGCATACGTCGGCCGGCGGCACAATCACGCTCGGTCTGGAGCAGCGGAGCGGCTGGGCCTGCCTGTCTGTGGTTGATACCGGCGTGGGAATTGCCGCCGAAGATCTGCCGCATATTTTTGATCGCTTTTACCGGGCTGATCGCTCCCGTTCGCGGCATGGTGGGGGCGCAGGGTTAGGGTTGGCGATTGTCAAGTGGATCGCCGAGGCGCATGGCGGTCAGGTGTCGGTTGCCAGCGTACCCGGGCAGGGCAGCACATTCGCTATCTGGCTGCCGCTGCCGCCTGCTACCGGCAGTTCGGCGGTGTTGTCCGGTAGTGGGCAGGTTGTTGCCGGGTAACCGGGCGGGTAGGGACGCACAGAAGCGCGTCCCTACCCGCAAAAATGCCGACAGTATTGTTTCGCGCACAGGCGCAAAGAACCGCATGTCTTGCGCGTCTTTGCGCGAGTTTATTAAATGACAGAGTTACGCGGTGGACCGTCAAACCGGACGTTTCATTCGATAACAGCGGATTTCGCCTGCGGCAGCGTGGTACTTTCTGTTTCTTTTTCACGAAAAATTGGCTCGGAGAGCCAATTTTTCGTGAAAAAGATCTGGTAACGTCCGCCCTGCCGGAGGCGAAGCGGGTCGTTTGTCCAGGCAAATGCCGGGTTTGGAACCGACCGCGTAAGTTCTGTTAATAATAGGAGTTACGCGGTGGGCGTTCGGACCACGAACAACACGAAATGAGCGAACACCGCGAAACGGCCAATGCTGCCATGGATCATGCGATCTCGGGTTTGGTGGCGGATATCGCCTCCGGCAGGGCGGAAGACTCCATCTTTCCCACAAAAAATTTGCTCTGGGAGCAAATTTTTTGTGGGAAAGATGGCCCCTTTCCCGTCTTTTTCGGAAAAATGTGGCTCGGAGAGCCACATTTTTCCGAAAAAGGATGGTTTCTTCCGCCCTGCCGGAGGCGAAAAAAACTCGCTCACGGAGGACCGCGTAACTCCTGTTAATAAGGTAGCTTCTAATACTGATTCGACAGCTTGAGCGCGTAGCTAATCCCGCTTTGCAGATTTCCGTGGGTGCGAATGTCGCCCAGGTCGGCACCCAGGGTGATCAGGGTCTGCGCAATCTGGGGCTGGATGCCGGTCAGCAGCACCTGCGCGCCAAGCAGTTTGACCGCTCTGGCGGCGCGTACCAGCGCCTGGGCCACCTGGGTATCAACCACCGTGACGCCGGTAATATCCATGATTGCAATATCGGCCTGGTAGTGTGCTATCCCTTCCAGCAGTGTTTCCAGCACCATCTGTGCGCGCCCGCTGTCGATTGTACCAATCAACGGCATAATCACCACATTGTCGGAGATGGGAATGAGCGGGGTGGAAAGTTCGCGCAGGGCATCCTGTTGCGCCGCGATGACCTGCTCTTGCAGGCGGGTACGTTCGGCTTCTTCTCGCTTCTGCGCGGTGATATCCCGGGTGACGGTGCCCAATCCCAGCGGTATGTCTGTGCGCGGATCATTGACGGTAAAGAGTGTGTAGTGGATTGGGAAGACTGCGCCCGTTTGAAAATGGCGAAAGCGAAACTCGCCTTCCCAGCGCCCCTTTTCCCTGATGGCCGGAGTAATATGTTCCTCCGCGTAGCGCTGATCTTCGGGAGTGCAGAAGTCGGCAATATTCATCTGCCGGGCTTCATCAAAGCTACTGAGCCCGACCATCTTCAGCCCGGCAGCATTCAGGTAGATCGGCGTGCCGTCGAATGCGGCGGTGCCGATAAAATCGCTGCTGTTCTCGATAATTGCAACCAGGCGTTGGAGATTCTGCTCGACCTGCCGAGAGGCCGTGATATCCCGGTTGATGGCGGCGATAGCCTGGGGCGTTCCGTCTGTATCCCGAATAAGAAATATCGAGGATTGGATCGGAAAGGTGCTGCCGTCGCGCCGCCGGTTGATACTCTCGCCCTGCCACATGCCCTCGGTCTGGACGATCTGCATGCCCTCATTGACCAGAGCCTCGATCTCAGGCGGAATGATCCGGCTGAAGTGCATCCCGATAGTTTCATCGCCATAGCCGTACATGGCGCGGTAGGCCGGATTGGCGTAGGTCACATATCCGGCGAAGTTGGATACGCCAATGGCATCGGGCGCATTTTCGACCAGAATCTGGAACGTGCGCATCTCCTGTTCCGCGCGCTTGCGATCAGTAATATCTGCTGAGACCCCACCAACTGCATAGACTGCGCCATGCTCGTCAATCAGTGGGAATTTTGATGAGAGGTAGGTGTGGGGCGTGCCGGCAACCAGGATAACTTCTTCACTCTCGATTGGATGTCCGGCCTGGCTCACGGCCTGGTCGTTGCGCGTCACCTGTTGCGCAATTTCGGGTGGTAACAGATCATAATCGGTTTTGCCCACGATCTGCTCATCGGTCATATCGAAGAGTTGTTCAAAGGTGTGGTTGGTCAGCATGTAGCGCCCTTGCAGATCTTTGATATAGATAACGATCGGGGAGTGGTTAAGAATGCTCTGAAGCAGGTTCTGGCTCCGCCACATCTCCGCTTCCATCTGTTTCTGCCGGGTAATAACTTCAGTGATAAACAGGATACCGCCGATCGTGCCCTGTCCGTTGTACCAGGGGCGGCACTCCCAACGATTGTAGGTGACGCTCCCATCGTCGCGGACAAAGGCATCTTCCTCGGCCTGCTCCACCTGCCCGGCCAGGCTGCGTTGATGTACCTCTTTCCAGCGCTCCGGGACTTCGGGGAAGACATCATAGTGACTGCGGCCGAGAAGTTCCTGATCGGCAACGTTATAATCTTGCCGAAAACGGTCACTTGCCAGGATGTAGCGCATCTCCGGGTCAAAGGCTGCGAAGGCGTTGGGCACATGCTGCACCACTGCCTGCAGCAGCGCATCCCGATCCTGTAGGTTTGCCTCAGCCTGGGTAAGTTGTTCCCGCAGGGTAGCCTGAGTCTGCTGCAACTCCGCGACCTCCTGGCGAAGACGATCAACCTCTTCGTGAAGTAGTCTATTGGTGTCGCCGCGTGTTGTCACCGTTACCTCCTTATGGACATATACAGAACAGCGAACAAAGCAACACAGAACAAAATGCGTCCGGCTTGTCGCCATTGGAAACCTTGTTTGTCCATTGTCCTGTGTTGCTTTGTTCTTTTTATGGGATGAAACAACGTCTTTGCAGAAACACTGTCGATAACCGAATATCTTTGCATAAGTTTTATAGTGTCTAGGGTTTTCCCCAGGTTTGTTTCTGCAATGTCTCACTGTAATCGCATCTGCGGGAACCGGAAAATAGGCTATTGGTCCTGTTGACTTGCCGCCGACAGGGTGATATGTGACTTGCATATGGCAACCCGCCATGGTAAGCTGAATCGTATCCGGTATGTGCAGGGGAGCGTGACCGGGCCGGCGCGGTTGTCCGGAGCCAGACTCTGCACGCGAAGAATGACCACCAACGAGCTACGTGAACGGTTGATCACCGCTGAACATTCCAGGCACGACGAGGTACCACGTGGCTGAGGAGCTACAGCCATGTCATGGATTGATCTCGAAATCCAGGAAGATTTTACGCGCGCCCGGCGGCAGGCCTTTGTCGGCCGGTTGCGCTCCATGCTGAGTCGCACCTCGAATGAATTGCTCTCACTTGAGGACGTTCGCCGCCGCCTGAATGCCCACGGACAGCGCTATCTGGGACTATGCAAGGTACCGCTGGAGCAGATTATCGGCAGCGAGAATCGGTACTGCGATTTTGACCGCAGCTTCTACCCCCGGCGGGATACGAGCAAGGCGCGCTGGACAAGCGTCTACAAAGCGCACTATGAAGCCGTCGGGTTGCCGCCCGTGGAACTGTACAAAGTCGGCGATATCTATTTTGTGCGCGACGGCAACCATCGCATCTCGGTTGCCCGGCATCAGGCCCAACCCGTGATTGACGCCTATGTGACGGAGATCCTGGTTGATGTGCCGGTGTCGGCAGATATGAGTGTCCGCGATCTGCTGCTGATGGAGGAGTACAGCGACTTTCTGGAGTGGACAGAGTTACACCGCCTGCGGCCCGATCAGCGGATTACCTTCAGCGAACTGGGGGGGTACCTGGACCTGGTGCAACATATCAATGTGCATCGCTACTACCTGGGGATGGAACAGGGCCGGGAGATCAGTCGGGATGAAGCCGTGGCAAACTGGTATGATCAGGTGTATCTGCCGGTCGTCAATGTGATCCGCAATCAGCAGGCGCTAAATCGGTTCCCCAATCGCACGGAGGCTGATCTCTATCGCTGGGTTATGCACCATCGCCGGCATATGTGTGAGCGCAACCAGGGAGTCGATCCCGGCGCGCTGGCGGCGACATCTGAATATGTTGCGCTCTTTGGCCGCAAAAGCCTGGTTGAAGCCACCGAGCGGCTCATCCGGGGTATGCTCGGCACACGGTAATATGCATCGACGGAGTGATGACGTTTTTGTCATTGCAGTAAGCAATAGTATACAAAAAGTAAAGAAAACTCCTTCAAATGTAGCTTCAGCGTAAGAGTGTGCTAAAATTGAAAGAGTACCCTTCATACAACCTGTGCTTCAGTCTCCCCGGTGAGCTGAAGCAGTGCGGGAATAGAGCTTCCGATGAACAAATATCATCATCCACCTGAGTCTACCATCCATTCCCCGGCTGCCACGCTGGAAGTCATGCCCGACCGACCCGACTCGGCCTTCCAGCAGGAATATGCCGATGACGCGGACCTGAACCTGCTGGCGGAACTGCTGGCGGGCCAGGATGCCACGCTCCCCACCGCCGTGGCAGCGCCGGCCACCGATGCGCAGTTCGATCAGAATAGCCGCCGGGATCGCCGCTCGATGCGCGAGAAGCTGCTGGCTCCCGAATATCAGCGCCTGGAGCAGTTGGAAGTACAGGTAGCTGAGTTGCAGGCCCAGCTTCGGGACCGTGATGCGCTCATCCGCACGATGGCGCCCCTGGTCAGCCAGATGATTGCGCAGCGCGTGCAGGAGTCGCGCGATGAGGTCGCCGAGGCGCTCTACCCGGTGATCGGGCGTACCATCCAGCGTGCGGTGAGCGAGGCGATGCGCGATCTGGCGCGGCGGATCGATCTGACCCTGCGGCGTAGCATGCGTCCCCGGTTTCTGGTCGGATTGATGTTCAAGCGGTTGCGCGGCGTCAAACCGGAAGAGGCGGCGCTCCGCCAGGCATTGCCTTTCCAGGTGCGCGAACTTTTTCTGTTGCACCGGGAGTCCGGGCTGCTGATCCAGCATATCTCGGCGGTAGGGACGCTGACGGATGCGGATCTGATCGGCAGCATGCTGAGCGCGATTCGCGCTTATGTCGCCGACTCGTTTGAACCGGGCAACGGGACTTCGCTTGATGCTATCGAGTATGGCAGCGGGAAGCATATTTTGATTGAAGAGGGGCAGGCGGCGCTGATCGCCGTGCTGGTGCAGGGGGTTGAGCCGGCCGGCTTTCGGGCGGCGCTACGGCAGCAACTCTTTGAACTGCACCACGCCTGTGGTACGCTGCTACGGAGCTTCAAGGGCGATCCGATTGACTCGGCCATGCTTTTGCCGCAGTTGAACCCGCTGATGGAGTGGAGTGATGCTTCAGCGTAAAGTATGCCTGATTGGCGATTTTGCGGTTGGCAAGAGCAGTCTGTTCAACCGCTTTGTCTACAATCGCTTTTCCGAAACCTATCAGAGTACCATCGGGGTGCGGGTTCAGCGGAAAGTTGTCACTGTGCAGGGGCGTGATGTTGCGCTGGTGCTCTGGGATACCGAGGGCGGGCAGGATAGCAGCACGGTGCGGGAGAGTTACCTTGCGGGAGCGTCCGGGGCGGTGATTGTGTGTGATCTGACGCGGAACAATACTATTCTCCATTGTGAAGAGTATGCTCATATTCTGCGTCAGAAAAATGCAAATATACCGTTAATCATGGCCGGCAATAAGCTGGATCTGGTGTCGCCGGAGCATACGCACGTCGCCGTCGCGCGCCGGGTGGCCCAACTGATCCAGGTGCCGTTGACGCTCTCCAGTGCCGGCAGTGGTGAAGGTGTTGAGGCATTATTCCAGTCGCTGGGAGAGGGATTAGTCGGTGTCCACCCAACTTCCTGAGCAACCATTCCCCGTAGACGACCAGGGGCAGCATCTGCGTGCGCCGGGGGTCGCATATCTGATCTGCGACGCTGATCTGCAGGTGACGGATGTCGGCGCGTCCGGTGCTGCACTGCTGGGGATGCCGGAGGTTACGCTGATTGGTCAGTCGTTGACAAGCATCTGCCTGCCGTTGCTGGGCAATGAGGACCAACTCGCGGCGGTCTGCGCGCGCACCCTGCCCCATCTGCAGATTGAACAGATTAACCTGGATGATGACCAGGGCCGGACTCGCTATATTTCGCTGGTGGTCTGGCCGTACCGGCAGGCCGAGTTGATTGTTATTCTAAGCGATGTCACCCTCCAGAGCCGCCAGCAGCAGCGCCTGCAGCAGCAGCACAACGAGTTGCTGCTCCTGAATGAGCAGATTGCCGCCCAGAATGAGCAGTTGACTGCGCTCAACGCCGAACTGGAGGAAGTCTCACAACGCAAGTCGAATATGATGGCGATTGTGACACACGATCTGCGCTCGCCCCTCACCGCCGTAACCGGGTATGCCGGTATGCTGCTCGAAGAGACCTGCGGCCCGCTGACCTCGGACCAGCGCGAGATCCTGGAGGCGATCCATCAGCAGGGGCAGCATATGCGCGATCTGTTGAGCCGGTTGCTGGATCTGCGCCGCCTGGAAGCTACGGAGTTGCAAAAACGCACTCCGGTTGACCTGAACCTGCTGCTGATGCGCGCGGTCTTCTCCTTCCACGATCAGGCGCGCCTGGCCGGGGTCGAGTTCTGCTTCCCGGAAGATGCCGACGAGGAGACGCTGCAGGTGCCGGGTGATGCGGATATTCTGCAGCAGGCGGTTGCGAATCTGCTCAGTAATGCGATTAAGTACACTGGAGCCGGGGGCAACGTGACGGTACGCCTCTACCGGGCGACAACGCTGCCTGCACTTGATCCTCCGCTGGACCCCACTGGCTGCTGGTGCGTGATCGAGGTTGCCGATACCGGGCCGGGTATTGCCGATGATGATCTGCACCGGATCTTCGATCCTTTCTTTCGCACGGACGAGGCGCGTGTCCGGGGTCCGGCGGGCAGTGGTCTGGGGTTGGCAATTGTGCAGATGGCCGTGCGTCAACACCACGGACGGGTGCATGTCATCAGCAGCTTGGGCCAGGGGACAACCTTTCTGCTGTTGCTGCCGTGTGATGCGGCCGACGCGGTGGGGATCTGAGCCGCTTTGTAGGGCGGACGCGCGAATGAACGTGGAGTTTGTAATCCGGACATCCGCTAGATCGGAGTCCCGGCTTCAGCCGGATCGGGCGTTCCTGGCAGGATGTGGCAATCCCGGCAGGCATTCAACCGGCTGAAGCCGGGACTCCAGGACATTTCATATCCAGGCTATTTTTCAAAGTTCATAAGCCGGGACGCCCAAATCGGCGAATGAACGTGGAATGTTTAATCCGGACATCCGCTAGATCGGAGTCCCGGCTTCAGCCGGATCAGGCGTTCTCGGCAGGATGTGGCAATCCCGGCAGGCATTCAACCGGCTAAAGCCGGGACTCCAGGACATTTCATATCCAGGCTATTTTTCAAAGTTCATAAGCCGGGACGCCCAAATCGGCGGATGAACGTGGAATGTTTAATCCGGACATCCGCTAGATCGGAGTCCCGGCTTCAGCCGGATCAGGCGTTCTCGGCAGGATGTGGCAATCCCGGCAGGCATTCAACCGGCTGAAGCCGGGACTCCAGGACATTTCATATCCAGGCTATTTTTCAAAGTTCATAAGCCGGGACGCCCAAATCGGCGGATGAACGTGGAATGTTTAATCCGGAAACCTTCTGGCGGGAGCATGGCTCCCGCACTCCAAAATTCGTGGTTACAACCGGACAAGCAACTCCAGCAGCATGCGCCGGTAGCCCTCGCCGGTAACTTCCCCCCAGATGCGCGGCAGGTCGGCCAGCAGTTGATCGCGCTCCCGTTCACGGTGGGTGATGTATGCCTCCAAAATCGGGCGGGCGTCGGCGGGCACCGCGAGGGCGTGAATGTAGGCCGCAGCGACCGCAACATCCTGTAAGGCTCCCAGGTGATCTTGCAACTCCTTCAGCGGATCGATCACCTGGTCGGCGTCGGGGCCGAGCGTTTCGGCGAACATCTCCAGGACGTAACGCAGCCGTTTGCCGGCGATGCGGGCCTGATGCAGCGCCTCAGCCGGGTTGTTGCTACCCCTCTGCGGGTCTATGGTCAGTTCATGCGCACGCAACCCCTCGTAGCTGTGCCAGATAGTGCTGCCCGCCAGATCGCGCACACGCAGGGTGTTGTTCCAGTCCTCCCGCTCCGCGCTGGTAAACCTGGCAAATGTGCGTTTGAAGTCGGCATAACGCCGGGAAGCAAGCTGCTTGAGCAGCAACTCCCGCGCTTTAGCACGGTCCTGCTGGAGAGCTGTCGTCAACGGTTCCAACCCCGGTCGCTGCTCTTCCGGCAAGCCTGCGGCATACTGATCTACCTCCGCCAGGAAGACATCGCAGTCGCGCACCGCACTCGACGTGCGGGCCAGCCGCCGCAACTCTTTGCGGTAGGTGCGTACCTGTTTGGTTGGCGCAACCGGGTCCAGACTTGCCAGCACCGCCCGCAACCGGCGGGTAGCGACGCGCAACTGATGCACCGCTTCGATATCGTTATCAGCGCGCACATTGTGTTCCTGGGAGAGCAGTTTGCGAAAATTGCGGCGCAGGATGCGCTGCCCCACCTCCGCCAGCGGCGTTGTGGCATTGCCCGGCGTGGTGGGCTGGGGCTCGGCAACCTGATCGGCCAGTTGCTGGTCGGTATCCTCCACCGATAGCGTCTCGCCCATGCCCACTTCCCCGGCGATCGGGATCTGCTCCACCACCAACTTGGGGTCAAACACTCGCCGCCAGAGGTCAGCCTGTTTGCCGGCGCGTGCGCCATCCTCAGCCGAGTCACGCCCGGTCAGGCGTAGCAGCACCTGATCTCGGTCGATTTCACAGACGTGAATCTGGGTGGTCTGGCTCTGCGAATAGTCCAGCCCGTCGGCAACCCGTAGCAGGGCCGCGAGACGCAGGGCCACCGCTTGCTCTTTTTTCTTCAGGCTGAGGTAGGCCGGTTCCGCATTCGGGTGGACCTTTTTGCGATGAAATGCCACCAGGCAGGCCACCAGGTTGCGTTCATCCGGGCGCAGTTCCTTCAGATCAGCATTGAGCACAATATCGCGCCCAACCGTGTGGTGCTGCGCGGGATCGCTGGTCAGGCCAACATTATGCAGCAGCGCGCCCATCTCCAGCAGGGGGCGCGTCTCCGGCGGGAGGTTGTGAACCTCGGTCAGTTCATCAAACAGCAGCAGTGCCAGGTCCGCGACATGCCTCGCATGCTCCCGGTCAACGGCGTGCTGTTCCAACAATGCTTCTACAGACAGTGTTTCTACGGTCATGCTTTTTGTCACCTCGTGCAGTGTGTCAGATAGCGTGTGTTGCCTGTTGCATAAGTCTATAGATTACAAGGTTACAGGCTACGAACCCGTTTGCTCAAGCAGTGCCAGACCCTGTTCCAGTTTGGAGCGTTCTTCGGGGATGAGCGTGATATGTTCGCGCAGTGCGGCGGTTAAGGCATCGAGATCATCGGGGCTGCCGTCGGGCAGCAGTTCAATTTCAAGTTCGCGGAAGGGCTGCGTCTTTGCGCCGGCACTGATCGTGCCCTCGTCCAGACTGATCTCGGCGATGTGTGTGCCGTCACGTTCGGCATAGATATGCCGGCGGCGGGTCTCAATCGTCAGCAGTTGCACCAGCGGGGCGTCGCCAATGATGTTGCAGACCTGCTCACGCGCGGCGGCGTCCGGCCAGGCGGCCGGGTTGGGCGTATCTGCGGGAAACTCCCACTCGGCTCGGCGATGCACGCCCGCGGCTACCTCGCCCGGCCCCTTCAGCGTGACCACGCTGCGCCCGGCAACCTCGCGTGTACGCAGACCATAGCGCGCATCCCGCAGGCGGCCATCGTCCGTGTCGTAGTAGGTGTTACGCTGCGCTTCAATCTCCGCTTCCGGGTGCAGGGCATAGTTTCCAAGCCGATCGAGTTGCGGAAGTTGGGTAAATGCGTCCGGTGCGTCAATCCGAAATTTAGCCTCAATCTCCATACACTGGTTCCTTACACTAATTTAACTTTTTTATAACCAACTTAACAGAAACTTAACCTATGTGACCGCGTAGTATACCATGAAATAGAACCGCTCCATGTTGTTGATCTCTTTGCCGGCAAAAAGAGATCACTTACAGGAGTTACGCGGTGGGCGTTTGGACCGCGAACGCCGTGAAATGAGCGAAAAGCGCGAATCTGCCAATGCTGCCAGGGATCAGGCGCTCCCGCGTTTGGCGGGGGATAGCGCCGTTCTCAGCGGAGGCGCAGAAGCGCGTCCCTACGATAACATGTTTACACCTGAAAGGGATAGCGCCGTTCTCAGCGGAGGCGCAGAAGCGCGTCCCTACCATAACATGTCTACACTTGAGAGCCTGTCTTAAAAGGTGGCTCGCGTCGGTCACACGTTAATGCCGGTTGCCCGGATACACCGGACAGCTCCCCAGGAGTCCCGGCTTCAGCCGGTGTGCGGCCGAAACCGGCTGAAGCCGGGACTCCTGCTGTCGGGGCCGTATCTCCACAACAAACCCTTTTCAGACAGGTTCTGAGAGGGCTATCGCCGCTCTCAGCGGAGGCGCAGAAGCGCGTCCCTACGATAACATGTCTACACCTGAGAGGGACATTGCCTCCGGCAGGGCGGAATGGAACATTCTTTTTCCGGAACATGTGGCTCGGAGAGCCACATGTTCCGGAAAAAGATAAAAAAGTACCATGCTGCCGCAGGCGAAACAGACTTCCATCGGGTCAAACGTCCAGTTTGGATCTCAACCGCGTAAGTCCTGTTAATGAATGCCGGAGAGTCACGGACGGGCGACACCTATGTCGCCCGTCTTGTTCAAGCAGAAATTGTACCAGGGAGTGGTCAGTCAAGGGTTGGTCAGGGCGGCTTTGCGGGTTGCCGGGCGTGGTACCATGCGCAGCGGCGGGGCCACGCGCTGCGGCCGGTAGCCCAGTTGCCGCATAATCGCGGTGCGCTCCTGCTGTGGTTTACTCTCCAGTAACAGCCGTCCATTCTGTTCGCCAATAGCGATGCGACGTGGCTCCGGCGTCAGGCAGTGGTGCGCCCCACCCCGCCCGGAGATCATCTGCTGGTACGCGCCTACGCCACAGACCGCCAGCACCTGTCCGCTGCCGGTATCGGGCAGCAGCAGCGGCTCCTGCGCCGGGCGGGGGTAAATATCGTCCGAGTCACAGGTCTGGCGTCCGGCCAGGCGCACCGGGCGTACCGGCGCATCCCAATTGTCCAGCGGTAAAATCACAAACTGCTGATTATCAACCAGCACCGTATCGGGCATGCTGACCATCAGGCTACCATTGATCATGTACCAGGCGGGCGCACCATGCTGCCCGGCCTTGACTTTGCCGACCTCAAACAGGAAGACGCTATGGTTGGCAACGGTGTAGCGGCCAAACTCGCCGATCAGATCGGGCATGGGTACGGCATAAGCGGCGCAGACCTCCCGAATCTGTTCCATCAACTCGCGCAAAAACGTGGCATAATCAAAATCGAAATCCAGGGAATAGCCGGAGGTGGGTATACCGCCGCCAAAGTTAAAGTAGCGCAGGCTGGGCACCTGCTGCCGCAGCCGGCAGTAGGCTGCGACCGACTCCCGTAGCATTGCCAGGAAGTGTTCGCGGTCTTCAACCTGGCTGCCAATCATCGCATGGTAGAGCACAAGGTGATGCCGGCTCTCCTGCAGCTCGGCGGCAACCTGGTCGATTTCCGCACTGGTCAGGCCAAAGCGGTCATTGCCCAGGTGGGTGCCGTCGCGGTTGCCGGCGGCGCGCTCGCGTACACCAAACTTCAGCGGATCGGGGCAGGCGCGGAGTTCGGCCAGTTCATCAAGGTCGTCAATAATCGGCACGATACTGGTGCAGCCATCCTCCCGCAGCGTACGGATCGCCCGCGTATACGCAATATCTTTTGAGCCATTGCAAAAAATCAGCCGGTCACGGGGCAGAATACCCTGCCGCCAGAGGTAGCGGGCAATCTCCACATCCGTGGCGGCCGAGGTCTCGTAGTGCGCACCAGCATCGAGCGCCGTCTGCACAACTTCAGCGGCAAAGTTGGCCTTGGTGGCATAGGCGTAGAGAAAGCTGCCGGCATACCCGGTTTCGCGGCGGGCCTGGTCGGCCCAGGTCTGCATCTGTTTAACCTGCCGGGTAATCTGCGGATAGTAGACGACTTCCAGGGGAGTGCCATAGCGGCGGGCCAGGTCATTCAGGTTGACCCGGTTGCCGAGATAGAGGCACCCGTTCCGGCGTGTCAAAAAGTCCGTCAGTGGGCCTTCACTTGCGCGATTGTAGCGCTCCTGCAAAAAGCTGGTGTAGGTCTGCTTGTTCAATTGTACCAATGCCCTCCTTGTACATATAAGTCAAAAAAACGGCACGACAAATGGCGTGACGATGCGACGAGGCGCGGTCTGACGGACGTGCCGTTGGCAACGTTCCGTGGCAACCGGGCGTTCGCCGGTGGTCAATGGTCGGTCGTCAGGAAAAGAGGAGGCGAGGCAACTGGTACGCTCAGAGGGGCAACTGGTGGCTAGGGGCCGGAAGAGGCATACAAAAAACCCCTGCATCACTGGATGCAAGGGCCGATGAGGGTGACAGATTCAGGCGTCAGGAACGCATAAATCACCCGTTATAGGCCTCAACCAGGATGCGCTGTGAGCGCACAGCAGAGCAACTCGCCGCAAGCTAAATTGTTGCTACCGTCCATACAGCCTCACACTAGCTCATCTGGAAATGCGTTCTGCGCCAGGTAGTTGACACGAACAAGTCGCAAGGACCATTCCCGATCACCAGCGGAGCCCTCAGCGACGAGTGGCGGCTGGTGCCAGATGAGCGCGGATCCCGGGCTGATTACTCAGCCACAAAAATAGATTGTACACCTTTTATGCGTATAAGTCAAGAGCTGCGGAAAATCGAAAATCGGGTTTTCGGTTCTCTTTGTTCTCGGTTCTTGATTATGCTATACTGCAAACGACTCTTTGACAGGAATTACGCGGTCGGTTCCAAGCCAGGTGTTCACCTGGATAAACGGCCCGATTCGCCTGCGGCAGCGTGGTATGTTTTTATCTTGTTCACAAAAATGTTGCACCTTGTGCAACATTTTTGTGAACAAGCATGGAGTTTTCCGTCCTGCCGGAGGCGAAAGTTCCTTTTGGGTGAGCAACCGCGTAACTCCTGTCTTTGACATAACAGATCATTCCCACCGGATAACTCATAACGTGTGATAAACGGCTTGATGCTTTCCACCTGATACAAGGAGTAGCGTGATGGTTGAGCGTATCTGCCCCCAGTGCCAGCGGGGAAATCCGCTTGAGAATCGTTTTTGTGGACAATGCGGCAACTCGTTGGACCGCGATGAACTGGCTCCCCGTCAGTCAAATGACATAATTATCGCCGGGCATACGGTACCTGCGCAACTCAAGCAGGTTGGGCAGGCTGTGGCGGTCAGTCTGGCGACGCTGGCGGCTGAGGCCAGCCTGGCCTGGTTGCGCCAGCGCATCGAGCGCATTCGTCTATCGTCAGTCCAGCCGTCGCAGCACCCCACCAGTCCGGTTCGTCATGTTGCGCCCGCCTCTCATGCCGAGATTGTGCCGACTAATCCGGACCCCTCAAGCAATGTTGTTACTATCTTGAGCCGGCGTGTCGTCGAAATCTGGGACCGGGACGGCATTGCACGCCAGACGATTGAGCGCTCGGTCTGGCGGCGCGAAGGATAAACAAAGAACCCAGAACTGAGAACCCAGAACTGAGAACGCCAGGCCGCGAACCAGCAAACGAGAACCGCGAACCAGGAATCAGCAGCGACGGGAACCAGAAAGCAGCACCATGCGTCTTAGTTGCAAGACCACCAGTTTCCCGGTTCCGCGTTCCTGGTTCTGAGTTTTTGGTTCTAAGTTCTACAAAGGATTTTCCCAGATGACTGATGCCTATAATTTTCTACGTCGCCAACTTCAGCCGATGGGCCGGCGGTTGCGGCTGCGGGATACGCTCCTGGTTGCCGGCCGCAGTTTTTGGATTGCTACACTGCTCTTTGCGCTGGTGATCCTGCTCGGATTCTTTGTGCCCATTCCGCATCTGCGAATCCTGGCGCTGCTCCCGCTGGTCGTCTGGGCTATCGTGATGAGCGGGCATCTGACTGTCCGGCGGCTGCCGCTTCAGCGGGTTGCGCGTCGCGTGGATAGCACGCTGGATCTGCGCGAACGCCTCTCAACCGCGCTGGAACTGCATGAACAGCCGGAGCAGGGGCCGCTCATCCCATTCCAGCAGGAGGATGCCGCCGCTGCCGCCCGCAGCCTGCATCCTCGCCAGATTCCCCTGCGAATCGAGCGTAATCCTCTGCTCTTGAGTCTGGTGCCGCTGGCCCTCGGCGTGATCCTGCTGTTTGTGCCCAATCCTCAGGATGCAATCCTGGCGCAGCAACAGCAGGTTGCAGCCGTTTTGGAAGAGGAGGCCGATAAGCTTGAGGATCTACGCGAACAGGTTGCCAACAACGAAACGCTCACGCCGGAAGAACGCGCCATGCTGGAACAGCAACTGGCGGAACTCGAAGAGCGTCTGCGCCAGAACTCCGGCAACCGCGAGGAAGCCCTGGCGGATCTGTCGGCAGCCGAGGCGCGGCTCCAGCAGCAACTCGATCCGCAGGCCGATGCTCGCCGCGCGGCCCTGGAGCAGATGGCCCGCAACCTGGAGCAGATGTCGGGGCGCAGCCCCAGCCGGCGCCCCGATCTGGATCAGGCGGCGCAGCAACTGGAGCAACTGGCCGAGGAACTGGAAAACATGAGCGAGGAGGAACGCCAACAACTGGCCGAACAACTCGCGCAGCAGGCCGGCCAGATGGCCGCCAGTGACCCGCAGACCGCGCAGAGCCTCTCGAATGCGGCACAGTCGCTGCAGAGCGGCAATACGCAGCAGGCTGCCGAGCAACTCCAGCAGGCCGCCGAGGGTGTGCGGGACGCGCAGGGTGAGCTTGCCGACCAGGAGGCGGTCCAGGAGTCGCTCTCGCAGATCCAGGATAGCCGCCGGCAGACTGCGCAGTCCGGGCAGCAGGGGCAGCAGGCCGCGCAGCAAGGGCAACAGGGCCAGCAAGGGCAACAGGGCCAGCAAGGGCAACAGGGCCAGCAAGGGCAACAGGGCCAGCAAGGGCAGCAAGGGCAACAGGGGCAGCAAGGGCAACAGGGCCAGCAGGGCCAGGGACAACAGGGCCAGGGTTCGCCTGCTGGGGGGGGCTCAAATGCCGACAACCTGGGGCAGGGCCAGAGCGGTAACACCACCGGTGATCCCGATGGCTCATCCAGCGGGTCTGATGCCGGGAGCGGCAGTAATGACCTGGTCTACCAGCCCTACGACCCCTCCGGTAATGAGAACAACCCTGACTTTGTGCAGGGGCAACAGGGGCAGCAGGGCGAGACCCAGCGGCGAGAGGGCGAGAGTAATCTGCCGGGAGTAGAGAACTCATCGGTGGTGCCCTACGAGCAGGTCTACCCCGACTATGCCCGCTCCGCCGGCGAAGCCCTTGACCGGGGCTATATTCCGCCGCATCTTAAGGATTATGTGCGTGACTACTTCTCGCAACTGGAGCCGGGGAATGCCCCCGAATAATCCGGTTGCCGACGCGGACCCCTTTCCAGAATCGTCCCTAAGGATTTTTCTAGCCATATCACCTACAGGAGTACCATATGACAACCCCGCCGCAGCCGATACCGCCGCAGACACCACCGCCGCAAGCGCCGCGTATCAGTCCGGATGACTTCCGCCAGCGGGCCCAGGCAATCGAAGCCGAGGTCGGCCAGGTTATTGTTGGGCAGCGTGAACTTATTCGCCAGTCGGTGGTGACGCTGCTGGCCGGCGGCAATGCGCTGCTGGAAGGCGTGCCGGGTCTCGCCAAGACCACGCTGGTGCGTACCCTGTCCGATGTCATTGATTGTAGTTTTAGCCGCATTCAGTTCACACCGGACCTGATGCCCGCCGATATTGTCGGGACTACCCTGATTAGCGAAGATGAGCATGGTCGCAAGGTCTTCCGTTTCGAGCCGGGACCGATCTTTGCCAACCTGGTGCTGGCCGACGAGATCAACCGCGCCACGCCCAAAACCCAGAGCGCGTTGCTGGAAGCAATGCAAGAGCATACCGTCACGGTTGCCAAGACGATCCATCAACTACAGATGCCCTTCTTTGTGCTGGCAACGCAGAACCCGCTCGAGATGGAGGGAACCTACCCACTGCCGGAAGCCCAGTTGGACCGCTTCTTCTTCAAGGTACATGTGGAGTTCCCCTCGGCTACCGAACTGGTTGAGATTGCCAACCGCACCACCGGCGCACGCAAGCCGCAGACGCGCAAGGTTGCCAGTGGTGAGATGATCAACGAAATGCAGGCGCTGGCCCGTACCGTGCCCATTGCCAGTCATGTGCTGGCCTATGCCGCGCGTCTGATCACGGCGACCCACCCGGAGAGCAAAGAATCGCCCGCCATTACCAAACAGTATGTGCGCTACGGCGCATCGCCGCGTGGCATGCAGTCGCTGATCCTGGCAGCCAAGATCATGGCGTTGCTCGATGGGCGGTTCAACGTCGCCTTTGCCGATCTCAAAATGGTGGCGCTCCCGGCCCTGCGGCATCGCTGTGTGCTCAACTTTGAAGCCCAGGCCGAAGGTGTGAATCCGGACGAGGTGGTCAAGGGCATCGTTGAGGCGGTAAAAGCCGAATAACGCATATGGATCCACTGTTTGACTCGGCATTTTTACGCAAACTGGATCGGCTGACCCTGCTGACGCGGCGGGCCATGGCCGGTGAGATGCAGGGCGAGCGGCGCAGTCCCCGTCGGGGCTCCTCGGTGGAGTTTGCCGACTTTCGGCCCTACACCGTGGGCGACGATATCCGCCAGATCGACTGGAATCTCTATGCCCGCATGGAGCGCTTCTTCCTCAAGCTTTTTGTGGCCGAGGAGGAGTTGACCATTCATCTGTTGCTGGACAACAGTGCCTCGATGGATTGGGGCGAGCCCAACAAGTTTGACTATGCCCGCCGTCTAGCGGGTGCGTTTGGCTATATCTCGCTCAGCAGCCTGGATCGCGCCACCGTGGCTGCCTTTAGTAGCGGCAGCGCGCAGCAACTACCCGGCGCGCGTGGGAAACGCGGCGCAATCCCGCTCTTTGCCTTTTTGCAGAAACTTACACCCGGCGGTGCGGGCAACCTGGCGGCGACCTGTCATCGCTATATCCAGACGGCCCGCAATACCGGGCCGTTGATCCTCTGTTCTGACCTGCTCGATCCCAACTGGGAACATGCGCTACGGACACTCGCTTCCCGTCCGTTTGAGATTACCTTGCTGCACATCCTCGCTCCGCAGGAGATCGATCCGCAACTGGATGGCGACTTCCGCCTGGTTGATAGCGAGAGCGGCACACCGGTCGAAATTACCGCCGACCTGGATATGCTGCGGCGCTATCGCCAGAACTTTGATGCCTGGCGGGGCGAGGTTGAGAGCTTCTGCAACGGGCGGAGTATCAACTATCTCTTTGTCGATACCTCAATCCCGGTTGAGGATTTTGTGCTGGCGCAGATGCGGAAGCGGGGTGTGTTGCGGTGATCCTGACCGTCCAGTTGATTAAACCCGCCAAAGATACGGTCATTACATACCAGGGGACGCTGCTGCAACGCGATGCTACGCACATTCTGCTGCACGCGCACTGGGAGCGTTCCCTGGTCGATCTGGGGTGTGTCACCTTCGCGCCCGGCGATCAGCTCTACGAGCACTTCTACAGCGACCGCTGGTACAATGTCTACGAGTTGCGCACCAGCGAGAACCGACTCAAGGGCTGGTACTGCAATATCACCCGTCCGGCTGTTTTTCACGCTGACACGATTGAGTCGGAAGATCTGGAACTGGATCTGTTTGTGTCACCCGACCGCCGCACCATCCGGGTACTTGACGAAGAGGAGTACGCGGCACGCGGACTTGAAGCAACCGATCCCGCTGCGCACCAGGCCGTGATGCAGGCGCTGGCCGAGCTACGCGCGCTGGCTCAGCAGGGCGCGGGGCCGTTTGCGCCAGGATTGTTACGGTAGGAACGTGCTTCTGCATGTCCGCAACCCGGCTCCACCGCCGACATGCCAGTGTGAGCCGGTGACCGTGCCTGCACCTGAACGAACCATTTGTCTGGGGGGAGAGATGTATGAGTGTAGATACAGAACTTACAACCGAGACGATTACCTATCCCGAAAGTGATGGTCAGCCCATGGCAGAAAACACTCGGCAATTCCGCTGGATCGTCACAATCCAGGGTGGGTTGGATGCGCTTTTCCAGGATGCCCCCGATGTTTTTGTGGCCGGCGACCTCTTCTGGTATCCGGTGGAAGGGCAGTCGGCGATCTGCCAGGCTCCTGATACCATGGTCGTTTTTGGAAGACCGAAAGGTGATCGACGTTCCTACCAGCAGTGGCAAGAAAACAATATTGCGCCGCAGGTGGTATTCGAGATACTCTCACCAGCAAATACACTTTCGGATATGATTAAGAAACTGCGCTTCTATGAACGCTATGGCGTTGAAGAATACTACATCTATGATCCTGATCGAAATGACCTGAGCGGCTGGCTGCGTGCCGGTGCTGAATTACAAGAAATTCCGGCCATGCCGGAATGGGTCAGTCCCCGCCTGGGCGTGCGCTTTGCGTTTGAAGCGGGCGAACTGCGGCTCTATTATCCCGACGGACGGCGCTTCGCCACCTATCTTGAACTGGAACAGCAGCGCAAACAGGCAGAGCAGGCCGCCGAGCAAGAACGTCAGCATGCGCAGCAAGAACGTCAGCGCGCTGAGCAGGAACACCAGCGCGCCGAACGCCTGGCTGCCCGCCTGCGTGCCCTGGGCATTGACCCTGATGCAACAGATCAGTAACAAAACTGTAACGGGAGTTATGCGGTGGGTATTTGGACCACGAACAGCCCGAAATGAGTGAAAAACGCGAAAGTGTCAGTGCTGATCTGTATCATATGACACCGCGTTTAGTAGTGAATATTACCGCCGGTAGGGTGGGACAAAACAAGCTTCTTCACAAACATTTGCTCTGCAAGCAAATGTTTGTGAAGAAGCAAAAAATAAGTACCATGCTGCCGCAGGCGAAATTGGCTTTCATCTGATGAAGCGTCCGGTTTGCATATCAACCGCGTAAGTCGTATTCATAAAAGGTAACGCTTATGTCCCTGCTTGCTCCCCTCGCCCTGATCGGCGCGGCCATCATCGGGCCGATTATCGTGGCGATGTATCTACTAAAACTGCGCCGCGAGGAGCAGACCGTCTCCTCGACCTTCCTATGGCAGCGGATGGTACGCGATATCGAGGCCAACGCGCCCTGGCAGAAGCTGCGCTACAACCTGCTGCTGCTCTTGCAACTGCTGCTGCTCTTGCTGCTGGTGCTGGCGCTGGCGCGGCCCTTCTTCCTGACCGAGGGCATCGCGGGGCGCAATCTGATCCTGATTATTGACCGCTCGGCCAGCATGGGCGCGGTTGATGTTGCGCCGACCCGCCTGGAAGCCGCCAAAGACGAGGCGATCCGGCTGGTCGATCAACTGCCCGACGGTGGCCGCGCCACGGTTATTGCTGCCGGGGGGCAGATGGAAGTCCCCGCCGCTGCTACCACCGACCACCGCGAGTTGCGCAACGCGATCAACGGCATCACGCTGCAAAACAGCGGCGACAGCGATCTGGCGCAGGCGCTGACGCTGGCGGGGGCACTGGCTGCTCGTGAGGAGCAGAGCGAGGTTGCCATTATCTCCGACGGCAATGTCACCATTCCGGAGGATCTGACGGTGCCCGCGCGCGTGAGCCTCTTTCCGATCGGGCGTAGCGGTGATAATGTGGCTGTCAGTGCGCTGGCGTTGCAACCCGGTACCGCCGGGCAGACGCTCTTTGCGCAGGCGACCAACTATGGCGACGCGATTGTCACCCGGCGCATGGATATCTACCTCGACGGCGCGCTCTTTAATGCCTACAACCTCACTATCGATCCCGGGCGCGAGCAGAGCATCGTCGCCGATATTCCCGCCCAGGTCGAGGTGGCCGAAGCCCGGTTGAGTGATGTGGACACGCTGCCGACCGACGATCAGGCGTGGGCTGTCAGTACGCTGGGTGATCAGACCAATGTGCGCATTATCGGGCCCGGCAATCGCTTCCTGGAGACAGGGTTGGCTCTGCTGCCCGGCGTTCAGTCCACGCTGGTGCCTACCAGCACAACCAGCTTTACGCAAACCGCCGCCCAGGTACCGTTAACCATTCTCGATGGTGTGGTGCCGGCAGAATTGCCCCCCGGCAATCTGCTGTTTATCGCGCCGCCGACCAGTACCGATTACTTCTCGGTGACAGGGGAGTTGGAGTTCCCCGCCGTGCGGCCTATTTCCGGTGATGAGCCGCTACTGCGCAACGTCAGCCTGAGCGAGGTGAGTGTGCTCAAGGCAGCGCGCATCAATCCGGGCAACTGGGCGCGCGTGGTGGTGGATAGCGACGGCGCACCGCTGCTGGTGGCCGGTGAGCGCGACGGCCGGCGCATTGTAGTGCTGGCCTTTGATCTGCACCTCTCCGACCTGCCGCTGCAGGTGGCCTTCCCGTTGCTGCTCTCCAATATTGTGAGCTATCTCTCCCCTGGTAGCGGTGCGGAGGCGGCCCAACTTACGCCCGGTCAACCGCTGGCGCTCCAGGTGGACCCGGCGATCACCGAGGTGCGCCTGACCCGTCCGGACGGTACGCAGATCAGTTCAACCCGTAGTGACCAGATCACCATCCAGAATGGGCAGGCGGTCTATGCCGACACTGATGCGCTCGGCGTCTACATGGTTGAGGAGTTCAAAGATGGCGAACTGCAGGCGCGCCATCGCTACGCCGTTAACCTGTTTGCCGCCAATGAGTCCCGGGTTGAGCCGGAAGAAGAGCTTGCCATCACCCAGACTAGTGGCCTGCAGTCGGCCGCAACCGATGAGCGCGTGGGCCGCCAGGAGTTCTGGCGCTGGCCCGCAGCCCTGGCGCTGATTGTGCTGATCATCGAGTGGCTGGTCTACCAGCGCAACGGCATTGCCTACCTGCGTGACCGCCGGCGCAACCGGGGCCAGCGCCGCAGCCCGCTGGGAACGCGCTAAACCGTACAGCGGCGGACGAACGCTACACTTGCGCCTGATGTTCGTCCGCCGCTGCCGTCCACCGTCCGCCGTCTTTCGTCTTTTCTCCTGCACCCTTCCACTTTTTCCGTTATAATATCTATATCCCCACAGAATGACAATACACGTCAGAATGCAACGACGAGGAGGTGGCATGAGCGTTTACAACCCCCTTGACCCGGATTTTGCCTTTACCATCGGCATCGAAGAAGAGTATCAAATTATTGACCCGGAAACCTGCGAGCTACGTTCCTACATCACGGAGATCCTCGACGACGGGCATGCGCTCCTGCGCGAGCAGATCAAGGCCGAACTGCACCAGAGTATCGTGGAAGTCGGCACCAAACCCTGCCGCACCATCTCCGAGGCCCGCGCCGAGTTGCAACATCTGCGCGGCACCATTGCCGGACTGGCGAGCAAGAAGGGCCTGCGGATTGCCGCCGCCGGAACGCATCCCTTCTCCTCCTGGATCGATCAGGAGATTACGCCGTTTGACCGCTACCGCGGACTGCTTGATGAAATGCAGGATATTGCCCGGCAACTGTTGATCTTTGGGATGCACTGCCATGTCGGCATGCCGAACTGCAATGTCACTATCGAGATGATGAATATCGTGCGCTATCTCCTGCCGCATCTGCTGGCGATCTCCTCTTCGTCACCTTTCTGGATGGGGCGCACAACCGGCTTCAAATCCTACCGCAGCGTGATGTTTAGCACCTTTCCGCGCACCGGCATTCCACCCTCATTCGTTTCAGCGACCGAGTTCGATAACTATGTCAGCTTACTGATCAACACCGGCTGTATTGACGACGGCAAGAAGATCTGGTGGGATCTGCGACCGCACCCGGTTTTTAGTACGCTTGAGTTCCGCATCTGTGATGTGGCGACGCGGCTGGAAGAGTGCCTGGCGCTGGCGGCTTTTAAGCAGGCCATAGTAGTCAAATTCTACAAGCTCTTTGAGCAAAACATGACCTTCCGGTCCTATCGCCGCGCGCTGATTAACGAGAACAAGTGGCGTGCCCAGCGCTGGGGGCTGGACGGCAGGCTGATTGACTTTGGCAAGCGCACCGAGGTCGAGGCCAAAGCGCTGGTGCATGAAATGGTTGAACTGGTGGACGATGTTGTGGATGAGTTGGGCAGCCGCAAGGAGGTTGAGTATCTGCTGCATATCGCTGACCATGGGAGCAGTGCTGACCGCCAGCTTCGGGTCTTTGAGGAAACCAACGACCATCGCGCCATTGTTGATAACCTGGTTGCCGAGACAATGGAAGGTATTGAACTGTTACACTCATGACCAGTTGTTGCAGCGTTGTGCATGCGGGACACCAACGCTTGATCGTATGGTATACTACCGGGAAATTATACCTTCCCGCGCCGACATGTTATGGTACTGGAGACCAGATTTACCGGGAATACGCGGTTTTGGATATAATGTTGTGGAGCGTGCGATGGCGTTCGTGCAGATTGAGACGGTTGCGTCTGTCCTCCCGCGTCGCTGTCGCTGTCCTGGTTAACCCGGCCGTACTAGTGCATCATTAATCTTGTGCAAATTTGCGCCCCAGCGGCGTTACGACCATTCACAGGATCTTTCGCACCCAATATGAGATATGACAATGATTGTCACAACAGCGATGTTGCTGAACTGGCTACGGCGCACAGCCGACGGCATTCATACTCAGTGTGAGCTACTAACCGCCCTTGATGCGGCGATTGGTGATGCCGATCATGGGATTAACCTTGACCGGGGCTTTCAATCGGTTGTGCATTCCTTACCCGCACTGACAGATCACGACGCGGGACATATTCTGAAAGCAACCGGAATGCGCCTGATCTCGACCGTGGGCGGCGCAAGTGGGCCGCTCTATGGTACTGCGTTCCGGCGTGCCGGCATGACCCTGGAACAGCGGCAGACCGTCACACCGGAGGAACTTCTGCTGGCCCTCCGCGCCTTTGTGCAGGGTATCAAAACTATGGGACAGGCGGAGCAAGGTCAAAAAACGATGCTTGATGCTCTGATACCGGCACTCGTAACCCTGGAAGCGGCGTTAGCCGCCAGCACTGATCTGCCCGCCGCGCTCGAACAGGCGGCCCTGGCCGCTAACGCCGGGGCCGAGGCGACTATTCCGCTGGTGGCTCAGCGCGGACGGGCTTCCTACCTGGGGGAACGTTCTGCCGGGCATAAAGATCCGGGGGCTACGTCTGCGGCGCTTATTCTGTATGCACTGGCCGAAACAGTTGCGGAGGCAGCATGAATGCAGAACATGTCTTGACCGGTAGCGCTGCCACACCCGGCATTGCGATTGGTCCTGCCCTACTCTACCATTTGCGCCCCGGCAAATCCGCGGGCGGGCGTTCCCGGCAATCGGCACCGGGTGACGCATCAGCCACGGCGACGATCTTGCCACAGGCCGAGCTTGAACGCCTCGACAAGGCCATTGCGACGGCCGACACGGCTATGGCCGCAGCCGAGACCCGCCTGCGGGAGCTGGATCGGCTTGCGGCGGCTCAGATCTTTAGTGCGCACCGGATGCTGCTGCGTAGCCCCGCCCTGCGTGAGCATACCCAGACTTTGATCGTTGAGATGGGCTATCGTGCAGCCGAGGCCATCGTTGAAGCGGGCGAAGATCAGGCCGAACAGCTTTCCGGGTTGATTGCTCCCTATGTCAGCATGTTTGTGGCGGATATCCGTGGCGTGGTTGAACAGGTGCAGCGCATTCTGATTGGCGAAAGCTCGCTGGAAAATCAACTGACGCAACCATCTATTGTTATCGCGCAAGACCTGGGGCCGTTCGAGTTGATGCACATTCCCCAGGATCGGCTGCTGGGCCTGGCATTGATCGGCGGTGGTCCCACCGGGCATTCGACCATCCTGACGCGCGCGCTGGGTGTGCCGACCGTCATTGGTCTGGGGCCGGCGGCCCTGGATTATCTGGCAGATGGCGTGATCGTCGCTCTCGACGGCGATGCCGGGCGCATCGTGATTTCACCGACGGAAGAAACATTGGTGCAGATGCGGGCCAGCGCGGCGACCCAGGCCGAACGGCAGGCGGAACTGCGTGATCAGGGGAATCTTGCCTGCGTAACGTCTGATGGACAGCGGGTGACGCTGTTGGCGAATGTGGCCTCCTCCACCGAGGCCCGCATTGCGCGTGAATATGGCGCGGAGGGCATCGGCTCTCTGCGCACGGAACTCTTATTTCTCGAACGGCCGACGCTGCCCGACGAGGAGGAACAGGTTGCGCTCTACAGCGCGGTTGCGGCGGAACTGCCCGGCCTGCCGATTGTCATCCGTACGCTGGATCTTGGCGGCGACAAGCAGTTGCCCTCATTCCCGTTGCCAAAAGAAGACAACCCGTTTCTGGGTTGGCGCGGCATCCGCATCGGGTTGAGCCATCCGGAGGATCTGCTGCTGCCGCAACTGCGTGCGATGCTGCGAACCGGCGCAACCGCGAACATTCGCATCGTTGTGCCAATGATTAGCTCCCTCGCCGAGTTTCGCCGGGTGCGGGCCTTCCTGGAGCAGGCGCATAGCCAGTTGCTTGTTGCGGGCATACCCTGTGCGCCCCGGCTTCAGCTTGGCGTGCTGATCGAAGTCCCGGCGGCGGCCATTATCGCCGATGCGCTGGCCCAGGAAGCAGATTTTATCAGTATCGGCACCAATGACCTGGTACAATATGCGTTGGCCTGTGATCGTACCAGTCAGCGGGTTGCGAACCTGTACCAACCGCTGGCACCGGCCATCCTGCGCCTGATTGCAATGATTACCGATGCGGCCCACCGCCACGGGCGACTCGTCTCGATCTGTGGTGAGATGGCCGGCGATCCGTCTCTGACGGCACTGCTCATTGGCCTGGGTATTGATGAATTGAGTTGTGCGCCGGCGGCCCTGCCACGCCTGCGAGCGGCTGTTCGGGCAACCGATGCCGCCGCTGCTCGCCAGCAGGCCCGGGCCGCGCTGACTGCCGGCAGCCTGGACGAAGTCCGGGTCGTGTTGCGTACCGATGGACCACAGTAGCCGGTAGTACTGGCCTGCCGGATGCGCCCGCTGTTGATTGTATGGCTCGCCAATGCTCTATTTTTGCTTACCGTGTGTCCTCTCAGAAAGAAGAAATTGTAACCGGGGAAAACCTTGACCCTCCTGCACAGGGCTGATACTTATGCTACAATACGACAATTGGCGGGTCTGACAGAAGAAGTGACACGTATACCCGAACGCCTCGGGCCCATGAACTACGCAAGGTATCCTCGCTGTACTAAGGAAACCGTATGACTCAGACTCCACCCAATGGCACACACACGTCCACCGTGTCGGCTCCTGATCTGACGGACTTGATCGCAACGGGACGACAACGTGGCTATGTTACACTCGATGAGTTGCTCCAGTTGGTGCCCGCGCCGGAAGAAGCGTCGGAAACCATCGATGCTATCTATGCGGCCCTGGCTGAAGCCAGTATTCCGGTACACGACGCTCCGGAAGATGGATCTGATGAAGATTCGTCTTCGTCGGGGGATGCGGATCTGCATGAAGAGTTGTCCGACGCCCTCCTTGGCGATAGCGTGCGCCTTTATCTGCGCGAGATCGGCCAGGTGCCGCTCCTGACGACTGAGCAGGAGCAGAAACTGGCCCGCGCTATTGCTGCCGGGCAGGAAGCTGCGCGCCAGTTGCCGACGCTACCGGCCAATAGTCCGGAACGCCTGCAAATGCGCTCCCAGATTCTGGCAGGCGATCATGCGCGTCAGCAGATGGCCGCCGCCAACCTGCGTCTGGTGGTCAGTATTGCCAAGCGCTACCGTGACCGTGGTCTACCGCTGCTCGATCTGATTCAGGAAGGTAGCCTGGGGTTGTTGCGCGCCATTGAGAAGTTCGATGTGAATAAGGGCTACAAGTTCAGCACCTACGCCACCTGGTGGATTAAACAGGCACTCAGTCGGGCACTGGCCGACCAGTCACGCCTGGTACGCCTGCCGGTTCACCTGGGTGAGACGCTGAACCGCATCCAGGCCGCGCGCCGCCAGTTGACGCAGGAGCACGGGCGCGACCCCACCGACAAGGAGTTGGCCGATAAGCTCGAAATGAGTGAGGAGAAGCTGCGCGAACTGCGTCGCACCGCGCAAGATCCGGTCTCCCTGGCAACCCCAGTCGGTGAAGAGGCCGACAGCACCCTGGCGGACTTTATTCCTGATCCGCATGCGCTCGATGCCGACGATGCCGCCGCCAGTGGTATGCTGCGCTCGCAGATTGCCGCCGCGCTGGATCAGTTGACCGACCGGGAACGCAAGGTGCTGGAACTGCGGTATGGTCTGACTGATGGGCAGCCACGCACGCTGGAAGAGGTGGGCAAAGCCTTTGGCGTGACCCGCGAACGTGTGCGCCAGATCGAGGTTAAGGCGTTGCGTAAACTCCGCCACCCCCGGCTCGGGAAGTTGTTAAAAGATTACCTGGATCAGATTTAGTGGAACCTATCCTGTCGCCTCGCCGGCAGCGCCTTGTCACGCAGGCCGATGAGCTTGCTGCGCGCTTTGCACAACGCGTTGATGCCCACGAACGCGCCGGGACTTTTCCTCGTGAGAACTATGTCGATTTGCACGAAACCGGCTACCTGCGCTGGTTCGTGCCTCCGGCGTATGGCGGCGAAGGTGCAGATCTCTACGAGATTGTACTGGCCCAGGAACACCTGGCACGCGGTGATGGCGCGACTGCAATGGCGCTCGATATGACGATCCATCTGATTGGTCGTCTCACTACGACGGCGAGTTGGCCCCAGTCGGTTTTTGCCGAGGTCTGCCGCAGTATTGTCGCCGAGGGGGCGTTGATCAATGCCGCCGCGACCGAGCCGGAGATGGGCAGCCCCGCGCGTGGCGGTCTCCCGGCAACTACTGCTACCCCCACCGCGGGCGGTTGGCTAATTAATGGGCATAAGCTCTTCGTGAGTATGGCCCCGGTGTTGCGCTATTTTCTGGTCAGTGTGGCGCTACCTCCCGGCCCGGACATGCCCGAAGGCGGGAAAGCCAATGCTATTGTGCAGGCTGATGCTGCCGGGTTGCGCCTGGAGGATACCTGGAGCGATGCGCTGAGTCTGCGTACCAGCGGTAGTTTTGATGTGATCCTCGACAATGTCTTTGTCTCCGACGACTGGTTGGTAGAACGGCAGCCCGTCGGCAGTCCGCCCCCGTTTGATCCAACCGTTCAGATGGCCTGGTTTGCGCTGTCACTCGCGGCGGTTTACCTGGGCATCGGACAGGCGGCCTGTGATACTGCCTGTGCCTACGCCCGCGAACGTGTACCCAGCGCGCTGGGCAAGCCGATTGCCACCCTGCCCGGCATCCAGCGGCGGATCGGTGAGATCCAGGTGCCGCTGATGGCAGCCCGCGCCTTGCTGCACCAGACTGCTCGCGCCTGGGTTGACGATCCCGATGGGCGCGGTGCGCTGGCTTCCCAGGTGGCGGCGGCGAAATACCTCTGCACCAATGCCGCAGTTGAAGCAACTGACCATGCGCTACGGGTCGCCGGTGGGTTTGGCCTGACGCGCAAACTCCCGCTGGAACGCTTCTACCGCGATGCCCGCGCCGGCCTGACGCATCCGCCCCAGGATGACATGGCGCTGGAACTGGTGGGGCGAACGGCGCTGGACGGGTAAGGAAGCTGTCATGCAGTTTGGTCTCTGTCTCTCCGCGCAATATCTGCCGGGCGATGACCCGGCGGCTCGTTTCCGTGAGCATATTGTACAGGCGCGGGATGCGCAGGCCGGTGGGTTTACCTCGCTCTGGGCCAGTCATCACTATCTGGCAAGTCCCTTCCAGATGCTGCAACCGCTGCCGGTCCTGGCGCGCCTGGCCGGCGAAGTCCCCGGCATGACTATCGGGACGGCCATCCTGCTTATTCCGCTGCTCAACCCGATTGATATTGCCGAGCAGGTGGCAACTCTGGATATAATCTGTGAAGGTCGCTTCGTCTTTGGCGTGGGTCTGGGCTACCGCGCGGTTGAAAACGAGGTGTTCGGTGTGCAGAAAGGGCAGCGGGTCTCCCGCTTCACCGAGACGCTCACGCTGATCAAACGCCTCTGGACTGAAGAACAGGTTGATGTGGCCGGTCAGCACTACACCTTCCAGGGGCTCACGCTGGTGACGAAGCCGGTACAGCAACCCCACCCGCCGATCTGGATAGCGGCCAACAACGATGCGGCCATCTGCCGGGCGGCCCGGATGGGTGATACCTGGCTGATCAATCCGCATGCCACGCTCGCAACCCTGCGCGCTCAGGTGGATCTCTTCCGTGAGCAGTGTCGCGCAATCGGGCGACCCTTTCCCGCCGAATTGCCAATCATGCGCGAGTTGTTTATTGCGGAGGATCGAGAAACGGCCCTGCGCGAGGCACAGCCCATCCTGGAGCAGAAGTACCGCGCCTATAGCACCTGGGGGCAGGCCAAAGCGCTGCCACCGGGCGAGCATTTTGAACTGCCCTTTGACGAACTTCTGCGGGATCGTTTTATCATTGGTGATCCGGAGGATTGTGTACGGCAGATTGCCGACTATCAGCAGCAGTTGGGCGTGACGCATATGCTGCTGCGTCTGCAATGGCCTGGTATGCCACGGGCGCAGGTGTTTCGGGCAATTCACCTGTTGAGCCGGGAAGTTCTGCCACACTTCAGGGACTGATGAAGTCTCGCTGGAATTTGGCTTATACCGGACAAACTGAGTGGGCTTCAGCATGATATGATGTCCGAAAGGAAGACAAAGATGAAACAGGTGTATGCAGCGCAAACCCCACCCGAGGCGCATATGGTCAAGGGTTTCCTGGAGACCAATGGCATCCGTGCGATTGTCCAGGGAGATAACCTGGTTGGCCTGCATGGTGGTATTCCAATAACCCCGGCGACCGGTTCTTCAGTCTGGGTCGTCGAGCGTGATTTTGACCAGGCTCTGGCGCTGGTGGATGCTTTCTTTCATGGAGCACCTGCTGAGGAGGAGTCCGGGGAGAACTGGCACTGCCCTGTCTGCGGTGAGGTGCTCGAAGCACAGTTTACCGAGTGCTGGAACTGTGGCGCAAGTCGCTACACCCCGACCGATGAGCAGATGCCGCCTGAGCCGCAGGTATAGCCCGGTAACGCAAGACGCCGGGTGAAAGGCATTACTTTCGCCCGGCATCTTTAGTATGTATCTGATAACAACTTTCCAACCTATGCCATGGCCGCATCCCGGTGCTGCACCGACTGACCGGTACTTGTATGCAAGATCAGCCGTCCCGTGATATGCTATGGAGCGCGGAATGATGCGCAGATACACCATCTGATCTGACGGAACACGCACTCGCCATGTTGGCCGTTTAGTAGTTCCCGGTTCCGGTAAGCTCTGCCGACGACATCAAATCATCGGAGCGTAACAGACGAGCAAGCGCGGCGGCACGCTGTACGGCCTCGCTAATGTCCTTCAACTCCAATTCGGCCAGCGTTGGCTCAAAATACATCGACGGATTGCGCTCGGCAGAGGCTGCAATCATCTCTTCCATTTCCCGGCGCGCATCCGACCAACTCTGGAGCCATGTATCCAGTGCTGGTACGCCCTGGCGTGTTGCTTCACTCATTGTCAGTACCTCCCTCTGGTATGTTTCACTGCTTTAACCAGAATGCGTCAGGGCCAAACACCCTATACCTCTATCATACTATAGTTCTTCCCCGATTGTCCATTACTTTGATGTGAAAATCTTACAGGATGTATGCGGCAGGCGTTCAAACCGGACGTTTGCTCAGATGAAACGTCGAGCGACCATCTTGCCTCCGGCAGGATGGTCGCTTCCGCCCTACCGGAGATGAAATGCAATTGTTCGCAGGGGAACGCATAAGTCCTGCGTCTTACAGATCCGGTGGACAACGGTAGGCTATGATAGGCAACCAGCGTCGGCCTCACAGCAGAGCGCGCGCAACAGGACACGCAGACGAACCAGTCAGCCGGCATCTCCGGGCGTCGGTTACGATGAACGCTTCCGCTCCAGCAGGCGATGATCGTCGGAATGCCAGAAGAGGTCAAAGCCTTGCCGTGCCAGATCATCTTTACCTAGCGTAATCGCCAGATCTTCGCCACGCATCTGATGATCCCGCAGCATTAATCCCACGAAGACACCACCACTGAGCAGCATGCCCAGGAAGCTAATAAAGGCAACAATACCTACCCAGGGGGATAGTGCGCTAAAGACCAGACCGGCAATAACTACACCGAGCAATGCCAGCGTCCCCAGACCCCACCTGAGAATGCGCCCGTTATGGTGGTTGCTCACGCAATCCCGGCATAATGTCAGGCTGTGCGAACCGGTCACCTCGTAGAGTTGCCGTGTGTTATCGTGCCCATACCGCTCACCCTGTTTTCCATAGTGGAATGTGTAGGGGTTACCAGGAGCAACACACACTTTACCACATCCGGTACGTTCCTGTCCGGCAGTTGTTGCCGGCTGATTAAATATGGTCCCACTTTCCGCTGTCATGGGATTCCTCCTTACATATTACGATATTTCATAGCAGGATCGGCACCTCCCGTTACTTCTCCATACCATGATCTATCGGCAATTACACCTAACCCGGGCTCACCCTTCGTCGGATATCACCTCCTCCGCATACGACAGCGCCGGTTGCGCTGCGTGGACATTAGTTTGCAGGACAGTGCGCATCAGGTAGCTCGTGCCGGCGGCACGGATGCGCAGGATCTATCGTCGGCGCACATGCGCTACGATAACTAAAGAAAATGTAATGCATGCAGGAACGATGTTGCTCTCGAGCTACCAACGGTCAATCGAGGACGTGGGTAGTCGCGGAAGTGGCTCGGCGGGGAGTCACGTCAGCTATGGTCAACTCCGGCACAGGACGATGTAATAGCGCTTCCACCTGCCAGTTATCGAGCAATTGTGGATGATACTATGAGTGGGGTATTCTGTGGCAGATATGGACAGGGTACTCAACCCCTATCGTTTCCTGGCACACAAAATGCTCAGTAACAACTATACCCTCCCTGATACAATGTTACCGGCAAATATTCTGAAGCTGCGATAGTTTGCTAAGAAACTTTTAACCAGTATAGCACGCTTGTCAAGAGGGTGCGCGCGCTGATTATTGCGCCGATATGCGGGTGCATGGCATTCCAGTGGTGGGTAAACACAAAAGTGTTGCTTGACACCATCCCCGCCTGGGTGTAGACTCACGGTTAATTCCGCATGGATCTCAAAATAAGGTAGTTAGAAGCCATGAGCGAATATGCTGCCCTGAATCAATCTCCCGTGGAGACCGCCGCATCCGCGCCGGATCAGGCGGTACCTCACGTACACGAAGCCCACTCGCCCCGGCGCAAGCGCCGTCTGGGACATTTCGGCGAGTGGTTGATCCTGCTGCTGGCGTTGCTGGCGTTGGTGGGCGCAACCGGTACGCTCTTCCTGATCTTTGGTGAGCGTGATTTTGCCGGGCATATCTATCCCAATATCAGTGTGCGGGGGCTTGACCTGAGCAATTATAGCGCTACTGCCGCCCGGACAGTGTTGGAACAGCAGTATGCTGATTTCCTGGAGAATCCGGTCGAACTGGTCTATGGCGAACAGCGCTGGCGGCCGAGTGCGGTCCAGCTTGGGATCGAACTGGACTTCGACAGCGCGCTGAATACCGCGCTGACTGCCGGTCGCACGGGTACGCGCGCGGAGAATGCGCAGACCGTTGCCGCCATCTGGGAGCAAGGCTTGGAGGTGCCGCTGCATGTGCGTGTCGATCAGGCGGCAATGCAACAGTACCTGTTGATGGTTGCCCGCGAGATTGAAGCGGCCCCAGGTAATGCCGATGTTCATATGCAGGGGCCGGAGATTGTTGTGACGCCGGAGGAGATGGGCACGCAGCTTCTGGTTGACGAGACACTGCACGAGATTACCGTGTCAATGCAGTCGCTGGTGCCCCAGCCGATTGCGCTGCGCACGCGCACGCTTACGCCGGTGGTGCGCAACAGCGATATTGCCCCGGTTGTCGCCGATCTGGAGCATCTTCTCGATGGTCCCCTGATGCTGACCGGCACGGCCGGCGAGTGTGCGCACACTTGCACCTGGACATGGACGCCGGAACAGATTGCCGGCTGGGTCCGGTTGGAACGGGCTACCGACGCCAATGGTCGCCCGGTGATCACCCCGGTGCTTGATCAGGAAAAGATGTACGCGGATCTGGAACCGCTGGCCGAAGTGCTGCGTGAGGATGGTACGCTGCCCCGCGTCAATTGGAACAACGGCACGCTGGCGATTGCGCAGCCGGGCATACCTGGCCTGGGTCTGAATATTGCGCTGGCGGTGGAGCGGATGCAAACGGCGCTGGTTGAAGGTCCGCGCACGCTGGATCTGCCGCTGATGGGTATTCAGCCGCCGGTCAACGAGACGAACCTGCACACGCTGGGGATCACCAGTCTGGTCGGGTCGGGTACCAGTTCCTTCCGCGCATCTGCCGGCTATCGGATTACCAATATTCGCGCAGGAGCCGGCCAGATGCATGGCCTGCTCATCCCGCCGGGAGCGGTCTTCTCGTTTAATAACAGCCTGGGTCCAGTTACCGGCAGCCGCGGCTTTGTGCCGGGTCTGGCAATTGTTAATGATCGCACGCAGAAGGAGTGGGGCGGCGGGCTCTGCCAGGTTTCAACGACGATGTATCGCGCTGCGTTCTGGGCCGGGCTGCCGATTGTGGAGCGGCATGAGCACTCCTTCCGTATTCCCTGGTATGAAGAACTGGGCGAGCCCCCCGGTCTGGACGCCTCGATCTACACCGGCGCCCTGGATCTGCGTTTTCTCAATGATACCGGCGGCTGGCTGCTGATCCAGACCTGGGTAGACCTGAATCGTCAACGGCTCTCGTTTGCCCTGTATGGGCCGCCGACCAATCGTACCGTGACTATGGCGCATAAGATTATTAGCCGGACACCCCGGCCCACAAAGCCGGTCTATGTCAATGATCCAACGTTACCCCGGGGCTACTTTCGACAGACTGATTATGCGCAGATCGGCATGATCATTGAGACGTACCGGGTTGTGCGTCAGGGCGAACAGGTGCTGTGGCAGGATACATTTACTACGAATTTCAAACCCTGGCCTAATATCTATGTACGCGGCACCGGCTAATTGCCAACAGACCGTCATGCGTGGTGGTGCATACCGCCCCATGAAAATAGTTCATCTGTGTGAGAGTAAGCTGGTTTCACCTGAGCGTCCAGGCAAGGTTGACTTGCCTGGACGCTGTTTTCTATATGTCGAGAATAGAGCACCAGGCAACAGAGAATAGCGAGCACCTGGCGTGTCTCCACTGGGAACGGTACTGGTTCTTTGGTTTTGCCGGATGGTCCTTCTGGTCATGCGATAGTTCTGCCGACAACTTTTGCGAGTTGACAGATCTTTCCTTCTGGTTTATACTCTAACACTGGAACTATCCTACCTCCCAAATGCTTGCCGTGAAAAACAGTTCCGGCTCTACCCTTTGATAGACATATGTGCATCGGTATTTGATGTCGGCATGCGTACACTGCTGCATACATAGCCCGGCAGTGGGTCATGTTGAGCCATAAATCCGTGTGCAAAAAAAGCCGGGGCGAATCCTGCAGTTCCCCTCAGCAGGGCGACCTTGCGCTTTGCGACAATTTCCGCTCAACGTGACATATAAGTGTATATTCACTACAGCTTCGTTCGTGTCTATATTCTGCTGAATATGAGCCGCATTATGCTCCCTTCGGACAGATAGGGATGCTGTTACGTTCGGACTGTAGTTCGCTATGGTTTAGCGGGTAGCACGTTGAAGTGTAAGGAGAGCTACAGGAGATGATCCGTTATCACACATGTGGATATGCCATCTGGATGCAAAAAACCTGGGATGGCCTCAAACACTACCGCGCCTTTTATGATCCGGTGACAAAGCGACATATCACCCACTGCCCCAAGTGCGACGAGTCGTTACGGAATACGGTCCTCTATACGAAAGCCCCTGATCCGCCGGAAGTTGATATGAACTGGCTCTGGTCCCGCCTACGCGAAGAGATTGGCGAGGAACGTACCGCCGAACTGCGCACCCAACTCCGCGAACGGCAGCAGAACGGATGCGAGACGAATGGGCATAATGGGCATAATAGTCAGTGAGCACCGCGCCCCCGTCAGTGATCATTGACAGGAGTTACGCGGTCACGAACCTGGAAGGACATGTCGCCGCCGGCAGGGCGGAAGACTCCCGATCTTTTTCACGAACATGTGGCTCAAAGAGCCACATGTTCGTGAAAAAGCTAAAACAAGTACCATGGTGCCGCCGGCGAATCCGGCTTCCATCGGATGAAACGCCCGGTTTGCATGCTCACCACGTAACTCCTGTAAAATGACACGAGTTACGCGGTCACTGACTTGGCAGAGCATGTCGCCGCCGGCAGGGCGGAAGATTCCCGATCTTTTTCACAAAAAAATTTGCACAGAGTGCAAATTTTTTTGTGAAAAAGATAGATCACGTACCATACTGCCGCAGGCGCATCGGTCCGTTCATCCAAAACAAACGCCTGTTTGATCACCCACCGCGTACGTCGTGTAAAATGACAGGACGTACGCGGTCGGTTCTACACCAGGTGTTCACCTGGACGAACGGCCCGATGCGCCTCCGGCAGGGCGGTACCGGACATCTTTTTGAGAAGAATGTTGCACAGCGTGCAACATTCTTCTCAAAAAGGTAAAAGAAGTACCATGCTGCCGCAGGCGAAACCAGCGTTTGGGTTTGATACCAGGCCCAAACAAACGGCACTGCGTAACTCCTATCATTGACAGGACGTACGCGGTGCGCGTTTAAACGGGCCCTTTGTTCCCGATAACGGCGGATTTCGCCCGCGGCAGCGTGGTACTTTTCCTTCTTTTGCACAAGATTTTTGCACATCGTGCAAAAATCTTGTGCAAAAGTGTGGTTTCTTCCGCCCTGCCGGCGGCGACATGTCCTTCCAGGTTCGTGACCGCGTAACTCCTGTCATTGACATGTCTTGCTGATGAACCAGGGTACGCCCTGGGCAGCACTGGTTACAAACCGATTGGATCGAGACAACACTATTGAGCTACCCCAATGTCGGGGTAGTTCTTTTTTGCCGCCGTATGCCGACAGAGTGCTGAAATACCATAAATTCTGTTATACTATTTATAATACCTGGTTATTAAAAAATCCAGTCGTACCAGATCACTATAGCCCCAATCTGATCCTGGACGAACAGCACGCCCTGACGGTGTACGTCCTGGTTATGCCATACTGTCCGCAATGTGCCGGCCGGGTTTACTGGCCCACATTTTGCATAATCTGTGCAAAGCAGCGCAGCAGTTCAGAACTCTATGGAATGAGAAGGGATTAGCGGCATGAAGGCCAGAGAGATCATGACAGCCAACGTCATCAGTGTACGCGAAACAAGCTCTGTCGAGGACGCCGCCCGCTTGCTGGCACGCCACCATATCAGTGGTTTGCCCGTCGTCAATGAGAACGGTGGCCTGGTTGGGATGCTCACTGAGCATGATTTGATTTCAAAAAACGGGCATCACGTCGGTGAGGTTATGAGCCGGAATGTGATTAGTGTCAGCGTCGAAACCGATGTCGAGGAGGTAGCTCATCTGCTCACTATTCAACACATCCGGCGTGTCCCGGTACTGCAAGGTGGCAAGATTGTCGGTATCCTCAGTCGCTCCGATTTAATCCGGCAGATTGCCATGCGCTGGGTGTGTAGTGTCTGCGGTGAAATTGTCCGCAGCCCCCAGGTGCCCGCGCAGTGCCCCCGCTGTCACGCAACCCATGAAGCGTTTATCCACGAGGTTGAACCGCCAGGAATGTAAATGCACACGCGGACAGTTTGCCATATGCAGCCCGGCTCCCGGTAACGGTGTGTCGTGCCGGTTGACAGGAGCCCGGATGGCAACTGTCCTTTCTACGCGTAGCAGGCGCTCTTGCTACGCTGTCTGGTTGACAACAAGGAGTAAGACATGAACAAAGCAGCAGAAGAAGTTCAGGCCGTCGTCACCGATTACCAGCGTAATCTGGCGGAAGAAGATGCCGATACCCTCCGGCACTACTACCACCAATTGCTGCTGGTGCGGCGCTTTGAGGAACGGACCGGCGAGATGTACACCAAGGCGCGCATTGGGGGCTACTGTCACCTCAACCTGGGTGAGGAGGCGACGATTGTGGGCCTGATGTCTGCGTTGCAGCCTGAAGATTATATCTTCACCAACTATCGTGAACATGGCTACATTGTGGCGCGTGGCGTTGAGCCCGGCCGGATAATGGCGGAACTCTTCGGGAAAGAAACCGGCGTTTCGCGCGGTCGGGGGGGCTCGATGCATCTGTTCGATATCGACTCGCACTTTATGGGCGGCTATGCGATTGTCGGTGGTCAGATTCCGCTCGCCACGGGCGCAGCTTTTGCGCTGAAATATCAGGAACGGCCCGGCGTGGTGATCTGTCAGATGGGTGATGCTACCACGAATATCGGCGCATGGCACGAGTCGCTCAATATTGCCAAACTGTATCAACTGCCGATTATCTATTTTGTCGTCAACAACGGCTATGGCATGGGTACCACGGTGGAGCGTGGTTCGGCCGAGCCGGACCTCTACAAGAAGGGCTGTGCCTTCCGCATCCATGGTGAGCGGGTCGAAGGGCGCGATCTGCTGGCGGTACGCGATGTCACCCGCCGCCTGCGGGAGCGCGCCGAGCAGGAGCATGAACCGGCCATTCTGGAAGCCGTCAGTTACCGCTTCCGGGGGCACTCGGTGGTTGATCCGGCGCGGTATCGCTCTGAGGAAGAGGTGCGCGAGGGACGTGCCGATGATCCGCTCAAGCGCTATGCCACGGTACTGCTCGATAGCAGCCTGATTGATGAGGAGTGGCTCAAGCAGGTTGCCGATCAGGTCGATCAGGAAGTACAAGATGCCATCGACTTTGCCAATGACAGTCCTGATCCCAAGCTCGAAGATCTCTTTACCTACATGTATGCGACTCCGGTTGCCAATACGCCCGGCGCATCGGAGGCCATCGCCGCCGCAGAGCAGGCAGGAGGGAAAGGCTGATATGTCAGTAATTACCTATCGACAGGCGCTCAATGAGACACTGCGTGAGGAACTCCGGCGTGATGATAATGTCTTTCTGATGGGCGAAGAGATCGGTATCTTTGAGGGCTCGTACAAGGTAACAGCAGGCTTGTTGCAGGAGTTTGGTGCCAAACGGGTGGTGGATACGCCTATCGCCGAGGAGGGCTTTGTCGGGCTAGCAGCCGGCGCGGCGATGCTGGGGTTGCGTCCTGTCGTCGAGATTATGACGATCAACTTTATTCTGCTGGCGATTGATCAGGTCGTCAACCACGCCGCCAAGATTCACTACATGTTTGGCGGGCAGGCGCGCGTACCGATGGTCATTCGCACCCCCGGCGGCGGTGGGCAGCAGTTGGCCGCCACCCACTCACAGAACTTTGAAGCCTGGTTTGCCTATGTGCCCGGTCTTAAAGTTCTCGCGCCCGCAACCCCCTACGATGCCAAGGGCATGCTGCGTAGCGCCATCCGCGACGATGATCCGGTTATCTTCCTGGAAAATCTGGCGCTGTACAACACCCGGGGCGAAGTTCCCGATGATGCCGGCGACTACACCATCCCGATCGGCCTGGCCGATGTGAAGAAGGAAGGCACCGATCTGACGATCATCGCCTACTCGCGTATGACCGTGCTGGCGCTGGATATTGCGCGCCGCCTGGAGGATGAAGGCATCAACGCTGAGGTGGTTGATGTGCGGTCCCTGCGCCCGCTCGACAAAGAGACCATTCTTAACTCGGTAAAGAAGACCAATCGGGTGGTTATTGTGGAGGAAGACTGGCGCTCGTACGGGATCGGGGCCGAAATTGCCGCGACGATCCAGGAAGAGGCGTTTGATTACCTGGACGCGCCGATACGCCGGGTTGCCGGGATTGAAGTCCCCCTGCCATACGCCAAAGTGCTTGAGCGCGCCGCCCTGCCCAGTGCCCAGCATCTGCTTGACGCTATTCATACCACGCTGGAAGGAGCACAGGTCGGACGGTAGCTTGCAGGACGTGGTGGGCCTCCGCCGCGTTTATCCGCTTCAGAACTGAGCCCGCAGAGGTGAGTAGCAAAGGAAAGAGACAATGGCAGAAGTAACGATGCCCCGCCTGAGCGATACGATGGAGGAGGGGACCATCGGGCGCTGGCTTAAGCAGCCGGGCGATCAGGTGGAAAAGGGCGACATCCTGCTCGAAATAGAGACGGATAAAGCAACGATGGAGCTTGAGTCGTACGAAAGCGGCACGCTCCAGAAAATCATCGTGCAGGAAGGGCAGACGGTGCCAATTGGTGAGCCGATTGCTATGATCGGTGAAGGCCCGGCGGAGGAAGCTGAGCCACCCGCAGCCGGTCCTGCACCCGAGGCGGCGGGGGCTGCCGGAACGCAGCAACCCGATGCGCCGCCCCGCTCCGGGACGCCCACCGAGGAAGGTGGATCGGCTGCCACTTCGCGCACCAGCAAGCCCGGCGGCGGGCTGGAAGCGCCATCCGGCCCGGAGGTCGAGGCCCGTGGCTACAATCGTGGCGCTGCCTCTCAGACGGTCACTGAGCCGCATGGCAATGGACGCACCGAGGAGCGGATCAAAGCCTCGCCCGTGGCCCGGCGTATTGCGGAGGAGGCCGGTATCGATCTGCGCCAGGTGCAGGGCACCGGTCCCGGTGGGCGAATTATTAAGGAGAATGTCGAGGAGTTCCAGCAGCGCAAGGGACCCGCGCCGGCACCCGCGCCGCAGGCTGCGCAGCCTGCGCCGGCAGCCAAACCGGCTCCGGCAGGGAAACCCGCGCCGGCCCAGGCTTCCGCACCGGCCCAGGCTCCCGCGCCCGCGCCGGCTCAGGCTCCTGCACCGACAACCCAGCCGGCGGGTGAAGTTTCCCCAATGAGCCGAATGCGTCGCGCTATCGCCCGCAAGATGACCGAGTCAAAGCCGGGGGTGCCGCACATCTATGTCACCAGCGAGATCGATATGAGCGAGGCGCTTAAGTGGCGCAAGCAACTGAACGACAGCGGTGTAGCTCCCGTCAAGATCTCTGTCAATGATATGATTGTCAAAGCAGCGGCGAAGGCACTACAGAAGTTCCCGTCGATCAATAGTAGCTATGCCGTTGGTGATGATGGGCAGGCCGGGTTTGTGCAGCATGCGCAGATCAATGTCAGCGTTGCCATTGCGATTGACGAGGGACTGGTGGCCCCATCCGTGACCGATGCGGATAAGAAGAGTCTCGGGACGATTGCTACTGAGGTCCGCGAATTGGCGGCCCGGGCACGCGAGGGCAAGATCAAGCCGAACGAGCTTGAGGGCGGCACCTTTACTGTCTCCAACCTGGGGATGTATGATGTGGTTGAGTTCGGGATGATTATCACGCCGCCGCAGGCCGGCGCAATCGCGGTCGGGTCAGTGCGTCAGGTTCCTGTGGTGCGTGACGGTGAGATCGTGGTTGGTGAGGTGATGCACATCAGCCTGAGCGTTGATCATCGGGTGGCCGACGGCGCAACCGCCGCGCAGTATCTGCAAGAGTTCAAACGACTTATGCAGTCGCCGATGAGTATGCTGCTGTAGGGGTTAGGGGTTAAGGGGTTAGGGGTTAACGGTTAGCGCATCTATGCTGGGCTCTGCGGATTGTTTTTTGTGTTTTTATTACCTGCAATCGCCTGCGGATGCGCTAACCCGATGAAAACTCAAAACTACGGGATACAGACTACGGAATACGGACTACGGGATACGGACTACGGGATACGGACTACGGACGCCGAACTACAGACTCCGCGCATAGCGCACGGCATTCTGGAAGATCACCAGGCCATCGCCGCTCTGTCGCCAGGGCTCGCGGGTCCAGCGCGGATGCTGCTGCGGTAGAACCGCGTCTTCCGGGTGGGGCATCAGACCGAGCACATTACCCTGCGGATTGCACAGGCCCGCGATATGATCAACGGAGCCGTTGGGATTGGCGGGGTAGGCCGGCGCACTGCCGTCCGGGGTAGTGTAGCGCAATGCCACCTGCCCCGCCGATTGCAGTTGCGCCAGCACTGTGTCATTGGCAACGGCGACGCGCCCCTCGCCATGCGCTACCGGCACCTCAAGCGGTGCGTCAAGCCCCTGTGTGAAGATGCAACGACTGGCCGGATCGGGTGTCAGGCGCACCCAGCGGCACTCAAACTGCCGGGATGCATTGTGCGTCAGGGTGACGGGTGTGGGGCTCGGATCTGCCTTCGCCTGTTTTGGATCTGCCACATGTTGATCGGTAGCGTTATTCCATCCCGGAAGCACACCCGCTTTCGCCAGCACCTGAAACCCGTTGCAGATCCCCAGCACCGGACGCCCATCCGCCACAAATGCAGCCAGTTGCTCCTGCAATCGGTGCAGCAGATCGACAGCCAGTAATTTCCCGGCCCCCAGATGATCGCCATACGAGAAACCACCCGGAATAATCAGCCAGCCATAGTCGCGCAGATGGAGGCTGCCCTCGGCCAGCCGGTTCACATGGACGCGCTCGGGTTGCGCGCCGACAAGTTCACAGGCCGCTGCAGCATCGGCATCCCGGTTAATGCCGGGCGCACGCAGAATAAGCGCTCTCACGACCATCGAAACTCCAATTCTACTTCACCTACCTTGATCCGATCACCCTGGTGCAGGCGCTGTGGAACATTGGCCGGAATATTCACGCCATTGATCATCGTGCCGTTGGTGCTGCCCAGATCGGTGAGCGTGTAGTTATCACCATCGCGCTGGATAGTCGCATGGTTGCGCGAGGCAATGCCCCGATCATGTTCGGCCAGATCGACGGCGGGATAGTGATTCTGGCGCGGGTCACGCCGTCCAATGTTGCAGGGCATCTTCTCCAGTTTGACCTCCCAGGTACCACGCGGCGAAGTTGCCAGCAGCCGTGCTGTCGGCGGAGCCCCCAGCGGTGTGCCACAGTTGGCACAGAAGCGTGCCTTCGCCTTATTGACATAACCACAGTTCCCGCAGGCAATGCCACCGGCGGCTGCCTGTGCCGGAGCCGGGGAGGCCGGGGCCGGGGCGGCTGGAGTTGCGGCGGCTGGAGAGACGGCGGGCGGCACAACCGTGCGCTCAGTCGGATCGACAAAGGGTGTGTCGAGACGGCTATGCAGTGCTTGCTCCATCTCGGCTCCCGTCTGGTAGCGCTGCCCGCGGTCAAGCGCCATCGCCGTGATAATAATCTGTTCGGTGGCAGGATCAACCGAGGGGTTAAACTTACGGATATAGCCCGGCTGTGGTGGTTGCAACGGAACCGGTGGCTGATTGGTCAGCAAGTGCAGCAGTGTGGCTCCCAGCGCATAGATATCACTGCGGGCATCGGTCTGGCCCTTGCCGTACTGCTCCGGGGGAGCATACCCGGCAGAACCCATGGCAATCGTATCTTTCGCCTTGCGTTTCTTGTAGGTCCGCGCCACACCAAAGTCAATCAGCTTGACGACACCTTCGGGCGTGATCATAATATTCGGCGGCTTGAGGTCACGATAGATCACGGGTGGTTGCAGCGAGTGCAGGTAGTGCAGTACCCGGCAGAGCTGGATGCCATACCCGATTACTTGCTGCTCCAGCAGCGGCGCATTTGCTTCACGGATACGCGCCTCGAGGGTCTGTCCGGGGACAAACTCAATCACCATCGTCGGCCGGCCATTATTCTCGAACTCGTCCGCCAGCCGCAACAGGTTCGGATGATCGAGTCGCCGCAACAACTCAACTTCCTGAGCAAAGAGTTTGCGGTTCTCTGCAACCTCGTCGGCGGGGGTGTTGGGCAGTGGACGCATCTCCTTGACGGCCCAGATCGAGTTATCGCCGGTGCGTCGTGCCCGGTAGACAGCACCCATACCACCGCGCCCGATGAGATTCAAAATCTCATAATCGTCGTTGGTGCCGTGCAGTATTTCTTTTTCTACGAGCCGATCCTGCATAGTGTGTGGTTTATGATTTATCATCCTGATTTGTGCCGGCACAATGTGGCGGACATAGCCCACTGGTTTGTATCTTGAGTCGAGTAAAGGGGTAACTGGCCGCGATGACACATTCAGGCTGTACTGTCCTGGCCCCGGTACTGTGTGCTATGCCGATTTCAGTTGCTCATTATAGCACGTTGCACAAGGCGATGTGGTCGAGCCGTTCCCGGCAGCAGGGTTACATCACCATGGCACCATCGAAGGGAGCGAATATAGCGGCACCTGGGTATCGTGGAGGTGCGGCTTAACGCGATGATCCGAATCTGTGCAGTGAATCGCGCAATTCGCCGTTTACGAGTTGAGCGTAATCACCGGCGGATCGAGCGGCGAAACGCTGTCAGCGCCAGCCAGATGCCGAGGATTGCAAACAGCAAGATCACCGCCGTACTGCTGAACAGCCCAAGTGTCGGCTCTGCGCCGAATGCCAGCGCGCGCACCGCGTCGATCAGGTAGGTTGTCGGGTTGAAGAGTACCAGCGTCCGCATCCAGGTTGGCAGCACGCTCAACGGGTAGAGGGCGTTCGAGGCAAAGAGCAGCGGCAGGTTGAAGAGGAAGATCATGCCGTGGTAGCCCATAATGCTGCGCGAGACAGCCGCAACTGCCAGCGCAATCCCGCTGAAGCCCAGCGCAAATAGCCCCACCAGCAGCAGGGCCGCCAGCCAGCCCAGCGGGTTGCCCGCTAATCGCACCCCCATCAGCACGCCGATCAGCAGCATCAGGAGCGCTTGCAGCAGCGCTTTGGTTGTTGTGCTGGCAGCGTTGCCCAGCAGAATACTCAGGCGCGGAATAGGTGAGACTAGATACTCCTTGGTGATGCCGCGCAGTCGCTCATCCAGCAGCATCATACCTCCGCCGACCGCTCCCGCCAGTGCGCTCAGGGCGATAATGCCGGGCAGAATAAACGCCAGGTAATCGCCGCCGCTCACCTGGGTGACGATGCCGCGCATCCCCACCCCAAACAGCACCACCCACAACACCGACTGGATCGCCAGTCCGAGCGCTTCCTCGGCATTGCGGAAAAACTTGGTCATATGCTTTGACCAGATGACATATGTTGCATGCATCGTTCTGTCCTAATCGCGAAAAGTGCGCCCCGTGTGGCGCAAGAAAACATCACCCAGGTTTGGCTGGGCCACCGCAATATCCTCGACGCGAAAGCCGTTGCCGCTGGCGGCTTGCACCACTTCGACCAGCCGCCGGTTACCGTTATCGACAAAGACCTGCACCAGGTTATCATGCTCGTCGATCTGCACCTGCTCGACAAAGGGCAGTGTGCCGAGTGTGTGGAGGAAATGCTGCTGATCACCATGGCCATGCACCCGGATCACATCGGCTCCCAGCGCGGAGACCAGACTGGCGGGCTTGCCCTCGGCCACCATTTTGCCATGGTCGATAATGCCGACGGCATGCGCCAGCACCTCGGCCTCTTCCATGTAGTGCGTGGTCAGGAGCAGAGTCATGCCTCGCTCGCGGTTAAGTTCGCGGATGTAATTCCAGATGCCGATGCGATTCTGCGGATCAAGCCCCTGGGTTGGCTCATCCAGGAAGAGGATCTGCGGATCGGTGAGCAGGCCACGCGCCAGTTCCAGCCGCCGCTTCATGCCGCCGGAGTAGGTTTTCACCCGCCGGTCAATGGCTTCTTCCAGTTGTACCAGTTCAACCAGTCGGGTAATCCGCGTCTTGCGTTCCTGCCGATTCATCCGGTAGAGTTTGCCGTGAATATCGAGCACCTGCCGCCCGGTCAGATCCGGATCCAGGACGATATCCTGAAAGGTAACGCCGATCCGGCGGCGAACCTGTCGGGCCTGACTGGTGATGTCGTAGCCCGCAACCTGCGCACTGCCTGCCGTCGGCGGTACAAGCGTCGTCAGCATGCTGATTGTTGTCGTCTTCCCGGCACCGTTGGGCCCCAGCAGGGCATAAATGTTGTGCGGCGCAATCGTCAGGTCAACTCCCGCGACGGCCGTCACCTCGCCATAGCGCTTAACAAGACCATGTGTCTCGATAGCTGCTGTCGCCATTGACGTTATCCTTCACTCCAGGACTTGCGAGTCATAAAAATATCGGGAGGGAGGGCTTCCTGTTGTACCAGGCAACATACCCGGCACGCTGAAATATCTGACTACGACATTCTGTCGCAGCACAAGCGCAGGTCGGTCTACTGCCACTGCCTTCCCGGTCACTCCCGATCTTGTATAGTAATCAAAAGAATTGGTCAAGAATGATTGTATGCCGAAGCGGGGTGAGTGTCAAACGGGGAAAATGGGAAGAGTCTCGCCTCACCCGGAACGAGACTCTTCACGCTGTTCTGACACATAGGCAGGCGCAATGTTCACGCCGCACGTTTTATGCCGCACGCCGCACGCTTCATGTTTTACGCCTCACAGAACCATTGCATACGACCGGTCAATATCCGGCTCGGCGCGGATCTCCTCCATCACCGTATCCGAGGGCAGTTCATCCAGCGTCAGGACCATCATGGCGCGCTGGCGGGGAGCCTGGCGGCCCACATACATCCCGGAGATGTTGACATCCGCCGCGCCCAGCAGCATACCTACGCGCCCGATCATACCGGGCCGATCACGATGGTAGGTAAACAGTAGCGCCCCGGTAGGTACAAAATCGACCCAGTAGTTATCCGCCTGAATGATATGCGGATCATGCCGCAGCACCGTTCCGCTAAAGACCCGCTGTTCGTCGGCGGTATTGGCGCGGATTACCAGCAGTCCCTGGTAGTTCTCCGCCTCGTGGCAGGTGCGCTCGGTGATGCGCATGCCCCGTTCGCGGGCAATCAGCGGCGCATTCACCGGTGTCACCCGCTGCTCGCTGGTTTCGGCCAGCAATCCCTGTAGGATTGCCAGGCGTACCGGCTGCGTATCAACACCTGACAGTTCACCGCAATACTCAAACTCGTAACTGCGCACCGGCTCCAGCACCAGGTGCCGACAGAGCGCGGCCATCTGGCGGCCCAGGCGGATGTAGGGCTCCAGCACATGCCAGGCTTCAGGGGCGACAAAGGGAGCGTTTACGGCATAGCGTGGCGAGTTCCCGGCCAGCGCTGCCAGCACACCTTCGGCCACATCGGTGCCGGTCTGCGCCTGCGCCTCGTTGGTCGAGGCTCCCAGGTGGGGCGTTTTGATGATCCGGGGATGATTGACCAGCGCGCTGTTCTTCGGCGGCTCGCTACTGTAGACATCCAGGGCCGCACCACCCAGGTGCCCCGCTTCGAGGGCCGCCAGCAGCGCCTCCTCATCCACTACGCCGCCACGACTGGCATTGATCAGATACGCGCCCTTTTTCATCATGGCAAGATGGTTGGTATCGAAGAGGCTGCGGGTACTCTCAACCAGGGGCACATGCACCGAAACCACATCGCTACGCGCCAGCAGATCTTCCAGGTTTACACTCTCCACGCCGATTTGCGTTGCCCGATCAAACGAGACCACCGGGTCATAGGTCAGCACTTGCATCTCCAGGCCACGGGCGCGGCGGGCGACCTCCGAGCCGATGCGCCCCAGGCCGATCAAGCCCAGGGTCTTTCCGCGTACTTCCCAGCCCATAAACTTGCTCCGCTCCCACTTGCCCGCTTCTACCGAGCTATGGGACTGGGGGATCTGTCGCGCCAGACTGATCAGCAGGCCGATGGTCAACTCGGCCACCGCAACATTGTTGGAAGCCGGCGCATTTACCACCATAATGCCCCGCTGCGTGGCCGCATCAACATCAATATTATCCACACCCGACCCGGCGCGCCCGATTACGCGCAGGCGTGACCCCGCCGCGATAACTTCCGCTGTGACTTTGGTGGCGCTCCGCACCACCAGTGCGTCATAGCCGGTGATGACATCCAGCAGCGCCGCCTTGTCCAGGTCCAGCCGTACATCTACCTCGGCCACCGCTTTGAGCGTTGCCAAACCTTCCGGCGCGATTTTTTCAGCTACAAGAATCCGGTCCACGTCGTAAACTCCTTCAACCAGGCACGACGGAGCCGCGAGCGTATCGCTACCCCATTGTCCACTGGCATGTGTCTTCCAGTAACTCTCTGTCGTCTTCCAGATTACTGGCCCTGGTTACATTCATTCATCTCCGCATTACCCGGCAGCAGCGCCTGCTCGACCGCTTCGCAGACGGCGTGGAGCAGCAGAGTATGTGCCTCCTGGATGCGCGCGGTGTTCCGGCTGGCGACAACCAGGACATGATCGGCCAGCGTGCGTGCCGGGCCGCCATCCTTGCCCAGCAGGGCAATGCTAACGACGCCACACGCACGGGCGCTGGTCAGTGCCGCCAGGATGTTGGGCGAGACGCCGCTGGTGCTAAAGCAGAGCAGCAGATCGCCGGGGCGGGCCAGCGCCTGGAGTTGGCGCGCAAAGATCTGTTCATAGCCATAGTCGTTGGCGATGCAGGTTAGCGCAGTTACATCCGCTCCCAGGCAGACGGCGGACAGCGGGCGGCGATCACCTCGGTAGCGGCCCACCAGTTCCTCGGCCAGATGTAGTGCATCGGTGGCGCTGCCGCCGTTACCACAGGTAAAAAGCGTCCGCCCTGCGAGCAGCGCCGATGTAACAAATGCGGTAATCTGTTCAACCTGATCTGCCTGCGCATGCAGCGATTGCAGCACCGCCAGGCTCTCATCCAGTTGATTGCGAAAAGAAATGCCGGGCATAGTTTCTCACTCTGCGTTCCGCGCTCTGCGCTCTACGCTCTGCGCTCTACCGACTGCTCCCGTTCCCACGCAGCCACGGCCAGCCCGGAGGCAACCCCGGTGAAGACATCCATCTCCTGTAGCCGTTCTTCACCAAATTTCTGCGTCAGCATACGCACAAAGCGCGGGATGCGCGACGAGCCGCCGGTACGCAGCACCACATCAATATCGGCGGGAGTCAGCTCGGCGGCCATCAGTGCCCGGTCAATGCAGCGCTCGACCTCGCGTACATCCGGCCCGATCAGCCGCTCAAAGTCCCAGCGGGGAATGCGCTCATCAAAATCGATCTCGCCCATGTGCATGCTCAACACCGTCTCGGACGCTTCGCTCAGGTGTACCTTGGCTGCTTCCACCTTCTCGTACAGCGGCAGGCCAAAGTTCTGGCGAACCAGTGAGCGCAACGCCTTAAACTCATGTGGCTTGTCACTGATTGCAACGGCTTCTTCAATAATCTGGAAATACTTGGGTTGTGTCAGGTCGGTAATCGTCTGCCACTCGGACAGGTGCTCCAGGATATGCACCGGGAAGGGCAGGCGGCGTGCTCCCAGCGTTGCGCCTGCGCCAAAGTGGGGCAGCATGCGCCCCATAAACAGCCGCTGATCGAGCAGATCGCCGCCGACCGGCACGCCGTCATTTGCCAGAAAAGTTCGGTTGCCGCGCGCATCCAGTTGCATAATGGTCACGTCAAGGGTACCGCCGCCAAAATCGAACACCAGTACCCGCCGTTCTTTGCCGTGCGTACCGCGCGCATACGAGAGGGCCGCCGCCGTTGGCTCCTCCAGGAAAGTGACATTGGGCAGACCCGCCGCTTCGCAGGCTTGCTGCATCCGCGCAAACGCGCGCTGATCGGCGGTAGCATCGGCGGCGTAATGCACCGGTCGACCAACCACCACGCCTGTGACCGGCTGTTCCAGCAGTTGTTCGACCCGCTCCAGGATTATGCGCAGCACCAGCGAGATCAGCGCCTCCAGCGAGTAGTGCTTCCCAAAGACATTGGTGCCGGTAAAGGCCAGATCGCGCAACCCCGATTTGAGCGACTGGAAGAGCCGTCCCGGCGCGCCGGCATCGACATTGACATAGAGCGCCTGTGTCACCGTGCCCGACTCGGCGAAGGTGACCTCGGCGTCACCGATATATTTCCACTCATAGTCAATCTCGCGGCCTACATTGCCCTCGGTGTAGCGATTAATCGCTGCGCGCCCGACGAACGGCACACCATCGCGGGTAATAAACAGCGTCGAACGCATAATGTTTGGATTGGTATTGACCGGGTCAAGCGGTAGCAGGCGCAGCGTTGTGCCGTCGTACACCGCCGTGCTCGAGTTGGTTGTCCCAAAATCCAGGCCAATATGCATTACTTCCTCCTTGGGATCGTCGGCCGGTACCGGCCAGGCGCTTCCCAGGCGTGTCATAGATCTTGTTCCGCTGTGCAACACAAAAGAGCCGATGGTACATGGAGATACCAATCGGCCTGTGTAGCAGAGAGATAAGCATACCCGATGAATCTCCGACTGTCAAAATGTTCGGGAATGTGCTCATGTCCGGCACACTTCTTGCGAAATTTGCGGGGTTGTATGCAGGCGTAACTCACCCGGATACACCGATATCACACATATGACAGGCGTTACGCGGTCGTTGACCCGACGGCAGATTCCGCCTCCGGCAGGGCGGAAGATTCCATGCTTTTTCACAACATGTTTGCACTTAGTGCAAACATGTTGTGAAAAAGAAAAAACGTACCATGCTGCCGCAGGCGAAGACGGCTGTTGTGCGCCTATGTGTCTGATTTGAACGCCCACCGCGTAACTCCTGACATATGACAGGAGTTGCGTAGTCCCCCGCACGGACGCTTCTTTCGCCCTGCCGGAAGCAACATGCGACCCTGTTGTGATCAAACGGCTGGTGTGCATGCTCACCGCGTAGGTCTTGCGTGATGAACGGATTATACTCAGTATAGTAAGGAGGTACAGTATGAACTGGTCCTATAATTCAAATGAGCAGACATGGCATACCTCGCTGGATGGCCGGCAGGCTCGTATGACGATGTCCCTACGTTGGTTGGTCTCCCTGGCGGCAGTTGAACCGCAGCAGGGACCGCAACGCATCGCGCCCCGGGCTTTCGATCCCTTTCAGGAGGCGCAGCAGTGGTGTAACCGGCAGGTGCAGCGTGCCACCAGCGCGTAGGCTCGGCCCGTTTTACGCATAACCCATTGCCGCACGTAATCCTTCGGCGAAGCGGCGTGCGCCACCCTGGGCGGGATGGCGCACTTTGATATGCGGAATCTCCAGCAAACTCAGCGCCCGATCGGCCGTATTGCCCATAGCGACAACCAGAATGTCGGGGAACAGCGCCCGGATAGCGGCCAGGAAGGGTTGACCCTGGCGAATCTCGGCGGCGCGTGGCGGGCGATTGCTCTGCGGGTTGCCGGGGCGATGTGGATGAAATGGGTAGGCATTCCAGCCGACCGTAACCACATCCAGTGTTCGCACTTCGCGCCAGACAATCGTCGCCGTCTGCTCCGCCGAAATGCGTCCGTCCGTTGTAGCGCAGGCAAATCCCCGCGTCGTCCCAAAGAGTCCCGGCGGCTCAACCCCTTCCAGCAATAGCCGTTCACTGGTGAAGGGCACCCCCGTCCGTCGCGCCCCCAGGTACCCTGGCGCTTCCCCCACCAGCAGCAACTGCGGGTTGCGCGCCAAAGCCTGCTCCAGTGCGCGTCGCAGATTGTCCCGGCGAATGGCATTCCCCGGCGTGCCATCGTCGGCATACTGGTTGGTGGCATCAACCGCAACGGTCGCCCGGGCCAGATCGGTCATGAACAGGTCAAGCAACATCGGCATCGTCCTTCGCTGACTCATTCCATACATTACGCGAGGTACGCGGTTGGTTCCAAACCCGGCGTCTAGCCTGGACAAACGGCCTGCTTCACCTGCCGCAGGCGAAGCGAGCGTTCGAGTTTGTCACCATGCCGGAACAGGCAACATCGCGCAACTCCTGCCGATCAAGGGCACATTTCGCCCGTGCGCAGAGCGTTGCGTACATGTTGAAGTTGAAAGGAAACAGAACGTGCGCTACAATCGACATACCGTGGATCATACCACTCCTGGTCAAGACAGCGTTGTCACCGGCACCACTGCCGTTGTGGGCCGACCATGGCCGGTCGGCTGGGATTAAGGATAGCCTATGAATAAGTTGCTGACCTGTATCGGGGAGATATTGATTGACTTTTTGCCGCTTGAGGCAAAGGGAACGACCACCGGCTTCAGCATCCATCCGGGAGGCGGGCCATTTAATGTTGCTGTTGGGTTGGCCCGCCTGGAAGAACCCGTCGCCTTTGCCGGCAAGGTATCGCACGATTTTTTTGGGCGTTACCTGCGCACCTATGCTGAGGCACAGGGCATTGACGCGCGCTTTCTGCTCGCATCCGATGATGCGCCGAGTACGCTGGCGTTTGTGGCGATGGAAGCCGGGGAGCCGGTGTTTACATTCTATGGCGAGGGTACTGCCGATACGCTCCTTCGCCTGGAGGAACTGCCGGCCGCGCTGTTTGAAGAAACCGCCATCCTGCATTTTGGTGGTATCAGCCTGCTGCGTGGCACCACGCCGGGAGCGGTGCTGACGGTCGTCGAGCGGCTAAAAGGGCAGGCGCTGCTCTCATTTGACCCGAATATGCGGCCAAAGTTGATTAATGAGGAGCGTAGTTACCGCAATGTGCTTCAGAGTTTCTTTCGGCTAACTGATCTGGTTAAGCTCAGTGCCGCCGATATCGGCTGGCTCGCGCCGGGGCAGCCGGTTGAGCAGGTCGCGGTTGATCTGCTTGATCAGGGTGCCGCCATGGTGATTGTCACGCAGGGGAGCGCGGGTGTGCTGGCGCTGCGGGCCACATCTGCGGGCGAACCGGAGCGGTGGCAGGTTCCCCCGGTCCAGGTAGAGGTTGCCGATACGGTCGGCGCGGGCGATGCATTCAGTGCCGGTTTGCTGGCCGCTCTGTCCCGGCAGGGGGTAAGTTCACGCGCCGCTCTGGTGACGTTGTCCACTGCGGCAGTTGCCGAAGCGCTGCAGTTTGCGGCCACGGTTGCCGCGCTCACCTGCAGCCGGATCGGTGCAAACCCACCGACCAGTGCCGAAGTTGCGCAATTTATCGGGAAGCCGTAGTCCGTAGTCCACATAGTTCGTAATCCGTAATTCGTAGTCTGAAAGTGCTTTTATGCAATGCGCAGAACACAGCCAGAGAGAGGAGTTGCTATGACGCAGGAACCTAAGTGGGAGATGACTGAGCATGGATGGCATGGTGTTGCCCTGTTGACTGGTGGTACCCAGTGGCATGCCTTTGTTGAGCATGTTGATGCCTCGCAACACCTGACCTGGGCCGGAACAACCTTCGAGAGCCTGAGTGATGCCCAGGACTGGTGTCGCTCGGAGATTGCGCTGCTCCGGCGTCAGCATGGACCGGGGGGGCCGGGTACGACGCCGCCACCGCTGACTACCCCGCCGCAACTGGATGCCTGGGGTTGGCTGTGGGACACGCTGAGTCGGGAACTGGGTGAACTGCGGACAACTGAGATCCGCGATGAGTTTGCCCGCCGCCAGCGCGAAGAGAAGCTCCAAAACACGTAGGCGTTAGAGAACAGAGCAGCGTAAATAGGCGATAAACGTAGCGGGATGGAGGCAACGCTTCGTCTCGCTTCAGGTTGCTCCGGGCATTCGTGCGCTATGGGTGGGATGGACCGCGTGCTGGTATGAATGTTGCACCGACGATTGGCTGATCCTATATTCCATACAGCGGACGATGTGCCGAATCGTGCGCGGTGCTATCCTGAGAGTGGCAATCACAATGGTTCTATGGTTCCACGATAAAGGATAGGATACAAACCGTGCAAACTCAATTAACGCGCACAAGCAATGACAAACTGGTCGCCGGTGTCTGTGGCGGTCTGGCCCGCTACTTCAACATCGACAGCACCATCGTTCGTCTGGTCTTTCTGGTCGCCATCCTGAGCGGCGTCAGCCCGCTGGTCTACATCGTGCTCTGGATCGTTATGCCGGAAGATACAACCGTCGGCGCACGGCCCAATGCAATGACCGACGGCACACAGAACCCCACGAATAACGAGTGGCAATATGATCCCTACACGGGGCAGCGGGTCGAGCGGTAACAGAGGTAGGCTAATTGCTGGAACGGGCGGGCTGCGTTTCTTGAACGCAGCCCGCCCGTTTTGTGGTTTTATGGTCCGGTCCAGCCATGGATCTCGACTGTTTCTCGGATCTCATCTTCCAGGGCAGTAAATGCAGGAAGTGTCCGCAGTGGGGCAAAATCGTCGATAAAATCGGAGACACGTTGCGCCAATTGACTGACTGGCAGTCTCTTGCGCCTGCGTCCACTCAGACCGCTGGCCGTGCGGAGTAGTTCGTATAACACTTCTTTTGGATCGGGCAATCCCTCAACGTGCTGTAGACGCGGAAGATCCAGGCGGTTGCGTCCGTTTGGATTACCCGCTGCGGTACGAATAGCCGGCTCATCGAACAGCAGCCAGGCCTCCTGCATACGTACGGGAATAACACAAACTGTTGGTGGTAGTTGAACAGCTTCTTCACGCGCCCGCACTATTTCTTGCCAGCGCGACAGGTATGGTTCACCCGCTGCTTTTTTGTTTTTCATAAAAATGTTGCACACAGTGCAACATTTTTATGAAAAGAATAGAATTTTCGGCCCTGCCGGAGGCGAGTCGGGCCGTTTATTCAGGCACATGCCGGGTCTGGAACCGACCGCGTAACTCCTGTAAATTAAAAATATGTGACAGCGACAATTTTCCTGAAATGCCTCTATTCTGCATCAGCAAGCGCTAAATCTGCGATTTTATGCCCCGAACGACCGCCAATCCCGACCAGGTGTTTGAAAACAAATTTACAAGGCCGGGTATAATACGCGCATCAAAGTGGGAGCCCGGCAAACCAGGTCTGAAGGGAGGTGTCTCGCAGCTTACCCCGGTGGACGACCCGATGTCGTTCTACCTGCAATCTGAACATTACAAGAGACTGGCACTCCGGTGTGCTCAGTAAAGGAGGAAACATGTCAACCCCGAATCGGAGACGATCCCCTGATCGCATCCTGTTGACACTCGGCTTGCTGCTCATTGTTGGGCTGGCGGCAATTCTGCCGGCGGCGGCGCCGACAACTCAGGCGCAGCAACAACCTATTGAGCAAATGCGAGCCTTCTGGGTGGACTCGGCCAACCCAGGCTATCGCAATCATCCCCAGGTTGATGAACTGGTTGCGAACGTCGTCCGCGCCAATGCCAACACTATCGTCGTTCAGATGCGACGGCATGGTGACGCGCGCTACAACAATAGTATTGAACCACGCGCTGTCGATCCGCGGCTTGCCCCTGCCGATGAGTTCGATCCGCTGGCCTACCTGCTGGCGAAAGCGCACTCCGAGGGGATTAAAGTCCACGCATGGCTGGTTGTCTCTGTTACCTGCCGTTCGTCTGATCCGCTGTGGGGGCATCCGCAGCATGTCTGTACCCATCATGGGCCGAATGTGCCTGATCCGGAGCGCTGGACCACGGCGACCTACAACGGCACCCAGGTGGGTGATCTTGATCCGGGGCATCCCGGCGCAATTTTGCATATGGAAGCGGTGGTTCAGCATCTGGTGCAGAATTACCCAACTCTGGACGGGATTCACTTTGACTTTATTCGCTATGGTGATATTGCCTATGGCTATAATCGGGTGAGCCTGGATCGCTTTAACCAGGCGCATGGCTTTGCGCGTAATTATCGTCCGGCACCGAGTGATCCGCTCTGGAGCCAGTGGCGGCGCGACCGTATGACCGAGTTGATGCGGCGGCTCTATATTCGCAGTAAGGCGATTAATCCCAAGATCCAGGTCAGCATTGCCGCGATCACCTGGGGGGGGGTCGGTAGTTATAATCCGGGCGACTGGCCCAACTCAGCCGCGTATTCGCGCGTGTTTCAGGATTGGAAAGCCTGGCTGCAGGAGGGCATTATTGACTTTGCCATGCCGATGCAATACTTTGAGGAGGGCAAAGCCCGCAGCCGGGGTTGGTACGATAGCTGGCTTGCCTGGGGCCGGGAGAACAGCGGTCGTCGGGCGATTGTCGCGGGCATGGGCTCCTGGCTCAACACGCGTCAACAGGGCATTGATCAGACCCGGCGCGCGCTGACGCCGGATGCCCAGGGACGTGTCCTGGCCGGCGTGGGCTTCTACTCCTACAATCAGCCCTATGCGCGGAGCACCTACGAGGGTCGCCGCCAGTTTATGGATCAGTTGCGCGAGACGGTCTTCGCGCAACCCGCGGTTGCTCCCAACTGGCCCTGGATCGCCTATCCAACCACGGGTCATCTCCAGGGCATGGCCTGGGTCGATGGGCAGATTGTTCCGAACGCGCATGTGTCGCTCTTCAAGGATGGCAACTGGGTGCGCGACATGACGGCCTCGTATGACGGCTGGTATGGCGCGGTTGAACTGGAGCCGGGCAACTACACGGTTGTGATCCATGGTCCAAATGGACGTACAGTTGAACACCAGGTCGTTATTAAGGCCGGAATGGTCATGAACGGTCCATAAGAATTATGGATTAGATTGGTCAGCGTGCAGCGGCGAAGCCAGGAAAGGCTTCGCCGCTTTGCTTTTGCCCCTTTCTCTTCCACAACGCATATCTGCTCCCGGTTTTAATAGCATTGACATCTTCAGTTAACATGTTCTTAACTTTGACCGGGTACGCTATCTCTGAACTATAATTGCATTTTTCCAATAGAACCAGCCTATGCCTGTGGAGTGCGGGAGCCATATTCCCGGCGTATCGGGCGGCGTAAGCCATGCCTGCGCACTCCAGGTGCATTTCATCCAGGTCGGACATATCCCTGGCGCATTATTGCTTCATAAAAGAGGAAACAGGTACGCGCGTGTTCTTACCTAAGCAGCTTGTATCCATTTCATCCTCATTGTCGAGACCGTCCCGGCGCTTCGTCTTCAACTGGCCCACTGCCAGTTTTCGTACGAAACTGCTCGCGCCGCTCCTCCTCCTGATGACACTTTCTATACTAGCCAGCGCCGTAGGCTTTATCTTCAGCACCAACGCCACCCGCAACACACTCCTCGATGGGCAACTGAACGAAGATATCCAGCGCCTGACGAAAGAATTGCAGTTGCGTGAGGACGAAGTCGGCCAGAGTGCCCGGTTGCTGGCCGAAGACCCTGAGTTGATCCTGGTGTTACGCCAGGATACCTTTCGCCAGGGTAGCTATGTGCTGCTTGACCTGGATCGCCGTGCTCTGCGGGTGCGTGATCGCTTTCAACTGGATCAGGTGATGGTGGTCAATGCCGAAGGACAGCCGCGCGTAAATATTGCGGCCCAGTCGCTCCTGAGCCAGATCAGCGTGATGGATCATGACCGACTGGAGGCATGCCGGCAAGCGGAGCAGACCTTCCTTGTGCATACTCAGGTTGGAAACGAAAAGGGTGAGAACGAAACGGCAGTACTGCTGATTGGCTGTGCGCCAATCTTGAATAAGCTTGATGCGCTGGACGACGCCACGCTGCTGGGAACGGCCTATACCTTTTTAAATCTCTTTGAGACAATTCCCGAACTGCGCTGTGAGCTGGGGCTGCTGTCCGAGGTAGAACTGGCCGCCGACACGCTGCTGGTCTCTACCCTGGTCGATGTCGATCAGGCTGCACCCGATGCATCAATGCCGGCCCACACTGATGGCAGCTATCGCACCGCCACTACAACCATCGCGCTTGGGAGCGATCCGATTCAGATTACCCTGCTGCGTAGCACTGCCGAGATCGATGCGATTGTCGCTACCGGATTGCAGGCCGTAGTGATCAGTAGCATTCTTACACTGGTACTGCTGCTGGCCGTCGGCACCATAATTGCCCGCTCGCTGACCCATCCGATTCTGAAGCTGGCCGGGGTGGCGCAGGCCGTCGCCGAGGGTGATCTCTCGCGGCGTGCTCATCTGACCCGGCAGGATGAAGTCGGGCAGTTGGGACGGGCCTTTGACCATGCCACCGCGACGATCACCGACCTGCTCGATCACCGTGCGCGCGAGGCGGGCAAGTTCCACGCCATTTTGCAGAGTATCGCCGATGGCGTGCTGGCGGTAGATACAAATGAGCAGATTGTACTGGCCAATCCGGCGGCCGGAGCACTGCTGGCGTGTTCCCAGGAGCACCTGGTCGGGCAACCGCTAACCACCCTGCTGGCGACCGATGACCCGATTCTGCTGACCGGCATGCAGCAGGTGATTGACCAGATCCGCAGCGAACTGGTTGATCCCGATCTGATGCCGACCGAGGAACGGGTCGTGCTGGGCTCACGCGTCGTACGTTTGCAGAGTGCGCCTACCCTGGGCAGCGGCAGCATTCTCACTGGCGCGGTGGTGATCATCCAGGATATCACCCGCGCAGTGGAAGCTGAACGCGCCAAGAGCGAGTTTATCGCCACCGCATCCCACGAACTGCGTACACCCCTGACCGGGATCAAAGGTTTTCTGGCGCTCTTGCGGCTGGACAGTCTGGACAATCTGACAGAAAACCAGCGCATCGGCATGGATGCTATCGCACGCCAGACCGACTACCTGGTCAACCTGGTGAATGATGTACTTGAAACCGCTCGCTTTGACCGGGGTACGGTGCGCGCCGAGCGCCGCTGGGTTGATCTGCACGACGCCATGGAAGAGGCCGTGACAAGTATGCAGTCGCTACTGCTGACCCGTCAGGTTGAAATCCAGCTTGATCTGGCACCGGATCTTGCGCCCCTCTGGATCGACGGGCTGCATCTGCGACGCATTCTGACGAATATTATTTCTAACGCTATTAAGTATACTTTTAAAGGTACAGGAAAGATCCATGTGCATGCATATGAGATCTATGATCCGACATGCCTGCCCACCTCCCCAACCGGCAATCAGCCCTGGAAGCATAAACGTGAGCACTCGGTCCTGATTGAGGTCAAAGATAACGGTGTCGGAATCAAGGTTGAGGATCAACCGCGCATCTTTGGTCGCTTCTTTCGTTCGGAGAACCCGCTGAGTGTTGAAGTTGGCGGCACGGGTCTTGGTCTGGCAATCACCCACTCGCTGGTGCTTTTGCATGGCGGCCAGATCGGCTTCTGGAGTAGGGAAGGTGCCGGCAGTTGCTTCTGGGTGCGCCTCCCCGTCACCAGTACCGAACCGATCGACGCGGAACTGGAGCAGCGGCTCGATGAGCGCACATTCAGTTTGTAACGAAGGAGCAGCTATGCACATGCGCTGCCTGGGACTATGGATCGTGCTGATACTGGGCTTGACCGGCTGCAGTAACGCGTCCGCGTGGCTGCCGGTGCGGGTGGCAACGCCTACCCCCGCCGCTGAGTCGGTCGCCGCCGCTGCCCCGGCAGACGACTACAACCCTGTTGTACCTACAGCGACCTTGGTTCTGGGGCGGCTGACATTTGCCGGCAGCACCACTGTCCAGCCCCTGGTCGAGGAGTTGAGTGTTGGCTACCAGGAGCGCTATCCCAATGTCGATCTGGAAATTGCTGCGGGGGGCTCGGTAGTAGGGATCAACGCGGTGCAGGATGGCAGTGCCGATATCGGGATGGCCTCGCGTGCGCTACGCGAAGCGGAATACCGCCTGGGCATGGAAGAGTACCAGATCGCCATTGATGTGCTGGCAATTATTGTCCATCCCGCCAACCCGATTGAAGATATCAGCCGCGCGCAACTGCAGGGGATTTACCTGGGGGAAATTACCAACTGGAGTGAAGTTGGCGGTGCGGATATGCCAATCATGCCCGTGATTCGGGAGATCAGCTCGGGGACGCGTGGTGCATTTGACGATATTGCCCTGGATGGAGCCGACCCGGTAGAAACCGCAGATACGCAGATTACGGCCGGCGAAGTTGAAACCCGCGTGGCCGAAGCCCCGGAGGCTATCGGCTATGTCGGCTTTGGGAACATTGGTCAGAATGTCAAGGTGTTGACCATTGACGGCGTGCCACCCAGCCCGGAAACGGCGCAGAGCGGCGGTTACCAGCTTCAGCGTCCGCTGCTGCTGCTGCTCGGCCCCCTCAGCCGGCCACTGGCATGCACCTTTGTCACCTTTGCCCTGAGTGATGCCGGCCAGAAGATCGTCGCCGCCGACGGCTGGGTGCCGGTGGCGCAAACCACGCCACCGCCTGCCTGTGGCAACACGGAGTAGGGTAGCCTGTCGGCGGCCGGTTTATGCTGCTCCATCCGCATCGCCAGGTATCACGTCGCGTGCCGGAACCACCACCACCTGTTCAGCCAGTGGACGCGCCAGCGAGAGATGGTTGCCCGCAACCTCCAGCAGCAGCACACCCTCGGCCGTCACCGCCAGCACCATAACAACCGCATCCGGCGTAATGCCCTGGGCATACAAGAACTCCCGTGTAACCATATCGGCGTTTATGCCGGCAACATGACCCGGCTCGCCTACGGGTAACAGTGGCAGCGCAAACGTCGGGCGGTCCACCGGGATACTGTTACCGGCGGGGATGGGCTGGTTCTGCGGGCTGCGGGTCGGATTGCCCAGGAATGCCGCCAGTCGATCGGCAACTTCGTCCGGGGTGACATGCTCCATGCGACAGGAGATATCCTCGGCGGCATGCGGCTCCATACTGAGCTTCTCAACCAGAAATACCTCCCACAACCGACGACGGCGCAGAATACGCTGCGCAATGGTCTCGCCCTGTGTCGTGAGCGTGACTCCCTTGTAGGGCTCGTAGGTCAGCCAGCCTTCCCCCATGAGGCGGTGACACATCTCGTTCGCCGAAACTGGAGAGATGGCAAGCTCATGCGCCAGCAGCGACAGCGGCACCGGGCGCGTGCCCTTCCGCAGCATCGCCACCCGCAGCAGGTACATCTCAACACTCTCGCTCATCTCAACGCTGTCACTCATTATTCCCCTCGTTGTGATAATGTGCCGGCAGTGGCACGGCTCAAACCTGCGTGATTCTATTCTACCACTGCCCACAAAACCGGTGGCAACCATGCTACCGCACACTGGAAAGCAATATGCTAGAATGACCAGTGCAGCATGCGCCGGAAGGCGACACCGGCCGGCTGCCCGATACATCACACACATAAGAGAAGAGATCCATGCTCACCTTCATTGTTCCGGCGTTCCTCTGGTTGCTCCTGCTGTTGCCGCTGCTCTGGCTGTTTACGCTGCTGGTACGAGATGGCGGCAGTATCCGGTATGGCCGGCGCTTCTGGGCGAGTCTGCTGCTACGTTCGCTGATCCTGGCGGCCCTGGTGCTGGCGCTGGCCGGAACGCAGGTGGTGCAATCCGTCGATGATCGGCAGGTCGTGTTTCTGCTCGACAGCAGCGACTCGGTGGCTCTGTCGCAGCGGGCGCGCGCCGAAGCCTACATTCAGGATGCCCTCACCGCGATGCCGGCCAATGCGCAGGCCGGGATTGTGGTGTTTGGCGAGCATGCCCAGGTGGAGCGGTTGCCCGGCTCCGCGCAGATGCTGGGCACTATCTCCAACATTCCCCCGGGTACGCAGACCAATATCGCCGATGCGATCCAACTGGGGCTGACCATGCTGCCCGCCGAGGCGCAGCGCCGGCTGGTGCTGCTGAGCGATGGTGGCGAGAACAGCGGCGATGCTCAGGCGGCCGCGCGGCTGGCGGCGGCGCAGGGTGTGCCGATTGACGTGATTCCGCTCAACGGTGTGGCGGATGGCCTGGATGCGCAAATCAGCGGGCTGGAACTGCCCGCCACTGCCGGAGAAGGCCAGCAGTTACGCCTGGTCGTCGATCTGGAGAGCCGTGGACCGGGCGGGAGCCTGCCGACCGAGGCGCGGCTCCAGGTTGAGCAGCGCTTCACGCTCACCTCAAGCGAAACGCTGGTCGATCAGCCGGTCGAGCTGACCGGGGAGCCGCAACGCTTCACCGTGACACTCCCGCCGCCAACGGCCGATTTTAACCGCTACGTAGTCCGGCTGCTGGCTCCCGGAGATATACGCCAGGAAAATAATCTGGTTGAGGGCTTTACCCTGGTGCAGGGTCGCCCGCGCCTGCTGCTGATCACCGGCAATCCTGATGCCGCGCGTAATCTCAACGCGGCGCTCATGGCGACCGACCTGCTCGTCGAACAGGTGCCGCCGGCTCAGGCTCCCACCAGCCTGGGCGATCTGATCGTCTACGACGCTGTGATCCTGGTTGATGTCTCCGCGGATGAGTTGGGCCAGACTGCGGCGATTCTTCCGGCCTATGTGCGCGACCTGGGGCGCGGCCTGGCGATGATCGGCGGCACCCGGTCGTTTGGGATGGGCGGCTGGCGCAATACGCCGGTGGAGGAGGCGCTGCCGGTCGAGATGAATCTGCGCCCGGAGGTCAGCCAGCCCCCCGTCAGCATTGTGGTGATTATCGACGTATCAGGTAGTATGGCGCAGGAAGAGGGGGGCTATAGCAAAGTGCAACTGGCCGCTGCCGGTGCCGCCCGCATCGCTGCGCAACTGCGTGACGAAGACGAAATTACCGTGATACCCTTCGACACGCAGCCCCAGGGGACGGTCGGGCCGCTGCCGGGGACGCAACGGGCCGAGGCGATAGAGCGGGTGAGCCGGATCGGGGCCGGTGGCGGGGGCATTAATATCTACGATGCGCTGCAGGAGGCGGCCGGCTACATCCGCGACAGCGAGAAACCGGTGCGCCATATCATCACACTGACCGACGGCAGCGACACAGTGCAGCAGGAGGGTGCGCCCGCCCTGGTAGACGAGTTGCGCGCCGAGGGCGTGACGGTCTCCTCGGTGGCGATTGGGCAGGGCAAGGATGTACCCTTCCTGGAAGATATTGTCCAGCGCGGCGTGGGGCGCTTCTTTCTGACGGAGCAGGCCCGCGATGTCCCGGAGATCATGGCCCAGGAAGCCACTTCGCTGATTCAGCCATTGATCATCGAGGAGGAGTTTGTGCCGCGCCGTTTTGGGAACCACCCGATCTTACGCGGCGTGGAGGCTGTTCCGCCGCTCTATGGCTATGTGGCAACCACCCCCAAAGAGAGCGCCCAGGTGTTGCTGGCCTCTGATCAGGAAGATCCGGTACTGGCCGTCTGGCAGTATGGCCTGGGTCGCAGCCTGGCCTGGACCCCCGACATGCAGGGGAAGTGGGCGACCGACTGGGTCCGCTGGCCGGAGTTTCAGCGCGTGACGGCGCAGATGATCACCTGGCTGCTCCCGCCCGCTGATGGACAGCAGTTGACGCTGGACACTCGGACGGTGAACGGGCAACTGCTACTGACCGCCCAGGCAACCAGCACAACCGGCACACCGGCAACCGGGCTACGCGTGGCGGGCCAGATGGTTGCCGGTGATGGGCAGGCTATCGCGCTGCTGCTCAAGGAGGTAACGCCGGGGCAGTATCGTCTGGCCTTGCCGGACGCCCCTGCCGGCGTCTACCTGGTGCAACTGGTGGCGACCGATGCCGCTGGTCAGCCCCAGGCCGGCGTGACCGGCGGCGCGGCAGTGCCCTTCTCCGGCGAGTATCGCAGTCAAGGTGACAACCCCGCCCTCCTGGAGCTGCTGGCGGCAACGACGGCGGGACGAACTAGCCCGTCCGCTGCGGCCGTCTATGATGATCCCGGACAGCAGACGGGGCTGGTACGCGAGGCCGGCATGACGCTGCTCTGGCTGGCGTTGCTGCTCTTGCCGTTGGATGTCGCGGTGCGGCGGCTGTTTGTGGGAAGGCTGCGGAGCGCAGAGCGCAGAGCGCAGAGCGCAGAGCGCAGAACGGCAGGCGCAGGACGCAAAGCGCAGAGCGCAGAGCGCAGAGCGCAGAATGTGGAACGCAGAACCCAGAGCGCGGGTGTGGCAGGGCAGGCGGCTCAACCGGAAACTCAACCATCGGCGTCAGGTGATCCGCTGGAGCGGTTGCGGGAGGCCCAGGCCCGCGCCCGCCGCCGCGCTCGGGGCGAGGAGTAGGAGCACAGCATGCTGCGCTCCTCTTGACAAACCGAGAGTTTAGAGGTAAACTATCCTTGTCATGACACACAGACGACGACATAGTGGTGTCCGGCAGACGGCGGTGCTGGCCTGGATGCGGCTGGCGCGGATCTTCCAGAAGGTCGATACCGCATCGGCGCAGATGTTTCGGGCGCACCAATTGAGCACGGCGCAGTTTGATGCGCTGGCGCAGATTGGGGCTGCGGGCGGTATTACCCAGCAGGAGTTAGCCAACGCGCTGCTGGTCACGAAGGGCAATATATCGCAGCTTATTGTCCGCCTGGAGCAGCAGGGCATCGTTACCCGGCGGCAGTCGGGGCGTACTAACTGCCTCTTCCTGACCGAGCGAGGGCAGGCGCTGTTTAATGCAGTGGTGCCGCAGCAGGAGGCGCTGATTGCCGAACTCTTCTCCCCGTTGTCACCGGAGGAGCAGCGCCAGTTGCTCGTTCTGCTGCGCAAGCTGGATCACGGGCTCGTGCGATGACCGGTGTTCTGCCGGGACGCGCTTATGAAGGTTGAATGTTTACTCCGAACATCACTGGAGTCCCGGCTTCCGCCGGATCAGGCGTGCCCGGCAGGAGGCCGCTGTCCCGGCAGGTATCCACCGGCTAAAGCCGGAACTCCCGGTCATTGCATATCCGGGTTTTTTCTCAAACTTCAGTAGTGCATCTGCTTTCCGACTGCCTGAAAGCGACCCTTACGAAGATAATGTAGACTGCAAAAAAATTTATACCTAAAGTTTAGTTCTAAACTATGGAGGGGCAAACGATGGATACGCCGATTCTGGGCATACATCATGTGACCGCAATTGTCGCCGATCCGCAGGAGAACATCGACTTTTACACGGGTGTCCTGGGCCTGCGCCTGGTCAAGCAGACGGTCAACTTTGATGATCCATACACCTACCATCTCTACTATGGCGATGAGTTGGGGCGTCCCGGCACGATTGTCACCTTCTTTCCCTGGGTCGGTATCCGGCCCGGCAGTCGGGGCACCGGCCTTGTCAGCGCGATGGCCTTTGCTGTCCCGGCGGCGGCGCTTGATTACTGGGCTGCGCGGCTGGCGGACCATGGCGTGCGTGCAAGTGAGCCGGAGATACGCTTTGGTGAGCCGGTGCTGTCGTTCTATGATCCGGCCGGCCTGCTGCTGGAGATCGTCGCTCAACCCGGCGCGGAGGACCGTCCGGCCTGGCAAGGCGGCCCGGTCCCGGCGGAGTATGCGCTATGCGGGCCGGCGGGCGTCACGCTGACCGTGCAGGCTGCCGCGCCAACCGCCACGCTGCTGACTGAGCGGCTGGGCTTTCGCCACAGCGCCACTGCGGGCAACCGCACGCGCTACCTGATCAGTGATGGTTCAATCGAGACAGCGGTCGATATCCTGGCGCGCCCGGATCTGCCCTTTGGGATGCCGGGTTCCGGGTCGGTTCACCATATCGCCTGGCGTGTCGCGGATGCTGCCGGGCAACTGGCCTGGCGCGAGCATCTGACGCGGCACGGGCTGGAGGTTACGCCGGTACGCGATCGGCAATATTTCCACTCGATCTACTTCCGAGAACCGGGAGGCGTGCTGTTTGAGATTGCTACCGATCAGCCCGGTTTTGCCACGGACGAGCCGCCCGAGCGCCTGGGGCAACGCCTGATGCTCCCGCCCTGGCTGGAGGCGCGCCGCCGGGAAATTGAGCAGCAACTGCCGCCAATTGTAACCGGATCTAATAATTAATACGAGTTGCGCGGTGGTTCATCAAACTGGGCGCTTCACCCGGTGAACGGCAGAATCGCCTGCGGCAGCATGGTACTATTTTTATCTTTTGCACAAAAATGTTGCACGTGTGCAACATTTTTGTGCAAAAGAATGGAATCTTCCGCCCTGCCGGAGGCGAATCGGGGCGTTCATCCAGATGAACATCTGATTTGGAACCGACCGCGTAACTCCTGTAATTAATACGAGTTACGCGGTGGGAGTTTGGACCATGAACAACACGAAATGAGCGAAAACCGCGAACCTGCCAATGCTGATATGTGTCAGGCGATCCCGCGTTTGACGGGGAATTTCGCCTGCGGCAGGGTGGGACATTCCCAGCAGAAAATCCCAGTTCTTTTTCACGAACATTTGGCTCTTCGAGCCAAATGTTCGTGAAAGAGATAAAACAGTACCACGCTGTCGCAGGCGAAGCCGGCCTTTATCGGGCACAAACATCCAGTTTGATCGCCCACCGTGTAAGTCGTGTAATTAACAGGAGTTACGTGGTCACAGACTTGGCAGAGCATTTCGCCTGCGGCAGGGCGCAGGCGAAGCCGGGACGTTCATTCCAGGCAAACTTCTGGTTTGGGACCAACCGCATAAATCGTGTACCTAAAACGCATTATGCAGTGGACATTCAACTCAGGCATGTGGTCAGGTATAAGATTATTTTCGTCTGCGAAAGTATGGCATTTTATGCATCTTTTTCAGGGGGGGATTTGTGTAAAGCGCAAAGTTTTCTGAGTTGCATTGATGTTGATTGTCAAATGGAGATACAATGACCAGGCAACAACTGGATTTTATCCATCGGTTTATTCCGGCCCCGGCGGGTAGTAATGCAACAACCCTGCTGCTGCTGCATGGCACCGGCGGCGATGAGCATGATCTGCTGGACCTGGGGCGCATCCTGGACCCCCAGGCGGCGCTGCTCAGTCCACGCGGGCAGGTGCTGGAGCAGGGGATGCCGCGCTTTTTCCGCCGGGTTGCGCCGGGGGTGTTCGACCTGGAGGATCTGCGGCAGCGAACGCATGAACTGGCCGATTTTGTGACGGCGGCGGCCCGGACCTACGCATTCGATTCGCAGGGCGTCATCGCGGCCGGCTACTCAAATGGGGCCAATATCGTTGCTGCAACGCTGTTGCTGCGCCCGGAGGTCTTCAAAGCGGCATTGCTGTTCCACCCGATGGTACCGCTGGTGCCGGAGGAACTACCGGATCTGGCGGGGGTGCCGGTCTTCGTGGGTGGGGGCAGGCTCGACACGGTGATCCCACCGCAGCAGACCGGACGGCTGGCGCAGATGTTGCAACTGGCCGGGGCCGATGTGACGCTGCACTGGGAGCCGGGCGGGCATGCTCTGACCCCGGCGGAGGTGCAGGCGGCGGTGGCATGGCTGCAACGGGTGCGGGACTGGGAATAAAATATGGAGGGGGGCAGCCTTGGCCGGACAGGTGTCCGACAGACGATATCTGGAGGGCCAGGGCTGCCCCCCGACATTGTGGTGAAACAAAATACTCCCGCCGCCGCGCCGGTTTCGTGGTAAGCTATAACTATCCAACGCTATCCAACTCTGGTTTTCGCGGACCTGCAACGATGGAGGAACACAGGCATGGGTGCAGTAACGACCCTCTTTTTCGACCTTGGCGGCGTCTGTCTCAGCAACGGCTGGGATCGGGAGCAGCGGCGGGTGATTACGGACAACTTCGGGCTGAACTATGATACCTTTGACCGCCGGCACCGTCAGGTGGTCGATACTCTCGAGCGTGGGCAGTTAACACTGCACGAATATCTGCAGTGGACGATGTTTTATGAGGCTCGCCCCTTTACCATTGACGAAGTGACGAGCGAGATGCTGGAGCTATCCACGCCTTTTCCGGACACGCTGGAACTTATCACCGCCCTGCGGAAGACCAACAACTACTTGCTGGCGACGATCAACAATGAGTCGCGGGAGCTGAACGAGTACCGGATCAAGAAGTTTGAACTGCGTTCGCTCTTTACCGCCTTCTTCAGTTCATGCTACTTTGGCATGCTCAAGCCACAGCCGGATCACTACCGCCGGGCGTTAGAGATCACCCAGCGCTCCGTCGAAGAGTGTCTCTACATCGACGACCGCCCCATGAATGTCGAGGTGGCGCGTATCCTGGGGATGCACGCAATCCAGTTTATCGACGCAGGCCAGCTTGAAACCGATCTACGGGCAGCGGGGGTACAATTCTGAGAACCGATTTGTTGTCATAGCCATAGAGGACACCGAGGACGCAGAGATGGTGAACGGGCATGGGCTGTTCTGCGCTTCGTGTTCCCATTCCGGCGCATTGCTGGTTTGCCGGCAAACTGGTATGAGCACCGGAAACCGAGAACGGAGAACCGAGAACCAACTCAGTGTTGGGGGATGCGCCTGTGCGTGTCTGTATCCCTGTTCGCGGCCGCAGGAGGTTTGGGGCAGACCACCGTGCCTGCCCCTACCGAACACATTTTGTTTAACCGGGTGGCGCATCAGGCGGCATCGACGGTGCGATAGCCACCGCGCCCCCCCGGATTGAAGGCATCGGCCAGCGCGCGAATGAAGGCACCGGCAAAATGCACCTCGGTCTGGATCAGATTGGCGAGCACGCGCGGATCACGCTCCTCCCATTGCTCCGAGAGGTCGGTAATATTTGTACTCACCAGTTGAATATAGGCCGGTTTCGGGCGTTGCCCCGCTCTATCCCACTGGTAAATCCGCCGAACTTCCACCGCCGGGGCATCCACCTCGGCGGCTTCTTCCGGATAGAACCGCTGGAACGCCCGGTGAAACGCCTTCTGGAACAGGCGCACCAGTTCCGAATCCTTATGGTCATGCATTCCGGGCGCGCTGACCGTGTAAGTCCAGATCAGATCCAGCGGCTCAGAATCGATATTGCGATGCTCCGAGCGGATCTGGTGCAACGCCGACCAGGTAAAATTCACCTCAACCCAGGGCGGTATATTCTCGGCAGTGAGCGGGTCGGAATGTTCAGGGAACAACTCCACACGATAGCTGCGATCATGCACGCTGGGTACAACACTCTCTACCAGGGCATGTTCGTGTAAACCGGCAGCCACCCAGGCATCTTCCAGACTTGCTACAAGATCCTCGTAGGTCAGCATTGCAACACCTCACCAGATGAAAGAATACTGGAAGGTCAACCGTCACGGGTGCCGGTCAGCCGGGTCGGGCCGCGACCGCCGGCAGTATACCGCATGTTTCGGGCACCTTCCATCCAGAGAACTCGCACCATACTCATAGAATAGCACTGCCATATTGTACCGCATATCGCCAAAGCTGTAGTGCTTATGTCCACTGGCACTCTCGCCAAATGAGTGCTAAAATCCCCCTTGACAAATAAGACAGAGTTCGGTAACATATGGACGGTTAGCACTCGATGACTGAGAGTGCTAACCGCTCACCTTTATCTGACGATACTCGACGATTAGTGTTGCATGGAATGATTTAAACAAGGAGGTATGTTCGCTATGGCCGCGGACTTCCGCATTCGTCCACTTGGTGACCGGGTTGTAATCAAGCCCGCCGAACGTGAAGAAAAGACCAAGAGCGGGATCTTCCTGCCCGATACGGCGACAAAAGAGCGCCCCCAGGAAGGCACTATTCTGGCGGTTGGCGAGGGCCGCCGAGACGACAACGGCAAGCTGGTACCCATGAATGTTCAGGCCGGCGACAAAGTGCTCTTTGCGAAGTATGCGGGTACCGAGTTCAAGGTTGATGATGTTGACTATCTGATTCTGGCTGAGAAGGACATCCTGGGCGTTATCCAGGAGTAAAAGTACCAGGGTGAGCCCTGGGTTTAGCTTCCAGTGAAGACTGTATACTTCAACTTTCGTTTCTATAATTGAGGAGGATTTTAAAGCATATGCCGAAGCAGTTGCATTTTAACGAGGAGGCCCGCCGCTCCCTCAAGCGCGGTGTAGATACTATCGCCGACGCGGTAAAGACGACGCTTGGCCCGCGTGGTCGGAATGTGGCGATTGATAAGAAGTTTGGCGCGCCCACCGTCACCCACGACGGCGTTACCGTTGCCAAGGAAATTGAGCTGAAAGACCCCTTTGAGAACATGGGGGCGCAGTTGCTCAAGGAGGCCGCGACCAAGACCAACGATGTGGCCGGCGACGGTACGACCACCGCGACGGTGCTGGCTCAGTCGATTGTCACCGAAGGTCTCCGGGTTGTAGCTGCCGGAGCTAACCCGATGTTGCTTAAGCGTGGCCTGGATCGCGGCGCTGAGGCGGTGGTTGCGGCGATCAGGTCGGCCGCTTCGCCGGTACGCGATCGTGCCGATATCGCGCATGTCGCCAGCATTAGCGCGGCGGACTCCGAGATTGGCGACCTGATTGCCGAGGTGATGGAGAAGGTCGGCAAGGATGGCGTGATCACGGTTGAGGAGAGCAAGGGTGTCGCCTTCGAGAAGGAATACACCGAGGGTATGCAGATTGACCGGGGCTATATCTCGGCCTACTTCATCACCAACACCGAGCGCCAGGAAGCGGAGTTGGATGACCCCTTCATCCTGATCACCGACAAGAAGATCAGCAGCATCCAGGAGATTCTGCCCCTGCTGGAGAAGGTGCTGCAGGTGACGAAGAACCTGGTGATTATTTCCGAGGATGTGGATGGTGAGGCGCTGGCAACGCTGGTGGTCAACAAGCTGCGCGGTACGGTCAATGTGCTGGCGGTCAAGGCTCCCGGCTTTGGCGATCGGCGTAAGGCCATGCTTCAGGATATCGCCATTCTGACGGGCGGTACCGTGATCAGCGAGGAGATCGGGCGCAAGCTGGATAGCGCCGGTATCGAAGACCTGGGTCGCGCCCGCCGCGTGGTTGCCACCAAGGACGATACGACCTTCATTGAGGGTCGCGGCGATGACTCGGCTATCCGCGCCCGCATCGACCAGATTCGCGCGCAGATCGAGAGCGCGACCAGCGACTTCGACCGCGAGAAGCTCCAGGAGCGGCTGGCAAAGCTGGCCGGTGGTGTGGCCGTCGTGAAGGTCGGCGCGGCAACTGAGCCGGAGCTGAAGGAGAAGAAGCACCGCGTTGAGGACGCCCTGAGCGCTACCCGCGCGGCGGTTGAGGAAGGCATCGTTCCGGGCGGTGGTGTTGCGCTGATCAACGCCGTTAGCTCGCTGGACAATGTCACGCTGGGCCATGACGACGAGCGGGTCGGTATCCAGATTCTGCGTCGTGCGCTGGAGGAGCCGCTGCGCATGCTGGCCCGCAACGCGGGTGAGGACGGCGCGGTCATCATCGATGCCGTGCGCCGCCGGCAGGCCGAGAAGGGCGATAACACCTTTGGTTACAACGTGCTGACCGGCGAGTTCGGCAGTATGGTGCAGCAGGGTATTATTGACCCGGCCAAGGTGACGCGCAGCGCAGTTCAGAACGCGGTCAGTATCGCGGGTATGATCCTGACCACCGAGGCGCTGATCACCGATCTGCCCGAGGAGAAGGGTGCCGGTGGTGGTGGCGGTATGCCCGGTGGCATGGGCGGCATGGGCGGCATGGGCGGCATGGATTTCTAAGTCCGCCGTTTCCGTCAATTGTAGGGGCGCAGGGTGCAGGAGTAGGGGCGCAGCATGCTGCGCCCCTACATTCATATTCATTTATTGTGAGACCGGCGCGTCACAGTAGGCCGATTGGGCCACCTGGCGCATCTGCTCCGCAATGGCTTTCAGGGCGGCCTGCTCCTCCACCGACCAGTCACACACGCCTAGCGCCACCGCAAAGTAGGTCGTAATCAGCCACTCCTGATGCTCCCAGGTCAGACCTAGCCGATCCAGGACGCGTCCGGCCCAGGTAAACTCGGCCGCCACCAGGGACCAGTCGAGGGTGGCACCCGCTCGTACAATATCATGAAAACGCTCGGCGGTGAACCGCATATGCTGCGCGTGGAGGGCGGCTTTGTCCGTGGCCCAGGCCGGGATATGCACCATCGGCATGCGCGGCTGCAGCGCTACGGCAACACGCGGGATGACCTCGTCACGACAGGCGTTCAGGTGATCTATGACCATTTGTTGGAGATTGTCTTGCTGGAGATTGTCCGGCATTGTTCTGCTCCTCTGTCTGCAGTAATCGCGTCAACCGATTGGTCAATACGGACTGCTCTTTGCTTAACTGGCGTACCAGGTTTGTCAACTCGCTATTCATTGCCAACACTTCGTGGTAGAGTGCCATCATGTGAGGCGGCTCGCAACCGCAGACGATCAGCCAGCCGCCCTGTTTCAGGGGGCCACCGCGCGCCCTTACTCGCAGCGGCACGGTTTGCGGTACATGGAAGACCAGTTCCCAGGTTTCAGCCGCGGCCGGATCGGGTTGGTTGGAAAGATGGTTGAGAAACGCCCGACCCTTGGCCCGGGACATTGTTGTCATCAACTCCAGCAGCGGATGCCCGATGATCTGTTCGCCCAACAACTGCTGTGCGAGTGGATTGGCTTCCTGCACAATTTCCTGCGTATTACACACCAGAATAATGTCGTGGCTCAATGTTCCCAGGAGTTCGGGGATCGCAGGACTCGTCATACCAGAACCTCCGTTGCCAGTTGCACCGCCTCCCGCGCGTTGCTAGCCGTGAAATCGGCCCCCATAGTTTTGCAGAGATCCGGCGCACGATTGATCGGCTGCCCGCCGACCATGATTTTCAGCTTCGCACCGATGGGGGCGGCGCGTACCGCCTGAATCAACTCGCGGGCATACGGTACATGGCTATTCAATGTTACCGAAATTGCCAGGAGATCAGCATCTCTATCCGTCGCCATCCGAATGACATCATCGGGCGGCATATTGGCCCCCAGGTAGTAGACCTCCCAGCCTTCCATCTCGAAGAAATCGGACACCATGCGAATGCCCAGTTCGTGCAGTTCACCGCCGATACAGGTGGCAATCAGCGTCCGCCCGACCGCGGTGTGGGCAAAAACATATCCATAGAGATGGGCCATCACGCTCTGGGTAATCGCCGTCGCCAGATGCTCCTGGGCCACGGTCATCTGATTGGTTTCCCACAACCGCCCGACCTCGTGCATGGCCGGTTGGAACACATCCAGGTAGAGATCCCGAATATCGGTTCCTTCTGTCAGTGTCTTCTGGGCAACGCGCAGTGCCTGCCGCCGGTCGCCCTGCTTTAGCGCTTCCAGATAATCGTCATATACGGAATGAAGCGTCATAATGTAACCTCTTTCATTTTGCGCAATACATACGCAACTGCATGCTGCACATCACTATACACAGTGATAAAATCAAACAAGTTAAGGCCAAGATGAACTAGAGTCTGCGCAATTTCAGGATTGATTCCCACCAGGACCGGCTGCGCGCCAAGCAACCGTAGCATCTGAGCCATATCGATCAGATGTCGGGCAACTGCCGTGTCAACCAGGGCGATCCCACTCACATCAAGAATGACATAACGTGCCCGGCCGGCGCTGACCCGCTGGAGCAGTTCCCCGGCAATCGCGTTGGCGCGGTGGCTGTCGATCTGGCCGACCAGGGGGAGCAGCAGCACTCCTTCCCAGAGCGGTACGGCCGGTGCGGTTAAATCGTGGATAGTCTTGAGGAGCCGTTGCTGTTCGTGCAATGTCTGCTGCAGGATGCGGTTCTGGCGGCGCTGCTCACGCTGGGCTTCGGCCAGTTCAGAGGTCAACTGTAACAGTTCGTGTTGCATCTCAGTGGTTTCGCCCGGCTCAACCTGGCCGATGATGACAATACATCCATTGTCACTATAGCCGTGGAAGTTTGCAACCGTATATCGGGTCGCTGTTCCCAACGTCAGTTCCCAGGGGAGCGTTGGTTCCTGGCAGGATGCCCGGCGCGCCACTTCCAGAAAGAGCTCACCCTTGTGGCCGGACTCGGGCGTGAGCAGGGCCGGGAAGGGTCGGCCTTCCAGCGGCGTCTCGCTCCAGCGCTGGGCGGCGGGGTTGGCATAGCCGATGATACCGTTATGATCACAGGAGATCACCAGTTCCGTGAGATGGTTGCAGAGCGTAATGTTGATGAGATCCATATGTACGTGCTTTCGTGTTCAATAGCTTCATGGTAGCACAAGTGCGTTACCAGAAAGATACCGGAACGATGTGGAACAGGCAGTACAAAGGGGTATTTGGAGGAAGTGCGGGGCATATGGTGCTAATTCGTACGCAGCCTTGCCATAACTGCCGGCGCGGCAAGTTGCACAGCTTCGCCGGCAGTTATGGCGGTGAAATCGGCCCCCAGCGCGGAATAGAGATCGGGGATGCGATTGAAGGGCTGCCCACCAATGAGAATTTTGACATATGGTCCCATCGCGGAGAGGCGTACGGCACGGATTAACTCGCCTGCGTTGACCAGGTTGCTGACCGTTGTCACTGAGAGTGCCAGCAGATCAGCCTTCTGGGAAGTGACCATCCGCACGACATCCCGGGCCGGCACATTTGCCCCAAGATAGTAAACCCCCCAGCCTTCCATCTCGAAGAAATCGGACACCATGCGCAAACCCAGTTCATGCTGTTCGCCGCTGACACAGGCGGCAACCAGCGTGCGGCCCATAGCCGAGACGACCATCCGCCCCGGCGTTGGTCGCCCAAAGATCTGGGCGTGAATCTGCGCCATAACCCGCTGTGTCATTGCCGTCGCCAGATGTTCCTGTGCTACCGTCAACTGGTTGGTTTCCCAGAGCCGCCCAACCTCGTACATGGCGGGCTGAAAGACTTCCAGGTAAAGTTCGCGCATATCGAGGCCCTGGCCCAATGCAGCCCGGGCAATCTGAAGTGCCTGCTGGTTATTGCCACGCTGTAGCGCGGAGAGATAATCCTGGCATGCCTTTTGCGGCATCAGACGATTTTTCTCAGTCATAGTTTATTTCATATATACGTATAAGTCGGAAAGTTTCCAGTGCAACTATGTATGTAGTTATAGTATAGTCGACCATGAACGGCTGTCATTTCTATGTACACTATCATAGCACAGCCTGACAAAACATTCAAAGATCGAATATTGAGGGTTCAAGTTTTTGTTACTCACCGCTGCTCCTCCTGCCAGGCGCGCTTCGCCTCTTCCTCGCGCAGGTAGGCCAGGATAAAGTCATCCAGGCTGCCTTCCAGCACGCCGCTCACATCGCTGGTTTTGACATGCGTCCGCAGGTCACGCACAAAGCGGTCGCCGTCAACTTGATAGACCCGGATGATCTCCGGCTCGGCCGGCTTAGGTAGGGCGGCCCGCTGCTTGCGTGTCATTCCCGCCAGATCTTGCTCTTGCCAGGCCCGCTGGAGCAGCAACTTTTCCAGCCAGGTTTGCGTGTCCAGGTCGCCGGACGCACTGGTTCGCACCTCGGCCAGGCGCTGCACCCGCTCACCACTGGGACGGCGGTCGTTGCGGCGGTGTATGCCGGTTTCGCCCTTGAGGAAGCCATAGACATTGGTGCCTTCGAGCCCAATCGCCAGTTCGCTTATTTCATCCAGGGCGGTCAGGTGCTTGATCGCCGCGTCCATGTCGCTGGTATCGAACGAGCGCCAGCGGTAGGGGTAGTAGGTCTGGATCAGCGCATCACCCTGCCGCTCCGCATCGGACAGCGGCTCCAGCACGGCGAGATCGATATCATAGCCTTTGCGTTGCGCCCAGCGCAGGTACATCGTCGCCAGTTGCGTGAGCCAGGCTTCGGCATCTTCCCCGCGTGCCGGTGTTCCGACGCGCCGCAGTAACAGTACCGTGCGATGGTTGCCGGTCAGGTGTGCGCAGAGCAGTTCCACATCGAGGAAGGCATAGTCGCGGTGGAGCCGCTCGTAGCTCTCGGCCAGTTCCGCCCGGTAGCGTGGATCACGCTGGCGATGGACCAACCCGGCCAGTTCCTCCAGGTATTCTACCCGGTCGATAAGCTGCTGCAGCCGCTTGAGCAGCCGGTCGAGGAAGTAGAAACGGGCCAGCATGGACCGTGCCGCATCCCCATCATCCCAGAATGTCGGCTTGTTGGTTTCCGCCAGCAGGGTGGCGCGCTCGTTGTTCATCTCGACAATCGCATCGCGCTCGGTCCAGTCCTGCAACTTGCGGCGGATCTCGGCGAAGGCATCCGCCAGCCCTCGGTCATCGAGGCGGCGGCGGCGGGCGCCCTCCGACAGCGCGCCGTCGCCGGCGCTCAACAGCACCTCGCTGCTGCGCTCGGTGCCGGCAAAGCTGCCGGCATGTAACACAATCTGGTTGCCCTCCCGGTGCAGCCGCAGCAGGTCCGCGCCGGGTCGCTCCCGGCTTGCCAGGAAGCGCGCCAGTGGTAGCACCAGCAGCCGCTCGATCGCCCGCTTGAGCGGCCGCGCGCCATAGGTCGCATGAAAGCCGCGCTCGGCCAGCAGATCAATCACATTATCGTCAATTTCCACCAGTACATTGCGGCGCACCAGTCCCTCGCGCATCAAGACCTCACCCAGTTCGCGCCGGGCAATCTGGCGCATGGCTCCGTCGTCAAGCGGCGTAAAGGCCACAATCTGGTCGATCCGGTTGACAAATTCGGGCCGGAAGTAGTCCTCGATTTTGCGCTGCCAGTAGGAAGATGCCCCGGGCGCGGTTGACTGTGGATTGAGCGGCTCATCGTCCGCCTCGGTTTTCAGGCCGGGTCCCTCGCTTCTAGCGCTCAGGCCAATATTGCGCTGTTCGCGGGCCGAGGCTCCCAGGTTGCTGGTCAGCAGGATGATCGCATTCTGGAACGAGGTGGTCTGGCCGGCGGCATCGGTCAGGCGACCCTCGCCCAGCACTTGCAGGAAGACATCATAGATCTGGTGATCGGCCTTCTCGAACTCGTCCAGCAGGAGTACACAGAAGGGTTGCGCGCGTACCTTGCCGGTCAACTCCCCTTCACCACCGTCGCGTCCGGCACCGGGCATGCCAATCAGCCGGCGCACGCCCGCCGGGTCGGCATACTCGCTCATGTCGAAGCGTACCAGCCGATCTTCAGCGCCAAAGAGATATTTCGCCAAGGTTTTCGCCAGTTGCGTCTTGCCCACGCCGGTTGGTCCGATGAAGAGAAACGTCCCTAGCGGCTTCTCCGGGTCATTCAGGCCCGCCTTGATGATCGCAATCAGATCAACCATCGCCTGCACTGCGGCCGCCTGCCCGATCACCCGGTCGGCGAAGTAGGTCTGCACTGCCGCCAGATCCAGCGGGATCAGATCGGAGAGAATAAACTCGGGCAACCCGGTCTGGTGCGTAAAGGTCGTGATGACCTCGCGGCGGGTCAGCACCGGGCGGGGTGCGCCGGTGGTGGTGCTGCGCCGGCGGTTGGCATCCCCGGCAACCTGCTCCAGCAGGATAACCGCTTTGCCGGGTTGGGCGCGGTAGGGCAGGAAGCGGTTGGTCAACTCGACGGCCGCCTCGAGGGCCGCCGGTTCGATGCGAACATCCTCGCTCCGTTCGAGTTCGCGCCCGACGGCGGTCAGGATGCTCAGCGTATCGGCTTCACCGGTCGGCTCAATCTGCAAGGTGCGAAAGAGTGCTACAAAGCCCGGCACCAGTTGCTCGGCCCGGCGCAGGCGTGCCCGGGTGGTCTCGCCGATAATAATCACATCGCCACTCTGCAGGTGCGGCTTGAGAAAATCAGCCATGTTTTCGTCACTCTTGCTCCAGCGGCCGGCCTCGGCCAGGGAGGCAATATCGGTGACAAACAGGATATGACGCTTCTTGCGTGCTTCACGTACGATATCGTTGAGCTTCTCCTGCCACTGGCCGATGTAGGTGCATCCCGCAATCAGCGTCTCACCACTCACTGCCCAGACCTGGCGATCATGGAGTAGCTCGGCGCACTCCCGGCGGCGGATGCGGCGGGCAACTTCGTGCGCGATTACGCTCTTGCCGACGCCTTCGGGACCAACCAGCAGAATATTGGGGCGGCGCTCGCCGGCGATAGCGGTCAACACCTCTTCAACCGCCTGCTCCCGACGGTAGGCGCGGCGCAACTGCCCCTCGCCGGCCTGGGCCGTCAGGTTGATGCCGCTCTGCCGGAGCGCCCAGAAGCTCTCGTCCTCTGCTTCCTCCAACTTATCGGCGGCTTTCTTCGGCTTAAATTTGACCTCGAGGGCGTCAATCGTCTCCTGGCGGGCCGCCCGATAGAGCAGCAGGCGCTCAAAACTCTCGTCGTAAAAGTATTGCGCCAGTTCTAGCCGGGCAACTGCTTCCAACTCCTCACGCTGCGCGATGTAAAACGCCAGCGGCGGGTGGCGCAGGCGCGGCGCACTGACCAGGATCTGCCCGTCCTCTTCAGGCGTCAGTAGCAGACTGATGGTCAACTGAAAGCTGTTGCGGCGGCGCTTGCCGTGGCGGTCGGTTGGGCGCAGTTCAACCGTCACTCGTTCCAGCGACTGGTTTGGGCGCAACGCAAAGAGATACAGCGTATCGGGGTCCATTTCCGAGAGGCGCTTCTCCAGCGCCTCGGCAACTTCCTGCTTACACTCCTCCAGCGTCGGGCCGTAGGCCGCGATGCCGGGGAAATCCGGTATGGTGACGGTGTAGGTACGGTTCTGATGTTTTTGAATAAAGAGGCGAACAGTAAGTTTCATACGGATAAGCCCGCAATCTCAATTATTGTTTATGCTGGTTATACTGATTATGCTGGTTAAGCACGGTGGCAATCCCGGACTGGAGCGAGCCGTGCGTGGCAATCCCGCTCATATCGGCTCCCAGTTGGACAATCGTCTGGGCAATCTCCGGCTGGATGCCGGTCAGAATCACCCGCGCACCGAGCAACTTAACGGCCTGCGCTGCGCGGAGGAAAGCATTGGCAACCTGCGTATCCACAACGCGTACACCGGTAATATCCAGAATAACCGTGTCAGCCTGGTAGTACGCTACTCCCTCGAGCAGGGCTTCCATCACCTGTTGAGCGCGCCGCGAGTCGATACTACCGACCAGGGGCATAATCACCACATCATCGCTAATGGGGATAAGGGGTGTCGAAAGTTCCCGGAGGGCATGCCGCTGTGCTTCGATAATCTGCTCTTGAAAATTCGCCCGCTCCGCTTCGGCCTGCTTGCGCTCAGTAATATTAGAGATGATACCACAGACGGCATAACGCTGCCCGTTCGGGTCGCTAATCGGAAACCAGTTGTGCAGGAACACCTGGGTTGGTTCATTCGCTTGCTCTAATACAAACTCATGCTCCTGGAAGTTGCCGGTATCCAGGATATGTTGGAACTTCTCGGCATTGGCGTCGGCCACAGCTTGCGGTAAGATCTGGTAATCGGTTTTTCCGACAACTTGCTCCGGGGTCAGGCCAAGATTCGTGGCGGCGACCCGACTACACATAATGTAGTGCCCGGCGCGATCCACGGCAAACAGACCAAAGGGCGCGTTGTCGAGGATGCCCTGGAGTAGTGCCTGCTGCTCATACATCTCTTTTTCGGCCTGCTTGCGTTCGGTGATGTCGCGCACAAAGGCGCAGAGGAATTCCTTATCATCAAACGCCAGGTAGTTCGAAGTAACTTCAACCGGCATGAGTGTGCCATCCTTGCGGCGGTGGTGGGTCTCTAACTTGACAAAGCCCTGTTCTTTCACCTCATTCCAGACACTATCCCAGGCCTCCATGGGAAATGCCGGATCAATGTCGGCAATACTGAGTGCCAGTAACTCCTCGCGAGTATACCCCAGTTGCCGACACATGGCTTCATTGACATATATGTGCTGGGCATTGCGATCCAGCCACTGGACGCCGTCAATGGAATAGTCCAGGGAGAGTTGCGCCATGCGCAGTGCCTCTTCCGTTTGCTTCCGTTCGGTAATATCGCGTACCAGCGTCAGCACCGTATCCGCGTCGAGCGCCGAGATCCGCGCCTCGAAGAACTCGCCGGGAGGCAGCGTGTATTCCATCAGGTATGGTTTCCCCGCTAACGCCTGTTTAATGCCATGCAAAAATTTTTGCGCTAGCTCCGGCGGAAAGATCTCAGTGATTTTCTTGCCTAAAAAGACTTCAGCCGGTACATAGGTGGTACCGCTGGGTGCGCGATACTCGATATAGGTGCTATCTCGTTTTTGAATGAACAGCATATCCGGTAGGGCCTGCAACAGCGCCCGATTTTTCGCCTCGCTTGCGCGTAACTCGGCGGTACGTTCGGCAACTCGGCGTTCCAATTCCGCGCTGTCCTGCTGCGTCGATGTGCCTGTGCTCTGCGATGCAACCTGGGATTCAAGTTCACTTATGCGCTGTTGCAACTGCGCGATTTCGGTCTTGAGGGTTGCAACTGTTTCGGTGGCACCAGACATGTTTCTTCTCCATTCTTTGCATGTAATGACTGACCTGTGGAGCAGACTGGGGATACAACGGACTGAATTTTAGTCCGGCAATTGAGGTGATCTCCAGGCGGTACATTGTCACCATGAACGTAAGTATAGCAGAAATTATTTGAAACTTGAAACTACCTGACAACCATTAGATTTCGTCTTACCGAGGCACTGAAAACCGGCTGATGAACGGGCATTTTTTTATTCGGATATGCGCCCCAGGCGTCCCGGCTTCAGCCGGTGTGCGGCTGTTAATCGGCTAAGCCGGGATGCCAACGCCCAGGCCGTGCGCTGGTACACCCATCCGCCCACACAGCATAATCTGGCCTGTTTTCTAAAAATTCATAAGCCGGGACTCCCGATCAGCGATGGCCGAATGTCATGTTTCATCGTAATATAGACCGAAAGGTGTAAAAGACTGTCTGAAAAGGTGGTTTGCGTCGGTCCCACGGCATGCTGGTTGCCCTGATCCACCGGACAGCGCCCCAGGAATCCCGGCTTCAGCCGGGGTGTGGCTGGAACCGGCTGACGCCGGGACTCCCGCGCCGGGGCCGTCGCCCCATGACCCAATACCTTTCACATAGCAGAACCTGCACGGTAACGTGGCAAACCGGGCGTTTGCTCCGATACAGAACGGGTTCCGCCTGCGGCAGCATGGTACATTTTTATCTTTTTTTACAAAAAAGGATGGTTTCTTCCACCCTGCCGGAGGCGGTATCCGCTTCCAGATCAGGAACCAGGTAAGCCCGGTTATTTGAACGGTATTGCCCCATGACACACCCTTTTCAGACCGTCTCTAAGAATTACCGGGAGATATAGACAAACTTTCGTAAATCCTGGAAAATCAGACATGCGTACTACGATTGCACTCAGCGTAATTTTGGAGCCCTGGAGAGCAGTTCGCCATGGTCAGCATGCAACCATACCAGGTCTTCGATCCGGACGCCACCCCACCCCTCCAGGTAGATCCCCGGCTCAACACTGAAGACACTCCCGACGGGCAGGACCGGCGGGTCTTCTTCATCAGATGGATTGGCCGGTTTGCGCCGGAGCCGCGGCCCTTCGTGAATATCCAGGCCTACCCCATGTCCCAGGCCATGCCCGAAAGCATCGCCATATCCGGCAGCCGTGATATGGTCACGGGCCAGCGCATCGGCCGCAAAGCCGGTGATACCGGCATGCAACCCGGCAATCGCACGCTGCTGCGCCTCCAGTACCAGCGTATACATTTCCCGGAAGCGCGCATCCGGTTTTCCCAGCGTAATTGTCCGTGTCAGATCGGCGTGATACCCGGCATAGGACGCGCCCATATCGATAATGATGGGCCGGCCGGTGCCCAGCGGGGTGTCACCCGGGCGGGCGTGGGGCAGGGCAGCATTGGGGCCTGCCGCGACAATAATGGGGAACGCTACGCCGTCGGCGCCACGCTCGCGCAGGGCTACTTCGACCATCCAGGCGGCCTGGCGTTCGGTCATCTCCGGCTGGAGTTGCGGGATCACTGCGGTGATAGCGGCGTCGGTGATGGCGACCGCATGCCGCAGGGTAGCGATTTCGTCGGCATCCTTGACCTCGCGCAGCGGTTCGACCATCTGCTCAACCGGCTCCAGCGTTGGCGTGGCGGGGTGTGTACCTGCGTCGGTGTGCTTGTGGAGCGCATCAACCAGCCGGGTATGCTGTGCCACGCTGACATGCTCCGCTTCAAAGGCAATCCGTTGCAGCCCCAACTCCTGCGCGGCAACGGACAGCAGGTGCGGCAGGGGTGCATCACTGCCGATCTCGCGTAGTTCAAATGCCGGCGACTCGCGCGCCACCTGCACTCGGTAGCGCGAGTCGGTAAAGATCAGCGCCGCCGTATCGGTGATAAGCAGCGTGCCTGCCGAGCCGGTAAAGCCACTGAGATAGCGCCGATTAGCCGCAGATGTGATCAGGAGCGCCTCAATCGACTGGTCGTGCATATGGCTCCGCAGACGCTCAATTCGCCAGTGCATGGTCTATCCTTACTATGGCAACGCAGCGGGGCGGCGGAATGGCACGCATGACCAGTTCCGGGCCGCCCCGTTGCCTGACACAGCTATGCTTATTCCATCTTGCCCGCCTGATTGAGCCGGGCCGCCAGATCAACGAAATAGTGTAAACTCTGGGGATTGCTCATCGAGTCGGGATTGGCCGCTTTTTCAACCGGAATACCCATAAGAATTTTTTTTACCGGAACCTCTAGAATCTTGCCGCTCAGGGTGCGGGGTACCTCCGGGATGGCAAAAATTTCATCGGGAATATGACGCGGTGAGAGCGCCTGGCGAATGGCGGCTTTGATCCGGGTCTTGAGATCTGCGTCCAGGACAGCATCTTCACGCAAAACGACAAACAGGGGCATGTAATCCTTGCCCTGCACCTGGAGATCAAGCACCAGGCTCTGCGCCACCTCGGGCACCGTCTGCACCGCCCGGTAGATTTCACTGGTGCCCATCCGTACTCCCATGCGGTTAATTGTCGAGTCGGAGCGACCATAGATGACCACGCTGCCGCGCATGGTGATCTTTACCCAATCTCCATGCCGCCAGATGCCGGGATAGAGCGAAAAATAACTCTCGATGTAGCGCTGATTGCCCGGATCATTCCAGAAGAAGAGCGGCATCGAAGGCATGGGTTCGGTGATGACCAGTTCGCCAACCTCGTCGATCACCGGCTGTCCCTCTGCATCAAACGCCTCGGCTTTGACCCCCAGGCAGCGGCACTGAATCTCGCCCGCATGCACCGGCAGGATGGGACAGCCACCCACAAACGCGGTACAGACATCCGTGCCACCGCTGATTGACGCCAGTAGCAGATCCGCCCGGACATGGTTATAAACCCACTGGAACCCTTCCGGCGATAGTGGTGATCCCGTCGAACCTACCCCACGCAGCGCATGGAGATCAAACCGGCGGGCCGGTTCCAACTCGTTTTGCATGCACGAAGTGATATACCCGGCACTGGTACCGAAGAAGGTCATCTTTGTCTGCGCGGCAAACTCCCAGAGCACATGCATATCCGGCCAGGCCGGGCTACCGTCGTAGAGCAAAACGGTGCATCCCAGCAGTAGACCACCGACCAGAAAATTCCACATCATCCAGCCGGTTGTCGTAAACCAGAAGAAGCGATTGCCCGGCTTGAGATCCAGATGTAGACTGAGCGATTTGAGATGCTCCAGCAAGATGCCGCCCTGTCCCTGCACAATCGGCTTGGGCAAGCCCGTCGTCCCCGAGGAGTAAAGCACCCAGAGGGGATGCTCAAACGGCACCGGCTCAAATGTGAGCGGAGCTTCCACCGCCGGTAGTTCACTCCACAACCGGGTATTCGGCAGTCCGGCGACTGTCGCCGCCGGGTCCAGATAGGGGATCAGGATGGTCTGCTCCAACGTGGGCAAGGCCTGTTGTAATTCGGCAATAACCGAGCGCCGCTCAAAGGATTTGCCGCCATACTTGTAGCCATCGACGGCAAACAGCACTTTCGGCTCAATCTGCATAAACCGGTCGATTACACTGGGACTGCCAAAGTCAGGCGAACAACTTGACCAGACGGCACCAATGCCGGCACACGCGAGAAATGCAACGACGGCCGCGGGAATATTGGGCAGATAGCCGACCACCCGGTCCCCGCGTTGCACCCCCATCGCGCGTAGTGCGGCGGCAATGGAGCCGACCTGCTGCGCCAATTCCGCCCAGGACATGGCAACGAGTGGCTGGAGTTCCGACTGAAAGAGAATCGCAGGTTGGTCTGATGCAGCATGGCGGAAGACCTGTTGCGCATAGTTGAGTTCAGCGCCGACAAACCAGTGATGATCGGGCATGGTATGACTGGAGAGTACCTCGGTCGCGGGTTGCGTTGCCTCAACCTCAAAAAAGTCCCAGATCGAACGCCAGAAATCGGCAATATGCTCAACCGACCATTGCCAGAGTTGGGCATAGGTATCGACAGACAGGTCATGGTGGGCATTGAGCCACTGCATATAGGCATACATTGTGCTATGGTCTACCAACGCATCTGAAGGTTCCCAGAGCACCGTTCCTTCTTGTATCGCAGCCATTTCTTTTCTCCCCAATGACAGTTAGACGGAACCGCAGTGTCCCGATCGCGCACAACGGTGGTTCCTGCTTTTCAGATGACAACGTAGACAGCAGCGACGCTCTTCCCGACGGCGTGATACGTTGGTAGCTATTGTAGCACGACTGACTGCTTTGGCTTACATAGCAGGGTCTTCTCTGCCGGCGCGCATTTTAACCAATTTTATATGAAGATACCGTCACGATCAAGAAAATAAGTTGTAATGGCACTGTTATACTACAGCACTACAAAGTATGTTATTATAATCTTCCCTACCATTGCAGCAACTCATCGACTTCGCAACCATCAGGTACCGGCGATAAGCCCTGGTGTGCCCAGGCATGGCGCATAGGGTAGAAGGAGTTTATTCTTGTCCTAAAGCCTCAACAGAATGATATTCTGTTTCAGTGTTTTTATCTGGGTTTTATTCAACCAAATAGGAAACATCACAACGATGTGCTATGAAGGAGTAGAAAAAATGTGCAAAGCTAGTTCTTTGCAGCAGTATCTTGTTCTTCCCAGCATTCTTCTCATCCTACTGTCTGCCGTAATCTTCACAACCCACCCAGCCACAGGCATTGTCAATGCTACAATCCTGAGCCCGTCCGCCACATCACCCCAGATGAATGTAACCAAGTCGATCAAGGCACTGGTCTTTCAGGAGAGCAGCCAGTATCTGGTTACCTACCAGATAGATATACAAAATACTGGGAATATCGATCTTAGGAAACTCCAGGCCACCGATAATCTAAGTCAGGCATTTCAGCAAGCCGATAGCAATAAACCATTTACTGTTCAGCGGCTACAAGGCTCTGGTCTGACCGTTAATCCGGAATTTAATGGACGAGACGATACCAACCTGCTGATGGAAAACGTCACACTGGGGGCAGGTGCGAGTGGCACCATCACGTTTGATGTGCTGTTTACGATATACAGACAAAGGATCGCGGTGGTAAATACGGTACTGGTTGAAGCCGACAATAGTGCTGAAGTATCTGCATCAGTCCCGTTTTATATAGCCGAACCGCTTATGCAAGCAACGATGGTTGCAAATAGTGATGACGTTACGCCCGGTGAAGAGATCCGGTATACCATTAACATAGAAAACTTTGGTGTCGGCAGTGCAACTGATGTCATCGTCACAACAACTCCCGACGCGCGCACCAAATTGATACATGACAGCGTGCGGACGAACCGGGGCACGGTCGTGACGGGTGATCAGACAGGCGACACACAGGTCAAAGTACGCATCAGCAGTATCCCTGCGTATCAGTTTGCCAGGATTACATTCAGCGTACGCGTCCAGGAGGGCATCCTCCCGGTCGGCATGCACATCCTGAGTGCGCAGGGGCAGATTAGCGGCAACAACTTTGAGCGTCTCGTTACCGATGATAGCAATACAGACGAACTGGATGACGCAACCACGACTGAGGTGCGTGTGGAGCAACTGCCGTTGCAGGCGACAATGTTGGATACATTCGTGGCAAGTGATTCGCCCGCAAACAGTGTGCAAGCCGGTAGCCTGATAACCTACACCACCGTCCTGGAGAATCAGGGGGAGGTTGATACTGCCGAGAATGTGGTCTTCAGTGTCACACCTGACGCGAATACCGAACTACTCTCGGAGAGCCTGCAGACCAGTCAGGGCAGTTTCACCGCCGGGGCAGGCGTGGGTGATACAGAGATTGCCCTGAATGCTGGGGATATCGCTGCAAGCGAAGCCGTAACCGTTAGCTTTACGGTGCGCGTCCGGGAAGGGGTGTTTCCGGTGGGGAACCACACGCTTAGCCTCCAGGGAGACGTAACCAGTAGTAACTTCCTGAGTGTCAAAACCGATGATCCTGATACCCCGACGGAAAACGATACAACAGTGACTGCGGTAACCATTGGTAGCTTTCCGTTACAGGCAACCATGACCGACATACTTCCTGCCAGTGATGGCAATCAGCCTGATACAAGCGTCAATCCAGGAATACCGTTTACTTATACAATTATTCTGGAAAACCAGGGATCTGTTACTGCTGCCGAGGATGTGGTCTTCAGTATCACGCCTGACACAAATACTGAGCTACTCCAGGAGAGCTTACAGACTAGCCAGGGCGATTTTCTCTCCGGTCTTAACGCCGATGATCCGCAGGTCGTTGTGGAAGTTGGGGATATTGCGGCAAGCAGTGCAGTAACTATCAGTGTTGCCGTACGCGTCCTGGAAGACAAATTTACGCTCGGCGAACATACTATTAGTAGCCAGGGAACATTCACCAGCAGTAACTTCCTGTCCACCGTGACAGATGATCCTGACACCTCCGCAGAGAATGACGCTACGCAAACGATGGTTGTTGTTGGACCTGAAGATATTGATCCTGGCCCACGGCTCTACCTGCCGCTGATTATACGCTGAGGCCCGATGGCGCAGGAACATCCGTACCTTCGGCGTACCACCAACCGCAAACCCTCCATCCCACACGCACGGGATGGAGGGCTGTTTACCGCAACTGAATAACGGGTTACGCCTGCTTATGCTCGTCGTTGTGCCGTACGCCGATAAACAGCGGCAGGATTGCGCCGATAACCATAATCAGCACACCGGCAACAATGCCCAGCACCAGGTTCATCACACTCTCAGCGGTTGGCGTTGCAAACATATAGATTGCACTGATCAGCAGCAGGGTACCGCCAAAACCCACCAGCAGGGCGGCCAGAACAGACATCATCGGGTGCGCGGCATAGTGCTTCTCCATAACTCGGGCCACTAGCTTATCCATAATACGAACTCCTTTCGATAGAGATGAGAAATTACGTGAATCGTACAATACAACTATATCGAACAGATCTGCTCACGGCGGTCAAGTTTGTATGCTCGTTACTATGACTGCCGTGCGCGGCGCAGCCACTGTACCAGCAGCAATCCTCCCCCCGACAGGATGGCAATAAAGCCAAACCCAATCAGCAGTGGAAACGCCATGGCGTCGTCAGTCGGTACACCGCAGACAAACTGCCAGACCGCCTGGGGGGCGTTCTGCAGGATTGCCAGATCCCGCACATAAGCTCCGGCGATCATCAACAGGGTCAGGCCAAACCCAAAGAGCGCGCCCGCGAGCGCGGTGATAATGGTCGGTTTGCGCCGCTGTGCCACTGTGCGGTGTTCGGTTGTCCGCGAGATTTCGACAGTCATTGTACTTTTCCTCACATATTTCGATTATACCAGCCGCAGTTCCATTTCAGCAACATCCGCGCACCCGGCTTACTCAAAGGGCAGGGGCACCGGTATGTCAGGCTGGTAGAACGGACTGGTGAAGCCCTGAACGAAATCGAGTGCCTCAACCAGCACCGGCCCCCAGGCAAACAGAGCCAGCAACAGAATGACGCCCAGCCAGATCCCCCAGCGCTCCAGGATGAGTGGCGAACTGGGATCGCCCGTTGTGCCAATCGGCGCATCCTCCTGAACCGGCTGATCGGAGAAGGCCAGCGTGCCAATCATATTGACGAAGAAGAGAATCGAGCTAATCAGCAAGAACAATCCGCCAATTGCCGACGAGTTCAGATAAAATGCCGCCTCCGGGTTGACATATGCGGCTGCGCCCATATCGGTACGGCGGGGCGAACCGGCAATACCGGCGGCTCCCATCCCATGCCCAAAGATCAGCATACCAATCAGCCAGGTGTAGACCTGCGCCAGCGCTGCCCGGCGGCTCCAGAGCGCCCGCCCCCGAATAAGCGGGATCATCCAGTAGAGCACGCTCATAAAGGTCAGGATCACCGCGCCGGCCAGCGTCATATGAAAATGCGCAACCACCCATGCGGTGTTATGCAGCGCGATATTGAGCGTCAGTGAGGCATGGATCAGACCACTAAACCCACCGGCAACAAACAGGATCATGCCGGAGATTTGCGCCGCTACCACCGGATTGCCCCAATCTTGCCGGGCAAGCCAGCCGAGCGGACTGCGCGCCCCACGTTGCCGGCCGGCCCGCTCCAGCACCGCACCGATATTAAACGCGGTCAGGAAACTGGGGATAACCACGACAAAGGTAAAGACTGTGTGAACTGCCTTCATCACATTGCTGACACCCGGATCCGAGAAGAGATGATGCACCCCAACCGGCACCGAGAAGATCATCAGCATCAGGAACGCGATGCGTCCCAGCGGATCGCTAAAGAGCCGGCTGTTGGTCTGCTTGGGCAGCATCGTGTACCAGGACACATAGGCCGGAAGCAGCCAGAAGTAGACCAGCGGATGCCCAAAGAACCAGAAGAGCACGCGCGCCGTCTGCGGGTCGCTATTGACGATCCAGCCCAGCGAAGCGGGCAGCAGCATAAACAGGATCTCAATCGCCACGCCAACCGTTGCCACGGTCCACATTACAAAGTTGGCGATGGTCCCGTAGACCGCCAGCGGCACACGCTCGCCGGGATGATCCCGCCGCCAGCCGCGATAGGTTATCAGAATATTGGCGGTAACCAGCCAGGTGCCCACAACTAACAGCACTAGCCCGATGTAGAACGAGGGATGCGCAATCATCGGTGGATAGAAGGTGTAGAGCACGCTGGCCTGATTTGTCAGCAGCGCATAGAGCACCAGTCCCAGCCCGATGAACATGCTAAAGAAGGCCACCCAGGCCATTCGTACATTCCAGAGCGGACGTTCAAGCGAGCGCTGGACCACAAAATAGCTAAACCCGACGATGAAGAAGGTCGTAAAATAGAGTGCATTCATCACGCCGTGAATAGACAGCGCCTGGTAATAGTAGCTAAAAACCGGCATTTCCCACTGTGGGAAAGCCTCCATAAAGGCGGGCGCGCGCCGGAACGCCTGAAATGGCCCCAGCAGCAGACCGAACGAGAGCGCAATAAGCGCCACAACCATATGCGAGCCCACCAGCCAGCGTTCCCCGGTTAACATCCCCAACTGGGGGAAGGAGATACCTGGAGCCCGCCGTGGTGCAGGTTGAACAGCCTGCATTCCGAACCTCCTTATTCCGCCGCAGCTTCTTCTGCGGTACTCTGTTCCGTATCCTCAACAATAATTGTTGCAACCATGTTCTGGTGTCCGGGTCCGCAGAACTCATGACAGATAATGCGATAGGTTCCCGGTCGATTAAAACGTGTGGTTGCACTCGCAATCTGACCGGGGAGTAGCATCAAATTGACATTATGCTGTTCAATAAAAAACCCGTGCGAAATATCACGACTCACAACAAAAAAGGTGACATCGGCCCCCTTGGGCAGCCGGATCTCGCCGGGGGTGAACGCCCACATCTGCGCCACAAACAGCGCGGCATAGGTGTTATCTCCCATATCCTTCAGCCCCGGCTCGGCAAAGGCCGACTCGTTAATCTCAGCCGGATCAATCCGCGCTACCGGACTGGGCAACTGCACGCGGAAGATGAACACGCTGGCAAGCAGGGCGGCACCGAATGCCCCCAATGCCACCGAGACGGCTATCAGCCAGTAGCGTTCGAGTTCATCGATATGCATCAGATCGCTCCTCCTACACCACGCTCAAGCACCACAATGAACCAGAGATACGCCCAGTAGAGCGCATACCCCAGTAGCATCAGCAGCACGAAGAGCAGTGTGCCACGCGGAACAAAGCCTTCGCTATCGCTGGGCAGCATCCGCTTCTCCTCCAGGGGTATTGTCTGCTCAGCCTGCGCGGTCTGCTCAGCATGGGTGGTCTCGGCGGGTGCATCACTCCTCTCTTCTACGGTCGCATCACTCACAACTATCTCCCTTTCTAGATCCGGTCCAGCACACTGCTTCTCATCTAAGCCCGTTCAACGATATGGAACCGATGGGGCTATCGTAATTTGTGCTATTTGTCGCAAAGTATAAAACAACCCTGGACTACGTTGCGTATACAAGTGACAACTCATTGTTGTGATATCTCTACCAGAGCAAGAGCAATGTCTCCTCCACAGATGCTAAGGCAGTATCTATAATTTTCATATGACCCGACGTACGCGGTCGGTTCCACCCCAGGTGTTCACCTGGATGAACGGCGTGATGCGCCGCCGGATGGATGACCGCGTACCGCCTGTTATATGCCCCGACGTACGCGGTACCGCATAACGCATGTCTCTCACCAGAGCGCTATGGAAACTGTGGGGACACTCTATATTGTGCAATAATACACAATGTATAACAAAGACCTGCTAAGAACTATTTTGATACACCAGAGTTATTACTTGCAACCGCAATTGTTCTATATGGATGCTCTTACTGGTCTGAATGCACCGCATAACATCCATTTTACACTACTTTGTACCAACAAGAGAGCCCGCCAGGGATCAAGATCCCTGGCGGGTCGTACAACATTTGCTGCATGGGTCAGTCTGAATGTCGTGTAGTATTCCGCACTGGTTGCGCGGCACCCGGTATTACGATACCGGCTCAGAGTGACCGATAGGCAGGCTCTCGGTAAGATAGTGCGTTTCCAGTGCCGTATGGACCGCCTGCTTCAAATCGAGCAGATCGATGGGCTTGGCAAGATAGTGCTCCACCCCCAGGGTTTGCATATGTTTGCGCAGCCGGGGCGTATCGTACGCGGTCAACACCATCACGGGCAGGTGGGGCCGGTAGGCCCGGAGCGCCCGGACCAGCGACGTTGCCGCGCGGCTCTGGGGGTTGGGATCGACAATCAGCAGATCGACCTCTTCGTTCATGCAGCGCAGCCAGGCAGCATCCGGGGAGGGCGCAACGGTGACCTCAGCTTCGGTCTCCAGAAGCACCTGCAATCCCCGCTGTGTTACCAGAGCCGCAGTCGGGTCACTATCGACAATTTCGATATGCCGCAGTGGCATGAACCTTCTCCTTCGCGTGCATGTGGGTGGTTAACACCGAAGGGGCGTAGATTTGCACGCTCTGGCATGTATGCTACCAGACTGTTTGCGGCGTGTGGGAGGAGGGGCAACAATCGTCTGTGGCGATCTGACAACTAAGGTTACAGGCGTTAGGGGTTAGGGGCAATACTTTTCAAATAACCGGGCTTATGTGGTTCCTGACCTGGAAGAGGATACCGCCTTCGTCAGGGTGAAAAAAGATGAATTAGGTTTTGTTATTTGACACGCATTACGCGGTGGTTCATCAAACCGGGCGTTTCATTCAGAGAACGGCAGAATCGCCTGCGGCAGTATGGTACTCCTTGTATTCTTTTTTCAAAAACATTCACAACGTGAATGTTTTTGAAAAAGACCGGGTTTCTTTCACCCTGTCGGAGGCTGAAAGACCTTTCAGTTCAGGGACCGCGTAACTCGTGTTATTTGATACGACTTACGCGGTCGGTGCCCAGGCTGGATGTTTGGTCCCGGTAACGGCTCATTTCGCCTGCGGCAGCATGGTGCTTTATGGATCTCTTTCACAGCATTTTGTACATAGTGCAAAATGTTGTGAAAGAGAATGGGATCTTCCGCCCTGCCGTAGGCGATATTCCCCGCCAAATGCGGGAGCGCCTGATCCATGGCAGCACTGGCAGCTTCGCGGTGTTCGCGCATTTCGTATTTTTCGTGGTCCAAACTCCCACCGCGTACGTCGTGTTATTTGGCAGGAGTCGCGGTTCCTAACCTGGAAGTGGATGCCGCCTCCGGCAGGGCGGAAGACAATCGGGTGAAACGCCCGGTTTGTATGTCCACCGCGTACGTTTGTTACTCAATTATTGGTAGCGTAATCACGAAGGTCGCGCCCTCACCGATGGTGCTCTCGACCTGGATCTGCCCGTCGTGCTGGGTGATAATATGGGCGCTAATCGCCAGACCCAGGCCCGTGCCGTGCGGCTTGGTCGTGTAGAACGGCTCAAACAGGTGCGGGAGATGCTCCGGAGCGATGCCGATGCCCGTATCGGTGATGCGAATATCGACGCGGGGTGTGCAGTTATCACTTGAAGATAGCAATCGCGTCGCCAGGTTCAGTGTTCCGCCATTCGGCATCGCATCGCAGGCATTGAGCATCAGGTTGAGGAATACCTGGCGCAACTGGTCCGCATGCGCCGTACTGAGCGGCAGGTCAGGAGCCAGTGTATGCATGATCGCGATCTGATTATGGCGCAGGTGTGTCTGGACTAGTTCGACCGTCTCCATTAAAATTTTGTTAACATTCGTCGGTGCAAGTTCGGCCTTCGTCGGGCGGTAAAAGTCGCGCATGCGGGTAATGATGCGGGCAATGCGCCCCAACTCATTCTGCGCGATATCCAGAAAAGGCCGTTGCGGTGCATCCTGAGGCAGATCCTGCTCAACCAGATAGAGACTGTTGCGCGCAGCATAAAGCGGATTATTGATCTCGTGTGCAACCGAGGCCGCCAGTTCACCCACGGCCGCCAACTTGGCGCTCTGGAGCAACTGCGCCTGCGCCGTGTTCAGGCGGGCTTTCGCCTCCTCGTGCAGCGAATGAATCCGCGCAAGGTCGCGCTGCAGGGAAGCGGCATGCGCCCGTTGCTCGGCCTCGGAGATGGCAACCGCCGTCAGATCGGCCAGCGTCTGAATAAAGGGCAGATCACGCGGGTGGAACAGGTGCGCCTGTGTGTTACTGCACAACACCAGCGAGCCCAGGCGGGTCGTCTCGACGCGCAGCGGTGCAATCAGCGCGCTGGAGGGCGGCCAGTCTTCCATGACCTTTTGTAACTGCACAACCTGGTCTTCCTCCAGGCTGCTCAGACCCTGCGCCAGTTCCGGCCCGACCATCAGCATCGCCCGCGGCGACAGGAGCGCATGCCCGGCAATACCCTGTCCCGGTTGCAATCTGATATCGGGAACAAGCTCGGCGCTGGTCGCTCGCAACGCCAGACAGTCGGCCTGCCGGTCAAGCAGGAACAGTAGCGCGGTGCTGGTACCGGGAAAGAGCCGGGTTGCCGCGCGTACAATCAACCGGACAATCGACTCAACATCGTGGATAATCAGCAGGGCGGAACAGATCTCCAGCAATGTGTCGAGCCGTTCCCCGGCAACATTACCCAGAGTTGCCCGGCGGATCGAAAGCTGCGCCTCCAGATCGGAGATACGCGCCGCCGTTGCCGCTTCCTGCTGCCGCGCCTCGGCCAGTTGCGTTTCCAGGTCGGCAATGCGCGCACGCATTCCGCCACCTTTCTGCGCCTGACTGGAGGGAGCCGGGGACTCATTACCATTGAGCGAATGCTTTGCCATTGATACCCAACCGTTATCTATATTATTCCCGCCGGATAGTCTATCCTATCACAGGATGCGCCGCGCGGCAACCCATCGGCTGAAAGACTGTCTGAAACGGGTTGGTCATGGGGCAATACCGTTCAAATAACCGGGCTTACCTGGTCCCTGACCTGAAAGCGGATACCGCCTCCGGCAGGGTGGAAGTAACCATCCTTTTTTTCACAAAACATTTTCACAAGGTGAAAATGTTTTGTGAAAAAAGATAAAACTGTACCATGCTGCCGCAGGCGGAACCGTTCTGTATCGGAGCAAACGCCCGGTTTGCCACGTTACCGCGCAGGTTCTGCTATGTGAACGGTATTGGGTCATGGGGCGACGGCCCCGGCGCGGGAGTCCCGGCGTCAGCCGGGGTGTGGCCGGAACTGGCTGACGCCGGG
>JGI12109J20283_10817965_pt1 | contig 94271 bp, 74 predicted proteins | sample ElkSlonscriptome_12_FD_20283 | JGI IMG/M metagenome (IMG submission 20283) | reverse complement strand
GGCGTTGACCCAACAACGATCCAGTGGCTTAACGCGCACCGTCACCCGCTGACCAATGCCTAGATCTCCGTGGAAGCGATTTGCAATCGCGATCACGGCACCGCCCCAGCCTGCTCCGAGAGGTCATCACCGGACCCGACGCAGTGACATCGACAGACGGAACCAGCCGCGCCATTACCCCCGGAGAAGGGCAGAGAATCCCGATAAACTCTATCCCCCCCCGATTCCATAACACCCGCCAACGCGCTAACATCCCGACTCGGAAAACGCCAATCTCTAATCCCGGATCAGAGCCAGCCCTCAGCAGTTGCCAAAGAATCCGCCACACCACACCAGCGGCCCGACCGATCCGCACCCCCTAGCGGCCCCAATATTTTGGCTGGTGGTCGTGCTTATCATCTTCACGCCGCTGTTCCGCGCCGGTGCAACACCGTTAGCGGCGCTGGTGTCGCAACTGCTGTCTGTCGCCGTACTTACCCTCGTGTTTTGGTCGCCAAAGCGCCGATCACTCACCTGTCCAGAGTTGCTCGTCCTGATCTTGCTCCTGCTGGTTCCCGTAGCGTACCTAGTGCCGCTCCCCCAAGCCTGGGTCGATGCCATGCCGGGCAGGGCGCTCTATGCAGCGGCCAACGCCCAGTTGCCGACTGGCAACGCCGACACCTGGAAAGCGTCCGCAATCGTCCCAGGCGCAACCGCCGCAGCGGGTTTAGCGCTGCTACTTCCCGTCGCTGTGTTCGTAGGCGTTCGCACGCTTGATCCACCCGCGCTGCTGAAGCTCGTCAAACTCCTGCTCGCGGTGGCGGTGCTTCAAGCAATACTCGGGCTGATACAGTTCGGCACCGCGCAGAGTGGCCACGTCATGTTTGCCGTGGAAGGGGCCACCGGCGGCTCGGCCACCGGCACCTACGCGAACCGCAACCATCTGGCGGGCCTCATCGAGATGATGTTACCCATCGCCTTTGGGCTCTTCTTTTACTCGCTTGGGCGTTCCGACTCATCAACACGGCGAGCAGGCTCTTGGCGGCGCAAGGCAGCTTTTCTGAGTTCCTCCGGCGGAAAAGTCGCCACCATCTACGCCATCGTCGCCTTTTTGCTGATCATCGGCATCATCTTCACTCGTTCGCGCGCCGGCATCTTCATTGGCATGCTCGGTATCATCCTGTCGGCGCTCGTGTTCTCGCGTCGCATTGGCGGCAGCAACGTCTTCGGCCCGGTGGGCACGGTCGTGGCATTGGCGGTCTCCTTTGGAATTGTTGTCGGCCTTGCGCCCGTGCTCAATCGCTTCTCCGTCGATGCCCTTGGAGAGGATGGGCGTTGGCCACTGTTCGCGATGGTGTTGCAGGGGGTTCAGCAATTCTTTCCGGTCGGAGCAGGCCCTGCAGCATTTCCGACCGTGTTTCCGACTTTTCAGCCCATTGAACTCGGCAATTCCTTTGTTAACCGAGCGCACAACGACTACCTGGAATGGGTTTCCGATACCGGCATCCTTGGCGTCGCGCTGGTTACTCTGGTGCTAGTCTTGTACGTTAGGCAATGGGCCAGGCTGCGTACATCAGACGAATGGACTCGTTCGCATTTTCTACAAGTGGCCGCCGGTATTAGCCTGCTGCTCTTGGCCTTGCATGAATTGGTGGACTACAACCTCTACACTCCCGCGAACCAGCTCGTCTTTGCAGTGTTGGCTGGCATCTTTTTTGTGCCTATAGAAAACCTGAGCGCGGCGGACAGTCGGAGGGGTCGCAAGCGTGATGCGCCAGGTTTGGAGTTGGCTTCCATGCCGCGTCCTGCCCACGCCTCTCTGGTCGCGCCAGATCAAATTCAGAATCCGTTTCGCGATTGACAGGATAGAGGCCGATCATAACGCCGACAGCTATGATGCAAGCGGTTAACCGCCGTGGTGGTGTTCGGCATTCGTATCCCGTATAACCCGCCACGTCCAATGGCCTATTGCATTGATGGAGTCGCGTTTTCGCATACCAGGCACCAATTCGAGATTGTATTCCAATGTGCGCTTCTCGAGCCCCCGATTTTTCGATCTCTTTGGAGCAGTAGCAATGAATCTAGGAACGCTTTTCAAGCGCGGTGCAAATGCTATCGGTATAGATGTTATTCGCACTCACAACTCACCGAGGCGTACTTTCCTCGGCCTAAGTCGCTTGGGATTCCGTAGCATTATTGATGTTGGCGCCAACGAAGGTCAGTTTGCTCGTCAGATCTCAAAATTTTACCCGAACGCAAAACTTTACTGCTTCGAGCCGTTGGAGAAGCCTTTTCAAGAACTTTTGGCTTGGGCCAGGGGACAGAAGGACCGGGTCAGGTGTTTCCAAACAGCGCTTGGTGATCACGCCGGTGAGGGAGAAATGCACCTACACGAGCAACATACACCTTCGTCTTCACTGCTTGCCGCCACGGACGCCTGTCACCGTTTATATCCGCAGACTCAATCCGAGCGTATGACTCGTATTCAGATATCCACCCTGGATGCCGAGATCGATGAGCTTCTAGACTCGATGCCACGAGACATCCTGCTCAAACTCGATGTGCAAGGTTTTGAAGACCGAGTGCTGCGCGGAGCGGGGCGGGTGCTTTCGCAGTGCCGAGCTGTTGTGTTGGAGGTCTGCCTTGATCCGCTGTATGAAGAGCAGGCGACATTTTACGAGCTTGCACAATTACTTCACGAGGCGAAATTTCGCTATGCTGGTAATCTCGATCAGGTGTATGGCGAGGACGGGAGGGTGGTGTATCTGGATGCAATATTTGTAAGAGTATGATTGTGAGTCTAAGATCGCTGATGAGAAAATTTGTGTTAGGTTTAAAGTCACTGAGCCGGCCATCCATTGCCTATTGCGCAAATAGTGCATTGATCCCTAGCGTTTTCGTACGGACACCGGCGCCGGTCCTTAGAGAACTGCTCCGGCTCCCAGCGTCACACTATGAAACCCAGCTTAATCAAGAAGTGTTTGCGCTGCTGATGAATCGATTTAGATCCGGTTTCTTTATTGAGATCGGCGCGAATGATGGGTTTACACTATCGAACACCGTTTACCTCGAAGAGCAGTTCGGGTGGCAAGGTCTTCTCGTAGAAGCCAATCCAGAATATCTGGAGAGTCTCAAGCATCGTCAGTCAAAATCGGTGATAGCCGCAGTTGTAGATCAGGATGGATACTACGAATTCTGCAATGCAGGGTTGTATGGAGGGGTCCAGTCGCTGCTCGATAAGACTCACGAAAATATGACGCATAAGGCTAGTTCATTAACAGTTTGGGGGACAACGCTAGAGCGGATACTCAAAGAAAACGGCGCACCTGAGGTAATTGATTTTATCTCAATCGATGTAGAAGGCGCAGAAGTGCTGATTGTGGCTCAAATGTGTAAAATGAATAATAGACGGTTTACATGTGGCTGCATTGAATACAATGCACGGCAAGCAGATTACGATCGAATCGCGCACATGCTTGGTGAATCAGGGTACTCCGTAGTTTGGGAAGGGCAGACGATGCATGATCTGTTCTTCATTGATAAGAGCACTTTTGCCGGCAGTGGCTGAGAAGAAGCGCCTCGCCCGCAACGTTCTCGCCAACGTCCTGCAAACCCTTGTTGGCGCGGGCTTGTTGTTGGCGCTTTACCGTTACGTCAACACAACACTCGGGATTGAACAGTTAGGTGTCTGGTCGGTAGTGCTAACGACGGTATCGGCCTCCCGCTTAGCGGATATGGGGTTAAGCGCGGGGGTGATTCGTTTTGTCGCCCGCTATCGTGGGCGCGGTCAGATGGATCGCGCAGGCCAGGTCATCGACACCACCGCCTTAACCCTTATGGTGTTGATCGGGGTGGCGCTGCCAATGCTCTATCCCCTTCTGATGAGACTGATGCCGCACCTTTTCGAGAGCGCGCACTTAGCACAAGCCTTGTTGATCCTGCCCTACGCATTGGGTTCGCTATGGCTAATTATGGTCGCCGCAGTGTTTCAAGGCGGACTCGACGGTTGCCAGCGCATGGACTTCCGGGCGGGACTCGTAGTGGCTGGGCAGGCGCTTCTGCTGGCACTCGCGTTTTTGTGGGTGCCGCGGAACGGGCTCATGGGGCTCGCTTGGGCGCAAATCGGCCAGGGAGCGTTTCTCCTCATCGCCGGTCGCTTCCTGCTGCGCCGTGCATTGCCAACCGTGCCCCGAATACCATGGCGTTGGCGCTGGCCTATACTTCGCGAGATGCTCGGTTATGGGGCAAACCTCCAGGCCGCCACCCTGTTCATGCTGCTGCTAGAACCGGTGACCAATGCGCTGATGGCTAGGTTTGGCGGTCCTGCCGCAGCGGGGTACTTTGCGATGGCGAATCAGGTCGTGCTCAAGACGCGCGGCCTGATTGTGAGTGCCAATCAGGCCGTGGTGCCGCACGTGGCGACGGTAGCGGAGTCTGAGCCCGGCAGTCTCGATCGTCTGTACCGCGATAGCATGAGCACGCTGGTGTTTGTGACCCTGCCGTTGTTTGCGCTTCTCTTCGCCTGGGCCGGCGGCGTCTCGTGGCTGCTTGCGGATGCCTATGAACCAGACTTTGTCTTCCTGCTTGGAGTCACTTCGATCGCGTGGAGCTTCAACATCTTCGCTGGACCAGCATATTTCACGAACGTCGGTACCGGTCATGTCGGTTGGAACACAATGACTCATCTCATCTTGGGCGTCCTCAACGTCGGCCTAGGATGGTTACTAGGGAGCCTTTACGGCGCCGACGGGGTCGCCTATGCCTATGCCGTCGCCTTGGCGATAGCCAGCAGTGCGCTGATCGCTGTCTTCCAGCGCCAAAACAAAGGGGCCTGGCGAGATGTGTTCTCCCCCGACGACCTAGGTCTCTTAGTGGCGTCCGCCGTAGTGGTGATTTTCGCCTCGACCTCACCATTGCAGATATCAACCAGTGGCCCCGCCGCACTTGCGACCGGGCTTATCTTACCTCCTGTTGTGCTCGGCGTAGTCACTTGGCGACACCCAATGCGTCGTCGAATATTTGCATGGCTAGTAGCACACCCGGCCAGTAAATGAGACCGATGTTGCGGCAGAGGCTGATTGCGGGATGTTTTATTCGTATTTGAGAACTGCTTGGTCAATCGAAACGCGCAATGACGAAAGTTTACTACCCTCCTGATTCGCCGAATCTCGTGCGATTCCCCGTCTATGCTGCTCCGCTGTTCATTGGCCTTGTCTCAGGCATCAAGATCGTTGCGGTAGGAGAGCTTTTTCTCGGCGAGCCAATGGCGATCGCCTACTTCTTATCTAGGCTACATGGTGCCCGTCTAACGAATCAGGAACGCTGGTTTGGGGTTCTTGCGGTCTCTTGGTCGCTTGCGCAACTGCTTTCCGATATCGTAAACAATACTGCACCGCTTGACTTGGTAAAGGGCGTTTTAGCTCCACTGGTATTCGCTTTTACGACGCTCGGGATGATTATCTATTTTAGGAAAAGTTTTGCTCGGATGCCGTCCTTTCTGATAGGTGTTTCCGCAGCAGCCTGCATTAATATATTTACGTTACCAACCCACTATTTCGTTGAATATAATAAATGGAAATGGGGGGCGGGAATTATAGTGTTAAGCCTGCTGCTTTTGTACTATTCCTTTTTTAAACGGAATAAAAGCAACCAATTTTTGATGCTTGGTCTGCTTGGCTTTCTGCTGATATCCCTACATAATAACGCGCGAATCTTGGGGGTGCTTCCCGTTCTTGCAGGAATCGCCTACTTTATATTTGTAAATAGTCGAACGTCTTTCTTTTTGAGGTTCTTTCTCGGGCGCCGGAAGTTGTTAAAAGCGCTGGCAGTAGCTGTGCCGTTTGTTGTGTTGCTTAACTATTCTGCATCGGCGGTGTTCTCGTATGAACCTGTGCTGCGATTGTTCCCTGAAGACGTGGCCGAAAAATATCGGTCACAAGCCTCGAATCCGTATGGCATGCTGTTCGCCGGGCGCACCGAATTCTTGATTTCAACCCGGGCATTCCTCGACAAGCCAGTTTTGGGCCATGGCTCTTGGGCGATCGATGATGGTACATATATCCCAGACTATTTGAGGCTACGCTATTTGTATGGTGTTGATGAGTTTCAATGGCGCGAAGCAAGCTATTCGTCGCGGCTGATACCGGCGCACTCGTTCTTAATGGGTTCGCTTGTTTGGTCAGGCATGCTCGGCGGCGTGTTTTGGATATACGTTTTCTATATTTCTGCGCGTGCGTTTTTGCGAAACTTAGCTTACCTTCCGGTCTATTTTTACAATGGCTTTTTTTTTCTACTGTGGGATATCTTGTTTTCGCCATTCGGAGCGCTGACAAGGTGGTCTTCTGCATTGATCCTTGCGCCTTTGCTGGCTTACGTCTATATCATGCAAAGACAAATCCATGAATCAAAACTGAAGCGGTTCTCGCCTTGATGAAATTCTCAATTGTCACGATCTCTTATAACCAGGCCTATTTTCTTGAAGAAGCAATTCTGTCTGTTATTAACCAAGAGCATCCTAATCTTGAATATATAGTGGTCGATCCTGGGTCTACTGATAGCAGTCGGTGTATAATAGAAAAATATCGAAAGAATATCACTCAGGTGATCTTTGAATCTGATCGTGGCCCTGCCGATGGGCTAAATAATGGCTTTTATTCTGCTTCGGGTGATGTGTTTGGCTTCCTCAACGCAGACGACACGCTTCTACCTGGCGCGCTATCTTCCGCCGAAAAATATCTGGCGGATAACACAGATGTTGATGTTGTATCAGGCCATGCGCAGGTTATTGACTCTCTTGGTAATGTAAAGAGAAGGTTTTTCTCCGACAAGTACAGGGTTGCGATGGCAGCATATGGATCTGCGATATTGGCGCAGCCATCGACCTTTTTTCGGTCTGAGGCTTTTCGGCAATGCGGCGGATTCAATATCCAGAATCAATCGAATTGGGATTCTGAACTATTTTTAGAAATGGCATTGCATGGAGCGCGATTCTCTTTGATTAACGAGCTTTGGAGCCAATATAGAGTCCATGACGAAAGCATAACGGGCACTGGCAGATTACACGGTCTACACGAAAGTCATCAGAAAAAGATGTTTGAGCGAGTGAAAATGCGCCCTATGAATCGTAAAGATAACGCGACTGCTTTTTTATTAAAATACCTGCGCAAGGCGCTGAACCTTCGTGACACGATAGAGAGAGTTCGTTTCGGGCCGATTTTTCGATCCTCGGCATCTGCGTAAAATATTTGGGTCGCAGTACCCTTATGTTATCGATTGTGCTTAACCGGAGAATGGTGGGGTAGTTGTAGTGATGTCATTCAATATCCCGCCTTTAAGGGTGGTGGTAGTCGCCATTTGCGCTGTATTTCCATGGGCGATTAAGCGGAGACTGCTAACGCTGCTATTGGGCTATAAGATCGACCCCAGCGCAAGAATTGGAATATCAATCGTCGACTCGGGATTGGTCATCATGGATAAGCATGCCAGAATCGGAAATTTTACCATTTGTAAAGGATTAAATCGGTTCGTTCTTTCAGAGCATGCGAGGATCGGAAATCTCAACTGGATAACGGGGAGTGCACAGCGGAAGCGTGAAAGATTGGGGAAAAATATAAACCGGGATTGTTCGTTAGTGCTTGGTATGCATAGTGCGATCACTCATCGCCATTATATAGACTGTTCGGGCTCTCTAACGCTAGGGCCTTTTTCAACTCTTGCGGGGGTTCGCTCGCAAGTTTTTACCCACTCTATTGACCTTTCGGAATCGAGGCAGGCGACTGAACCGGTCATCATTGGTGATTATTGTCTAGTCGGCACTGGGAGTATATTGCTTCCGGGAGCGGTTCTTCCCAATTATTCGGTGCTAGGGGCCGGGTCAGTGCTGAGAAGGGGTGTTGATAAAGAGTGGTCGCTGTATAGCGGTGTTCCCGCCATACATGTTCGAGATATTCCGCGCGATACTGCCTACTTCGGCCGGGAGACCGGATTTATAGAGTAAAGGCTTGTCGGGAAACCCGAAACAGGCGGGATATAGCCGCGAATCGCGCGATGTGTGCATGAGAGAATGCTCGGTGAGTTTCTCGGACGCGACGAGTGAGCACTGAAGGATGTCGACGTTCGAAGCGAAACCATTTTGAATCCGCTGATCTACATTGGAGTTTCGGTCGTTTCCGAGCTCACGACCCGCCTGAGCCGCGATGTAGTGACGGCGGCGCGTCAGGTCGGGGCTTGTGATGGGTGAGCACCTCGTCGGCCCGGGAGAGATCGCAGGTTGCGTCGATATCATCCGCCAACTCGGCTATTGGCCCACTTTGCTAACATTTCGTTGCCTTCCGAGGCTCAATCACGTGGCGATACTCCTCGGTCAACTGGTCAACGAGTTTTGGCAAAGCATAGCGGCTTTGTGCGGCACGTCGTCCGCTTTCCCCCATGCTGCAGCGGCGTTCAGGATCATTCAGCAATTCCAGGATCGCCCGCGCCACCTCGTCCGGATCGCATTCGGTGACTAGTCCCGCACCTTCCGCCGCGACATCGTGATGAATGTTCACATGGCGGGAGATGACGACCGGCAACCCGCAGGCCATGGCTTCGACGACAGTCAACCCGAAGTTCTCGGTATAGGACGGGAGCACGAACAGATCTGCGTCGACGTAGGCCTGGACGACGTCCGCGCCCGTCACGAACTCCACGAAGACGACAGTCTGCTCAAGTCCGCGCGCCCTCACCCAGTCGCGAACCTGATCGCCATAACCGTCGTTCGCAGGCCCGACGATTGCCAGTCTTGCGTGCGTGACACCGCGCCGTACTTGATCGAAGGCCGGGATGAGAATATCCAGCCCCTTCTTGTGATGCAGGCGCCCAAGAAAGAGCACGAGTAGGGCTGCGCCGACGCCAATAGCGTCCCGAAAGGCGCCGCGTTCCGGTAGATGCTCGAACGGCCTCCAATCGATCCCATTTGGTACGACAAAAGACGGCGATCGCAGCTCAAGGAAAGAGGCAAGGCGTCTTTCATCTTCGGCAGTGTAATGGATCGCGCTGGCATTATGTAGATTGGGTAGGTCTAGCCAGCGTTCATAAAGGCGCTTAAGAACGACGCTCGCCGAGCTCTTAGTGTAAAGATATGGGTCCAATGCTCCGTGCGGCCTGATGATATAGGGAATGGCCTGCTGCCTGGCGAGTCGGGCACAATACGTGGGCGGAAAACGATATAGTCCGTGAATATGGACTAGATCAAAAGTTTGGAGTGACTGCCGCGCCCAACGCCATAGCGCGCGAGAAACAACAAGGGGACGGAAATCGACGGAGAAATACCAGCTAGTTACGCCATCCTCCCGGATTGGGGCATTGGGTGGAACGTCGAGTATTGCCCGGGCGTGATCGACGTTCGTTGTGCATATCGTTACCTCTAAGCCAGCTTTAGCCTGTTGCTTGGTTAGCGCTTTCAGGACCGTCGTCGGGCCGCCCGAGCGGGGGGGAAGCGCGGTAATAACGTGGAGGACTTTCATTCGGCTGGTTTGAATCGGCTGATATCGATATCCAGAACGGTCAGAATCGCGTCATTCACCTCAAGTCCCTGATCGCGCATAGCTGTTTCGACTTCCCAAATCTTTATGTCTACGAGCGTTCGGTACCATAGCCCCTGAAGAAAGTGAAAGGCCCATCCCTTCGGACCCTCTAAAATGCCAAGCTGAAAGAGCATGCGGTAGAGGTAATATAGTGCAGGTCGAACTCCTTGAGGCAGCCGCGAATAGCATTTCTCCTTGATCCATCGCTTCGTTGCCGCTGCGTTACCCACACCCTGCTTGTGCTCATTGGGGATGACGAGAAAACGATGGCGCAGATTGAGCAGATCGACAGCTTCTCGCGCAGCGTACCCGATGTGCTTACGCGTCCACCAGGAGATGTCGTTGAGGTTGTCGTCGATAACCAGATGACGCAGACGTTGGGCTTGTCCGCTCTCAAGAATCATATGCTCATCCATCCAGCGGCTTTCGCAGCGCGCATGTCCGGTGCGCCAGCAGCGAAGCACCCACTGCCCGCCAGCGCCCCCAAACCGCACGCGCTGGCCTAAAAAGGTCACCCCCCTCCGGTAGATCAGACCCGTGATGCTCGGCGAAGCGGTGCTGATCGCCCTAGCCAACTCGCTCGCAAGCTCGGGAGTGAGATACTCATCGGCATCTATTCTTAGTATCCACTCCGATTGAATGGCGATCGCATTAAGGGCCCAATTCACTTGCGCGGAATAGTTGATAAAGACATGCTCATAGAGCCGGGCACCGATGGATGTGGCGATTGCCGCCGTATCGTCGGTCGAGAAGGAATCCACGACAACGATCTCGTTAGCAACCGATTTTAGACTTTCGATACAGCGATGGAGATGCTTCGATTCGTTATATGTCAGTATCAGTGCGCATAAAGTTGACATTGATCGTTATTCCAGTTAGAGCGACTCCTATTGCCTTGATACCCAGCGCCTCAAAGCGGTCTGCGCGCGACGGCGAGCATCGACTTTGCGATTGGTGGCAGCCGTCCAACGCGCTCAAAGCGAATATTTGTAAACCCAGCCTCTTGCAGTAGCAACCTTAGCGTATTAATCGACCAGAATTTGATATGCCCATCATCCCAGAGCGCAGTGAAATGTGCGTCTAGCCGGCCCGTGACAGCTAGTGCGAGGTTCTTCCAATATCCGTGATATGGCGTCGAAACAAGAGCGACCCCGCCCGGCGCGGTCAGAGAGTACATCGTCGCGGCCCAGCGCCTTGGGAAATATAAATGCTCCACGACTTCCAAGCTCAGAACAATAGGGAATTGACCGTACTGGGCTGAAAGATTCTCGTATGCAGATCCTTGCCGTAACTGCAAACTCGGGAAAGCTTGATGAGCAAGTTCGATACCCTCACTGGAAGGGTCGACGCCGACTAAGTGCCAGCCTCTTTGTGTCAACTCCCACGCAACGCTTCCGTTACCGCATCCCAGTTCGAAGACAGTCCTGTCCTTCGCTATACGGGGATCAACTCTTGCTAGGAGGTCCAATTGCCGTACAACGGCTGGTAATAAAATCCCATGACTATTATTGAGTGCAGTATTTTCATAGTGATACCCGGAAATATCGGAAATCTCGTCCATGCTTTGCTCCAAAGTTTAGAAGGCGACTTGCGTCTTGCCTCAGCAAGCGAGTTTGAAGGCGGACGCAGCGTCGAAGGCAAGGTTGTGTTCATTGCCGTGGTCGAAATCCGCGACGAACCGTATTAAATTCCAACGTCAAAGCCAGTATTATAGCGGCTCCGAATTCTGCGCAAGAAAGTTTGCTTCGTCAAAACTCGGCAAGCATTCTACCTTCCAAGTGGCTAAGACGCGCCCACGAGCGACTAAACGATCGTCATTTTCATGACAGGGAGGGGGTAAACAGAACGGGCGCTTCATGAGATTCAGCTTTCGGAAATCTCCGCTAGAAATATTGGAATTAAACCAAATTGCATTGTCATTAGTGGCAATTAGGTGCTTGGCACCGCTCGAAGTGACATTCCTTAGCACCCGTTTTGCATCCTTAAATGAAAAATGAAATAGCACTTCGCGTAGCAAAACGACATCCGCTTTAGGCAAAGGCCCCACAACAGTGTCTAGCCTGCGAAACTCCCTCATTGCACCTCCGTACCGACGAGAGTTATCCGCAATTACGTCACCAACAATGTCAACGCCAGCGTAGCGCCCGTTAAACTGGCAATCTATGAAGGATCGAAAGTCACCGCAGCCAACGTCAATGACGGACTGAGCGTTTAGGGACTTCAGACGGTCAGATAGCGGTCGCGCGATCTCCTTAACGACCGCAGCTTCTGAGCCTAGTCCTGACAGTGACTCCTGCCCAGGCTTATTGATCCAGGCGTCCGTCGCGTAGATCTGATGAGAACGATCCTCCAAATTTGCTGAGACCAAATGCTCTGTCTTGTAGCCACGAAGGTTCTTGTATGCGAGAAGAATACGCTCTAGGCGCGATACCTACAGTATATGCCGCAGTACTTCTTTACACGATTGGAGATAATCGTACACCGAGTGCCTCAAAACCTCAAAACCTCAAAACCTCTAATCCGTGGCATCTCAGGCCGAAAGCTTTCACTAAAATTAAAGGGTAATGGAGAAAAACCCCGACGCCTACCACCTCGCGCTCAGGATGCTGCTTGCCGTAGGAGCCGATCTTGACGCTCAGATTGTACCAAGTTGTACCAAGCCTTTGGCGGACCAGTGTGTCATGGCAGTGCGGCGCTGGCCCGAGTCTGCGGCCGCCGGAATAGGAGGTCCGCTTGCACTGGTTCGCCCTGGTGGAGGTGCGCATTGAAGCGCCCAACTAAGCGGTAACCGCTCTCTTCTAGGAACCACTCGATGTCGTGGTGCAGCGCTTGTCCCTCGTAAAGCTCGATATAGGAGGCCTCGACATAGACCGCATTGATCTCGGGCAGCAGGTCGGTGGCGCCCTTGAGCACCTCCAACTCGAAGCCTTGGACGTCAATCTTGAGCAGTATGGGCCGCGGCAGGGGCGATGAGAGGCAGGCATCGAGACGTTTGATCGGCACCCGCAGAGTTCCTGATTCTTCCATGCCGAAGATGGCCTTCTGGCGTGTGCCCAAGGGGAGCAGCGAGGAGGAGTCGGTTCGGGTGGCGAGATGCATCAGACCTTGGCCGGGTTCGACTCCCAAGGCGCAGTCGTGGATTTCCGCCTGTCCGCGGGTGACGCGGACGAGCTTGGCGCGGGGTCCGGGCAGGGGCTCGAAGCAGATCAGCCGTGCATCGGGCCAGCGGGTGCGGGCGTAGACGGCGAATTGTCCCTTGTTGGCGCCTACGTCGATGACGGTGGCGAAGGTCTCGCGCCCGAGGGCGGTGTCGTGCTCGACGGTGGCAGCGACGCCGTGCAGCAGGGCAGGCCAGCAGGCGGGGGTTTGCAGGAGTTTGAGGTATTTGCGTAGACGTGGCGACATACGAGCGGCCCTTCCAGCTTCGGGTACAGCGGGAGTCGCGTTCGAGGTCAACTCGGGGTTGAATCTGCGGGAACCTTAGCACACTCTGAGCCTTGATCGATGGGGAAGGAGGAGCGAGCAGCGGTGTCACGTCTCCCATTGAACGCCCCGCTCACCTCCAGCGCTGATCGATTGGCGCTGTTTGGTTTCGGCAATGCCTGGTTAGGCAAGCAGCAACTTGCGAATTCCCCGGCCTAGGTGAAGCAGGTAGAGCGCGGGCAGCGGCCAATTTCTGTGCTCGTATTTCTGACGCATGAACTCCGCTGGTGGCAGTGCGTAACTGGAGGCGAGCTTGATTCGGGCGCGCCAGTTGGGTTGCGCCTTGACGTCTGTTAAGAGCTTGTGGGTCAGGCCAGGGCGCAGGTAGGCGGCGGACGGCTCGGTTGGTGTCGGCTCGCTCAGGCGTTGCATGGCGCTGCTTTGAATTGGCGTATTGAGATACTGATGCGCGGCGAGCAGGGCGTCTCGGCAGATGGCGCGTAGTCGGTGAGCTTCGGCGGAGTCGCAGAATTGTTCCCAGTCGGCTGTCGTGAAGGCTTGTGCCAGCAAGTGAATGTCATACAGCCAGATGAGCCGGTCGGGATTGATGATGGCTTCGCCAGCGACCTGGTAATGGGTGGTGAAGTTGGCCGCGCGGTGTATGCAGGCATGTAGCAAGGCGTGGACATTGCAAGGTATTCGGGCGTGCCGGCTCAGCCTTGGGGCCGGCTGGCCGGCTTGGAGCAGTCGTTCCGGGGGCAGGATGTCGGCAAAGAGGCGGTGATCGTTCAGTTTCCAGTGCAAGTCCAGGGGCTCTGTTGGTTGTCGATGCTGTGGTTTGCTGTAGCTGATCTGGAAGGAGCCGGCCTCGCGGAGTGCGTCCATGCGGCGGTAACCTTCGTTCAGGAGCAGGGTGTCGGCCGCTTTACGATCTTGCTCTGAGATGATCAGATCGAGATCGCCGCGGGTTCGGTAGTAGGGCTCTGGATAAAGGGTGTAGCCGAGTGCGACACCTTTAAGGACGGCGACTGGGATGTCCGCCTCGGCAAATGCTTGCAACAATCTGAGAATGGAGAGTTTTTTGACGAGCTCCGCGGCGGCTTGAGCCTGGACCTTTGGCTTGAGTTGGCGTCTCAGTGAGTCGATTGATGGCCTGCGCGCGGGCTCGCGTTCTAATGCCGCGTAGACGAGTGGTTCGATGCCATGGACTGTGCAGAGGTGAAGCAGTCGGTCGGTGGTGGCCTCGTCGAGGGTATCGAGGTCCGCTGGCATTTCGCCACGCAGCAAGCTGGCGAGTATGCTCAAGAGACCGGTTACTTGCTTGGTTGATCCCTCTTGAGATTCGGGTTGCATTGGCGACAGGGCGTTCTGGAACGGTTCCGGCTCCGGGATGAGCAGGGCAAGCAAGTCGCGTTCGAGGTTGGCGAGTACCTTGTCCTGTTCAAACAACTCGGTGGCGTAGTCTCTGGCGGCGGCTCCGAGGGTCTTTCTCATTCCATGGTCGTCGCCGAGGCGGATGATGGCGGCGATGACCGCTTGCAGGGAGCCGGGCTCTACGACAAGCCCGGTCTGCTCGACGATGTCTGCGATCTGAGTACCGGATCGCGCCGTGCTGATCACCGGGCGACCGCTGGAGAGCATGCCGGTGAGTTTGGACGGCATGACCAAGTCCGCGGCCTGCTCTTTTTGTGGCAGCAGGTGGATGTCGGCTAGGTTTAGAAACTCGTTTAGGCTTTCTTCGGGTTGCAGCGGCAGCCAAAGCGTGTTGCTGAGGTCGCGGGCTGTGTATCGAAGTTGCTCGTAGATAGAGCCGGAGCCGGCCATGACAAAACGATAGCGGCTGTTATGCTCTAGTTCACAAGCGGCCTTTAAGATGAGCTCCAGTCCGTGTTTTTCGCCCATGCTGCCGGAGTAGAGCAATACGATGCCGTCTTCTGGGATGCCGAGCGCGGCGCGATAGCTGCTAGGGCGCTGCAGCGGGAAGATCTTGCCGATGTCTACCCAGTTGGGGAAGAGCAGGCAACTGGTGTCGCCAGCGGTCTTGACCAGGGCGCGCTGGACCATTTTTTCGGAAATGGACGACACGCGGTCGAACCGGCGCATCAGCGCGCGTTCGATGGCAGATGACAGCCGGTGCAAGGGTTCTGATTTGATCAGGCCCAGATCAAAGGCCGCGTCGATCTCAAAGTCTTGTACGTGCAGCCAGGCATGGGCACCGCTGAGCCGGGCGGACAACAAGGCCGTGACGCTGCCAAACAGCGGCGGCTCAATGGCGAAGACGACATCCGGACGCCAGCGGCGCTGCCACAACATCGGAATGAAGCTGCTGAACGCGAAGCTGAACAGGTGCAGAATACGGCTGATGCCAGTGATCTTTTTGGGGATCCAGAGCGGGCAGCGCAAGACCTCCGCGCCGTCGATGGTCTCTCTGTGATAGGCGCGCGCGGAATAGCCTGCGCCTATACGCCAGTCAGGATAATAGGGCGGAGCGCAGATGATCTTGACCTGATGGCCGCGAGCGGCGAGCCAGCGCACCATCTCGCCGGTGTATTTACCGATGCCGACGAGTTCGGGGGTGAAGTTGAGTCCGTAGAAGAGGATTCGCATTAAAGTGTCGCTGCTGCAACCGGTCTTCAATCTGTCGCTCAAGGGTGTATTCGTTCCGGGTTAGGTCCAGAACGACGGCGCGCAAGCTTGGGCCTTCGCGCGGCAGATTCGGCAGTTCGCGCTCAGTGGCTTCATTGAGAGTGGTTCGGCGTTCATGGCGTGGTCTCGTCTTGCTTGGGGCGGTCTAGACCAGGCTGCTGCTTAACCGCGCGGGTTCCAGCACTTGCTTTGCTGCTGGAATCCCGTTGACGCGGTGATAGTGTAAGTCAAGTTGGCCTTTCGGTATGTTGCATCGCGTTGCCAAGGGCCATGCCTTGATGACGCCCGCGCCTGGGTGCTGTGGTCACTGCATTGGTACAACGAGGTCCACCACCGCAGCGCCCTGAAGTTCGTCACGCCCAGACGGCGCCATCGCGGCGCGGACGCCCCGGTCCTTAACCGATCTTCCAGCCAAATTTGGCCCAATGTTGCCCGCCAGCCCGCATTGTTGCTGGGTTTCTTAATCCCGTGCGTTTGGTGTATGCCGGCAGCAAGCTCGCCTTATGCAACCACCATCCGAACACCTGCCTATGGGAACTCTGCGGCATCGCCGAGCCACCCGATGTCGATAGCCATTGCTATGCGCCGATGGATCAGCTCTTGCAGCGCCTGGCTCGCCTCTTGGCCGGTGCGGGTCTGGGGATCGCTGCTGGTGGAGAGCTTGGCGATCATCTTGGCGTCGGCGCCGCCGAGCAGCACCTTCGGTCGAGCTCCGCCGACGGAGGTGCCGTGCCGCAGCGCCAGCGCAAGCTCGGGCGACAGAGGGTCGCCGCGCTCCAGGCGTATGGCCGCCTGCAGCAGTTCGTCGAGGGTGGCCGGTGTACGCTCGCGCGGCCGATAGACCGACGCGGATGCCTGGAAATCCAAGCCGCCGATGCGGTCCGGTCCGGATTCGAGCAGGAAAACCAGCTCGTCAAGCTCCAGAGCCGCGGCGTCGGTGCCGCGCAGGCCGGTCAAGCGTTGGATGATCACCCGGCGTCTCCAGGCGTCCGGCGCCGCATCGCGCAGGCAGGAGGGAAGGTCGTCGTCGTGCTGGCGCTGCGCGCCTTTCGCCTTAGTCCGCGCGAATTTGCGTAGTCTGTGGTTGAAAGGATCAGATATGCTCGACCTCAAACCCAACAACGCTGCGCTCGGTGCGGCTGAACTCGATGCCGATGAGATGGATCGGCTGACCCCGGGCGCGGTATTTGTCGGCGTAGCCGCGGTCTTTGATCTGCTGCAGGGCGCGGCCCTTTTGGGCGAGCTCGACGACCTTGAATTCGAACAGGTAGACCTGCTTGTTGAAGCGCAGGGCCATGTCCAGGCGGCCGGCGCTGTTGCTGTCTTCGGCGCTGATGTCCAGCCCCAGCGAGGCGAAGTAGGCGTAGAAGACGCTGGCGTAATAGCCCTCGTAGTCGGCGATGGGGTTGTTGATGTGCCACTGGTGGGGAATGGCGGTGAACAGGGACTTGAACAGCCGTTCGAGGCCCGCGAAGTCGTTGGCCAGCAACAGATCGTAGAGCTGGGCGGCTTGGGCGTTGCTGCGGCCGGGGTCCGGGCTCATGCGTTCGAGCAGGGCGCCGTTGAGGCTGGCGCGCACCTCCAGGTTCGGCCAGCGCAGCCGGTATTGGGTCATGGCGCCGACGCGCCGCGTGCTGTCGATGGTCAGGTAGCCGGTCTGGAACAGCAGCGCCTCGGGGGCGATGTGGTCGACGTCGAAGGCCGAGAGTAGGGCCTCGCTGGCCACCAGATCGCCGAGGCGGGTGATGTCGATGCGCCGCTCCAGCAGGAAGTCCACCAGGAAGGTGGGCGTGGCGGTCTCGAACCACCAGGCGCGGAAGTTGCGGTCTTGGAACAGCAGCAGCAGATCGAAGGGGTTGTAGACGGCCTCGCCGGTCCAGTTGTAGCCGTTGTACCAGGCGCGGACCTCACCGCGGTCCAGACCTTCCAACTCCGGGGCGAAGGTCTGGTCCAGGTCGGCCTCGGTGTAGCCGCAGATGGCCGAGTACTCCTCGGAGACGGTGATGTCGCGCAGGTTGTTCAGGCCGGAGAACAGGCTGACCTTGCTGAACTTGCTCACCCCGGTCAGGAAGGTGAAGCGGATATGGGCGTCCTGACCCTTGATGACGCTGTAGAGGTCGCGCAGCCCGTCGCGCATGGTGCGGGCGCCGTCGGGGTCGCGCAGGTTGTCGATGATCGGCTTGTCGTATTCATCGACGAGCACCACCACGCGCTGACCGGTGGTCTCGTGGGCGCGGCGGATCAGCTGTCCGAAGCGACCGGCGATGCTGGTGAACTCGGTCTCGACGCCGAGCCTCGCTTCGTTCTCGGCCAGCAACTCGCCCATGCGCTCCTCAAGCAGCGCGCGATCATGGATGACGCCGTCGCCGAAGCTAAGCCGGATGACCGGGTGGCGCACCGACCAGTCCCAGCGGTCATGGGCCTCCAGGCCGCGGAACAGCGGCTCGTTGCCGGCGAACAGCTCGGCCAGGGTGTCGAGGAACAGCGATTTACCGAAGCGCCGCGGGCGCGACAGGAAATAGTGCGTGCCCTCCTCGATGAGCCGCAGGGCATAGCCGGTCTTGTCCACGTAATAGCAATCGGCCTCGCGCAGCTTCGCCAGGCTCTGGATGCCGATGGGGAGTCGTTTGCGCTGCATGGTTCGGTATCCGTGGTGGCGGTGGCGACAGGTTGGCTTCGGGTTTTCACAGCATAGCGGTCGCGTCCGCTGTATCAAGCCTCACAACCAACTCCGCATTAGCACGAAGGGCGCCCAGTGGTAGGGATGGGTCCAGCGGCAGGTGCCGACGGGGCCTGCCTCGCCACCGCCGAGGTGGAACGGCCCGCGGGTGTTGCTGCAGTCGGCCTGTTGGTCATCCGGCATGATGCGCCCCTCGATCAGCGCCAGCTGGGCCTGGCGTAGGGCCTCGGCCTTGGTCAGCGCGTCATCCTCGGCCCGGCGTCCGTAGAGGCGTTGCATCAGCGCGCCGGTGCTGGCGTCGTCCACCGACCAGAGGCTGGCGAGCACGCCGCGGGCGCCGCGCAGCTGGGCCAGGGCGCCGAAGGACTCGATCTCGGCGCCGGCGCCGCTGCTTTCTTGCGCTCCGATCCCTCCATCGGACCGGTGATCAAGGTCTCAGAGGTCCTCACCGGACGGATCAAACAGGCCTTCACGCGCCCCGCGTACCGGCCCATGGCCCTGCGCCTGATCGCCGCCCTGTCGGTACACCGCCTCACCTCCGGCGGCGACATCTACGTCCCCATCGGCGCCACCGCGGCGGAGCTGCGCGACACCCTCTGCCTGTTCCAGCCCGGCATCGAGGACATGGGCGGCGAGCCGGCGACCGACCTGCTCGGCATGGTCGTGACCTGCCTGCGCGAGGTCCTGAAGACCGTCAATGGCCAGTTCATCTCCAAGGCCCCTACTACCTCCCAGTACTACCTCGACCTCAAAAAGGACATCGACTACGACGCCCAGATCGACACCCGCGCCGATGCGCTGTCCGACGACGCCCTGGACCGTGCCTACTTCAGCGCCATCCGCCAGCTCATGGAGCGGACCTTTGATCCCACCTGCATCGAAGGCTTCCAGATCTGGCAGTACAGATCGAGTGGCAGGAGCGGCGCGTCGAGCGCATCGGCTACCTGTTCTTCGGCGCGCCCAACGACCGGCCCACGGCGCAGCCGCCGCGGGACTTCTACATCTACTTCATCCAGTCCTTCGAGCCGCCGCGCTTCCGCGACGAGCACCTGTCCGACGAGGTGTTCTTCCGGCTGAAGGGGCTTGACGACGACATCACGCGCAGCTTGAGCACCTACGCCGCCGCCCTTGACCTCGCTGCTACGGCCAGCGGCAACGCCAAGTCTATCTACTTCTCCAAGGCCCAGGACGCCCTGCGCGCCATGAGCAAATGGCTCCAGGAGAAGCAGATGACTCAGCTTACGGTCACCTACGGCGGCAAGAGCAAGCCGCTGCAAGACTGGGTCCGCGATGTCTCCATGCGCGACAAGGCCCGGCTGGGCTCTGATGAGCTCATCAACTTCCGCGATGTGGTCAACGTCGTCTCCGGCCTCGCCCTCGGGCAACACTTCGCCGACCTCGCCCCCGAATACCCGGCGTTCTCGCTCCTGCTCACCGAGATCAACCGCAAGCAGTATGTTGGAAGCGCGCTACGCCGGCTCGCCGGCGGTTCCCGCACCAAGGACGCCGTGGCCGTGTTGGATGCCTTGGAGATGCTGGACGGCGACCGCATCGAGCCCGCCCGCTCCCGCTATGCCCAAGAGGTCCTGCATCGACTCCAGGCCAAGGGACACGGGCAGGTCGTCAACCGCGGCGAGCTGCTCAGCGGGGCGACCGACATCGAATACTTTGCCCCGGTGAAGTTCCGCCTGGAGCCGGACCTGCTGGTGGCCGTGCTCGCCGGCCTCGTCTACTCCGGCGACATCGTCCTGGCCATCACCGGCGACAAGATCGACGCAGGCTCGCTCTCCCTGCTCGCCGAGCGGTCATTGGACGATCTGAAGGCCTTCAAGCACATCGAGGCCCCCAAGGAGATCAACGTTTCCGTGCTGCGCGCCCTGTTCGAGGCACTGGGCTTGCCGACCGGCCTCGCCCAGATGGCCACCCAGGCCGATGTCGATACGCAGAAGAGAAGCCTTGCGATCCTCGCCCAAGTCGAGCGTCTCCGCGACCTGGTCGCCGATCTCGGGACCACCGCGGCCTATCTGTCCCAGGCCGAGATGATCCTGCCAAGCGATCACCCCTGGATCGCCCAGGTCCAACCCGCACGCAAGGAGATCCTCGACGCCGTAGGAGCCCGCTTGCGGGCGAGGTTGCGCGCAACCTGGCGAACGGTCGCGACCAGGCTCGCTCCTGCCGCCCCCGAAGCACGCCGCTGGACTATACTCGAGCCAAACTGACTAGACAGACTGGTTTATCCAGGAGGCCGACATGAAACAATGGGCACTACAAGACGCCAAGGCACGCCTCAGCGAGCTGGTCCGGCTCGCAGCCGAGCATGAGCCGCAGGAGATCACCCTGCGCGGCGAGCCCGCTGTGGTGGTGGTGTCCGCGGAAGACTACCGCCGTCTGGTGAAACCAAAACCAAGCTTCGTCGAGCTGATTCGCAGCTCGCCCCTGATGGATACCGACATCAATCTCACCCGCGATCAGTCCCTGACGCGGGACATCGACCTATGAGCGGCGGCTTTCTGCTGGACACGAATACCGTCTCCGAGTTGCAGCGCAAACACCCGAGCCAAGCGGTGCTCAATTGGTTCGCCGCGGCCGACGATCACCGACTCCATTTCAGCGTGCTGTCGATCGGCGAGATCCGCAAAGGCATCGAGAAGCTGGAACAGGGCAAGAAGCGGGCGGCACTCGGCGACTGGCTTGAACAAGTCCTTCTGCCCTGGTTTGGGTCGCGCCTGGTACCGGTCGATCTCGCGGTAGCCGAGCGCTGGGGTCGACTGTGCGTCGAGGCAGGTCGGCCGCTGCCCACCATCGACAGCCTGCTTGCGGCAACCGCCCTGGTATATGGGTTGACCCTGGTGACGCGCAACCTGGCCGACTTCGAGCTGCCCGGCGTGTGCGTGGTCAATCCTTGGGACCAAGCAATCGAATAGCGGACGCCCAGCCACAAGCCGAGCGGCGTTGGGCGCGCTATGCGATGCCCGAGTGAGCACGCATAGATTTACGCATAGAAATGCTTTTATGCGTTGCGACTTTGGAATACCGCATAGTCTGCTCTCAACAACGGCTACCCGTGCTGCGCGTCATCAATCCTAAAAATGCAACGCATTCGGAAGACTAAGCCCCGATGGGGAGCCAGGCAAGGACCTGAAACATGAACGACCTCTTGCATGCCCCGGACATAGACGCGACCAACGCCGTCGAGTGCCTCGGCCAGACTTTCCCGAACGACGACGCCCGCCGCGCCCACTTCCTGAAACTGCTGGCCGAGAAGCTCAAGGACCCGGAATTTCGGAATCAGGAAGGGTGGTTCCCGCAGGGGACGGACGAGGCGATCCTGGCGATGTCCGATCCGCCCTTGGTTGGTCGCCGGTCGGGGAGCGGCGGATGCGCTATCGCTTATCCGCCCGACTGGAGCGCCCGGGGATGCGTAACGACGCTGGAGGGTCGTTACGATCAGACTGCTCGGGGGGGCTGTGGGGGCGGTCCGTGGTTGGGATGCGGGTGGTGGGGGTTAGGCTAGGGCTTGGATCAGCTTGGCGGCGGTCTCGGCCAGGGGCTCGGGGAGCGGGGGTGGGGGTGGCGCCGTCGGCGATGGCCTGGAGGAAGGCGGCGTAGGCGGGGAGCGGGTCGGGGAGCTGGGCGACCCGGGTCAGGGCCTCGGCGGCGTCGGGGGGCAGCGGCTGGCGCTGGGTGCGGGCCTGGTGGACGGCGCGGGCCAGGGCGAGCAGGGGCTCCAGCAGTTCGCGGTGGCGGGGGTCGGTGAGGTCGAGGCCGGTGGGCTCGGCGTCGGCGGCGTTGCCGCGGGCGCGGCGCTGCATCTCGGCCCGCTTGGCCTCGGCCTTGGCCTGCCATTGGTCCGCGGCGACGGTGTCGCCCCGGGCGCGGGCGATGTTGGCGAGGATGGCGTAGTCCTTCCAGGTCTCCGGGTGGTCCAAAGGCTCGACGATCGCCAGACCCTGCCGGGCCTCGGCCTCGGCCCGGTCCAGGTCGCCGCGCAGCCGGTGCAGCTGCGAGAGCTGGCTGTGGGAGGACGCCGCGCCGAGCTGGTTGCCCATCTGCTGCTTGATGCCCAGGCTGGCCTCGATCTCGACGACGGCGGCGTCGAGCCAGCGCCGGCGCTCGGGCGGGTCTTGGACCTCGGGCCGGGGGCCGGCGTCGGCGGGCGCGGGGCCGTCGCCGGGCAGGGCCAGCGCGCGCTGCTGGAACAGGATGCCCAGGTTCTGGCGGGTGGTGCCGATCTGGGCCTGGTCAGCCTCGATCCCACCATTGGGGGCCTCGGCCAGGGCCAGGGCCTTGCGGTACCAGGCCTCGGCCGGGTCCAGGCGGTCGAGGTCCTTCTTGGCGGTGCCGATCAGGTCGCAGGTCCGCATCTCGCCGCCCTGGTCGCCGGCCTGCTGGAACAGCCGCAGCGCGGCCTTCAGCGTCTCGACCGCGGCGGCGGCGCGGCCGGTCCGCCGGCATCCGCGCGCGCACCTGCTCGACCAGGCGGTCGCGCTCGCGCAGCCGGCCGGCGCGCTCGAGGAACTCCCGCAGCGTATCGCCCAGCGCCCAGCCGTCGCGATGCCGCCCGGCGGCGAAGGCCAGATCCAGCGCCCGGCGCAGGTTGCCCAGCTCCAGCCGGGTCAGCGTCATGCCGGCGGCGGGCTGGGTGCCGCCGAGCGCGCGGTCGATCATCTGCCCGACGCCGAGATAGCAGTCGATGAAGCGCCCGGCGCGCGGGTCGGCGGCGGACGCGGGCCCGGCGGCGGCCTCGGCCAGCGTCGGGTGCAGCTTGAGATAGGGGGTGTTGTCGATCTGGATGCCGACGTCTTCGACCCGCAGCAGCGCCGTGGCCACCAGCTCGGCGCGGATGGCGGCCCAGTCGGCCTCGGGGAGCTGGCTGAATGCCAACAGGAAGCGCTCGAACATCCCGCCCTGGAACCAGCCGAGCCAGGCCAGGGCGTCGCGGGCCTTGGGGCTGAGGCGGGCGCGGGAGAAGTCCAGCGAGGCGAGCAGGGAGCGGTTGCGGGCCTCGGCGTGGCTCGGGTCTTGGAACTGGGGCAGCCGGGCGGCGAGGTCGTCGGCGATGGCGGTCGGGGTCAGGTCCTTCAGATGCGGGGCGATCAGCTCGATGGACAGCGGGTGGTGGTCGATGCGCGCGAGCAGGGCGTCCATGGCCGGGCGGTCGTAGCCGGGGCGGGCGATGTCGATGGCGCGGCGCTCGATGGCGGCGTGCAGCAGGTGCAGGGCGTCGGGGCGGGCGAGGCCGGCCAGCGGCAGCTCGGCGGCGGCGCCGAAGATGGGCTGCTCGGAGAGCCGGGCGCCGCGGCAGGCCTCCAGCAGCACCAGCGGCACGCGCTGGCGGCTGAGCAGGTCGCCCAGGTCGCGGCCGGGCACCAGGCGGGTGCGACCGGCGTCGTCTTCGAAGCACAGGGCGCCGACGCCGGTCTCGGGGTAGTACTGGCCGTGGCCGTCGAAGTGGACGATGCGGTAGGGGCGGCCGGTGGCGTTGGCGTCCGCCAGGCGGCGCTCCAGCTCGGGCAGGGTCGGCGGCTCGCAGAAGTCGAGCTGGATGGGGGGTGCGCCCGCCGCGGTCGCGTGCGGGTCGCCGGGGCCGGGGAAGTCGATGTAGCGCTCCAGGTACCAGGCGAGCTCGTCGAGGTCGGGCTTGGTGAGCGGGAGCTGGATGGGGAAGGGGTCGGTCTGGTTCCGGCTGGCCTCGTAGCTGTCGCCCTGTTGGCGGACGTGCAGCGTCTGCTCGGTGGTGGGCGGGGCGGGGCTCGGGGTCGGCGCAGACGCGATGCCCTGCAGCAGCCGGTCGATGGTCGCGGCGAATCCGGGGCTGGCCGGGTCCGGGATGCGGACCTCATCGTATTGGTGCAGGAAGGGTGGCGGCGCGACGGCGTCGGGGAGCAGGACCGGGATCACGGGCTTGCCCTGGGCGCGGGACTGGCTCAGGGCCGCGGCCATCTCCTGCTGCTGCACCTTGCCGAGGCCGTTGGGGCCGACGACGACGGCGACGGCGGTGCAGGCTTGCAGGCCCTGCTCGACCAGTTCCAGCCAGGGCGACCGGGGAGGATCTGCTCCTGGTCGATCCAGAGCGCGACGCCACGGGCCTTGAGCGCCGCGACCAATGGCGCGACGGCGATGGCGTCTTGGCGGTTGTAGCTGATGAAGACCTGTACTGCGGCGTCGGCCATGGCGGCGGCTCCCTGGGTGCTGGCGTTGGTGCAGGGGGCATTGTCGCAGAGCGGGGCGGGGGATTGCACGGGGAGGTTCGCGGCGTCGGCTTACGCTTCGCTAACCCGACCTACCGGGCTGCCGCGCGGGACGCCGCCATGCATGGGCACAAGACCGGTAAGGGCCAGGTCTATCTGGCGGCCCACAAGGACGAGGACGGCGATTGGTCAGTCCCTTATTCCATGTTATCGTCGTCAGTCAGTGGCGGGCGAAGGACCGGGCAGCGCGGATGAGACCACAAGCCAGAACGGCTCGTCGTTTGCCCTTACCACTTCACGGCGACCGGATAGCCTGCGATCAACGGGTCCGGCGTCACAATCGCGGCCTGGTTTGCAATCGCCTGACAGATCAACATCCTGTCGAAGGGGTCCTGGTGAAGGCTCGGTAGCTTGGTGAGCCGCGGGGCATCGTTCTCACCGATCGGCAGCGACTCTACGCCATTGCGCCTAGGGGCCTCCGGGATGAACTCCGCGGGGGTCAGGTCGTTTGGTAGGGGTAGGCGACCTAAGGCGTGCTTGACGTCGATCTCCCAGACCGAGGCGACCGACGGCAGCAGGATGTTGCCGCTGTCCTCTAGCAGTGTCCGCGCGCTCGCCGAGAGCTTGTCCTCTGCGCTGGACAGCCAGAGGAAGGTGCAGGTATCGACGATTAGCTTCATGCCCGAGTGTCCAGTGGCTCAAGACCGATCGTCGCCGCCGTTGAACGCGGCGATCATGTCGTCGGGCAGCGGTTCCCAGAAGTTGTCCGGCAGTACATAGTCCGATTGCTTCGGCCCCTGCCCCAGCTTGCTGCGATGGCCGCTCTTGCTGTCGCACCTCTTACTCTCGGTACTGGGGCTGGCGGTGATCGCGCCGCCGGTCTCGCTGACGATCCGTAGCGCCATCGCGCTCTTTGGTCAGCCGGCCCTGTCGGACTTCGACATCGCGCTGTATAGCGTTGCTGGTTTTCGACGGGCTGGCGATGGACCAGTGGGTACAGATTCGCGAGCATGTCACCGCGCGCGCACCGAAGCTGGTCTTTGTCAAAGGCGCCTGTTTCGCGTGGCTGCCAACGCTCACGGCCGTGTCACGACAAGCGTTGTTCTCCGGGCTGAAGCCCCGTGAGTTTGCAGACTCGATCACGGGGACCAGCGCCGAGCCAGCCCTTTGGTCGCGCTTTTGGCAAGACCAGGGCCTTCGTGCAGCCGAGGTGTTGTATCGAAAGAAGATTCGACGCGCCGATCAACTCGATGAGCTGGCAGGAGCGCTGTCCAAGCCGTAGCTCGAGGTCGCGGGCCTTGTGGTCGATACCATCGATGAGATCGTGCATGGCGCGGTGCTGGGCAAGCGCGGAATCGCAAGCCAGATCGATAGCTGGTGCCAAAAACCCCAAAGATGCCGCGCGCGCAAGCAACGCCTCCGTGCTCTCCCCGCCGGGTCGGGGTAAGGCTGGCCGCCTGGCTCGATACGCAGCCGCAGGCGCAGTCGGATGACGATCAGTGCGACGGCAAGCAGCCCCAGTATCGCCCAGATCAGCAGCAGCTTGAGGCCGATCCCGGAGGCGCTGGCGTTCGCGCCCAAGCGTAGCGGTCGATACAGCGGCAGCGACTCGAATCGAAGAAGGCCCGGGAATAAAACGGCGTCTTATCCGGTCTCTAGAAGAGTACATTTGAATCTCGGAGACCTGATGTCCAAACTCAAACATGTCCTATTGTTCGTCCTGCTCCTGGCAGGCCTCCCGTTGCTCTTGTTGGCGGTGCCGACGGCGGCGCTGGCCAAGACGGAGTCCATCGTCCTCGGAATGGGTTGCTTCTGGGGCGCCGAGAAGCGCATGGCCGCCATCCCCGGCGTGCTTGATGTCGAGTCCGGCTACGCCGGAGGTGATGCAGCCCGCGCCGGCTATCGCGACGTGCTGAATCTGGAAAAGGCGATCGCGCGAGGCCGCGGCGCCGAACGCAACCACGCTGAGGTGATCAAGGTCTCCTTCGACCCGGAGCGGGTGTCTCTGGAAGAGGTGCTGATCCAATTCTGGCAGAACCACGATCCGACTCAGGGCAACCGCCAGGGCAATGACATCGGTACCAACTACCGCAGCGCCGCCTACACCACAGACCCAGACCAGCGGGCCGTTGTTCTAAAGACCCGGGACAGGTACCAGCAGGCGCTGACCGCAGCGGGTTTCGGGCCGATCACCACGGAGATTGCGCCCCTGCGCAACTACAATCGAGCGGAGGCTTATCACCAGGATTACCTGGTCAAGAACCCGAATGGCTACTGTGGGCTGGGCGGGACGGGCGTCGTCTACCCCGGCGAGCCGGAATCAGCCAAGCCAAAGGCCTTGGTGGCGGCGGACCTGAACCACGAGCGTCAACTTGTGGTATTCGAAGCGCAGGAGTGTCCCTACTGTAAGCTCTTCAAGGAGGAGATCCTCTCTAGCTGGTCGTCCGAGGTGCCGGTGGCCACCAGCTATGCGACGGCACCGCCTTCTGGCTGGAAGCTCAAAAAGGCACTCTTCGCAACCCCCACCATGGTGCTGTTCGAGAGGGGTCGCGAGGTCGCGCGCTACACCGGCTACAGGGGCAACCAAGAGCGCTTCCGGCAGTGGCTCGGGCAACGCAGCACACCTTGACGCCGGAGCAGCGCCGCTTCGCCTTCGAGCGCTGCTTGCAGGGCGTCGCTGGCGGGTACTGGGTTCGGCGTCCCCTACACATGGGTCATGGCGGCTAGCGCACGGACGATGGGTCCGGGCAGGTGCGGCGAGCCTCGCCAGCGCCCATGGCGTCGATGGTCCGCATCTCGTCGTCGCTGAGTGCGAAGTCGTAGATAGCGCGGTTCTCGGCCATGCGCTCCGCTTTCGAGGTCTTCGGCAAGGCCGTGCGTCCGCTCTGCACATGCCAGCGCAGCACCACTTGGCCTGGGGTCTTGCCGTGGTGTTCGGCGATGGCGGTGAGTACGGGGTCTTGCAACATGCCGAAGGCGCCACTGGCGAAGGGCGCATAGGCGGTGACCACGATGCCTTGCTCGCGGCAGAAGGTCTCGAGCTCAGGGTCTCGGCAGTAGGGATGGATCTCCAACTGGTTGACGACGGGCCGCCGCGCCGGCTCGGGGAAGTCCTCCATGAGCTCGCGTAGGTGGGTGATGGTGAAGTTGGACACGCCGATGGCGCGCGCGGCGCCCTTATCGGCGAACTCGCAGAAGACCGACCAGATGAGGGCGCGGGCCTTACGCGGAAAGTCGGGGTCGCTGCTGCTGTGCTCGCCGAAGACCCCCGGCCAATGCATGAGCAGGAGGTCCAGGTAGCCGAACCCGAGGTCGTCTAGGGTGTCGGCCATGTCGTCGCGGACCTTCTGCGCGATATCGTCAACCTTGTCGGCATCCCAGGTGCGCCGATGCGAGATATTGACCTGTGGCGGCACCGCCGGGTGTGCCAGCTTGGTGGTGATAAACAGCTCGTCTCGGGTCAGTTCGCCGCTGGCGAAACGCTGGCCAAGGAGCGTACCCAGAATGCGCTCGGTACCGTAGGCACGGGCACCGTCAAAGGCCCGATAGCCGCCGTCTAGCGCCAGCGAGATCGCTCGCCAGGCCTGTTCCGGTAGGAAACCCTGGAATTTGGTGGCACCGACCCAGTCGCCAAAGGCGCAGCCAAAGGCGAGGCTGGGCATGGCCACGCCGTTGTGCAGCTGGACCTCGCGCGCGCTTTCCGCCGTGTCGTTCATAAGGCGTAATCCTGCTGATGATTCAGATGAATTAGAGATTGAGTTGAGAGGGAGGTTGAATTGAGAGGGAGGTTGAGTTGAGAGGGTAGCAAAAACGGCCTTGAGAGAGGCAAGGGGTCGGCTGTGCCTGCGCTGGCGCATGCGGCTCAGGGTCGATCGCGCTTCGGGACGTGCTGGTCGTAGCGTTCCATCAAGTAACACAAGCAGTCCTGGCGGATTACCTGTTCGTTGCAGGTTAGCATGGACGGCATGACGGGCATGCGCAGCCGGATCTCGCCGCCGTCGACGACGAAGTAGTGCGCGGCGACGTTTTGGCCCCACTCATTCCTGACATCCAGCGCGACGCCGGCGCCGTCGCGGCAGCGGCCGAGCGCCGTACCTGCCGGTAGTTCGCGAAAGTTCATCCGCTCCAGCTCGGGGGACAGGACGAGTCGAGCCTCATGCGGCGCGAAGCTGAAGTCGATTTCCGGCGGGATCTTGACCTGGGCGACGCTGTGGAAGAGGTCGATGTCATGCACGGGGACCGGTTGATCGGGCAGCTGGGACAGGTGCAGGCAGGCGTCGACGAACTCTAGCGCGTGGTCGATGCCGCGTTGGTCTTTGACCTTGCCGCATTCCAGCGTGACGGCTGGACAGAGTTGCGCCATGGCCTGGGATTGCACCCCGCGGGGGCGGATGAAGTAGACCACGGTGCGCGAAAACAGTGTGGCCAGGTGCAGGAACCGATTGTCGATGACGTTGATGCAGGCGTAGTGCGGATTGGCACCGGTGTTGTTGTGCAGGTCGATGCTCGCGAACAGGCCGCGGTGCCGCATACGTTGCACGACATCGGCCATCACCTCCTGTTCCGGCGTCGGCGGCAGCTCGGTGCCGGGCCAGATGCGGTTGAAATCGGGCTGGTCGGGCAGGTGCCGCAGGCCCGCGGCGGCGGCCTCGACATTGCCGATGAACAGGCATAGCGCCCGCGGCAGTGCGCGCCCCTGTTGACGATAGCGCAGTAGCAAGCGCCGCATCGCGTCCCAGCCGACGGTCTCATTGCCGTGCATCAGTACCGACACGAACAGGGCCGGCTCACGCTGTCCCGGTAGATGGATCAGCGTCGGTCCGCCGAGCCGACGAGCCAGTTCGTCGTAGTCCCATTCAAGCAGCCCGTCGGGTAGGTGATCCAATTCGCTCAAGCTGGTTGCTCGATGCCAGGGCGGCATGGCTAGGTTTGAGGATGCAGTCATGATTGGCTTTGCGTGTTCAACATGCTCAATGTGCGCTATCAATTGGATTGAAGATCGCTAGTCTCAGTCTAGTGTCCATTCATGGACCGGTTTGCCTCCCGCCTGATGCGCCAGATAGACCTCGGTTAGGGCGGCCATATCGTTTCCGAAGCGTGCGACCCAGGCGCGTTGCCAGGCGGAAGCCGTACGTCGCTTGCGGGTACGCTGCTCGATAATGCCGAGCCAGTAGGCGATCTCCGCGGCGTCGATGCCAAGGTCATGCAGTCCGGCTCGGGCCAGCGGCAACAGGTTTTCCAAGATCAGTTTCGGCAGCGGCACCTGACGCATGCCGAACCAGGAAATTTCGGCGTCAAAGCCGTATTCCGCGGCCAGGTAGAAATTGTTTCGGGCCTGCGGGAAAGCCAGTTGCTGCTCGGGTGGCGTCTCGCAGTTGCCGAGCGCGCGCACGGCGCCGAAATAGAAGGCCGCATTGGCGACATTGTCGATGACGGAAGGTCCGGCGGCGGCGACGCGATGCTCAAGGCGCAAATGCGGCAGATCCGGCCTATCGAACCCAATCAGCGGCCGGTTCCAGCGCCAAATGGTGCCGTTGTGCAGTCGAAGGTGCGCGAGTTGTTCGATGGGGCCGTCCATGAGCTGCGGCAACAGCACCGGATAGCGGCTGATGTTGGCGCGAAAGCACTCCATGACAGAATGTTCGGCGTAACGAATGCCGAAGCCGACACGCTCGCGCAGCGGGCTGCCTCCGACCGAGACTGCCTGTTCGAACAGCGGAATGCGCGTTTCCGACCAGAGCTCGCGGCCGAACAGGAACGGGGCATTGGCGGCCAAGGCGACCATTGGCGCCGACAGGATCTTGGAGGCGTTGAAGATGCGTGCGGACTCCGCGGCGCTCATTTTGATATGAATCTGAAACGAGGTCGCTGCCGCCTCCAGCATCACGTCCTGCTGCTCAATGGTCAGTGGCTGCTCGCCGTGAATCTCTAGCCGGAGGGGCTCACCATTGCGCAGACGCAGGATCTGCTCATTCAGCGCCCGATAGCGCTCTCGCGGCGTCATCTGCGACGGTACCAAATGCTCCGGGCGCAGGGTCGGCAGGATACCCACGGTAGTGACGCGTGCGTCCAACGCCGCGGCCGCGGCGGCGCATTGCGCCAATGTGTGCTCAAGCTCCGCGGCCAGGCGGCTCAGCGCGTCGCCGGTTAGGCGCAGCGGTGTGCCGTTAAGTTCCAGGTTGAACTGAGCCAGCTCGGTTACGATTAAGGGGTTGTCGATGCGCTCAAGCAAGCTGTCGATCAGGGGCGCCGGTGCCATGTGGCGGCGGTCTACCAGGCAGGCCTCCAGTTCGAATCCGGCCTCTGCCGGGGTATCGGCAAAGCGCGCCTCGTTAAACCAACTGTCTAGCAGATCGGTCTCGGCCGCCAGTCGCGCCTCAAACTCGGCAAAGTCGACCGAGCTGAAGCGGCTACCATCGATGTCCTGCCCCATCGCTCGGCTCCGTTTGTTTGCTCAGTGCCCGCACCCTAACCAGCAGCCGTCTCTGCACCCAGAGGGGCGTCTCAACTGCGTCCTCATTAGCAGCCTCCGCACGAACCGCTTCATGGGTGCTCGTTAGTCAGCATTCGGTCCAGAGACTCTAGCCGCTCCGGGGTACCGACATCGAGCCAGCGTCCCCGGTAGCGGATGCCGCCGACCAGCCCAGCGCTCATTGCGGTCTTGAGCAGAGGTGCCAGCGCAAATGCACCCGGGCCGCAGCCGGCGAACAGGTCGGGATGATAGATGCCTATACCAGAGAAGGTGAGTGCATCCGTGCCGCTGGCTTGGACTCGACCGGCATGCAGTGTAAAGTCTCCGCCGCTGTTATGCCGCGGGTTGTCTACCAAGACGAGCGCTGCCAGGTCGCCTTCGGGCAGCGCGAGCCCGGCGTAGTCAAAGTCGCACCAGACGTCGCCGTTGGTAACCAGAAACGGCCCAGGTTCAAGTAACGGCAGTGCCTTGTAGATGCCACCGCCCGTCTCTAGCGCTTGGCCCTGACCCTCGGGCGAATAGCATATCCGCAGACCATAACGCCCGCCATCGCCAAGCGCCCGCTCGATCTGCTCGCCAAGATGGGCATGATTGATCACAATATCATTAAATCCCGCGTCGCGCAGGCGCTCGATCTGATGCTCGATCAACGTCTTGCCGCCAGCGCGCAACAGCGGCTTCGGGATGTGATCGGTCAGCGGGCGCATGCGGTTGCCGCGTCCCGCGGCCAGGATCATGGCTTTCATGGGTGGAACAGGATGCTCATTACTCGGGTTCGGGATCTGTGACCAAAATGCTTGACTGACCCCCTCAATCCGTTCTCAATCCGAAGACCGGCGGCTCTGTCCTGCCACTCGCCGATTTCATGCAGCGCATGCTGATGGTCCGGCGTTGGTCGAATACAAAATCTGGATCGTCCACGCCTTTACCCCAACGACGACCCTGGCCCGGCCGCCGGGAGGTCGTTCTGGCTCTTCGGCTTGTCGGCCTTCATGTCCTCGGCGAGCGCTTGCGCAACATCCGCCCTGTCATCTAGGGCAGGATTCGATGCTCGGCAAGGACGCACCACTATTCGGCGCCGGCCGCAAGCTGATCGGTTTTGGCCGCCATGATGAAATCGTTGCGGTGCAAGCCGCCGATCTTGTGCGACCACCAGGTGACAATGACGGCGCCCCACTCGGTGGTGATTTTCGGATGATGGCCCTCGGCCTCGGCGAGATCGCCGACGCGGTTGGTAAATTCAAGCGCTTGGGCGAAGTCCGGAAATTCGAACCCTCGCTCAAGTTGTTGGACCCCGGCACGGCTCTCGACTCGCCAACGCGGAACATCGGCTATTAGGTCGTTGATTTCTTCATCGGAGACTTTCGGCGCCTCAGCGCGGCACGCTTCGCAGGATTCTTGGCTCAGTGTCGGCATGACAGGCTCCTTGGTTGCAGTGGGTTGGATTTGCTCTTTGATGAGTCTGGATATGCTGGGGCCTTTGGGCATTTTCCATAAGGACTGGCGAACAGCCTGCCGGGATGATGTCCCGGTGAGGAGCCCCTAGAGCTCCAGCACCAGTTCAGCTAGAGCTCCAGCACCAGTTCAGCGTCTCCTACAGCACCGCCTAGCGCATCAAGCACAAGCTGATGCAGACCATGCTCGAGCCTGACGCCATGCGCTATCGACGGGCTGCACGGCCATCTGGCGCAGCCACTGTGGTGGTCGGTTTGTCTACCGATCAACGCTTTTTTGCTGGGAGTAGATCGGTGATCGAGCCGTGCGCCATCTCGGCGGCAAAGCAAATGGTCTCGTTTAGGGTCGGGTGCGGGTGGATGGTCATGCCGATGTCTTCCATGTCTGCGCCCATCTCCAGCGCGAGCACGGTCTCGCCGATCAGTTCGCCAGCGCTAGGGCCGACGATGCCAGCGCCGAGGATGCGCTTGGTCTCCGGGTCGAACAGCAGCTTGGTCAGGCCTTCGTCGCGGTGGATGCCGAGCGAACGACCGCTGGCGGCCCAGGGGAAGACGCCCTTCTCATAGGCGATGCCTTCGGCCTTGGCCTGGGTCTCGGTCAGCCCCATCCAGGCGACTTCCGGATCCGTGTAGGCCACTGATGGGATGGTCATGGGGTCGAATAACGCGGGCTCGCCGGCGATCACCTCTGCTGCCACTTTGCCCTCGTGGGTGGCCTTGTGCGCGAGCATCGGTCCACCGACCACGTCACCGATGGCGAAAATTTTCGGGACGTTGGTCCGCATGTGCTGGTCGACCGCAATGAATCCGTGTTCGTCAACCTTCACGCCAGCCGCCTCAGCGTTGATCAGCTTGCCGTTCGGCCGCCGGCCTACGGCCACCAGGACCTTGTCATAGCTGGCCTCACCGGCGTGTTTGCCATCGAATACCACCTTGATGCCGTCGGAGGCGGCGTCCATGCTGGCGACCTTGGTCTCCAGCATAATCTTGTTGTAGCGCTTCTTGACGATCTTCTCCAGCGCCCGCACCAGGTCCAGGTCGGCGCCGGGCATCAGCTGCTTCTGTAATTCCACCACATCAATCTTGGCGCCGAGGGCGCTGTAGACGCTTGCCATCTCAAGGCCGATGATGCCGCCGCCGACGACCAGCATGCGCTCAGGGATGCCGTTGATCTCAAGCGCGCCGGTAGAATCGACAACGCGCGGGTCGTCGTGCGGAAAGCCTGGAATCTTCATCGCGCTCGAGCCGCAGGCGATGATGCAGTGGTCAAAGGAGACCGTGACTTTGCCGTCACGGGCGTCGACGCCGATGCGGTTTGGGGCCTCGAAACGCCCGACACCCTGAACCACCTCGACCTTGCGCTGTTTGGCCAATGCGGCGAGGCCGCCGGTCAGCTTGTTGACGACCTTGTCCTTGCCCGCTCGCATCTTGTCTAGATCGATCCGCGGCGGCGCGAAGGTGACGCCCATGACGTCCATGGTCTTGGCCTCCTCAATGATGGCCGCGATGTGCAGCAGGGCCTTGGACGGGATGCAGCCGACATTGAGGCAGACGCCGCCGAGGGCCGGATAGCGCTCGATCAACACCACGCGCAGACCGAGATCGGCGGCGCGGAAAGCGGCGGTGTAACCGCCAGGGCCTGCACCCAGCACGACGACCTGGGCGCGAATTTCTTTATTGGGAGCGGTGTCGCTCATCTTTGTCCCCAAACGAGTGGCTGCTTACGAATGATTTGTGATCAGCGAAAAGACCGAAACGAGGGCTGTTTGCGTCGACTCAGCACTTGATGGTCAATTGGTGGACAGCGCTTTACAACAACAGCCGCCGAATATCCGCCAGCAGGTCCGACAGCAGCGACGTGAAGCGCACCCCTTCGGCTCCGTCGACGACGCGGTGATCGTACGACAGGGAGAGCGGCAGCATCATCCGCGGGGCGAACTGGCCGCCGTCCCAGACCGGCTTCATCGCCGAGCGCGAGACGCCCAGGATGGCCACCTCCGGCGCGTTGACGATGGGCGTAAACGCGGTACCGCCGATACCGCCAAGGCTGGAGATGGAGAACACGCCGCCTTGCATGTCGCCTGGTAGGAGCTTACCGTCGCGGGCCTTGGCGCTGATGGCCATCAACTCGCCGGCAAGGTCGAAGATGCCTTTCTTGTCGACGTCGCGCAGCACCGGCACCACCAGCCCGTTCGGCGTGTCCACCGCCACGCCAATGTGGACATAGCCCTTGACAATCAGGTGTTCGCCATCGGGCGCGAGCGATGAGCGCAGATTCGGCATCTGCGTCAGCGCCCCGGCGACGGCCTTCAGCAGGAACGGCATGAAGGTGAGCTTGACGCCGGCCTTTTCCGCGGCAGCCTTTTGCTGCTTTCTAAAGGCCTCCAGCTCGGTGATGTCCGCCTCTTCGAATTGCGTGACATGCGGCACCGACAGCCAGCTACGATGCAGATGCGCGCCGCTGATGCGTTTGATACGCGACAGCGGTTGTGTCTCTACCTCGCCGAACTTGCTGAAGTCCACCGCGGGTGCCGCCGGTAGCGAGAATGGCAGTCCGCCCGCCGCTGGCGCCGCTGCGTCGGCGCCAGCGCTCAGCATCTGTTTGACATAGGCCTGCACGTCGTCCTTGATGATGCGGTTCTTGCGACCGCTGCCCCTGACCTGCGTCAGGTCGACGCCGAGTTCGCGCGCGAAGCGGCGAACCGCCGGGCTTGCGTGCGGGGTCCGACCGCCTGCAATCGCGGCGATGTCCGCCGGGCGGGGCAGTATCGGCGCCTTTCGCCGTTCGGCCTCGCCGTGTGCACGCGTCGCTTCCGGCTTTGGCGTTGCGCTAGGCGCCTGAGGTTCGTCGAGTTCCTCCGCCGAGCCTCCCTCGTGCACGCGGTCGGGCTCTTGCCCGCTGGCGGTTCCGAGCAACATCAGTATCAGGTCGCCCTGATTGAGCTTATCACCGACCTTGACGGCGACGGACTGTACGGTGCCTGCCGCGGGGCAGGGTATCTCCATCGTCGCCTTGTCGCTCTCTAGCGTCAGTATCGACTGATCCACGCCGACGCTGTCGCCCTGCGCGACCAGGACCTCGATGATGGGGATATCGGAGAAGTCGCCGATGTCGGGTAGGCGGACTTCGATCTCCGTTGTCGTTGCTGCCGCTGCTGGCGTGGGCGCAGCGGGATTCGTTTCCGGCGTTGGTTCTGGGGTTGGTTCTGGCGTTGGTTCTGGGGCCGATACCTCGGAAGCCGCCTCTGGAATGGCCTCTGCCGTGGACGCCGCTGATTGCCCGTCATCGGCATCGGTCTCTATCGTGGCCAACGGCGAACCCTGTTGGATTCGATCGCCGATGGCGATCTTCAACGCCTTCACCCTGCCAGCGACCGGGGAGGGGATCTCCATGCTGGCTTTGTCGCTCTCAAGCGTCAGCAGCGATTGGTCGACTTCGATGCGGTCGCCGGGGGCGACCAGGATCTCAATGACCTCGACATCGGTGAAGTCGCCGATGTCGGGAAGCAGAATGTCTTCTACGGTTGCCACGTCGCGGTCTCCTGCGCCTGATTGCGGACTGGCTTCCAGACCTGGTGACGAATGGGTTGCCCCGCTCGTTGGTTGGCCAGCTTCTTGCCCGGTATCTTGATTAGATTCTGGGTCAGATTGGGGGCTGGGTCTTGCGCCGGATGGCAAAAGGCGTTCCGAGTTTGGGGCCGGGTTGCTATGACCATTGGGAACAGCCTGTTCATTGCGTCACCGGGTTCGGCTTGTTCGGGTCGATGCGGTACTTCTCGATGGCTTCGCGCACACGAGCGGGCTCGATCAGCCCCTCGTCGACCAGGCTGCTGAGCGCCGCGACGACGACATACCAACGGTTCACCTCAAAAAACTTGCGCAGCTGGCTGCGCATGTCGCTGCGGCCATAGCCGTCGGTGCCAAGCACCTTGTAGGGGCGTGGCAGATAAGGCCGGATCTGGTCGGCATAGGTGCGGATATAGTCAGTGGCCGCGACAATCGGGCCTTCGCTGTCGGCCAGTTGCGCGCTCACGTAGGGCACCCTAGGTGTCTCGTCCGGATGCAGCATATTCCAGCGCTCCGCGTCGATTCCGTCACGCCGCAACTCATTAAAGCTGGTGACGCTCCAGACATCGGCGGTGATCTCGAAGTCGCGCTCCAGCAGATCAGCCGCGGCCAATACCTCGCGCAGGATGGTGCCGCTGCCGAGCAGTTGTAGCCGCAAGGTCGCGTCGGCGGCACCTTCGCGCAGTCGATAAATGCCGCGCTTAATGCCCTCCTCGACGCCATCGGGCATGGCCGGCTGCGGATAGTTTTCGTTCATGACCGTGATGTAGTAGAAGCAGTTCTGCTTCTCTTGATACATCCGGCGCAGGCCGTCCTGCACGATGACGGCGAGTTCGTAGGCGTAGGTCGGGTCGTAGCTGACGCAGTTGGGGATGGTGTAGGCCGTCAGATGGCTGTGCCCGTCTTGATGCTGCAGTCCCTCTCCGGCGAGGGTCGTGCGCCCGGCCGTGCCGCCGATCAGGAAGCCGCGCGCCTGCATGTCGCCAGCGGCCCAGGCGAGGTCGCCGACGCGCTGAAAGCCGAACATAGAGTAATAGATGTAGAAGGGAATCATCGCCTGGCCATGGTTGGCATAGGCAGTGGCGGCGGCGATCCAGGATGACATGGCGCCAGCCTCGTTGATGCCTTCTTGAAGGATCTGGCCCTTCTTATCCTCGCGATAGGACATCACCTGATCGGCGTCTACCGGTTCGTAGAGCTGGCCGACCGAGGAGTAGATGCCGAGTTGGCGGAACATACCCTCCATGCCGAAGGTGCGTGCCTCGTCGGGGACTATGGGTACGACCAGTTTGCCAATGGTCTTGTCGCGCAGCACCACGGTCATCATCCGCATCAAGGCCATGGTGGTCGACATCTCGCGATCGCCGCTCGACTCCAGCAACGACGAGAACGCGTCCAACCCAGGCACCGTCAGCGTCGGCGCGGTATCGCGGCGGACGGGCAGGGGGCCGCCGAGGGCCTCTCGACGCGCTTGCAGATACTTCATCTCGGCGCTGTCCGGCGACGGCTTGTAGAAGGGCGCGGCCGCGATCTGGTCGTCCGAGATTGGAATATTGAAGCGGTCGCGGAAGGCCTTGAGGGCAGCCTCCCCCATCTTCTTCTGCGAGTGGGTGATATTCATGCCCTCGCCGGCTTCTCCCATGCCGTAGCCCTTGACGGTCTTAGCCAGGATTACCGTGGGTTGACCCTTGGCGCTCATGGCCTGGGCATAGGCGGCATAGACCTTGAGCGGATCATGGCCGCCGCGGTTCAGTCGCCAGATGTCTTCGTCGGTCAGGTTGGCAACCATCTCGGCGAGTTCTGGATACTTGCCGAAGAAGTGCTCGCGGGTATAGGCGCCACCCTTGGCCTTGTAGGCCTGAAAGTCGCCGTCAACGCATTCTTCCATGCGTTTGAGCAGCAGACCGTCCTTATCGCGGGCCAGTAGCGGATCCCAGTAACTGCCCCAGATGACCTTGATCACGTTCCAGCCGGCACCGCGGAACACCGCTTCCAGCTCTTGGATGATCTTGCCGTTGCCGCGTACCGGGCCGTCGAGTCGTTGCAGGTTGCAGTTGACGACGAACACCAGATTGTCGAGGCGCTCGCTGGCCGCCAGAGAGATCGCGCCGAGGGACTCCGGCTCGTCCATTTCGCCGTCGCCGAGGAAGGCCCAAACCTTGCGCCCCTCGGTGTTAACAATGCCGCGATCGTTCAGATAGCGCATGAAGCGCGCCTGGTAGATGGCCATAATGGGGCCGAGCCCCATTGACACGGTCGGGAACTGCCAGAAGCCGGGCATGAGCCAGGGGTGGGGGTATGAGGACAGGCCGTCGCCGTCGACCTCTTGACGGAAGCTGTAGAGCTGCTCCTCGCTGATGCGGCCCTCAAGGTAGGCGCGTGCGTAGATGCCGGGGGCCGTGTGACCTTGAATGAAGACCAGATCGCCGCCGTGATCCTTGTTGCGGGCCCGGTAAAAGTGATTGTAGCCGACATCGAAGAGCGTCGCGGAGGAGGCGAACGAGGAGATGTGCCCGCCGAGCTCGGTGGAGAGCCGGTTTGCCTGCACCACCATGGCTGTCGCGTTCCAGCGCACAAAGGAACGGATGCGCCGCTCCATGGCCCGATCGCCAGCAAAGCGTTCCTGCTTCTGCACCGGGATCGTATTCACGTAAGCGGTATTGGCGCTGTAGGGCAGGTAAGCCCCGGAACGCCGAGCCTTGTCGATCAACCGCTCGAGCAGATAGTGCGCGCGTTCCACGCCCTCGTTCTCGAGCACGGCGTCCAGGGAGTCGAGCCATTCCTGTGTCTCTTGCGGGTCGATGTCGGGCTTTTTGGCCATGAGCATTCCTGAAGCGGGTTCTGATGCGGGGTCAGATTGGGCTGTGCGACCATCGGGCCGGATGATCGACGATCTCAGTCAGGCGCGAACGCTAACGCAGTGCGCCCATCTTGGCAAATGTTAGTTATTGTCGGGGCGAATAGAGTACGCCCGATTGCGCGCAGGGTCCGGCTGGAATTGCGCCATCGCGGAGCATTTTCAAACAGGCAGCCTAGCTAGGCAATGCCTGCGCGTTGGTAGAGCACGGCGACTTTTTGTTTGCCTTGGGCGTTTTTTCAGGTGAAGCAAGCATTTGGCGCCATCTGGCTGAAGGCGGGCGCCGCGGAAGTTGGGCTGGCGCAATGACGAGCGGGGCCGCACAAACACAAAACCCCCGCATGACGGGGGTTTGGCCCCTTGGATGACCCGCTCAACCGCGGGCCTGTATCGGCGAGATGCGCCTATTGGGCCTGCGACGTCTGGTTTGTTGTTTCAGAGACTGGCGCTCCATCCGCTGCTGATTCGTATGGCCGATCGCCAAGGGTATTGAAGCTGACCGGAGGCATCGGCGGCATAGGATAGTCGAGGGCTTGCGGTGCGAGGACGCGACGACGATCCATCCGTTCCTTCATCGCGGCGCGACGGGCCTCACGACGCGCTTTGGCTTGGGCCTCGTAGGCGTCGATTCGGCCCTGACGCTCCGCAAACCTGGCAGCCATTGGCGGCATCTTTGGCATGCGCATGTCCGGCACTTGCGGCAGCGTCAGCTCCGGCATGGCTGGCATCTCTGACAATTCGCCGAAGGCGGGAAACTCGGGCATGGCCGGCATCGCCGGAAGCTCGCCATAGGCCGGCATCTCGGGCCTAGGCGGCATTGCCGGGCGCTCGCCGAAGCCCGGCATCTCAGGCCTAGGCGGCATTGCCGGGCGCTCGCCGAAGGCCGGCATCTCGGGCCTAGGCGGCATTGCCGGACGCTCGCCGAAGGCTGGCATCTTTGGGCGAGCAGGCATCTCCGGTCGCTGGCCAAAGGCAAGCTCACCCGCCCGGTCGCGTTGGTCCTCCATCATTTGCTGCATGGCCTTTTTGCGCTGCGCAACAAAAGCTTGCTGCTGCTCGGCCATTGCTTGCTGCTGCTCGGCCATCGCCTTGTACTGTGCGGCCCTCGCTTGCTGCATCGCTTCGATCCTTGCGGACGTTGCAGCGCCGGAGGTTGCGGCGTCGGGGGCGTAAGCGGGAGCCCTATAAGGGGGGGCACAGGGAGCGCCGTAGGGTGCCGTGTTCCACCAAGCAACGGCGGACATGGTGGCAACCGTCAGGGCAGCAGCAGAGGTTGAAAGGATCAGGTTCTTCATGATACACACCTACGAGGAGACGGATTTGGGGAGGTTCAGGGGTGTCAAGTTCAGCGTTTTTCGGCGGCCTCGGTCCGGGTGCGGGAAGCCAGTCGTCGCATTTTTTGTACAATACCGATTTGCGCCTGCGCAGGGTCTTCGCGCTGGCGCCGCCAGGCAAAAGCAGTATATAAGAAATTAATAAAATATCAACAGCAACAGCAACTGCTGACCGGATGACGTCGTCAAGGATTTTTTGTCAGAAGGAACCGGGCTATCGCTCGAAACGCATAGGATTTTGCACTTTCCACAGGCCCCAGAACGGAATTTGGACAGGTGCCGCCTGGTAAGCGGCAGATGCTTGGCTGATTTTGAGCTAGGATGCTTGATCGATCAGCGGGTTCTCAGAGACTCACAAGGCCGCGCTGTCGCTTCGCGGTTCTTTGAGGTGCAACGGTGCGATCCCTCCAGACCAAAGACCTACCCAATATCATCAGCATGCTGCGGCTTGTCGCGGTCGCACCCGTGGTCTACTTGTTGGCCTTGGAGCAGTTTGGCTGGGGCTTGTTGCTGTTCGCCTTGGCTGGGCTATCGGACGGTGTCGACGGCTTTCTTGCCAAAAAGTACGGCTGGCAGAGCAGGCTCGGCGGAATTTTGGACCCCTTGGCGGACAAGGCGCTCTTGATTGGCTGCTATCTGGTACTCGGCGTCATGGCGCTAATCCCGCTGTGGCTGACACTGGCGGTGGTGTTGCGAGACCTGATCATCGTCTGCGGAGGCCTGCTCTACCACCATTTGGTTGCGCATGTGCGAGCAACGCCAAGCTTTCTCAGCAAGATCAACACACTGGTGCAGATCCTGCTGGTGGTGGCGGTGATCGCGAACGCTGGACCTCTGCCGCTGCCCGGGTTTTGGATCGAAACGCTGATTTGGATTTGTCTGACGACAACGCTGCTGAGCGGACTGCTCTACGTCGTGGTCTGGGGCAGGATGGCGGTTCACAACTGGCCTCGACATCAGGCCTGACGCTGCGTACGAAAGCATTCCGGACAGCTTCTAGAACAGTCGATTAAGACCGTTCAGCGCGGCCACGCGATAGGCCTCTGCCATTGTCGGATAATTGAACGTGGTCTCGGCAAAATACTGAAGCGTATTGGCCTCTCCCTTCTGCGACATGATGGCCTGGCCGATGTGGATGATCTCCGACGCCTGCTCGCCGAAGCAGTGGATGCCCAGGATCTGCATGGTCTCGCGATGGAACAGCAGCTTCAGCATGCCGACCGTATGGCCGGTGATCTGCGCGCGGGCGATGGTCTTAAAGTGCGCTTGGGCAACCTCGTAAGGCACGTGGCGGGCAGTCAGCTCGCGTTCCGTGCGGCCGACCGAGCTGATCTCGGGCACCGTGTAGATGCCGGTGGGGAATTCGTCGACCAGCGACCAGTCGCACTCGCCGTCGGCAATATGGGCGCCGACGAAGCGACCCTGATCATAACTGGCGCTGGCCAGTGCTGGCGACCCGGCAACGTCGCCGACGGCGTAGATGTGGGGCAGGGCGGTCTGATAGCTCTTGTTGACCTCTAGTTGGCCGCGGCCATTCGGCTCTAGGCCGATGGCTTCCAGACCCATGTTCGCGGTATTGCCGGAGCGCCCGTTGGCCCAGAGCAGCACGTCGGTCTTGATTTTCTTACCCGAGCGGCAGTGCAACACAACGCCATTGTCCTGGGCCTCGACCTGCTCGTGGGTCTCGTCGTGACGGATGACCACGCCCTGCTCACGCAGATGGTAGCTCAGCGCGTCCGCGATCTCGTTGTCGAGGAAAGACAGCAATCTGTCGCGAGTGTCGACCAGATTCACCTTGACGTCCAGATAACTCATGATCGATGCGTACTCGCAGCCGATGACGCCAGCGCCATAAATCGTCATGCTGAGCGGGGTGTGCTGCAGCGCTAGCACCGTGTCGCTGTCGAGTACCCGCGGATGGGAAAAATCGACATCCGGGGGATGATAGGGGGTCGAGCCGGTGGCGATGACCAAATAGTCGGCCCTTAGCCTGTCAGCGGCGCCGTCTGAGCGAACCACCTCCACCTGATTGGCATCGACAAAGTGCGCACGGCCAAAGATCACCTCCACCCGGTTACGCTGATAGTGGCGGTAGCGGGTGCGCACCTGATGATCGATGACGGAGTCCGCCGCCCGCAGCAGGTCCGGAAACTGCACATCCACCTGCTCCAGCGTATGATGAAACAGCGGATTACGGCGGTAATCCGAGAGCATCTGAATGGAATGGCGCAGCGCTTTACTCGGAATGGTGCCCCAGTGCGTGCAGCCACCGCCCACCTGATTGTGGGCCTCAATCACCGCGACACGATGACCGGCCTTGGCCAGTTTCATCGCGGCCCCTTCACCGGCCGGGCCGGCGCCGATGACAATGCTATCGAACTCGCGTGCTACCATGGGGGGCTTGAATGTCTGCTGAGTTGCAAAACGGCAGATTAACACAGGGACGCCAAGCTCGGCTTCTGCTGCGGCTGGCGCACCAGGGTCGTGGGTCTGATCCTGTTGCGCCTGGCGGCCAGCGCGGAGCGCCGCCAGACCCACCCGGTGGCCCGCGCCATCCTGGAGCAGGCGAGCGCGCGCGGTCTGGTGCCCGCGGTGCCGGATGATACCAGCCATCAGGTCGGCTTCGGCATCCGCCTCGGAACAACGCACCGGCAACGCCGCCGAGAACCCCGTCGCGGCAACGGACCACAGACCCGGGCCTAAAAGCCGCGGCAGGACCCTGACCAAGCAACATGCATCGCGTATCCGCATAACACCGAGCAGTGCGCCAAGCAAAGCTCGGCGCCTTGTTACCGGGAGCAAGTCGCGGTCGGATAGCTGGCCGTTCTGCCGTGATCGACAACCATTGCGGTTGTGCCGGGTGAGGGTATCCCTGAAATATCGGCCGGGTTAGGATTTCCCTGGAAGATCGGAATTAGAGTAATGAGCGGCCCTTGGGGCCGCCGCGGACATTCAAAACGCCCAGCGCAGGCCGATGGTCAAGATGTCGGCGTCGCCTTGATAGTCGCCGATGAGTCGATTGGCCGGTAACGCGCCCGAGGTCAAATAGGGCGTGGTAGCCTCGTCGATGTCGATGTCGTGATCGTCGATGAAGACATGACTGTAGGCGAAATCCAGGGTTAGCGATGGGGTCACCGCGTAACTGAAGCCGGCGGCGAGCCAGATGAGGTCGTCCTCGGCGATACGGGGGCGCTTGGCCGCCTGCGTGATTGGTGTCTGGTCGTATTCGACCCCGGCACGTAAGCTCAGCGCGGGCGAGTAGCGGACCTCGGCGCCGAGGCTGAATCGCCAGGTATCCTTCCAGTCTTGCGCTTCTACAAAGTCCCGCCGGCCATCGGCGAAACGCACGCGCGTTTCCTCGAAACTGCTCCAGTCCGTCCAGATGGCACCGACCATGAGCGCCCAGCGCTTGTTCAAGGCGTGGTAAGCGCCGAGACTCAAGGTTGCGGGCAGGTCCAGATCGGACTTGATGTCAATTTGTTCAGGGCGCAGGATGCCGCCGCTGGCGCTGACCAGATTCGACGGCACGCGCGTCGTCGAATCGCCGTCCAAGGTCAGGGACACCTCGGAGCGGTAGCTGACACCCAAGCGCGTGCCCTGGTCTAGCTCATAGAGCAGACCCAGATTCCACCCCCAGCCCCAGTCGTTACCCTTGAGGGCGGTGAAACCGTCCGCCGCCGGGTTCGCTGGCGTAATCCCAACATTGGGTTGTGGGCCTGCCGCGGCGCTCAGGATCGACCCGAAATCGACCGCATTGGTGAGTTCAGCCGAGGCATAGACGGCATCAAGACCTGCGCCGATGCTGAGACGCTGATTCAGCCGATAAGCGATCGCCGGGTTGATGTCCAGGGTGGTCAGTTCGGACCTGATGGCATGGTAGCGGCCCACCCACTGATCGTCGTACTCCGTTGCCAGGCCATAGGGTGCAAAAACGCCGAGACCGAGGGCCACCTGATCGGATAGTCGGTGGCTATAGAAACCACTCGGCAACAGTGCGTTTTCTCCGGAATCATCTGAGCTGCGCCCGGTAGCCGGACCCCCGAATGGGTCAGTGGAACCGGCATTTGAGAAGTCAGTCGTGGGCAGGATGTAGTTCAGTCCGACCTCAAGCTGACGGCCCTGTAGGCGGCTGAGTCCGGCAGGGTTGAATAGCACCGTGGCCGGTGTGTCCGCGGTTGCCGCTGCTCCTGCGTTTCGCCTGCCTTGCGCCATGCCAGAGAAGGACGCGATTTGAAATCCCCCGGCCAGGACCGGCGGCGGGGTCATCGCGAACGCAGCGCCCAGTAGTAGCGTGGTCATCGTCAAGGGCACTCGCCCGCATTGTCCTAGTCCGCGCATGCGGCCCTTCCTCCAAGCTCGACGATCAGAGCCCGGGCCGCACGAAGGTCGCCCGTGTCGGAACCCTCTATGAACCATTGGTAGACCTCTTCGAGCTGTGAGAGTGCCGAGCCGATATCGCCTCGGTCGGCTGCCAGGCGTGCCATGCTGGTCGCCGCGCGGAGCTCGAGTGACCGGGCAGTGCGCGAACGCGCCGCTTCCAGTGCTTGCGCGAAACAAGACCAAGCCGCATCGCGATCACCGCGCAACAGCATCAGTTCGCCGCTTTGGCGCAGGAGTTCCGGAAGATAGTAGCCGTCCAGGTTGGTCGCCGCCAGCTGTTTGGCCTCGTCCAACGCCTGCTCCGCGTCTTCGTCCAGCCCAGCGGCCAGACAAGCCTCCGCCAGGTGCGACAAGAAATAATGCCCGTTGAGCTGGGCACCAGTTGCTCGAAACAGCGCGATGGCCGCCCTGATGTGTTCGATCCCGGCCAGCGGTTCGCCGCGTATCACGCAGGGCCATCCGCGATACAGCATGCCCACTGCTTGGAAGAGAACGAAACCCTGTTCGGCACTCAAGGCGATGGCCCGCTGCGCGAATGTTTCGGTCAGCGTCGGATCGCGGCGCAGATAGCTCAATTGGGCGTTGAACGCCAAGGCCCCGGCAATGCTGAAGGGATGGTCGAGCTCCTCGGCCAACGCCAATGCTCGCCCCAGGTTGCGTGAGGCCTGGTCCGAATAGCCGCAAAAGAACAGGCTCAGGCCACGGTATATGTGGCCATATACGGCCGGGTCATCGCCATAGACGAAGACGTTGTCGCCGTGCGCTTCAGGATCATAAAGCTGGAGCGCCCGATTGGCGTGCTTAATGACTTCCGCATGCTTGCCCGGGTAGAAGTTGGTCAACGCGCCAGCGGCTTGCGCCTGGGTCAGGGCGGCAACGTCCCCCGAGCGTTGCGCGTTAGCAAGCAACTGGTCACTCAATTCCAGTACCGCTCGACGGTCGGCACGGACCAAGTTGAACACCCACAATCCGAATAGGACGACGAACACTTGCGGCGTATCGCCGAGTCTGTTGCACAGCTCGCGAGCGCGTGCGAAGTTGTCCAGGACGTCCTGCGCCGCGTAACCGTAGGTCGCCATTAGCACCACCCCAAGCGAAGTGCGTAGCTCAAGTTCCATGCCCAGCGTCTCGTGTTTCTCCGGGATCGCCTCCAAGGCGGTCAGCCCGTCACGGAAGAGTTGAATGGCCTCCAGATTGGCTGATCGGTACAGCGCCTTCTTTCCAGCGAAAAGCCAATGCACGAAGGCCTCACGCGGCAAACGCGCGTGCGCGAAATGCTGGGCCACGACTTCTGGCTGGGCTTGCGCGATCCGCGGCAGCTGATCGACCAGGGCGCGGGCGATTGTGCCGTGCAATTGCTGTCGGCGGCTGAGCAACAGGGTCGAGTAGGCTGCATCCTGGACAAGGGCATGTTTAAAGCTATAGCTCGCATCTGGTGGTTTGCCCTGACCATGGACGATCTTCGCTTCTTCTAACTGGGCTAGCGCCTGCTTCAACTCGCGCTCGCTCATAGTGCAGACCAATGACAGCAACTCGAAGCTGAAGCTACGTCCAATCGCCGCCCCGATCTGGGCAACGGCGCGCACCGGCGCGCCCTGTTCCAGCCTGGCCATGAGTGAATCCTGGAGCCTGGCGGGTACCTCCAACCTTGGCAGGCCGCCGCCAGCGCCTTGGCTGTGGCTGCTGTTGTCCGGCTCCAATGCCAAGGCACCCTTGGTCAACTCTTCGACGAACAGCGGCACGCCGTCGGCCTTGGCGAGGATTTGTTGCAGCACTTCCGCCGATAACGCCGCTCCGGCCGCCACCGCGCGCGCCACATCGGCACACTGGTCCGGACCGAGGCGTTTGAGCTCGATCTGGGTCATTTCGCTCAGGCCGCTTCGAATCGGCGCCAAACCCGATCGCAGGGTGATGATGAAAAATACCGGCTGGAGCCGAGTGCGCTCAAGGATCATCTCCAACAGCTCAAGGGAGCTAGGGTCGAACCAGTGGGCGTCCTCAAGGATACAGAGCGAGGGCTGCTGAGCGAAGCGTGCAGCGAACAGTTCGACCATCACCTCTTCAGTACGTCGTTTGCGCACCTGAGGGGATAGGTTCAACGGACTGTAGCGCTCACCCGTTGGGATGGATAGCAACTCTGCCAGTAGGTAAGCGGCCTCGGCCATAGCCGATGACAGGGGTTGTAGGGCATCTTCGAGCTTGTCGAGATTGGCCTCGGGTTCAGCCTCGCGCTGGAAGCCGCATGTGCGGTTGAGATAGTCGATGAAGGGAAAGAAGGCGCTGTTGCCGTGATAAGAGGAGCCCTGCAGACCGACGACCGGGTTAGAGGCGGCAAGAACCGATTCCCGTAGCGCGTGCACGATACGCGACTTCCCGATCCCCGCTTCACCCCTGATCAGGGCGATCTGGGAGGTACCCGCGGCGGCCCTGTGCCAACAAGCCGTTAGGGTATCGCGCTCTTTTTCGCGCCCGATCAGGGCGGTCTCCGGCGCGCCGCCGCTGGCGGCCTCGAAACGGCTCTCCACAGCGCGCTTTTGCAGCACGCGCCAGGCATGCACTGGTCTCGGAATCCCCTTGAGGACATGGGTGCCGAGGTCTTGGAGAGTGAACAGCTCGCCGATCAGGATGCGCGTGTTGTTGCCAATGACCACGCTGTCGGCATCCGCCAAGGATTGGATGCGGGCAGCCAGGTTGGGTGCCTCTCCGACCACGGCGCGTTCAAGTGAGGCCTCGGAGCCAATCAGATCGCCGACGACGGCAAGGCCAGTAGCGATGCCGACACGGACGCGCAGGGGCTCGCCGTGCTCAACTTTGATATCGCCGACCGATTGGGCAAGGCCGAGCCCTGCTTGGACCGCGCGCTCCGCATCATCTTCGTGGGCGCGGGGGTAGCCGAAATAGACCAGAATGCCATCGCCCAGATAACGCGCTACGTAACCACCGTAGCGCGCGATGACTTGCCCGCATAGGTCCTGATACCGGCGGATTAGATCGCGTAGGTCTTCCGGATCCAGCCTGGTCGAGAGGGCCGTGGAGCCGACGAGGTCGCAGAACATCACCGTCAACTGTCGGCGTTCGGCACCGATGTTCGGATCCGTCTCGGCTTGCGGCGAGACACTGGGCTGTTCCGACAAAGGAATGCTGGGGGTATTGGTCGCCGGCGGTTCTACTTGGGCGCGCCAGATCAAGACTTCTCCATGCTCGTCCTCTGCCAGCCGCTGCCCCTTGATAAGCTCGTCGACGATATCGTCGAGGAATTCGTCGTCGATCCGCAGTTGCCGTTTGAGGCCGCGATAAGTGATGCGTCTGCGCTGTCTGAGCAACGCGATCGCTTGGTCGAGGACTTCGTCGAAGCTACTCATTACGACGGTGCCGCTGTGTCAAGATATGGGTTCGAGGCGTCCCCCGCTGACGACAGCGAGGTGCAGAGCCCGATCTGGTCGATAGCGTCCTGGGCAATCTGATGGCCGAGCATGCGAAAGGCCTCAAAGGCGGTCGCCGATGAGGCGCGCCAACCGGAGGGAAGCTGCTCCTGGATTGCGGCCTGTAGGTCGTTTCTAACGTTGGGGGTGAGACCGTCCACAAGGCTTGCCTTGAGGTAGATCAGTCGGCCCTCCGCCGGGCCCTTTGTTGTCGTTGTGCGGCCCAATCGAGCCTGCTCGCTGGTGGTCGGGTAACGCACCCTGGCTACGGCAAAACCGCGTTGAGAGACATCGCTATCGTAGGGCGTCAGACCTTGCAGACCGTATCGAGGGTCGTCGAATTCGATCTCGATTCCGAAATCGATGCGCGCCCGTTCCACCACCTTTGCCAGTTCGTCCAATGATGTTCCGGCGCAAAGGTTGCCGTCAGCGGCCAGGATAAGGTCGACGCGCCGGCGCAACAGCTCATAGATGCCGAGCTCGTCGATCGCACCGCCGCCAGCGATTTCGATCAAGCGACGGCGTTCATCCATACCCAGGGCCAGCAGGCCCTGTTTGAGGCCGGGGAACAAAAGGTTCGGACGCAGCGGTAGCCGGGTTCTGGCAGCCGTCGGGTCCGGATTGCGTATCCAGCAGCCCTCGCGCGTACCCGACAGTCCCATCGCCAGGGAGGCGAGGGTGCGGCCTCCCGGAAGGCTCGCATAGCGAGGCGCCCCTGGGTTGTATGACGCGGATGATAGGGCTATCGCGGTCGGCAAGGTCATCATCCTGCCGCCCAGCCAGCGCTCGGTCCTGGCCCAGCCGGTGGCTTCGCCGCCGCAATACAGCGGAGCGAGCACAAGGCCGTCCGAGCCGCGACTTCGCAAACGCGAAGCACTCGACGCAAAGGTGTTAACCCGCACCCCGATCAGGTGATAAGGGCCAGGCGTGTCTTCGCCGCACAGGTCCTGGAGCGGTACTTGAGCGGCCTCCAGAACAGGGTGGCCCTGAGGGTCCACCCCCGGCGCTGCTCGCAGAAAACTATCCAGCAGGCGATCACGCACCCTGCGCCATGTCCCGAGCCTATCCGGATTGATCAGCAAGCCAAGGCCCAGCGCGATGACAAAGACCCAATACACCAGGTGGACGAAAGGGCCATTCTTGATGGTGAGGGCGATCGAGCAGGCGACGATGAGCAGGCCGTAGCCCGATAGGATGGCGGCCGCCCAGACCGCAGCCGTCTCAAGCGGGCGTCTCCAATGGGACCGGGAACCTAGAGCCCCGTGGCCATGGAAGCGGGCAAGCTCGCTGAAACCAAGCAAGGCACCGACCGCCAATAGACAAGACCCCATAATCAGGCTTGGCCAGAAGTGCTCAAGGTCGGGGGACAGGGCGTCGACGACCTGCGGCACGGTTCCTGCCAGTGCCAGCACCAGGGACCAGCCGAGCAGGCGTCCGACGCGTCGGTCCATCAGTGAGCCTTGCTGGTAGAGGCGTGCGGCCTTGTCTTGCGGAGCCTCAGCGCCTGCTGACCGCGGCCAGTGCAGACGATGACCTAGGAGTGAGATTAGCCATAAGAACGCCAGAATTGCGCCCAGCAGGATGGCCGCGGCGTAACCCGCGTTCAGGGCCTCCAGCAACTGACCCAGGGTCGGCGATCGGTTGAGCGCGATGGGCACGAGCATGACCAGGTCAACCAAGTCGTCCAATACGCTGAGCACGAAGAAGACACCCACGGCAAGACCGCCGTAGACCAGTGTCGCGAAAAAAAGACCTCGCAGCGCTCCGCCGAACAGGGTCCAGGTGTTGATGCTAGCGACGACCGGAGATCTTAGGGCCGGATCGGGGTCGGGATCGGGATCGGCGAAGGCGGCCCCGTCTGCCGGGGCATCGATCGATTGCCCTTCTCCCGGCATGTCGGTCGCGACCGACTCGTCCAAGGGCCGCCCCGCCAGCTTCGATTCTTTGGCCTGCTGGTCGCGCTGCCAGGTCAGCGACGCCCCGGCCATGCCGCCGTCGTCGACCGTTGAGAGGAAATCCGTCTTCCGCAGCAGACCGCGTTTCCCCAACGCCTGTAGAACGCCGAGTCCAAACGCCGCGGCGCCAGGGCCGCGACCCCCTAAGGCTAAGCCGAGGTAGGGTTGGGACGGCTCCTGTCGGCGTCGGGGATGGTTTCGGTGTGCGGCGATTCGTTCATGCTCGCGCTCGAGCACTTGGTCGAATCGCGCTTCGTAAGCCGGAGGGTCCGCTGGACCGCTCAGTCGAGAGGCTTCGTCATTCATTGCGGCTGCGCCAGTCCCGTGCTCGTCGTCGGCAAAGCGCGTCGGCCAGCCGGCGTGAAGGGTATGCTTGACGCGTCGGGCTCCCGCCGGACAAATCCGTTGCGGTAATGGCGTCGTATGGATGTTGCCTCATAGACGGCCTTGCGTGAGCGATTCAGACCCCCGATCGGACGGTGCTCCGGCAGCGCATGCCAGGGCGTGAATGACAGGTTCTCGCAAAACGCATTCTGAGCATCGCTACTGAAGGCTTGCACCGGGATGTTCAACCGGGCGACGGGCACGAAGGGCGAGAGGTGCTCCTGCCATTCGATGCTCGGGTCTTCGATCGGCATGTTCTCGTTCGAGTCTTGCAGTTGGAAGGCGAAGTAAAAACAGGCTCTGCGCTCGTTCAGGTGTTGCACCATGGCCTGCCGTAGGTGGTAGGGGGTCGGCTCCTTCGGCATCTTGACCGGGCGGTCGTCGCAGGGAAGCGCCGCGTATTTGACGTTGCGCGGTCCCAGTTTGTAGGCCGTCATCGAGTAGTAACTGGCCTCCAACGGATCGGCGACTTTCTGGAATAGCGTTCTGGAGGCGTGGCGAAACTCGTGCAGCCGCCAATTGAAGGGGTTAAAGGGATTGTCGCCAAAGAAATAGCGAATGGGTTGATGCTCGCTCTGGTAACGGAAGAAGGTCTCGTACTCGGCGACGTTGCGCACGAAGAAGGTAGAGTAGTTGATCATAACAAAGTCTTGCGTGCGTTCATGGCGTTCCCGCGGTAACAGCTTTTCTCCCTCCACGCCCATCAGCTTTATCGCCATACCACGCGCATCCGGCTTGCGATCGTCGGCTTGGGTGCCGTTGGAGAAGCGTATCCAGGCCGGGTATTGCCGGCCTGGGCGGCTGAACACTCCGTGACTCAGACGTGTATCGATGCCGTGAAAGACGGTGAAGGTGCCGTGCACACAGCCGTGAGGTTTGGCATGGGCATCGCGTTTGAATAGGTTGTCTCGCCCTGCCTCATCAGTGACGACTTGGGTGGCGGCGCGCACTAGGCGCAAGATGGTGGCGGCTTCTTCCGCGGGGACCACCTCATAGCTGGTGACCGCCACGCGCGGATCGCGCGAGCCGACCCAGAGCCAGAAGGCGAAGACGGCAAGGAGCGCAATGCCGACGAGCACCCAGATAGGCCAGCGCATCATTCGGTCTCCTGATGGGGCTCGGGCTGGTCCCTCGGTTGGTTGTCGCCTCCCGCCGCCAGATGCACCGCGACGCTGGCGGGTCCCTGGATATCCGGCGGGCAAGCGGGCTGGGTCTCAGCCAGATATGCGCGCGTCTTCCGATCGGACTCCGTCGGCCAGTCAACATCGTATCGCGGGTTGCCCATGACCTTCAGGTACTCGATGATCTGATAGCGCTCATTGTCGCTTAGTGCCGGGCCTATGACCCCCGCCCCTCCGTCGCTGCGAAACTGATGTCCCGTGTTCGCATTACCGGGCAGGCTGGTGTCGACCAGGAAGCCCCCCTCGTATGCTCCGGTCTCGTAGCCCACTTTGACGGGATCAAACAGCCGGCTGCCGACATAAAAGGTCTTTGGGCGTTGTTCCTCGGGCAGGAGCAGATCATAGAGCGTCGGCACGGAGCCGTTGTGCAGGAACGGGGGTGTAGCCCAGATCCCGTGCAATGGGCGAGCCTTATAGGCGGCCAGTTCACGTACCCCGAGTTTGCGCCCGAAGCCATTCATCTCTTCGCGCTGGTCCTTGTCGAGGCCGAGGGCGTCGTATTCGCGATCGATGACGGCTTTGGTCACAAAGATGAGCGCGATGCCGGAGCGAACAGCCTTCAAGTTGGGCAGACTCGGATTCAAGGCACTTGCATTGTATCGATAGCCGAGGAAGTTGGTGGCGGCAGTCGGGTCGGTACCGATCGACTCGGTCGGCATCATCGTCATGCGCCATTCCAGCGGTTTCTTGGGCGTCGGCGCGTACTCCACCCGGCGCTCCGGGATGGGTTCGCCGCTCGCCTGAGCTTCGCGCTCGCACAGCGCGAAGGGGTAGCGGCGGTTATGCCGCTCGCAGTAGGCGTAGGGATAGGGCCATGGACCGTGGCATTCCCGACAGTGCTGCTCGAACAGCGCTTTACCGGCCTTGGCCTTGTCTAAGGAGATGGGCGGCAGCAGGTCCTCGTCCCAGGTCGGGGGCTGTAACCACCAGAGCGTCGTCTCGATGCAATGCTGTTCGCGGATGAGCGCGGAGGAGGCGTACATCTCCTTCTTCGGCAATGCCTTGCCGTTGTGATCGACCAGAGCGACATAGGCTTTCACCCCGAGGGACTGCCCGACATTGCGCCCCATGGCTTGGGCGGCCGAGCCGTTCCACTGCACCCAGTCGAATTTCCAGATATCCCAGAGGTGGGGATAGCTGACCGGCGCATTGGCGCTACGATAGTTGTTAAAGTCCAGCTGGTCACCGAGCACGGTGTTGGCGATGCGGCCCAGGGCGTCGGTACGCCCATAGCCTTCCTCGGTGGGGTAGAGCTTGCGGGTAACGGCGTTCCAACCCTCCACCAGGAAACCCGAGATGGTTCGCAGCAGTTGGCGCCGCAGTTCCGCCTTGCCCTCAGGGTAGCGGATGTCCAGCACGCGTTCGGCGAAGCGGTCGAACTCAAACGGATTCAGATAGGTATGCAGTAGCGACCTGACCAAAGCCGGCGCAAATTGACCCGCGGACGCGGACGGAAAGGCGTGCAGGGCTTGGCCGCCGTCCACACGCAACCCGATGCGTGCTCCATCGCGTATGACGTCGATCTGCCCCGTGTGACAGGCTGAACAGGTAATGTCGAGCAGAGCGCCTTTTTCCGGATTGGCATGAGAGGTGAAACCCAGCGGCAAATTACCGGGGTTGGCCGGAGTCGTCTCCTGGCGAGGGTCGATGAGAAACCCGAATCGCGATAGGTATCCTGGTTCGGCGAGGCGCTGATCGCTGAACGGCAATCTGAGATTAATAAACCAGTCGTAGCGAAGCCCGTGCAGTTGAGTTCCCTGGGGCGTGTAGTAATAGATCTCGCGGTAGCGGGCATCCGCCTTCGGATCGTCAGCCCAACGGGTCAGATGGCGCAGATCGTCGATTTGCTGGGGTGGGGGAGGGGCGGAGCAGGCGCTCGCAAGCAGCACGGCAATGGCCACGACGCAACCGCGGATCAAGAAGCGGATCAAGAGCCTGGGGTTCATTGGTGATTTCGCCCTTCTCGGTTGGATCTGAGCCGTTTTCGCGGTCGAAGTCGGCTCGTCTTCTCGGCAATCATAACGCCTACCTCAGCGACCGGGGCAGAGGCCAAAGGCTAGCGGCAACGGCACTCTCTGCCCGCTCAATGTCGGAGATGCGCGAAGGGGCATGTCTTTCGGCTTGCGGGGCTTGCGGCAGGTCTCATGTCACAGTCGAGCGAACCCGGCCCTATGGTTCCCGCTGCCAGGCGCGCGGGGGAAGCGCGAGCCGACCGTACTTAGGGGTCAGGTCGCTGGTTAGGATCAAGGCCTCGTCGAGCTTTTTCGCCCCAGTAATTCGGTAGTAAAACAGCTGCTCCAGGTCAAAGTCATTGTCGAGGTCCAGCCCGCGCAGATTGGCATCCTGCAGGTTATAGCGCAGCTTTCCGTCTTCGTCGAATCCGAGTAGCCAGCCGATTCGCTTCGGATGCGGCTGGAGAGATTCCGGTATGCGGGCGAGCACCTTGATCAGGAATGGGTGACTCTGCAATCTGTCCACGACCGCGTCGCGGGGAATCACCAGTCCGACCCAGATTGTCCCTTCATCGTCGATGGAAAGATTATCGGGATAGCCGGGAAGGTTGTCGATGAAGGTCTCCCGGGTCCCCTTCTTGGGGCCCTTGAGCCATTTGCGCGTAATGCGGTAGCCGTACCACTCGGCAACCAACGCGTACGCGTCGCCGGGGCCGAGGACGACGCCGTTGGCGAACATCAACTCACCGAGCTCTTGCTTGATGTGATCGGTGCGCGGATCATAGCTCAGCAGCCGTCCCGTTGGCCGGGTCTCCATGCCGTCCAAGCGGATCTGGCTTAATGCCCAGCGCATGGAGGGGGAGGAGAAATAGACCACTCCGTCATCACTGATATCCAGGTTGTCGGTGTAATCCGGATTTTCCGACGTGCCTGGGTTGGGGCCTACGCGTTCGACCTCACCCGCGGCGCTGACGCGCAGCAAGCCTTTGATGGCGTCACAGACATAGAGGTTTCCCGAAGTATCGAATTCCACTCCGAGCGGCCGGCCGCCGGTGAAGGCTAGGGCTTGGACTTCCTCAGTTTGCGGCTGTGTCCGCACGATCGCGCCGTCGCGCATAAAGTGAGGATGATGAGGGTCCTCGACAAAATGTATCCCTGAGTAGAACCAGCCATCCGGCCCTAGAGCCACGTCTTCCGGACCCCGCGCGAAGACGTCACGGCCCAGTTTGACTCCCGCGGGGAGACCGCCTCCGTCTTGGGCCAGGAAGACGGGTTCGGCCGCCGCCAGATCGTCGTTGGGAACAAAAGGCCCAGTCAGACCAGGGTCTTGTTGTGGCGTCCATCGATAGGGCTCGATTTGGACTGGCCAAAACAACAAATAGCCAAGTAAAACCGCCAGCGACAGGGCGCCGGCTTTGAAGACTCTCCCCATGTCTGTTTCACTCCGCGCAGGGCGTTTGCGGGACGGTCTAAGACCAAAAAAAGGCGCAGAACAGATCCATGACTCCAAGGCATCCCAAGCGGCCTGAGTATATCCACGGCCGGTGCCGAGCACAAATTCCGAATTGCCGCGCCGTGAGTGGGCGGATTGGTGGCTGGGTCTGTAAGCTGACTCAAGCTGGCGCGGCGTCCGCCGCGCATTGGGCCGGGTTGTCACCGCCAACAAGGCCAAGGCGGAGGGCAATCCGGTGTCGCGCGCAGCGAGTGGGTAGGCGCCAAGCTAGGCCGGCTTGCCTGACGGGGTCTCCCCCCGCTTGCTGTCGTCCCACTGCGCCAACACCTTAATTGAGGACAATACAAACTAACGAACCGGAGGTTCTTATGCCCACCCGCATCTATCTCGTGCGCCACGGCGCCACCGATCTGACCGCGGAGGATCGTTTCGCCGGCTCCACCGAGGTCTCATTATCTGATGAGGGCCGCCGCCAGGTCACGGCACTGGCCGAGCGGCTGCGCTGCGACAGGCTGGATGCCGTCTATGCGAGCCCGCTGGGCCGCACTGTGGAAACAGCGCGCATCATCGCCGGTCCTCACGGTTTGGAACCGCTCCCCGAGCCAGACCTGCGCGAGATCGACTATGGCCACTGGGAGGGCAAGACCCGCGACGAGGTGGAGAGCGGTTTTCCGGCCGAGTACGATGCCTGGCAGGAAGACCCGCTGACCATCGCCCCGGCCGGTGGCGAGTCCGGCATCCAGGTGCTGGCGCGGGCGTTGCCGGTGATGCGCCGCATCGTGCAGCAGCATGAGCGCCGCTCGGTGCTGGTGGTCTCCCACAAGGGTACCAATCGGCTGCTGGTGAGCAGCTTGCTTGGGTTCGATGCCCGCGGCTACCGCGACCGGCTGGACCAGAGCCCGGCGGCGCTGACCATCCTCGATTTCGCCAGCCTCGTCCGCGCGCGGCTGCGCGTGTTTAATGACGTCTCGCACTACGAGGGGGTACCGCCGCATGTGCTCGAACGCCGACTCTCGCGCTGGTGGAGCCGGCCCGGCTGCTGATGGGGCCGCGCACGACTGGGAGCGCGAGCGGCTGGGTAGAGATTCGCTTCGGGGCGGCGAGACCTGCTGAAGGCAGCGGCGCCAACCGAAGAGCGATCGGTCTGTTGGCTGTATGGAGCATGCCGATTCCCGGATGGTTGATGGCGGTAAAGGCCCGGTGTTTTAGCTGCACTAACGCCATTGTTTGAGTGTTAGCCCATGCGTGACTTCCAATCACCCGGTCGATCAGCCGTTTATGCGCGGCACGGCATGGCCGCCACGTCGCATCCCTTCGCGACTAAGGCCGCCTTAGATCTGTTGCAACGGGGCGGTAACGCGGTCGATGCCGCGGTCTGCGCGGCTCTGATGCTGCCGTTATGCGAGCCGAGCGCCACCGGCCTGTTCGGCGATGCGTTTGCGCTGATCAAACCGGCGAACGGCGAACAGATCATCGGCGTCAATGGGTCGGGTCCGGCACCGGCGGGGCTGTCGGCGGATGCGATGCGGGCCGAGGGACTGGATGCCGTGCCCAGCAGAGATGTCCGCGCCGTGACGTTGCCGGGGGCGATTGCCGCCTTCGAGCTGTTGATCCAGGGGTACGGCTCCATGGGCTGGAGTGAGATCGCTGCCCCGGCCATTCGCTACGCCGAAGCGGGCGTGCCAGTGGCGCCGCGAGTCGCCTTTGACTGGGCCGCATTCGCGCCGGAATTGCGCGGCGCGGCTCGGCGCTTCTATCTCAGTAATGAGGCCCCGTTGCGGCCTGGACAGCCCTTTCGCGCACCGGGCCAGGCCGAGGTGCTGCGCCGGATCAGCGCGCAGGGCGCCGCCGGTTTCTACCAGGGGGAGGTCGCCGCGGACCTGGTCGAGTCTCTGCAAGCCCTCGGCGGCTGTCATAGTCTAGAGGATATGGCGAGCGTCAATGCCGAGGTAGTCGAGCCGATCTCGGCCGGTTATCGCGGCTTGGAGCTGGTGGAGCTGCCGCCGAACGGGCAGGGCGTCACGGCCCTGCTGATGGCCAAGATCCTCGCTCACTTCGACCTTGGCGGCCTGGCACCGCTCGGTGCCCAACGTGCCCACATTGAGGCCGAGGCCGCTAAACTTGCCTACGATGCGCGCAATCGATTCGTCGCCGACCCTAGGCAGATGCCTCACCCCTCGGCTGTGCTCGCCCATTTGCTGAGGGATCAAACAGCCGAGAAGCTGGCCGGGCTCATCGACCCCAAACGCGCTATGCCAGACCCGCACCCGCTGACCGAGGCGGTCCATCGCGACACCGTCTACCTGACCGTTGTCGACCGCGATGGTTGCGCGGTATCGCTGATCTTTTCGATCTTTTTCGGCTTCGGCAGCGGGCTAGCCTCCGAGCGCTTCGGGCTGATCTTTCACAATCGCGGCGCCGGCTTCTCGCTGACTACGGGCCATCCCAATGAGGCAGCAGGCGGCAAGCGTCCGTTGCATACGATCATTCCAGCGATGTTGCGCCAGCAGGGCCGCCTGCTCATGCCCTTCGGCGTCATGGGCGGCCCCTATCAGCCGACCGGCCAGGTTCGCATCCTGACCAACCTGGTCGACTACGGCATGGACCTCCAGTCGGCCCTTGATGCGCCGCGCAGCTTTGCCTGGACCGATGGCCTGGAGCTGGAAACCGGCTATGCACAACAAACCGCTGAGCAACTCGCCGCGATGGGCCATCGGGTGCAGCGCTGCCAGGCCCCCCTCGGCGGCTGCCAGGCCATCTGGATTGATGCCGACGCTGGCGTGCTGATCGGCGCGTCCGATCCGCGTAAGGACGGCTGCGCACTGGGCTACTAGTACAGCGGCGCCTAGATGCAGCCAATGCATCAACCCCGCTTTGGCAGCAGTGGCGTAAGCTTCGCTGCAAGCGCATCTAAGCTGTCGCAATCCCAGTGTGTGCGCGGTAGACCCTCGGGCCAGGCCTCGCCGGGCGCGAAGCATCCATGAGAACATCCCCATCGTCGGTATCCGCGACTTCGTCTTGTTCTCATTGATCGGAGGCATCTCCAGCTACGCAGCGATCCAGTACCAGGCATCCTGGCTGACGCTGCTGTATCAAGTCTTGGCAGTGCCGCGACGACGACGAGCGACTAGCCGGCCGACCAGCTCGCCGGCGGCGCGTACTTTACGCTCGGCGGAGGCGCCGCCCTTGTCCGATCGCGGTGTCGATGCTAGCGTTCAGCGTTACGTCCGGTCATGGTCTTTGCGTGGCTGGGTCTCTTATCACTGTTTTACCATCAGAGGTGACCGATAGATTGAGCGAGCGTAAGCTGAGATACGGAACCTATATCAGCGCGATCAAGCGTCACAAACGACAGGTCGCTTTCTCGGCGATTCTTGAGGCCGAACGCCTGAAGCCGCCGCGCCCGCGGCTGCGGAGCGTGGATCTGCATCGCCTGCTGACGCCGTATATTTCAGTTCGTTTTACCGAGCAACTGCGCGCCGTTGTGCCGCTGGCGCTGCTGCTGATCGCCTTTCAGGCGCTGGCATTACGCAGTTCGCTGCTGAACGCCGAGACGGTTCTGCTCGGTATCCTGGCCGTCGCTATCGGTCTGATGTTCTTTATGGAGGGGGTCAAGCGTGGCCTGATGCCCTTTGCCGAGAACGTCGGTTTTCACATGCCGGGCCAGATGCATGCGTCGGTGTTGCTTGGCTTCAGCGTGCTGCTCGGGGTCGGTGCGACCTTCGCCGAGCCGGCCATCGGCGCCCTTCAGGCGGCGGCCGAGGCGATCTCCAGCGAGCGCGCGCCATGGTTGAGGCAACTGCTCGGCCCCTACGTGCTGTGGTTGGTGCTGGCCGTCGCGACCGGAGTCGGTTTTGCCGTGAGCCTTGGCATGCTGCGGCTGATGTTCGGCTGGCAGCTCAAGATGATGGTGCTGATGATCGTGCCGCCAACGCTGACGCTCACGGTCTGGAGCGCGCAGCAGCCGGACCTTGCGCCTATCATCGGTCTCGCCTGGGACTGCGGCGCCATCACAACCGGGCCGGTGACGGTGCCGCTGGTGCTGGCGGTCGGTGTCGGTGTGGCCGCTTCGACCGGACGCAGCGATAACCCTTTGTCAGGTTTCGGTATCGTCACGTTGGCTTCGCTGTTCCCGATCATCGCCGTGCTCACGGTCGCGGTTTATCTGACCGGTCAAGGCGCGGAGGCGTTGCTGCCGATTCAGGCCGTTGCGTCCGATCGCTGGTATGCGGAGAGCCCCTTTGCCGAGATTCTCGGCGCCTTTCGGTCGATCGTACCGCTGCTGCTATTGCTCGTGCTGGTGCAGGTGTTGCTGCTTCGGCGCCGGATTCGCCAGCGCAACATCTTCATCTACGGCGTCATCATGGCGATCGCCGGCATGGCAATGTTTAACCTGGGGCTGACTAATGGGCTTGTGTCGCTCGGACAGCAGGCTGGCGTCAACGTGCCCTGGGCCTTTTCGCCTCACTGGGAGACTGGCGCGCCAGCGCTGTATCCGTTCGCGCTTGGCATCGCGGCCACCCTGGTGTTTGCGTTTATGGTGGGCTACGGCGCCACCGTCGCCGAGCCGGCGCTGAACGCGATGGGCATGACGGTAGAGAACCTCACCGATGGCGCCTTCCGCAAGCGCATGCTCATCCGAGCCGTGGCCATCGGTGTTGGCGGCGGGGCTGCGCTCGGCGTCAGCCGCATCCTGTTCGACCTGCCGCTGTGGGTATTGCTCCTGGTCGGTTATACGCTGGCGCTGGCGTTGACGATCCTCTCACGCGAGGAGCTGGTCAATCTGGCCTGGGACAGCGCCGGCGTGACCACTGGGCCGGTGACCGTACCGCTGCTAATGGCGCTCGGCATCGGTCTTGGACATGCCGTCGAGGCCGCCGATAGCTTTGGCATCCTGGCCATGTGCTCGGTCGGTCCCATCGTCTCGGTCCTGGCTACTGGGCTGTGGACTGATGTCAAAACTGGTCGTCGCTTCACGAGGAGAGTCGCATGAGCGCCAACAACGAGTTGATTGTGCTGACCGGGGTGACGCTGCTCACCGCCGTTGTGCAGCGAGGTACTGCCGACATGGTGGTCCAGGTGGCGATGGAGGCCGGCGCGCAGGGCGCCACGGTGTTCCACGCCCAAGGCAGCGGTATCCGTCAGAAGCTCCTCGGCGTGCTTGGCCTGACCGTCGACACCGAGAAGGAGATCATCTACATCGTCGTCCCCGAAGAACAGGCTGATCACATCTTCGAGCGCGTGTTCGTGACCGCCAAGATGGACACGCCGGGTATGGGTATCCTTTGGTTGACCCGGCTACAGAAGATGGCGACGCATATCCCCCACGAGATCGCCGCCCGCTTTGGCGTGCACAGGGAGCGCCGGGAATGAGTCTGCTGGGGCACATTGGCTATGGCGTCGAGAAGAACCTGATCACCGCGATTGTGATGACCGGCCGCGGCTTGGATCTGATGCAGCTGGTGGCGGAGCAAGCGGGTGTCCTTTCGGTGACCCACCATCATGCCCGCGGCACCGATCGCCGCGGCAAGCGCCCAGGCAGCCTCGTATGGATCGAGCGCGACGTGGTGATGGTGCTGGTAGAGGCGCAGCGGGCCGACGCGGTCTTCGAGCAGCTATTTCATGCCGGGGAGTTCGGCGTGCCGCATCAGGGCGTGATCTTTATGGAGCAGGTCAGTCGCGGGCATCCGATGATGCCGTTTTCGGCTGGGGTCAGTGCAGACCAAAGCAAAATCTGATCCGGGAGGTCTGCATGCGATGCCTCCCAGAACATGCGATGCCTCCCATAATCGGAATGCGCAATAGCGGCAAACATCGCCAGGCGCAAAGTGAGTCAATCACCCGAAACAACACCCGAAGCCGGAGGGCGCCATGCATGCGGCCGATCTACTCAGTCAGCGCGCGCTGTTAACGCCAGAACGGGAGGCATTGGCGGAGTTGGCGACTGGGCAGCGCTACACCTTTGCCAGCCTCAACGCACGGGCCAATCGCCTAGCGCACTTTTTGCGACGGCGCCTGGGCGTGGTCAAGGGTGATCGGGTGTCGATTTTGGCGCACAACGGCATCGCCTATATCGACCTATTCTTTGCGCTGGGAAAGATCGGGGCCGTCTTCGTGCCACTGAACTGGCGCCTGGCGGCGCGCGAGTTGGCTTACATCCTCGATGACTGCCGTCCCAAGGTGCTGCTCGTCGGACCGGAGTTTGTAGAGACCCTCGCTGCGCTGGGTTGCGAGACCGCTGAACCGGAATTTGTCGCGCTTGAGGGTGCATCCGTTGATGGCGCGCTGGCTTATGATGCGGCCCTGGAGCAGTCCCCGGAGACCGAGCCCGAACGCCCAAGGCTAAGCGCCGAGAGCCCTTACTGCGTCTTCTACACCTCCGGCACGACCGGACAACCAAAAGGGGCGGTGATCCCGCACCGCCAAGTGCTTTGGAACTGCATCAACACGGCGGCCAGTTGGGGGCTCTCGGAAGGGGATATCTCCCCGGTGTTCGTCCCCTTGTTTCACGTCGGCGGCCTGTTTGTCTTCATCACGCCGCTGTTTTACCTGGGCGGCAAGATCCTACTGGCCCGCGGCCTGGAGGTCGAGGAATCGATGCGGGTCATTGAAGAAGAAGGCTGCACCCTGGTCCTGGGCGTACCTACGATCTATCAACTCTGGCTGAATGCGCCGGGGTTCGGGGCGGCGGACTTCAGTCGGGTGCGCTGGTTTATCAGCGGTGGTGCCCCCTGTCCTCAGACCCTGATGGCACTTTGGCGCGAGCGTAAGGGCGTGGTCTTTCGTCAGGGATACGGGCTCACCGAAGTCGGCCCGAATTGCTTCAGCATGACAGACCGTGAATCCGTGCAAAAAAGCGGGTCAGTGGGTAAGCCGATCTTGCATACCGAGATGCGCATCGTCGACCCATCCGGTCAGGACCTAGGGGCGGACGAGGTGGGCGAATTGCTGATCCGCGGCCCTCATGTCTGCTGTGGATACTGGGGCAACGCCGAGGCCAGCTCGGATGCCATCCGTGACGGCTGGTTTCACACCGGCGACATGGCACGCCGCGATGCTGACGGCTTCTATTTCATCGTCGGGCGGTTCAAGGACATGATCATCAGCGGCGGCGAGAACGTCTATGCCGCCGAGGTAGAGGCCGCCGTATTGGAGCACCCCGATCTGGCCGAGGCGGCGCTGATCGGCCAACCGGATGAGAGATTCGGGGAGGTTGGGCTGATGGTCGCGGTAGCGCGCAAGCACAGAACGCCCTCGGAGGCATCTGTTCTGCGCACCTGCAGCGAGCGTCTGGCAGGCTTCAAGGTCCCCAAACGCGTGATCTTTACCGATGCATTGCCGTACTCGGCCTATGGCAAGATACAAAAAGCCGAGCTGAGGAAACGCTATTTGGATGCGAAAAGCGGCTGAGCGAGCGATCGCGAGGCCTTCCGCCAGCGGCTTGTCGCATCAACGGCCGATCGGCCCGCTCCTGTCAAGCGCTGATAAGAACGCCATCAGCACTTGGTTGAGGGCATCCGGCCGCTCCAGCGGGAGAAAATGCCGGGCATTCGGGATGGTCACCAGGCTTGCGTTCGGCATTTGGTCAACATAGCCCTGTTTGAATGCCGCCGATGTGTAGTCTTGCTCGGCACCAATCACCAGTGTGCGACAGCCAATCTCTGATAACCGCTCGGCGACACTCCAACCAATTAAGGAAATCAGCGTTCGATAATAGGCCCGTGCATCGTTGTCTGCCCAGCGCGCGATGAATGTTGCACGCAGGCCGCCCTGGTCTTCCCCCGGGAACAGCTTCTGACTCAGCGCCTGGCCCATCTTGCGCATGCCAAGGAGTTTGATGATCAACAGCCGTTTCAGCGCAGTCATGCGCTCCCGCCAGGTGCGCAGCTTCAGCTCTGGTTGGCTGTTGATAATCACCAGGCTCTTGACCAGTTGCGGAGCGTCCAACGCGAGTTGGAAAGCGACCATGCCACCCATCGACAGCCCAACCAGGTGCGCTGGGCCCAGATCCAGCGCCCGCAGCAATGCTGCCGTATCGGCGGCAAGCCGAGGGATACCGTAGGGGCCGCCGCGCGGCTTGTCGGATTGGCCGTGGCCGCGCAGATCGAGGGTGATTGTTTGGTAGGCCTTGGAGCATACAACGACTTGCCGCTCCCAGTCGCGGCTGCTCGAGCCCAAGCCATGGAGGAACAGCACCGGCTGCCCCTGTCCAGCCGTCTCGTAGTAGAGCTCGATATCGTTGATCTTAAGCTTTGGCACGCTGTTTCAGACCTCCCGCACTCGGAATGCTCGACGCATCCGACAGGCTGATTAGGTATTGGAAATCGTCGATCGCTCGTCCAGCCTAGGTCCTTTGCAAGGGCTTCTCAACCGCGACGGCGCCAGCGACAACGAGCCATCCAGGGTACAGCCGGACCTTAGGCCGAGTATCGCGTATGATGCCGCCGTGCCCGCGTCGCTCTGAGGCACCGCATCACTGGAATCTTGCCATGAATACCCAAACGCAACCGGCGGCCGACGCCACCCCGCGGGTCGGCTTCGTCAGCCTCGGCTGTCCCAAGGCCACCGTCGACTCCGAGCGCATCCTGACTCAACTGCGGGCCGAGGGCTACGGCCTATCGCCGGACTATGAGCGTGCGGATTTGGTGATCGTCAACACCTGCGGCTTCATCGACGCCGCGGTGGACGAATCCCTCGCCGCGATTGGCGAGGCCCTAGATGAGAACGGCCGGGTCATCGTCACCGGCTGTCTTGGTACGCGCTCCGAGCTCATTCGCGACGCCCACCCCAGCGTGCTCGCGGTCACCGGAGCGCATGCCTATGCCGAGGTGATGGACGCGGTGCATGCGCATCTGCCGCCGGTGGGGCATCCCTTCACCAGTCTGCTACCGCCGCGGGGCGTCAAGCTCACGCCAGAGCATTATGCCTATGTGAAGATCTCCGAGGGCTGCAATCACCGCTGCAGCTTTTGTATCATCCCGAGCATGCGTGGCGATCTGGTCAGCCGCCCCATCGGCCAAGTCTTGGCGGAGGCCGAGCGGCTGGTCGAGGCCGGCGTGCGCGAGCTGTTGATCATCTCGCAGGACACCAGTGCTTACGGGCTCGACATCCGCTATCGGACCGATTTCTGGCAAGGCCGCCCGCTGCGCACCGACATCGAGACCCTTGCCCGCGGCCTCGGCGAACTGCCGGCCTGGGTACGGCTGCACTATGTCTACCCCTATCCGCGGGTAGACCGGCTGATCCCATTGATGGCGGATGACCTGATCCTGCCCTATCTCGATATGCCGTTGCAGCACGGCAGCCCGAACCTGCTCAAGGCCATGCGCCGCCCGGCGGCCACAGAGCAGGTCTTGAAGCGTCTCGCTGACTGGCGCCGCATTTGTCCTGAGCTGGTGCTGCGCAGCACCTTCATCGTCGGCTTCCCGGGCGAGACCGATGCCGACTTCGACTTGCTATTGGACTTTCTGCAAGAGGCCCAGCTCGACCGCGTCGGCTGCTTTGCCTACTCCCCGGTGGACGGCGCCGCCGCCAATGCCCTGCCCAATCCGGTACCCGAGCCGGTCAAGCAGGAACGCCTGGAGCAATTCATGGCCGTGCAGGCCGAGATCAGCCGGGCCAAACTGGCCGCGCGTGTCGGCCAGCGCATGATCGTGCTCGTCGACGCGGTCGAAGCAGACCGCGTCCTCGCCCGCAGCCACGCCGATGCACCTGAGATCGACGGCAATGTCATCATCGACGGCGCCTGGGAGATCGCGCCCGGAGACTTTATTGAAGTGGACATTACCTCCAGCGCCGAGCATGACCTGTTCGCGCAGCCGGTGCCGGAGTGAGGGTATAATCTTCGCTAGTCGTCCGACTGGTTCAACAGATCCTTGAGCCGCTGGCGCTCCTGCGGGGTGAGACCGCGCAGGCGCTCTTCGGGCGGTAGCCGCTCCGCCGCCAAGCGGAGTTCCTCCGGGGTCATGTTGCTGACGATGCGCTCGCGGTGCTCACGCATGAAATCGGCCATGGTGTAGGACATATCGGGAAACTCCAGCTCGGCTAGGGGGTTTTGCCGCGGTTCAGCGCCGAGAGCAGGGCTTTGAGCGGGGCGCCGACGGTGTCGCGGTCGATGGCGGCGCCAGCGATCTGCTGGCCGTCGATGTCGAGCAGGACATAGGCGGCGGCCTCGGCGTCCGTGCCGGCGCCGATGGCATGCTCTTGGTAGTCGAGCACGTTGATGGGTTCGCCGCTGAGGCGCGCCCAGGCGTCGGCGAAGGCGGCGATGGCGCCGTCGCCGGTTCCCTCGACCTGGCGCTCGCTGCCATTAATGCGCAGCCGTGCCTTGATGTGGTCGGTGCCGTTTCGGCTCAGTCGATAGCCAAGCAGCTTGGTCGGCCCGGCGTTGCGGACGAAGTGCTCGCGGAACAGGCCGTGGATGGTCTCGGCATCGATGATGCCGCCGCGCTCCTCGCTGACCCGCTGCACCAGGGGTGCCAAGCTTTGCTGCACCCAGCGTGGCAGCTTGAGCCCGAACTCGCGTTCCAATACAAAGGCGATGCCGCCCTTGCCGGACTGGCTGTTGACGCGGATCACGGCCTCGTAGCTGCGCCCGAGATCGGCCGGGTCGATGGGCAAGTAGGCGACTTGCCAGGGGGTGTCGCGGTGGACGTCCGCCCGCTGGTGCTTTAAGGACTTGTTGATGGCGTCTTGATGGCTGCCGGAGAAGGCGGTATAGACCAGTTCGCCAATCCAGGGGTGGCGCGGATGGCAGGCCATGCCGGTGCAGCCCTCCACCACATCAATGATCCGGTCCGGGTTGCCGAGGTCGAGGCGCGGGTCGATGCCCTGGCTATAGAGGTTCATGGCCAGTGTGATCAGGTCCATGTTGCCGGTGCGCTCGCCATTGCCGAGTAAAGTGCCCTCGACGCGGTCGGCGCCAGCGAGCAGGCCCAACTCGGCAGCGGCGACGGCGCCGCCGCGGTCGTTGTGCGTGTGCAAAGAGACGATGACCGCGGCGCGGCCATGCCGGTTTTGAGCCAAAGCCCTGCAAAACCATTCCACCTGATCGGCAAAGACATTCGGGCTCGCGGACTCCACCGTGGCTGGCAGATTGAGGATGCACGGATGCTCCGGTGTCGGTTGCCAAACATCAAGCACGGCGTTGCAGATCTCGACGGCGTAGTCCGGCTCGGTCTGGGAGAAGCTCTCTGGCGAGTATTGAAAGGTCCAATCGGTACCCGGATACTTGGCCGCCTCGACGGCGAGGAGTTCGGCACCGCGCACGGCGATGGCCTTGATTCGCTCGCGATCGGCGCCGAAGACCCATTCACGCTGCACTGGGGACGTCGAATTGTAGACATGTACGATGGCCCTCGGCGCCCCATCCAGGGCTGCGAAGGTGCGTTGGATGAGGTCCTCGCGGGCCTGCACCAGCACCTGCAGCGTGACGTCTTGCGGGATCTGCCGCTCTTCGATCAACCAACGCACGAAGTCATAGTCCGGCTGGCTTGCGGACGGGAAGCCGACCTCGATCTCCTTGATGCCGATCGCAAGCAGCAGCGACCAAAGCCGGCGCTTTTGCTCGACATCCATGGGCGCGCGCAGGGCCTGGTTGCCATCGCGCAGGTCGACGCTGGCCCAGCGCGGGGCCTGCTGGATCATCTGGTCGGGCCATTGACGGTCCGACAACTGGACGGTCGGTGCGCGACCGTATTTGCTGTGATCAAAGGACATGGCTTAAAGAGTCTCAAATGACGAGTTGCGAGTGACCAGATTCGGCAAGCTTGGGGTTGGCGGTCTCGGGCCGGCGTTCGGATTGCGTTTGCCGGCCCATGAGACCACTCGGAGCGGGATTGGCCTTGTGGGCCTTGCCCTGGTTGTCGGCTGGTGGCTGACGGGAGATAGAATGCACCAACATGGCCCGCAGAGGATTGCAAAATGATCTGCAATTTTGGTCAGTCTGGCAATTCAATAGCGTGTGGACGAGAATAGCCGCAATAATCTATCGCCGAGTGTCTGCTTGATGATCGCTGACGCGCCCTCGGCTGCGCGGGCAGTCGTTCGAAGCCATCGCGTGCCTAGATGATTGGGTTTTTGTTTCAACTTCACGCCTGGCGCCTTTCCTAGCCCCTCATCCAGAGCCTTTCCCCATGCTCGACAACTACGACAAACGCATCTTGGAGATCCTCCAGCAGGAGGGTCGCATCAGCAACCAAGAGCTCGCCGAGCGCATCGGTTTGTCGCCGTCGCCTTGTTTGCGCCGGGTGCGGGTGTTGGAGGAGAGTGGCGTCATTGCAGGCTATCGGGCGATGCTCGACGCGAAGAGGCTCGGCCTGAATCTGATCGCCTTCTTGAACATCTCAATGGATCGCCATACGCCCGAGCGCTTTGCCAATTTCGACACCCGAGTCGCGGCCATGCCCGAGGTGCTGGAATGCTCGCTGATTACAGGCCGCGATGCCGACTATCAGCTTAAGGTGGTGGTGCGCGATATGGATGCTTATCAGGATCTTTTGCTGAACAAGCTGACTCGGATCGATGGCGTCAGCGGTGTGCACTCCAGCTTCGTGCTGCGGCAGGTGGTTGAGCGCACGGTGCTGTCGATCGGCGAGTCGCCGGTCAAGACCTTGACTTAGTCTCTTACTCAGCAAGTTTTGAATAAAGCGTCGAAGCATGCTCGTTGTCGTTGTCGTTGTCGTCATCGAGTATCCGTACAAGGACAACGACATCAATGCCGGCTTCGTCGGGTTAGGGCCAGAGACCGCGCTGTTCGCTGACCAGATACCAATGCACGGGGGCGAGTTGTTCGCGCATGATCTGAACCGGCGCCTGCCCCCGCTGTTTCGAGGGGGGCTGGCTACCGGTGTTTTGCGGGGGTTGCTCGGATGGGCGCGAACTGGGCGCCGTCAAGCGAGCTAGGCTGTCGGCGGTGCGGGTTTGATCGGGTCCAGCTTCCAGATGTCTCGGTTGTACTCCGCGATGGTCCGATCGGATGAAAAATAACCGCTGTGGGCAGTATTGAGAATGCTCATGCGCAGCCAGCGCTCGCGATCCTGATAGGCCTCGGCGGCCAATTCTTGGGCGCGGCGATAGCTATCGAAGTCCGCCGCCGTGAGCCAGGGGTCGTACGGGCTGCGGATGCCGTGGATGATAGGGTCGAAGATACCAGTCTCGAATTGATTGAAGTGGCCGGATTCGAGCAGGTTCATGACCTCTTTCAGCGCTGGATCGTTGCTGATGATCGCATTCGGATCATAGTTACCGCGGGCGCGTTCGACCTCCTCGGCCGTGTAACCGAACAGGAAGAAGTTCTCATCGCCGACCTGTTCGCGTATCTCGATGTTGGCGCCGTCGAGGGTGCCGATGGTGACGGCGCCGTTCATCATGAACTTCATGTTGCCGGTGCCGGATGCCTCCTTGCCGGCTGTGGAGATCTGCTCGGAAAGGTCGGTGCCTGGGGCCAGGATCTCCATGACCGAGACGCGATAGTCGGGAATGAAGGCGACCCTAAGCTGCTTGTTGACGTCGGCGTCGGCGTTGACCACCTTAGCCACGTTGTTGACGAGTTTGATAAGGAGCTTCGCCATCTCGTATCCGGGCGCGGCCTTGCCGCCGATCAGCACACAGCGTGATGCGCCGATGTCAGCGTCGCCATGTTTGATGCGGTTGTAGAGATGGATCACGTGCAGAATGTTCAGCAACTGCCGTTTGTATTCGTGGATGCGCTTGACCTGTACGTCGAACATGAAGTCCGTCGGGAACTCGACTTCGCAGGTCTTCAAGACGAGATTGGCCAGGTGTTCTTTGTTGGCGGTCTTAATGGCGTCCCAACGTTCACGGAAGGCGGCATCCTCGGCGTGTGGGGCTAGCTGCTCCAACTGCGACAAATCTCGCAACCAGTCGTCGCCGATCGTCTCGGTGAGAAGGTCATGCAGGCCATCGTTACACATCGCCAGCCACCGGCGCGGTGTAACCCCATTGGTCTTGTTGTTGAACTTCTCGGGCCAGAGCTCGAACCAGTCGCGAAACAGGCCCTGCTTGAGCAGTTCGGAGTGCAGCGCGGCGACGCCGTTGACGGAGAAGCTGCCGACGATGGCGAGGAAGGCCATGCGCACCTGCGGGTCGTCGCCTTCCTCAATCAGAGACATCCGCCGTTGCCGGTCCATGTCGCCTGGCCAGCGTGACGCGACCTCGGACAAGAAGCGTGCGTTGATCTCGAAGATGATCTCCAACACCCGTGGCAACAGTTGCCGAAACAGCCGCACCGACCAGCGTTCCAGCGCCTCTGGCAGCAAGGTGTGGTTTGTATAGGCCATGGTGCGGCTGGTAATGTCCCAAGCCTCGTCCCACTCCATGCCGTGGTCGTCGATCAGTTGCCGCATCAACTCCGGCACCGAAACCGCTGGGTGCGTATCATTGAGCTGGAAGCAGTTGTTGTCGGCGAAGCTGGAGAAATCATGTCCGTGCAGCCGGATCCAGTCACGCATCACGTCTTTAATGCTGGCGCTGGCGAGGAAGAACTGCTGGCGCAGCCGCAGCTCCTTGCCGCACTCGTTGGCATCGTTGGGGTAGAGCACCATGGTAATATGCTCGGCGTCGTTCTTGGCGGCGACGGACTCCGGATAACTGCCAGCGTTGAACTCGCCCAGATCAAACTCGTCGGTCGCCGCCGCGGACCAAAGCCGCAAGGTGTTGACGGTGTCGTTGCGATAACCGGGAATGGGGATGTCATAGGGCACCGCGAGGACGTCGTGGGTGTTGACCCAGCGCCGACATTGTTTGCCATTCTCGTCTTTGTAGTCTTCGGTGTGGCCGAAGAACTGGATGCGCTGGGTATATTCCGGGCGCTCCATCTCCCAGGGGTTGCCGTCGCGCAGCCAGTGGTCGGGCTCCTCAACCTGGCGCCCGTTGTCGAGCAATTGCCGGAACATGCCGAACTCGTAGCGAAGGCCGTAGCCTTCGACCGGTAATTGCAGCGTCGCGCAGCTGTCGAGAAAACAGGCGGCGAGTCGGCCGAGACCGCCGTTGCCAAGGCCGGCGTCCATCTCAGCCTCCTCAAGCTCTTCGTAGACCAGCCCCATGTCGTACAGGCTCTTGTGCGCCTCGTCGGTGATGCCGAGATTAAGCAGGGCATTGCTGAGGGCCCGCCCCATCAGGAACTCCAGCGATAGGTAATAGGTGCGCTTGCAGTTGGCCTCGTCGTGCGCTTGGCGGCTGCGTTTCCAACGCTCGATCAGCCGATCGCGCAGGGTGATGGCCAAGGCCTTATAGGGGTAGTACGCGGCGCGGCAGTTGCGATCGCGCCCGAGGGTGTAGGTGTAGTGGTGCTGGAAGTCGCGCGCGAGGCCGTCGGTGTCCATCGGCAGCGGGTCGAGGGCATAAAGCTTGTCGTTCGGCGCGCTCTGGCTGAGGTCGTTGAAGGGAGACATAACAATACCTTTGGGGTCAGCGTTTTTGGTGGTTGTGCGGTGCATTGAGCTCCGCATTCGGTTTTTCGACGGGATCGGTCGCCGTGCGGCGATTCGGGGGCTAAGATAACCCGCGCAACTCGACCCTGCATCGGGTTTAATCGAAGAAGGGTGATGTTTTTTCAACGGGGCCACAAAAAATCTCCTGCGCTGCACCCGTCTGGTGCGCAACAGGCCCGAAATTCCCCGCTTGGGTGCATCAGCAGTCGTCCTTCTAGCCCCTCGCCCCTCGCCCCTTCTTCAATAATACACCGCCGCGATGCGCCATCCGAGCAGCCCAAACTCCATGCGCAGGTATACCGGCGCCTGATCAGGGCTGTCGATACGGACCAGAAAGCCGTCCGGCGGGTCAAAGAAAGCGTAGCCAACAGCGGGAAGAAAGCCGCGGTCACCGGTGACATGGCTGGACAGCAGGTCGTGCAGCCATGCCAAAGAAACGCTCTGCTGCAAGGTCTCGTTGTCGGCCGTACCCAGGCCCTGTTCGATCCATTCGATGAAGGGGTCTGACACCACGCCGATACTGCTTTTCTCGTCCTTGTTCAGGCGTCTTAGAATCTGCGCGCGGACGCTTTCGATGTCGACCAGTCGGCTCAATGCCGAGGGTGGCTCGCTCAGCACCTTCTCATTCAGTCGCCAGAGATTGAAGTACGGCCAGATCGCCATCAGCGCGACGCCCAGCAGCAGCAGCGCCGCGGCCCGCCGCAATACATGGGACGATCGGCGCAGCGCTCGCGGGAGGGCCAACGAGCGGGCGCGCTTCATTCGGCGGCCCCTGCTTGCAGGCGTTCCAGTTCCTCGCCAACGCTGAGCCAGTCGCCCTCAACTTCTTCTAGTTCAGCGTCGACCTGCTGCTTTTCCGCGAGCATTTCGAGCAGTTTGCGCTTGGCCGTATCCGCGTAGAGTGTCGGCTCGGCCAGCGCCTGCTCCAGCTCTGTCTGAGTCGCTGTCAACCGTTCCAGGCGGCGTTCGAGGTTGCTTAGCCGCTTGCGCAGCGGCTGCAGTCGGGTGCGTTGTTCCGCCTCGCGGCGGCGCTGCTCCTTGCGTGAGGCCGCGGCGGCGTCGGTTTCTCGGGACGTGTTCGTGCCAGCGCCGTGGCGCGCTGCCGCGCCGCGCGATTGGGGCTGAGCGGAGCCTGCCTGAGCCGAGAGCGGTTGGGCCGAGAGAAAGGCGGGGTAGTCATCAAGACTACCGTCGAAGGGCTCGACGTCGCCGCCGTGCACGATGAGTAGCGTATCGCAGGTGATGCGCAACAGGTGGCGATCGTGCGATACCAGCACCAGCGCCCCGTCGAACTCTTGCAGCGCCTCGCTGAGGGCGTGGCGCATTTCCAGGTCGAGGTGATTGGTAGGCTCGTCGAGCAACAGCAGGTTGGGACGCTGATAGATAATCAGCGCCAGCGCCAGACGCGCCTTCTCGCCGCCGGAAAATGGTGCCACGGGCGCCATCGCGCGGTCGCCGCCGAAGTCGAACCCGCCCAGATAGTCGCGCAATTGTTGTTCAGGGCGTTCCGGGTCCAGCCGCATCAGATGCGCAAGCGGCGAGTCGTCCGGGCGCAATTGATCCATTTGATGCTGAGCGAAGTAACCGATGCGCAGGCCCTGGGCCGGGGTGTAGGCGCCGGCCAGCGGGGCGAGTTGGCCGGCCAGGAGTCTAATCAGTGTAGACTTGCCGGCGCCATTTGGTCCAAGCAGCGCAATGCGCTCGCCGGGGCTGAGGCTAAGCGACAGTCCACTGAGGATGGGTGTGCCCTGATAGCCAACGGCGATGTCCTCCAGTTGCAGCAGCGGATGCGGTTGGCTGTCGGGCGCCGCGAAGCTGAAATGGAACGGCGAGTCCACGTGCGCCGGCGCGATCAGCTCCATGCGTTCCAGCGCCTTGACGCGGCTTTGCGCTTGGCGCGCCTTGGTTGCCTTGGCGCGAAAGCGTTCAATGAAGCCTTTGACGTGGACGATCTCGCGCTGCTGGCGCTCGAAGGCCGCTTGTTGTTGCGCGAGTCGCTCGGCGCGTTGCCGCTCGAAGGCGGAGTAGTTGCCGGCGTACAGCCGCAGCTGGCCGCGCTCAATGTGGCAGATGTGCGCAACCACGGCGTCCAGGAAGTCGCGGTCGTGGGAGATCAGTAGCAGCGTCCCGGGATAGTCCCGCAGCCAGGCCTCCAACCAGATCACCGCGTCGAGGTCGAGGTGGTTAGTGGGCTCATCAAGTAGCAGCAGGTCAGAGCGGCACATTAGCGCTTGAGCCAGCGCCAGGCGCATGCGCCAGCCGCCGGAATAACTGCCGATGGAGCGGCGCTCGTCGCCTACCGCGAAGCTCAGTCCGTGCAGCAGCCGCGCCGCCCGGCTCTCCGCCTGGTAGCCGCCGATCGCGTCAAGACGACCGTGCAGGTCCGCCTGCCGCAGTCCATCGTCGGCCAGTTCCGCGCTGTGCAGGGCCTGTTGAACCTCCCTCAGTTCGCGGTCTCCATCAATGACGAACTCGATGGCGGGGCGCTCGCCGCCGGGGGTCTGCTGCGCCACGTGCGCGATCTGCCAGCCAGACGGAATCGCAACGGCGCCGCTGTCTGGCGTCAACTCGCCACGCAGCAGCGCGAACAGGCTGGACTTGCCGCATCCGTTGGCGCCGACCAGCCCGACCTTTTGCCCCGGGTGCACGCGCAGGTCGGCCCGCTCGATCAGCAAGTTGCCACCGCGGCGCAGCCCGAGTTCGGTTAACTGGAGCATCGGTTAGACCGATCGTCTTGCGCTGGGTATAGCGACTGGTGCAGCTCGGTCCAGTCGCCGATAACCGACTGCCTCGCTCAGATGCGCGGTGCCAACCGCGTCCTGATCGGCAAGGTCCGCGATGGTGCGGGCGACCTTGAGAATGCGGTGATAGGCACGCGCGGACAGTGCCAGCCGTTGCAGCACCTGGGTCAGCAAGGCGCGCCCGGCATCGTCGAGTTGGCAGTCGCGTTCGATCTCAGGCGCGACCAAGGCCGCATTCGGCTTGCCGGCACGGGCGTGCTGGCGTGCTCGGGCGGCCTCGACCCGCGGGCGAACCTGTTCGCTGGGCTCGCCGCTGCCGGTCGGCGTCGTGGCGAGTTGTTCAGGTGGTAGCCGTGGTACTTCCACTTGCATGTCGATGCGATCGAGCAGCGGACCGGAGATACGCGAGCGATAGCGAGTCACCTGGTCGGCGGTGCAACGGCAGCGCCCGTTCTCGTCGCCGAGGTAGCCGCAGGGGCAAGGATTCATTGCCGCGACCAATTGAAAGCGGGCAGGGAACTCGGCCTGGCGCGCGGCGCGCGAGATATGGATGTGCCCGGACTCCAGTGGTTCGCGTAAGACCTCCAGCACACGGCGGTCGAACTCCGGCAACTCATCTAAGAACAGCACGCCTAGATGGGCCAAAGAGATCTCGCCGGGGCGCGGGTTGCTGCCGCCGCCGACCAGTGCAACCCCGGAGGCCGTGTGATGTGGAGACCGGAAGGGTCGCTCGCGCCAGCGTGCGGGGTCCAGCGGTTCGCGACCGCTGACCGAGCGGATAGCCGCGGTTTCCAAGGCCTCGTCCTCGGACAACTCCGGCAGGATACCCGGCAGTCGGTTGGCGAGCATGGATTTACCGGTCCCAGGTGGGCCGATGAACAGCAGGCTGTGGCCGCCGCCGGCCGCGATTTCGATTGCGCGCTTGGCATGCGCCTGACCGCGGACATCGGCGAGATCGGCGTAATCCGGGCGTTGGCGGTGAAGATTATCCGTGGCAAAGGGTTCGAGCCCTGTCTGACCGTTGAGATGATCGCAGACCTCCAATAAGTGCTCCGCTGGCAGGATCTCCAGCCCGCTGACCAGTGCCGCTTCCTCCGCATTGGCCCGTGGCAGCACCAGTGCGCGACCGGCGGCGCGCGCCGCCAGCGCCGCGGGCAGCACCGCCGAGACCGATCGCAGCGCCCCGGTGAGCGCCAGTTCGCCGACGAACTCGTGCTGCGCGAGCCGTTCGCCGCGCACCTGTCCGGATGCGCCCAAAATGCCAAGGGCGATCGGCAGGTCAAAGCGCCCGCCCTCCTTCGGGAGGTCCGCTGGCGCCAGGTTGATGGTGACGCGCCCGGCCGGAAACTGGAATCGTCCGTTGACTAGGGCGCCGCGCACGCGGTCCTTGCTCTCTTTCACGGCCATTTCCGGCAGGCCGACGATGGACAATGCCGGCAGGCCGCCCCCGGTGTGGACCTCGACGATGACCTCCGGGGCGCGGATGCCGTCGCGGGCGCGGCTATGCAGGACGCAAAGGCCCAAGTTCTCGGTTTCCTGTCTCAGTCTTTGAGCTCAGGCCCGTCGGTGGCCGTATCGGCGGGCGCCGGGGCGGCTGTCTCAAGCTCCGCGACGCGCTGTTGTAGCGCCTCGAGTTTGGCTCGCGTGCGGGCCAGCACGGCGGCCTGCACATCGAACTCCTCGCGGGTGACCAGGTCGAGTTTGCCCAATCCGGCTTCGATCGTTGCCCGGAAACCGCGATTGAGGTCTTCCTGCAACACCTGTACGCCCTTGGGCATGCTGGCGGCCATCCGCCGCGCGAGATCGTCAAGCTGTTTTGGGTCAAACATGGGGCAGTTCCTCGGCTGTACTTGTTTCTTAGCACGTTGCTTGGTTGCGCATTATAGAGGTTGTGGCTCTGCGTCGTGCATCCAAAGAGCGCACCAGTCGGGTGCGTCTTCCCCTGCTGAATGCCGGGCCATGCACCAAAACAATGCGGAAGCATGTTGTGTTCTTGCAACGATTGGTGCGTTTTCGTTGGGTTTTGGGCACATTCTATGATTTGGCATGTGCCGTGCTTTAGAACAGGCACGACGACCGCTCTTAGCGGAATGTTAATACGCTGGGCGATCGCATTCGCAATCCGCGCCCTTGATTCTACAGAGGTAAATAAATGAAAGCACAGTCCATCCGCTCGGTCGCTGCCGCGGGCGCACTCCTCACCTTCTCGATGGCGAGCATGAACCAGGCGCTGGCCCAGGGCCCCTGGTCGTTCAGCGCCAACATCGGTGCCGTGTCCAACTACATGTGGCGCGGCGTCACCCAGACCGGCGATCAGGCCGCCGTTCAAGGCGGTATTGATGTTGCCCATGAGAGCGGCTTCTACGCTGGCACCTGGGTTTCCAACATCGATTGGGATGAGGGCAGTGGCGAAGATGTCTCCGGCATCATCCTCTACGATCCATTGACCGATTCCTTCGCGACGGACGACGACGGCAACTACCTGGTCACTGGCGCGACTTCTGGTGCTGACCCGTCCTCGCCGAACTACGAGCTGGACCTCTATCTGGGCTATGGTGGCTCTATCAATGATGACTTTAGCTACGACATCAGCGCCATCTACTATGCCTATCCGGACGGCAGGTACTCGGACTTCGCCGAGATTGGCGCCAGTGGCACCTACAAGTGGTTCACGGCCGGTCTCGCCTATACGGTCTGGGGCGATGCAGATAACGCCCCAGGCGTCAACGACGCCCCCTTTACCCAGGGTGATCTCTACTACTACGGTTCCATCGATTTCGCCCTGCCCTATGATTTCGGTCTAAGCCTTCGTGGGGGATACTACGATTTTGACTACAACGAGGGCGGTCTGGATTACGGCCACGGCGGTGTGACTATCAGCAAGGAGGCGGGAGATTTTGGAAGCTTCAGCTTCAATTACGACCAAGTCGCCCGCAACACCTATGACGACGACCCGAAGTTCTGGGTAGGCTGGACCAAGGAGTTCTGATCCACTGCCTGCGACCTTCGCTCAACCCCTCCTGCGTCGGGCCTACATGGCCCGACGGCCTCTGATTCAACGGAGCTTAATCCTATGAAGCTGATCGCAGCCATCATCAAACCCTTCAAGCTTGACGACGTGCGAGAGGCGCTGGCCGATATTGGCGTGTCAGGCATTACCGTCATCGAGGTCAAGGGCTTCGGTCGTCAAAAGGGCCATACGGAACTCTATCGCGGCGCCGAGTACGTCGTCGACTTCCTGCCCAAGATTAAGGTCGAAATCGCCGTAGACGACTCGCTGGTTGAGCAGGTGATTGAAGCCATCACCGACGCCGCCCGTACCGGGAAGATTGGTGACGGCAAGATCTTCGTCTTCGACGTCGATCAAACCATTCGCATCCGCACTGGTGAGACCGGCCCGGACGCGCTCTAACCTATCTCGATCAGATCGATCCCGATCTGATCAATCCTGATCAGACTTACCCCAATCAGATTTACCCCGATCAGATTTAGCCCGATCAGGTTTATCCCCGTTAGGTCTATTTTGATCAAAATAGAGGAACTTCGTAGTGGAAGAACCCATTGCCCATCTCGCGTATGCCCTGGATACCTTCTATTTCCTCATCACCGGCGCTCTGGTGATGTGGATGGCCGCCGGCTTTGCGATGCTTGAAGCCGGCCTGGTCCGTGCTAAGAATACCGCTGAGATCCTGACCAAGAACATCTCGCTGTTCGCGGTCTCCTGCATTATGTTCATGATCGTTGGTTACGGGATCATGTACCCGCTCGGCGGCAACGGCGTCGTGCCGGAGATCAACTGGTCGTTCATGTTCGGTGGCGATCACTCGGTCGAAGAAGTGCTTGCCAGCGGCGGAGACACCTACTATTCGCTGATGGCCGACTTCTTCTTTCAGGTCGTCTTCGTCGCTACCGCCATGTCCATCGTCTCCGGCGCCGTGGCAGAGCGTATGAAGCTCTGGTCCTTCCTGCTGTTCGCGGTGGTCATGACCGGTTTCATCTATCCCGTGCAAGGCTACTGGAAGTGGGGCGGTGGCTTTCTCGACGGCTTGGGCTTTAATGACTTCGCCGGCTCCGGCGTCGTGCATCTGTGCGGTGCCTCCGCGGCCCTGGCTGGTGTGTTGCTACTCGGGGCTCGCCGAGGCAAATACGGCAAAGACGGCTCAATCAACGCTATCCCCGGCGCCAATCTGCCGCTGGCTACCCTGGGCACCTTCATTCTCTGGCTCGGTTGGTTCGGATTCAACGGTGGTTCGGAGTTGAAGGTGTCGGATATCGGCGAGGCCAACGCGGTCGCCGCGGTGTTTGTCAACACCAACATGGCCGCTGCCGGCGGTCTGGTGCTGGCCCTGATCACGGCCCGTTTGCTGTTCGGCAAGGCCGACCTGACCATGGCCTTGAACGGCGCGCTGGCGGGTCTGGTGGCCATCACCGCCGAGCCACTGACTCCGAGCCCGCTGGCCGCCACCCTGATCGGCGGTGTCGGCGGCGTCATCGTGGTCTTTGCGATCCTGTCTATCGATAAACTAAAGATCGATGATCCGGTCGGCGCCATCTCGGTGCACGGCGTAGTCGGCATGTGGGGGCTGATGGCGGTGCCGATCACAAATGGCGATGCGACCTTCCTCGCGCAAGTCACAGGGCTTGGAACCATCTTCGCCTGGGTCTTCTCCACGGCGTTGGTTACCTGGCTCCTGATCAAACTCATCGTCGGCCTTCGCGTCAGCGACGAAGAGGAATACGAGGGCTGCGATGTCGGCGAGTGCGGCCTAGAGGCCTATCCCGAGTTCGTCGGAGCGCGCGGCGCCGGGAAATAGCCTCAGATTGCTTGACGCGTCGTGCTTGCAGCGGGGCCTTCGGGCCCCGTTTTTGTGGGTAACTGGGGCCTTTTCATTTAACATTGAATTAGCATATTCTAAACGGCTATCTCATCGGTCAAGCTGCAAGACTGAAACCGCAGGATCGGAGAGCACCCTCAGAGAACCGTCGATTTTGCCGATCGGATGATGCCCGTGCCTGCAATCTCCTCCCTGTCTCGCTTGTTGCGCCTGTCGTGGCTGATGCCCTTCATGCTTTGGCTGCCCGGTGTGCGTCGCGATGATGTCAAGGCCGATCTGATGGCGGCGCTGACCGGCGCTATCGTCGTGCTGCCTCAGGGCGTGGCCTTTGCGACCATTGCCGGCATGCCGCCGCAATACGGCCTCTACGCCGGTATGGTGCCAGCCATGATCGCCGCCTTGTTCGGCTCGTCCCGACACCTAGTTTCCGGACCTACCACGGCGGCGTCGGTGGTGCTGTTCTCGTCGCTGTCGCTGTTGGCGGTGCCGGGTACACCGGACTATGTCGCGTTGGCGTTGACGCTGACCTTTATGGTCGGCGTCATGGAGCTAGCGCTGGGGCTGGCGCGCATGGGCGCACTGGTCAACTTCATCTCGCATTCAGTGGTCGTCGGCTTCACGGCCGGGGCGGCGCTGCTGATCGCCGCCAAGCAACTCAAGCATTTCTTCGGCGTTGAGATGGATAGCGGCGGGCATCTTCACGACATCCTGATCCAGTTCGGCGGGCATTTCGCCGAGATCAATCCCTACGCCACGGCGGTGGCGGTGGCGACACTCGTGATTGGTATCGCCGTCAAGCGTTGGCTGCCGGTGATTCCTTACATGATTGCTGCGATGGTCGGAGGTAGCCTGGCCGCTTTGGTGCTGGACTGGTGGTTTGGGGCCGATGTCACTCGCATCGCCACCGTCGGCGCGCTGCCGGCGAGCCTGCCGCCCCTGTCTTCGCCTGCGTTCACACTTGAAGCTATTCGCCAGCTCGCGCCCTCGGCGCTCGCGGTGACCCTGTTCGCGCTCACCGAGGCCGTGTCAATCGGCCGCTCCTTGGCCGCCCGCGGCGGCTACCGGATCGATGGCAATCAGGAATTCATCGGGCAGGGGCTGTCGAATATCGCCGGCTCTTTCTTTTCGGGCTATGTTGCGACCGGCTCTTTCAATCGCAGCGGCGTGAACTATGAGGCCGGCGCGCGCACCCCCTTGGCCGCGGTGTTCGCCGGCCTGCTGTTGATGGTGATCGTCCTCCTCGTGGCGCCGTTAGCGAGCTATCTGCCCAAGGCGGCGATGGCCGGGGTGCTGTTTTTGGTGGCCTATGGTCTGATTGGATTTAAGGAGATCCGTCACATTGCCGGCGCCTCGCGACGCGAGAGCTCCGTGTTGGCCATAACCTTCCTGTCAGCACTGTTTCTGGACCTGGAGTTCGCAATCTTTGCTGGCGTGCTGCTGTCGCTGGTGTTGTATCTGGAGCGCACATCCAAACCGCGCCTAGTGACACTGGCCCCGGACCCGGCCCTGCCAGAGCACGCCTTCTCCAGCGGGCCGTTGGTGACGCAATGCCCGCAACTTCGGTTCCTGCGCATCGACGGCTCCCTGTTCTTCGGCTCGGTGGCGCACGTCGAGCAGGCGTTTGACCGAATGCGCGAGAACCATCCGCGGCAGAAGCATCTGGCGATCCTCGCCGACGGCATCAACTTTGTCGATCTCCAAGGTGGCGAGACGCTGGCGCGTGAGGCCGAACGTCGCAAGGCCGACGGCGGCGGCTTCTATCTGGTCAACGTTAAGCAGGGGCTATGGGAGGCTCTGGAGCGTTGCCACTGCTTGGACGCGACCGGTGCTCGAAACGTTTTTCAGTCGAAGGAAGCCGCGATACGCGGGATTTTTCAGAAATTGGACAAGGATGTCTGCGCCGGCTGCGACAAGCGTATCTTCCGCGAATGCCGATCAGTGCCGGGACCGGGCTGACCTGGGGCTTGGATTCTGACTGTTATACTGTTACATTTCTGGTACGCAACCTTTGCTGGAGTCACAGGCAGCAATGAGCCACCGTATTGGTATCGACGCCGCGCTTGCGGCGGTCGCGTAGCGGCTCCCCGTTATCAGGAATCGGGCTGCCAGCGTTATATAATCCGACCCCAAAGCAAATCGCGGAACTGGCCGATGCCGACCTTTGCCTGCGTGTCGGCGTGCCGTTCGAGGCCGCCTGGATGAGGTGCATCCAGGCCGCGAATTCTGACATGCCCGTGCTGGACCTGCGCGATGACCTGCCGTTGCGGGTACAGGAGCACCAAGAGTATCCTGAAGGCGGGCACCACCCGGCTGGTGGGGACGCTGGCGTGGATGTTGGCGTGGATGTTGGCGGGTAGGTTGGGCAAGAGGGCATTGATGCCCAGGTCCGGATCAGCCCGCGGCTCGTGCGGCGCATGGCGGTCGCGATCCGCGACGAACTGACCCGGCTCGACCCGGATGGGGCCGCGCGCTATACCGCAAATCAGGCCGCATTCGATGCCGAGCTCTCAGCCTTGGCCAGCTTCGGCTGTGGGCTGATCGGCCCCTTTGTCGTCGTCAAACGCATCGCCTTCCTGGCCGGCGGTATCGCCCACTCGGTGCCCGGCGGCATGAACAAGCAGAGATACATCGAGATGAGCGAGGGCCATTGACGTGGATGAGGGCATGCTAAGCAGGGTGCTCGCCAAGGCCGATCACCTGTGTCTAGAACGCGGCGTGCGCTTGACCGCCCAGCGCCGTCGCGTGCTTGAGCTGGTCTGCCGCGCCGATAGACCGGTCGGCGCCTACGAGATCCTGGATCAGATCAGCGATAGCGGCGTCGCCGCCCCGCCCACAGTCTATCGGGCCCTGGACTTTTTGCAGCAGCAAGGTCTGGTGCACAAGCTGGAGACCCTGCATGCCTATGTCGGTTGCACCCATCCGGAGCACCCGCACATGAGCCAGTTCCTGATCTGTGCCGACTGCGGTTACGTGGTGGAACTAGAAGACGAGGCGATTGCCGGCAGCCTGCGCTCGGTGGCGGCCCACACCGGCTTCGAGCCACGCCGCCCGATCGTCGAGGTAATCGGCACCTGCTCGAACTGCTCGCTCAAGCCGAGCAAAGAGCCCAAGTGGTAGCGGCAAGAGCACGCTGCTGGGCCTCATGGCCGGGGTCAGGGTGCCCCGAGCCGGCAGCTTGCGGGTGCTGCAGCGGCCGTTGGAGCGTATGAGCGGTGCCCAGCGCGATCATTTCCGCGCCGATCACATCGGCTATATCTTCCAAATGTTTATTCTGGCCTGGAGCCGCTGTTCGACAGCGGGTTGCGGCTTGCCGATGCCAATGCCGCGGTGACAAGGCCAGACCGAGGTGCTCGGTCATTGATGCTTACGAAGCTCCGGATCGGCGCTGTTGGTGGATGCGCGGCGCCCGATCTCGGCGCAAGGTCCAGCCTAACAAGCACGCCAAACAAGCACAACCAGTTGATTTGTTTGATGCTTAATCCGGCTTGGTTTGTTGGCCTGATTCAGGTTATAGGAACCGCATAGATGCACTCTATCGTGATCATAGAAGATTTTCTATGCGATCAGCTCGCCTATTCTGTACCCTATTTCACCGCTCACGCGGGTGCATCTGGCCCTCGGTCAGAGGGGTGGCGGTCAGAGGGCTGGCGGTCAGAGGGCTGGCCACCCCCGCGGTGGTCGCCCGGTGATTCGACGACGGGTGTACCTTTGCCGTCTTGTTGGACCTTTGTTGTCTTTACAAGCGAGCGACGCGACCCTTGCCAGTTTCTCTTCAAAGCCTATAAGTCTATAAGCGCAGGGGTGCTGGCACCGCTGGGTATCAGGATCTGTCCGGGTGCGGGTTCTTGTCGCCGTAGGCGCAGACCGATGCTGTCCTAAGCGTCGCGACGATCTGCCCGAACCCTGATTGGGGTCTAATACTCGCCAGCACTCGCCAGCAAGCGACCGAGCGATTACAGTGCATGCTTTCGAACACATCAAACGAGGGGATAACAGATGACCGCGAAGAACGCCTTCTACGCCCAGTCCGGCGGCGTCACCGCCGTGATCAACGCTTCCGGCTGCGGTGTCATTGAGACCGCACGCCAGTACCCAGACAAGATCGCCAACGTTTATGCCGGGCGCAACGGCATCATCGGCGCGCTGACCGAGGACCTGATCGACACCAACCTGGAACCGGCCGAGAACATCGCCGCGCTGCGTCATACGCCGAGCGGCGCTTTCGGTTCCTGCCGCTATAAGCTAAAGAGCCTGGAAGCGAACAAGCGCGAGTACGAGCGGCTGATCGAGGTCTTCAAGGCCCACGACATCGGCTATTTCTTCTACAACGGCGGCGGCGATTCGGCCGATACCTGTTTCAAAGTCAGCCAGTTGTCGGAGAGGCTGGGCTACCCGGTACAGGCCATCCACGTGCCAAAGACCGTCGACAATGACTTGCCCATCACCGACAATTGCCCCGGCTTTGGTTCCGTGGCCAAGTACATCGCGACCTCCACGCTGGAGGCATCACTTGATGTGCGCTCCATGTGCGAGACATCCACCAAGATCTTCGTCATTGAGGTCATGGGTCGGCATGCCGGCTGGATCGCGGCCGCTGGCGCGCTGGTTGCCGATCAGGGCATCCCGGTCATCACCTTATTTCCAGAGGTGGAGTTTAACCAGGAGCGGTTTCTTGCCGCGGTCAAGACCAAGGTGGAGCAAGAAGGCTATTGCACCGTCTGCGTCTCCGAGGGCTGTCATTGGCCGGATGGCCGCTTCCTGGCCGAACAGGGAACGCGCGATGCCTTCGGCCACGCACAGCTCGGCGGTGCTGCGCCGGTATTGGCCAACATGGTCAAGGACGCCTACGGCTATAAGTTCCACTGGGCCGTGGCGGACTATCTGCAGCGCGCCGCGCGGCATCTGGCGTCGAAGTCCGATGTCGAGCAGGCTTATGCCTTGGGCAAGGCGGGCGTCGAGTTCGCGCTGGCGGGGCACAACGCCATCATGCCCACCGTCGTGCGCAAGTCTTCCGATCCCTACGTTTGGGAGATCGGCAATGCGCCGCTGTCGGCGGTGGCTAATGTCGAGAAGTTCATGCCCGAGGACTTCATCACAGAGGACGGCTACGGCATCACCGATAAGTGTCGCGAGTACCTCTATCCGCTGCTTAGCGGCGAGGATTACCCTCCCTACGAGAACGGTCTGCCCAAGTACGTGACCCTGGATAATGCGGCGGTTGCGAAGAAACTGGCGCCGTTCGAGATCTGATTGGATTATTGAGTAACGGGGGCCTTTAATGGCCCCTTTTTCGTTTTACCAACAAATAGGGCACCACCAGGTTAGAGAACACCTGCTAGGTCACCCTTCTAGATGATCTCATCTAGATTATCCGATGATGCAGAACCAGTTCGGCGGCGGCTAAAACCGCCATGGCGTGCCGCTGTTGCGGCGTGGGGTTCCACCTGTGCAGGGTCAGCTAGCAGTAGGCGGCTTGATCAAGGAGTTCGATCTAAAAACGGTCTTCGGCCAAAAACCGACACGGGACATATTCGCGTCGGGCGCTGACGCCGAAGTCCAATAAACCGGTTTAACCGGTATCCAACCCTTCACCCACAATGCAGGAGTCAGTCAACATGCCAGGCACAGTCTTTGCCGTGCTTTGCGCCCTGGCGGCGCTCGGATACGGTATTTGGTCGATCCAGTGGATTCTCAAGCTGTCCCCCGGCTCCGAGCGTATGCAGGAGATTGCCGCCGCCATCCAGGAAGGCGCCCAGGCTTATCTGAACCGCCAATACATGACCATCGGCATGGTCGGCATCGTGCTCGCCGTGGCGATCTGGATCTTTCTTGGTTTTAGTACCGCCATTGGCTTCGTCATCGGCGCGGTGCTCTCCGGCGCCACCGGCTATATCGGCATGCACATCTCGGTGCGCGCCAACGTACGCACCGCCCAGGCCGCTGACACCGGCCTCGACGCGGCGCTTCAGGTCGCCTTCCGCGGCGGCGCTATCACCGGCTTGCTGGTGGTCGGTCTCGGTCTGTTCGGCGTCGCCGGCTACTACGGCATCATGACCATGATGGGGGTCCCGCAGGAAGCGGTTTTGCATGCCCTAGTTGGCCTCGGATTCGGTGGCTCCCTGATCTCCATCTTTGCTCGACTGGGCGGTGGCATCTTCACCAAGGGCGCCGACGTCGGTGCCGATCTGGTCGGCAAGGTCGAGGCCGGCATCCCGGAAGACGACCCACGCAATCCGGCGGTCATCGCCGACAACGTCGGCGACAACGTCGGCGACTGCGCCGGTATGGCCGCGGACCTGTTCGAGACCTATGCCGTGACCGTGGTCGCGACCATGCTGCTCGGCTCACTGTTAATGGTCGGTAACACCGGCGCCGTCGTCTATCCGCTGGTGCTCGGCGGACTGTCCATCATCGGCTCAATCATCGGTGCCTTCTTCGTCAAGGCGCAGGAAAGTGATGCGAAGATCATGAGCGCCCTCTACAAGGGTCTGATCGTTGCCGGCGGCATCGCCGCGGTGCTGTTCTTGCCCACTACCCTGCTGATGGACCCGGCCTCGGGCAGTGAATACTCCAACTGGGGGCTGTATTTCTCGGCGCTGATCGGCCTTGGCCTGACCGGCTTGTTGGTGGTGATCACCGAGTACTACACCGCCACCGAGTTTGCGCCGGTGCGCCTGATCGCCAAGGCCTCCGAGACCGGCCATGCCACCAACATCATCGCCGGCCTTAGCGTGTCGATGAAGGCCACGGCAGCGCCGGTGCTAGCGGTCTGTGTGGCGATCCTGCTCACCAGTTGGCTTGGCGGTCTCTACGGCGTCGCCATCGCCGCCACCGCCATGCTCAGTATGACCGGCATCATCGTTGCGCTGGACGCTTTTGGCCCTATCACCGACAACGCCGGCGGCATTGCCGAGATGGCCGGGTTGGATGAGCGAATCCGTAACATCACCGACCCGCTGGACGCCGTCGGCAACACCACCAAGGCGGTCACTAAGGGCTATGCCATTGGTTCCGCTGGTCTCGCCGCGCTAGTGCTGTTTACCGACTATCAGACCAGTCTCATCAGTCACTTCACGGCTGTCGGGATGGCCGAGGCCGACGTGTTGGCTAAGACCACCTTCATGCTCAGTGACCCGATGGTCATCGTCGGACTGTTCATCGGCGGTATGGTGCCCTTCCTGTTTGGCGCCATGGCCATGGAGGCCGTCGGTCATGCCGCGGGCGGCATCGTCAACGAGGTGCGTCGCCAGTTCCGCGAAATGCCGGGCATCATGAACGGCGAGCAGAAGCCCGACTACTCCAAAGCGGTGGACATGCTGACCAAGGACGCGATCAAGGCGATGATTATCCCATCGCTGCTGCCGGTACTGGTGCCGCTGGTCGTGGGGCTGGTGCTCGGCCCCGTCGCCCTCGGGGGCATGCTGATCGGCACCATCGTCACCGGTCTGTTCGTCGCCATCTCCATGACCGCTGGCGGCGGCGCCTGGGACAACGCCAAGAAGTACATCGAAGACGGTAACTTCGGCGGCAAAGGCTCCGAGGCGCACAAGGCGGCGGTGACCGGCGATACCGTCGGCGACCCCTACAAGGACACCGCCGGCCCAGCCGTGAATCCGCTGATCAAGATCATCAACATCGTCGCATTGTTGATTGTGCCGCTGCTGTAGGCAGGTCTTGATCGGGTACCCGGGCCGCGGCAATGTCCTGCATTGCGCGCGCAAGGAAGCGGTTCCTGCGCTGCTGGGGTAGAATCCGAGCAACGCTGAAAGGCCCGCAATGCGGGCCTCTTTTATATCATTCTGTGTCGGCGGCGCCGACGCTTTCAGGATGACGCGCCGTCCCGTTTGATGCGGGCAGGCGAGCCTTCACCAATAGCCATCTGCATGCGTCATCAAAGACGCATGCGCCCAGCTCACCACACTGAGAAACAACGCCATGGACCAAAACAATCTGCCACGCGGCGACAATATTCCCAATGAGATCAATGTCGTCATCGAGATTCCTGCGCACTCCGAACCGGTCAAGTACGAGATGGACAAGTTGACTGGCGCCATGTTCGTAGACCGTTTCATGTCCACCGCCATGTTCTATCCGTGCAACTACGGCTATGTGCCGCATACCCTGTCGCCAGACGGCGACCCCGTCGACGTCATGGTCGTGACACCCTATCCGCTGATCCCGGACTCGGTCATCCAATGCCGCCCCATCGGCGTGCTGAAAATGACCGACGAGTCCGGCGACGATGCCAAGATCCTGGCGCTGCCAATTGACAAGCTGTTCAAAGGCTATCGTAACATCGAGAGCTTCCGCGACATGCCCCCGCACCTGCTCGACCAGATTGCCCACTTCTTTGAGCACTACAAGGACTTAGATGAGGGCAAATGGGTCCGCGTCGGCGGCTGGGGCGGCCGTGAAGAGGCGCGCCAAGAGATTATGGACAGCGTAGCGATGTTCGAAGACGCGCCTGAGAGGCCGAACTTCTAGTTTCCGGAAATTCGAAGCTGAAGAGGACGTTGTCCTTAGCCGAACGCTGACGAAGGCACCCATGGGCTAAACGGCGCCGCGGGATGCAATCGGCGGCGGTGTCGGTGTTCGCCTCGGCCTGGTCTCGGCCTAAACTGTCGCGCACGACGCTATGAAGATTGGTCAATCTCTGACCAATCTGAGGCGTTACGGCTTGTACTCAGGGACTTAGGCGGGTTGCTACCAGGTTTATGCACAGGTGTTTCACAGGTGCTGGGGACAAGGGGTTTCAGGGCGGTTCCGCGGCGATTGATGCAGCGCGGAGGTTGTAGATTCAACGGGTTGGCGTTGTTGGCCAGTTTTCGACCAATATGATGGCTTGTGCTGTTTGCTCAGGGGGCTTGAGGAGCCAAGGGAGCGCATCCCGAGCGACGCTGGCACCTTTCCGAAGCAAGACATCTTACCTCAGACATCATCTAAGACTCGCGAGCGCACAGGTTCGATTTACGATTGCCGCTATGAAGCCTCTCGACTGTACACTGATCGCTGATTTGCTCAATGCCCGAACGCTCCTTGAGCCCATCGATGAGATGCCCGGGCGAAGCGCCCTGGAGCCACAAGCCGCAGCGGTGCTGGTGCCGCTGTTCCGGATGGGGGGTCGCTGGCGGCTGCTGCTGATTCGCCGCGCCTTGCAGCCGCTCGACCTCCACAGCGGTCAAGTCAGTTTTCCGGGTGGACGGGTCGAGCCCGACGACGCCGACGTTGCCGCCACGGCCTTGCGCGAGGCTCAGGAGGAGATCGCGCTGCCGACCGAACAGGTCAAGTTGGTGGGGCGGCTACGCGGGCTGCGCACCCTGAGCAACTATCTGGTGCAGCCAGTGGTGGGGTGCGTCCGCTGGCCCCAGCCGCTGCGAGCCGAGCCAAGCGAGGTCGCGCGCATCTTCAGCATCCCGCTGGACTGGCTGGCCGCGCCAGGCCGCTATCGGGTTGAAATCTGGCCTGGACCAACGCATCCGCAGGCGCGGCCGGTGGTGTTCTTTGACGAGCACGATGGCGAACAGCTATGGGGCATCAGCGCTCGCATTACGCTGGACCTCCTGGACGCCTTGGGGCATCCGCCGAAGGACGCGGACCGGCTGCTCTTGGCGCGGGTCTGGCCCATGCAGGGTGATTGAACGGGACAAGTTCGACCAAGCCGCAGTGCTCCGAGCTCAACGGGCTGATCGCAACAACTTTGTCCTAACGAGCTAGTCTGAAAAACCTGGCCTCAGCGGATTGGCGCGCCGCGATGCAGTGGCGTCTGATCGATACGCCGGTCGATGTAGGCCAACAGGCGTTGGTAGTCCGGGCTGTCCACAATGCCAACCTCTCGCTTCAGTACGTCGCGCTGCATGCCTTCAGGCAGGCCGTCGATGCTAGGCATGATTGCCTCCTGATCGAGCCCAGCGCGGGCCATCAGCTGGGCATACCGCGCGCCCGCCACCGAACCTGTTGCCAGCTCAGCAAAGCGAATGCCGGCCCGGTTTGCGGTCAGGTCCGCAAAGCTGAAGCCGCTGCCGCCCTCGGCATCGTTCAGTTCCTTGGTCAGACCGATCAGGTGCGACAGCGCCGCTCCACCCTCGGCTGCCATGGCCGCCGAGACCATGAAGTGCTGGGCCAGGTCCTTGCGGCCGCGCAGTTGCACGCTCAGCGGGCGCGGATTCGGCAGGGGACCCGGAGCCGGGCTGTCGGCCTGTCGCGGCAGCCTCAGCCGGCGACCGTTGACATAGGCGGCGAGTACTGCGAGCGCAGCGCGGTTGTCGGCGGCGGCATCCGTTCCTGGGGCCGATGCGTCGGCGCCTCGCGCCAGCAGAGGCGACAGCAACAGGGCAAGGTCAACCCGGCCCGCGCGCGGCTGTGCATCGACGATCTCCGCCAGCCAGGCCTGACGCTCCAGCAGCCGGTGCTGATCAACGTCGTCAAATAGGCCGCCTGCCATGGCATTGAGCGCGTCAGATGGTCGCCGGTAGACCAACTCGGCGCCGTCAGGGCTCAGCCTGACCCGCCCCAGCAAGTCTGCGAAGGCGAGCGAGTCAATGCCACGCTGGGCCAGATGCTGGGCCAGCGCCGCTGGTACCGCCACGCCACCCACCTGTCCTGCCGTCACCTTCGGTACGCCTTCGGTCTGACTGAGTTGGATGCGCAGATTGGCGAAGCCCCCGCGCTCCCAAGGAGTAGGGAATGAAGCCAACAGCTCGGCTGCACCTTGGTGTAACGCCACGCGTGCATGACCGCCGCCGATCCGCTGAGCCGCCATGTCCACGAGCAGATCAAGCTGACGCGGCGACAGCTCAAGCCTGCGCGGGCGCTCGGAACCGGGTCGCAGCGATCCGTCACCGTTGACCAGCGTCCGCAACCAGCGCGCCTCCGCCGCGCTGGGCTGGGGTCCGACCGCCACCAACGGCCTTGACTGATTGGCCAGGAGCAGCAAGCCCAAGGCGCAGACCGCGACCAAAAGGGCGAAGCTGAGCAAGGATGAGAGCAATTTCAGCATGATTGCGGATTCCTGCCCAGTGTCAACCGGCTCTACCCAACCGGCCCCCGACCCTGCCGCTCCGGGCCTCAAGCATCATCCTTGCCGGCTCTCCCCTATATGGTCGCAGTATTGCTGCAAGTGATCCGGCACGCCTGGCGGACACTCACCGCAGACCCGATTGCCCGGCACCGCGAAGTCGATGAACTTCGGGTAGGCCAGGTCTAGATTGTCCATGAGTTCGACAAACTCCGCTAGCGGGCGCTCGCCGCCGAGTCGGGGGTTGCGCGACTTCTCTTGGGCGACGCTCGACACCCACCGACCCTCATAGTCATGGCCGGGGTAGACGAGCGTCTCGTCGGGCAGCGTGAATAGCTTGCCGGTGACGCTCTGATACAGCGTGGCCGCGTCGCCGCTTTGGAAATCGGTGCGACCACAGCCGTCGATCAGCAACGCATCGCCGGTCAAGACCCGCTCGCCGACGCGGTAGGCATGATGGCCGTCCGTGTGTCCGGGTGTGAACAGGGGGTCGATCCGGACCGAGCCGAAGGTCAGCGGCGTGCCTTCCTGCAGCGGCAGATCGCAGCAGGGCAGGGCGTCGATCGCGGGATGGGCGATGCGGCTGCCTGCCTCGTCCTTGAGTTTACGCGCCGCGGTGATATGGTCCGCGTGCACATGGGTGTCGAGGCTGTAGACGAGCCGAAAGCCGAGTTCGGCGACCACCTCCAGGTCGCGCTGCCAGGTCGGCAGCACGGGGTCGACTAAGACCGCCTGACCGGTCTCCTCGCAGCCGATCAGATAGGTGTAGGTGCTCGAAACCGGCTCGAACAGTTGCTTAAATAACATCATCGTGCTCCGTGTAAGGCGAGATCGCTCCAGAATGCGGGGAACTTTGGCATCGTGCTGGGGTGTGACTCTGTTAGGCGTATCGTTTGAATACAGAGTTCCGCCAGATCGACATGGTATCAGCCGACGCCGCGCATTCCGGCGAGGCTAGCAAGCGAAACAGCGCGTTTGCAACCCCTAGATGGGCGACCAGGTCATCGGCCCGCGGCACGACGATCAGCGTACAGGCGAGCAAGTGCTTCTCCAGCAGACGGTCACGCATCCAGAGTACCCATTCTCGTCTGAGCAGGGTGGCAATCGACTGCGGCACGAACAGTCGCAGCGGGACCGGAGCATTCGCGGTTAGCTCATCGTTGCTATCAGCGGCGAGTTGGTCGAGCGCAATGTAGAACTGCACGGCGACCTGGAAGTCCTTCACAAACTTTGGATGAGAAAGCGCGTATTGTTCGCCACGTAGGGCAGTTGGTGGGGCAGGATTGGCAGGCTTGCGAGGATACACGGCTTCAGGTTGGCGATATCGCGGCAACGCTCGGCTACGCAGAGACCGCGCCGTTCGCTCGCGCATTCCGCTACTGGTCGGGAACGACAGCCTCCGACTCGCGCGATCGCCAGTTGCGGCAATGAATGTTTGCGCCGATAGGACCACGGCGCGCCAGGCACAGGGGGCTGTCCACAGGGTGATCTCCGATCGTTCTCCACGCGCTGTGCCCGGGGCTTGCTAATGCGGACGCACACCACGCCAGTTTGTCGCGAAAGGTCAACCGGCATTGCCAGTGCAGGGTTTACAATAGCGGCAACCGGCCCCCCGAATCTGGAGACCTGCACCCATGCTTGCCCACTCATTGAAGCTGACCACTGGCCTTTTCGTCGCCCTCTTGCTGGCATCCGATGCCGTTGCGCAAGTCTCCGAGCAGACGCTCGCCTCGATCTCCACACCGGAGAAGGTCGAGACGCGACTTGGCACGCTGACCTTCGAGGATGGCACACCGAGCGCAGAGACCGTCGCCGTCATCTATGACAATCTCGACTTCACCTACGCCTTCCGCGCCTTCGTCGATACCTTCAAGGGCGTCAGCGTGCAGGCGGCCCTCGAGGGCTTCCAGGCCGCGGGCATCAAGGACAACGAGATCCTGCTCTTCTCCGAGTTGATGGATTCCGAGTCGCTGTTCCTGACAGCGAACGCCGACACGGTCTACTACCTCGGCTTCGTCGACCTCTCGAACGGGCCGATGGTCATCGAAACGCCCCCCAACGCGCTCGGCACCATCGACGACATGTGGTTCCGCTGGGTCATCGATTTCGGCCGTCCGGGGCCGGATCGCGGCGAGGGTGGAAAGTATCTCATCGTGGGGCCCGGCTACGACGGCTATCTGCCCGAAGACGGGTTCTACGTCGCGCATGCGCGGACCAACCGCGTTCTGGTCCTCGGTCGCTCCTTCCTGACCAACGACGACCCCGCGCCGACCGTCGAGGTCGTCAAGTCCAACATGGAGATCTACCCCTACGCGCCGGGCGGCGTCGGTCTGTCGATCGCCCGTTATCTGGAGGGCGGGATCGGGCTGGCCAAGAACGCCGTGCCCAAGGCGCCGGTCTTCCACGAGGGCACCGGCCTCGCGATCAACACCATCCCGCCGAACGACGCCAGCTACTACGAGATGCTGGATCGACTGGTGCAGAGCGAGCCCGCCGCGGTGCTCGACCCCGAGCTGATGGGACCGATCGCCGCGATCGGCATCAAGAAGGGTGATGAGTTCGCGCCGGACGCGCGGATGAAGGGAATCCTGGAAGAGGCGATCAAGGTCGCCAACGCCACCGGCCGTACGCTCGGCTTCGCACCGCGGGACCCGGACTGGTACTGGTACGAGGGGGCACAGTGGTGGAATCCGCTCTTCCAGGGCGGTTACAACTTCGAGACGCCGCTGCCGGAGATCACCGCGGAAGGGGCCAAGCCCTATCCCCCGACGGGCTACAAGCAGAATGACGCGCGGACCTCGTTCTTCTACAACGCGACCGGCATCACCCCGGCGATGGCGATGCGCCTGACCGGCGTGGGCTCGCAGTACCTGTTCGCCACCAAGGACGGCAACGGCGACTGGTTCGACGGTGCAAAGACCTATAAGGTGACGCTGCCCAAGGGCATTCCGGCGGAGGCGTTCTGGTCCTTCACGCTCTACGACAACCAGACCCGCTCGATGCTCAAGACGCCGCAGAAGTACCCGCGCGCGGGCTCGCAGAACTACCCGTCGCCGGCGGCGGAGGCGGCCGAGGACGGCTCGACCACGGTCTGGTTCGCGCCCGAGCAGCCCGAGGGGGTCGCGCGGGGCAACTGGATCCAGACCGCTCCGGACAAGGGCTGGGTGGCCCTGCTGCGGCTCTACAGCCCGATGCCGGCCTTCTTCGACAAGTCCTGGCAGCCGAGCGAGATCGAGCCGGTCGAGTGAGGCACTGGCCAGCGCTGCCGGGCCGTCGAGCGCGACAACTTCGAGCTCGATCCGATGGCCCCTTTCCGCTGCCTGACGGACGGTGAAGCTCGGCAGATTCTGGAGCACCCAGGCATTCAGCATCAAGGGCATGGACTTACCCAAGGCCTACGCGTACAACCCCGACCAGCCATGAGCGAGGTCCCTGACCGAAATGACCATACAGCATGCGGCTCGCCGGCCTCTGATCCGGATCGCCCTTTTTATTACGTTCACCTGCACGGCTGTGTCGGCCTCTGCCGAAGATCGCATTGAAGGACGGGTCGAGGGCGGCGGCGGCCCCATCGCAAAGGCCAACGTCAGTCTTTGGGTGGCCCGATCAGCCGTTCCCAAGAAGCTTACAGAGACACAGACGGCCGACGACGGTCGCTTCGAGCTCACGACTGCCGGCGGACAGGGCGACGCCGGAGTGCTCTACCTGATTGCCGAAGGGGGCTTGGCAAAGGCAGGAGCCGGCGCGGCGGTGAACCCCGCGATCAGGTTGATGGCTACACTGGGCACCGAGCCCCCGGAGCAGGTCACCATCAACGAGCTGACCACCGTGGCTTCGGCATGGACCGGGGCACAGTTTCTGGACGGTAACGCGTTGAGGGGCAGTCCCCTGGGCCTGCGGATCGCGGCCGGCAACGTACCGAACCTGGTGGACCTGGAAACCGGTGGCCTGGGGCCGGTCATCACGGACCCGCTCAACGCCCCGCGGACCACCACCCTGGCCAAGATGAACACGCTGGGCCTCTTGCTGTCCGGTTGCGTCACCGCGATCCCGGACGCCTGCGACAAGCTCTTCGACGCGGCAACGCCGCCGGGCGGCACGCCGCCGGCCGACACGCTGCAGGCGGCGCGGAACATTGCCCGCCACCCCTGGCACAACGCGGACAAGCTCTTCGGCCTGCTGGACGATTTCTATCCCGTCCCCGAGGGCAAGCGCTACCGGGACGTGGCGCTGATCCCCTACCTCTTCTACGCGCCCAGTGCATGGACCCTGTCGCTTGTCTATGCCGGCGGCGGCTTTTACGCGGTAGGCGGTGCCGCCATCGACGTCGACGGCAACTTCTGGACCAACAACAACTGGATGCCAGGTTCGCAGACCACGATCTACCGCCAGTTCGGTGGCGGCAGCGGAAAATTCGCGCCGAACGGCACGCCGTTGTCGCCGATGATCACGGGCTTCAGTGGCGGCGGGCTCGACAGCCCCGGCTGGGGCATCGCCTTCTCGCCCGATGACAAGGTCTGGCTCACCAACCTGATCGGCCGAACGATTTCCGTGCTGGACCGCAAGACCGGCGAGCCGCTGTCGCCGGAGACCGGTTACAACTTCGACGGCAGGCTCGGGCAGATGCAGGGCATCCTTGTCGCCCCGAACGGCGATGTCTGGACCGTCGACAACGGCAACAGCCAGATCGTCCACATCCCCGGAGGTGATCCGTCGAAAGGCCGCATCCTGGGGCAGACGGTAGACGGCAAGCCCGTCGACGGCAGCCTGCAGGTCAAGGGGCCATTCGGGATCGCCATCGACCAGCAGGACCGGATCTGGATCACCAACAGCAGCTCCAACACCCTGACCCGCTTTCCAGCCTCGGACCCCGGTAACGCCGAGGAGATCGAGGTCGGCTACAGCCCACACGCCATTGCCATCGACAGCCGAGGCAACGCCTGGGTCGGCAACCTCATCGGCCACCCGAGTACGAAAGAGAAGCTGGACCTGGCAAAACAGGCGCTCGAGGCCAAGCTTGAGGCATGGAAAGGGACGATGTCGGCAGACGATATAGCAGCAAACATGTGGGCCAATCTGTGGCACATCATCAGCGAGTATCCGGGCGGCGATCTCTCGATGATCTCCCCCGACGGCACGGTGCACGGCCCGTTCAATGCGGCAGGCGCCATCACCGGCCCTTGGGGTGTTGCCATCGACGGCAATGACAATGTCTGGGTCGCGAGCTCCACCAGTCAATCCGTCACCCAGTTGTGCGGCGTGCGGACGGACACCTGCCCGCCCGGGCTGAAGACCGGCGATCCGATCACCCCCTCCGAAGGCTACATCGGCGGACT
>JGI12109J20283_10011793_pt1 | contig 95025 bp, 73 predicted proteins | sample ElkSlonscriptome_12_FD_20283 | JGI IMG/M metagenome (IMG submission 20283) | reverse complement strand
GCTTTCTCAACAACGTCGACGAGGTGGTGCGCGAAACGGCCGAGCCCGGCGTCGAGGTGCACATCGTCATGGACAAGGACGCGACGCACAAGACGTCGGCGGTGAAGCGCTGGTTCGCGCGCCGCCCGCGATACTCGGTCCACTTCACGCCGACGGGCGCGAGCTGGCTGTACCACGTCGGGCGGTTCTTCGCCGAGCTCACGACGAAGCGGACCTGCCGCGGCTTGTTCGGCTCTGCGCACGCGTTGGAGCGGGCGATCAGGAGCTACATCGACGCATACAACGCGCACGCCAAGCCGGCGTTCAACTGGACCGTCGACGCCGACAACATCCTCCGCCGCGTCAAGAACGTCTGTATGGATACTTCAGACGCGGGACACTAGCCTTACCGGCGAGGTTCTCCGCCTCGCGAATTCGGAAGGCTTGTTCGGGGAGAGTACCTCAACTTCTCGGGGATTCCGCTAGAGAGTGCCCCCTAGTTGTCGCTCGCAGGCGCGAATCGGGCCCCTTTCGCAGGCTCGGTGCGTGTCGCTATGCTCGGCGGGGGCCTCGAAGCCGACGCTCGAGCAGGTGTGCCCAGCGGGCGGCTTTGAGGCGTCGGTCTTCGCCGGTTTCGAACGGCTGTGCGATCGGACACTCGGGAAGGAGTGGGGGAGCGACGACGGCGGGATCGGTCGGATCGACCGGTGCCTCATCGACGCCAACTGGGGCGCCTCGACCGACATCGTCTATGAGTACTGCCGGCGCAGCCCGCACGCGGCGATGCTGACGCCGAGCCACGGCAGGAGCTGACCGCGGCCGGCCGGGACAACCACTGGCTCGACTGTCTCGTGGGTGCGTCGGTCGCGGCGTCGATGTGCGGGGCCATCCTCTTCGGCACGGACGCCAAGCCGCGGAAGCGCAAGCGGCTGAAACTGTCGGAGATCCAGGCGGCGAAGAGGGGGTGAGCGTCGAGCATGATCAACATCGCGGTGCGTTACGGCTGGACTTGTTGTTCCGACGAGCACGCCAGAACGGGACCGCGGTCAAGATAGTATCGCCGTAAACTGCGGTACAGAAATCATTTGCGCAAGGCTGCGACAGAGGGCGTCCTCGTTTCAAGGTTTTTGTCTTGCACCAAGCTCAGCCTCCGGTACCTTCGAGGCGTCCCTCGATAGGAGTCGTACATGAAATCGTGCCGTACCGATCATGAACCTGCTCGCAGCCTTGGTGCTGCGACGCGTCCTCGCGTCATGGCGTCCGTGCTTGTGATGCTGCTGTGTCCTCTGCTGGCGCTCGCGCAGCAGGACTTCAACGCCGACGGCTCCGACGACGCGGCGTTGCTGTCGCCGGTCGATCCGCCTCTGCAGGCGACCGATGCAGACGGTGAGCCGATCGATCTGGTGCAGCGGCTCGACTTGTACGACCCGAGCACGTCGACCTCGCTTCTCACGACGTACAGCGACGCGCCGACCAGAACCGTTTCGGTCGCGTCCATCGACGACGGCGACGGGGACGGATTGCGGGAAGCGGTTCTCGGGCGGCCGTTCGATGGGGCGAACGGCGCGTTCGCCGGCGGACTCACGATCGTCAGTTCGAGCACCGGCGAGGACCTCGCCCAGCTCTATGGCTCGCCCTACTCCTACTTCGGGCGGGCCGTCGCGGATGTCGGCGACCTCGACGGCGACGGCTACACCGACCTGGCCGTGTCCGGCTTCGTGTACGACAGCTCGCTTCTCCGCACGGCCTCCGTCGTCGTGCTTTCGGGGTGGAATCTCGAGCCGCTCGCCAGATTCGCGAGCCTCGATCCCGACAGCGAGTTTGGTGCTGACGTTTTGGCCGTGGGCGATCTCGACGCGGACGGCGTTCCCGATCTGGCGATCAGCGACCCGGCGTTCGCCGCGGGCGCCGATGGTCCGACCGGCGCCGTGTTCCTGTTCTCGGGGGTGCTGCCCGCGCAACCCGACACGCCGGTGCTTGCGGATCAAGCGATCGACGTGCTCGCCAATGGCGACGCCCAGGCGACAGAATTCGGTCGCGCGTTGCTAGCGGGTGTCAACCATGACGGCGCGCCGACAGCCGTCGTCGTTTCGGAGACCGACGGCACTGCCGCCGACGCTTCGTATCGCTTCACCCGACTCGACCTCCTGACGGGAACGACGATCGCCGCTGAGACGCTTGGGGTGGGCCGTCTCGGGGCGCTGATCGATGGCGACCTCGACGGCGACCTTGGCGTCTCGGCCAGTGATCTGACCCAGGCGGTAACGACCATGTCGTCGACCGACTCAGTTAGCGCTTCCGGCGAAGCGACCGTGACCGAGCAACTCGCCGACGCCGACGCCGATGGGCAGCTCACAGACGCCGACTTGGGCGTCGTGGTCGTGCAGCAAGGAACGGTCTCGCCCGTTCGCGATTGGCTGGCATCATCTGTCGTCTCGCAGGGCAAGCTGTCGGCACTGCATGTGCTTGCTGGGGCGGTCTTTCTCAAACCTCAGACTCATGGTGACCTTGCGACACCGACTATTCCCGGCTGTGTCATCGCTATCCCCGGGACGTTCTGGTATTGCGGCAACATCGGCCCCTATGACACTCGGTTCGGTGACGACGACTCGCTGTCTAGCGACGCCGATGGGCCCGCCGACGACGCGGTGGGCGATGACGGACAGCAAGATGGCGACGATGACGGCGACGACGGGTCGGACGACTGTCCGAAGCTGACGATTGTCGGCGACGTCGACCACGACGGTGAGATCACGGCCGCCGATGACCGAAGACCATTCGGCGACCAGTTCCCCGCGTGGTTTACTCCCGAGGAAAGGAGCGACCCCCATTTCGCCTACGAGGACCTGCCCGGGCCGAACTGGAACCCCGGCGTCATCGTCGTTGTGAATGACGACGACGACAACGGCGACGGATTGCCGGATAGGCTCACGCCTTCGCCAGAACGGCATAACTTCGGACGCTTGATTCAGGCGGGCGATGTCGGTGCCTTTCAGAATCCAGGCAACACGTGGGCCGACGACGACGATCTCGTCCGCATCGTTGTACGCGTTCCGGACGAGTGGAAACAGATGCCCGGGCAGAGATGGCGGATCAAGGACCTGCCGGGCGGGCTCCGCGTGTTCACGGACAAGAGTCGCCGCCGACTCGTCGGCGGAATCGGCGACCCGCCTAATGGCGGCTGGATCTGGGTGGAAACTCCGTCGCCGGATGATGTGCCCGACCCGACGGAAGTCCCCGTATACGCGATCCCGGACGTCATCTGGGTGGAGGCGACCTCGCCGAGTGCACGCTTGGGCGACCTGCAACTGACGTTCGAGGTTGAGTTGCAGGCGCCGTGTGACATGGAGACAGACGATCCCGCGTACCCACGGAAAGAAGATGAGCTTGGGCTCACCGCTGTCCGCGTGGAAATGCACGACCTGTTCTATTGGAAACCCAAGGTGCCCGCGAGGCTCGGCGAGATCCTGACGGACGACGATCTCAATCCGAGCGTCAATCAGGCGAATCTCGACGCGTCCCCATCTGACTTGCCGAGCGGGATCCCCGACTCGCGCGTCACCGGCGCCGTGGCGGACGGCGCGGCTCTCACGCTGCTCCGTTCCAAGCCGCTGTTCCGCAGGCCGCCCGAATCAACCGGCGGGCCAGGTCAAGGCAGCTCGCGGAGTCCTAACGGCGAGTGGGAGAGCGTGGTCATTCCGGGAATGGAGATCGAACTCGTCGCTCGCAACGACATCGAGACCACCGCGCCCGAGTCCGTCGGCACGGTGTACCCTATTCAGCGTCCTGCAGAGTACGCCGACTCCGACGATCAACCGTGGCGCGCATTGCTGCAGTCGGGCGGAGCCGCGAGCAACGCGTTGCCGCTCGTGCCCGCGAGGCTCGACGCGGCCGGCAAGCCCCAGGGCTATAACGAAACTACCATCCCCTTCGAGCACGGTCTCGCCTATTACTTGCCTCCCGAAGCCTATCCGCACCGCGACGCGAGCGATTCCTTGAACCACGGCGATCGGGGCCTTAACGACGAAGAAACGTGTCCGATCGACATCCGGCTCTTCATCGGCGGCCCGGACCCTGTAGGAGCGAGTTCATTCAAGCTTCGACGCGCTCCCATCGTGTTCGTTCACGGCCTCTTTGGAGCGAGCGACCAGCGGTTCGGCGGTGATGATCGGCATTATTGGTCGCAGTGGCACTACAACGAGTGGCCGCTTTCGCCTCCCGTGCTCGAATCAGGTCCGCCAGACGGCTTTACACTCCCCGGCCGTGACCCGAGCCGCACCGGATCGCCGCTGCCCACCCGCTTGTACTTCGTGAATTACGAGTCGACGAACATGCTCGGCCCGGGCGATCAATTGCCGCTGATCGCCGCGTGGTCTGTCGCGATCCTTCGTGAATACCGAACCGGTCTCTCCGTGCCCGCCCGGCACGTGCTAGAAGCAGGACGCGAGGTTTACGGCTTCGAGCCCGACGATCCGAATTCGACCGTCAGCGAGCGGTACGCCATAGCTCGCATGGACTACGTTGGACACAGCATGGGCGGGTTGATCATCCGGGCGTATCTTTCATCTCTCGGCTCGCACGCGTATGCCCCCGCCATCCCGCCGGATCGCTTCTGGCGGCTACTCGATGAAGGCCCTCCCACGCAATGGCCCGCACTTCAGTTTCCCAGACAGTTCAGAAATCCGCTTTCATCCGACTTGTCTGCTCGCATGAATGTTACTCATGACGACCTTGTGCCACATGGCGGCGGCGACGCATTTCACCGAGGGAACTGGTGGGCTGGCGCTGCTCGGCGGGTCATCACAATCGGTACACCTCATCGCGGTTCGCCGCTTGGTGAACTTTCTTCTTCGCTATTTGAACCGGCCGGCGGCCCAGGACGGCTGCCCACGCTTTTGACACATCCTGAAGGGAGACGTTTGATTGTAGAAATACGAGGCGAGGAGGAGGGACCTGCCCTGCTTGCGACCCTCGATGCGATGTATCGCGCGAATCAGCCGCCGACCGCGATGGCTGACCTCGGGACCCGCAGCCGGTTTTCCACGCTGCTAGCGAGGATCGATGTTTATCCATCAACCTCAAGCCGGCGATATGCTCGCGTTCATGCAATAGCGTCCAAAATCGATGATCCCTCCGCGGGCAATCCGCCTTCGCCAGCGGGCGTAAATCGACTACTTGAGGCATTAGACAGCGTTCCCGACCGGATAAGTCCAATCGATGGCATCGTCGATCCCGGGACGGTTCCGACGATGGATGTAACGGCTCTGAGTCTGGAAGTCGCTGGCGCAATCGCGAGCCTAGCTGACCAGCGGATCAGTACTGTTCTCAAGGCGGGTCCCGGCGCAGCACGCGCTGCAAAGAAAGCGATAGCCGATATTTCGTCCCTGACGGATGAGCACAGCGATGGTGTCGTGACCATCGGCTCCCAATTGAACGCTCGACATCTTGCCCCTAGTGATCCGAATTTCACGTCGGGTAGTCTCTTTAAGGGGGCGTGGCACTCCGGGAATGATTTGGCTTCGCTTGGTGGAGTATGGGCTTCGCAGACTTTTTCAACTGAAATCGCTACACGAGGGTCGGGGGCGAGAGAGAATGGGGTTTACTATTTGCTCGGTGGTTTTGCGAGTCGCCTTCGACCCATGCGGCTCGGAATGGAGGTTGAGTGATGAGCCGGTTGATGAAGGCGATATTCACCGTTCTGATCTTCGCAGTGTGTGCTTCGGCCGGACCCGTCACGATCCGAATCCAGGTCGATGCGGGCGACCTCGATCTTCAAGGAGCGCTACGTGTTGACGTCTTGGCCGACGGCACCCCGGGCGTGCTCGCGAGCACGACGTTCGATGAGAGCAATCGGGTCGATGTGGTTCTCGATCCGCCACCTGGCCAGAGGCTTCGTTTGGCGCTCGACCTCGACTATCCGCGGCAGGACGGTCTGTCGTTCTCGGATCGACTCGGACGAGAAGTGGATCTCGCCGATGCGACGCAGTGGCCGAGTTCTATCGTGCTTCCGGCCGATCTCACTCCGGGCATCGTGGAACTCGACGTCGACATGCGGAACGCAGCGTCGTTCCGATGGGATTCGCGGGCGCCGGAAGGGGGGACCGTCGGCTTCTTCACCGGCACGACGCGAGGCGCCTTCCTGATCGCGGAGACCCTGCTCTCCGCCCACGCCGAGTTGTCCTATCTTCTGCCGCTCCGACACGAGGCGGACACAGGCCCGCCGCTCGCCTCCTTCGGCGTCCCCGCCGACGCCACGTTTTTCTATTACGTCTCAACGCTTGCATATCTTGACGTCCACAATGCAGCGCTTGCCGAACGCTTCGAGGTCGGCCCATTCCCCGTCGGCCCCGCCCCGGACACCCAGACGTTCACGGTCGCCGATCGCACGTATCCCGGCGCCCTGGGCATCCTCCGAGTCGACGCCGAATTCGCATATTTCAACGACGCCGATCCGCAGAGCTGGGACCCCGTTCACGGCCCGCTCGGACTTTGCTTGGTCGACGCCGCCACGGGGGAGGTCTGGCACGTTCACCCCGGTCACGACGATCTGATCGTAACGCCCGATCCCGACGAGCCCGACGACCGCACGAGATCGACCGTCTCATTCGACGGCACGCTCAACCTTCCACCCGGCGTGTACGACGTCGTACCGATCTCATTGACCGGGGTGTTCCAGTGGTTCCCGTCAATCCTCGAGACCCGCCAGCCGGCAGGCGTTGCGCCGCCGACGCCCGGCGTGCCGCGTGTGACGCTCCAAGCGGGCTCGCTCGTGACGCTCGGACTCAGCGAAGCCGACTGCTCCGCGATCCTCGACGCGCTGGCCGACTTCGACGACGCCTACCGCGCGACGGTGGATCACCTGCCGGTCGCCGCCTCGCCGTCCACGGAAGACCCGCCGAGCAGTGGGGGCGACGGCGACGGCGACGGGGACGGCGCGTCGTCCGAACCGAATGGAGACAACGGCGATCCGAACTGAACCTGATGCACGCTCTCCGGGCCTCGTGAGCCTCCGATGTTGCCGCCGAACCTACCGCTCGTCGTCAGCGTCGACCGCCTTCCGGATCTTCGTTCATCACGCCGCGCCCCTGCGGGTGGGTCTTTCCGCTCGGCCCCGGGAAGCAACTTTTGTTGCACCGGGCTCATGCCTCCGGCCCGTCTCACCGCCCACTGGCGGAAACAGGTTGGCGACAAAGAATTCCCCGGCGGATGCTCGGCGCGCAACTCTCGGCCGTGTCTGACGGATCGAGGATAGCGAGGCATCACCAGAGGGAGGCCAGCTTGAGCATGCCAAGAAGCTGGTGACGAACTTCTCGAAGCGGGTTCCGATGCGGTGGTTCTCTGGGTGGCCGATCGTTCGTTCGTCGACGTTTCTGCCCAGATACACCGTGCGGTTCAGTCCACGTCGGCCTTCTCTGTGGACCTGATCCGACCGATGCGGGATGACGTCTCTGATGCCGCGACGCACGGCCATGAGCCGAAACGCAAACGAGCGCGCCCCGGCAATCCGCCGCTTAGACGCTCCGCCGCGTCGACGGTGGAGATCCGCATGCCGGTGGCGACGGAGGCGCGGGTCGGCCAACTCAAGCGTCCGAAGGGCAACGGTCACCCCGTGTCGCTCGACGGCCGCGACATCGCCCATGACGCCCAGCCGCCCTACACCGGGACGGGTTTGGCCGCTGGCAAATCGGGTACCGTCCGAGCGGAGTACAGGGCCGAGGGTAGGCTGGAGCCTTGGGATGGCGCCGAGGCGATCATTCGCGATAAGGACGGGAATGTAGTGCAACGATATCGTTATCAGTTGGATCCGAGCGACGGCAGCGAGAAGTGGATGCCGCTGTGAAGCAAGATCCGTCCAAGGTCCCTGGGAAGCATCGCGTGCGCTTGATCTGTCCGTACGAAGGGGTCTGGACCATCGCGAGTTTGCTGATTCAGCCGGAGGTGAAGTTGTTCTTGAACGGCAACCGCGACGGCCCGACGTCGCCGCCGTTCCGCAAGCCGGGCGACTCCTGGATCGCGCCGTTGACGGACCCGTCCGACATGCCGCCGATGTTCACGGCGAGATTCTGCGGGTTGAGCGTCGGACCGCTCGACTGGAAATGCTCCCCCGGCAACCCCTTTCAAGCCTTACTGTTTGGTCGAGATGAGACCGGCATCCCGTCACCAGGCGAGGATCTTCGTACACGCGAGGACTTCGAACGCTTTCGCGAGTATTTCACGCCAGACCCCGGCATGGCAGATCTGCCAACGAGGGAACTGCAACTCTCGATGATGCGGCGCATCGGCCGCGAGTTCGGTGGGCTGCGGCTTCACGACCGGGTGATCCTCCACTTCGCGGAGCCGAAGCCGAGCGACGACGTCACGTTGGTGGGGCGCCGGTTCTGGGTGCTTTACATCCCCAATGGCCCGCTCCGCGACTTCTTCACCCTCGACCCCGTCGACCCGCACGACGTCTGGGGCGAGCACCTCGACGGCTGAGCGCCCAACGCAGACCCGGTGAAAAGGTAATGTTGCCGAAGGCCGTCCCGCTCCGCCGATCGGCGCCGAGGCGATCATCCGCGGCAGCGACGGGAACATCGTGCAGTGGCACCGTTTCCAGTTCGACCCGAGCGACGCAACAAAGAAGTGGATGCCGCTGTGAAGCAAGATCCGTCCAAGGTCCCTGGGAAGCATCGCGTGCGCTTGATCTGTCCGTACGAAGGGGTCTGGACCATCGCGAGTTTGCTGATTCAGCCGGAGGTGAAGTTGTGCTTGAACGGCAACCGCGACGGCCCGACGTCGCCGCCGTTCCGCAAGCCGGGCGACTCGTGGATCGCACCGATGATGGACCCGTCCGACATGCCGCCGATGTTCGCGGCGAGGTTCTGTGGGTTGACGGTTCATCCTGAATACTGGTCGTTGTCGCGGACGAAGACCTATCAAGGGCTGCGATTCGGGCGCGACGAGACCGTGTCGCCGTCGCCGGACGACGATCGCCGAACCAGCGAAGAATTCGATCGGTATCGCGAGTACTTCAGGCCCGAACCCGACATGGCGGAGTTGCCAACGAAAGAGTTGCAACTCGCGATGATGCGCCGAATCGGCCACGAATTCGGCGACATCCACTTTCACGGCGACCGTCTGCTAAATTTCGTCGAGCCCTATCCGGGCGAGCATCACACGATGGTCTGCAGTCGCCTCTGGCTCTTCTATGTTCCCGGCGGTCCCCTCCACGACTTTTTCACCCTCGACCCGATCGACCCGCACGACGTCTGGGGCGAGCACCTTCCCCCTGCAACGACCGGCTCACGATTTCCTCAGCAACACTGACGTTTCCTTCAGACCTGTACCTCCTTCGTGATCCAACCCCGACGCTGTCACTCGGGCCGGATCGGGTTCCGGATGAAGGGTCACACTCGGGGCGTCGAGTAGCGACCGAACCGCGCCGGCGTCGTTCAGGAGTCGCTTGCGGTCTTCATTGGGAAGAAGCACGGCGCCGTCGAGGCGGACGATCGAGGCGAGACGAACGGCGACCGCGTCCCCAGCAGAGCGGCACGTATCGCCTGATCGCGGCAGCAGTGAGACGTGCAGCCGATTCAAATCATTGTCGACGCGGAGCGCATCGAGCCAAAGCCCGCTCGAAGTTCCAGGCGAGAGGGGCGGCGCTTCGAGTCGCCTCTTCAGGTCGCGGAGGACGGCCGGAGCCGCGATGTCTTCGCTCGTCGCAAGCAATCGACGGCGGGCGGCGAACGCGCCCAGCGCGGTCGAACTGAGCACCATCGACAGCGGAACCGAGAGCACAAGGCCAAGCCAGATCGGCGCGGTCCACCAAAGCAACCACGTGCCGATCTGCGACGCCACTGCGATCAGCAGGATGCCGATGATGGTCTGCACGCCGTGCGCATCCACGGCCTCGGGCAGCGAGGTGCGTCGCTCGTCGCGGGACTGCGTCGACCACCCGACTTTCGTGCCGAGCAGCGTCGAAACGACGAACGACGTGTAAAACACCATGAAGACCGGCGCGACGAGGACCGAGATGAGGCTTTCCAAAAGCACACTCGCCGTGACGCGCAGCGGGCCGCCGAAGCGATCGACGTAATCCGGGTACCAGATCAGAGCAAGCAGCGCGAGCGCCTTCGGCGCCAGCAGCATGAGCATCATCGCGCCGAACGTCGCGATGCCGAGCCGGAGCGCCGTCGGCGGCGCTCCGCCCGTTTCGGCGCTCGCAGCGGCCGCCAAGCCGACGAGAATTGTGAGCGCCCACAGCGGCGCCGAGATGTACGACATCGCGCCGTTCAGCAGATGAATCACGCTGATCGGATGAAGACGCTCCCGCCGGAGCACCCGAAGATGCTGCATGTTGCCCTGGCACCATCGCTGGTCGCGTTTGACGAAGTCAATCACTGTCGTCGGCAACTCTTCGTAGCTGCCCGGCAGGTCGGTGGCGATCTCGACGCGATAGCCCGCGCGGCCCATGAACGCGGCTTCGACGAGATCGTGGCTGAGAATCTCGCCGCCGAGCGGGCCGTCGCCGGGCAGGTCCGGCAGCGAGCAGTGCTCGCGAAAGGCGTCGAGGCGTATGATCGCGTTATGACCGAAGTAGTTGCCCTCGCCGCCCGCCCAGTGGGCGAGACCGGCCGTGAACACGGAGCCGTAGACCGCGGTCGCGAACTGCTGAACGCGGGCGAAGAGCGACTCGCGGCTAACGGGGGCCGGCGGCGCCTGAAGGATGCCGAGATCCGGCTCGCGTTCCATGCGGGCGACCATCGCGCACAGCGTTTCGCCCTGCATGACGCTGTCGACGTCGAAGGCGATCATGAAGTCGTAGTCGTCGCCGCGGCGATCGAGAAACTCTTCGAGGTTGCCGACCTTGCGCCGGGTGTTGTTTGCGCGATGACGATAGAAGATGCGAACGTCCGACCCGGCCTGTTCGCTGGCCTGCCTGAAGTACGCCTCTTCGCCGAGCCACGTTTCGGCGTTGGTGGTGTCGCTGAGCACGTGGATGTCGAAGACGCGGGCGAAGCCGGTCCTTTGCAAAGAGTCGCGCGTCGCGGCGACGCCGGCGAACACGCGGTGCGGGTCTTCGTTGTAGATCGGCACGACGATGGCCACACTGGTGCTGCCGCTCGGACGTACGCCGCTCCGGCGCGGAGCCTCCCCGCTCTCACGGATGCTCTGGACGAAGCCGATGCACGCCGAGACGAAGCCGACGCTGATCCACGCCGTCAGCGGCAGGAACAGACCGCCGAGTACGCCGATGAACGCCCAATGCACGCCGGCAGCGTCCAGCGCCACGCAGAACGAGACAACGAGAACCGCCGTGATCAGAACCGCCGCGCCGAAGAGGCCGAGGCGGATCGAAAGGCGCTGAGAAGACTGGCTGAGCCGAAAGTTGGCGATATTCATGGCGTAAGCACCTCGGTCGGGATGACGAGCGTCTCGGACGCGTCGCCCTGCGCGGTTTGTACGAAGACGCGAACGGAGCTCGCTGCGGCCAGATCGGGTGGCAAAGCAAACGAGACGCGTACGCCGCCGCCGCTCGGGTTGCAGAACACGTCCGCGTCGAGCGTGCGGCCGTCGATCGTCGCGATCGCCTTGACAGCCTCGTTCGTTTCGACATCGTCGCCGGCGTCGATTCCGACGAAGTCCGCAAGGAAGCGGCGAGAATCGACCTGCTTTTCAATCCACCACGACGAGGCCTGCATCGCGTCGCCCAGGCCGGGTGAAGCGGCGTTCGTCGCCCTGACGGTGTAGCTGTACCGCAGAGGCGAGCCCGGTTCGAGCGGCGCCTCGGGCTTCCAGTACGCCACGATGTTGTCGGCGTACTCGGAGTCGGTCGACAGTTCCACAAGTTCGACGCGTCCCGCGAGCCAACCCGGTCCGGGCGTCACCCAGAAACTCGGCCGTCGGTGATAGTTGGCTTCGGTGTCCTGATAGTTCGCAAAGAGCCGGTCGCGTTGAAGCAGGCCGAAGCCGCGGACACTCGATCCCGTGTCCCACACGGTGTGTCGAACGTGTTCGCTCGAGAACATCGGGTTGCTGAGCGGCCGCCACAGTCGCTCGCCGCTCGAGGCCCACATCAGCAAGCGGTCCGAATCATGGACCTCCGGTCGGAACTGTCCGTCCGGCCTCGCTTGCTGCTCGCCGTACCAGAACATGCTCGTGAGCGGCGCGAGCCCGAGTTGCGAAACGGTCCGCCGCGCGTGAAGCGACGCCCGCACCGCAACCTCCATCTCGACGCCCGGCGTCACGACGAACTCGAACGCTCCCGTCAGGCTCGGCGAATCAAGCAGCCCGAGAATCGTCAACGAGGTTGAATCGGGATCAGGGCGTTCGATCCACAACGCCCGGAACGCCGGAAACTCCTCGGGTCCGTCGGTACGAGGAACGTCGATCGCGAGCCCACGCGCCGAAGCGCCCTACGCGTGCTCCATTCCGACCAATCGGAAATACGAGCCGCCCAGAAGCGAGAACACCTCCCGCGGGTCGTCGCCGGGCTCGTCGGCGTAGAGCACGCGCAGGCCGGCGACGCCGAGAGCTTCAGGAAAGTCCGCGGGATCGATGTCGGCCGGGTAGTCGAAGAACCCAGAGAAATCCCCGATCGGACGCGTCACATCTCGTTCGATGACAGCGACACGTACGCGTTGCGGAAAGTCCCGCGTCCTGTGATGGAAGCCGACGAGCCAACGCGCGTCGCCCTTCTCCTCCGCGGTTCCGTCGGCGAATAGCATCCGCTCCCGCCGTGACTGAATCGCCCGGGCCGCGTCATACCCGAGTTCGTCAAGGGGAGACGGCGGTTCGTCGACCCGCGGCTCAAAGGGCGCTTTCGCGAGTGACGCCGCCGTATCGTCGAGTTTCCCGAAATCCATAGCGACAGCGAGCGGCGCCGCCGCCACGGCGGCGATCGCCGATGTCGTCAGCCACGCTGCCCTTTGAAACGTCGTACGCCCCGCTGCGTCTTGCGATTGAACTGCGAACATGACCGTTTATCCTTTCTCGGTGTCGACAAGAACCGGGGCGGCGCGCACCCGGCGTCATCGGCGGTCACTCGTTCCACGTTCGGAACGCGCGCCCGCCATGCGGCTTTCGCCGGCACGAATCGGTCCTTTTGCGTCGCGGTGCTGTCGAAGCTGTCGGACGAGTTCCCGCCGCACCTCGCCACGGAGCTGTCGCCCGAAGACGACCACCAGCGCGGCGAGCACGGCAAGCGAAGCGCCGACGGCCAGAACCCGTAGCGCGATCTCGGTCATGGCGCGCGCCCGACGTTCGAGGTTGCGGAGCCGACGACACGCCGGCGCCCAAGAAGGCGGCCGCTCGGCTTCCGCCGAGCGACCGTCAAGACGCAAGGAGAGAGAGAAAGTGTTTCGGGGGTCAGGTGCAGGCGATGCGAAGCATCCGCAGCGTCGCGCGATCGTCTCGAATCGCCAAGTGCTGGTGCAGCATCACAGCCAGCAGTTCCCGCGACTCGGTCTCACGCCGAGCCGATTCGTAGCGCTCTTCCACCATCGCTTCGCCGCGGTCCGCAGCGTCGAGCAGCGGCGCGACGTCGCTCCCACGAACCGGTCGGTCGAAGGCCAGCCACCATCGGTGGCGCGCCGGCGCCAGCAGCAGGTCACTTGAGGTGCGTCGGCAGCGCGTCGCCCCACTCGACGCCGCCAACTGGTCGGCGAACCCTTGCCGCCGCTCGCCGCACTCTCGGAGATACGCCGCGACCGATCCGGCTTCGAGCAGGTTCGCCGCCCGCTCGAAGTCGAGGCTGGCTTCAAGGTCCAACTCAATCAACCTCGACACGGCGCCGGGAATAAACGGACCGCGGTTCACATCTATGCGCTGAATCATCGGTCGTCCTTGTCTTCTTCTCTCGCGCGATGAACCGAACAGTGAGGCGGATGCGGTGGAACAGGCGCTCGCCGCCCTCAATCGAAGGCGTCGTCGACCGCGTCTTTCGCGTCGTCCGCCGCGTCTCCCGCCTCGTCGGCTCCGTCCCGCGCCGCGTCGCCGACGCTGTCCGCCATTTCTTCGACGTCCGGCCCGTCGTCTTCGCAGCCGACGAGCGCACCGCCCGTGATCGCCAACGAGATGGGAAGGGCCAGTAGCAGGTACTTGCGTTCCATGATGAAACTCCTTTGCAGTGGGTTCGAATTCGCAGATGGAACTCGCAGTTGAACGGATCGGTTCTGTCCCGCCGCCTCAGACATGGATCTCGGTGCGTCCGCGCCGGAAGAGACCCGCGATGAGCGAGAGCACGAAGAGCACGAGGAAGACCACGAAGAGAATCTTGGCGAGGGACGCCGCCCCCGCAGCGATGCCGCCGAATCCGAACACGGCGGCGATGATCGCGATGATGAAGAACGCCAGAGCCCAGCCGAGCATGATGTGTCCTTTCTGAGAGGCCGATCAGGCCGTTGAAGCCGACGCGTCGTTCGCGTCCACGGTTTCAAGATGCCGCCCCGACGTGAAACCACACCGCAACCCGCGATGAAATTGCTTTCATCTTGCGTTCACACACGGGCGGCTCCTTGCGGCGGGCGAATCCGATGGACCCAGGGCCGAACCGCCGCCCGGCCGCGGGCGCTAGAATCGCCGTTCGATGGGACGCTCTGATGCGCGTGCTGGTGATCGAGGACAACCCGAAGATGGCGGCCGGCATGGCGCGCGGTCTGCGTGAGAACGGTTACGCCGTCGACGTCTGCCACACCGGCTTCGAGGGCGAAGACCAAGCCGTCCAAGGCGACTTCGACGCCATCTTGCTCGATCTGATACTCCCAGACCGCGACGGCGTCGACGTCTGTCGAGCACTCCGGCGTCGGTCCGTCGCGACGCCCATCCTTATGCTCACGGCTCTGTCCGGCGTCGACGACAAGGTCGCCGGGCTCGACGCCGGCGCCGACGATTACCTCACAAAGCCGTTCGACTTCGAGGAGCTTCTCGCACGCCTGCGCGCCCTCCTCCGACGCGGCGAGGCCTCCGAAGGACGCACGCTCACGTGCGCCGACCTCGAGTTCGAGCTCTACGCCCGACGCGCCACCCGCGCCGGCGAGACCTTCGACCTCTCCGGCAAAGAGTTCGCACTCCTCGAATACCTCATGCGCAACCCCGACCGCGTGCTCTCCCGCGCGCAGATCGGCGAGAAGGTCTGGGACATGAACTTCGACCCCGGCAGCAACGTCGTAGACGTCTACGTCTCGAGCCTGCGAAAGAAGGTCGATCGCCGCTTCGAGCACAAGCTCATCCACACCGTCAAGGGGGCCGGCTATCGCTTCGGCGCCGAGGCCTAACCATTCATGGCCCTGCTCCCGCGCGGAACATCGTTGCGCGTCAAGCTCATGCTCTGGGTGCTCGGCATCTTCGTCCTCATCCAGTCGATGATCGGCGCGGCGTTCTGGCTGTATCAACGCCACACGATCCGCGAACTCTTCGAGCAACGACTGCTCGAACGCGCCCGCAGCATGGAGATCGCCGTCGAAGCCCAACTTCCGGGCCTCACGACGCTCGAGCTCGCACGCATCGCCTCGCAGGAACTCGGCTAGCTTCAGTTCGAACGCTTCGAAGTGGACGTTATGGACGCCAGCGGGCGGAGCGTCATCACCGATCGCGTCCGCTGGCCCGACGTCGCCCCCGCACTCGCGCGAATCGCCATCGAGCGCAACGAACCGCGCCGTGGGCGCCTGCCCGCGACCGCAGTGCAGTTCGAACTCCCCGCCGGCCAATCCGCCGAAGCGATCGCGATCCCAGCCGACGGCCTCGACGGCCGTCGCGTCGCGCTTCTCGTCGTCACCAACGACGCCTTCGTGCAACGCCAGATCGCCCTTATCAACCGAGTGCTCGTCGGCGGCGCGCTCATAGGCTTGGTCGGCAGCCTCGTCAGCGGGTGGTGTATCGCAGGCATCGCCGTCGAGCCGATACGCCGGCTCGCCGGGCTCGCCGACCAGTTCGCGCTAGAGAACATCGACCGTGAGTTCGTCGTCGAAGACCAGGACGCGGAAGTCGCCGCACTGACGAGCGAACTCAACGCCGCCCGCGTCCGCATCCGTGAGGCGTTCGCTGCGCAGGAGCGCTTCCTCTCCAATGTTTCCCACGAGCTGAAGACGCCGATCGCCGTGCTGCTCACGGAAGCCCAGACACTGAACCGGGAAGGCGTCTCACGCGAACTCGACGAGTTCGTCACGAACATCGAAGAGCAGATGCGAAAGCTCGGACGGCTCGTCGAGAGCTTCCTCACGCTCACCCGCGTCCGCGACGGAGGCGCCGCCGCACGTTCGCAGAGCTATCTCGCCAACGAACTCGTCCTCGATTCGGTCGGCGATTGCGCCGCAATGGCCGCGGCCTACGGCGTCTCGATCTCCCCTCGGCTCGCCGAAGGCGAATCCGCCCTCGACGCGGGAATCCTCGGCGATCCCGACCTGCTCCGCACCATGCTCAACAACGTCATACGCAACGCGCTGCGATTCTCGCCCCGCGGCGCCGTCGTCAGCGTCGACGCGTCAGTGGAAGACGACGCCGCATTCGTGATCGCCGTCACCGACCGCGGGCCGGGCATCCCGGAAGACCTGCTTGATCACGTATTCGACAGATTCGCCCAAGGCACCACCGAAGCCCGGCGCGAACGCGGCCACGGCCTCGGACTCGCCATCGCCAAGGGCGTCGCCGAGCTCCACGGCGGCGACATCTCCGCAGCGAACGAATCAACGGGAGGCGCTCGATTCGCGATCCGTCTGCCGATCGCTCGCGGTTTGATCGTCCAGCAGAACACGCCACGCGATCTGGATCCGCAACACGAGGCGTGAGCCTCGGTTTACGGCACGCGCCAGCCCGGCGAATCACCGTCCCAGATCGCCACGGTGGGCGACGCTTCCGGACGCAGCGTCCCGGCGAAGAACACCTCGACCCCGGCCACCACACCGATCCGTGCTTCGACACGCACGCGCTCGCCCGCCTTCGGCAGTGGAACGAATCCGTCGACGAACGTCGCCGGCCCGAGCACCAACACGCGCGGCCCTCGCGCCGTGCTCACGTGCATCACCATCGCCCGCGCCCCAACCTCCGGGATCCCCACCCGTTCATATCGGTCCACCGTGCCCTCGACGAGCGCCCGTGGGCCGGCGAGCACCGACGCCACAAGCTCGCCGTCCTGCTCCCAGCCGGGCGACGTCGGGCCGGCGCGTCGCGGTCGAGCGGTCGAGCTGAGTCTGTCGGCCGCCGCCAGCGCCTCGCGCGACGCCGGCCCACCGAAATCGCGGAGGTCCTCATCGCCCACCGCCGTCAACGCGCGCACCGCGTCACCCGACGCGTCGAGCCGCAGCGAACCGCCCGAACTCCAGACGGCCGACCGCCACCGCACGAGCCGCAGCCGTTTCGGCGGAGTATCACCCGGCCCCGCCAACAGCTCCACGACGATGGTCTCGACGCGTCCCGAACCCAGATCAATGACGAGGTCTTGCACTTGGCCGATCGGCCCCCCGTCGGACAAAACGACGAGCCGACCCGCGATCTCGGCGGCCTTGAGAAGTCGCAGCGACTGACCGACGCCGGCTGCGTTCCGGTGCGGCGGAATCCGCGAATGTTCGAAACACCCGCCGCCGTTCACTGCGTGCAACACCCGGTCTCCGACGCGAACTCGAACCGCATGGACAGGAGACTCCGACTCCTCGCAGCCCGCCCGTTCGATTCCCACCACCTGCGCCACATCCAGCGTCTGCGGCAGTTCGCGGAGATCGAGCTCGTTTCGCGGGCGAAAGGTCGCTCGTCGCGCGATCCCGTCGGGTGTGAGCATTGAGATGGTCACCTCACCGCAATCGCCGCCGACCGGATCGCGTTCGACGCTGACGACCTCCCCGGTGAAGCATCGCAGCGTGGCATGTGGCGCACGCCGACTACGCGTGACACCCGGATGTCCACCGTCGCCGCGAGCGTCGCGTTCGCCGTTGCGTTAGTTGATGTGATCGTCTGTGGCGCCGCCCGACTTTCTATAGAGGCGTGTGGCCGATGCTTCGTCGATGAGCATCGAGCCGTCTCGAGCCGATTGCAAATGCTGAAACGAGACAAGCCGTATCTCAGCATCGGTCGATCCTCCGCGCAGATCCACGAAGCAGACCTTGCCGCTTACGGGATCGAGGAGCACGCTGTGGAGCGTAGCCGCCCACGACCGATCGCTCGGCTCAACCGCAAAGCCGCGAGCGAGATCGTCTAGTCGCACTGCTCGGAGATCGACTGCTTCGTGCATGACGGCGATGGGCGACCCGAGTCGGGCGTCGCCCCGCACGCTACCGGCGCAGGCGGGCACCACGCACGACGACAGCAGCGCGACGACGAGCGACGTGAGCGCGGGTGATCCTCTTCCTTGACGAGTCGTGCGGCGCATCGGCTTCCTACACGGCCGGGGCGCCTTTCGCGACCTCCGAGCGGCGGGAAGACGGTACGACTCGCCCTCCCGCCAAGTTGCCCGAACTCGCTCTCGCTCGATCGCCAACGCAGTATGGGAAACCCAACCGACGCCCCGGCCCCCAAGTCCCGATCGCCACGACGGAGTTGCCAGTGACATCGCATCTACGCCTTTGAAACGGTTCCGATCGGGGAGCTTGCTGTTAATCGGAACCCCTTCGAACTCTTGAGGTCGGGGCCGTGCTTCGTCAGCCGCTCTTCGTCAAGGGGTGTCGAGCCGGCCTGAAATCAGCGAGCGGTGTATCGGCTCAGATTCACTACTGCGGTGCATTGAACCCGTCACGGAGCGTCGCTGAGCGCCTCGATCCTGGTTTGCAGTGTTTCGGCTAGGTCCGAGGTGTAGGCGTCGGAATCGCGTTCGGCCTCGAGCAGCGACAGGGCATCGCCCGCACGGTCCGCTTCTTTCAGCGCTTGCGCGAGCGTGAGGGCTGCGCTGAGACGAAACTGTTCATGGGGCCCGCCGGCCTTGCGTAAGTCCTGAAACTCGGTCTCGGCTTCAGCTATCCGGTCAGCACGGACAAGCGTCGTGACCAGGCGAGCGCGTGGCACATGGTGCTCATCGACGCGTGTAGTGGCCACGAGCATGCGGTCGAGCCGCTCGCGTCGCCACGGGACGGCTTCCTCGTAGTGCCCCAGTTCCTCGTGTCCTCGTGCGATGAGCATCGCACCGATACTCGCGAATGGCTCGTTGGGTGGAGTGTTCTCTGTCGCGTTCGCGTATAGCTCTTGAGCGTGACCCAGCCCCTCGTCGGGGCGATCGCCGAGCAACGCGGCGAGCGAGAGCTGGGTGAGCAGAGCCAGTGTGAGCTGGGTTCCTGGGCCGTACACGCGTCTTGCGTCCGCATACGACTCTTCGAGGAGAGCGATGGCTTCTTCGTGACGGTCGAGCGCACGCAGCGCACGCCCGATGCGGTTAGCAAAATCCAGCGTGACGACACCGCTCGCTCCGTGCGTGCGAGCGGCGAGTTCCACGCCACGCAGAAGCATGTCGAGACCGCGTGGGTCGCCCGATCTGGCGAGCAGGTCACCGATGATCATGAGCGATTCGATGTGCAGATCGGACCCCGCCAGGCCCGCATGCTCGATTCGCCCCGGCAGCTCGGCGGCGTCTTCTCCCGCCACGACATCGGGAGCGATGTGGGAAGCATGTACTTGGGCACGCAGCGCGACCGGGTGATCCGGGGCGAAGTGGTCTTGGGTGAGTCGGACGATCTCAACCATTTCGCGCTCTGCACCGTCGAAGCTCCTCGCGCTGAGGCGTGAGAGGAGCGCGTCGATGCGGGCGTAAAGCGTGCGCTCGTCGTGCGTTCCGAACGCGCGTGAGGACGCTTCGGCCTCGCGTTCGTGCGATCGAGCGGCATCTGCATACAGCCCAAGGGATCGCTGGGCGTGCCCCACGCGTCCGAGCAACGCCTGCGCCGTGGCCGGATTGTCGGCAAACGCCTCATCACCCAGGTCGCTCATCCGGGCAAGGAGGGCGTTCGTCGGCGGGATCGGCTGTCCCGTCACATCGGGGTTAAGCGAGTCGATGACATCACCGAGCAAGAACGCGTTGATCGCGTCGGCCCGGTCACGCTCCACAGAGACCCGGTCGAGCGCCGAACGCACGTCACGCTCGGCGCTCCGGGCACGCTCGATCCCGATCGAGAGCGTCGCAAGCCCGGAGACGATCGCGAGAAGCGCGACACCGATCAGGGCCGAGGCCGTGCGCCTGCGGGCAACGAACTTGCTCGCTGTGTACAGCACGCTCGGCTTCGTCGCGAGGACCGGCTCTCCCCGCAGGTAACGACCCACATCGTCCGCGAGCGACGCGGCGGAGTCGTAACGCCTGTCGATCGTGCCGTCGATCGCTTTCAGCACGATCCGGTCCAGGTCTCCACGCAAGCGCGATCTCTCCGGTGGATGCAGCGTGCTCGGACGGTCCGCCTGGGTGTCGACGGGAGCGTCGCGCGAGCTCGCTTGGCGGGGGAGCTTTCCGGTCAGCATCTCGCACAGGATCATCCCGAGCGAGTAGACATCGGTTCGCGTATCGACGCCGGCATCGCCGCGAGCCTGTTCGGGGCTCGCGTATCGCGGCGTGCCGAGCGGGGCGCCAACCGCTGTCATCGTGTCGCGTCCGGCCCGCTGCACCGCCGCTGCGATACCGAAGTCGATGATGCGCACGCGGGGGGTGTCGTCGCCCGGCGCATGGTGTACGATGATGTTCGATGGTTTGAGGTCACGGTGCATCACCCCACGCTGGTGCACCGCGTGCACGGCACGGCAGACCCGAGCGAACAGCCGGAGCCGCTCGCTCAAGGTGAGCCGTGCAGCAAAGTTGGTCACGGGATCGCCTTCGAAATACTCCATCACGAGGTACGCCGTCCCGTCCTCGGTCACGCCGGCGTCGAAGATCGTGACGACGTCACTGTGGTCGAGCTGCGCGAGGTACTGGCGTTCGTCGCGGAAACGGGCAACCACCTCGGGCGTGTCGAGGCCCGTTCGCAGGACTTTGATCGCAACATCCCTGGCGATCGGTTCAGTCTGTGTCGCTCGGTACACGACCCCGAACCCGCCCTCCCCAAGCCGCTCGAGGGGCGTGTAGGGACCGATACGGTTGGGCAGCGACGCGTCCGCATCGTCACGCGGCTTAGGTTCCACCAAGAACCCGTCGGTCCGCCCGTGTGCTTCGAGCAGAGAGGCCACGCGTTGAACGGTCGCCCGGTGCTCCGCGCGGTGCGCGGAGAGCAGGGCGTCGTGCTCTTCGGCGGGCAACTCGAGCGCTTCGGAGAACAGTCGCTTCGCTAGCGACCAATCGATCGCGTCAGCGAGCGGACTCCCGGTGCTCCGTGAAGAGCGGTTCACGCCTCGGGCTCGCTTGCCGCGTCGTGGGACATGCTCTCAAAGAGTGTTGCACGCGCGAACTCCCAGTCACGCTTTACGGTTCGGTCCGATACGCCGAGCAACTCCGCCACCTCCTTGATCTCACGCCCCGCGTAGAAACGCAGCCGCACGACCTCTGCCGCACGCCGGTCTATTTCTTCCAAGCGTGAGATCGCCTCGTCGAGGGCCAGGAAATCCGCGGAAGACATCGAATTCGCAGCCGCGATGGCGTCCGCCTCAATTCGCGCGGGGCGGTTGCGTCCGCCGCGCTTCTGGGCGTCTCGTGCCCGCGCGTGGTCCACCAGGACCCGCCGCATCGCGGTCACAGCGGCGGTGAAGAACGCACGACGGTCGCTCCACATCATTCCGCCCTCCCCCGCGGGGGCCTTGAAGAGCTTCAGGAATGTCTCGTGGACCAGGCCCGTCGCACCGAGGGTGTGCTCAGCACGCTCGCCACGCATCTGGCCCCGCGCCATCCGATGGATCTCGGCATACACGACCTCCACCAAACGATCCCGGGCCGCTTCATCCCCGCCGGATGAGGCCGAGAGCAGGCGGGTCACATCGCCCGAGCCTTCGTATGGGTTCTGGTCGGATTGGTGTTCCATCGGACAACAGAATACGTCGGGTGCCTCCCGAACTCGGCCCGCTCGATGTCCTGATCCGTGAAGTCGGGCGTGCCCATCACCATCGGGCCGTGGAGGGATCTCAAAATTTCTGTGTATTCGTCTTCTCCGCATGTCCCCCCGCGCTGCGTCCCTCCGCCTGTGAAAGCGTGGGCCGGGACTGCTCGGCCATTCATCGTTTGGAACCAGCTCCAGCGGGCGTTCCCGCGGGCACTAAAGAGGAGAAGATCTCATGAACCGAACCACAATCGCCACCGCAGCGATGGCATCGATCGCCGTGATCGCTCCGGCGCACGCCGGCGTCTTCGATGTGTTCGACGACCGCACCGATTGGCTCGCGGCCGCCACCGGCCCGGTCATCACCGAAGGCTTCGAAGGTCCCGATGCCGCGGGCCCACTCGGATCGCCCTCCATATTCAGCTCGGGGCTCGGGGTCGCCGTCACCGAGCCGGCCGCCGCGACGTCGGCAGTCGAATCGGGAGACCCCTTCGAAGTCGACGTCCAGAACACAACCCCAGGCGGTGAGCAATATGTCCGCTTCGGCGGGTTCTCACCCACCGGGGACTACACGCAGCAGTACTTGCTCCCAACGTCGGTGAGCGCCTTCGGCTTCGACATCATCGACTGGGAGCCGGGTGAGATCGCCGACGGCCCCCAGGGCGCGAGTGTCGAATTGCTCAACGGGACCGAATTGGTCATCGGCTTCTTCTTGCCATCAGATCTGATGACTAGCGGCAACATCGCGTTTGTCGGGTTTGCATCGGCCGACTTCACCTTCGACCAGGTTCGCTTCACTGTGCACGAAGGTCTGCGGCTCGTGCCGTTTCTTGATGTGACCGCGGTGGACGAAGTCTCGTGGGTTGTGCCCGCGCCGGGCGCTGCAAGCCTGCTCGCCCTGAGCGGTCTCGCAGCCGCCCGGCGTCGTCGAACGCGTTGACCAACGTGGGAGCGACGAATGATCGAATTCGGTGGATCCACCCCTTCGAAACGGTTCTGATCGGGAGTTCCTGTGAACCGGAGCCCTTTCGATTCGTCGATGCCTGGCGGGGTCCGATATGGGGCTTCGCGGTGATGAGGGGTCGCCCTTGGTCGGTGGGCGGCCCGGGTATCGGGGCGGGGGTTTCTGGCGGTGCTGCTTCGGGGGTCGGGGCGGGGTTGTGGGCGGTGATGCTTCGGGGGTCGAGTTGGGGTGCGGTCGTGGTGTATATCTCGTCTCAGGTGGAGCGGGGAGGCGTGGGGTATCGGAACGCTCATGTGGGGTGGGTGACCGGATTCGGATCGGCGGGACTTTGCTCGTAGGGCGATTCGGAGTTTGGGATCGGAGCTCGGTTGCTAGGGCGGCGTCGAGGGGGTCGGGTTGCGGGTGATGGGGATGATGAGGGTGACGCGGTGGTTGTGGGGGGTGACGCGGTGGTTGTGGCTGATTTGTGGAGGTTGGGTGGTTTGGACGCGGGGTCTACCGGGCGGCGGGTTACTATCGGCAAGGGTGAGGCCAGCACTGATATGACCAGTTCGGGTAGCACCGGACCGGGCGAGGCGCGATCGGCTTCATACGGTTGAAATGGGACTGCAATCGGTGGGCTGATTGTGCGTGCGGGGACCCGTGAGTTCGTTGTACTTCCGGGCACACAGAGGACAGAGGAGACGTGTTCCATGAATCGAGTCGTCATTGCTACGGCTGCTGGGTCGTTGTTCGCGGCGGCGGGCAGCGCTGCTGCCCAGTCGGATCCGAGCGGGTTCGGCACGGTCTACAACATCGGGGATGTTCCTTCGGGCTCGATATTCGATGTGCCCGGGGCTGTCGCTGGGCAGCAGGTGGGCGACGGGGACGGCAGCGCCGGGGAAGCGTTCATCACGCCGATGTTTCTCGGTGGCGACATCCTCGGCTCGGACAGTCAACTGAATGTTTTCGACGGGGGCAACGTTCTCGCGGGGTTCAGTGCGGGGCCGGTGAGCGGCGGGACGAATATCGAGCTCAACGTTCTTGGGGGGACGATCGGCGATCGGTTCAGGGCGTTCTCCGGCAGCACGGTGAACCTTTTCGGCGGCTCGATCGGAGCGAACGTCTTCGCCGGCCCGGGGAGCGTGATCAATGTGGCTGCGGGCTCGATCGGGAGCGGGCTCACGGCGTTTTCGAGCACCATCAACATTTCGGACGGCTCTTTCGGGGGTGGCTTTGAAGCGTTGTCGTCGAGCACGTTGACTATCGCCGGCGGCGACTTCACGGAGGTTCTGATAGGTCAGGGCAGCACGGCGACGATTACGGGCGGGTCGTTCGCCGGGATCCGTTCGGATGGGAGCACGCTTGAGCTCTCCGGCGCGTCGCTTGCTGGGGGTCTTGAGGCCGCGATGGGTGTGGTTTCACTCGCTGACAGTGTTATCGAGGGGTCGCTCGAGCTTGGCGACGGAGCGCAGCTGAACATGACGAGCGGTGTGGTGCGGGGTTCTTCGCGTGTTGATCCCGGGGCTGCGTTCTCGATCTTGGGCGGTGCGCTCGGTCAGGGTTTCGATGCGGCCTCGGGTAGTGCTGTGACGATCTCGGGCGGCCTGTTTCAGTTCAACGGCGTGAACGTAAGCGACGTTCCCGGAGGGGTGGCCGGGGGGTCGGCGGACCTGCTCAGCGGCGTGCTGCCGAACGGTCGCGTGTTCATCCTTTCCGGCGAGGTCGATCGGCTTGCGGCGGGGACCGTGACGCTGGACGAGACGGCGGTCGTGCCCTCGACCAACCCGGGGACGTTGTCGAGCGGCACGTTCGACAAGGGACTTCGAACGGGGGAGACGCTGACGCTCGATGGCAACGGTCAACTCGGTGAATACTTCGCTGCGGTCGGAGCGGCGCTCAGCGTGGAGGGCGGCTCGGTCGGTCGAGGCCTTGAGGTCGCGGGTGCTGGCAGCTCGCTCCAGATTTCCGGCGGGACGTTGGAGGATGTCAGCGTTTTCGCTGGCGGCACGCTCGATATCTCGGGCGGGCTGGTGAACGCGGGCTTCCTCGCTGGTTCGGGCGTTCCGGTCACGATCTCGGGTGGCGTCGTCAGCTCGGACGGGCGGCAGTCGCGGGCTGCGGACACCACGGTCGACATCTCCGGCGGGTCGGTGGCCAGCCTCGCTACCGTCAATTCGGCGGTTTCGGTCACCGGTGGCTCCGTAACGACGATCGTGGCTGAGGGGGGCACGTTGGATATCTCGAACGGTTTCGTCGAGCTTGCTAGGGCTTCGGCTGGCGCTGTCATCAATGTTTCTGGCGGTGGGTTCGGCTCTCTGGAGGCGGCGTCGGGTGCGACGCTCAATGTTTTCGATGGCGGTTCGGGCGACAGGGGCGTCGCGGCTGGGACAGGCGCGACGATCAACATCTCGAACGGATCGTCGGTGAGCGGGTTCTTGGTCAACGGCGCCACCGCGAACGTGTCTGAGGGGTCCTCGGTCGGCTCGGACGCGCGGAGCTTCGGCGGCATCGTGAACATCTCCGGGGGGGCGACTGTCGGAGGGGATTTCTTCGTCGAAGCGGGGAGCACCGTGAACCTCTCGGATGGGTCGATCGGTTCTCAGGCCGACGTCGTCGATAGCACCTTGAACGTGTCCGATGGCGTTGTGGGTCGGGGCGCGCTTGTGTTTCGCAGTGAGCTCAACCTTTCGGGCGGTTCGATCGATGGCTTCCTGCTCGCTGCGGGCGGCAGCACCGTCAACGTTTCGGGTGGGTCGATCGGCGAGAGCGCGAGCTTCTTCAATAGCGAGCTCAATCTCATCGGCACGTCGTTCTTGCTCGATGGCGTTGAACTGACCGATCTGGTGTTCGGCGAAGCGTTCGTCATCGCGGAACGGGATGTGAGCCTGGCTGGTGTGCTTGCCGACGGGACGGCCTTTGACTTTGATCTGACGCTCACGGACACGCCGCATGACGGGTTGCTGAACGGCCAAGCTGTGGTGACGGTCACGCTCGTTCCTGCGCCCAGTGGCGTCGTTCTGGCGGTGCTTGTTGGGGGCGTCGTGACACGCCGGCGGCGTTGATTGCGGGGGCGGTAACCGGCGCGAACGCAATAAGCCGTTCTACCAACGACGACTCTTGTTTCGGCGAATGTTCTGTGAGCGGATCGTTGCCGCGACAGGGTGTTCAAGGTCGGCCCGTCGGACCAGTTGGTCGAAGGCCGCCATATCTCGCCGGATGGACCGACCTCTCCTGTTGCAATCGCCCCGACGCATCGCCGCGCCGGGGAGCGAGCCTCGTCGAGACGGGTTCGCTTCAACATGCCGTGCCGAACGCTCCGAGCACGACCAGTAAATCGTCGGCGTTGACCGTGCCCGAGTCGTCGAAGTCTCCGTCGGCAACGCCCCCAGCGACCGCGACGCCGAAGTTCCCGAGCACGACCAGCAGGTCGTCCGCGTTGACGAACCCGTCGCCGGTCGCGTCGCCCGGGCAATCGTCGGCGAGATCGCGGGCGATGACCATGAAGCCGCCTTGAAGCACGAATGATCCGCTGGCGAGCGGGCGCTCCGCGTCCTGGCCTTGCCCGATGGTTCCGGAGAGCGCGAACGAGCCGCCGTCGGCGTTGACGCCGCCGCCCGAGTCGATGCTGTTCCATGAGAGGTCGAAGGGCCCGCCGCTTTGCGCGAAAGCTGCGACCGTCGTGGCGAGCGCGAAAGCGAGTGTGGTGCTGAATCTCGGATGCTTGTTCATCGGTCTGATCTTTCGTCTGATGGGTTCCGGTCGGTGTCCGACTTGAATCGGCGGCTTCGTGCCGACCTCGGCCGAGTGCTGGGGCGCGTCGCTGGATGGTGAGTCGGCCGCGCTGACGAATGGTGGGAGATGCGGTGTATTTCAAGAGGATTCGTGCCGTGTTCGGTCCGGAGCACGCGATTTCGAGCTGGCGCCGGCGTCGATCGCCGCCGAGCAAGCGCCCGCTTCCGCGAGCGCCAAATGCTTCGGCGACGATGGCGACCCTCGGCGGACGCTCGTGTGGTGCGTGCTCTGGGCAGTTCTGCTCAGCGAGGCGTCACCATGACGCGGATCACGCCGGTTCCCTCGCGGTCGAAGCTCTCGAGGGCCTTGCCGATGATGGCGCCGAGCATGCGCGATCGATCGGTCCCGCGCATCGCGTGCCCGGGAATCGTCGACGAAACGAGCAGGTCCCCGCGGCGGATCGGGCCGTTTTCACTCGAGACTTTGGTGGGAACGACGCCGATGACGCCCATCGGGACCATGTCGGAGTGATCGGCGTCGACGTGCCGCTCGGTCAGCAGCACGCCGGGCCTCGTCGTGTAGACGCCCGCGACAAGCGTGCAGTACGCGTCCGTCGATCGCGTCACGGTTCGGTCCGAGTCGGTCGAGATCACGAGCAGGTCGCCCGGCTCGTACGACGCGCGGTCGCCCTCGACGGCGAACCACTCGGCGACGTCGGCGCCGCCTGACTGCGTGCCGCCGTTGAAGTAGCCGCGGCCGTTGCGGTCGATGCGCGCCTGATTGCCGGCCGAGCTACGCATGACGATGTAGTCGGAGTTGAACGTGCCCGGACCGGGGATCTCGACGTCGATGATCGGCCCGTTGCCGGAGAAGGAGAGGACTTTGAGCGCGGTGGCGGCCTGAAGGTTCCGGATCTCGAGGGTCGGCTCGAGCGATTCATCGCTGACGAACGTCGCGGCCCGGGCGCCTTCGGCGAAGACGTCGAGCGCGTTCGCCCCGGTCAGGCCGCCTATGCGGGTGATGTCGACGGTCGCTTGGTCGGTGTCCGGTGTGGCGCCGGGGAACGGCAGGCCGGTGGAGTAGAAGAACTCGGCGGCGCCGTTCGCCCCGGCCGGCAACGCGTAGTCGGACGCGTCGACATCGAATAGCGTCGCAGGCGACGAAGTGTTCAGGCCGACATGACCGCTCGAATCGATCCGCATCCGCTCGGCGAAACTCGTGTGAAACGCGAGCGTCTGCGAAGCAGGATTGTCGACGCCCAATCCTTGTTGGTCGATCGTGAGGCGCAGGTTCGGGTTCTTCTCTTTGATTCCGAGTCGTCCGTCGCCGTCGATGCGGAGGAGCGTGGCGTCGCCGATGCGCTGGATGTCGAAGCCGCCGTTGGAACCGGGGCCGGTGCCGCCGACGCGGAGGCGGGGCACGTCGTCCAGCCACGACAGAAAGAAGGATGCGGTTTCACCGTTCGGATTGAAGAAACTGATCGAGTTCGGCCCGCCGATCGCCCGGAAGCCGCCCGCTCGGACGGTGCCGTCGACGTGTAGTTTGCTCTGCGGATTGTCGATGCCGATCCCGACGTCGCCGTCGCTGTCCACGGTGATTCCGCGTGTAGCCAGTGAGTACGGCGCCGCGGTCACCTTCTGACGCGGGTTGAGGACCGTGCCGTCGATCTCGACTTCGAGCCAGAGTTGCGTCCCATCGAAAGCCGACTCGGCGAACGCGAGCCCCGTCGAGAACAGTCCCGTCTCGAACTCGACCGCGCCCGCCGGCTTCGTCACGTCGGCGCCGACCTGCGCCCCGCCGCTCGCCGCGTCGAAGAGGCGGAAGACGATCGGACCCGTGTTGGGGCCGTTCAGCGGCGAGCCGCCGTCCTCGAGGTACCCCTGATACGTGAACTCGACGTCGATCGCCGCAGCGGTTCCCGCGAAGATTCCAAGCACGCCCGCCGCGATCGCGGCCCGCAAAGTCCGTGTGAGCATCGTCATTTCCCTTCGTCTCGTGTTGCATTTCTGGGAGGGCCGCCGTGAAGGGGCCGCTCGATGAGAAGCACGAGAAAGGAGGGCGTCGCCCCTCACATCACACGAAATTTTTTGACGGACGGGCGGTGTTCGGTCGGTCTGCGGGAGCGTGGTGGCGAGCGTGTCAACGGTTGCCGGTGAGATTACGCCAGCGATCGGCCTCGTCGGGCTTGCCCCATTCGTCGTAGAACACCGCCAAGCGACCGGCGGCAATCTGCGTGAACTGGTGGTCCTCCCCGAGGGACGCGGCAAGGCCCTCGTGCGAGCTGAGAAGCAGCGGCTCGGCGTCGTCGAAGCGCTTGTAGTCGAACATACACAGCCCCCGTGAACCGAGCAGCCACGGGATGAGGTAGTGGTCTTCGGAGAGGCTGTCGCGGGCCGACTGTTCGAGGCGTGTGTACAGGTTGAGGGCTTCGCCTTGTCTATTGAGGCTGCGTAGTTGGCCGGCGAGGTTTGTGCCGACGATGAGGGTGTCCATGTGATTCGGACCAAGGGTACGCGAAAGTCCTTCATAGGCGGTTTGTCCGTAGGTGACTGCGATGTCGGGGTTGCCGAGGTTGTTTTGGATGAGTCCGAGGTCGCTTGCGGAGACGAGTGTGTCGAGATGGTCATCGCCGAGGACGTCGCGTTGGAGGTTGTAGACGCGCCGAGCGATGGGCAGCGCGGCCTCGTAATCCGCTCGCTGCGCGAGCACGCCAGAGAGGTTGTTCATGGTGATGAGCGTTTGGCGGTGTCGTTCGCCGAGCGTTCGCTCGCGGCCGCGGAGTGCCTCTTGGAGGACGGCGAAAGCCTCATCGAGCCGACCCGATTGCCGGAGCGTCTCGCCAAGATCGTTCATGGTGCGGAGCGTGTCCGCGTGATCGTCCCCCAGCACGCGGCGTTGCGCCTCGAGCGTTCGCGCAAGCAGCGGCGCCGCCCGATCGAACTCGCCCGTCGCGATATGAAGCGAACCCAGTTGCTGGGCGCTCGCGAGCGTGTCGGGATGTTCCGGCCCGAGACGAGCCGTTCGCTCGTCGAGGTTGCGCCGCAGCAATTCCGCCGCGCTTTCGTACTCGCCGATGAGCCGGTACGTCCCGCCGATCGTGGCTCGCATCCGGGCAGCCGCGATCGGCCGCGTCCCGAGCTCGTCGTCCAGACGATCGGCGCCGGCGTCGAGAAGCGATCGCAAGACGCCGGCGTCTCGGGCGGCGGTCTGCGCGGGATCCAGCGCCTCGAACATGCTGATCAGAAAGCTGTTCATCTCCTCAGCGGCGAGGCGTTGGTCGCGTTCGCCGGCACGCGCTTCGCCCACGCGATTCAGCGCCACCAGACTCACAGCGAGGCCGGCGCCGAGCGCGACGAGAACGACGGCCAGCGCCGCGACCGGCACGCGGTTCCGGCGCACGAACTTCCCGAAGCGGTACGTCGTCGTATCGCGTCGCGCGCGCACGGGAAGGCCCCGGAGATGCCGCCGGATGTCGTCGGCGAGGCCGGCCGCGGACTGGTAGCGACGGGCCGGGTCTTTGTCGATCGCGCGCAGCACGATGGTGTCGAGGTCGCCCCGCAGCTGTCGGGCGGTGCGCGCGCGCGAGGCGCCGCCCCGCGAGGCGGCCTTGGTGCTCGGGCGTTGGGGCGAGGTGGTCCGTATCGTCTCGGCGGCGCCGGCGAGCGAGCGCGTCGGCACGCGGTACGGGGGCTCGCCCGTGAGCAGCTCGTAGAGAATGAGGCCGAGCGCGTACACGTCGGTCGCGGCGGTGACGCGCTCGCCGGTCACTTGTTCGGGCGACGCGTATTGCATCGTGAACGGCGCGTGACCCTTCGTCAGGGTCGGCTGATCGTCTTCGAGCTCGTCGGCGAGCAGCTTCGCGACTCCGAAATCGAGCAGCACCGCCCGGCCGTCGGGCGTCACCAGGATGTTGTCCGGCTTCAGGTCGCGGTGCACCACGAGCTTCGCGTGCGCGTATTGCACCGCGTCGCACACGCCGACCATCAACTCCAGACGTTCCCGCAACGACAAGCCTGCGGCATGCGCGTCGATCCGTTCCCCTTCGACGAGTTCCATCGCGATGTACGGCGTCCCGTCGTCGGCGATCCCGCCTTCGATAAGCCGCGCGATGCCGGGGTGCTCGAGACTCGCCAGCGCGCGCTGCTCACGGAGGAACCGTGCCGCGGCCTGCGTGCGCGGGCCGCCCGGCCTCGACGCGCCGATGACTTTCAGCGCCACCGTCTGCTCGAAGCCCGCCTCCGTGCGCGTCGCACGATACACCGAGCCCATGCCGCCCGAGCCGATGTGCTCACGCAGCGTGAACGGCCCGACGCGATCACCGGGACGACCCCGTGGGGCCGGCGCCGGAACGCTCGGCGTCAGCAGATCGACGGCCGGGGTTTCCAGGAACGATTCATCTTCCATCGCGTCGAGCAGTTGGCGCAGCTCCGAGTCGAGCGCGGCATCGCCCCCGCAGGCGACCGCGATCAATCGCTCTTGGCTGTCCGGCGGCGCGGCGAGCACACGCTCGGCGAGGTCTTGCAATGTCCGCCAGCGGGCTCCGTCCATCGACGCCTCTCCCTCTCGTTGTCGTTACACCGTCGCGGGCGCGTCGGGACCGTCCACCGCGGCCTTGAGCCACGCCTTCGCGAAGCGCCACTCGCGCTCGACGGTCGCCCGCGAGAGCCCGAGCACCTCCGCGGTTTGCTCGTTCGTGAGCCCGGCGTAGAACCGCAGTTCGACGAGGCGAGCCTTGCGGTCGTCGAACTCATCGAGTCGGCGCAACGCGTGTTCGAGGGCGAGCAGGTCGAGCGCCGCGGTCGGGTCGTCGGCCGACGGCGCCGCGGCGTCCCCCGCGGCGATCGTGAACACCGTGCGATCGCCGCCGCGCTTCTTCGCGTTGGACGCCCGGTAGTGGTCGATGACGACCGAGCGCATGGCTTTCGCAGCGACGCCGAAGAAGTGCGACCGGCTCTCGAAATCGGCGGCCTTGCCCGCACAGACCTTCAGAAACGCCTCGTGGACCAGAGCCGTCGTCTGAAGCGTGACGCGACGCCTGCCGTTCTCGCGCATCACCCGGCGCGCGATCGACCGGAGCTCTTCGTACAGGTGGGCGAGCAGCATGCCGGAGGCTTCGACATCGCCCGCACGCGAGCGATGCAGCAGGTTGTGTACGTCGGTGTCGTCCATGGCAGAGACCGGGCGAGGGCTGGCGTTGGCAGGTCACAATGTAGTCCGGCTCCAACAGAATCCGAGGGTCGAATCCGACATGTAGCCTCGGTTCGCGGAGACTTCGGTTATTCGGCGCCTCCCCATCTTCCGCGCCGTCTCCCGCCGAGGAGGGCCGGGCGGCCGACCGGCCTCGCAGCCGACCAGCTTGACAGCCGAGGAAGCCCACCGATTCGAAGCCCAGTCATGAGCAGCGTCCAGCTCGCCACCGCTGCCGTCCCCGTCCATTTCCGTCATTCGGACCCGCAGCATGCTGCATGCTGCAGGCCATCCCGCTCAATGCGTCGCTCGTGAACGGAAACCGCCGCGCTGGCGACGCGGAGTTTCGTCGCGCCTCTCCGAGCGCTCACTGGTTGCACCAAGCCGGGTCTCAGGCCCCGACCGGCTCAAATCGCGCCGTGAAGTGACGCAGCACTTTCGGTTCCTTCGTTATCCGCATCGCCGGGATGGCGTCCGCTGTCTTTTTCAAATCGAGCAGCACCTCGATCACGTAGTCGATATGCGACTGCGTGTACGTCCGCCGCGGCACCGCGAGCCGGACGAGTTCCATCACCGCGTGCTCACCCAGCATCACCGTGCCGATCTCGCAGCCACGGATCCCGCCGTGTTCGTACAGGGCGCAGGCGAGCGCCTGCCCGGGCAGCTCCGCACGCTTGAGGTGCGGGCAGAAGTGCGCAGCGTCCACGTAGATCGCGTGCCCCCCCGGCGGCCGCACGATGTCGATCCCGCCCTCGAGCAGTTTCTCGCCGAGGTACTCGATCGAGCGGCAGCGGTAACGCAAGTAATGCTCGTCCACCACCTCGACGAATCCCGCCGCCATCGCTTCCAGGTCGCGCCCCGCGAGCCCGCCGTAGGTCACGAATCCCTCCGTGAGGATCAGCAGGTTGCTCGCCTCTTCGAACAGCTCGTCTTCTCGGAGCAGCAACACGCCGCCGATGTTGACGAGCCCGTCCTTCTTCGCGGAGATCGTCGCGCCGTCGCACAGTTCGAACGTCTCGCGCACGACGTCCGGGATCGCCCGTCCTATCTGCTCCGGCTCGCGGTGCGCGATGAACCACGCGTTCTCCGCGAAGCGGCAGGCGTCGATGATGAAGCGCTTGCCGTAGCGGTCGCAAATCTCGCGGACCGCTCGGAGGTTGGCCAGCGACACCGGCTGACCGCCGTTGCTGTTGCAGGTCACCGTCGCCATGACGAACGGCACGTCGTCCGCGCGTTCGGCGAGCAGCCGTTCGAGCGCTTCGACGTCGACGTCGCCCTTGAACGGATGCACAATGCTCGGATCGCGCCCCGCCTCGGTCAGCAAATCGACCGCCTCGGCGCCGCTGTGTTCGATGTTCGCGCGAGTGGTGTCGAAGTGCGCGTTGTTGGGCACGACCTTGCCGGCGCCGGCGCCCGCGCTGCCGATCAGCGTCTCGACCAACAGCCGCTCGCTCGCTCGGCCCTGGTGCGTCGGCAGGATGTTCGAGAACCCGGTCAGCCGCTCGACCGTTTCCGCAAAGCGGTAGTAGCTCGGCGCCCCCGCGTACGACTCGTCGCCCCGCATGACGCCCGCCCACTGCGCGCTGCTCATCGCCCCGGTCCCCGAGTCGGTCAGCAGGTCGATGATGACGTGCTCCGCCGGGATGCGGAACAGGTTGAACCCCGCCCGATCGAGCTGCTCGCGCCGTTCCGCTCTCGTCGATAGGCGGATGGGGTCCACCGTCTTGATCCGGAACGGCTCGATGATCGTCTTCATAACCCATCCAGCGTATCGAGACCCGGCGTCGCGCGGAGTCGCACGCCGCGCTTTCGCTTCACGTTTTGAGGCCGAATCCGACGCCGATCGCGGCGTGCGATCGCGTTGCGATATACTCCATCGACGGTCGCTGCTTCGTTCTCCGCCCGTCGCCGCGGGCCGCCGCTTGACCCGGCCGCACGACGATCGGAATCGTGTGCCGAGACTCGAACGCTCGACCGACGCCAGTTCGCCGCCGTAGCTCAATTGGCAGAGCGCGTGATTTGTAATCTCGAGGTTACCGGTTCGATTCCGGTCGGCGGCTTTGTTGATTGAACGTCAGCCACGGCCCCGCGGCACCGCGGCACCAGGGCCCCGCGCCGCCGAGAGGCGCGGGCATCACCTGAGCGAATACGATTCGCGACGCAACGCGTCCGCCTTGGCGTCGGCCGCCGACCCGCTCACTTGCCGATGCAAAACGTTGCGAACACTCGGCCGATGATGTCGTCGGGCGAGATTTGACCCGCGATCTGGCCGAGGTGATCGAGGGCGTCGCGCAGCAAGCCGGCCGTCAGCTCGGGCTCGGGCAGGTGGCGCTCGTGGCGGTGGGCAGCGGCGAACTCCGCCGCGAGTCGAAGCGGGTCGAGCGTGCGGGCGAGCGCCGTGCGGTGCCGCGCCACGAGATGCGCCGCAGCATCGGGCGCGGCGGCCCGTTCGGCCGCGTCGATGACGGCGCGACGCAACGCGGGCAAGCCCAGCCCATCGAAAGCGCAGACCGGCGTCGCCGCGTTGGACCCGTCGGCCGCGGCGGCGTCTTCCGGCGGCGGACCGTCGAACGTCGACGAGCCGAGCAGGTCGGCCTTGGTGCGGACACGGATCAGCGCTGCGGTTGGTTCGCGCTCTCGGGCGTGTTCGATAGCGAGCCCGACCGGCGAGGCGGCGTCGAAGTCGCCGGTCGGGTCGCACCAAAGCAGGACGTGGGCGGTCTCGATCACGTCGCGGGCCGCCCGCTGCGCCGCGGCGTCGGCGTCGGTCTCCGTGGTCGTCGCTTCGTTCGCCGCGTCGCAGCCCCGGAAGTTCGACCCGTCAAACGCCTCGTCGAGACCCGCCAGATCGACCAGCTCAGCGACCGCTCCCTCTCGGTCCGCCTCCGCAGCGAACGCCTCGACGCCGTTGCGATCGCGCGGCCGAGTCGGGTCGGCCTCCGTCGCCCAAGCCGTCGGCTCGGCGAGGCTCGGCGCGCAGTCGGGGTTGACGACCAACGGCTCGCGGATCGCGTCGCGAGTCGCCCCCGGGGTCGCGCTGACCACCGCACGAGTCTTATTGAGCAGCGCGTTGAAGAGAGTGGACTTGCCCGCGTTGGGCGAACCGACGAGAGCGACGACGGGCAGATGCGTCGGACGCTCCGCTCCGGCGTCGCCACCGAGACGCTCACCGATGTCCCCAACAAGACGCGCGAGGCGGTTCGCGAGCTCGCCTGGCGCGATGGCGACCACGTCTTCCTGATCGGTGAAGTCGATACCCGCTTCGACGAGCGCGAGCGCTTCGGCGAGATCGGCGGCGAGTCGGTCGTACAGCCGCCCCGCGTGACCCCGAAGCAGCTCCTGCGCCGCACGCCGCTCCGCGTCGGAGGCGGCGTGAATCAGCTGGCCCACACCCTCCGCCTGCTCGGGCGTCAACCGACCGTTCAGCACCGCGCGCGCCGAGAACTCGCCCGGACCGGCCTGGCGGACGTCCGGGTGATCGAGCAGCGCGGCAAGCAGGCGGCGGGTGAACACCGGCCCGCCCGGCACCAGAAGTTCCACCGACGTCTCACCCGTATATGAACGCGGCGCGGGCATGACGATGGCGACGGCCGTGATGCCGCCGAGGTCATTTCCGCCTGACGGGCGGGCGCGGGCGTTGCGAGCGTCGCGCGGCGGCACGACAAGTCGGACACGCCCGGCGCCTCGCCGCAGCGGTTCGGCGAGTGGACCGGCCGCGCCGGGATGGGCGAGCAGTGAGCGGACGGCCTCGGCGGCGGCGGGGCCGGACAGCCGGACCAACGCGCGCGGCGCGGGAGCGGGTCCGGTGGCGATGGCCGTGATGGTGTCGCCCAGATGCATGGTCGAAGCGGTGGGGGGCCGAACCGCCCGTGTCAGGCGTGCGGCTGCGTCGTCGCGCCCGCCCCGGCCTTCACGCCCGTGGGCGCACCAGCCTCGTCCAACACCTCGATGGTCGAGTTTTGGTCGAGATTGGTGACGACGATCTCGCCGTCGTTCTTGCGCAGTTCGACGCGGTCGATCCACAATTTGTCGTCGCGAGAGTGGGCGAACCACGAGCCGGTCTTCTGCTGTCCGAGACGGACGATGACGCCTTCGATCCTCGCGAGGTCTTTATGGCGCCCCCACTCGATCGTCTGGGTGATCCGCACATGCTGGCCCGGCTTGAAGCGTTTAAGAGAGAGGTCCATGAAAATCACCTGGCCACGTTGGAAGAGGGAGTCGTTCGCGGCGCATCGACGTCACCCGCCGAGTCGGGCCGATCCGGTTCCGGCCAGCCGAACAGTTCCGGTTCGTCGGCGATGCCGCGCGGCCAGTCGACGACCGATTCGACCTGCCAGGGCTTGACGCCGCTGCGCAGGCGCACCGTGGTCCGCTGATAGCGAGGCTGGCCCTCGTCACCCACGGCGACCGGGCGGACGACGTCGACGCGCGCCTCGTCGCCGCGCAACCACAGCCGCGTTACGGAATACGGCTCGGCGTCTTCGAAGCCGGGCTGACCGACGAGCAGGGTCTCGACTTCGCTCTGACGGGCGATGTTCTCCGCCACGTTCTGCGCGGTGCGGCGGGAGGTGCCCTGCGGCAGGTTCACGAGGACGGGTTCGCCCGCACGAAGCCGACCTTCGCCGCGGTCGAGGGCGATCACACGATTCAGGCCGAGCCGCATAACGGTCGGTGCGGGAAAGGCGTTCACGTCGCCTTCGGCGTAGCGGCCCGCTTCTTCAGCCGGGTAGGTGACGTACGGCGCGCAGCCCACGAACAAGCTCGGGGCGAGCCCCGCAACCGCCACGGACATCGCGAGTCCGATCGCCCGGTATCGGACGCCGCCGAACGATGATTTGATGAACATAGAAACGGCCTCCGGGGGGCGTGTCGACCCCGCATGGTGGTCAAAAAGGGCGGGGCAGTGTACCGCGGGGCGGTGGCGCCGGCGTCGCATCGACGCCGCCCTATCATCGCCCAATCATGGACAAGCACGGATCGAGCGCAGCGGCCGGGGCGGATGGCGAACGTGAAGCCCGCGTCTCGCCATGGCCGAAAGCGATCGCGCACCTCGACCTCGACGCTTTCTTCGCCCAGGCCGAAGAACTCGACGATCCGTCGATTCGGGGCAGGCCCGTCATCGTCGGTCCGCGCGAACCCGCGTTCCGTCGGGACGGCTCCGTCGACGTGTCGAAGTCGGGTCGCGGGATCGTTTGCACGGCGAACTACGCGGCGCGCGCCTTCGGCGTGCGCACCGCCATGCCCGCCGCCCGCGCCCACCGGTTGTGCCCGCAGGCGGTCTATCGGAAGCCGCGCGGCTGGCGATATCGCGAACTGGCGGACTTGGTGTTCGCAGCATGCGCCGAATTGACGCCGATCGTCCGACCCGTGGGCATCGACGAGGGCTATCTGGACCTGACCGGGCTCGATCGCTCGCTGGAAGCGGACATCCGACGCAGCATGCGTTGCGGCGACGTCAGGAACCCATCGCCCGGGGCGCACGGCGTGCTGGCCCCCGCGGAACGCAACAGCGTGGAGGCGGGGACCTTCGTCTACGACTGGCCGCTGCTCTTGATCCGGCGGATTCAGCGGCATGTCAAAGACAAGACGGGCCTGGACGTGTCGCTGGGCGTGGGGCCGAATCGCTTCATCGCGAAACTGGCGTCCGACTACGGCAAGCCGCGCGGCGCCACCGCGGTTCGCGCGACCTTGTGCGCCGTGTTCGTCGCCTCGCTTCCGCTGCGCGAGCTCCGCGGCGTCGGGCCCGCCACCGCGGCGAAGCTCGAAAGACTCGGCGTCCGTCGCTCGGCCGACATCGTGAATCGGCCGCGCGAGCAGGTCATGAACCTCCTCGGCGACTTCGGCGTCCGCCTGTGGGACCTCGCCCACGGCGCACCGGGCGACGTGCCCGCCGAGCGCGAGCGACGCAAGTCCATCTCGCGCGATACGACCTTCAGCGAGAACGTGCCGCTCGACGCGACCGGTCGAGAGTCGCTCACGGCGACGGCCGCACGATTGCTCGAAAACGCGACCTTCACCCTCCGACGCGAAGCGCTCTATGCAGCCACAGTCGGCGTGCGGCTCCGCTTCGCGGATTTCAGCGAAGTGCAGCACGAGATGAGCCTGGCCAAAGCCTCCGGCGCGAGCGGCGGCGCGGCGGCGGCCTCGGATCACGACGCCGAACTGTTCCCCGTCGTCGTGCGGCTGCTCGACGAAGCCGTCCAGCGAGCGGACTCGGCCCAGCGGTCGCGGGGCGTTCGATTGCTCGGCGTCAAGCTGTCCTCACTACGCGGTTCCGCCGAGCGGCAGATGCGGCTCGGCGAGCAAGACGGCGCCAGCGAAAAACGCACTCGGCTCTACTCCGCTGCCGACGCCATCCGAGCGAAACTCGGACACGGCGCGTTGACCTCGGCTCGAGCGCTGCCAGCCGCTCGGAAGCGACGGATACACGGCGCGACGCTCGACGATTCGGCTCGCGAGGGCATGGAAAGATAGGGAAACAGAAGGCCGCACTGAGATGCCCGGTTTAGGGTGGCCCACACGGGCGAGGCTTACCGTATCTCTGGACAAGTGGTGGGGCGATTGTGACTTCGTGGTAGAATCTCAGGATGGGCATGTGACCCCACAGAGTCGGACCACGCCAAGTTGCGGGGCTTGAAGAATGTCGAACGACGATGTCACCCACGCTGGTGAAGCACAGGATCGAAACATTCTCGAGCGAAAGCCTCACGAGCACCAGGAGGTGCGGGAGGCGGCGGGGAACGCTGGCAACGAATCAGCGGGGGTTGGGTCGGAGCAGACGGCGGCGCCGCGCGCGAACGGCTCGGCGTCGCTGCCGCCTGCGGGCGGACGGGGTCCTTCAGCAGAAACCACCCGGACGAACGAGGCGGCCCAGGCGGCGATCGCCCGCGCCCAGCGACTCGCCGACCAGGCGCAGACGCACGTGCAGCGGGTAAAGAGCGGCGGAACGAACGAAGCCGAGCGCGGGGCCACCGAACCGGACCCGAGGACCGAAACGAACGCCTCCGACCCGTTCGTCGTGGCGATCGGCGCCTCCGCCGGCGGGTTGGACCCGCTCGAGCAATTCTTCGCCAACATGCCGCCAACCTCGGGGTTGGCCTTCGTCATCGTGCAGCACCTCTCGCCCGACTTCAAGAGTCTCATGAAGGAGTTGCTCGAGCGCCGCACGGACATGCCGATCCATCGCGTGGAAGACTCGATGGAACTGCAACCCGACTCGATCTATCTGATCCCGCCGAAGAAAACGATGAAGCTCGAGGATCGCAAACTGCGTCTCTACGAGCCCGCGCCCCGAACCGGCCAGAGCGTCCACCTGCCGATCGACCATTTCTTCGAGTCCGTAGCGCGCGAGCTCGGCTCGCGTGCGGTCGGCGTGATCCTCTCAGGAACCGGCAGCGACGGCACGAAAGGCGTCCGAGCGATCCATGAAGCGGGCGGCCTGGTCTTCATCCAGGAGCCGGAAACCGCGCAGTTCGACGGCATGCCCCGCAGCGCGATCCAGACCGAGATCGCCGACTACATCCTCCCCATCGAGTCGATCGCGCAGGTGATCCACCGGTACGCCAAACAGGCGGATTCGGATCGATCGAGCCTCGTGCCCGTCGGCTCGCCCGAAGAGGCGTTGCTCTTGAAGATCAACGACCTCCTGCGCGAGGGCGGCGGGATCGACTTCTCGCACTACCGCTCGTCGACGCTCCTGCGGCGCGTGGACCGCCGCATGTCCATGCTCGGCTTGTCGGAGTACGACTCCTACCTCGACACGCTGCGCGAATCGTCCAACGAGCGGGAGACGCTGCGCCAGGACCTGCTCATTTCCGTGACCTGCTTCTTCCGCGATCCGGAGTGCTGGGAAGCCTTGCGTCGGAAGATCGTGGCGCCGCTCGTGGAGCGCTCGGAGCACGGCGCGACCCTGCGGTTCTGGGTCACCGCCTGCGCGACCGGCGAAGAGGCCTACTCGCTGGCGATGCTGCTCCTCGAGGAGATGTCGGCGCAGCAAAAACGCCTGGACGTCAAAGTGTTCGCCACGGACGTGGACGCTTCGGCCCTCGAGCGCGCGGCGGAAGGGACGTATCCCCAGTCCATCGCGAGCGACGTCTCGGAAGAGCGGCTGTCCCGCTTCTTCAAGCGACGCGGCAACGGGTACCAGGTCCAGCGCGAGCTGCGCGAGCTCTTGATTTTCGCGCGCCACGACCTCACGCGGAACGCCCCCTTTACCAAGATGGACGTGGTGACCTGCCGGAACGTCCTGATCTACATGCAGCCGGCGCTGCAGCAGCAGGTCGTCTCCACGCTGCACTTCGCGCTCAGCCCGCACGGCACGTTGTTGCTGGGCTCGGCGGAGACCTTGGGCGAGTACGAGGACGAGTTCAAGCCGGTCGATCGGCAGAACAAAATCTTCGAGAAAAAGCGGCATGTGCTGCTTTCAGCCGGCGTGCGCCGACACTCGGCCGGCTTGCAGAAGCTGACGGGCACGGTGCAGCGGACGTCGCTGGCTCCGACTCCCGCGCCGCCGCGGGCCGACGCGTATTTCGCCACCGGGCTGCAACAGCTCTTCGCCTCGCAAGCCGCCGTGTGTCTCGTCGTCGACGAGCACGGCTGTCTGCTGCACACCTACGGCGACGCTGACCGCTTCTTCAAAGCGCCTTCCGGACGGATGACGACCGAACTGCACCTGCTCGTTCGCCCCGAACTGTCCACCCCGATCCGTACGTCGATCCACCGCGCGAGATCGAAGCGGACGCCGGTGTCGTTCACGGACATCCGGCTCGCCGCCACGCCCGAGAAGGAGACGGTCGACGAGGTTGAAGTGCGGACGGTCTACTGCGAAGACAACAGGTCGGCGCCCGAGTTCTTCATCGTCGAGCTGCGCTCGCAGGAGCGCGCCGCCGGCTCCGAGCGCGGCGAGGTCTTCGACGCCGGCTCCTCGGCCAACCAGCGCGTCGAAGAGCTCGAACACGAGCTTCAACACGTCCGCGAGAACCTTCAGGCGACCATCGAAGAGCTCGAGACCACCAACGAAGAGCAGCAATCGACCAACGAAGAACTCCTCGCCTCCAACGAAGAGTTGCAGTCGACCAACGAAGAGCTGCACTCGGTCAACGAAGAACTCTACACCGTCAACGCGGAGTATCAGAAGAAGATCACCGAGCTGACCGAGGCGAACAACGACATCGACAACCTCCTGCGCTCGACCGATATCGGAACGATTTTCCTCGACCCGCAGCTGCGCATCCGCAAGTTCACGCCCTCGGCGACCGCGTACTTCAACCTCGTCGAGCACGACATAGGCCGACCGATCGCGCACCTGTCGCACCGGATCGAGTACGAAGGATTGCTCGACGACCTTTCGCAGATCGCCCTGTCCGGCGGGCTGATCGAGCGCGAGGTGCGCACGCGCGACGGCGCGGAAGTCCTGCTGCGCGTGACGGCGTACCGAACCGGGCAAGCCGAACACCGCGGCGTGGTGCTGACTCTGGTCGACGTGTCCGAGTTGACGAAGGTTCGGCGCGAGCTGGAGATGTCCGAGCACCGATTCCGCCAGATGGCCGAGACCATCACCAGCGTCTTCTGGATCATGACGCCGGGCATGGACAGCGTGCTGTACGTCTCGCCCGCCTTCGAGACGATCTGGGGTCGCCCGTGCGAAGACTTGTACGCGGACGCCGGCGTCTGGCGCGGCGCCGTCTACGAGGAGGATCGTAAAATCGCCGATTCCGCGGCGATGCGCGCCGTCGCCGGCGAAGAGTTCGACGTCGAGTATCGCATCGTCCGAGGCGACGAATCCGGCGAGATCGCCTGGGTGCGAAGCCGCGGCTATCCAGTCTTGAACGCGACGGGCGAGGTCCAGCGGATCGTGGGCGTGGCCGAAGACGTCACGCCGCGCGTGACCGCGCAGGGGCGGCAGGCCGAACTCGCTCAGATCGTCGAGTCCAGCGAGGACGCGATCATCGGCGCGAACGCCGACGGCCGGGTCCGGACGTGGAATCGCGCGGCCGAGCGGCTGTTCGGCATCAGCGGTGACGAAGCGAGCGGCAACGAACTCTCGGAGTACCTCCCGGTCGCAGCCGACTTCGCCTCGCTGCTCGCGCGGCTGGAGTCGGACGGCGCCGCCGACAGCTTCGAGACCATCGCCGATCGCCGAACGGGCGCGAAACGCCACGTCCTCATGCGCACGAGCCGCGTCCGCGACCGATACGACCGCTTCGTCGGGCTTTCGACCATCCTCCGCGACGTGACCGATCAGCGGCGCCTACGCGACATGTTGCGACAGCAGGAACACCTCGTCCGGGCCAGCGAGAAAGAGATGGACTACATCTACCTCTCCGCCCCGATCCCCTTGGGCCTGCTCGACCGCGATATGACCTTCATCCGAGCCAACGCGCCGCTCGCCTCGCTCGCGGACACGAACGTCGAAGACTGCGCCGGCCGCACGTTGAACGACGTCTTGCCCGACCTCGGGCCGATCCTCGAGCCGATCTGTCGGAGTGTGGTGCAGACCGGCTCGCCCGAGCTGCAAAAGCAGGTGTCCTCGCCCGCGATGGAGGGTTCCGCCGAGCCGTCGGATTGGCTCGTCTCGGCCTTCCCGCTGGCCCGCGACGAATCCGCCGGCCGGGCCGTGGGTCTCATCGTTCAAGAGATCACCGAGATCAAACGGACCCAGCACCTCCTCGAAGAAGCCAACCGAGAGCTGACGGATCAACACGGGCAGATGGAGCAGTTCGTTTACACCGTCTCGCACGACTTGAAGTCGCCGCTGGTGACGATCGACGGGATGGCGGCGCTGCTCGAGCGCGCTCTCGGGACGAACGGCGCCGACCGGTCGTCCGACGACGACACGACGCCGCTCGTCGCCCGACAGTCGGAAGACGCCGGCGAGCTTGTCGCGACGCTGCGGACCACGACGCGTCGAATGCGACGCACCATCGACGACTTGTTGCGCTTCAGCCGAATCGGTCGCGCCCGCTCCGAACTGTGCGCCGTCGACCTCGGCGCCCTGATCCGCGAAGTCCACGACGAGATGGCCAGCGAACTCGCCGAGGCGAACGTGCGCGTCGAGATCGAAGGCGAGTTCCCGACCTTGCAGGTCGATCCGCACCAAGTCTCCGCGGTGTTCGAAAACCTGCTCACCAACGCGGCCCATCACGCGGCCGGAGGCGAGGGGTGCGAGGTGCGCGTCTGGTCGGAAATCTCCCCCGCGGACGCCGGCGACGCCGTCCGTGTCTGCGTCCGCGACGACGGCCCGGGCATCGCCGAAGAACACTTCCAGCGGGTCTTCGAGCCCTTCGAGCGGCTGGACGATGCGGGAACACAGGGCGGCGGGACAGGCATCGGCCTCGCGATCGTCCGCCGCGTCTTGACCACGCTCGGAGGCCGCGTCTGGATCGAATCACAACGCGGCGAAGGCGCGGCGTTCTGGATGGAGTTCCCACCGTCGGCGATCGTCACCGTCGGCGAAGATGTGTAGGTACAGCGATGAACGTGACCCCACGCCCGACGCCGAACGTCCTGTTGTGTGAAGACGACGACGCCCACGCGCACCTGATCCGACGCGCCTTGTTCGCCGACTCGGCGCCATGCGACATCATCCGCTGCTGCGACGGCGAGCAAACGCTCGCCTACCTCCGCCGGGAGGGCCGGTTCCGCGACGCGCCGCGTCCCGACCTGGTCCTGCTCGACCTCAAGCTGCCGCGAAAGCCGGGGCTCGAGGTCCTCGCCGAGGTGAAGCAGGACCCGGCTCTGATCGGCATACCCGTGGTCATCCTCTCCACCTCCAACGCTCGGCAAGACCGCGTCCGCGCGGCCCAGCTCCACGCCAACGGCTACGTCGTGAAGCCGATCGACTACGACGAGTTCGAGCGGGCCATCGGAGCGCTGCGCACCTATTGGTGCGATGTCCACGAGCCGGCGCCGGGTCCAGAACTCGCCGAAGCGGACGATTCGAACGACCGGCCGCGTTCGGAAGGCGTCAGGGGCTCGGCGCAAGATGGGCGCGTCTGCGAGCCGAAGCCGCTCGGTCGTGGTACAAAGAAGGCGTCCGTGTCAGGCGGCGCCCGATAAGGAAGTGACCTCAGGGTCGTTCTCGGTGTGACCACAGAGACGGGCGCGGCGTTGGCCCGACCCTCGTGGTTTCCGAGGCGGCTTGCGTCTGAAGCGTCCCGCTCCATGACGTTCAGCGGACCTGAAGTGAGGATCACGCCATGGCGGGCGAGCGACAGGCGGTAGTTTCTGAGCGTCGGCACAGCGAAGCGGGAGAAGAATCGGGTGGGCCGCCACGGGGGCGGGCGGCTTCCGGGAACACCCCCGAAGGCGCGCTGCGCGTCCGACCCGAGCGATTGCCGGACCAGCCGCGTCGCGTGGTCGTCGCCGACGACGATCCGATCCTCGTCGAAGACATGCTGCAGCGGGTGCGGGCGTTGGGCATCGAAGTCTGCGCCGCCGCGCCGGAGGGGTTGCAGGCGATCCACGAGTGCCGGGAGCACCTGCCCGACCTCGCCCTCTTCGATTTACGCATGCCCAGGCTCGACGGGGCCTCCGCCGCCAACACCGTCTTCAGCGAACTCGCGATCCCCGTAGTCGTGGTGAGCGCGCACGCCGACCCCGAAGACATCGCGCGGGCGACCGCCGCCGGGGTGTTCGGCTACCTCGTCAAACCCGTCACCACGCGGCAGGTTCGCGCGGCGATCGAGGTCGCTTGGCAACGCTACGCCGAGCACGTCCGCAACCACTGGGAAGTGGCTTCCCTCCGCACCCGCCTGCAACAGCGAAAGACCATCGAGCGTGCGAAGTGGCGCATCGTTCAGGAACGCGGCGTGGGTGAGCCGGAAGCGCTCCGCCTGTTGCAGAAGCAAGCCCGGGAAGAACGCTCGCCGCTGATCGACGTCGCGACCGACGTTCTCAGCGACGACGAGCCGATCGGCGACTGAGCGCCGCGACGCCAGACACGAACGGCGAATGATGAACGGCGACCGCCGACACGCCGAAAGGCGAATCCGAGGCTTCGCGACCGTCCCGCGTCGTCAACGCTCGACACGCGCGGCCGCGTCGGATGGGTCGACATTCGCCGCGCCGGCGACACCCGCTTCGGGCCAAACGTACGGCTCGCGCCGCCCGGGACGTCGTTCGACCGACGCCACCAGCCCGCCCGACAGTTCTTGCCGGAGAACGAGGCCGTCGACCGCGAAGCGAACGCCGGGCTCGAGTGCCGGCTCGTCCCGCGCGTGCAAGACCTCGTGGGCGATGTGGATCAGGAACGTCCGGTCGGCCGCGGCGCGGGCGGCGCAGTGCTGCGCCTCGTCGAGCGTGAAATGCGTCGGGTGCCGGCGGTGGCGGAGACCGTCGAGAAAGAGCGTGCGCAGGTCGGCCAAATGGCGCCAACTTCGGGTCGGAACGGCGCTCGTATCCGTGACCCACGCCGCCGGGAGCAGCCGCGGCGCCCCCGCGTGTTCGCCATCGTCGACCCCGGCGACCGCTTCGACCGGCTCGATCCGAAACGCGAGAATCGGCAGCTTGCCGTGCAGCGTGCGGATGGGCGTGAACCGCATGCCCCAAAGATCGATCGGTGAACCGGCGCCGCCTTCGTAGTCGAGCTCCGGGAGTTCATGCGCGACGAGGTTGGCGACGAACGAGGGGTTCACGTTGCCGGCCTTCTCCATGACGTGCTGATAGACCCGCCGCAACGCCGTCCAGCATCGCGGCTCGGCCCACACGCCGATCGGCGGATTGCCGTCCATGACCGCGTTGAAACGCCGCAGTTCGTCGATCCCGAAAATGTGGTCGGTGTGATTGTGCGTCACGAAGAGCGCGTCGCAGCGACGGAGATTGTGACGGAGCGCCTGCTGTCTGAAGTCGGGGCCGGCGTCGATCAGCACGAGCCGGTGCTGCCCCGTGGGATCGATCCACTCGACCGCCGCACACGTCCGCGTGCGCGTGTCGCGCGGATCGCGGGAGACGCACGTTTCGCAGTCGCAGCCGATGGTGGGCACCCCCGCCGAGGTGCCCGAGCCGAGGACCGTGATTTGCGGCGACGAGATCACGTCGAAAGCCTAGCGGTCGCGCGACCGGGCGTGATCTTCCCCGGCCGCCGGGTCGTCGCGCGGCTCGGCGTCCGACCGAGGGCCCGCCGGCGGATGCGGCAGATCGACCTCTTCGATCACGGTGCGGCGGAGCGTCACGCGGCCGCGCGGCGTGTCGCACGGCTCTTCCGTGGTCTCCCGCCGCGTCTCGACCGTGCGACGCTCCGGCTGGGCGGGCGCGGTGAAGCCGCGCTTCACATGGCCGAAGAAACGCCCGAGGTTGCGGGCGAGCGACAAGCGGTCGCTGTCGGATTGGTCGGAGGGTTGGTTCACGGACGCGACGATCGGATTCGGGGTGAGGCCGATGAGGGCGACGCTTTCAGCGCTCGAGGTCGCCGTGGTGAAAGCCGGAAACACGCTCTCCGAGTATAGATGGTCGCGATGAGCCGCCTCAGCACGGAACGTGTGCGAACGTCGGCGACACAACCGAGCGGAGTATGAGCAAGCGATGATCGACCGGGACCGGGACCAATCGAAAGCGGGGGAGGCGGAGGGCGTCGAGGGATTCGAGGAATCCGTGCCGTTCGAGCGCACGGTGTTGATGTTGGTGGCGGCACTGGAGACGGGAACGATCGTCATGGTGACGGCCGTGCTGAGCGTCGTGGGTGTAGGCTGGTTCACGACGCTGATCGTGGCGAGCGCGTCGCTGGCGCCGATCGCGTTGCTGGCGGCGATGCGTTTGCGGCTTCGGCTGACCGACCGCGGGTTGGCGTGGCGATGGGCGCCGTTCGCCTGGGGGTGCGTGCCCTACGAGGTCGTCGAGTCGGCGGAGGCGATCGAAGTCGACCCGATGCGCGACTTCGGCGGCTGGGGCCCGAAATTCTCGTTCCGCAGACCACGCTCGTTCGGCTTGATCGCAAAGCGAGGCGGGGCGGTGCGCGTTCGTCGGACCGACGGCAAGCGCGATCTGGTGGTCTCGACACACGAGCCGGAGCGCTTAGCCGCGGCGCTGCTCGAGCGCGCGATCCAGCGGGAGGAGACCGCCGCGCCGCGATGAGACCGACGCTCACGACGCGTCCAAGCGTGGACTGGTCATCGCCTGGCGCACCGGCGCGGTCCATCCGTGCGCCCGGACGCGGCGTCGGTGGATACGCCCGAGTTCGCACTTGCGGGCGGGTCGGGCCCCTTGGCGGTGCCGTCGGCTTGCGCGGGAACCGGTCGCCTTGACTCTGGCTGCGGTACTGCGAAGATAGGGGTCGGATCGTCGGTCGGCGAAAGCCGCGACCGAGGGTTCGTTTGTAGCTTCGGGTTTCGGCGGAGCGTCGCGAACGGCGCGGCCCAGCCCGATCTCCTTTCGCGGAAGCGAGGCGCGTCGTGGTCGAAAAGCTCTCGGAAGACAAAGTGACGGCCGCTCTCGAGGAGGCGCCCAACTGGTCGGAAGTCAACGACTCGATCCAGCGGACGTTCCAATTCAAGGACTTCGTCGAGTCGATGCGCTTCGTGAACGCCGTCGCCGACCACGCCGAAGAGGTTCAGCACCACCCCGACATCCTCATCCGCTACAACAAGGTGACGCTGACCCTCTCGACGCACGATGCCGGCGGCATCTCCGAGAAGGATTTCGACTTCGCAGCCTTCGCGGACGAGCAGGCCTGAACCACAGCGTTTGAATCGCAGAGCATCGCCGGCCGACTCGACGCCCGAACCTCCGGCGTGCGATCAGCGAGGGGTCCCTCCGTGGCGGCGTCGGAGCCGGCATCCCCGGCGATGAGCGGAATCGCTCCGAGCTGCATCGGCGGGGCGACGCTCGTCGAATGTCGCAACATGGTGATGTTCTTCAAGCGACCCAAGCCGGAGCCAGCCGGACCGGGTCAGGAATCGGTCTGGGATTACCCGCGTCCGCCCCGTATCGAGCGGACGGCCAAACGGGTCATCGTTCGCTTCGACGGTCGAACGCTGGCGGAATCCTCGCGGTGCATGCGTGTCCTGGAAACGTCGCATCCGCCGGTGTACTACATACCGATGGAGGACGTGGACGAATCGATGCTGCGTGAAAGCGACGGCGCGACGAACTGCGAGTTCAAAGGAGCAGCTACGTACTTCGACGTGACGACGGGCGAGCGCACGGCAAACCGGGCGGCGTTCACCTACCGGCGACCCACTCCGGGAATGGAACGAATCACGGGCATGCTCGCGATCTACGCCGGGTCGGTCGATGAGGTGACCGTGGACGGCGAACCCGCAAAGCCGCAGGAAGGCGGGTTCTATGCGGGCTGGATCACCGACGATCTGGCGGGACCGTTCAAGGGCGGGCCCGGGACGATGGGCTGGTGATCGATGGGGGCCGCGCGGGAGAGCGGCACTGACACGACGGGGCCCCGCTGACGGTGGCCGAGCCGAGGGAAGTGCGACGACGCTTCAATCGTCGGCTCCGAATCCCCTGAACAGGCGATAAGGTCCGAAAGGGACGCGGCGATGAGGCCCTGGGGCCGACTTCGCGAAGCCACCCGCGCTGTGCAGCAGCGGGGAAATCACGCTCGGAAGCGCGGAATTGTCTTTGAGGTGAAGCGTTTCATCGGTATGGTGAATCGAACCTTTCGACCGGTCGGCTGCGTGGGCCGGCTGAGGCGACATCCGGCGGACCAGCCACCGGCCGGGGTCGTCCCGAACCCGACAAGCCGCATGCGTTGAGCGATTGGTGATCGTCCGAACGAGCGGCGCGGACGTATTTCTCGGCCCCGGGTTGGCGCCCTTCGGCAGGGTTGTTCCTAAGCCGAGGGAAGCCGTCATGAGGGGAATACCCCGCTCAGCCGGATCAACCCGCCGCACAAACGACGATCGCCGCCAAATTTGGAGGCGAGAGACGCCGAATGCGGCCGATTCGACGAGACATGATCCGGACGGGCATGCCCGAACGTTCTCCCCACATCGGGCCAACAGCGGCGTGCTCATCGGCTGAGTGCAGCCGCGGCTGTTCGGATCGAAAATGGCGTCCGGGGCGGCGCCGCCGCACGGGCGGCGCGCGAATGGGGGCGCAAACGGACGAGGGGCGGACGCTCGGGCAGCGAGGGGCGACTCCCGGCGACGCGGGGGACGGTTGATGCGGATTCGGAGCTGAACATGACGCACCTTGCACCGATGGAAACGTCTCAGGGCTACGTGCCGCCCAGCGTCACGCAGTTCGGCGTGTTCCTGTCGAACAAGGTCGGGAAGCTGCACGAACTGGTGATGAGTTTCGACGAGTCGCCGGACGTGCAGGTGTGCGCGCTGTCGGTGCATGACGCGTCCGACCACGCCGTGGTGCGGATCTTGACGAACAATGCGGGGGCGGCGCGGAAAATCCTGCGCGAACACGGTTTGGCGTTCTCCGAGATGGACGTGCTGGTGGTGGAACTGGTGGGCGGTCTCACGCTCTCGCGGCTGTGCCTGTATCTGCTCGGGGCGGAGATCAATATCCGCTTCTCGTACCCCGTCATGCTGCGTCCGAACGGCACGCCGACGATCGCGCTGTCGGTGGACGATCCCGTGCTGGCCGGTCAAATCCTCCGTCGGAAACAGTTTCGGCTGCTGGGCGAGGGCGATCTGCCGAAGCCCGACCCGGATAAGCGAAACGGGAACGGCAGTTGCGGTCCAAGCGGCGGCGGGAGCGGCCGACGAGGTCCGGGCGATGGCGGGTCCGGGTTCGGGGGGGGCGGGATCGGCGGCGCAGGCTTCGGCGGAGCGGGTCTCAGCGGGTATGACCCCTCGGCGGGCGGAAACGACGGCGGTCTCGCCGAGCCGAACGACGAGAACGACGACGACGATCTCGGCTACGGCGGCGACGAAGGGCCGCTGGGCTGACGGGCGCCACGGACCGGGATAAACGACACGGGCGACAAGGGGGATGGACTGGATGACGCGGGGGATGAACGGGCTAAAGGCAGGGAGGTCGGGAGTGCCGCCGGCGGGTGAGGCGTACCCGGGGAGGGTGAAACGGTCGAGGGGTGAAGCGGCGACGGGGAGTGGGGGGGCGGGGAGTCGAAGCGAGCGTTGAGTTGGCATAGCCGTTGCGGAAGCGGAGCGACGGCGCCGGCGTGCGCCGGCCCGGCGCGGAGGCGCTCGGGCAGCGGAGACCGCTATGGGCCTGACTTCCTCGCTGTTCATCGGTCGCTCGGCGCTGAGCGCGGCGCAGATCGCGATGCAGGTGACGGGCAACAACATCTCGAACGCCGGGACGGAGGGGTATCACCGGCAGCGTGTGGAGATGGACCCGCTCCGCGGCGGGCGCGTCGGGCAGAACTTCATCGGCCGCGGCGTCGAGGCGGCTTCGGTGCGCCGCGCCATCGACACCTCGATCCAGGCGCGCATGCGTTCGAGCATGTCGCAAGAGCAGACGGCCTTCATCGAAGCGTCGGTGCTGGACTCGATCGAAAGCCTGACCAACGAATTGTCGGACCGGGACCTGTCGAGCGCGATGGGCCGATTCTTCAACGCCTGGTCGGAGCTCGCGAACAATCCGACGTCTGGGATCACGCAGGCGGCCGTGATCGAAGAGGGCGCCGCGGCGGCATCCTACATCCGCGGCGTACGCTCGGACCTGCTCGAACAGCGGACACAGATCGAGAACGACCTCGCGTCGTCGGTCAACCGAACGAACACGCTGCTCGACCAGATCGCGCAATTGAACCGCGCGGTGGTCAACGGCGAACAGGGGGTCGGCGAAGACGGCAACCTACGCGACCAGCGCGACCAGCTCATCGACGAACTCTCCGGGCTGCTTGACGTCCAGGTGATCGAGCAGGAGTCCGGCGCGACGGACATCCTGGTCGACTCGATGCCGGTGGTGCTCGGGGCGTCCTCGCGCGGGCTCGAACTCGACGTCCGCACGGTCACCGACCCGGCGACGAACGAGCGCGAGCTCGAGGTGCGGGTGATGAGCGTCGAGGATCAGGAAGAGGTCCGCGTCGACCAGGGACGGATCGGCGCGCTCCTCGAGCAACGCGAGTCCGCGGTGCAGCGGACGATCGACGATCTGGACTCGCTGGCCGGCCAGTTGATCTTCCAAGTCAACAAGCTGCACTCGTCGGGGCGCCCGGCCAACGGCATGACGAGTTTCACCAGCGAGCGGTCGTTCTCGCCGACCGAGCAGACCCTCGCATTCAACGATCCCGACAACGTCACGATGAACGGCCTGCCCTTCTCCGTCGAGAACGGCAGCTTCAAGGTGACCGTGGTGGACGAGAACGGCGACGAGTTCTCACAGACGATCATGATCGATCTCGACGGGATCCGCGCGTCGGACGGCACGCTGGGCGTCGACGAAGACACGACGCTGGCGGACGTCGCGGGCGCGCTGAACGGCATGGCGAACCTCAACGCCTCGATCACCGCGAACGGCGAACTCCAAGTGACGACCGACGCCGGCTACGAGGTCTTCTTCTCCGAAGACACGTCCGGCCTGCTGGCGACGCTGGGCGTGAACACATACTTCACCGGCGTGGACGCGTCGGACATCGCGATCCGCGCGGACCTGGAATCGGATCGTCTCGGGTTGGTGACCGGGCTCGGAAGCGGCGACAACTCGCTGGCGCTCGCGGTGGCGGGGCTGCGCGAAACGCCGCTGGCCGAGCTGGGCGGGGTGTCGCTCACGGATTTCTGGCTGAAGTCGGTGGAGACGACGGCCGTCGAGGCCTCGTCGGCGCGCACGCGGCTGGCGTCGCTTGAAGCGGTGCGGCAGAACCTGCAAGCGCAAGAGCGGGCCGTCGGCGGCGTGTCGATGGACGAAGAGTCGATGAACCTCATCCTGTACCAGCAGCAGTACAACGGCGCGGCACGGTTCATCTCGGTGGTGGACGAGATGACGCAGATTCTGATGTCGCTGGTGTGAGCGAGCGAGCGGACGCGACGCCGGGCGGATCGCCGGGCGGATCGACCGGGGCATGCCGCGAGTTTCCCAGCCGGGCGGTGAGTCGCGGCGGTGAGGCGACGACGGGCTCTCACGCGGGCCTATGACTGTGCAGTGGCGTGGTTGATGACGATCCTCGGCGGGGGACTGGTCGCGTTCGCGCTGGTCGACCTGGTAATGACGGCGTTCGGCGTGCGCGGCGGCGGTCCGGCCTCTAGCCGCCTCAGTAAGGTCGTGTGGAAAGCGATCATGTGGACGCATGCGCGATGGGGCGACAACCCCGTCACGCGGTTCGCCGGCGTGTTCACGCTCACCTCGATGGCGGCGATGTGGGTCGCGATGGAGCTCGTCGGCGCGACGGTCTTGTTCTCGGCGTGGGAGAACGCCGTGCTCGTGAGCAAGACGGGCGAGCCGGCGGATTGGGGCGACCGCCTCTATTTCGCCGGGATGGCGCTGACGACGCTGGGGACCGGCGACATGCTGGCGGGTTCGTTGCTCTGGCGGCTGGTGAGCGTGGCCTTGGCGATGACGGGCTTCATCACCTTTACGCTCTCGATCGCGTACTTCGTGCCGCTGCTCGACGGCGTCGTCTCCGAGCGGCAGTTGGCCGCGTTGATCGCGAACCTGGGCTCCGACCCGGAGGACGTGCTGCTTCGCGCGATCGACGACGAAGGGGACGTGACGTATCTGGAAGCGGAACTGCGCGAGTTGCAATCCCGGATCGCTCGGTTCACGATCAGCCAGCACGCCTACCCAGCGGTGCATTACTTCCGGGCAGGTTCGCCCGCCCCGGCCCTGGCGCCGTCCATCGCGCGTTTGGATGAGACGCTTCATCTCGCGCAGGCCGCCGGGTTGCCGCGGGACCGTCGATCGCGCCGAGCGTTCGCCCAGACGCGGGCGACGGTGGGGGGGTTGGTGGATGCGCTGGGCTCGCGGTTCGTCTCCGCGGCCGAGGTGGCGCCGCCCTACACGCCCAGCCGGCGGCTGGCGGAAGCGTTGAACCTCGACAGCCTCGAGGCGGAGGTCGCCCGCGTTTCGGAGGACAACGAGCGGCGACGCCGCGTGCTGCGGCGGTTCCTCGAGCGGGACGGACGCGACTGGAACGAAGTCGTCCGCATCGAAGACGACCCGGAAGCGATCGGCGAACAACGCCGCGACACGGAAGAAGACGAACGAGAAAGCGAACGCGCGTCCAACGTCGGGCCGGGGGAGTCCGAGCGATCGAGCGGCGAAGACTCGGATCGCGCGAGCGCCGGCAACGGCGAACATGACGACCGGCGATAAACCGGACGGCGCCGCGGGATCGGCTCAGACGGCGCCGGGACCGGTCGGCGTGCGATACTGCGTCCATGAGCGGGTTCAATCAATCGGCGGCGGCGCGTGGCGGGGCGGCAGGCGTGGAGCGCGTGGTGGTGTTGATGGGCGGGCCGGACGCCGAGCGTGCGGTTTCGATCGAGTCGGGTCGCGCGGTCGCGGCCGCGTTGACGCGCGCGGGCTACGACGTGCGCAGCGAGACGATCGGACGACCCGACGAGGCGGAGCTGCGGGCGCTGCTGCGGCGGCACGGCCTGACGGCGGACGCTGAGGCCCCGCTGGCGCTCGGCGGCGGAGTCGTGTTCCCCGCGCTGCACGGGCCGTTCGGAGAAGGCGGCGAACTGCAACGCGCTCTCGAGTCGATCGGCGTGGGCTTCGTCGGCTCGGGCTCGGCCGGGTCGCGCTTGGCGATCGATAAAATCGCGACGAAGCAGGCCGCGGCGGAACTCGCAGCCACCATGACGCCTCGTGCGGCACACGCGGAGTCGTCGTCGGACGCGCCCATGCGCATCGGCGTTTCGCGGACCTGGTTGCTGACCGAAGCTGACGATCTCCCGCCCGCGCCCCTGCCGTTGGTGGTCAAACCGAACTTCGAGGGCAGCACGGTCGGGCTGCACGTTTGCCGAGACATGGCGGACTGGTCCGCGGCGGTCAACGACTCGCAGTCTCATAAGCCGGCGCGGGCGACCATCGCCGAACCATTCGCGACGGGGATAGAACTGACTGTCGGGCTGGTGCCGACCGAAAGCGCTGACCCTTCGACCGCGGCCGACGCCGCCGCGGGTACCGAGATGGGTGAGTCGCTCCGCGCGCTGCCGCTGATCGAGATCAGGCCGGCCGCGGGTCTGTACGACTACGAGGCGAAGTACACACGCGACGACACGGCATACGTGCCCGAGCCGGAAGCGCCGGGTCTGGAGCCGGCCGTGCTGCAACGGTTCTCGTTGGCGCTGGCGGCGACGATGCAGCTTCGCGATCTCGCCAGGGCCGACTTCATCTATTCCCCCGAGACGCGGACGGCGTGGTTCCTCGAAGTGAACACGATGCCGGGCTTTACCAGTCACTCGCTCTTGCCCAAAGCGGCGGCGCATGTCGGCGTGAGCTTCGAGGCGCTGTGCGATCGGCTCGTCGCCGCGGCAGGCGTTCGGGCGGGCGCGACGCCGGCACGCTCTCGGAACCGCTCGGCCCGCCGCCAACAGGACGTCTGAGAGACGACGACCGAACCTCGCTGAATCGGCGCCGCGACGCAGCCTTGCTCCCGAGAGCCGTGCTCACGCCCGGGCCACCTACACGGCTCGCGTCATCGCCAATCTGCGGGACGACCTGTAGCGAGGTAATTGTTCTCCAACGGGCGCCGGCGGCCGCGTGGTGGGCGTAGTGCGGAGATTCACCGTCTCCGGCCCGGTCGGGCTTGCCGGGCGGATCATCTCACCTACTCATCGGTGACCGCAGCGTTTGGATCGCGTCAGGCAGACCCGTTGCGGCAAATCATGCGCCCCTCGTCGCGAAACGAGCGGCCGTTCATTTCCTCGATTGTTCGCCGCACTCACCCTTTCGAACACAGGAGCACGATCATGCTCGACGCACTGCTCGGGGGCGCGCTCGCCCAGATCCAGGTCAGCGACGGGGCCCCCTTCACGGACACCGACCTCGGCAACATGGAGAATTATTTCAGCTACTCGGTGATGCAGTGGGACTCCGTCAGCCACGTGCTGACTCTGGGCGTGGGTGTGTTCGCCGCGGCGCTCATCTACTTTCTTGTGACGATGAAAGACGTGGCGCCGAAGTTTCGCCTGTCGAACGCTCTGTCGGCGGTCGTCATGGTTTCGGCGATGCTCATTCTCCTGCGCCAGGCCTTCGACTGGGACATGACGTTCGCCTGGTCCGACGCCAGCGGAATGTACGAACGCAAAGACGGCCAACTGTTCTCCAACGGCTATCGCTACATGAACTGGTCGATCGACGTTCCGTGTCTGTTGTTGCAGATGCTGGTCGTGCTCCCCTTGGCCAAAGCGAAAAAGATCAGCTACGGCGCGCAGTTCGTAGTCGCGGGGCTCGGCATGATCTGGACGAGTTGGGCCGCACAGTTCTACGAAACCGGCGGCGTCGTCGCCGAGACCTCTTCCGTGCCGTTCTGGGTCTGGTATCTGCTCGGCTGGGCGTTCTACATCTGGATCGTCGCGATCGTATTCAAGACCATCACCGAGGGCTCGAAGGGTGTGCCCGACGAAGCCGCGAAGTGGCTGAAACGCATCCTCGTACTGTTCCTGATCGCTTGGACCGGCTACGCGGTGGCGATCGTCCTCCCGCAGGTCTGGTTTGCATCCGGCTCCGGCGTGGCTCGTGCGTTCATCTTTACCTTCGCCGACATCACCTCGAAAGCCATCTACGGCGTCATGCTCGGCAACGTCGCAATCATTCTCTCGCGGCAGGAAGGCTTCGAGTCGTACCCCGTGGAGCGTGCCTTCATCGGGAACGGCGTCAAGCGAATGTTCGGCGGCGGTGACGCCGGAGGTTCCGGCGCCGCAGCCCACGACCAAGCCGCGGTTCGCGACGCTTCAGAGCAACACTGACTCGCCAAGCGGGAAGCCCCGCCGAAGCGATGCGAGGTGGGGGATTGAAGTCAGGTCACGTCGCGGGGTATTGGGGGTGGACCGGATGAGAAATCTCGGCCTCTCTCTCCTCCACGCCGTTGCTCGAGACGTACGAAGCGACGGCGTTTTTCATGCGTCCGTCGCGAGCGCAAGGAATCCTCGTCCGCTGCCGGCGCGTTCGGCGACGAGTCAACCCAACTTCGCACGACGTATCGCACCCGAGAAGACCGATTCGCCTCGCGAGGCCAGACTCACGATTCCCGCTCAGCGTCCCGGCCCGGCTGCGCGGCGACGGCCGCCTCGACGCGGTGCAGCGCGTCGCGGATCTCGGTCAGCACGAGAAGCGTCTGTTCGTTCGATCGATGCAAGCCCGCCTCGCCTGCGGGCGTGCTCTCCGCGTCGCCCGGGCGGGCCCCGCTCGACGCGTGGGCCGTCCCCACGACGCGGTCGCGCTGTTCAAGCACCGCCTCGCGAAACTCCCGCGAGCCTTCGATGCCGACGAGTTTGACGAGCGCGCCGCCTTGCGAGCCGCTTTGGCCCGCCGTTTCGACGCCCATCGCTTCGAGGTCGAGTTTGCGCAGCAACGGCCCCTGGTTCATCGACAGGTCGGTGATCTTATCGAGCGGGATCGCCTTCTCCACGCGGAAGAGCACGCCTTTGCCGACGTGCAGTTTCCGTTCGGTGAGCACGCATTCGAGCTTGCCGAAGTAGATGCGGTAATACCACCGCGCGAGAAAGTAGACCGCGACCGGAACCAGCCACAGAACGAGCCCGACGCCGAGCGTCGGAATCGCGAGCAACGCTCCGACGAAAAGGAAGACCACCGACGCCCCGATCGTCGCGGAGACGGTGTGGTATAGCACCGCCTTGTCGGTGAACGCCGCGCGGCGCAGCTCGTTCGGCTTGCGAGCCGCGTCCGAATCGGCAACGGCGTCGGCGTCGGCGTCGGTGGCGGGCGGCGATGCCGGCGAGGGCGCAGGTGTATTCGTCGGGTCGGCGCCGGACGCGTGGTCGTCGTTCATGGCGGGTGCTTTCGTGAGTCGGGGCGGAGCGATACTCGGAACCGAGAGCATCGCGCCGACCATCAAAGTGCGACCTGACACAAATCTTCGGGCGTCACGATACGTCGTGCGCGTTCTTCGCCGAGCGATTTCCGGACGCAGCGAGCTTGCGAGCGGCGCCGTCGGCGGGCGATCCCGCGTTCCCGTTCGACGTTCCTCCGGCGCCCGCTTATCCGTAAGTCCACGGAATCACGAGATTTGGAGCTTGACTCCAGCGAGAAAGACGCCTATGCCTCGGGTGAACGCCGCAACTTCACTTCATACGGCACTTCCGACATCCGGCACTCCCGAGAGGATATCAAGCCATGACCAACGCGGACGCGACGTCGAAATTGAGCAACACGGGCGATCACGCCATGCCGCGTCGGGCGAAGGAAGAGATGCGTCGTGAATCGCCGGACGGCATGCCCCCGCAACAACGAACTCGCGGCGTGTCGCGTGCGGTCTTGCTCACCACCATGCTCGTGGCTGCATTCATCGCCATCGTCGCTGTGTCGATCTTGGCCGATATGCCCGAAGGTATTCTCTTGCTCGGCGGCATCATCCTCTTGATAGGCCTTATCGGCGGGCTGCCCGCAATCTTCGCCGGAATGCTCCGGTGGCGCGAGCGGCGCAAAGCGGAAAGCAACGCACGCCATTAATCAATCGTGTGACTCCGTCATCGCACGACCCGTCGGTGCCGCCTTCGCGTCCGTGGGAAACGGGCAGCACGGCCTAAAGCGAAGGCCAAGCCGAATCACATCACCAGCCTGTCCGTGGCGTAAGGCGGCGACGTTGACGATACGTCGCCGCCTGTTCTTTTGGCGCGTGATTGGGACAGCCCGCCGCGAGCCGACCGAGACGCGCGACCCGAGCGGCATGACTCTCCGACGTCCGGGCCGGACGGTGATCGCTTTTCAGACGCGAGCGGCCTGATGCGACGCGCAGACGTCCCGACGCGACTAGCATTCGAGCGTGATGCGCGAATCGGACAGGCCGAAGCCGGTGAAGCGTGGCGACGTCGTCCCGTCGATCCCGGATCACAATCTGAATCTGCCGAACGATTCGTCCGCCGGGACCGACCCCGACGGAGGACCAAACCCCGACGTCCCCAATCTTCCCGCCGACGAGCAACCGCCACGCATCGGCGGGGGAATGACGCTGACCGGGCCGTTCGGCTCGGCCTCGCCCAACGTCGTGCACGACGATCGGTCCGCTGGTTCAAGCGGCGGCGGTAGCGGCGACGGCTCGGGCAGCAACCACGGCTCGGCGGCGGACGACTACGAACCGGCCGACAACCGCATGCGGCGGGACCGACGCTTTCCCGCGGGATTGCTCCTCGCCCCCGGCGCCCTCGCGTTGCTTGTCGCGGCGTCGGCGGGACCGATCGCGGGACGCAACCAACTCGGCATGGCGGGAGGGATGGCGCTCGCGCTGATCGCCGGCGGCGTCGCCGCATTCTGCTTCGGCATCATCGCCGCGCGAAGCGAGCCCGACGTCGGACGCGTGCTGGGACCCGCCGGCCTCGTACTCGCGACACTCGCGGCGGGCTCTTCCATCGCTCAGATGATCTGAGCCAATCGGCGGCAATCGGCGCCGATCAGCGGCCGCGTGCGACGTTCGGTCAGTCTCTCGATGCGATACCGAATCGTTCGCGCAGAAACTCGTTCTCGAGGTACTTGGTGTCGTTGGATTTCTTGCCGAAGCCGAGATGTTCGTGTGGCGCGCCGGTCTGGTCCCAGACGTGAACGCGCGCGTCCCGCTCGGCCCCGCCCAGCATCTGATAGCGGACGCGGAGCGCGTCGATGAACCGTGTCATGCCTTCCACCGGCACCCAAGCGTCTTTCGCGGAGTGGACGGCGAGCGTGGGAACGACCTCTTCGACATGGTCGAGATGGTCGATCGGGTTGAGGCGCGCCGCTCGTTCGGGCACGAAAAAGTCGTGGCCTTCCATGACGCTGAAATCACCGGCAGCGGCTTCGAGGATGGCCGCGCGAAACGCGTGGCACGGTCCCGCGTCGCAGGCGTAGTTGGCGCCGCCCTGTCGGGTGAGGCGGACGAGCGTGGTCATGCCGCCGGCGGACATGCCGCCAATCGCGACGCGCGAAAGGTCGAACGCGCCGTTGAATACCGGGTGCATCAGCTGTTGGAGGACGACGTCGACCTCGGCCGCGGCGCGCTCGGCGACGCGGAGCGTGGATCGCGCTTCCTGCAATTCGCGCGGGCCACGTCGCTCGCCGTGTCCCGGAAGATCGACGGCGCACGCGGCGATGCCGAGACGTTTCCACCGGAGATACCGGCCCGGGTCGAGTTCCTTGTCCGCGGTGCGGCCGTGAAACCAGAGCACGAGCGGCGCGGGCGTCGGCGCGGCGCCGGGCTCGAACCACGCGTCGTCGGGATGTGTGAGCAGGACGGGAACGCCGCCGGTCCACGACACGTCCGCGGTCCAGCCACGGGCTCGGGCTTCGTCGTCGGGCGATTCGGCGAGCGCCTCAAGCGGCGCAGCGACGACGGGATGACCCGCCGCCAGCCGTCCGCGGGCCGCGGCCGCGGCGAGAGCGCGCGGAAGCCCGTCTTTCCAAGGACCGTCCGCGTCAAGCGATGGTTCGACGCCGTCGCCGCTCACCGCGCGATCTCCACCGCCCGCATCTCGCGCAAAACGGTCACTTTGATCTCGCCCGGGAAGGTCATCTCGTCGGAAACCTGGTTGGCGATCTGACGCGCGATGTCGTACGCCTGATCGTCGTTGATCTTGCGCGCGTCGACCATCACCCGAATCTCGCGGCCCGCCTGGATGGCGTGCGCTTCCGTGACGCCCTCGAAGTGCTTCGCGATGTCCTGAAGGTTCGTAAGCCGTTTGATGTAGTTCTCAAGCGATTCGCGCCGCGCGCCGGGCCGCGCGCCGGACAGCGCGTCGGCCGCCATCACGATCGGGGTATAGAACGAGGTCGATGGGATGTCGCCGTGGTGCCCCCCGATGACGTTGAGGACCGGTTCCTTCTCGCCGAATTGTTTGGCGAACTCCATACCGATCTTCGGGTGCCCGCCTTCGTGCTCGTGGTCCATCGCCTTGCCGATGTCGTGAAGGAAGCCGCATCGCCTCGCCAGCCGCCCGTTTAGGCCGAGTTGGTCCGCGATGAGTTGCGCGAGATAGCCGACTTCGATCGAGTGCTTGAGCACGTTCTGGCCGTAGGACGTGCGAAAGCTCAGCTTGCCCATCGCCTCCCGAATCTTCGGGTGCAGACCTTTGGCCTTCGCTTCGAGCGCCGCTTCGTCGCCCGCTTTGACGATGCGTTCCTGAATCTCGGCGCGCTTCTGCTCGACGACCTCTTCGATCTTGCCGGGATGGATCCGCCCGTCGGCGACGAGCTGCTCGAGCGCTTCGACGGCCACGGCCTGCCGAACCTTGTCGAAGCACGAAACCATGATCACGCCCGGCGTGTCGTCGACGATCAGGTCCACGCCGGCGTAACGCTCGATCGCCCGGATATTGCGCCCCTCCCGCCCGATGATCCGGCCCTTCAGATCGTCGGACGGGATCTCGATCACCCGCGACGTCGACTCGGCGACCAGCTCGCCCGCGTAACGCTGGACCGCGTTGAGGGTGATCTCCCGAGCCTTCTCCCGAGCCTCGGTTTCCGCCGTCTCGACGATGCGTCGCGCCGAGCGGGCCGCCTCATCCTTGAAATCACGCTCCAGCAGATCGAGAAGCTCGGCCTTCGCCTCGTGCGCGGAAAGACCGGCCACGCGGTGCAGCTCGTCTCGCTTCTTGTCGTCCAAGTCGTTCAGCTTGAGTTCACGCTCGTGAAGCGCTTGCTCGCGACGCTCGAGTTTCGTCTGACGCTGCTCGAGCTGGCGCTCGCGGCGGTCGAAACTCTCGATCCGAAGATCCACCTGATCTTCACGCTTGGCGAGCCGACGCTCGGTCTGCCGGAGCTCGTCCCGGGCGGATTTCATCTCCGCCTCGAACGTCTCACGCTCCTCCATCGCCTTCTTCTGGGCGGCGAGCTCGGCTTCCTGCACGGTCGCCTTGGCTTCCGCCTCCGCCGCCTCGCGCACACGCCCGGCCTCGGCACGCGCTTGTTCCAGCGTATGACCGCCAAGCCAACGCACCAGAACCGCTCCGCCCACCAGCCCCACCGCCAGCGCGATCGCCATGCCCGCCAGCAACAGCGGCAAACCGCCGGCCCCCATCCCGGCGCCCGCACCACTCCCGGCGCCCGCGGTCGTTCCAACGCTCGTTGCGATGCTCAGCACATGTTCGGCCATGACGCCTGCTTTCGACGACAGAGTTTCCGCGGGCGCGTGACAAAGCAGCCCGCCGCCGGATTGGTCCGAACATCCGCTTTACCCATCCCGATCTCGCACGCATGGCGAGACGACCGAGCCTCCATCGCCCGGCCGCGCTTCTCGCGCGCGGCCGAACCCCTTCGCCGCTCTCGACGCGCGATATTCATCGCGCGTTTGGCGGCGACCCGAAGACGTCACGCACACCACCGCAGACGCCCACCCAAGCGGTGGGGCCGGCGGCTGCCGCGCTCGGTCGTTGTCGTTCCGGCAATCGGCGCAACGCCGACGGCTTCGGGTCATGGGGTGCGAGCCGCGTCCGCCGGAACGCCGACGTAGCCCGGTCGTGGTGATCCGCCGAACACGGTCGGCACGGCGGTTTGAGGCTCGCTCACGCCCCCCCTTCGGAACGCTCTGTCCAAAGGCGACACGCAAGCGAAATCGGTCCCGCGCATCAACGCGGGTCAGGAAACGAAAGCAAACGTTCGGCTTGACCGACGTCAACAAGCAGTAAAGACGCCCTGACAGGTCCCGTCAACCGCCCCAGACCGATCGGCGTCGCTTCGAGACGATTCCACCCAGCGGATCGTGCTCTCGTGAGACCCGACCCTGACGCGATCCGTACAGAATGAAGCCGCTGGCGCGAAGCCTTTCGATACCAAGCCCACCCGCGCCGCCGGAACTGTCCGGCACGGTGCTCGGTCGTCGCGGCCGCGGTGGCCCACGCGGCTCGTTCGAACGCGTTCCGTTCCACTCCGGCGCCGGAGTCGGCTGGGCGATCCCGTACCCCCGGGTATGATCCTCCCGCGATGCCCGCTGCGCTCCGATGGTTGCTTTCTCTCGTGGTGTTGAACCCGATCTGCGTGCGCCTCGTGCACAACGCGTCGCGCCGCAAGCGGCATCTCTACATCCGCTCGGGCTACCTCGCCGTGCTCATCTTGGTGCTGATCTTGCTGCTGCTCCCGACGCAGGGCGGCGCGCAGAGCTACCGCACGCTGGCGGCCCAGGGCGCGCAGGCGTTCGAATGGGTCGCCTATCTCCAGTTGCTGCTCGTCTGCATCCTCACGCCCGTCTTCATGGCGGGCGCCATCGCCCAGGAGTCCAACCCGCGAACGTGGGACGTGCTGCTGACCACGCCGCTCTCGGCCGCCCAGATCGTGCTCGGCAATCTGTTCGGCCGCCTGTTCTTCGTGCTCGCGCTCTTGTTCGCCACCGTGCCCCTGTTCGCGATCACGCAGTACTTCGGCGGCGTGCCCGGAAGCTCGGTGCTCGCCTCCTACGCCGTCTCGGCCTGCGCGGCGTTGGTGGTGGCCGCCGTCGCGGTCGCCCTCTCGGTCAACCGGCTCGCGGGACGTCGCGCGGTCTTCACGTTCTACATCGCCGTCGTCTCATACCTCGGCGTGACCGCGGCGCTTGACCTTGCCCTCCGCCCGGGATCGCCCGCCGGCCCGGGCGGCGTGACGATGCTCACGCCCACCAACCCCTTCCTCGCCCTGAACGCGCTCCTCGCCCCCTCGACCTATCAGACGCCCGACACCCTCACGCTCGCCCGGATGTCGGGGCTCGGACGCTTCTGGTACGGCTCGCCCGTCACGGCTTTCTGCGTCGCCTCCTCGGTCCTCGCCGTGACGCTCGCGCTCGGCTCGTCGATCACCGCCCGCAGCGTCGCCACCTCCGCCGGCTCGAGCTGGTACCGCAAACTCTTCGGCGTCGGCGCGAAAGGCGCGGACACCCGGCCCGCCCGCGACGTCTGGCACAACCCCATCGCCTGGCGCGAGGGCGCCGCCCGCGCCAACACCCTGCCCAAGCTCGTCCTCCGATGGTCCTTCATCCTGTTGGGCTCATTGTTCGGGCTCGGCCTCACCGTCGCCTTCCACATCGGCACGCTGGCTCACGAGGACTATCGCTTCGCGATGATCGCCACCGTCTACACCGAACTCGCCGTGATCACCCTTATCGCGATCAACATGTCCGCCACCGCCATCAGCCGCGAACGCGAGGACGGCACCCTCGACCTCTTGCTCACGACTCCGCTCTCGCAGGCGTACTACCTCAACGGCAAGCTCCGCGGGCTGATCTCCTACCTGCTCCCCTTGTTGGCGGTGCCCGTCGTGACCATGCTCATCGGCGCGGTCTACGTGCTGCTGGGCGGCTTCGACCGCGCGGGCGGCGTCATGGTTTCCGATCAACCGATAGGCATGGCGAACCCCGTCTCCAGCCCCGTTCTGCTCCCCGAGGCGGCGTTGCTCTTGCCGCTCGCGACCGTGCCGTTCCTCGCGTTCGTGATCATGATCGGGCTGCAATGGTCCCTGAAGTCGCGCGGCACCATCTCCTCGGTCGTGGCGACCGTCGCGCTCGTCGGCGTGATCGCCGGCGTCGTCGGCGTCTGCGCCTGGAACGCCGGGGCTGGCATCCCCGTGGTCGGCCCGGCGCTGGTCGCGCTCAACCCCTTCACGCTCGTCTATGGGTTGGTGGCGCCGGTGCACGCCTTCGAAGAGCCGGTGGCGCGCGGCGGGCTCGCCTCCGCACGCTTCTCCCTCACCGTCGGCGCCGGGCTCGCCGTCGTCATCTACGCGACCCTCGTCTTCAGCTTCCGCTCGGCGCTCATCCGCACCTTCGACGTGACCACGCGGAAGCTCGCCGGCGCGAGATAAACGCACGGAGTGCGGTTCTCCGACCGTGCGTTCAGCCGGGCGACCCGACTCCGGCACGCTTCGACCGGCGGTTCTCTTTGTAGATCAGTCGGATGTTGCGCGCGTAAATCACCACGCCCGTGGTCTGCCCTGTGACGCCGACGATGTCTTGCCGCCACACGAAGTACGTGAACAGCAGCACGCCGCCGCCGAGCGAGAGATACCAGAACACCGGCGGCACCACGCTCTTGCGTTCGCGCTCGGAGATCAGCCACTGCACCGCCATGCGGCCGAAGAACGCCGCCTGACCCAGGAAGCCGAGGCCGACCCATAGCAGGCCCGTCCACGAGGTGATGTTGAACAGCTTGAACAGCGTGTTCGAATCGGAAAGCTCGACCGACTCCAGCACGCCTACCCCGAACCGGTCGGCGAACTCCTCGCGTGAAAGCGGGCCCACCAACTCGCCGTTGCGAAAGAGCAACCTGACGGAGATCTCCCCGGGCTGAGCGCCCGGCGCGTCGGACGCGGCGACCTCGATAAGTCCCCGCTCCGCGCCCACGCGCAGCGGCAGCGTGTACGCGTCCGGACGGATCTCCTGCGGCGTGAGCGTGCGTCCCGAGAAGACCAGCCACACGCCAAGCAGGAAAACCGCGATCATCGCGGCGGGCGGCTCCCACTTCAGGCGTCGCTTACGCTTCCGCTCGGCCGCCTGCTCGGGCGTGAGCTGGTCGCGACGCGCCTCGGCGTTGCCCAGCGCCTGATCCGGCGCTCCAGCGGGGCCGTGCGGCGAATCGGGCGGAGCGCCGGCCGGCTGCGGGTCGACGCGGCCCGGATCCGGTCGACCCTGCGGGCTGTCGTGCCGACCACCATTCTGCGGCGGAACCTGCGACATGAACGGTCCTCGTGCTTGGGCGCAATCGGCTTAGACGCGATCGGAAAGAACGGCGGGATCACCACGCTCGACGCGGTCCGAGCCCCCATCAACGTCGGCGCCCGAGCCCGCTTGCTCCCGCGTCGCGGCTGCCGGTTCGATCGACCGGCTCGCGACCGGCCGGCGCCGCTTGCTCATCCAACGGACGGCGAAACAATCGACCAAACCCGGCAACGCGCGCTGCGTGATTCCCAACCCATACTTCGGTTCGCCCGCCACGCGCGGCCGATGGTTCACCGGCGTTTCGACCACGCGGAAACCCAGGTGCCGCGCGGACACCGGAATGAAGCGGTGCATGCCCTTGAACTCCAGCGGGATCGCGAGCGCGATCTCGCGACGCATAATCCGAAGCGAGCAACCCGTGTCGCGGATGCTGTCCCCGAGGATCAGACGACGAAACAAACGACCGACGTTGCTGCCGAGCTTGCGCACCCGGTTGTCCTGCCGCGCGTGCGACCGGTCGCCCTGCACCATGTCCGCGCCCACGGTCACGAGCTTCTCGAACATCGCGGGGAGGTCCGCCGGATCGTTCTGCAGATCGGCGTCAAGCACAGCCACGAAACGACCGCGCGCCGCCCGAAACCCCGCGTGGAACGCCGCCGACTGCCCGTTGCCGCGGCCCGGAGGCGTCTCCGTCATCGCGAGCACACGCAACCACGGGCGATCGACCTGCAACGCCGCCGCACGGTTCCGCGTCTCGTCCGTGGAACCGTCGTCCACCAGCACGAACTCCGCCGAATCAAAACCGTCGGGGAAGTGTTCGGGGAAACGCTCGGCAAGCACCACCAGCGCCCGACCCACCTCCTCAACCAACGGCACCACATTTGCTTCCTCGTTGTGGGCCGGCGCGACCACCGACAACGTGACCTCCGACCCTCGCCCGAAGTCGGCGGACGCGGCGACCCGGTCGGCGTCGGTCTGGTTTGACGGCGCGGTGTCCATGATGATGAAGGTAGCAGAGGCGGAAGCGCGGGACGGGCCCCGTCGACTCGCGAGACCCCGCGAACGCCCGCTTGGGGAAGCGACGCCCGATGGGCTAGAATCGTCGTCCCGCCTTCGTCGGCCTTTCCGTCGTGGGCGCAGCGTGAGAAATCCTTCATTTTCCGCGACTTTGAGCCACGCCCGGAGCCCGCATGCCCACCGACGACAACCGCCGACTTGACCCGACCGCCGAAGCCGGCGCCCCCAGCGCCCAGCCGATCACCACCTTCGTCCCCGCCGACCTCGACGGCTCGCGGTGGTCCAACCTCGAGCCCCTCTACACCGACCTCAAGGAACGCGAGGTCGACTCGCCAGAAGCCTTCCAGACCTGGCTGCTCGACCGCAGCGAACTCGACGCCACCGCGTCGGAGTCGCGCGCCAACCTCTACATCTCGATGACCTGTCACACCGACGACGAGTCGATCAGCGAGCGGTGGACCGAATATCTCGACGACGTCCCGCCCAAGCTCAAGCCGGTCGTGTTCGCGCTCGACCAGAAGCAGGCGGCCCTCTTCGAGCAGTACCCGCTCGACGCCGAGACCTTCGCGGTGCTCCGTCGCAACACAGCCCGTGAAGTCGAGATGTTCCGCGACGAAAACGTCCCGCTCGAAACCGAACTCGCGAAGCTCGACCAGAAGTACGACAAAATCTGCGGCGAGATGACGGTCGAGTTCGAAGGCGAAACCCGCACCATCCCGCAGATGGGCCGCTTCATGCAGGACGACGACCGCGAGCGCCGCGAAGCGGCGTGGCGCGCCGTCGCCGACCGGCGCCTCCGCGACAGGGACGCGATCGAAGACATCTTCGACCGCATGATCGAGCTGCGACAGCACGTCGCCGCCAACGCCGGCTACGACAACTACCGCGATTATGCGCACGACCGCAAGCTCCGCTTCGATTACTCGCCCGCCGACTGCGAGGCGTTCCACGATGCGATCGAGAAGCACGTCGTCCCGTTCCTGCGTCGTCTCGACGAGCGCCGGCGTGCGAATCTCGACGTCGACGCACTGCGCCCCTGGGACCTGCTCGTCGACGAGAAAGGCCGCGGCCCGCTGCATCCCTTCGAATCGGGACAGGAGCTGATCGAGAAGTCCCGCGCCGTGTTCGACGAGATCGACCCCCAGCTAGCCGGCTTCTTCAAGGAACTCGGCGACAACATGGGCGATTCGCTCGACCTCGACTCGCGCAAAGGCAAGGCCTTCGGCGGATACCAGTACATGCGGGATCGTTCGCGCCGGCCGTTCATCTTCATGAACGCGGCGGGGCTGCACCGCGACGTCGAGACCATGGTTCACGAGGCCGGGCACGCGTTCCACTCGCGGCTCTGCTCCGACGAGCCGCTGCTGCCGCTGCGTGATTACCCGATCGAGATCGCCGAAGTGGCGTCGATGAGCATGGAACTGCTGTCCATGCCCTACTGGAATCACTACTACCCGAACGCCGAGGAAGCCGACCGCGCCAGGCGCACCCAGCTCGAAGGCTCGGTCAAGACGCTGGCATGGATCGCGACCATCGACGCCTATCAGCACTGGCTGTACACCAACAAGGGCCACGACCGCGAACAGCGCAAACAGGCCTGGCTCGACATCTCACGCCGGTTCGGTCACGACGTGTCGTGGGACGGCTTGGAAGAGGCCGAGGCGTACCAGTGGCAGCGCCAGGGCCATCTCTTCGGCGTACCGTTCTATTACATCGAGTACGGCATCGCCCAGCTCGGCGCGCTCGGCATCTGGCTGCACTCACTCGAACGCGGAGAGGGCGAGGCCATCGCCCTCTACAAGCGGGCGATGTCCCTCGGCAACAAAAAGCCGCTGCCCGAACTGTTCCACGCCGCCGACCTGCCCTTCGACTTCGGCGACGCCACCGTCGAACGCCTCGTCAAAGCGGTCGAGGGCGAACTGACGAAGCTCCCCGAATGATCACACACCACCCCCGGGCGTGAAGCGGCGCCCGACCAAAGCCGAGAAAGCCACGACGACGCCCGCCCCGCGCGGGCGTCGTTCTGCACCGAACAAGAAACGCGCGAAGAAAAAAGCCGCGCTCAAGGCGCCCAGCGCGCAACGCAGCCGGATCATGCGGGCGGTGCGATCGAAAGACACCGCGCCGGAGCTCGCCCTCTCCGCCGCGCTGCGGCGGCTCGGCGTCCGCCATCGCCGCAACGTCGAGGCGCTCGCCGGCACGCCCGACGTCGTCATCGACGACGCACGGCTCGTCGTCTTCGTCCACGGATGCTTCTGGCACGGCCACGGCTGCCCGCGCGGCAGCCGCGTCCCTCGAACCAACCGCCGATTCTGGCTCGAAAAGGTCGCGCGAAACCGACGACGCGATCGACGCGTCTCTCGCCAACTCCGCGCCGACGGGTGGTCCGTCTGGACGGTCTGGGAGTGCGAGTTGAAGCAAGCCGGCGGCCAAGCACCGGCCCGTTTGATCGGCGCGATCGAGCGCCACCGCGAGAGACATTCGTAGCGCTCCGGCTCCGCTCTTCGCGACACGACCCGCCGAATCGATCGACCGACCGCGCGGACGCTGAACCGCGTCAACGAACCTCGTCGCGGCCCGATCCCTCCCCTTCGCCCATGCGCCGAAGCTCACGCCGCTGGTCCGCGTACAGCTTCACGAACATCAGCGCGCCCACAAGCCCAAGCCATGCCGCGATCACGAACGTCCACGGCCCCATCCCAGCCCAGCGAATCTCCAGCCCCACCAGCGACACCGCCATCGGCGCGTACAGCAGCGTACCGACGTACGGCCCGATCGCCCCGCGGACGCCGGTCAGCGTCGCGTGGATGCCCATGTAGATCGACGCCATATCCCGGCTCGCGAAATCATGATGGCCAAGGTTCCACGCCAGCATGCCGCCGCCGAACGCGATCCCCAAAATGAACCGGCTCACGACGATCACCCAAAGCGTCTCCGTCAGAAACCCCACCGACAACATCGCCAGCGCCGCCACGAAGAACCACGAGTGAACGCTCCGGAAAGCGATGATGTGTACGCGGTCGAGGAAACGCGCCCAGAACGGAATCGCCACCACCGGCATCACGATCGGAATCACCTGCGTCAACACCAGCGACGGCAGGTACGCGAGCCCGAACGTGTCTTCCAACGCCACGATGAACAGCGGGATCGCCGAGAGATTCGCCATCCCCAGCGTGAACTGCGCCGTCATGTACCGCCGATACCACCGGTCGTTCTTCAGCACGCTGAGCATCTCGCGCGCCGACGCCGAATTGCGGTCGTCCAGCCGCCTCTTCCGCTCCGCACGCCGCTGCGAAAGCCCGCCACGCCACCGGACGTGACTGAACGCCCAGATCCCCACCATCCCCAGCAGGACCGCGGCCGCGTAGACCAGCCGATATGCGTTCTCACCGAGAACGTCCGCGTTGTCCATCATGTACCCGACCACGACCGCCGTCAGCCCGACGATCAGCGCGGTCAGCGTCGTCAGCTTGCCCGTCGCGCGGGCCCGGTCCGAACGCGGGTAATTCGCTCGCCACACGTCCGACCGCGCGTTGATGAGCCCCGCCATCGCGATCCGCGCCGCCAGCACCCCCGCCACCACCATCCACGTACCCGCCGGCGAGATCGGCGCGAACGCGATCAACGCCACGCACGCCAGCATCACCCCTTGCAGCACGTTGATCGCCTTTACGCGATGCGTCCCGTGCAGCACCCGCGTCCACACCGCCGACGTGATGTTCGCCAGCGCCGGAGCCGCCGCGACCGTCGCGATCACGCTCGGCGGCGCCCCGAACGCTTTGTTCAAAATCACCCCCACCACGTTGCCCTCGACGCACGCGATCGTCGTCGGCATGAAACCCGCCGCCGTCAGCTCCCAGCGATAGCTCCGGCGGCTCAGCAGCGGCATCGACGCCGGCGAGAAAGAGCGAAGAACGCGGCGCAAAGGCCGTGCTGTGAAACTCGTCACGCCTGGTTCCCGTCGCTGGAAGCCTCGCTCGAACCCGCGGCACGGTCCGACCGATCAGACGCCCCGATCGGACGCCCCAATCAGACACGCCAACCAGACACCCCAATCAGACGCCCCAATCAGAGGCCCCAACCAAAGGCGATAATAGGCAGGGCGGCGGCAAAGGCCGGCCGCACGACGCGGCCATGACGCTCGTCCAAGACCGGCCGGCTCACCCGGAAACGGCGCATGCAAACATGCCGCCCGATCAGGCGGCACGGACGGCAGTCGGGCGATCAGCGACGGCCGGGCCGGGCTCCACCCACGCCGCCCGGCCCACACGCTCAGTCGACCATCGGCATGTTCTGAAGTCGGGTGGGACGATCAAGCAGGAACAGGCTCCCCAGGTCGCGGTTGAACTGACGCCCGTACGAGTCCAGATTCCGCGACAACTCGCCCTTCACGTCGACCGGCCGGAGCGCAAGCGTCTGCAGCTCGGGCGTCGGTTCGCTCGCGAACTCGTTCATCCGCGGATATTCCGAAGCGCACCCTTGCAGCGCGGCCGCGGAAGCGACGATCGTCAGGATGCCAACGGTCTTCATCATCGTGGAACGACGCATGATCGAAACTCCTTGGCCGGAGCGCCAGCCGCGACTCCGGAACGCATACCTCTCGTACCTATCGGAGCCGAGGCTCCGCCGTCGCGACGCGACGATTCGCCCACCATACCTTCGGCCCAACGCGGCTCCGCGTCAAGCCAGCCGGCCCAACCCCATCGCTCTCACCCGCCCGCGGACCGGCGAAGAGCGTCCCAAAAGCGGCGCCCCAGCGCCCCGCTTTCCGAGCCGCCTTCGCCATTCGCGGCCCGCGGGCCGAGGTTCCGAGAAAGCACCATCGCCAAAGAGCCAAGGTCTCCCCCAAAGGGTGCAATTCGCTTGAGTTTGTGCCGATTCGTTCGCCGAGGCGTCGATCCGGGGATACTGTGATTCTGCCGAACGTCCGAGCGGTCGGTTCCGGTCGCGACCATGCTTCGACCCTTTACGAAGCCCTTGGAGACCCGGAACCAAAACGCCGCCGAGAAGGCCATGCCTCCAGCGTGTGGAAGGCCGACGCGACGGCTCGGGTCACCCCCTTGTCAAAAGGGGACTCGAGGCATCCCACTCGCGGCCGGAACCGGCCGCTCGGACTCGGCGTTCCCCCACAACGACAACCCCGACCCCAACGGCCTCCCCGCCGCACCGCCGTCGGTTTCGTCCTCATGACGAGCCAACCGCTCGCTTTGCGCTCCCACGCCGATCGACAAGACGCCGCCGCTCGCGCCGCACGCCGCACACGCCCCGCACGCCCCCGCTTCCCCATAAGAGCGGCGCCGGTTCGGTACACTGCTTCGCTTCGATCGAAACAGGGCGTCGCCGCCCGCGCCGCGTCGGCGTGCGGCTTGCCGCCCGCGCCGACCCGTCCGCATCCGAAGCGAGCCCCCAACCGTGTCCGAAACGTCGTACCCCCTGGACAAAATCAAGGTCGTGCTGCTCGAGGGCGTCCACGAGCGATCCGTCGAACTACTCGAAGCCGAGGGGTTCACTGTCGAGTGGCGTAAAGGCGCGATGAGCGAGGACGAGGTGATCGAGGCCGCCGCCGACGCACACCTCATCGGCATCAGGTCCAAAACCCAACTCACCAGACGTTTCTTCGAGAGCACGAGACGCCTCTGGGCCGTCGGCTGCTTCTGCATCGGAACCAATCAGGTCGACCTCGACGCCGCCGCCGAGCGAGGCGCCGCCGTCTTCAACGCGCCCTTCAGCAACACGCGCTCCGTGGCGGAACTCGTCATCGCCGAGATCGTCGCACTCCACCGAAAGCTCTGCGATCGGTCCGCCGAGATGCACGCCGGCAAGTGGCGCAAGAGCGCCGACGGCGCCCACGAGATCCGCGGCAAAACACTCGGCATCGTCGGCTATGGACGCATCGGCTCCCAGGTCTCCGTCCTCGCCGAAGCCATGGGCATGCGCGTCGTCTACTTCGACGTGACCGGCACCCTCCCCCTCGGCAACGCGACGAGGCTCGAATCGCTCGAAGCGGTCCTCGACGCGGCCGACTGCGTCACCCTGCACGTCCCCGCCGACGGATCCACTCGCGACATGATCGGCGAGCCCGAGCTCGCCCGCATGAAGCCCGGCTCTTTCCTCATCAACAACGCCCGCGGCTCCGTCGTCGACCTCCCCGCCCTACGCAGCGCCATCCGCTCGGGGCAAATCGCCGGCGCCGCCGTCGACGTCTTCCCCGAAGAGCCGGCCGAACGCGAAGCCGATCACGCCGTCGACCTCGCCGGCCTGCCCAACGTCATCCTCACGCCCCACGTCGGCGGTTCCACCGTCGAAGCCCAACGCAACATCGCCGAGGAAGTCGGCTCGAAGCTCATCAAGCTCATGAACAACGGCTCGACCGCCACCGCCGTCAACCTGCCCGCCGTCGAACTGCCCCAACTCCACCCCGACCATCGCCGCGTCCTGCACTTCCACCGCAACGTGCCCGGCGTGCTCCGAAAGCTCAACGAAACGCTCGGCGACACCGGCGCGAACGTCGCCGCCCAGTACCTCCAGTCCGATATGAAACACAGCTACGTCATCACCGACGTCTCCGGCAAAGACGCCTCGACCGAGCTGCGCGACCGCCTCCTCCACATCGACGAAACCATCCGCGCACGCGTCATCTGGTGACCCCTCCGCCCGGTCGCGCTCAGCCGCCCTCCGGTCGCGCGAAACGCACCCGTGTGAAGCCCGCTTCCAGCACCGCGTTGTACACCGTCAGCGCGTGTTCCCACGCCGTCTCCGGCGATGGGTCAACGACCAGCGGTTGATCCACCGCCAGCACGCCGCCGCTCAGACCTTCCAGACGCGCCCGCAGCGTCGCCGCCGGCGACGCATCCCCCGCCGACCGGCTCAGCCCCTCCAGCAACGGCGAATCGGTGCTCACCACAAACGCACCGGCCGACGCGACGCGCCGCGGCTCCGCGTCCTCGCGCGACGCTTCCACGATCGGCGCCGTCGTCCGCACAGAGATAACGATCGGCTGCACCGGCAACGCGAACGGGTCGTCCGGTTCAACCGCCGCCGACTCCCCAGCGAGCGCCGCCGAAAGCGCGCTCTCGTCCGGCGTGAAGTCCATGCTCAACAGAAAGTACATCAGCAACAGGAAAATCACGTCGATCATCGCCGCGAGGTTCACCGTGAACACCGATCGTTTGACCGAACGCCGACCCGCCATCGCGTGAACACGCCGCCACCGATCGCGCCCCGTGGCGATAGGGCCGGCGTCCCCATCGTCCGCCCGCGCCGAAACGCCGTCGATCGAACCTATCGGCCCAAGACTCACCGCTCATCTCCCCTCGCCGCGCCCCGCTCCGCCGCTCCGCGATCCCCGCTGTCGACCCGGCCCTCGCCGTCCGTCTCGCGCACCACGAGCCTCACCCGCCGCAGCCCGACGCTCGCGACGACACCCAACACCGGCTCGACCCGCTCATAATCTTCGGCCCGGTCGGCCCGGATGAGCACGCTCGGCCCGACCCCCGCCGCATCCGCCCCCGCCTGCTCGCCCGCGGCCCCCGCGTCGAGCAGCCCCCGCGCCGCCGCGGCGCGACGCACCGCCGCTTCCAACTCGCGAAGACCCGCCGCGTCGCCGCCGAACGTCCGCGTGCCGAGACGGTACCGCGCGCCCTCGGGCGAAGCCGCGCTCGGCGCGACGTTGATCACGATCGACTCCTCCCCCGACCCGCCCACCGCCGCTTCCGACGCGACGGCTGGCACGCTCATCTCCACACGCACCGCACGCTGAATCTGCGCCACCAGCAAAAAGAAAATCATCAGCAGAAACACCACGTCGATCAGCGGCGTCATGTTCAGACGCACCTCCGCGAAACCGCTCTCGTACACCGAAGACCGCATAGCTCCGCTCAGCCTCCCTCGCCGCTCCCCGCAACCGAATCTGCCGACGCCTCGTTCCCGTCCGACGCCGGGCCCCGCGCCGCGCCCCCAGCGAGCGTCGGACGAAAGCGGTTGATCAACTCCTCGGCGTCCCGCGTCGCTCCCAGCGTCAACGCGTCGATCCGGTTACGCAAAAACGCGTATCCCGCCAGCGCCGGGATCGCCACCACGAGCCCCCAGAACGTCGTCGTCAGCGCCGTCCCGATGCCCTGCGCCAGACCCACCGGGTCCGGCGAACCGCCCGCCGCCACGATCTCGCGAAACGCCAGGATCATCCCGTACACCGTGCCGAACAGCCCGATCATCGGCGCCACATTGCCGATCACGTTCAGCGGCTCGACGCGCCGCAACCGCCGCACCGTCAGCTCTTCCGACGTCTGCTCCAACGCGCGGATCATCGCCGAGAACCCCGCCTCCGCGTCGTACAACGCCGCCGCCACCACCGCAGCGAAGTAACTCGAATCGGTCTCCACCGCGCGCAGCGCGCCCTCCGTGTCCCGCTTGCGCAGCCGATCGCGCACCGTCCGGTACAGGCCGTCGGGCATCGTCTTCGCCTTCGTCGTCGAGACCGCGACCGACACGATCAACCCCACGCACGCCGCCGAAAGCGCCAGCAACAGCCAGATGATCCCCGTGCCGAGCAACTCGAGCTCGCCCGTGTCGGGATGACGCTGAATGAAGAACGCTTGAAACACCGACGTTCGGCCGCCCGCCGCGCCGCTCGCCGCCAACGTCGCCGCGCCCGTCGTCGCAGCGCTCGCCGCCGCCGGCACGACGACAACCGCCACCGCCGCAGCCCCCCCCGCAAACCGGCGCCGAAGCCCCTTCCCCCCGAAGACCGGCCGCCGCGCGCCCCGCGCACGCCCTCCCTCACGTCGTGACTCGCTCGATCCGTCCGCGTCCATGGGCTCGCCTCTCTCGTTCTTCCCCCGCCGCGTCATCGCACTCGCTCGCGCAGCGATTCGAGATCGTCACGGCTGAACCACGAGTATCCCTCTTCACCGCCGTGGTCGCGCGCGATCGACCAGAGCAGACGATCCCGGTCCGGCTTCAGATACTGAATGGTCTTGATCGTGACCGGGCGGACACCGTTCCGCGCGTCGCGTGGATTCAGCCGATCGAGCGCCCGAAGCACCTCGGCGTCGTCGGGGTCCCACTGCCCCGAGCCCTGAACGGCCGAGGAAAGCAAGAACACAGCGTCGGGCCGCAGCGCCAACGCCGCCTCCAGCGCCGGGATCGGGTTGCTGAACCCGCGCGCCCGCACGCCGTCGTCGTGATCGCCGATCCACGCGAACGTCGCGTCCAGATTCGCCCGGCTCGCTCGCGTAAGCCCCGCCGACCCCGTCGCGTCCGCCGACGTCGAGAAGCCGCCCGCCTGGAAGAACACCACCTGAAAACGCTGCGTCGGATCCAGTTTCGAAAGCGATCGTTTCAGTTCCGCCTTCACGATCGGCAGCGTCGCCAACATCGAGCCCGAGGCGTCCACCACATAGACGATGTCCCGCGCGTCGCCGCCCCGCGCCGTTGCGAAGGTGATCTCGCTGCGCTCGCGCGCCGTGCGGAAATCGATCGCCTCCTCGTCGTCCTCCGCCGGTCGCCGCGGCTCAAGCTGCGGCGGCGGCTCCGCCACCGGACGCTCGACACGCGGCGCCGCCTCCAGCGCCGCCGCCGCCCGCTCGATCGACGGCGATTCCGGCGCGATCGCCGACGCCAACGACGCCGACTCGTCAGCCTCCGCCAACTCGACCTCTTCCCGCAGCCCCAGCGACGGATCGAGAAACTCCACGTCCGCCAGCACCGGCGGCGCCTCCGGCCCGCGCGACACCGACCACACCGCCGCTCCCGCCCCGATCACCAGCGCCACGTGCCCCGCCAGCGACGCCGCGAACGGCAAACCGCCGCCCCGCTCGTCGCCGTGGCCCTTCGCCAACGCACGCCGCACGGCCGAAACCGGCTCGCCCTCCTCGAACGACGCCGACGACGACCCGCCGCCCACCTCCACGCCGACCCCCGCGTTTTTCGCGTCGATCGCCTCGTCCGCACGCTCGTTCGGCTGCCCGCGCTCGCTCAATCCTCGTCCCCGCCGTCGTCATACCGCCGCCGCGAACCACCGAAAATCAATCGATCCAACGACAGCCCGCCCGCACCGATCAGCAGCACCGTGAACGCGCAACCAAGCGTCGTCAACTGGAAAAAGAACGTGTTCAGGCCTGCGCTCGTCGTCTTCGACGGATCGTCGAAATGCGCGTCCGGCAGGAAGCCGAGATACGCCGACGCTTCGCCGATGTTCGGCGAGACCGACGTCAGCCAGATCGCCGTCAGCATCACCCCGCAGATCGCCAGCGCCCACAGACGCGTCAGCAGGCCCACCAGCAGCAGCACCGCCGCGATCAGTTCCGTGATCGCCGCGGTAATCGACAGCCACTTCAAGATCGTGCCGTCGTTGCCGATCGACGCCGGCACACCCTGCACGCCCGGCCCGGGGTTCGCCCGGCTGTGCATCAGCAGCACCAGACCGTGGTACCGCTTGACCGTCAAAGGCGATTCGAACTGATCCGCCGTGTACGTCGTCGCCGCGCCCTGCGAACCACCACCGGCTCCCCCCGACGCATTCGATCCAGCCGCCGCGCTCGCCGCGTCATCCGCCGCCGCATCCCCCGCGGGCGCAGCTTGTTCGCTCAGGCTGCGCGCCGGAGCCGCTCGCTCCGCGTCCGCCTGGTACGACGCTGGCCTCGTCACGAACGTCCGGCCCAACGCAGCCGACGAATCCGACCACCACCCAACCCAACCCGACCCGGCGAGCCGCTCCCCGCCCGCCTCCTCAACTGGACTCGGCGGCGAGGGCTCTGAACCGTCCTCCACCGATTCGCCGTCACCCCCCGGCGCCGAATCGTTCTCAGCGTCCTCCGCCGGGATCGCCCCTTCCTCGCCGGGCGACGCCCGCTCCGCCTCACCGTCCCGCTCCCCTTCGGCCCCGCTCCGCTCGGTCGGCGTCGTTTCGTCGTCTCCACCGGTCTCCGCCGCCGCCGCATCCCCGTCCGCCGCCTCGGACTCGGGCGAGGACGCGGAACCCGTCGGCCCCGCCGCCGGCGACACGTTCCCCGGCGCCGGCGCTTCGATCAGACCAAGGTTCGCCAGCGTCGCCGCCGTTTCACCCTGCACCGGCATCGTCATGAACAACTTCGGATAACCGGCCCAGAGAAACACCGCCGCCAAAATCAGCCGCAGCACCAGCCCGACCATCGAATCCGCGAATCGCTTTCCGTTCGACATGCTCCGCCTCCGCTGCCCGCCCACGCCCGAGAGTGCTCGCTCCATCGCCGTCCGTGGCGTGCTGCATGCTAGAGCAGCCGACGCGACCGCGCCCGAGCCCACCCCGCGATCCTCTCACCCCGCCCACCCCGGCAACCGCCCGATCCCACCGCCGCTCCCGACACAATCCGCCGATTCGTCTCCAACCCGCCGCTCCGTACAATCGTCGCGTCCCCTTCCTTCTCCCGCCGCGGGCGTGGCGGAACTGGTAGACGCGCGGGATTTAGGTTCCCGTGTCCTTTGAGACGTGCAGGTTCGATCCCTGTCGCCCGCATTCAACCACCACGATCATCCGGTCACGACGACGCGTCGGCCTCACCGGCGTCGCCGGACCCCACGTCCCACGGCAACGGCTCCGGGTCGTCGTTCAGCGGCCAACCGCTGTGACGACGGAAAGTCTCGCGAAGCTCACCTGTAATCTCCGCCGCCGGCGTCCGCACCTTGCCCCCGCCCGCTTCCGCGAAATCCAACACCGGCAAGAACTCCACGCTCGACCGGCTCCGCCTCAGCAAACTCGACCACGCCGTCGGGCCACCCGGCGTGCCGCGCACGATCACCGGCAACACCCGCGCCCCCGTCTTCCGAACCAGCACGCCGAGCCCCGGCTGAAACGGCAAAATCGTCCGCTCGGGACGCTCGATACGCCCTTCCGGAAACAGCCCAAGCGTCCCGCCCGAACGAAGGTGGCCGATCGCCTCGTTCAACCCCGCGTGCCCCGGCTTCGCACGATCGACGAAAATGATCGACGCAAAACGCCACAACCACTCCAGCGCCGGATGCCGCATGTCCTCCGCCATCATCCACCGCGGCTCCATTCGGTCGAGCGCCGCCTGAATCAACAGCGGATCGACCCCCGCCGTGTGGTTCGCCACCACGATCAGGCCCCGCCGACCCTCGCCCGCCCGACCTTCGCTCGCCCGATCCCCGCTTCCCCCGCCGCCGCCCGACCGCTCGCCTTCGACCGCCCCCATCGCGCCCACCTCCGTCACGTCCGCACGCGTCCGCGCCGGCTGCGGAACGTGCTCGAGACCCGACACCTGCAAGCGATGCACCGCCCGGCAATACACCTGAATCAGCCGCAGCAACGCCGACGCCTCGAAGCTCCCACGACGTGGTTGCACCCCCGTCAACCACAACGCCAACGCCACAAGCACCGCCCAGCCCACAGCGACCAGCAAAACCGCAGTGACGAGTTCGGCGGGCACGGCCATAACCACCGCGTTATACGCCTTCCGCCTGCCGAACGCGCGCACAAAAAGCCCCTCGCTCCGCCGAAGCCAGCCGTAACGACCGCGACTCCCACCGCCGTCTCAAAAAGTCTCGCCGACCGTGCCGATCGGGTCGGGGTAGCGCTGCCACTCCAGCGTCAACCCGGTCGGCGGCAACGTCGGACCCGCAGCGCGACGATCCGCCGCCGCGAGCACGCCCGACAACTCCTCCGCTTCCAGCCGACCCCGACCGACCTCGACAAGCGTGCCCGCGATGATCCGCACCATGTTGTACAGAAAGCCGTCGCCCGACACCGTTATGTCGATCCGCCGCGGGTCGTCGTCGCACCGCGTCACCGCGCCGTGACGGATCGTGCGAACGCTGCTCTCCCGACCGTGCGCGATCTGCGCGAAGCTCGCAAAGTCGTGCGTCCCGACGAGCCGTTCCACCCCCCGCTGCATCCGCTCAGCGTCGAGCGGCTCACGGACGTGATGAACGAACCGCCGCTCCCACAGAGGCCGCTCCTGATCGACGAACAACGCATACCGATAGCCCTTCGCCACGCAGTCCGAGATCGGGTCGAACCCATCCGCCACGACGAAGCAGCCTTCCACGCGCACGTCCTCCGGAAGCCGCGAGTTCAGCGCCCGACCCAGCCGATCGTCGGGCGGTCCAAGCCGATCCGCCGTCGTCGAGAACGCGACCGTCTGCCCCCGGGCGTGGACGCCCGCGTCGGTTCGGCTCGCGCCAAGCGTCGTCACACGCTGCCGCACCAAGTCGAACAGCGCCCGCTCCAACACGCCCTGCACCGTCCGCAGTTCCACTCGCTCGTCACCCGGAATGATCGACGGTCCGAGAACCCGCGGCCCCGCGCCAACCTCCGAACCCCGCGCCGACTCCGCAACCGTCCGAGGCTGGAACTGCTTCTGCCAGCCGTGGAAGTCCGTCCCGTCGTACGCGATATGAAGGCGGTATCGAGGCACAGCGGCGGGTCCGAGAAACGACGTGAGCGCAAGCGGCCGAACACCGCGAGCCGAGAAATACGATCGCTGAGCCTAACGGCGCCCGCCCCAGAACGCCCAGGAAACCACCCTCCCCGACACCTAGACGCCGCAGCCTGCGATTCGGCGAGGGTGTCACCGAAAAGCATGATTTGTGCGCCGGGTCTGGAACACGCCGCCCAGCGAGGTCGAATGGTGCTCCGAGGGGGGCGAGACGCCCGCTCGACGCTGACCAGCAACGCGAGCAAACGCGGCGGAACGGTCCTCCCGCTCCGGATTCTCGCAAGGCCGCGACGACTCGGGCGACTCGCTCACGGCGATGAACCTGGAGGAGGGTTCATCGCCGGCCTCCTCTTTCCGAGAGGCCCCTTCGCTTCGGCTCCCAGCACGGGCGCGCACGCGTCGGGTGACGTCGCACTCCGTCACACCCCGGCCGCGGTCCGTGCACCAAGTCCGAACGAAACACCAGCACGCTGACCAAGCACAGGGTCAGCGTGCTTGTGTTGTTTCAACACGACGTGAAGAACGCAAATGACCATCCTCGACGCCGACACCACATCTCGTCTCGTCGAAGCGGAGATCCTGGTCGACGTTCGGAGCGTGGTCGTTGTGCGGAGTCTTGAAAGACGCCCCGTCGAAGCAAATGACGCCGAAGCACTGGGGCGGAGGCGAGCCGCGCTTTGCGGGCCTCGGTAACCGTTGCGGACCTGTCGAGGCGGCGCAAGCCGCGCATCCCGACCCCCTTTCCGGGGTTCGCTCACTTACCCGGGTTCGCTAGTCGCTACGGACGGTGAAGTCGCCACTCTGAGGGTCCGATGGTTCAGCCTGAAGCGCAGGGTTTGCGCCGTGCGCGGAGTTGATACCGGTCCAGCCGACCGGTCGGCAACGGAGGGCCGAACCATGATGTCGTCCAACGATCCGACTCGCCAGAAAGCAAGACGGCGCGACCCCGGAGCCGAAGACAACCCGCCCAGCATCAACGGAACCCACGCCCCAGACTCCGCCGCCGACGACGAGTCCACCATGGTCGAGGCCGATAAGTGGGCCGCCAAACGCGTCTTCACCACCGGAGAAGCCGCCCAGGTCTGCAAAGTCAGCCAGCAGACCATCATCCGCTGCTTCGACTCAGGACGACTCGAAGGCTTCCGAGTCCCCGGCTCGCGCTTCCGGCGCATCCCACGCGACGAACTCATGCGCTTCATGAAAGCCAACGACATTCCCACCGACATCCTCGACGGCGGCAAAAAACGCGTCCTCGTCGTCGACGACGACCCCGACATCCTCGACGTCTTCCGCGACGCGCTCGGACGCGACGGACGCTTCGAGGTCCGCACCGCCTCCACAGGCTACGACGCCGGCATGCTCACCGAAGCCTTCAGGCCACACCTCATCGTCCTCGACTACATGCTCCCCGACGTCAACGGCAACATCGTCTGCCGACGGATCAGAGAAAACGAGTCGCTCACCGACACGCGCGTCCTCTTCGTCTCCGGCGTCGTCAATCCCTCCGAAGTCGAACAGTTGCTCGAAGCGGGCGGCGACGGATTCATGAAGAAACCCTTCGGCGTCACCTCGCTGATCGAGAAGATCGAAGAGCTGCTCGGCGTCCGTTGAACACGATCCACCGCCCCACGGCAAATCCCGCAGAGAGTCGAGCGAGCGAAACGATGAACGACAGCGCGGGCTCGATCAGTTCGGCAGCCGGCGGCGGGGAAGCCCGCCCCGGCGCGCAAGACGCCGCCGCCGCCTCGGCCCAGCCCGAACGCGTCGAACTCATCCTCTCCCATATCGAAGCGCTCCCGACGCTCAGCCCCGTCGCCGTCCAAGTCCTGCGACTCTCCTCTCAGCCCGACGCCGACATCCGCGAGATCACCACCCTCGTCGAGTCCGACCCTTCGCTCACCGCCCGCGTCCTCAAAATGTGCAAACGCGCCGAGCGCGTCACCGCCAACAACATCACCACCGTCGAACGCGCCATCGTCCTGCTCGGCCTCGACGCCGTCCGCTCGGCAATGCTCTCCGTCGAGGTCTACGGCCTCTTCAACGCCGACGCCGACGCCGGCCGTGAGCGACGACGCCGCACCCGGAAACCGAACCCGCACCGCACCGCCGACGCTCCGAACACCCACGCCGAAACCGCCGCCGACGGCGTCGACCACGAAGCCTTCTGGCGCTACGCCCTCGGCGTCGCCTGCGCCGCCGAGATCGTCGCCGAACGCCACAGCGGCGCCCTCCGATATCTCGATCCCACCACCGGCGTCGTCGAAACACTCGAAGTCAAGCCCGACGAAGCCTTCCTCTGCGGCTTGCTTCACGACCTCGGCAAGCTCGCCCTCGACCACGTCCTCCCCAAAGCCTTCGCCAGATGCGTCGAACTCGCCGAACGCAAACGCTGCGACGTCGCGCACGTCGCCCAGGCCGTCTGCGGCCTCGATCACCACGTCGCCGGCAAACGCCTCGCCGAACACTGGGGGCTGCCTCACGCCCTCCAAGACGTCATCTGGCTCCACAACCAACCCCTCCTGACCCTCCCCGAGGTGCCACACCGCGGCCTCATCGCCGTCACCACCGTCGCACAGCGCCTCTGCCGCGGCCTCCACATCGGCTGGTCCGGCGACTTCGGACCCCTCCGATCAATCCACGAAGTCGCCGCCGAACAGCAGGTCGACCCCGCCAAACTCGCCGAGATCGAACCGGTCCTCTTCGAACGACTCGGCGCCCGCGCCGCTTCCCTCGGCCTCGAAGCCGAAGGCGATCAACGGATCCTCCTTGAGTCCATCGCCGAAGCCAACCGACGCCTCGGCGCGCTCAACGAACAGCTCGAAACACGCGCCTACCAAGCCGACCGCCAACAACGCGTCCTCAAGGCGGTCAGCGCCTTCCACTCCGCCGAACCCACGCGCCGCGGACTCGCCGGCACCATGGGCGCCATCGCCTCCAGCGTCGCCCAATTCGTCGGCGGCGAATCCGTCGTCATGCTTTGGCGCTCTCGCGAAGACGCCAGCTTCACGCGTTACCGATTCGACCGCCTCGGCGTCCTCGTCGAATCCGGCGAAGCCGGCACGCCACCCGACGAACGCGGCATCCAAGAACTCATGCAAGGCGGCGCGCTCCACCTCCGCAGCATGGAAACGCTCTCCTGGCTCGGCGAACAAACCCTCGGCGCCATCGACCCCCGCCGACTCGGCGTCCTCCGGCTTCCGACCCCGCCCGGCCCCACCGCGCTCGCTCTCCACGACGACGCCGACTCCGACCACGCCGGCCCCGCCGAAAGACGCTGGGGCGCCGCGGGCTGGTCCGCCCTCACCCACGTCTGGGGCGCCGCCGCCGCCGCCGCCGCACAACACGAAGGCGCCAAAAGACTCGGCGAGCGCCTCGCCGAAGCAAACCGAAGGCTCGCCGCCACACAGGCCGACCTCGTCGACACCCGATCCATGGCCCGACTCGGAGAACTCGCCGCCGGCGCCGCACACGAGATGAACAACCCCCTCACCGTCCTCAGCGGAAACGCAGAGCTGCTCGCCTCACGCCTCCTCGACGACGAGAACCGAAACCGCGCCCTCGGCATCGTCGACGCCGCAAAACGCCTCTCCGACCTCATCACAAGTCTCCACCTTTTCGCCGACCCGCCCAAGCCCAAGCCGAGCCGCGTCAACCTCCGCGAACTCATCCAATCCAGCATCGCCGAAGCAAAGAAACGCGCCACACTCGCCGCCCGCGGCGCGACCCCCCAGACGCGATTGAAAGTCGCCGACGAACTCTCCGATGCTTATCTGGACCAGCGGCATGTCGGGGGAGCCCTTACAGAAGTCATCGTGAACGCGCTCGAATCAAGGCCACGCAGCCCCGTCGAAGTACGCGCTTTTGTCGGCCTCGCCGACAGCCGACTTGTCTTGCAGGTCGCAGACGACGGCGTCGGCATGACCGAACACGCTCAGCGGCATGCCTGCGACCCATTCTTCAGCGAAAAACCCGCCGGACGTCAGACCGGACTCGGGCTCTCGAGAGCGAGACGACTCGTGGAACTCAACGACGGCGAACTCACCTTCGAATCGGCCGTCGACTCAGGAACGACCATGCGAATCGTGCTACGCACATGGAGGTTCGGCGCGGCCGGCACGCCGAGAAACGCCGCTTAGAGAACGCCGCACCCATGCGGCCACGCGAGACGAGCGTGACGGAAGAGAGAACCGTCGAACATCGCTCGACCACGGGGGAACGGAAACCGGAAAGAGCGAGAGGTATCGAGAGCCATGAACGAACGACTCCAAGACGACGAACGACGGGAACACCGTCCCGCAGGGTCCCCGCTTCGCACACCGCGCCTCGCGATCGCCGCATTCTCGAAAACCGCGATCGACGACGTCGAAGAAGCCGCTCGCTACGTCGGCGCCGCGACCGACACCGTCGCCGACGCCTCCGACCCCGCCCTGCACGAAGCCGACGGCCTCGTCCTCGGGCTCGCACGCAGCCGATTCGAAGACGCCATCCACTTCGTCCGCGAAGTGCGCATGCACGATCGACACCTCTCCGTCGTCGCCGCAGCAGGACGCCTCACCGCAGGCGAAGTCGTCAAACTCATGCGCTCCGGCGCGACCGACGTCCTCATCCTCCCGATGTCGCCATCCGCCATCTCCGAGAGGCTCACCGGCGCCATTCAACGCACACGCGACGCACGACACGCCGAAGAACGATCCGAGAGACTCGCCCGCATCTGCCGACAGCTCTCCGACGAGCGACGTGAAGTCACCAACCAGGTCGAGCAGCTCTCCGCCGAAATGGTCGGCGCCTACCAGGCCATGGCCGACGACGTCGGCGCCGCGAACGTCGCCGCCCAAGTCGGCGCCGCCATCTCCGACGAGCTCGACGTCGAAGCTCTCCTTCGAAAGACCCTCGAGTTCGTTCTCGACCGCGTCGGCATCACCAACGCCGTCGTCTTCCTCCCCAACTCCGCCGGCGATTGGGCCATCGGCGCCTACGTCAACGCCGACATGCCCGGCGATACCTCCGAGATGATGCTCGACCAGCTCGCCGACGTCCTCCCCGCCGCCTTCGCCGGCGACGAATGGCTCATCCGTCTCGACCACGGCGCCGAAGTCGAAGCATGCCTCGGCGAATCCGCCGCCGAGTGGCTCGGCAACCGCTCCATGATCGTCCTCCCCTGCGACCATCCCATGGGAGGCCACGAGGCGCCCCAACAACGCATCGCCGTCGTCTCTCTCTTCCGAGACGGACCCTTCGAAGAGCGCGACGTCGAAGAAATGAAAGCCATCGGCCGAGCCTTCACCGCCCAGCTCGCCAAAGTCGTCCGCATCCACAACCGCACCGCCGAAGACGCCAAATGGTTCGGCTTCGACGTCGGCGCGCCCGAGGCCGGCGGTGAAGAGTTCGGCGACGACGGCGAATGGTGGAAAGACGCCGCCTGAACCGTCGCTCGCCCCCGAACGAACCCTCAGTCGATCGAGTAACGCAGCCCCGGAATCGGACGGTTCTCAGCGTCCTCGATGTGCATCGCGAACATCCACCCCGCCTCCGCCTGCTCGATCTTCACCACAAGCTCGTTCGCGCCCTCACGCAGGTCGATCGCCAGTTGCTGCTCCCGAGACGTGAAACCCCGCTGAATGTGGTGCCGGAATACCTCCCGGCCGTTCACATACACCACGCACCCGTCGTCCGAACCCAGAACGAGACGAGCCGCCATATCCCGCGGCGAACGCACCACCGCCCGCGCGTACGCCACGCAGTAATCGTGCTGCCCACCCAGCGCGTCGTTCAAGTCGCACACGAACTCGTCGGCCGTCGCCGCCCACGGCGGACGCTGCGCAGCCGTCCATTCCAACCTCCGACCGTCCTCCGTCTCATGCGCACGCGTCACGTCGATCTCCCCACGATCCAGCAACTCCGTCTCCGGCGAGAACGCCGTCCGCATCCCGTCCTCAAACGGCACGAAAAACGGACCGATCACACGCCACGAGTTCACCGACGGGCACAACGTCAGAGACTGCTCCAGCGTCCGCTCGCCGAACGCCGCCTCGACATGCGCTCGAACCGCCAGCACGTCGTTCCCCGCGACCTCGTCCACCGGTTCCAGCACCGCCTCATGCACGATCGAACCATCCGCTTCGAGCTTCGTCGGCCCAAGGTCCAGCGTGCCGACCACCACGCGAAAGCAGCTCAGCCGCTCGAAGCACGCGTCGATCGTCACCGGCCCCGACTCTCGCTCCGCCGGCACGTAGTGCGCCTCGAACCGCACCCGAATCCGTCCCGCCGACTCCGCATCGCCCGCTCCGCAACCCGACCCCTCAGCCTCCGGCGACGCCGATAGCTTCACTGCCACACCGTGCCGCTCACAGAAATCCCGCAGCGAACCGTCGCCCGGCAGCAGCGCCCGACGACGGTCCGTACCCCGCGCACCCGCACGAATCCGCCGCAACTCGTCCATCTCGTCGACGTGCGACACCTCTACGTCCACCGCCGTCGCCGTCGACGTCTCGGGCAGCAGCACGTGCAGCGTCCGTTCGCTCTTGTCGTAAAAGAAACCGCGACGGATCGGCGCCGTCGCCGACGCCGCATCCGCATGCGGCAATCGCTCCAAACGATCCGACCCGATCGACACCGACTCCGCGTCCGTCACACCGTGCAGCCGAACTTCGTAGAACCGGTGCATCGGAAAGTCCCGCACACCCCCCTCAGCCGCGAGCCCCTTCGCCTCGACCGGCGAACGCCCCGCCAGCGCCGGACCAATATGCACGCGACGCAGAAACGCCGAGCCCGCCTCCGCGCCATGACGCACATGCGTCCACGCGCAACGCCCCACCCGATAGTCGTCGGTCAGCCCGTCGTCGTCGTAGACGTGCGCCTCGCCCTCCTCACCCGGAAAGATGTTCAGCACCAGACGCTCCGCAGCCCCGCTGTACACCCGCTCCGCCGCCGGCGCCGTCGGAATTACCGCACCACCGCGCACGAACAGCGGGATCTCGTCCAACCTCGCCAACACCGAAACGTGACGACCCTCCGCTTCGTCGATCGCGTACGTCCGACCGCTGAACCACTCCGTCCACTCGCCGCGCGGCAACCAGACCCGCGACACCGCCAGACCGGATATCGAATCGGCCGCCGCCACCACCGGCGCCGCAAGCAAATCATCCCCGAACATGTACTGCTCGTCCGCCACATACGCCGCATCTGACTCCGGATGCTCGTAGTACATCGGACGACACAGCGATACGCCGCAGTCGTACGCTCGGCGGTTCATCCCATAGACATACGGCGCCAACTCGTAACGCAACCGAAACGCCTCGAGCGCGACCCGAAACGTCTCCTCCGGGAACGTCCAGATACGACGCTCCGCGTCGGCTCGGTTGCCCGCATGCGTCCGCAGAATCGGACTCAACGCCCCGTACTGAATCCACCTCGCATACAGCTCCGGCTCCACCGGCCCGGGCTGATGACCGCCGATGTCGTGCGACCAATACCCGAAACCCACGTTGCTCGCCGTCGCCGTAAAACGCGGCTGAAACGCCAAGCTCGCCCAGTCGTTGTACGTGTCGCCCGAGAAACCGATCGGATACCGATGCCCGCCAAGACCGCCCCAACGACTGAACACCAGCGGCCGCAGCTTCCCGCCCACTTCGTCCGCTTCGTCGCCCGTCCGATGCCCCCTATCCGTCGGCGTGACGTGCGACGACCCGTCCCGCTCCACCGCCCGACGCGGGTTTAATTCCATGTCGCGCCAGTGCAGATGATTCAGCCACGGCAACGGGTCCAGATGCTCGACCTTCGTCTCCCGACCCTGCTGCCAATCCATCCACCAGAAATCGACGCCCTGATCCTCCAGCGGATGATGCAGCAACTCGAAATACGGCTTCACATAAACCGGGTCCGTGCAATCAAACGGCACGCGGTACATCGTCGAACCACCGCCCACCGCCGAACGCATCGCGTTGAACGCCGCCTCGTGCTTACCGACCCCGTCCGCCGGGTGCAGGTTCAGCGTGACGAACAATCCTTTGTCATGACACCACCCGAGAAATCCCTCCGGATCGGGAAAGCACGCCGGGTCCCAGGTGTAGCCCGTCCAGCCCTTCAAATGCCAGTCCATGTCGATCACCAACACGTCCAGCGGCACGCCGTGTCGCTCGAAGTCGCCCACGATGTCCTTCAACTCGTTGTCCGTGTACCGCCAATACCGGCTCCACCACACGCCGAGCGTATAACGCGGCGGCAGCGGGATCGGCCCCGAGATCGACGCAAAATCACCGAGCGCCCGCGTGTAATCATGCCCGTACCCGAAGAAGTACCAATCCACCGCCTCCGGCTCCGCGTCGCGCGCCCTCGGCCACGGCTCGCCGTGCCACGACGCCTCGCCCGGCCCCGGCCGCACGAACACCGGCAGCCGCGAATCGTCATACACCGCCCACCCGTCACGCGACAGCAAACCATTCTCCAACGGCGCCGCGCCCGACACGTTGTCCAGCGTCCGCGTCGTCCCCCCAAGGTTCGCCGAATCGTCCGCGCCCGGCGTCCACGTCGTCCCCGGCTCACGCTTCACCCTGATCGACAGCGACTCCGCCGTGAACGCGCCACCCGACGACGCACCTGGGTCGTACCGCAGCACAAGCTCGGCCGTCTCGTACTCTCCGCCCGACTCCGCGAACACCGACGCGTCAATCGCCTCCCCCGACAGCGAACGCAACGAAAACGAACAATCACCCACGCGCGCGTCACGATCCGGAAAGGCCTGCGTCGGACGGTCCTCCGCCGCCCCCGTCGGCGACCACTCAAGTCGGATCAACGCCGGCGAGAGAACGGTGAATCGGGCGTTCCCCGCGCGAAGCGGGCGCAATGCGATTGCGGCCGAGGTCGAGTCGGTCGTGGTCATCACAAGTGACTCCGAGGGGTCTCTGCCGGCGGGTGGCGCGAAAGCCGTGACGGGGGCCGGTCGATCGCGCGCGATCCTACCGCGCCGCCGCCTCCCCCACCCCACTCCACGCCACGCCACTCCACCCCGCCCCGCCACCGCCGCCAAACCCCCGATAACCACCTCCCCGCGGTCGCCCTCGGCACAGACCATCGACCCCGCCGACCGCTCGCCACCAGTCCGCCGACCCCGGTTCAATCACGCCGCCCCAACGCCGATCACTCCACACGGCCGCCCGGCCGCAACGGAGTTGATGATGAGCGATCGAAAAGTCGTAGACACCATCCGTCTCTCGTCGACAGACGTCACCGCTATCATGGCCGAGCTCGACGGCGCCGGCGGCGGCGCCTCACCGAGCAAACCGCTCCGCTTCCTCAAACGGTGGAAGTTTCGAGGCTCCGCCGCCATCGTCTCCGTACTCGACAAAGCCAACAACCGCACCAACTTCGTCGTCCAGCCACGCGACCTCTCCGCCTCCGGCATCGGCGTCCTCCACGGCGCCTTCATCCACCCCGGAACACGCTGCCTCGTCGGACTCCGACGCCTCGACGGAACCGTCGCGACCATCCCCGGAAAAATCGTCCGCTGCCGACACATCCGAAACCGCCTCCACGAACTCGGCGTCCAATTCGACGAACGCGTCAGCCCCGCCGACTTCATCGCCTTCGACAACGAGCAGGTCTTCCAAGTCGAACGTGTCGAACTCGCAAAGCTCAGCGGCACACTCCTCGTCGTCTCCGATTCGCAGACCGACCAACAACTCCTCGCCCACTACTTCAAGTCCTCCGGACTCGACCTCATCTTCGCCCAAGACGACGGCGCCGCCATCGGCATGATCGACGAAGCCCCCTCCCTCATCTTCATCGACGCACAGGTCGCACAAGGCAAAGGCATCGAACTCGTCCAACAGCTCCGCGACCGCGGCGCCGCTCAGCCCATCATCGTCCTCACCGCCGAGATCGACGCCGCCATCCGCGAACGCGCGCTCCACGCAGGCGCCGACGAAATCCTCGTCAAACCATGCCCGCCCGAGCTCTTCCACCAGGCCGCCGCCGAATACCTCGAATCCTCCTCCGAACGCGACGCCGTCTCCGCCCTCCACTTCGTCGTCTCCTCCGCCAAGCAAATCGGCCTCGAGCTCGAACTCGTCGAGTCCTTCGCAAAGCAGCTACGCGACGTCGCCAAATCCCTCGAAGACGCCATCGAGCCCGAAGACAAACCCGCCATCCGCGCCGCCGCACTCCGCGTCAAAGGCTCCGCCGCCAACTTTGGCTTCGCACCCATCGGCCGCGCCGCCGACGACGTCCTCCGCGCGCTCTCGTTCAATCACCCGCGCGAAACCAAAGACGCCGCAACACGCCTCCGCGACCTCTGCAACCGCGCACGCGCCGTCGCCTAAGCCCGACCAAACTCACCCAATCCCCTCCCCTTCGCCCCTTCCCCTCGGCCCGCCCCGATCGCTACGGCCGCACGCGCTCAAGCCGACGCGACCACTCCCCCCGCCGACCCCTCCCTCGCCCGACCCCCCCGGCGAGCCCGCTCTAAGTGCACGACCAGCAGCGTGATGTCCGCCGGCGTGATCCCCTCCAAACGCGACGCCTGCCCGAACGTCTCCGGCGTGAAACGCTCCAACGCCTCCCGCGCCTCCGCCCGCAACCCGTGCACGCTCGCAAAGTCGAAGCCCCCCGGAATCCGCCGACGCTCCATCTCCGCGTGCCGACGAATCTCCGCTCGCTGCCGCGCGATGTACCCCGCGTACTGCTCCTCCGCCAGCACCGTCGTCAGCACGCTCTCGTCTATCGCACCGCCGGCCTCGCCGAGATGCCCGCGCAACTCCGCCGTCGTAAAGCCCGGCCGCCGCATCGCTTTGCTCAACGCAACGTCGCCCAAACGCCCCAACGACACCGCCGCCCGCGCCGACCCAAGCTGCTCGCGCCGCCGCTCGAATCGCGCCCAACGCGCGTCGTCCACAAGACCCAACTCACGCCCCAACGGCGTCAGCCGATCCGCCGCGTTGTCGCTCCGCAGCAAAAGCCGATACTCCGCCCGGCTCGTGAACATCCGGTACGGCTCCACCGGCGTCTTCGTCACAAGGTCGTCCATCATCACCCCCACATACGCCGCGTCGCGGCCAAGCTCCAGCGAGCCCCCGCCCAAAGCCCGCAACGCCGCGTTCGCGCCCGCGATCAAACCCTGACCGGCCGCCTCCTCGTACCCCGACGTCCCGTTGATCTGCCCCGCCAAAAACAGATTCGCCACCGACTTCGTCTCGCCCGTCGCGAAAATCTGGTGCGGCCTCACCATGTCGTACTCGACCGCGTACCCAAACTGCACCACTTCCGCATCCGCGCAACCCGGCAAACCCGACACGATCTCACGCTGCACGTCACGCGGCAGACTCGTCGCGATCCCGTTGCAATACACCCAGTCGCTCTCGTGGCTCTCCGGCTCCAGAAAAACATGATGCGACTCACGGTCCGCGAACCGAACCACCTTGTCCTCGATCGACGGGCAATACCGCGGGCCCCGCGACTCGATCTGACCCGAGAACATCGGTGCACGATGCAAATTCGAGCGGATCGCTTCATGCACCGTCGCCGTCGTACTCGTGATCCGGCACGCCACCTGCTCCAACGCCGGAAACGCCGACACACCCCCGCCCGACCCCTCTCCAAACGAACCCGGCGCCCGCTCCGTCAACTCGCTGAACGCCGTCGGCGGATCGTCGCCCCACTGCGCCTCCAGCGACTCCCACTCGATCGAACCACGCCGAAGCCGCGGCGGCGTACCCGTCTTCAAACGCCCCAACTCGAAACCAAGCCGACGCAACTCGCCCGAGACACCCCCCGCCGGCGCCTCGCCCGCACGACCGCCCGCCGTCCGCGACTCCCCCGTGTGCATCAGACCCCGCATGAACGTCCCCGTCGTCAACACCAACCCATCGCACCTCAGCTCAAGCCCCTCCATCCCCGCCGCCGCCTGCCGCTCGTCCCGCGCCGCCAGCACCACCCCGCGGCACACGCGACGACCGCCGCCCTCCCGCTCCACGATGAACCGCTCCGCGCACGCCTCGAACACCTCGATCCCCGCGTGCTCGTCGATCGCCCCCCTCACGAACCGCGCGTACGCGTGACGGTCGCACTGCCCACGCGGCGAACGCACCGCCGCCCCCTTGCTCGTGTTCAACATCTTGAACATGATCCCCGTCGCGTCCGCCGCCACCCCCATCAGGCCCCCAAGCGCGTCCACTTCCCGCACCATCTGACCCTTCGCGATACCACCGATCGCCGGATTACACGACATCACCCCCGTCTTCTCGTGATTCAGCGTCACCAACGCCACGCAACCGCCCCCCTCGCCCACGCCCCCCTCGCCCACGCCCCCCTCGCCCACACCCCGCGCGCGTAAGACATTCGCAGCGGCAACCGCCGCTTCCACGCCCGCGTGCCCGCCCCCGACCACAATCACCGGATAATGCCGCCCGTTCACCATCGACCGATTCTACCGCCACCCATACCCTCGACGCACCACCCAACCCGCCCAGCCCGATAGCCCGCCCACGCCCGCCAACTCCCCACCGAAAGGTTCAACACACATGACCATGCGCAACGACCACGGACGCTACATCGCCGACACCGCCCGCGTCACCGGCGACGTCCGACTCGGCGACGACGTCAGCGTCTGGTACGGCGCCGTCATCCGAGGCGACGTCGCCCCCATCCTCATCGGCGATCGCACAAACGTCCAAGACAACGCCGTCATCCACTGCGACCACCGCTACGCCAACCGCATCGGCAGCGACGTCGTCGTCGGACACGCCGCCGTCGTCCACGGCGAACGTATCGGCGACAACACACTCATCGGAATGGGCGCCGTCGTCATGGGCCGAACCAACATCGGAAACGGCTGCATCGTCGGCGCCGGAGCGCTCGTCCCACCAGGCCTTCACGTCCCCGACGGCATGGTCGTCATGGGCGTCCCCGGCAAAATCGTCCGCGAAGTCAACGACGCCGACCGCCGATACCTCGCCAAACTCCCACAGCACTACGTCAACCTCGCCAAACGACACGTCCAACGACCCGACCACCCCGTCGTCTTCAGCGACGACGAAATCCGTAACGCTGAACTCCTCGATTCCTAACACTCCCCTCCCCGCCGACCCACAAACCCTCACCCCGATCCCGTCCGCCCCGGCACCGCTCCACCCGCAGGCTCTCGCGCATGGCTGCGCGCGACATCCGCACCTCGCTTCTCGACCCACCCTTCGCAAACGAGACCCACCGCAAACAGCCGAACACGACACCATCGTGTGGGCACACGATCCCATTCCCGCTCACGATTCCAATATGAACCGCGCCGCATTCACAGGCCCGCTTACCCTCATCGTCAGTACCGGAGGAAGAGTTCGCCACGAAAAGGCGACGTGTTCTTCCCCACGACCGGCAAGGTGTTTGTCGTGGTGTTCTTGAATCCGCGAAATTGGAGCAGAGAAATGAGTTATCTACAGACGCCGGCAATTGCAGCCGGCTTCGTCGCCATCGCCGCCGGGTCCGCCAACGCCGCCGTCATCTCCGGCGTCTCCGACAACGACGGCGGAACCTACACCGTCGTCCAGGGCGGCCTCGCCGATGGCGTCAGCGCCTTCTCCAATGATGATTCCCCCAAATGGACCGATATCCCGAGCTTCCTCGACGGGGCCGACTACATCCGCACCGATAACGGCGACAACTCCAACAGCGACCTTGAGGTCTTTGTCGATCTCAATCAGCCCGCCATCCTCTACATCTTCCACAGCGACAACGTCGACGACCCCAGCTGGCTGACCTCTAACTTCATGGACACCGGCAACGACCTCAGCCTCGATGCCGACGGCGACGACAGCGACAACGTCACCTATTCAATCTTCAGCGCCACCTTCGACGGCTCGGGCTCCACCACCGTCGATCTCTTCGACAACGATCCCAACACCACCAACAGCGAAGAAATGTACGGCATCGCCGCCGTCGTCCCGAGCCCAGGTGCCGCCGCTCTCATCGGCCTCGCCGGACTCGCCAGCATCCGCCGCCGCCGCTGATCGACCGGTCCGCTTCCCCACATCCGAATATCCAACAGCGAAGCGAGCGTCCGCGACGCTCGCTTCGTTGTTTCATGCCCCCGCCAACCCCACCCCGCCCGACCGCCGGGACGCACGGCGCCGCCGGCGACTCAAATCTGAAACGGCACCCACGGACGACCCGCCACGTCCCAAGCTCAAGAAAACCAACAGTCCGAACCAATCGAACCGAACCCAACGCGGCAGCGGCAGACCAGCCACCGGCGCAAGCCAACAGCCACACGTTCGATTCTCACGTCGAATGTGTCGGGCGGGCTCGCCGCCAGTGGGGGGGCTCACCAGTGGGGGGGCTAACCAGTGGGGGGCTCACCAGTCGGGGGCTCGCCAGCGGGGACCGTCAATGGGCGGCTCACAACGCGGGGCGGGTTGGCCGCCGATCCCTTCGAATCGGCCCCCGCCACCGCAGCCCAAGCGGATGGCGAAAGTGGGCGATACTGGACTCGAACCAGTGACCTCGTCGATGTCAACGACGCGCGCTAGCCAACTGCGCCAATCGCCCAACACGCCAGCACCGCCGGCGAGCCACACAGGATACCCACACCCCGCTCCCTTGCCAAGGCCGCACGCCCCCCCTTCCCCCATCGCTCCCCGCCTCCAACCGCCCGCAGCCGACCTCAAGACACCCCGGGGGTCCATGACCCGTCACCCCGCCAGCTTCTCCTCGTCAAGACGAATCGTCACCCACCGCTCCGCCGCATCGAGTTGCACCGTCTCGCCCAAATCGATCGACACGACCGCCGCGCTCGGCGACGCCGACACCGGCGCCAACGACACCCGCACCGTCCCCCCGGACATCCGCGCGTTGTGCTCCGTCGCCCCGAGACGCCCCTTCAACCGCTCCACCACATCACGCAGCGCCACCCCGCCCCCGCACTCCGTCACCGTGATTGTCAGCACATTCGCCGCACCATGCCGCCCAATCATCTCACCACGGCGCTCCTCAAACGACCTCGGCCTCCGATCCCGCTCCCGCTCGCGGTCCCGCTGCGCACGCTCTTCTTCCGCCCGCTCCCGCGCCTCGTCGAACCAATCTTGCCGCGCCGCCCGCCGCTCGTCCCGCTGCGGATCGTTCATATACCGCAGCACCTCCCGCGCCGCGCGCTCCATCGCCAGCCGTTCGTTCATCCCCATCGTCCCCGCCCCGCTCCGCCGCAGCCGCTCCACCGCCTCGTCCAGCTCCCGCATCGACGCGATCGCCGGCTCCGCCATCTCCCGCAATTCCTCATGAAACGCCTCCGGCACCGACTCCAACCCCTTCGCTCGTTCGACCAACGACTCGAACTCCGCCGTCCGCCGCTCGAACTCCCGCGTCACCTCCGCCACATCAAACCCCGCCGTCACCCCTTCCACAAACCGCTCCGCCTCCTGCGCCGCCTCCACAAAGTCGCTCAGCACACGCCGATACGCCCCGCGCTCTCCCCACGACGCCGCCGCCGAACCCGCCGCCCCGCCACCCCCCGCCTCGCCGCACCCGGGCACAGCAAGCCCAACACCACCCATCGCGACCGCCAGCGTCAGCCACACCGCCGCCGCCCCGCCGCACGCCATCCCGCCGCGACCCCCTCGACGTGCCTTCGTTCGCACCATCGTCGTCTCTCCTCGCGTCTGTTCGCCCCGAGAATCCGCCCCGCGCGATCCTACTCGCCCTCGCGCAGCACCCCAAGCAAGCTCCGCCCAAGGCCTTCCTCGAACCGCGCCAGGTGATCCGCCGCCCGATCCCGCATCGACGCGTCGATCACCAACCCCATCACCAGCACCGCCCCCAACCGCGCCGCACCCCTCGGCCCCAACCGACGCCGCAGCGCCGCAAACCGCTGCGCATCCCCCACCACATCCCCAGCCGCCGGCGCTAACGCCACCGTCACCCCCAAACGCTCGCCCGCCGCCAGCGCTTCTCCCAGCGACAACGTCAATTCCGCCAAACCCGCCTCACCCCACGTCCGCGACCGCGCCAACATCACCCCCGCCTCTCCGTCCCCTTCACCATCCCCTCCACCCCCGTCACCATCCCCTCCACTTTCGCCACCGCCCTCCGCCACGAACCAGCCCGACCGCACCACCACCGCACTCACCCCACGCTCCGCCGCCCGCTCCACCAACCCCACCACCGCCCCCGGCTCCGCCAGCACGTTCACCTCACCATCAAACAACGCCACCCCCC
>JGI12109J20283_10017610_pt1 | contig 95056 bp, 78 predicted proteins | sample ElkSlonscriptome_12_FD_20283 | JGI IMG/M metagenome (IMG submission 20283) | reverse complement strand
CCCTGCGACCTTGGCGTGTTTGTTGATTTGCTTGTTGGTAATGACAACCGTGGTGACGGCGAGATCACCAGCGACAACGAACCTGGCAACCAACTCGCAGGTTTCGATTTTCGCTGGACGCCGCGGCCCTTTGGATTGCCAGTGGCGGTATACGGCCAGCTCATTGGTGAGGATGAATCCGGTTACCGGCCGAGTAAATACCTCGGGCAGTTCGGAGTCGAAACAACCGGTGTGGTCATGAATCGATGGTCGTACCGCGGATTTGCCGAGTACGCCGGCACCAGCTGCTCTTTTTTTAAATCCAGTGACCGCTTTAACTGTGCTTACAACCATGGTGTTTATGAGACTGGCTACCGCTACCGAGGGCGGAGCATCGGTCACCCGGCAGACAACGACGCCCGCGTGGCCTCAGCCGGATTCATCGCCGTGGATGCCAATGCCAGCGAGTGGGCGGCCACGCTGCGCTTCGGCAAACTGAACCGCGGCGGTGCCCCCGATCCAAGAAATTCCTTGACGCAGACAGGTCAGGATATTGCCAGCCTCGACCTGCGTCATTCCCGCTCATTCAGTTTCGGTGAGATTTCCGTAGGCGCCGGCGTGGAGCGGATCGAGGATGTGATTTCGGGGTCAACGGACAATGACCTGCGCTTCTTTTTGCAGTGGCAATCAAGCGACTAACATGACCTCAACTGGCAATTTGTCGCCAGGATTCAGTCCCTGACCGTCGGCCATCAAGACATTGGCGCAGCTGAGAATTGCGCAAATTGCAGGCGTCAGACACTGGACAGCCGAGGCGGTGCTAGAAAGCGCCGAGGATACTACCCATGACCGTAAACGCCACCGTGCAGTAACCGCCGTTAATTGCCCAGGCCTTGAGAGAGCGATTCTCAAAAAGGTAAAGAATACCAATAAACGCAGCAACCCACCCCAGGCCGGCTGCGAAGCCGGCGGCGGCACCAAACTCCAGCGTCGCCCCGGGCCCCAGGAACATCTCGAGATTGAGTGCCGCAATCAGGCTTAGCAGTAGGGCAATGCCAAACACCTTGGGCATGTTGCGCTGCGCCAAGTCCTGTTCCCTGATGTTCATGGCTGACATCCAGGCCTTGCCAAAGAGCGGCCCGTACCACAGTCCACCCACGACGAAGCTGGAAACGGCAGCGGCGATGACCGCCAGAAAATTGATGCTTATTTCTTCCATAACTCCATACTCCTAAGTTCTGTCACCAACGGGTTTGTTGTTTCTCTACCAGCAGCTACTGCAGTATCGAGCCCGGATTTGATTTCAGTATTTCGACAATTGCTTAGTGGCTTGTGAAAATTAACCCGCTCCGCTTTGCAAGACAGTAATTCAGTAGCCTGTTCCAGTGCCTCCACCGGAGTCAGGCTTAATTTTCAAGCCGCCGGTTCCCATGCACTCGCTCAAGGCTCGAAGACGGTCGGTCCGCGCAGCAGGCGAGGTAGCAAATAATACTGTTATTTCCTGTTTGTCGACGCTGCATTCAGCACTGATTCGCATCCAGATCATCCACGGAGAAGTGAAAACTGGAGATATGCAGCCCTTCGCGGAAATAGAATTTGTGGGCACCCTTTCGGTGGACCCCCGAATCCAGATGCAGCTGCTTGCAATTGTGCTGGCGGGCATGCTCTTTCAGCCAGGACAGCAGCGCGGCGCCGGCACCTGACGACCGGGCCGACTCCAGTGTGACCAGGTCGTCGACATAAAGATGTCTGCCCCAGGCCAGCTTGGTGTTGATGACGAAGCCTGCCACTGCCAATACTGTGTCCGCGTCATCGACGGCATAGGCCAATTGATAGCCTTCCTGGCGCTGCAACTCTATCTGTGACCGCAGTCCCTGAGTGTCGAACAGCTGACGTAACTGCATGAGTACGGGGCAGATCAGCTCCAGCTCGTTGCTGGATTCGAGTAGTTTTACCTGCATGGCGGTTTTCCCGTGGTGGAATCATAACGGCTTTTCTTAGGGATGCTCTGAATAACGCAGACAAGCTTCTGCGGGGCGTCCAGTTGGCACACCTGACAGCGTTGCCATTCCTCGACGGGCTGTCGGCACGCCGGGGCAATGGCGTCTTCTCAGGCACGCCCAATGAATGCCAGAGGCATGTCTTCATTGTTCGGAGCATAATTGGATGGTAACCAGATGATGGCCCCACTACCAGGTGACTCGGCATTGCTTGGATAGATTTAAAGCAGGCGGCACAAGGCGCGACGATCAGCCTTCAGACCTGCCTGCTCCAACATATCGGCATTGTCAAAGAGCCTGGTGTTAGTGTTCATTGGTTGGCTGCAGCGGGGCAACGAGCGGTAGTTTCGGGCAAAGCTCATAGCAAGATTATTGGCAGCTGTTGATCAGGCTTGCGGCAACAAGCCGCTGTTTGCGATGCCATCGAAGATGAACTGGACGGCCAGAGCCGCGAGCAGGATACCCATTATTCGGGTCACCACGTGCATGCCGGTGACGCCCAGCAGACGGTCGATCTGAGTCGACAGCAGCAGCATCAGCAGGGTAAGCAGAATCATCGCCAAAAGACTGGCGATGACAACGGATTGTAGTACCAGGTCGCCCTGGGCGTTGGCCATAAGCAGGACGACGGCGCCCATGGCACCGGGGCCGGCTATCAATGGCGTCGCTAATGGGAAAACCGAAATATCCTGCTTGGCTCTGGCTTCCTCTGTTTCTTCCGCTGTAGTCGAAGTACTGCCGGAACTGCGCGCGAAGACCATGTCGATACCTATTAGCAGGAGAAGTATACCGCCAGAGGTGCGCAGGGCCGCGACTGAGATACCCAGAAGGCCGAGGATGTTGTCTCCGGCAAGGGCGAAGAGTAGAAGCACGCAGGCGGCAATGAGGCTACCCCGGTAAGCCATCTGCCGGCGCCTGGCGGGCGAAAGCTCAACGGTCAGGGCGGCGAACACGGCGGCGGCATCCAGAGGCCCGATGACGGCGAAAAAAGTGGCCAGGGCGACGGTCGCGGTTTCCAGGATCAGGTTGTCGATGGCGTCGGGTCTCCCGCAATAGCCTGATTCAATGCAGCCTGGCAGTGCAAGGTCGTGCTGTCGTAGAGTTTAACCTCGGTATGGGCCTGCTGAATCAGCAGGGCAATTTCGGTGCAGCCGAGGATTACCCCCTGGGCGCCCGCAGCGCTCAATTGCGCTACGATCGCAAGGAGGCGGTGTCGGGAGTCCTCAACGATATGTCCCTGGCACAGTTCCTCATAGATGATGCGATGCACCTCCTTACGCTGCGGCTCTGGCGGCACCAGCACCTCGATATCGAATCTGTCTTCGACGCGGGTTCGATAAAATGCCTCTTCCATGGTAAAACGAGTGCCAAGAAGTCCGACACGAGTGATGCCGTCGGCCTGCAATTGTTGCGCCGTCGCGTCGGCGATATGCAAGAGGGGAATCTCCAGGGCTGCCTCAAGTTGCGGCGCCACCTTGTGCATGGTGTTAGTGCAGAGCAGGAGCATTTCAGCCCCGGCAGCGGCGACTCGTTCAGCGCCGCTAACGAGCACGTCCGTTATGCCGTCCCAGTCTCCCTCGTGCTGCATGGTCTCCAGGGGCTGGAAGTCCAGGCTGTAAAGACACAGGCAAGCGGAATGCAGGCCTCCCAGTCGGGAACGGGTCTCCTCATTGAGGAGCCGATAGTAGCTGGCGGTAGATTCCCAACTCATGCCACCCAGTAGGCCGATAGTCTTCATGGTGAATTCCTGTCCCTGGTTGAAGCAACTGTCAGCATTCCGAATAGGGTCACGCCAAGCGGGCCGCGTATTTAGTCAGAGACGCTTGCAAATTTTCGGACATTTAACGCTGCGAAACCCGCAATAGTCAAACTCCGCGGCGGGATGTGGCTGCAGACTGGATGCGCTAGACTGCGCGCAGACTGCCGCGACGCGTTCGAAGCTGCTACTGCGCACCGCGAAAAAGGTCTTTAACTGTGGGACAGCAATGAAAGGGTCAATTGATAAGAGAGAAGAAAGCGATGAGAGAGAACACAACCGGGGCATCGCCTCGACACCCGGGCCGGTTTTTTAGGGCCTTGGTCGCAGTCGTGTCCGCGCTCATGACCCTGACAATGGTCAGCGGCAGTGCGGCACAAGCGCCGGGGTTCGTTGATCTGACGGCTGTGGATGCCAGCATTAGCTTAGAGGTTCGCTACCATTCAGTCGACAATTTCGTCGGTACAGTAATTGATGGCTATGAGGCTGATCGCATTTTTATCACTTTGGAAGCGGCTCAGGCTCTTATAGCCGTGCAGGCGCAATTACAACCCTTCGGCCTGGGACTGAAGGTATTCGATGCTTACCGGCCGCAACAGGCGGTCGATCACTTTGTGCGCTGGGCTCGGGATCTTGATGACCAGCGCCAAAAATCGCGCTATTACCCCGAAGTGGACAAGGCCAATCTGTTTTCGGAGGGGTACATAGCATCCCGTTCTGGTCATTCCCGAGGCTCGACGGTCGACCTGACCCTGGTGGATCTGGCTAGTAGACAAGAGCTGGATATGGGAACGTCCTGGGACTATTTTGATCCGCTTTCATGGCCCGTCAGCCGGGAAATAAGCCCTCAGCAGCGAGCCAACCGCTTACTGCTGCGGCAGCTGATGCTGGAGAATGGATTCCTGCCCTACGAGGCGGAGTGGTGGCACTTCACCCTGGCCGACGAGCCGTTTCCGCAGACCTATTTCGATTTTCCTGTGGCCGATTGAAACCCGCCACTGCATCCACTTTGACCGCTTACTCAAGCGCAACCACAATGCCGATTCGAACCGTGCAGGTCAGAGCCGGTCGCCCGCGCGTAGCAGCGCTGCCATTGCTGTCCCACAGTTTCAGGCCTTTTTCCTGGCGATGAAAAGCGGCCCCGAGCGGTTCGCCCCGCAGGTAGCTCGCGCCGCTGCGGTCCACGTCCCTCCGGGGTGCCTTCACTTAAGAAAAATGCCCTGAAAAACGGTCATTTTTCGCCGTTCAGCGTTGGCCCTTTACTGCATCGGCACAAGCTACCTGCCGGTCGCCCCTTGTTTTGTGCATGAGTAAATGTTCACTGGCTTCGCTGTAATGCAACTATCTCCGTTGAAGAATAGTTGGGACAGTGATGTACACAGGCATAAAAAAGGCGGCTCTGTTCAGAGCCGCCTTCGTAATAGTAGCCTGCAGAATTTATCCGCAGTTTCAGTTCATGGAGCGGCTCATGGGGCGAATGCGGACACCGTGATACTGTTCGTCGGTAACCGGATCCAACCACTCCACACTGCCTTCGTAAATAGTTAGCTGATGGGCATCAACTTCGGGATGAGCGCCATGCCAATGTTCGACCCCTGCCGGTGTCCAGAAGGGCTCGCCGGGGTGAAATTCCTCAATGGCGCGGCCGCGAATCTGATGTAGGCCGACACCTTCTTCGATCATCAGTAACTGTCCCCAGGTGTGGCTGTGCCAGGAGGAGCGAACTCCGGCAGGGAAGAGGATACGAATATTGCGCATGTCGGGGGTCTCACTGACCTCCGGACTGCCGCCCTGAAAATTACTGGACTGCGCCGAGACGATGTCGGTTTGACTGACCAGAACGACACCCCCGAGGACCAGGGCGGCGCCCAGGGAAATTAGAAATTCTCGTGTCTTACTGGTACCGCCGGAAGCGGCGGCGTGGCCTTGCTTGGGACTCAGTCTCATCGTTTTCTCCGCTTGGTTTCGATTATTTTTGTTGGCCAATGATTTGTTAACACTTACGTTTAAACCAATGCCAAGAATATGTCAACGCGCGCGTGCAGTTCGCCTGCCGCGGATCGACATTGATTTTGACTGGCGATTGCATGATGATTTGTTTCGACGTCCCCTCCCGGCCGGCTGCAGGTCGCCAGGGTGGGCAGCAGGACTGACACCGACAAAACAATAATTAAATCTATAAGAAAGTCTCAGGTCCCTTATGCAGTATTCCCTTTCTAGCTCAAGCCGCCTCTGCTTATTATTAAACATCCTGTTACCCGCCCTGTTCGTTGTCGCGGGCCTATCGATCATGGCCTCTGCCGCAACGGCACAAGCGCTGGCGGTGAATCCCCTGCAGGGCCAGAGTCGAGCCGCCTATGCCGGTGGCGTCCTGTTTCGCGCCCAGTGTGCGACCTGCCACGGTGCCGACGCCAGGGGCATTGACAGCATCGACGCGCCGGATCTAACCCAGATGTGGAGTCAGCGCGACTATTCCGATGCCCGGGTCTTTGCCATCATCAGGCAGGGCTTGCCGGGCACCATCATGCCACCCCATGGCTTCACCGACACGGAAATCTGGATGTTGGTGACGTATCTGCGCAGTGTGGCCGTTACCGGCGTGAGGGAGCTGCCTGCGGGTAATGTCATGCGCGGGCGGCGTCTTTTCGCTGATCAGTGTGCCGACTGTCACCGCGTCGGTCAGTTCGGGGGCATTCTGGGGCCAAACCTCAGTAATATTCTGCAGAGGCAATCACTAACGGCTATCACCCAGGCGGTGCGTGCGCCTCAGCTAGCGGTGAATCCGGATTTTAAGACCGTGGATTTGATTACAGCGGAAGGCAGGCGACTGCGCGGTGTGCTCAGAAACGAAGACGCATTTTCAGTGCAGATGATTGATGAAGGGCAGCGGCTGCAGGCATTTAAAAAGTCGGAGCTGGCCGAGCTCAGATTTCCCGATGTCTCCTTGATGCCTGCATTCGCCAATGCGCAGCTCAGTACAGGTGAGCTCGCAGACATTCTGAATTTTATTGAATTCGCGCACACGGAGTCGGGACAATGATCCACCCAGCCAAACTCATTAAAAACGCAGTCTGCTGCTGTCTGCTGGCGATTCCTACCCTGTTCGCGCAGGCCCAGGATGACACCGGCCCTGATTACGAAGACATTTTGGCTGGATTCGACGATCCCCAGCGCTGGTTGACCTACTCAGGAGACTACAGTGGTCGTCGCCACAGCCCACTAACGCAGATAACGCCGGGCAATGTGCAGCAACTGCGACCGGTGTGGACCTTTCAGACCGGCACCACTACCCGCGGCCGTGGCTTTGAAACGACGCCCCTGGTCGATGACGGAGTGCTTTATGTGACTGGCTCGAACAACTACGCCTGGGCGATCGATGCGCGCACGGGTCGGCCATTCTGGAGTTACCGCCGCAATTTGCCTGACGATTTGACCTATGGCGCCAGTGCTCCGGTCAATCGTGGCTTCGGTATGCTCGGCAATCGACTGTTCATGGTGACCCTGGATGCCTACCTCCTGGCAATGGATAGACGTACGGGGGAAATACTCTGGGAGCGCCAATTGGCTGACTACAAGGTCGGTTATGCCGCCACCCTGGCGCCACTGGTTATTGACGGCAAGGTTATTGTTGGCATTTCCGGCGGCGAGTATGCCACGCGTGGTTTCATCGAAGCTTACGATCCCCTCAGCGGTGAGCGTCTCTGGCGCTTCAATACCATACCCGGGCCAGGTGAGCCGGGAAGTGAGACCTGGCCCGATGACCCGGAGGTGCTGGCGCGCGGTGGCGGCGGGACGTGGATGAATGGCAGCTTCGATCCGGAGTTGAATCTGATTTACTGGGGTGTCGGCAATCCGAATCCGGACTATTATGGTGAGCTGCGTCCCGGCGACAATCTCTATTCGAATTCTCTGGTCGCCCTCGATGCAGAGTCGGGCGCTCTGCGCTGGCACTATCAGTTTACGCCCCACGATCTCAATGACTGGGATTCCAATCACGTACCGGTGCTGGCAGACATCGAATGGCGGGGTCAGCCCAGGCGCGTGGTGATGGTAGGGAATCGCAATGGCTTCTTCTATGTGCTGGACCGGGTCAGCGGCGAATTGCTTCTCGGTGAGCCATTTACTGCGACAAGCTGGGCGCGGGAAATAGGCGCTGATGGCCGCCCCATTGTGCTTAATGACGGCAGCGACGGTTGTCTGCCTGATCCCTGGGGTTCCACCAACTTCATGCCGCCCTCTTTCTATCCAGGCCTGGATCTTTTTATTCTCAACGCACGCGAGACCTGCGCTACCTATGTGCCAGAGGAGCCGGCGAATGCACCCGGTCAGGCCAATTTTGGTGGTGTCGTTTTTATCGACGGCGAGAAGGGTTATGGCGCCTTGCGGGCACTGGATGTGCACAGTGGCGAATTGATCTGGGAATTTACTTATCCGTCTCCCACCTTTGGTGGTGTCACCACGACTGCCAGTGGACTGGTCTGGGCCGGTGATCATGAAGGCAATTTCATGGCATTTGATGCCGCCAGTGGTGACAACTTGTGGCACTATCAGACTGGATCAAGAATCTGGGGAGCGGCTGCGATGACTTTTATGCTTGATGGGCAGCAACTGGTGCTTATCCCGTCAGGCACCACGCTCACCGCCTTTGCTCTTGAGCCGCTGCGGTAAAGCAGGCGAGCCTGAGTGTTTGACAAAAGCAACGGCCGTGTTTTAATCAGGCTGATAATCTAGACTTAGAAGCAGTTTCCCGAACCAGAACTAAGCTGAGCAAGCGCCCTCATAGCCGCGCTTTCACTACAGCTCCTAAACAAAAGCGCCTTAACAACAGCGCCCTGATAATTGAGAGGAAACGCCCATGCGCACCCCTTTAACGGTTTCCCTTTTGTTCGCCGCAACCTTGACCTGGCCTCTGGCTGGTCTGGCTCAGCCCCATGATGCCAGTGTGGCTAACCATGAGTTGCACTACTATGACATTGAGGATTTTGGCATGGAGGCGGAGGCGGTGAACTATGCTGAGCACATTGCGCCGATCCTTCAGAGCAGTTGTCAGCAATGCCATCGCCCGGGTGGTGCCGGCCCCATGTCCTTTACCAGCTACGACGAAGTGCGACCGTGGGCGCCGGTCATTATGTATCGTACGGCCATTCGCGACCGCATGGGCGCCATGCCACCTTGGTATGTGGAAAAAGACATTGGAATACGCGACGGCTTCGAGAGTGACTATTCGCTGTCGGACAAGGACCTGGCGATGATTCAGGCCTGGGTGGCCAACGGCGCCCAGCGCGGCAATCCTGATGACGAACCAACGCCTCTGGAGTTTTCCAGCGGCAACGATTGGACCCTGGGCGAACCTGATATTGTTCTGCAGGGCCCGGACATGACCCGGCCAGCGGTGGGACCTGACTGGTGGGGAGACATTGGGCTGGTGCCTACAGGGCTTACTGAAGACCGTTACGTCAAGTCCATCGAGGTTCGCGAGATTAATGACATTCCTTCTGATACCGGCAGCAGTACGGTCGGAGGCCGCTATATTTTCCACCATATGACCTACCAGAGCGGTGTGCTCAGTGAAGATGGGGGCTACATTCAGCCGGAGTCATCAGTGAGCTGGCCTATTCATGAGGTAGGCCGCAATGCCGATGTGTTTCCGGATTCCGCCGGTCGTCTGCTGCAGGCTAATTCGGCCTTGCACCTGCGCGCGGCGCATCTGCATTCCAACGGGCGTGAGACCACAGGACATCTGGAATTTGGAATCAAATTCTTTCCCCGTGGCTATGAGCCGGAATACACCCGACGTGGCCCCCGTACGGGTAATGGTATCGACCTCGACGTGTTGCCGAATAAGGCCAACCAGGAGCTGCACAACTATGTCGTGCTCGAAGAGCACACCAAGATCATGGCCTTCGAGCCACACCTTCACGCCCCGGGCGTGCGCATGTGTATGGAAGCGATATGGGGGCACAACATTTTTACTCTGAACTGCGTCGGTTATGACCACAACTGGGTGAAGCAATACATCTACAAGGAAGACCGGGCGCCGCTGCTGCCCAAAGGCACCATTTTGCACACGATAGCCTACATGGATACCACCGAAGCCAATCCGAACCTGGCCGATGCCCGCAATTGGGCCGGAGGAGGGCGCCGATCTGTTTCCAATATGTTCATCGATCTCGGCTATAACGTCACCATGACCGAGGCACAGTTCCAGGCCGAGATGGCCGAACGCCGGGCAGCCATGGAGGATCGTAATGAATACGATGTGGGCTGTCCGCTGTGCTGGGCGCCAGTGCCTGAGTATGATTCCGTGGCGGGCAGCGAGGACTGAACGCAGACAGCAGCAGATGGGCAGATGATCAATCAAAAACACCCGCCAAGAGGGTTTCATAACAATGCATTACCCAGAAGTCAGTAAGACAAGTCGGCGGCTGGCGCTCATAGCGGCACTGCTGTTTACAGTGCACTTCGTCGATGCCCAGGAGAGGCGCATGGTGCTGTCGGGTGAGAGAGTCTCGCCTGCGTTCGAGGGCTGGTGGCCCAACGACGACGGCAGCTTCAAGCTTTTCTTCGGCTATATGAATTCCAATTGGGAGCAGGAGTTTGATATTTCAGTTGGGCCTGCGAATTACTTTCGCATCGTCGACGAGGGAGGGCTGGACGATCTCGAACTGGACGGCTACGAGCCTGATACCGCCGATATGGGGCAGCCAACGCATTTCTATCCGCGTCGCAATCCCTTTCTGTTCACCATTGATGTGCCTGCAGATTTTGGCGAACGCGAAGTTGTATGGACACTGCAAACCCGGGGTGAACCTGCCCGGGCCTATGGCAGCTTGTATCCGGATTACCGCATCGACCCGCAGGTGATATCTACCGAGGTAGGTGGTGCCTTCGGTAGTCTTGATGACCGCTTGCGGCAAAACATCGCGCCGGAACTGGAATTGCGCGGAGACGGCTTCCGCCGAGTGGCTGTGGGTGAACCCCTCAGCCTGGAAGTCTATGCCGACGATCCGGATGACTTCCCCGCCCGCTCCAATCGCCGCCCACCGCGGACACCGGAACAGATCTACAATCCCCCGGCTTCCATAGTCGCCATGAGCGGGCCGGGACTGCGTTTTTCCTGGACTGTTTATCGCGGGCCGGCAGCGGCGGTGGATTTTACGCCAACCCAGATGAAGACCTATACCGATACCCGGGTCTATGCCAACTCGCCCTGGTCGCCACCATTCACCATACCCGAACCACCGGAAAATCAGCGCTGGCAGGCGACGGTTACCTTCGATGAACCTGGTGACTATGTGTTGCGGGGCGTGGCGAGCGATGGCTCGCTCTTCACCTATCGCAATGTCAATGTCACCGTGACTCCCTGATTGTTTGTAAAGGGGCGCTCTGAACACTGCAGACTTGTGCTCATTATTAAGAGCACTCTCAGGCTTGTCCTGACGACTACGAACGCGGCAGCAAGGTAAAACAGCTTCGCTTGCCGCTGTCGATAGCTTGCTGCTTTTTTATAGATTTGATCATTGCTGTCCCACAGATTATTCCGCGGAAATACATACACAAGCTAACTGCCGGGCGGACCGTTCGAAGCTGCTACTGCGCACTGCGAAAAAGGTCTACAACTGCGGGACAGCAATGAGTTTTGATGGTTCGGATAGTTCGGATAGTTCAGATAGAGAGAAGCCTGATATGGCGTGTTCACGCTTTCAAACCCTGCTCGTACTTTGTCTATTTTCAGTGGCGGTGCTACCGGCCGCGGTCCGCGCCCAGTTGGCGCCGATCAACGACCGGCCGAATCCATTTTCTTCAGTTGGTAACTGGGTAACCCTGCCCGACGGTCGGGAGTGGGGCTCTACGGCAGGAGTTGATATAGACCCCGACGGCCGGCATGTCTGGGCCATAGATCGTTGCGGCGCCAATTCCTGCGCCGACTCCACTATGGACCCCATCATGAAGATTGATCCCGAGGGCAATGTCGTGGCCAGCATCGGCGGTGGCCTGATGCTGTTTCCTCATGGTCTCCATGTGGATAGGGATGGCAATGTCTGGGTCACTGACGCCCGCGGTCCAGATCCCTCTGATCCAACCACTGCGGGCAGAGGCCATGCGGTTTACAAGCTCAGTCCGGACGGTGAGGTTCTGCTAACCCTTGGTCAGCCAGGAGTAGCCGGCGACGGCACGGGGGCACTGCTTGAAACTCCCTGCGACGTGGTGACTGATGCGGACGGCAATATCTATGTGGGTGATGGTCACGATGGTCAGAGTGACGACGCGACAGCGGCCACGGTGGCGAGAATCGTCAAATTCGATCGCTTTGGAAATCTTATCAGCTACTGGGGCGGCTGGGGTTCGGGACCGGGCCAGATGAAGACACCCCACGCCGTCGATATCGATTCCCGCAACCGACTAGTGATCGGAGACCGTGGCAATAATCGCCTGCAGATCTTTGACCTCGACGGCAATTATATCGCCGAGTTTCGCTCATTCAGCCGGCCCAGCGGCATCTTTATCTCGGCAGATGACACCATTTACGTCGCCGATTCGGAATCAGAGTTCGACGACACGCGCAATCCGGGATGGGAAGCAGGTATTCGCGTTGGCTCGCTACTGGATGGGTTGGTGGACTTCTTCATTGACGGCACCGTACAGGAATACCCGAATGGCTCTAATCCAGAGGGCGTGGCGGTAGACGCCGCCGGCAATGTGTATGGCGCCGTGGTGTCAAATGGTGGGGCGCTGATCAAGTCTTCGCGCCGCTGATTGATCGGTTGCGAATACACCAAACTGCAACCGGATGACCAAAAACAGGGGTTGGGAGTGCAGGAACCGCTTTCAGAATCGCCGCCTCAAATTTGGGGTTCAATGACCCCTTGAATGAATTCGAATGCCTTTGATGAGGCGATCAGTCACAGTTAAAAAAGGTCGAATTGTCATGAAGATTGAGAAAGGATTTCGAGCCCTGGTGGCAGAGGCGGAAGTCGGCCTGCAGAGTCTCAGCGTGGCCCAGTTGCAGCAACTTATGCAGTCAGAAGGAACCCTGCTGGTAGACCTTCGCGATATTCGTGAGCTCAAGCGTGATGGAAAGATACCTGGCGCTTTTCATGTGCCGCGGGGTATGCTGGAATTCTGGATCGATCCTGACAGTCCTTACTACCATGAGGAATTCAATCAAGCCGAATCTCTGGTTCTCTACTGCAATAAGGGCTGGCGCTCTGCCTTAGCCGGGCGCAGCCTCAGGGAAATGGGGGTCGAAAATGTCAGCCATCTCCAGGGTGGGCTCGAAAACTGGCAGGCGCAGGGCGGAGATCTGGAGTATCCCGGGGCCGACTGATCAGCCAAGGATGGTCTGAACAAGGCATACATCCTTAATAGACCATAAGCCCCGGCTGGCGCTTTTAGTGGCGCCGCTGGACCCGGCCCCGATCCAATCGCTATGATGACGAATTCGAGGAGCCCAGCATGGAAAATAAAAAAGACAACAACAGTCATATCAACAGCCGCAAGTCCAAGACCAGTCGGGTACTCCCGAGTAGCCAGCGCCGGAACCTGCTCAGGGCTATTCCTTCGTTATTCCTCTTTCCGGGTGTCTCCGCTGTTATGGCTCAACAGGCCATGCCGGTTGCCGTGCGAAAACTGCATTCCTTCACCATTCGCGTAAGCGACCTGGCCCGCTCACTGAGTTTCTACCAGGATCTGTTTGCTGCGCCTGTGCAGGCGCGCCAGGGAGATGAGGTGTTGCTGCGAATCGGTAGCGGGCCGCAGCACTTTCGTCTCAGGCCGGTCCGTGCCGGAGAAGCGCCCGGCTTCAGCAGTATCGGCCTGAGTGTGGAAGATTTCGACCTTGACCGGGTACGACAGCAACTCATCGCCTTTGGTGTGACTCCCGGCTCACCTCCCGAGCCGGGAGATCCTCAACTGTCCATGGCGATGCGTTCCTGGGTAGTCGAACGAGGGCCGGGGGAGGGTGGCGCCAGTTCCGGCACCAGAGAGCTGTATTTTGCGGACATCGAGGGGATCCGTTATCACCTCACTGCATTAGATTATTGCGGCGGTTCGGGGCCGCAAGGAAGCAGTTGTTCGGCTCCTGAACCGGCACCCGCGGAGGCGATGTTCAACCTGGTCGATCTCAGTCACTTTACCACTTTCCTAGCCAGTCGGGATCGCGCCAACGACTTTTACAGGCGGGCTTTCGGCAAGAATTACCAGGCTTATCAGGGGCCAGGTGCCCCAGTAATAGGAGTCGGGGATGGTCTTCAGTTTCTTATGTATGTCGGCGGCTCCAGTACAGGCGCACCGGCCAGCGCCGGCCGCATAGACCACAGCTGCTTCAGTGTCACCGACTTCAATGTCGAGAGGATTCTGACGCAATTGACCGACTATGGATTGAGCCCGCGACAGGATGCGAACGATACCGGCCCACTCATGCATTGGGTCAGCATGCGTATGCCCAATCGGGGTGGTGCGGCCGGTGGTACTCCCGAGCTGTATTTCACCGATCCGGACGGGATCCGTATTCAGCTTCAGGATCCCGGCTATTGCGGCGGTACGGGATACCTCGGAGACCAGTGTCCGCCACTAGCCTGAGATAAGGAATAACATGGACTATCGATATATAGGGCGCAGTGGACTGCGCGTGTCACCAATTTGCATGGGAACAATGAGTTTTGGTACCTGGAGCGACAAGCGCGAGTCTTTTCGAATACTCGACACGGCCTGGGACCATGGCATCAATTTCTATGACACCGCTGAGGTCTATCCGGTGCCGCCGACCGCGGATCTGGCAGGTCGCACAGAAGAGATTTTTGGGGAGTGGATCAAGACCAAGCCGCGCGATGGCCTGATCATTGCGACCAAAGTCGCCGGTGCCGCCTCGGGCTGGTTCGTGCCTCCGATTCGCCAGGGATTGACCGCCATCGATCGTCATCATATAACCAGAGCCGTGGAGGGAAGTCTGCGTCGCCTGGGAATCGAGTACATTGATCTTTATCAGGTGCACTGGCCAGACACAGTGATTCCCATAGAGGAATCCATGGCTGCCCTCGATAGACTGGTTGAGCGGGGAGTAGTGCGCTACCTTGGGACGTCGAATGACAGCGCCTACGGGCTGACCAAGGCCAACACCTGCGCCAGCTACGAAGGACTTGCCCGATTTGAATCGATTCAGAATAATTTCTCGCTTCTCAACCGTCGCTTCTTCGATGAGCTCGCCGAGGTCTGTCGACGCGAGCGGGTCTCGCTATTGCCTTATTCACCGATTGGTGGTGGCGTTCTCAGTGGTAAATACAATGGAGGCAATATGCCTTCAGATTCTCGATTCTCAGATTATCAGGGCCAGGATAATCCCCGCCAGCGAGCTATGGCGGACCGCTTCGTCAACGAAAAAACTCTGGCCGCAACAGCCCGGTATCTTGACCTTGCAAAAGCGGTTGGAATCTCTCCGGTCACTCTAGCAACGGCCTGGAGTATGCAGTTTGACTTTGTAGCTTCTACCATAATCGGTGCCCGCCATGCGGCCCAGCTCGAGGAATCCCTTGCAGCCCTTGAAGTGAGTCTTGATGCTGAAACGATGAGGAAGTGCGATGAAGTGCATGCGGAATTTCTTTATCCTATGGGTTAGCGTTGTCCTGCTGGCTATGTCTCAGGAAAACTATGCCAGCGACGTCCATGTTGCTCACTGTTTTATCGAGTGCCCGAAAGTCAGTGCAGCAGACACCGAGATTGTTGTCCGGCACCTGTTTGCCGCTGCGATCGACAACTCGACCGGTCTGCCGGCATGGGTTGCCTACAGGATCCATCCAGATGGGCTTGGCGTGGCTTCGCTCCTCCCGCGAAGGTGGCAAACGGATCGTCTGCTGCGAACGCAAGCTGCCTATGAGCTTCTGGAAAGGGACGGCCCAAATAGCCTGCAGCCAATCTTGAGTGGAGCTCCGGACAGTGAAGCCAGTGAAGTTAGAGAGAACAGTGAGGATATGGCCTACCGTACCCTTTCTGGTGAGGCGGCCCCGGATAGCCGGGCGCGACTCGCTCCACTGACCAGTTTTGCCGGTACGCCCTACTGGGAAGAACTCAATTATCTGAGCAACATGGCATCTTTTCCTGCCGATCTGCGATTGGGCAGTTGGGCCCGGTTGGAAATGGCGATCAACGAGCTTGCCCAGGATGGTAATGAGCTCCATGTGCTGGCCGGCCCGGTCCGCGGTCTGAAGCAGTCTATTTTTAAAGTGGTTCGTGATGGGTCCGCAGAGGCCGCCTTTGTTTTTCCGTCGGATCTGCCGCGGCATGCTGACTTCTGCGGTCAGGCCAGCACGTTGGAGGCGATCGAAGCGGACACCGGGCTGAATTTATTTCCGGCGCTTGCCGAAACTGGCAGAGGATCCGCGGCAAGCCTGCTGCCGGCACTCGGCTGTAACGTGACAACGAGGAACGAGCCGTGACCTATGTGCTAACTCCAGCTGCTATACCTTTCGTTCCGGTACCTGAGCTGGACGCCGAATTCCCGGTCAACAGGATTTATTGTATTGGCCAGAACTACGGCGATCACGTCAGGGAAATGGGGGGTGAGGTATCCCGGAGTTCCCCGGTTTTTTTCAGCAAGCCAGCCAATGCCGTGGTAATCGACAATGCTCCTGTGCGCTATCCACAGGCTACCAGGGAGCTGCATCATGAGGTGGAACTGGTAGTAGCTCTGAGCAGCGGCGGCGTTGACATCAATATCGACAAAGCCCTGAACTGCGTCTTTGGCTATGCCGTGGGTATAGATTTTACCCGTCGGGATTTGCAGGCCGCTGCGAAGGCGGCTGGCAAACCCTGGGATGTGGCAAAGGGCTTTGACCAATCCGCACCGGTCTCCTGCATCAAACCCGTGCAAGCAAACGCGCAGCCCCTGAAAGGTTCAATCTGGCTGGCTGTTAACGGCGAAACTCGCCAGCAAGCGGATTTGTCCGACATGATCTGGTCGGTGGCAGAAATAGTCACGGCGCTGTCCGGGTACTTCGAGCTCAAGCCTGGTGATCTCATTTTTACCGGGACGCCGGCTGGTGTGTCCGCTGTGTTTCCAGGGGATCGACTCAGCGCCGGAGTCGAAGGCGTTGGAGAAATGGATTTTGAGCTCGTAGCTGCCTGATGTCATTGCAGCAATCCGTTCTGCTCCTCATATTGGTCGGCCTTCTTGTCTTCCTTGTGTGGGGCAGATGGCGCTATGACATCGTCGCCCTGGGGGTGCTGTTCATTGCCGGCCTGGCCGGAGTGGTGCCTCAGTCGGAGCTGTTCACTGGATTTGGTAATCCGGCGACGATCACCGTAGCGCTGGTGCTCATTGTGAGTCAGGGGCTAACCCGTTCCGGGGCGGTGGACTTTGTATTGCCGGTGCTGAAACCACTTCAAGCGCGCCCCTTTATGCATATCTCAGCGCTTACGTTCCTGGCGGCTTTTTTGTCGATGTTCATGAACAATGTGGGTGCGCTGGCACTTTTGATGCCCATCGCCATTCAGTCCACGACCAAGGCCGGACGGCCACCGGCGACTGTACTCATGCCGCTGTCGTTTGGCTCGATACTGGGTGGCCTCGTGACGCTAATCGGCACGCCCCCGAATATTCTCATAGCCAGCTATCGACAGGATGTAACCGGAGAGGCATTCGGGATGTTCGATTTTTCGGCCGTTGGCAGTGTCGTTGCTCTTGCCGGGATCGCATTCATGCTCTTGCTTGGATGGCGCCTGGTCAAGGTGCGCAAGCAGAGTGCAGGCCTCGAGCTATTCGACGTCGAAGGCTACCTCTTCGAGCTAAAGGTCACTAAAGATTCCGATCTGATTGAGATGACTTCGGGCGAATTAAAGAAGGAACTGCGCAAACACAAACTCGATCTGCTGGCGCTCGAGTATCGCAAGAAACTGACCAAGCTCATTCGTCTCACTGACGAAAAACCGCTTCGAGTCGGCATGCGACTCATGATTCAGGGCGGCCATGATGAGGTGCAGGAGTATGCGGACGCACACGAGCTGCATTTACTCACGGCCCAGAATTCCGTTACCGGAGTGCTCCATTCCGATGCAAAGGAAATCATTGAGGTAGTAGTAACACCCAATTCTCCACTGGTGGGGTCTACTCCCGAGAACATAAGATTTAACACGACCTTCGGTGTCAACCTGATCGCTGCCTCCCGCTCCGGCAATCCCCATCGCAACGTCCTGCGTCGTTTTAAGTTTGACGTTGGTGACGTGCTGCTGTTGCACGGTGAAGAGGAAAAACTGCAGGAGGCGGTTGGCAGGATGAATTGCTATCCTCTCGCGGAACGCTCGATTAGATTGAAAAACAACGACAAGGCGGCGCTGGCGCTGGCAGTATTCAGTCTGGCGATTCTGGCGGTAGCCCTTGGCCTTGTCAGTATCCAGCTAGCCTTGGGAATTGCGACCGTTGCCTTTGCGCTGGGGCGAGTCTTGCCGATCCAGGAATTCTATACCGGTATCGATTGGCCGGTCGTTGTCCTTCTGGGTGCCATGATTCCTCTCGGAGCGGCGCTGGAAACGACCGGAACCACCGACCTTTTGGTGACTGGTGTCCTCAATGTGGCCGGAGAGTTGTCTCCTGTTTTTATTATTGCGCTGCTGCTGGTCATCACCATGACTGTGTCTGATGTGCTGAATAATGCGGCAACCGCTATCTTGATGGCTCCCATTGCCTACAACATTGCCACTTCCCTGGAACTGAATCCCGATGCCTTCCTCATGGCGATTGCGGTGGGCGCTTCCAGTGCCTTTCTTACCCCGATCGGACACCAAAACAACGCACTCATAATGGGGCCGGGAGGCTACAAGTTCAGCGACTACTGGCGCATGGGTCTGCCGCTGGAGATTATCATTGTCGCTGTTTCTATTCCCATGCTGCTGTGGATCTGGCCGCTGTAAACTCCGGCGTCCTCTGATTAATTGAGCTTCTTGTGCTATTCTTCACCGCTGTTTATTAAGGGCCTGAAGCAATTGCTTCTGAATAAATGCGCGTAAATTGGAAGACCTACAACCCCGGCGATTTCTACGATGAGCTGATCAGCAGCCCTGGATATGCACGCAAGCATGCCCGTCAGCTCGCCAGTTACCTGAAATCACTGACCCATGAAGAGCTACTGCGAAAAAAGAACGCAGCCGAGCTGGCAATCAAGACCATGGGTATTTCTTTTACCGTCTACAGCGACGCCGGTAACATCGATCGGGAATGGCCTATGGATATCATTCCCAGGCTTATCAGCGGGCGCGAATGGGATCGGACCAGTCGAGGCCTCGAGCAGCGACTCCAAGCTCTGAATTGTTTTATACACGACCTCTATAATGATCAGAAGATCCTGAAAGACAAGGTTGTTCCCAGTGAGCTGATTCTCGATTCAGCCAATTTCCGCAAACAGTGTGTCGGTATCAAACCGAAGTTCAATGTCTGGGCCCACATATGCGGCACGGATCTGATCAAGGACAAAGACGGTCAATTTTATGTCCTGGAAGACAATCTCCGGGTCCCGTCCGGTGTCTCCTATATGTTGGAGAATCGGCGCGTCACCAAGCGTGTGTTCCCAGAGTTGTTCGAGAATAACTATGACATCCGGCCCGTCACCGAGTATCCGACGCAGTTGTTTGATGCCCTGGCTGCCTTGTCGCCCCGTAACGTAAAATATCCCGAGGTCGTCGTACTGACCCCGGGTATCTTTAACTCTGCCTACTTCGAGCATTCCTTTCTGGCCCAGCGCATGGGGGCCGAGCTGGTTGAGGGTGGCGACATGGTTGTTGAAGATGACAAGGTGTACATGCGCACTATAGATGGACTGTCCCAGGTGGACGTCATCTATCGCCGCATCGACGATCTGTTTTTGGATCCGGCGGTGTTCAACAAGGATTCCGTCCTCGGAGTCAAGGGACTCTTCAACGCCTGGGTCAAGGGTAACGTGGCTCTGGCCAATGCCCCGGGCGCCGGTGTCGCTGATGACAAAGTTATCTACACTTACGTGCCCCAGATCATCAAGTACTATCTCGATGAGGATCCCATCATTCCCAATGTTCCCAGCTTTCTCTGCATTGACAAGAAGCAGTGCGACCATGTGCTGGAAAACCTGCACAAACTGGTTGTGAAACCGGCCAACGAATCCGGGGGTTACGGCATGTTGATTGGTCCGCAAGCCTCGAGCAAGGAGTTGGCGGAGTTCGCGCGCAGGATCAAGGCCAATCCACGCAATTACATGGCGCAGCCGCTGATATCGCTCTCGACGGTGCCGATTCTCGGCGACCGTGTCGTTGAGCCGCGTCATGTCGATCTGCGCCCCTTCATTCTGCAATCCGACAAGAGTTATGTGACCGCCGGCGGACTCACCAGGGTGGCGATGGTCAAAGGCTCTTATGTCGTGAACTCCTCTCAGGGTGGGGGCAGCAAGGACACCTGGATAGTGGGGGACGATTAGGGACTGGCTATGCTGTTATCACGAGTCGCAGAACGTGTTTACTGGCAGGGCCGCTATTTGGAGCGGGTTGAAAATACCGCGCGCTTGCTTAGCGTCTATTCCACTCTACTGATGGATCTGCCCAAGGGAACCAAGCTTGGCTGGCATACTCTTGTGCAGATAACAGGCACTGAAGCCGCTTTCGATAAACGCTACAAGCAGCCGTCCGAGCGTAATGTAATTCGATTCCTCCTCTCTGAGCGCAACGGTAATTCCATCTTGGACTATTTGGCCTTGGCCCGTGAGAATGCGCGCACGACGCGGGAAGTTATGCCCACCGAATGCTTCGAACTCATCAACGATCTCTACTATCGAGCCAAAGATCATGCCCAGGAGGCCATCAGCAGAGGCCCGCGTCATAATCTTCTGGAGGGTATCATCGCAAATTGTCAGCAAATCAATGGCCTGCTGGCGGGCTGTATGAGTCGGGACGAGGCCTACAGTTTTGTGCGCCTCGGTCGCAGCCTTGAGCGTGCTGACATGACGACCCGCATCGTGGATGCTGGAACCAGCGATCTGTTGTCTCCGATCGAGTCCATGAAAACAGGTCAGGAGGATGGTGGCCCCTTCGAGAATATTCTGTGGATGAATGTGCTGCGGTCGCAAAGCGCCTATCAGATGTATCGCCAGCATGTCCGAGAACGGATTCGAGGCGAGGATGTCGTACGCTTCCTGCTTCAGGACGAGAAGTTCCCGCGCGCCGCTGCGCACAATCTTACTACCCTGACCAAGGTGCTGCAGAAACTGCCCAACAGCGGCAAGGTGAAGTGGCAGGTCGACAAGACCCGACGCCTGGTGCGAAATCAGGACATTCAGCAGCTTCTGAACAAAGGCCTGTTGCGCTATATCGACGATCTTCAGCAGGAACTAGCCGCCGTTCATTTCCGGATAGCCAACACCTGGTTTCTTCCGGTCAAATAAGCATTGAGAAACTTTGCATGCAGCTGCGGGCAGACACTGTTCTTTGAGAACACTCGTTGTCTGAACTGTGGCCGCCAGATTGGCTTCGACCCCACAAGCTTTTCCATGCATGCCCTGCCTGAGAGAGTGCTGGCAGATGGCAATGTCGAGTCCATAGCCTTGTGCAAAAATTCCGCCGATTTCGATGTCTGCAACTGGCTGACCACTGAGCCCGATTCGGAGTACTGTCTGTCCTGCAGCCTGAACCACACCATCCCGAATCTCAAGGTGTCAAAGCGTCGGCGCTGGTGGAAAAGCCTTGAGCAAGCCAAGCGGCGACTTATCTACTCGCTGCTGTCTCTGGGTCTACCGGTTCAGGGTAAAAAAGACGAAGTGTCGGGCCTGGCCTTCGAGTTTATTGAGGACCAGCGCAGCAATCCCGATGTCTATGAGGAGCACGTCAATACCGGTCACGACAACGGATTAATCACCATAAATATTATCGAGGCGGACCACGTCAGTCGGGAAAAAACCCGGCAATTCACGGGAGAGCTCTATCGAACATTGCTGGGTCATTTCCGGCACGAGATTGGCCACTACTATTTCACCCGCTTGGTCTGGGGCGACGCGGTCCTGGATCGTTTTCGGGAACTGTTTGGTGACGAGCGCGGGGACTATGGCAATGCGCTACAAAACTATTACGCTAACAAGGCGACGATAGTGCGCGATCCCGATATGATCAGTCACTATGCCCAGGCGCATCCGCTGGAGGACTGGGCCGAGGTTTGGGCCCACTACCTGCACATGGTGGATACGCTGGAAACCGCCGGCGAATACAACATGCAGCAAGGCTCGACACAATTCGACAATATTGATGCACTGCTTAAGAAGTGGTCAGAGTTGACGATGATGCTCAATTCCCTGAATCGGAGCATGGGGCTGGAGGATGCCTATCCTTTTGTCCTTTCCGGATTGACCCTGGCTAAACTTCGTTTTGTCCATGACCTGATTTACTCGCATTCATCGCCCAGGTAAGCGGCGGCATTTGTCGGAAGGCATCTTTCAGGCGCTGATCCCAGCCGCGTTTGAGGTCGCGTAAAAAATCATTATCGCCATCGAACCGCAGGGGGGCATCAAGCTTCAGCGCATCGGTCCTCACAATCAGCAGTTCAATGGGAGGACCAACGCCGAGATTACTGCGCATGGTGGAGTCCATCGAAACCAACGCGCACATGGCGCAGGTATCCAGGTTCAGGTCAGGTGCGAGTATGCGGTCGAGTATGGGTTTCCCGTATTTGCTCTCCCCGATTTGCAGGAAGGGCGTGTCAGAAGACGTGGTGATGTGATTGCCCTCGGGATAGATAAGTATGATCTCGGGCTTGTTGCCCCGCACCTGGCCGCCAATAATGAAGCTGGCTTCGAAGTTTTTTCCCTCGACCGTGCGTTTTTCCTGCTGCTCCCGGCTGATATCGCCAACGTAATCGGCGGCATCTTCAATGCTGTTCATGGACAGCAGGTTAGGTTTGGCAGTCTTTTTTATGTCGCTCTTGATCTTGGCGATAGTGGCCTGAGTAGTCGCCAGGTTGCCCGCAGTAAGGATGACGAACACCCTCTCGCCATCGATGGAAAAGCGGAACATTTTGCTGTAAGTGGAAACCTGATCGATTCCTGCGTTGGTCAGGGAATCGGAGCAGAACACCATGCCTGCGTCTACAGACACTGCAACACAATAAGTCATAGAGTCATCGCTTCGGAAACACCCGAGCCATCATACTAACTAACTATGACTGAGGATAGGTGAAAATCCACCCCAATGCCGAGCTCGCTGACATCGAGTGTGACGCACAAGGCCCGCAATAAAAGCGCGCGATGAAGTTGGGGTCGCCGCAACTTCCCCGAGACTCACTGCAGCGGCTCGCTGCCTTCATCGTGCTCATGCGAATGCTCTGACTCCGGATCGAACTCTTCCAGCATCAGATAATCGTATTCCAGCGCGATGCGCTTGCTCTCCAGCCTCTCTTCGATGCGCCGACGTAAGTCGGTCATTCGCGACTTGGCATTACCGGCGCTATCTGGCCTCTGCTCGATCGAGTTTTCCGCCTTTATCTGAGCCTGTTCCGACACTTCCTTGCCTGATTCGAAGTCATCCCACTGTTGATCTGTCATGGATTGTCTCCTGGTCCGGGTGATTGCAGGGGACCTGCCTGCTGCCTTGGTCTTACCAACCATATCGTAACTCTTGGGGGTATTCTTCAGAAAAATAAAGAGCCCTCAGCGAAAAAAGAGCCCTCAGCCTAAGAACGAGCCTTCATTTAATAGAATAGCCTTCAGCTTACAAAGAGCCTGGCCCGCCGCGCTTGGATACAGTCCGTTGTCCGCCCCGTGAGACCTCTCTGTCCGGCAATGTAGTACACCAACATGACAGTTTGTTGAAGCCGAAGAATTCGGCTCGTGGTGAGTCAGTCGCGGGGCGGATGCTTGCTCAGTGACCGGAATCACTGATAATGGTTTGCTGGCGCAGGATTTTTTTGGCGATTTTTCCTGTCGCCAGGCGCGGTAACTGTTGGTGCTGACAGGTCAACACCGCAGGTATTTTGAATCCGGCGATGCGCTCTGAAAGAAAGCCGCGCAAGGCGTCTTCGGTTAGCTGGTAGCCGGGCCTTAGCATGATGGTAGCTGCGGGAATTTCGCCGAGACGCGCATCGGGTATCCCGTAAACGGCGACTTCCGCTACCCCGGGGTGCTCGCTGATGGCGTACTCAACTTCAGTGCAGCCAATGTTCTCACCGCCGCGAATGACGATATCCTTGGCGCGGTCCAATATGATGAGAAAACCGGTCTCATCGAGCAGGCCCACATCGCCGCTGTGAAACCAACCGTCCCGAAGCGCCGCCGTCGTGGCCTCGGGCTTGTTCCAGTACTCCTTCATCACCGTGGGGCCTTTAATGCAGATCTCCCCGACTTCGCCGGCGGCGAGCTCGGTGCCAGCCTCATCAATGATTTTAACCTGGGTGACTGGAGGCGAGGGCCGGCCAGTGCTGTTGGGGCGGGCCGAATAAAACTCACCGCTGATAATGGCGCCAATAGCGTTGGTCTCGGTAAGGCCGTAGCCCAGCCCGGGTTGGGCACGCCTGGGAAAATTGCGCATGATCAAATCGAGATGCTCTGGCGGTCGGGGTGCGCCACCACTCTGCACATTGCGCAGGCTGCGCAGATCTGCCTGCTGGAAACCCTCGGTGTGCATGAGTTCCCAGGCCATGGTAGGAACGCCATGGAAGACCGAGATGCGCTCCTGCTCGATTAACTCTAGAGCGCGCTTCGGATCCCACTTGTACATCATTACAAACTTGCGCTGGTTCACGAAGCTGGCCAGGAATTGGGCATGACTTCCGGTTACATGGAAAAGCGGCACGTTGCACAGTATGGCGGGTTCGAATTCCGGATTTTCCTCGAGAAGCTCGGGGCGCAGGATTTCATTAATTTCGCGGACGAATTTCCAGGTGTATAGGGCGCTGATGATGGCGCGATGGGTAGAGAGTACGCCCTTCGGTTCTCCGGTCGAGCCGGATGTGTACATGATGGAGGCGTTATCATCAGGCTTTACGTCCAGGGCCTCTATGTCGCTAAAGGTCAGAGGTGGACTCGAGCGCAGCAAACTGAAGAACTCCGGGGCGGCTTGTTCAGCGCTGTCCGGCTTGATGGCGATAAGGCGGACACCGGCATCATGCAGGTAGGGCTGGAGCCGGGCACAGCGTTCACTGTCGGCAAAAACGACGCGGGCACCGCTGTCCTTGAGACCATAGTCAAGCTCAGGGCCTTGCCACCAGGCGTTCATGGGCACGACAATGGCGCCGATCAGGGTGGTGGCCATATACGTCAAACACCATTCAGGGGAATTGCGCGCACAAATTGCTATGCGGTCGCCGGGGACGATTTGATAGTCGCGGATGAGTCTGCGACCGAGTCGGCGCGCCAGATCAAGTGACTCGGCGAAGCTGTAGCGTTCGTCCTGATAGACGAGAAAATCCAGTTCGGCTTTCTGCAGTCCCAGCAGGTATAACTCGCCGAGGTTAGCAGGGACATTGCTGAATACGTTCAGGGCCTGACCGTTGACAGTCTCCGTATGAACAGCCAGTTCCTTGCCCCGAGCTTTGTGCGCGGCCGCAATGCTCCCCAGTTCGGCCAGTTGCCTGCGCAGCTCATCTTCACTCAGCATGTTGGGGGTCATTCATTCTTGCTTGAACTCAACAGCAACTTTGCCCATGACTCTGCGCTGCGAGAAAACTTTAAAGGCTTCCATGTAGTCCGACGCGGCAAAGGTTGTGGGCGGGCGCGGTCGCAGTTTTCCCTGCCGATAAAGGTCCAGCAGTTCACGGAAATTTTCTTCATAGACTTCGGGTTCTTCTTTGCGAAACCGCCCCAGGAAGACACCGACCATAGACGCGCCCTTCAATAGAGCCAGGTTGGCCTTGTATTCTGGAATGCGACCACTAGTGAATCCCACAACCAGAAGGCGACCATTCCAATCGATGCAGCGACAGCATTGATCGAACAGGTCACCGCCGACGGGATCAAAGATCACGTCGGCGCCGCGGCCGTCGGTCAGGTACTTGACCTTTTCCTTTAACTGGCCATCGCAGTAGTTGATCGTGGCATCGGGATTGTAGCTGCCCAGGAAATCCAGTTTCTCCTGCGAACTGGCCGCTGCGATCACTCTTGCTCCCATGAGCTTGCCCAGTTCGACTGCGGCAATTCCAACGCCACCGCTGGCGCCCAGGACCAGTAGTGTCTCTCCAGCCTCGAGTCGCGCTCTTTGCTTCAACGCGTGATAGGCGGTTGTGTAAACCATGGCGAAACTGGCAGCCGTCGCAAAATCCATTGTGTGCGGAATTTTCCGCACTGCCTCGACCTTGGCCAGCGACTTGTCGGCCAGGCCGCCGATGCCGGGCGCGGCCATTACCCGGTCGCCAAGGACAAAGTTGTCAACGCCCGGACCCAGTGCATCTATTACGCCTCCGACTTCGGAGCCGGGGACAAAAGGCAAAGGCGGCTGGAACTGATACTTGCCCTCGATCTGCAGCGTGTCGGGAAAATTCAGCGCCGCACAGTAGACTGCGATTCGCACCTCGCCAGCCCCTGGCTGTGGCTCATCGATTGTCGTCAGGACAAGATTTTCCGCTGGACCATAGGACTGGCACTGGATGGCTTTCATTAGAATTCCGGGGCCGGGGAAGCCGGATTCAAGCACGAAAAGTCGGCGACTTCAAACCAGCGCCAGTACTGGATTCTGGCTTGAGCGGCTTGAGCAGATTCACTATAGTGCAGACCAATATCTGGTTCAGAACGCGCCCGGGCACAGACCCCCGGCCGCGTGACCTGGCCAGTCACTGTGGACGATCAGATGAAAGAAAAACGCCGACAGGCATTTCTGCAAGCAATGAGAATTCAGCCTTACTACCCGCGCTGGTCCTTACCCGGGGCGAAATCTTCACCGCACTATGATTTAACTACCGATTTAACCTCCTGGACCACCATGGAGTCGGAACCTGAGACGGCAGCCAACGACACCGTCGAGGCTGCAGTTGCATCCGAGCAGCAGGCCCCATCAACGCGGCGGGCGCAGCGTCAGCAAGCGATTGAACCCACTGCCAGAGCGGAATCAGCAGAGCCTGAAGGGGCGGGCGAACGCACACCGGCCTTGCGCTTTTGTTCACGCTTTTATGCGCTGGGTGACAAGCTGGCGGTGCTTAGTGAAGCACCCCACGATGGCAGTCAACATGATGAGGCTGAGGCTACACGCTTACTGGCGGCCATTCTTCGGGCATTGGAAGTGCCGGCTGCGAGATTGGCAGCAGCGACTGATGTTCTGAATTGGCCGCTTACACCGGAACAACCTGCTGCAGAAACTGGCGCTGAACACGCCAGCCGCGCCTTGGGCGGATTCCTCACTCAGACCTGGGAGCAACATGGCTACGCCAATCTACTCGTATTTTCGAGTCAGCTCCAGGAGCTGCTTCCGGGCTATGACCGCAGCGAGGGTGCCAGTGATTATCAACCGAATGCTCGCAACTATCGTATCACATCAACCCAGAGCCTGGCCGCCATGTGTGCGGTTCCAGAGCTAAAACGGGAAGTCTGGGACCATTTGCAGCCGCTCAGGGAAAGGCTCAAATAATCCCGTAGTGAAGCAGATTTGACCTTTCAGAGTCCGGACATGCTTGTTCAAGAAGGCAAAGCCGATCAATTTTTCGCCCGCCCCATGCGCGCCAGCGATCTTGACCACGTAGTGCAAATGGAGGCCGTGCTGAATGAACACCCCTGGAGCAAGCGGGTCTTCAGTGATTGTCTGCGCGCCGGCTACGAATGCTGGGTGCTCGCCAACAAGCAGCAGGTAATTGCCTACGGAGTGATGTCGGTTGCTATAGGCGAGAGTCACCTGTTGGCCCTCGGCGTTCATGCCGACTACCAGCGTCGGGGCTACGCCCGCCGCTTGTTCCAGTTACTCCTCGATCGCGCCGCCAAACTGGATGCGACTCAGTGTTATCTGGAAGTGCGAGCCTCGAACTTTGCGGCAATCAGTTTGTATCGATCCATGGGTTTTGTGCAGATCTCAACGCGGAAGAATTATTATCCGGCGAGCGCAGGGCGCGAAGATGCCCTGATAATGTGCCGGGGTCTCGCTGCCGATCTTGAGGGGCCGGCCTGGCCGGAGCAGGCCTGATGCTGTGCCGGCTCACACACCCGGATCGTTTTTATCGTTATTGCGGGCGCTTAGTTTACGCAGTCCGAGCAGGATCAATTTCATCAGGGCAATGAGCGCAATAGCTGCACACATGATGAGCAGCAGCATGACCACCAGGCCAAGTAGGACCTGAGTCATCTCCAGCAAAGAGATGTCCTGCCACATAGAGAGCCCCCACAGACAGGCAGCAGCGATCGCAATGCCGGCCAGAGTCGCGGCCAGCTTCTTGCGGATATTTAACAGTGAAAAAATCAAGTTATTGGCTCTGTCCGTAGTCTGCGGTCAGGCGCTTTGGTGTGAACGCCATAATTATTGCCGTGCTGATAGTGAAGTGTGGGCCGGAGTACTGTCAACTCGCGGGTTGGTCAGCCGTGCAAAACCGTTTCCAGAGCCTTGAGCAGGGCATCGTTCTCGGCCTCGCTGCCGACGGTAATGCGCAGCTTGTCGCTCAGCCTGTCCTGGTCGAAATGGCGCACCAGAACCTGGCGCGATTTCAGGGCTTGTTGCAGTGTCGCGGCGTCGGTACCTTCGGGTACACGACAAAGCAGGAAATTAGCCTGACCGGGGAACACCTGCATGCCCAGCTTTTCCAGTTCAGTCTGCAGTCGGCCTCTGGATGTTCTGACCCTGGCCCAGGTTGTACCGGCATAGTCCTGGTTTGCCAGGGCTGCGGTGGCCAGGCGCTGGGAAAGCAGATCGGTGTTATAGCTGTCTCGCGTCTTGAAAAGCATAGGCGCGATCAATTGACTGCTGGCCAGGCCATAGCCGAAGCGTAAACCGGCCAGTGAGTAGCCTTTGCTCAGGGTGCGCAGTATCAGGAGGTTGTCGAGCCGGGTGAGCAGGGGCGGGGTGCTGTACGCCAGTTTTGGATCGATGAAATCCACATAGGCTTCATCGAGCAGCAACAGACCGGAAAATTCCTGCGCCAGTCTCGCCAGAGGACCAACGTTCTCGAGCCGGCCACTGGGTGCATGGGGATTTACCAGGATGCATAGTTTCACCTGCGCCGAATTAAGTTGTTGCGCCAGGTCTGCCGGCAGAGACCAGTCTGCTTCCAGTTCGATCTGCAGCAGCCGGCAATTTTGCACCTGCGCCAGCACCGGGTACAGGGAATAACTCGGCCGCATGATGGCTACTGTTTCTGTCGGGTCGACGAAAGTGGTAAGAACCAGGCGCAGAAATTCGTCGCCGCCGTTGGTGGCGATAACATTGTCCGGCTGTAGTTCGTGTAGCTCAGCGGCGACGCGTCGAAATGTCTCCGCTGTGGGTGACGGATAGCGCCGAAGATCTGCTGTGTCGATAGCGGCAAGCTCTTTGGCAATCTGCGGCGCTGGAGGGTAGGGATTCTCGTTGGTATTGAGTTTGATGACTCCAGTTTCGACCGGCTGCTCCCCCGGCGTGTAACCTTGCATTCTGGCGATATTCGGTCTTTCGTATGTCATTCCTGGCCTGCTGCTCTGGCTGCCCGACTCTGATCGTGCAAATCTCTGAAGAGTACTGGCTCTCCTGCGAGCGGGCAACTCGCCAGTCACAAGTTCAGGCTATCAGCTCCAGCAACTATCAGGGCATTCAGGGTTGCGTCGAAGGTTCCGCGAACCCTCTCAATTAGAGGGGCGCGGATCCTGCCAACAGCGACGGTGGGGGCTTCACTGGCCATTTTAGCGAACGCAAATTCGCTCGTTTCCTGCTCAGCCAATCATAAAACCCTGCAATCGACCGCGCTCCCTTCGCAAAAGTCAGGCGTTTGTTATTAGCCCACAACAACACGAGGGGCATTCTGCTTTCGGGTCACTCTCCCGAGCCGCATAAACCTTAATCCTAGCAAGCCAGCGCCCAGCAGACCAAATAATGAAGGCTCCGGGACCGAAAACGTCGGGCTTGTGAAGGTCGCTGAAACAGCGGCCAAATCGAATGCGCTTGCCACGTTACCGTGGTAGGCCACAGGGGTCAGGAACTGACCGTTGGGTTGGGCGCCGGTGGGAGCAAAACCCGTTGAAGAGTTGTCGTTGATGCAGCTCTCGGCGGGTAGGTTTGTGCAGGGTTCGAGCCCAGGAATGAAGAGATCAGATGCGGAATCGACCAGCGCTTCCAGCGGCGGTGTGTCGTAGAACCCGACGAACGGATTGATGTTGATCAGATTGTTGATTGTGTTGATGCCAGAATGAAATGCGTTGTGGTCGGTGCCAAGCATCAGGCCGCCACCAACGGCTTCGAGTTGAGTAGCGTAGTTCCGAATCCATTCTGGCTCGCCGCCGGTCCCCAGACCTGGCCTGCTTGGGTTAGTGTTTTCAAGGTCAGTCCAGCGAAAGGACGATGAAATAATACGCCCGTCCGCAATCAGATTCTTGTCAGTTGCAGTATTGTTATACCAATTAGCAATGTTCGCGTAGTTAGTCTGCTGATTCGTGGAGTTGTTGGAGCCGGTTACCAGATCGTAGACCCAGATCTGGGAATAACTGCTGAAATCCGAGACAACGGTCGTGTTGAGATCTACATAGTCAACAGTGTTACCGCCGGCAACTAAATAATCAACCAAGTCCTGGCCGTCCGCGACATAGGAAGTACTGCCTACGCGACCAAAGAGGATGGATGCCGCGTTGGCAGAAGTTCCGATAAGCAGCGCTACGCATCCGATAGTCAAAGTGATTTTTAGGTTTTTCATGGGAGCTCTCCAGTTGTTTGCTAGCCAGTTTTTTAATAGTTACCCCGCAAGTTCCATGCCAGGAGGAGCTAACCCCTTAGAATGAAAGAATTAGTTCGCATCACTAAAGTGATTCATGCCAAAACTGTAAAACGATTTGTCATATTTCGGCGTTCTTGCAAAAATGCTGTAAAGAAACCCGACGCGCGTAATCACACATTTCTCTGTCAACGGTGCCCGAGCGCCGGCTTAGAATATAATTGAATTTTGGGTAGGTCTTGTTGTGACGGAAGCTAAAGCGAGCCTTCCTGATCTTTAAGAGGGTAGGGATTACGGGTATAACGAGCAGAAAACTGCCGGAAGGCCCTGTGCAACCGCTGCTCGGTGAGGCCGCACCCCGCGCTAGTTCGCCTATTCAGGTTGTCCAATTCAAGTAAGGGGCCTGGCGGGTCATAGGTATTAAGGAAATCCCGCAATCAGGAAGGCTCGAAACACCGGGGGTTCGGTCAACCAGGCAGCACCCCGCGCGCCCAAACTCAGCTCACTGAGTGCTTGCTAGCCGGCTACCTCTTTCCCTGAGCCCCGCTCAGCAAGGGCTACAGGGGATTCAAGTCAGGGTAATAGGTCCGCAGTCGCACTAGCCAACCATCGAGCCAGCGTTGCTCTTGGCGACCAGGCGCGGAGTTGGCAACCCGCTGTCGCAGCACTCGGGCTGCGGCAGTCGTGAATTCCCTCAGTGCATCGTTCACTGCTGCGTTTGCATCCATTGCGGCCAAGACCTGCACCAGGCCCCAGCCCTGCCCCTGGTAGCGCTCTCCAACCTTCAGGCCAGTGCCTTTGAAATGGACGTAGTCGATCAGCGCATAGAGTCCTTGAGGCGGGTTCTGCGTACCAATGGCGACAAGTCGCTCTCTGATTCGGCCTCTTTCCTCAGCTGGGAAAAAAGCAAGTATTCCAGGAATGCTTTCATAGAATCTTTGTATGATGAATTCGGCCTGCGGCCTTTGGGTAGCGAGCAGGAAATGGCGCAACTCGAGCATTCGCGGTGACTCCCGATGCTGCTGGAATTCCTCACGACTAATCCACGGGGCGCCCGTGTTTCTGGCTTGCCGCAACCAGCTCGGTATCGACAATCCCTGCTGCTGCAGAAAATCCAAAAGCTGGGGGAAAGTCTCAGCAAAGGGCCCGCTGCTGCCCGCGGGGTACCAGATGAAGTGACCGATTCCCAGTGAGGGAAATTCTTCTCCGGCGTTCCAGGACGTCAGGCACTCCGGCTGGCGGTTGCACTCGTTAGCGAACACTCTGTCGCCGAGCCATCGCCACTGCTGCTGTGAGAGCTCAGGCAGAGAGTCCTGTGCCGATACGAAGCAGCTATATTGCAGCCATAGCAGCAAAGGGACTAGCCTGCGCAGTCTTGACCTTGCGGGTGTCGTTAAGCGGTTCTTCGGACTTTTTTGCATTGGCGTCCTAGGGCTCCTCTGAATAATGCAGACAAGCCTCTGTGGGAGTCTGTATACCAGAGGCACGCCTCAATTGTTCAGAGGCCTGAAATATTCAGGCCGAGAAATATCCACGCCGACGGCAAATCGCATCCAAAGCGAATGCTGACGCTCAATGGAGCGTATCGGCAGGCCTCCCATTGCGGCCAATAGCAGCCTTGGCGATAACTACAAGAGATCTTCAATTGTATAAACGGGTGGGCCGTGCGCAAACATGGCTCTAGCAACGAGCTACCAACAAGCACTGCTTCTCCTTCGCTTTGTGAACGAATGGTAATGTTGGCGGCAAAAACTTCAATAAAAACAACGATAAAAGAAACTGGATCAGAACGTGGGAGAGTAAGCTGCCGGGATTTTATGCACAAAAGCGACGCAGTTGTCAGAATATCCTATGAATAGCCGCATTACATTTTTTTTTAACCATTCCAGAACTCATAACTTATTGAAATTTATCGATATCTCTATTTGGCTAAAAAATGATCAACCTGTGTCAATCTTGCATGATTCCGGCGCTGGAGGAAGTTAAAGTCACTTTATCAACGGTCTTATCCACAATTTCTGGGGATAAACCTTTCCGTCTACCAGAGCCGTCTATTCCGCGCTCGCTCAGTAGCTTAGCAGGAATTTTTACGATAGCTTTACAGGAAAAGACTCTAAGTGCGGCTTCTTGCCTGGCCGCCGCCAGGGCCACTTTTTCTAATTCCCGGCGGGTATCTGCCGATGCGCTGTGTATGCTATGTTAGCGCGTGTTGTTTCCTGTGTAGTGAGTGTCAATGATCGAACTCAGCGGTGATATTCCCTTCTTGTGGCGATTAAGTGCGGAGAGTGCAGAAGGCTATTGTACTGTTTCCATGGTAGTTCCTTGCCCGCCCGAAACGGATATTCGGGACCTGACCATTGAGACCAGTGTGCTCAGTCTGTCGTCCGACAGCAGCCGATCCGAGACTGAAGAGACTCTGGAATGGAATCAGGAGGACATAAGCCTGTTCATTAAACTGGTCAATCAGCGCCAGCATGAAAACAATCAGTTGCTTGGTGATACAGTGCGCGTGGATCTGACAGATCCCGACATTATCGACATCATCCACGTAGTGGCAGCGGCCGGTTTCGGTGTCGCCTTCACCTCGTGCGGCTTGCTGAAAGACGCCGACGGCAGTCTGCCGATACACAATTTTGATGTTGGCTCATTCGCCTCACTGAACACGGTAGCTGGCTTCAAGTCCTGCGTGATTGTTGACGTAGAGGATGATGATGTGGTTTGCGTCCTGCTTGATGATCTGGATGGCATAGAATCTGATGAGGTAGAGCGTCTGTCGCGGCATGATCTGCTCTTGGTCAAGCGAGTCGATATACTGCATCCGGAATTCGCGGAAAGAAGAGTGATCCCTCAGGGGGCCACACTGCACTAGGCATGTCTGCGTTATTCAGAACAATTCTGGCTCGGCCTTCCCTCCTTACTTCGTCAAAGCTCCAGGTTTAAAAATTCTATAATTCGGTCGGCGGCCTGTTCCGGAGTCATCTCCACCGAGTCCAGCACCATTTCCGGATTCTTCGGTGGCTCGAACGGGCTATCGAGGCCAGTAAAATTCTTAATCGCGCCCTGTCGCGCTTTTTTGTAAAGACCCTTGGGATCGCGCTGCTCGCAAATTTCCAAACTGGCATCGACAAAAACCTCAATGAACTCTCCCTCATCGAACAGAGTTCGGGCCATGTCTCGCTCAGCCCTGAATGGCGAAATGAAACTGGTGATGACGATGAGTCCGGCGTCCAGCATCAGTCTGGCAGTCTCTGCGACGCGGCGAATGTTTTCTACCCGATCTGCATCAGTAAAACCGAGATCCTTGTTCAGACCATGGCGGACATTGTCTCCGTCCAGAAGGTAGGAATGACGGGCCTGGGCAATCAGTTTTTTCTCCAGCATATTAGCGATGGTCGATTTGCCAGAACCGGACAGGCCGGTGAGCCAGATAACGCGGGGTGACTGTCGCTTGATGCTGGCGCGAGTTTGCTTGTCCACGTCCAGAGCCTGCCAATGCACATTGCTGGCGCGGCGTAACCCATGACGGATCTGCCCGTCTGCGACTGCTTCTTTTGATTCAAGATCCAGCAGCCGAAACCGTGCTGTGGCAGGGCACAGGCTATGGGGGTCATAGACGACTGGCCTGGTGAGGGCAAGATTGGCCACACCTTCCTGACCTTCAGACAGGGTGTTGCTGGCTAGCTGCTGGTCCTTAACTATCTTGTATTTCAGTCGACTGATGGCGGCTTCGCTGCTGCCGCCGACGGCTTGCAGCAGATAGCTGCGTCCGGGCAGAAGTGGATCGCTGCCAGTCCACTGAATTCTGGCCTCGAACTGATCTGAATATTCCGGACGGGAGTCGGCGTTGACCAACAGGTCGCCCGCTCTGGCGGGCACGGTATAGCTCAGCTCAACCTGAAGTTCGCTGCCACTGGCCCCTGCCTGTACCGGCTTGCCGTCATTGTTCTGCAAAGCCATTATGGTGGACTGATGGCCGGAGGGAGCCGTGGCGACGCTGTCTCCGACCTGCAGGCTGCCGCTCAGCACGTGACCCAGCAGGCAGTTGGCTTTGGTCAAATCACTGACCAGAAATCGCATTGGTTGCATTTTCGTTTCCTTACTTTTCGCGGCTGGCTTGCGCAATGGACTCAGGCGCGCTGATTGAAGCGGCGCCCCACCAAAGCAGAGGCGATATTAACCTTCTGAATGTCAATCGCGCCACCGGCTATGCCCCAACCCCAGCTATCCCGTAACTTTTGTTCAATGGGGTAGGCAGTAGAGTAGCCATAGCCGCCCATCAGTTGCAGTGCTTTTCCGGTCACGCTTCGCGCCATTTCGTTGGCGTAGCATTTGGCGATGGAACTCTCGCCCATCGAGGGCAAACCCTTCTCGGCATTGACCACTGCGCGGTAGAGCAGCAGACGGGCGGCTTCAAGCTGCATTTTCATCTCGGCGAGTTGCAGCTGCACGGCCTGGAAATCCACCAGGGGCTTGCCGAACTGTTGCCGCTCCTGAACGTAGTCAAGCACATAATCAAAAGCCGATTGGGCAACGGCCAGTGACATCGTCGTATTGCCACAGCGCTCAAGATCGAAAGTGTCCATGAGGCGCGAAAATCCACCAGCTTCACAAAGCAGGTGATGACAGGGAACCCGCACCGCATCGAAAAACATGTCGGCACTGCTGATGCCGCGAAAGCCTAACTGTGTTTCGGCTTTGCCGAAGCTCAGACCTGGGCTGTCTTTGGGAACCAGCACCGCGCCGATCCCCTTGGCCCCCGGTAACTCATCGAAACGACAGTAAACGAGATAGGCCTCGGCATGGCCCGCCCCCGAGCACCAGCGCTTGCTGCCGTTTATCACTATGTCGCCCCCCTCGACCCGGGCGCTGGTTTTCAGGTCTGTCAATGCAGTGCCGGCATCGGCTTCGGACATGGAAATCGCGATTACCACTTCACCGCTGCAGACCCGGGGGAGGTAGTCCCGCTTCAGTGTGTTGCCACCAAGATGGCTTAGGGCGAGGCTGGGACCAAAACAGGATTCGAACACCGGGAAGGCTACTGCAACGGAGATTTTTGCGATTTCCTCCAAAACCAGGACGGCGTCAAGATGACTGAGACCGGCGCCGCCATAAGCAGGGTCGAGGTTGACGCCCAGGTAGCCGAGTGCGGCGAACCGACGGCGCAGTTCCGGGCCGACCGGACGATTTTCGCGCTCCAACTGCTGGGCAATCTCCGGTAACTCCTGCTGTGCAAAGCGACGTACTGAGTCTTGAAGGCGCTGCTGGTCATCCGATAAGGCAAAATCCATGCTATCTCCCGTTTATCGACCCGCTAACTGAGGCAGGCTAGTCTTTGTGCAGTCGGCGCGCCTGACAGATCGCACTTCCTCAGGCCGCCGATCAGCTTATGAAGACTGCTTGCCCGCCTGCCATTATTGTAGCGCGCTCAGGGGTGGCGGCTGAAAACCCTGCTACGCCCCGAGGGGATTGTGCGGGACGCCTTCTTGTCGAGGGTCGCAGTTCATCGGGCAGCTCAAACAGGCGTCCATGACTGAGGTCGTGACGGGATGAGAAGGCACTGGCGCCGCATCAGGCCGTGCTGGTAACTGCCGTCAAACTGACACTGCTCTGGCCTCAGCCGCGGCTGCTGTTATAATCGCGCCTCTTTTGAGTTCGCGCCAAACTCCTGCCTCCTGCCCAAGCAGTTCCGCCGATGTCCAGTCAAGCATTACAAAATGAAATCCAGCGCCGCCGGGTGCTTGCCATTATCTCGCACCCGGATGCGGGCAAGACCACCATTACCGAGAAACTGCTGCTACTGGGTAACCTGATTCAGGTAGCCGGGGAGGTTAAAGGCAAAAAGGCCGACCGCCATGCCACTTCGGACTGGATGGCAATGGAACAGCAGCGCGGCATCTCGGTGACGTCTTCGGTCATGCAATTTCCCTATCGTGAACGCATCGTGAATTTGCTCGATACCCCGGGCCACGAAGACTTTTCAGAGGATACCTATCGCGTTCTGACGGCGGTGGATTCGGCGCTCATGGTCGTGGACGGGGCCAAGGGCGTTGAGGAGCGCACTATCAAGCTGATGGATGTGTGCCGCTTGCGTGATACGCCTATTTTTACCTTCGTTAACAAACTGGATCGCGACATTAGGGATCCGATTGAGATGCTCGATGAGATTGAGGAGGTCCTGAAGATACAGTGTGCTCCGATTTACTGGCCCCTGGGCATGGGCAAGTCGTTCAAGGGCGTCTACAACCTCTACACTGACAAGATCCATGTCTACAGACAGGGACAGGGGCACAAGCTGCATGAGGAGGTCCAGATCGACGGGCTCGACAGCCCCGAAGCGGAGCAACTGCTGGGCAGTTATCGAGACGACTTTGCCGAGGAGATTGAGCTTGTGCGCGGCGCCAGCCATCGCTTCGACCACGACGCCTATTTACGCGGCGAACTGACGCCGGTTTATTACGGCACCGCGCTTGGAAATTTCAGTGTCCGAGAGATGCTCGACGATTTTGTGCGCTGGGCTCCCGCCCCCCGGGATCGGGAAACCGAGTCGCGCCTGGTGGCTGCCGACGACGAAGAATTCTCCGGCTTCGTGTTCAAGATTCAGGCCAACATGGATCCCAAGCACCGGGATCGCGTCGCCTTTATGCGCATCTGTTCGGGAGAGTTTAGCCGCGGCATGAAGATGCGCCACGTGCGGCTTGGCAAAGACATCAAGATTAGCGACGCGGTGACCTTCCGCGCCGGCGACAGGGCGCAGGCAGAGAGCGCCGTATCCGGCGACATCATTGGTCTGCACAATCACGGCACTATCCAGATTGGTGATACTTTCACTCGGGGCGAGGAACTCAAATTCCGCGGTATCCCTCATTTCGCGCCCGAATTGTTTCAGCGCATCCGGCTGCAGGATCCGCTGCGACTCAAACAGCTTCAAAAAGGTCTGACGCAGTTAGCGGAAGAGGGGTCGGTTCAAGTGTTCATGCCGCTGGCCAATAATGATCTGATCGTTGGTGCGGTGGGCACGCTGCAATTCGAGGTCGTTGCCTTCCGCCTCAAGGATGAATACAAGGTGGATGCAATCTACGAGCCAATCACGATTTACAGCGCCCGCTGGATGGAGAGCGACGACGCACGCAAGCTAGAGGAATTCCGCCAGAAAGCGCACGACAACCTGGCTATCGATGGGGGCGGGTATCTCACTTACCTGGCTCCGACCCGCGTCAATCTGAACCTGATGGAAGAGCGCTGGCCCGACATCGATTTCCTCGCTACCCGCGAACACTGATCGGCAGTGTCCCCGTCAAGCATGCAGTTTTCGGTTACCACTACTGATGGCAAGGCGCGCAGAGGTCGAATTACTTTTCCCCGCGGCGAAGTGCAGACCCCGGCATTCATGCCGGTGGGCACCTACGGCACCGTCAAAGGATTGAATCCACAGCAGATCAGAGACCTCGGCGCCGAGATTATCCTGGGAAATACCTTTCATCTGATGCTTCGACCGGGTACGGAAATCGTCAGGAAGCACGGGACTCTGCATGATTTCATGTCGTGGCCGGGTCCTATGCTCACCGACTCGGGGGGATTTCAGGTGTTCAGTCTAGGTGCAACGCGCAAGATCTCGGAGGCAGGCGTACAGTTTCGATCACCGGTGGACGGGAGTAAGATCTTTTTGGGACCGGAGTCTGCTGTCGTGGTACAGCAGGAGCTCGGTGCAGATATCATCATGGCATTTGACGAATGCACACCCTATCCCGCCACCCGCGAGCAGGCCGCCGATTCCATGGCCCTGTCCATGCGCTGGGCCGAGCGCTGTAGGCAGGCCCACGGTGATCACAACGCGGCGCTGTTCGGTATCGTTCAGGGGTCGATGTTTCCCGAATTGCGGGATGAGTCGCTTGCGCGCCTGACTGAAATTGGTTTCTCCGGCTACGCCATCGGCGGCTTATCGGTTGGGGAGCAGAAAGAGGATATGCAGGCGATCGTGGCCCACTGCGGCGACCGCCTCCCGGCCCACTCGCCGCGTTACCTAATGGGGGTAGGGACTCCTGCAGACATAGTTTTTGCGGTGCAGCAGGGGCTGGATATGTTCGATTGTGTGCTACCCAGCCGCAATGCTCGCAATGGCCACTTGTTCACCTCTAGAGGACTGTTGCGATTGCGTAATGCCCGTTATCGTGATGACACCTCGCAGCTGGATCCCAGCTGCGACTGTTATACTTGCCGTAACTTCAGCCGTTCGTATCTGCATCACCTGGATAAATGCAAGGAGATCCTGGGTGCTCAGCTCAATACTGTGCACAATCTGCACTACTACCAGTCCCTGATGCGCGGATTGCGCAGTGCCATAGAGCAGGGTGGATTGGACGCCTTTGCCGCCCGCTTCGTCGCCGAGCAGAACCAATTGCAGGAGGGTAGTGAGTAGTCCAGTTGGCAGGCGCTGCCATTCCCGGACGGGCTGTCGACACGCCGGCGTAATGTTGCCTTGTCAGGCGCGTCCACTGTAAAGCCAGAGGCATGCCTGCATTAATCAGAGCATCGCTTAAGGGAGCAAGCTGGAATAACTATTGTTGTATATTGCCAGGTAACGAAGAGAGCGAGCGGGTTGAACGCGGCCCCGGAATCTCAGACACGGCCCAGGGCATTCATCCTGATTATTCATCCCGACCATCACGGGACTTGAATTGGTCAGATTCAGCCCAACCTTTTATCCTTGCGCGCTGAGCCTCGCAGCTGAGCCTGGCTAGGCAGGCCTCTCCTCGGTCCGGGAGCCGACGCCGCCAGTTGATCACAGGAGTGAATTAAGGATCGGCTGCAGACAGGTCAGATTGAAGCCCCGGAATTTACCTTCACTGCGGCCAGACCCTTGGAACCCTTTATAAGCTCCACAGCCTTTAAACAAATTATTTCGAGAGTATTCCGATGAACCTATTCTTTTCCACTGCCTACGCCCAGGAACAGCCTGCGGAACCGTCAATGATTTACAACCTGATTCTGTTCGGAGGCATGATCCTTTTGTTCTATATGATCCTCTGGCGCCCGCAGTCAAAGCGAGCCAAGGAACACAAAGAACTGGTGTCCAGTATTGGCAAGGGCGACGAGGTGATGACTTCAGGCGGATTGCTGGGCAAAGTCACCAAGGTCAATGATGACTATATCGCTATTCAGGTTGCTGAAGGGGTAGAATTGAAGGTGCAGAAATCTTCTGTCTCGGCTGCCCTGCCCAAGGGCACTATCAGTCAGATTTAGCAGTCCGATCGTGCTGGTGTCGCCCACACAGAACCCGGCAGCAATTTAACCAAGGCAAGGCCCGAGCATGCTGAACAGATACCCTTTGTGGAAAAATCTCCTGATACTGCTGGTAGTCATACTCGGACTTCTCTACTCCGTTCCCAATCTGTACCCAGACGATGAGGCGATTCAGATTACCAATGAGGCTCTGAACGTCACCGAGGCCGATTTGGCGGCCGTTACCACGGCGCTGTCGGCGGCGCAGATCGATTATTTTGGCGAAGAATACAGTGAAGACGGCATCCTGCTGCGTTTCGAGGACGTCAACGATCAGCTGCGCGCCAAGACGGCAGCAGAAGAGGCTCTGAGTGATGACTTCATCGTCGCACTGAATCTGGCGCCGACCACACCGGCCTGGATGCAGGCCATCGGTGCCGGCAAGATGAATCTTGGGCTCGACCTTCAGGGTGGTGTGCATTTCCTCATGGAAGTGGACATGGACGCAGCGATCCAGCGACGCATGGCGGACAATCTGAGCAACGTGCGCTCGATTTTGCGCGAGGAGCGCATTCGTTCGCGCGGTCTCACCATGGCGGATTCCACGCACCTGGAGCTGCGCTTCGCCAGCTCCGAGGATCGCTCACGGGCGCGCTCAGTGCTGCAGGACAATTTTCCCCAGATCCAGTTCCAGAACCGTGACGCCGGCGATGATGCAATTCTGGACATGCGCCTCACGGACGATACTGTCCTGCAGATTCAGCGGGACACCTTGCAGGCTAATCGTATCACTCTCCTGAACCGGGTCGATGCCCTGGGCGTGTCCGAGCCCACCGTCCAGCAGCAGGGCGCCAATCGCATAGTCGTTGAGCTGCCTGGCGTACAGGATCCGGCGCAGGCTATTCGCATCCTGCAGCGCATAGCCACACTTCAGTTTCATCTCGAAGCTGACTCCGGGGCGACTCGCAGCAGCTATGAAACCTATGAGTACGTAACACCCCAGGGCAGCCAGCTCGTTGATGTTGACAATGACGTGATTCTCCAGGGGGATCGCATCAGCAACGTGGTCTCCAGCCTGGATCAGTATGGACTGCCGCAGGTGCAACTTAGTCTTGATGCCCAGGGCGGCAATCAGATCAATCGCGTCACCCGCGACAATGTCGGGCGCATGATGGACATCCTGCTGGTGGAAACCCGCAGCCGGACCAATACCACCATCAACGCCGAGGGTGAGGAAATCGAAGAGACCGAATTCTACGAAGAGGCGAGATTGATCAGCCATGCCCGCATTAACTCTGCGCTGGGGCGCCAATTTGTAATTACTGGTCTCACAGCCCGAGAGGCTAACGACCTGGCTTTGCTCATAAGTTCCGGCTCACTCGCCGCGCCCATGACCATCGTCGAACAGTCCGTCATCGGCCCTTCCATGGGACAGGAAAATCTGCAGCAGGGCATGCGCGGGGTTCAGGTTGCGGCGGCACTGGTAGTATTGTTCATGCTGGCCTACTACCGGGTGTTCGGGCTGGCGGCGAACGCGGCGCTGATCATGAATATACTCTTGATATTCGCCGTCCTGTCTTCAGTGCTGCCGGCCACATTGACCCTTCCCGGAATCGTCGGCATCGTGTTGACGGTGGGCATGGCCGTGGATGCCAACGTGCTGATTTTTACCCGCATCAAGGAAGAGTTAAGTCAGGGCGTGCCGCCGCAGCAGGCTATTGACGCCGGCTACAATCGAGCTTTCTCCACCATTCTCGATGCCAATATCACTACCTTTCTGGTGGCCGTGGTCTTATTCACCATCGGCAGCGGGCCAGTCAAGGGGTTCTCGGTCACCTTGATGATCGGAATCGTTACGTCCATTTTCACTGCCATTGTTGGCACCAGGGCTCTGGTCAACCTCATTTACGGCGGCCGCAAGGTTCAAAAACTCTCCATCGGGCCTTACCCTGCACCAGGCCGCGCCACTTAAGGATTCGGGCAGGCGCTCATTATGCTGATACAAAAACAGATAGATTTCATGAAAGTGCGCAAGCTGGCGGCTTCTGCCTCTGCTGTGCTGGTGCTTGTTTCCATTGTGTCTCTCGTGTTCAGTGGACTTAATTTGGGCCTCGATTTCACTTCCGGTACCGCCGTGCGCCTGAGTTATTCGCAAGCGGTCGACCTGGGGGCGGTCAATGAACAATTGAGCAATGCCGGCTACGACGAGGCTGTCGTCGTCAACTTCGGTTCTGATCGGGACATTCGCGTTATTTTGCCTGTGGATGAGTCGGTGGCTGAGCAGGACCTGGCCGCCGAGGCCGCCATGACAGGGGAAATCATCGCCGATCTTTTGCGCGCCAACGGGGCCAACCAGATTACCGTACTCGGTTCTGACTATGTCAGCCCGAAAGTGGGAGAGGAGCTCTCGGAGCAGGGAGGGCTTGGCATGCTGGTGGCGCTGGGCATCATCATGGTGTACATCGCCGTGCGCTTTCAGTTCAAGTTCTCAGTCGGTGCCGTGACGGCTCTGGCGCACGATGTCATCATCACCCTGGGGCTGTTTTCCTTGCTGCAGCTTGAGTTCAATCTCAATACTCTGGCGGCTGTGCTCGCCATTATTGGTTACTCCCTAAATGACACCATCGTGGTAGCGGATCGCATTCGCGAAAATTTTCGCCGCATGCGCACAGGCTCTCCGGAGGAAATGGTCAACGTTTCGCTCAATCAGACCCTGGGCCGCACACTTGTCACTTCATTCACAACGCTGCTGGTGCTGTTCTCAGTGCTGTTCGTTGGCGGTGAATCGACCCAGGGCTTTGCCATCGCCCTGATCATCGGCGTAATTATCGGAACCTATTCCTCAATTTACATCGCTTCTAACGTGATTCTGTGGATGAAAGTTTCCCGCGAGGATTTGATGGTGCCCGTTAAAGAAGGGGCCGAACTGGAGCAGGTGCCCTGATCACCTGTGGCAACGCCCTCGTATCCGCGTCATAAAGTTGTCCAGCGGTCAATCGATAAAATAGTAGGTGATCGCTAACAAGGCTTGGCCTGTGGCCTAAGACTTGCTATTTTCTGTTGCCATTGAGTTGGCCAATTCTGATGGTCGGAACAGCTTGAATTTTCTGACAAAAAACAAAAATTCGGCGCTGCCCGCAGAGCGGTTCAGGCGCTCCCGGTGCATCTGGCTCATTGTCTGGGTGCTTGTGCCGATGCTGGTGAGGGCGCAGGATCCGGATCTGTTTCCGCGTCCTCCTGAGCTGGAGCCGGCGATTGGCTTTTGGGTCCGAGTCTATACCGAGGTTGATACCCAGCACGGTTTTCTGCACGATTCCCGCAACCTGGCAGTGATTTACAGCAGTGTTCCGCGCGAGCGTCAGGTCGTTGAATCAACGCGCACACGGATCAGCGCAGACCTGCGTGTTCTGGGCAGCGGTAGACGCAGCGGCCTGACCCGATCACAGCAGGAAATTCTCGCACTGTGGCCCGATGGTGTCAGCAATCAGACGCTTCTGACCGCGGCCTCCAATGTGCGTTTTCAACTCGGGCAGTCAGATCGATTTCTGGGTGGTTTGCAGCGCTCAGGTGCCTACCGAGCCCACATTCGTCGAGTCATCGCGGAGAAAAATCTGCCCCAAGAGCTTGGCGTGCTGCCGCATGTGGAGTCTTCTTTCAACCCAGGTGCTTATTCTAGCGCTTCCGCTGCCGGCATGTGGCAATTCGGCCGCGCAACCGGTCAAAGGTTCATGCGCATTGATCACATCGTTGACGAGCGCATGGATCCCTATACAGCCACCGACGCGGCTATGAGCCTGTTGCAATACAATTATTCCGCCCTCGGCACCTGGCCTCTGGCCCTGACTGCCTATAACCATGGAGCCGGCGGTATTGCCCGGGCAGTGCGGCAGACGGAAACCACCGACATCGAAACTATCATTGCCAACTACAACGGCCGCGCCTTCGGGTTTGCCTCGCGGAATTTCTATCCCCAGTTTTTAGCTGTACTCGAAGTGGAGAACCGGGCAGAGGAATTCTTCGGCTCGGTGCGTTTCGATCCCGCGCCTGATTTTATTGAGGTAGTGACAGACGCCTTTATTAATGCCGAAGCGTTTGCGCGTTCGGTCGGTATTAGCCTGGAACAACTGCGTGCGGACAACCCTGCGCTGCGTCCTGCGGTCTGGTCTGGCAACAAGAGAATACCGTGGGGCTTCCCCGTTAAGGTGCGGGCGGCGGCGGTTGACGGCAGCAATCTGCTGGCCATGATCCCGAATCAATTCAAGTTTACAATGCAGACCCCCGACGTGGAGTATGTAGTGGAGCGAGGCGACAGCCTCTCGGTAATCGCGAGCCGGTTCGATACCACTGTCGGCGAATTGGTCTCCATGAATCAACTCGCCAGCCGCAACCGAATTCAGATCGGGCAGCGCCTGCTGCTGCCTCAGGACAATCTGGACAATCAGGCCCTGGTCTCAATCGCCGAGCTCGGTGATGACGGCGTTTACACTGTACGCCGTGGAGATACGGTGTCGCTCATCGCCGAACGCTATGGAATTGGTGAGCAGGAATTGCTGGGCATCAACGGCATCCGGGATCGCCATCTGATTTATCCAGGGCAAGAATTACGCTTGCCTCGGCGCGCTCCCGAGACCGAAACAAGCTCGACGCGACAGGTGGCCACCGTGCCGACGGTTGTTGACCAAGAGGAGGTAGCGCTGACTCCAGTTGCTGAATCCGTGGGTCAGTCGACAGAAGAAGGCGGCGCTGCTGCCAGCGAGGAAGCTGTGCCGGAGCTGGTCCTGGCCGAGGCTTCCCTGCCTCCTGCCGCGGTGCTTCCTGACAACCAGGAAATGGAAAGCCCAATGACCCAGGCCGAGGGTGACGCCGTAGCCCTGGATCCAGCCATAGACCTGGTTGCCAGTAATGAGCAGCTCAGCGAATTACTGGCTGCGGATCCCTCTGATTACTCTGTAGCCAGTAACAACAGTATAGAGATTCAAGCCTCTGAGACCCTTGGCCACTATGCTGAATGGCTCGGGGTCCGGGCCTGGGACCTGAGGCGTCTGAATGGCATGGCCTATGGTGACCCGGTGATCATTGGCGAGCGTCTGCAACTAGATTTTTCACGCGTCAATATCGCTGAGTTCGAGCTCAAGCGTCGGGATTTTCACTCTTCTTTGCAGCGGGAATTTTTCGGTAATTACCGAATCGAGGGAGTCGAGGACTATAGTGTCCGCAGCGGAGATAACATCGGCAGTGTTGCCCGCAGCCTATTTTCGACTCCACTGTGGCTGCTGCGTCAATACAACCCGGAACTGGACCTCAACCGCATTCAGGTAGGACAGGAAGTCGATTTCCCTATATTGGAACGGGCGCAATAGAAACAGCGACCGGGATTCCGGTCACTTTTTCATCACGGCATTGAGCAGGTCTTCGTAACTTGCTTTCAGACTGGTATCAAGGTAGAGGCGCATCGACGCCTTTGGCAATTCCTCTGCGCAGGCTTTCCGAGACTGCAGCAAAGACAGGCGTTGCACGATAGCCTCAGCAGTAGTTGCCGAGCTTGCGCAGACTCGATAGAGAAACTCACTGCTGAGGTACTCTGGATAAACCAGTCTGTCGGGCGCCACGGGAGTGCAGCCCAGTGCGCAGGCCTCCTGAAGGGCCAAGCCCTGGAATTCGTGCAATGCCGTCGACAATACGACATCACAGCGCTTCAGCAGATCGAGATAGAGCTGACGGTCGGGCAGAAACCCGAATTGCCCGCGGCGAAGCTGCCGCTGTGCAGCGATAGCGTCCAGGGTCGCATCGATGTCAGCAAACACGCCCGGCTGATTGCGGAACTGTTTTCCGGCCAAATGAAAGCGCACGGGCAATGTTGATTGCTGCAGTTTCTCAAGCACATTCAGCAGTAGTTCGGGGCCCTTGTCGTGTTCCCAGCGGTGATTCCAGAGCACCTCGAGCACCGGATCGTCACTCACTAGCGGAGGGGCGCAGAACTCCCTGGATGCCAATGGCACGGGTATCACCAGGCTGGCTGCCAGCTTGTTAATGATGGAAGCGTCCAGTTTGTCGGGCAGGGATTTCAATAGACGCTTAACCCCAGCGAGAAAGCTGCTGCGATTGTACTCGCTGTTGAAAACGACACGGTCAGCGCATAGCGCGGCATAAATCGGTACCAGCTTTGGCTCTATATTCGAAGCCCGTTGCCTATTCAGCGGAAAATCGAACTGGTTTTCGTGGAAATAGACGACTGTCGGAATCTGGGCCAGCGCCGGGCGCAAGCCCCGCAGGGATGCCAGATCAACCATTGAGGTCGCCAAAATCGCATCGTATTGTTCTTGCAGGGGTTTGTAGTCGCCAAACGCCCACTGCAGGCTGTTGCTACGAATTCGAAAGCTAAAGTTTCGTGCTGGCAGGCTCAGATGCTGCCAATCGAAAGCCGGCAGCATGCTCTCCAGCCGGGTTCGCCACAGGCGGTGGCTCTCCGTGTCATAGGCGGAAAGGACCAGAATGCGTTTGCGCTTGGCAGTATTATTCTGAGGCGGGTATTGCTGCAGGTTCTGAGTTCTCCAGCTGCTGGTTAGCGCATTGCTGCGCAGGCACACTGAATTGAGGGTTTGTGCTTACTTTAACCGCTGATTATTCAGAGCATCCTTAGACTATCACTGCGCACAATAGCCTACCGGCTGCCGCTGGCGGCAAGCAACGATGATGTTGACCGCTAAGAGAGAGGGTTGCAGAATCGTGTGTCGATCTATAGAAACTGTTTTATGCTGACAGATATTGAGCCCGTGCCCGCTGCCACCGTGGCTCTGGTGCGTGCAAATACCGACGAAAGTGATCTGGAGGTGCTGTTACTGCGGCGCAGCCAGCACCTAGTCTTTCATGGTGGTCACTGGGTATTTCCGGGTGGCCGTGTCGATGCAGGCGATTTCGCCCGCGCCGAGGGCCGGCGGGAATACCCTGCCGCACGACTGGCGGCTGTGCGTGAGACCCGTGAGGAAGCCGGCATCGATCTCGACCCGAGTCGACTTATTCACATCGCTCACTGGACGACACCACCGCAGTTGCCGCGTCGATTCTGCACCTGGTTTTTTCTGTATGTTTTGAACCAGGAGGTCAGCGTGCGCGTTGACAATAAGGAGATAATGGAATATCGCTGGTTACGCCCGCGCCAGGCTCTGGCTGAGGCGGCGCGTGAGCGACTCGATCTGCCCGCTCCAACCACCAGTACCGTGCGCGGGCTGGCCCGGCATCGCAATGTCAACTCTCTGCTGGCCTGCGTAAACGATGCTGCAATACACGTCTTTCCAGAGCGTTCTGTCTACTACAGGCCGCAGGAAATGGGATGCGACTAAATAGGCGAAGAGCGGTAATGATGGCGACGGTTACTAGCGCTTTCTCACAGTTTCCGAACAACCGATTTGACTGCAGGTTTATCCCTTGTCTGCGGCACCAGACCTTGCTTTTGTGGTGACGATAGTGGGATAGTGGTTTCAGCCTGCCGAGGTGCGGTTTTTGGCCTGTCGGCAGGTTTTGCAGCGCGGTGAGGCTCCTCCTGAGCAGCATTCTCGTCGTGCAGCGGCCAGCAACCGACTGCGGTGGTACCACCCTTGGCTCGTGCCGAATTACAGTGCAACTTATCACGCAAAATCAATAGCTGACTGACGGGAAAATATGTCCACTCCAACATTCGCTAGCCTCCGAGAGACTCTGAAGAAACTCCGCCGTCGTCGCAGCAGTCTCTTTGTCATCAAACAGGGAAGCTACTTCGCCATAGCCGTCGCCCTGATCCTGGTTATGGCTACCGCCTTCGCAGCGTGGGTGCAGCCAGACAAGATCGGCACCACCCTGCTTTTTGGTGCCACGGTCGCCGTTATCGCGGCGCTGGTCTGGCGCCTGGTTAAGGGGCTCAAGCGACTCAATACTGATGATCGCAGGCTGGCTCATTATGTTGAGGATCACATCCCCGATCTTGAGCAACGACTCCTGACTTCCCTCGAATTCAGCGAGGCAGACCTGGAGCAGGAGCGCACGGGTGTGTCCCGACAATTTATCCAGCAGCTCTGGCTTGATGCCCAGGAACACGTGGCGCTGCAACAACGTCAGGTCGAAAGCGTGACCCCGGTGCGAGGCTCCGTGATTTCGCTTACGTCGGCAGGCGTGGTTGTGGTCGCCGTGGCTGCACTGCTTGCCGGTTCTGAGTATCTGGGCGGAGCCTTCACCCGTTTGGCCTGGCCATTTGCCATCAATGATCCGGTGGTAACCGAAGACGTGCCCGCGCCGGTCGAAATTACGGTGGAGCCGGGCGATCTGCAGATGCAGCGCGGCGACAGCGTCACCATCCTGGCCCGCATTGACAATGCCACGCCGCAGCAAGTGAATTTGCGTCTGCAGGATGACAACGTCAACTGGCGTGACGTCACTATGAGCCGGGACGGCACCGGCAGTGACAGCGCAACCTACAGTTATTTTATCCCTGCGTTGGATGAAGACACGACCTACTACGTCAGTTTTGACGTGAACGGCGAACGCAGTTCGACGCAGTACCAAATTTCCTTGTTCGACCTGCCCCAGATCGAGCAGATCGATTTGTCATTCGATTTTCCTGAATACACCGGTTTCGAAGATCGGTTCGAGGATGACAGTGGCGATATGGTTGTGCCTGCCGGTACGGTCGTCGATATGACTGTAACTTTTAACAAGGCCATTGCTGCGGCCAGCATAGATTTCGAGGTCAACCGGCCGGCATCCGATGAGCAACCGGCAGCTCCCGATCCCTACACGGATACCGAGCTGCAGTTGGACGGCAGTATCGGACGGACATCCTTCGTGGTGCGCGAGAACGGAATCTACCGCATCAGCGCCGTCGACTTCGCCGATATGCAAAGCATCGAGCCTCTCGATTATTATATTCGGGCTATTGAAGACAGGCCCCCCGAACTTGCCCTTGAGCGTCCGGGTCAGGACCAGGAAGTCATGCCCCTGGAAGAAGTCATCCTTGAGCTAAGCGCCAGTGACGATTATGGTTTGAGTGAGTTTAGGCTCAACTACAGCGTTGTCGGGAATGCCGAGCAGCAAGTGGATTTCCTGCCGCAACCTAATTTGCGTTCGATTTCAGGAGACGAGTTAATCTATCTTGAAGAACTCGGAGTCGAACCGGGCGATTTTGTCAGCTACTACGTCACCCTCGCCGACAATAATGGCCTTGATGGTCCCAATCAGGTCATTTCCGATATCTATTTCTTGCAGGTTATCCCTACTGACCAGGAGTTCCGTCGCTCCGGCGGTGGTGGTGGCGGCGGCGGTGGTGGCGGCGGTCAGGGCGGTGATTCGAGTGCCTTGGTCAGCGTGCAGAAAGATATTATTGCTGCGACCTGGAAACTCAAAAACAGACAGAGTCTGGTCTCGCCGGAAGAATTCAACGCCGATGCGGAAATTATTGCCGAGTCCCAGCGAGAGGCCACAGGTCGCGCTCGGATGTCCATAGACCGACTGGCGGAAAGGCTCAATTTCTCGGATTCCAGCTACGACGCGGCCGTTGAAAATCTTTCTCTTGCCATTGAACAAATGAACCTGGCGTCAGTCGAGCTGGAGCGGCAACAAATAACCAGTGCTCTGACCCCTGAGCAGACGGCTCTGCAGTACATCCTGAAAGCCGAGGCACAGATCAATCGCACCAACATCAGCATGCAGCGCAGTGGTGGCGGCGGTGGCGGCGGTGGTTCTGCCCAGCAGGAACGAGAAGATCTGCGTGAGCTTTTCGAAATGGAAATGGGCCAGCTGGAAAATCGGTACGAGACTCCAAATAGCGCCGGCGGTGGCAGCAACCAGAATAGCGAGGAAGTTGACAAGCTCGAGGAACTGGCGCGTCGACAGGAGAGTCTGACTCGAGCTCAGCGAAATCTAGCCCGCCGTGAGGAGCAGATGACCGAAGAGCAGCGTCGCCGTGAGCTCGAGCGTCTGATGCGCCAGCAGGATCAGCTTAGTCAGGAGGTGCAGCAACTGGCACAGCAATTGTCGCGCGGTCAGCAGCAGAGCCAGCAAGGCCAGCAGCAGGGACAGCAGAGCCAGCAAGGTCAGCAGCAGTCTTCGTCGAGCAGTCAAGCGCAGTCCGGCTCGCAATCCCAGTCCGCTTCCAGTGGCGGCTCCACTGCCGGGGAACAACAGCCACAGAACGCAATCGAGCGGGCCGCCCAACAGATGCAGGAGGCGGCGCAAAGCGATTCAGCTTCCATCGCTGCTGCCCGCAGTCAAAAGGCCCTGGAAAATCTGCGCCAACAACAACAGCAGCTCAGCGAGCAGGGCGAGCGATCCGTCAATCAACTGGCGCAGAATTTATCCCAGCGGGGACAGCAATTGGTGCAGCAACAACGCCAGTTGCAGGAAGCACTTGAGTCGACCAGCCGCGAGCAGGGGCTGGGTCAGACCCGACAGTCCGTGCGCGATGATGAAGCGCTGCAGGAACTGGTAGAACGCCAGCAGCAGCAACAGCGTGATCTGGAAGAGATCGATGATATGTTGCGCGCGATAATCGCCCGCGGCGACAGTGATGATCAGCGCCTGTTGTCCCAGGCCCAGCAGGCAACTCGGGAACTGCGACCCATTGCCGAGGAAATGCAGACGAGCAATCGAGTCTTACGTAATGGTATGGTCAATCTGTCGGTGGACATCGAGCAGGAATTGGGTGAAGAGATCGAAGCCTTTTCCCGCTCTCTGGCCGGGTTGAATCCGGCCAATGATCGCAGCGGCTCCGGTGAAGTTCAGCAAGCGGCTCGGGACGCCGAGGCCCTTCGCGAACAGCTTGAGGAGCTGGAACAACAGGCGCTGGCGTTCAACGAAGGTGGTCAGCAGTCCCAGGGCGGCTCCCCGGGAGTGCGCGAGATGCGCGATCAACTTGCGCGCTCACAGCAGCTGGCACAACAGCTGCAGCAGCAGCTGGAACAGCAGCAGGCCGGCGGTCAGCCGGGCGGCGGCCAACCGGGGCAGCAGGCTGGTGCTGGAGGCAGGCAGCAGATCGGAGGCGCCAACGACAGGCCCGAACAGGGGCCTGGCGGCAGTAATCAGACCGACCGTTCCGGCAATAATCTTCCCTGGGGAAACGCTCGGTCCATCCGGCAACAGTTAACGCAGCAGGATATCGAGGATTTTCTCAATCAGCCTGAATTATTCCGCCAGCTTCTCGAACCGATTGTAGAGCTTGAAGAAGCCCTGCGCGCGCAGGCTGAACTCGAATCCATTAATCAGAAGCTCTTTGCCTCTGCAGATGAGGACGTGCCCGAGCAGTATCGGGAACTCGTTGAGCAATACTATCGGGTTTTGTCTGAGAGCCAGGGCCCCGGTGATACCCCCCAGCAGTGATGCAAGCAGTCGAGCCCAATCTTTTTACTGCCCTGGCTGAGGGAAATCTGACCTTCGCCTACGGCGTTAGTCCGTGGATGTTCGGACTCGCCGTAATTGTGATTATAGTTGCAGTCTGGGCCAGCTACCTCAAGACCACGCGACCACTGAGCCCAGCCTGGAAAACCTTTTTCGTCGTGTTGCGGTCCAGTGTGTTGGTGCTGCTGCTGTTTTGTCTGCTGCGGCCGGTTATCACCACCCTGCAAATATCACCTCAGGAGACTTACCTGGGTGTACTGGTCGATGATTCCCAGAGTATGTCTATAGCTGATGAGGCCGGCGGCGAAAGTCGGCAATCGGCTGTACAGGAGCGCGTCCTCGACAGCGAGGTCCTGGCTGAACTTGATGAGGCTTTTCAATTGCGAAACTTTCGTTTCGACGGCAGCACGGAAAGAATCTCAGATGTGGGCGACCTGGCGCTTGAAGGCACAGCCTCTGCGGTCGATCAAGCCCTGTCTCATGTCGATGACCAGCTCGGTGGATTGCCGCTCGGAGGTCTAGTGCTGATAAGCGATGGCGCCGATAACAGCAACGCCGATCCGTTGCAGCGTGCACGCGAACTTGGAGAACGGAACATACCTGTGTTCGTGGTCGGAGCTGGGCGCGACGAGATCCCTCAGGACATCGGTATTGTCGATGTCAGTGCTGCGGAGACAGTGTTGGAGGGGTCGGTGTTCAACGTCCAAGTGGCTTTGACTCACCGGGGATATGAGGGCGAGCAGGTGAATCTGTCTATCATGGACGGGGACGTCGAGGTCGCCTCCGATAACGTCATTCTGGGTGCACAAGGGGTGACCAGGCGCTACGAGTTGGAGGTCAGTCCAGAGCGCCCGGAACTGATCGTCTATGATCTTAACGTTGAGTTAATGCCTGACGAGATCATCGCCCAGAATAACCGCTACAGTTTTCTTGTCGACAACACCCAAAGGCCGCCTCTCGACATCCTTTATATCGAAGGGCATCCGCGCAACGAATACAAATTCATTCGGCGTGCGCTCCAGGGTGATGACTCCCTGCGGCTGGCGACCTACCTGCAGACCGGTCCCGAGAAATTCTACCGTCAGGGTATCAATTCACCCACCGAGCTGAGCGACGGATTTCCAGACAACAAGGCCGATCTCTATCAGTACGAAGCCATCATTCTCGGCGATATCGAAGAATCTTTTTTCACATCGGAGCAGCTGCAGTTGATGGAGGACTTTGTAGCCGAGCGCGGCGGCGGCCTGCTCATGAGCGGCATGGTTGATGAGGATTTTATTGATACACCCATAGCCGACATTCTTCCTGTCACTCTGGTCGCGGAAAACTTTCTTCCGAGCCATCTTCGTGGTGGCATTCGCCGCGGCAATCACCCCACAGGAGAATTGTATTATCCGCGCCTGACTCGGAACGGAGAATTCTCACCGCTACTGCGCCTGGCCGGTGAGGACGGTGATAACCGGGAACTGTGGTCGCAGCTGCCCGAACTACAAGGTGTCTATGTCAGCGGCCGCATCAAACCCGGCGCCCAGGTGCTATTGGAACATCCCTTGCTTCAGTATCAGAATCAGCCGCTGCCGGTGATTGCGACCCAACGCTTCGGCAGCGGCAGATCTATCTCTCTCACAACGGCAAGCACCTGGCGCTGGCAGATGATGATGCCCTACGAGGATCAGTCACACGAAATTCTCTGGCGACAGCTGCTGCGCTGGCTTGCCGTGTCCGCACCGGAACGGATAACGATCAATTTCGATCGTGAATTCTATAATGTTGGCGACGAGGTAAACATCACGGCTACCGTGCTCAACGATCAATACGAGCCCGACAACAATGCCACTCTGTGGATGCAGCTCACCGACCCGCAGGACCAGGTATCGGATACACCGATGGAGTGGGATATCAGTGAGGACGGCGTCTACCGCTCTAGCTTCATAGCTGGCCAGGAGGGGGTGTTCACTCTACTGGTGGACGTTGCCAGTGCTGCCGGTGAGGCGAGCCTGGACAGCTCCGAAAAGCGTGCGGCGTTTGTTGTCACGCCGTCGCTGCGAGAGTACACCGACGCCGCCCGGGATGCGGGGCTGCTGCAGCGAATCGCCGAAGTCAGTGGCGGCAGCTATTTCAATCTCCAGGACGTGGGTAATCTGGTCAGCAGTATTCAATTCACTCCCAATGCCTACAGCCGGGAAGAGCAGATCGACCTCTGGGACCGCCCCTGGCTTTTGGCGCTTCTGATCGCACTGCTATGCCTCGATTGGGCCGCGCGCAGACTGAAGGGGCTGTCCTGACCTGGACAGAGTTTAGAAACAAGGGTGATAGTGAGTATGGTTAACAATTTCCGAGTTAAATTCATTCTGGCGACCGCTTTGTTGGCTAGCAGCGTTTTTGCACAGGCTCAAAACGCACAGACTGAGGTGAGGGAAGCAGATTATTTTCTCGATACACCCGAAACCACCAAGCACGCTGTAATACTTACCGGGCCTACAGTAGGCGAGGTAAACGTCAATCAGTTTCGACAATGGGCATTCTCACTGCACGACATTCTGGTAAGGGACTATGGCTACAGCTCGGAGCGGATTAGTCTGCTCTACGATCGCGGAGATGTCTCCGGGCCCGGAAACGAAAGGGTGGACGGGGCCTGTGACCGCGAAGGGATCGAATCGGCCCTGGCTGAGCTGGCGACGCGCGCCGGGGCTGGTGATCAGATTACGATCTATTTGATCGGGCACGGCAATGGCGCTGCTGAGGAAGCGAAATTCAATATCGTCGGCCCCGATATCACCGGCCTCGAATTTGCTGCCATGCTGGATCAGTTTCAACAGCAGGATGTGGTCATTATAAACACCACCAGCGCCAGCTATGGTTTCTCCTCCATGCTGTCTGACGAGGGTCGGGTGGTGATTTCTTCCACGCGCTCGCCTTCGGAAAAATACGATCCGATTTTTTCCCGTTATTTCATCGAGGCGCTCGACAGCCGCAACGGCGACCGCGACAAAAATAATAGAGTATCTATGCTTGAAGCCTTTGAATACGCCAAGGCGAGCGTTGAGCAATGGTATGAAGATCAAGGCCGACTGGCTTCTGAACACGCGGGGCTGGACGATAACGGCGATGCGATGTTCGCACTGAGCCCCGGCGTTGAGGCCGGAGATGGCCGGCTGGCGGAGATCGCCTATATCGACACTCTCACCGACAGTTCAGCCGGTCTAAGCGCAGAGGCGCTAACGCTGAAGGCGAAGATGCAGGATCTTGAACGATCGATATTTATTTTGCGAGGGACCAAGGCAGATTTTCTTGAAGCGGATTACTGGCAGCGAATGGAGGAGCTGCTGGTAGAGCTGGCGCGCACCACCATGCAATTCAATGATTTCAGTGAGCAATAGTCCTATGAGTAGATTCGGCAAAATCATAAGCATATCCTTGCTGTTGACAGTCGCCCCCTTCCTTGCGGCCCAGCCGGATGCCGGCGATCAATCGCCACTCTATCGAGGCGAGCAACTTTTGATGAGTGGTTCCTATGCCGCCGCGGCAGAAGTATTGCGCCAGACCGATGGTCTGGACCGCGCCGATGGCCTGGTCGGTGCCAGTCGGGCACTAGCCATGATGGGGAATTATCAGCAGGCTCAAAATGTCCTGAGCACAGAAATCGGCCGCGATGATTATGCCGATCATCCACTTTTGAGCACGCAATTGGCGGAGGTCAAGCGACTGGTGGGCGCGTCGGCAGCCGCCCTAGATATCTTCGCGGCGGTTTTGGAGGGACTCCCAGAGCCGCCGGTGCGGACACTCACCCAGTACGGCGACCTGCTGATGTTCACGGGGGAGAAAGAAACTGCCTACCAGGTTCTGGACCGGGTAGTACGGCGCTACAACGACGGCCTGGTGTTTGCGTCGGAAGATGTGGCCATGGTGGCGCTGGCGAGTTGGCGGCTGGGGAATTTCCATGATGCCAACAGTCTCTTTAATGAAGCCACACGTGCCAATCCCAACAACCTTGAAGCTCTGGCACTCTGGGGCGACTTGTTCCTGGAGAAATATAATGCCGCAGATGCGGAGCGGACGTTTCAGGAGGCGCTGGACGTCAACAGCCGTTATGTCCCCGCTCTTGTAGGCATGGCGCAAACGGTGGGCGACGAACGAGCCCTGGCGCGGGCCCTGGCGATCAACCCTAATTCTGTTCCGGCGATGGAAGCCTATGGCCAGCTCATGATGCGCGGTGGTGAGGAAGAGCGGGCCATGACTTACTTCGACCAGGCGCTGGCGATCAATTCCCAGTCTCTGACCATACTTGGCATTCTCGCTGCTCAGGCTGCACTTGAGGAGCGCATGGATGACTTCCGTGACTATCAGCAGCGGGTCGAGGCCTTCAGTCCAAATAACCCGCATTTCCTGGGTGACGTGGCGGATGCCTTCGGCAACAATTATCGTTTTACTGAGGCCGTTGACTACGCGCGTCAGGCCATCGCTGCCGATCCCGAATATTGGGAGGGATACACCCTGCTGGGAAGTAACCTGATTCGCCTGGGAGAAGAAGTTGAAGGAAAGACGAACCTTGAAATTGGCTTCGAAAACGACCCGTTCAATATCAGGACTTCCAATCTGCTAAAGGTATTCGACACGCTCGAGACGTACGCGACCGTGGAGAGCGAGCACTTCCGGGTACATCTCAGTGAGCGCGATGCCGACATACTCTGGCCTTATCTGGAGCCTTTGCTTGAAGAGGCGTGGGAGTCGCTTACCGCCAAATACGGTTACGATCCGGAGGCACCAGTCCTGATAGAGATATTTGAGGATACCGAGGATTTCGCCGTACGATCAGTCGGGCTTCCCGATATCGGACCCCTGGTGGGGATCTGTTTCGGTAAGGTGATTACCCTGATTTCCCCGGATACGCTCAGCGCCAACTGGCAGGAAATCGTCTGGCATGAATTCATGCACGTGATCACTCTGCAGATGACACAAAATCGGATGCCGCGCTGGTTATCGGAAGGAATATCCGTTTTTGAAGAACGGGAAGGGCGTCCCTACTGGGGCCGGGATCAGGGCCTTGATCTCGTTCGCGCCGCACGCCAGGGTAAACTCCTGCCGGTCGCGGAGTTGAATTCGGGCTTCAGCGGTGCCCGCAACAACGCCGACCTCAGCTTCGCTTATTTCCAGTCCTACCTGGTGGTCGACTATATCGCTCGCGAGCACGGTTTCGATAAGCTGGTCGAGCTCATTCATCAATACGCCTACATCAGCGAGGACAGTGAGCGCTTCCGGGAAGTATTCGACCTCAGCCTCGATCAGTTTGATCGCGGATTCCGCGACTGGATAAACAGACGAGTCAATGAAATTGGTGTTTACGTGCACGAGGAAGACGTCCCTGACGAAGGCAGTGGACATGGCCATGGTGTCAGGGAGAATTCCAGTGCTATTTTGGCAGAGCTCTATAATAACCAGTCTTTAAAGCAACACATGCGTTCACGCATTGAAGAAAATGATCTCGATTTTCAGGCCCATCTTCAGCTTGGTATCGTTCTGTTCAAGGATCAGGAATATGCCGAGGCGAAAGAGTCTCTGCAGCGCGCCTACGAGCTGCTGCCGAGTTACACGGGTTATCCGAGCCCGCCTCTGGTGCTCGCGCAAATCTATCAGGCTGAGGCCAATCTTGATGAGCGACTCAGGTGGCTGGAGATATTGTTGGAAAATCAGCAGCATGACGACGATGCGGCGCTGGTTCTTGCCGAGGCGAGCCTGGAGCGGGGCGACCTGGAGCTTGCCGACTACTATATCGATCGAGCTCTGCAGGTTGATCCCTATCGGGCGGATGTGCATCAGCTCAGGGCCAGGTACGCTGGCGAAATCGGAGACAGCATGCTGGCCGTTACCGAATACGAGGTGTTGATGGAATTGGATATCAACGATCCGGTCGAGGCGCGTACCGATCTGGCTCAGGCTTACCTGGACAATGGCCAATTCGAGGCAGCCCGCCAGAATATTCTGTATGCACTGGAAACTGCGCCCAGCTATCAACGCGCTCAACAAGTGCTACTGCAAGCAGTGGATGGTCCCGGAGACTAGCCCATGCGCGCTGTCGTCAATATCAGTTTATTGCTCTGCCTGGGCCTCAAAAGCGGGTTGGCACCGGCTCAGGATTTTTCGTTTGACGACAACGAAGACAGCTCGATTTATGGAACCGAGGTAAGTGAGTTCACTTGGGTGCGTGGTCAGTACGCCAACTATGGTGGCGGGCGTGGCGGTTACGGTTTCGGGCGCCGCGGCGGTTGGTGGGATACAGACTATCCAGATTCTGACGAGAATTTTTTGCGCGGTGTCGAGCGCTACACCAACGTGGACACCAATTCCCGCAACCACACCTTCATACCCCTAACTGACCCCAGCTTATTTGAACACACGTTTCTTTATATGAACTGGAAGCGGGTGCCGATCGGCACCTCCCACAGCGGTCCAAATTTTACACCGGAGGAGGTGGAGGCCCTGAGGGAGTTTATGATGCGCGGCGGATTCGTAATGGTAGATGACTTCTGGGGCCCGCCGCATCTTGATGACATGCACGTTGAGATAGGCAAGCTCTTTCCCGACAGAGAGATCGTCAAGCTCGACACCAGTCACGAGGTCTTTCATGTCTTCTTCGATATCGACGAAGTGGCGCAAGTACCGGGCCGGATGGTTACCTGGGACTTTGGTGGCTTTATGAATCTCGATGATCCGAGCTACCCGCCAGAAGTTTATGCCGTATTTGATGATGACGGGCGCATCATGATGGTCGCTAACTACAACACCGATCTTGGCGATGGCTGGGAGCATACTTTTTATGCCGGCTACCCAACGAAATACACTAATGAGGCCTACAAGATAGGCATCAACTTTTTAATCTATGCATTAAGTCACTGACAGGCAGGAATTGCTCATGGCAGACACAGAAACCACTTCCGCTGAAGAAATCGTGGAAATACAAAGTGAAGATGACCTGGCGCTGGTCAAACGCATGCAGGATGGTCGAGACCAGATAGTAAACGAGATCAGGAAGGTTATTATCGGTCAGTCCGATATCATTGACGAACTGCTCATCGCGCTCTTCGGCGGTGGCCATGTCCTGGTAACCGGAGTGCCCGGACTGGCCAAGACTCTGTTGATCAAAACGGTCGCCGACATTCTCCAGGTTGACTTCAGTCGGATACAGTTCACGCCTGACCTGATGCCCGCGGATGTAGTGGGCTCGGAAGTGGTGGAAGAAAGCGATGCGGGCCGCAAGCTTAAATTTGTCAAGGGCCCGATCTTCACCAATATTTTGCTTGCAGACGAGATCAATCGGACTCCGCCCAAGACCCAGTCGTCCTTGCTCGAAGCCATGGAAGAGCGGCAAGTGACAGCGGGCGGCGTCACCCACCCGATGTCTAAACCCTTCTTCGTGCTCGCGACCCAGAACCCGATCGAACTGGAGGGCACTTATCCGCTGCCTGAAGCGCAGCTTGACCGGTTCATGTTCAAGATCGAGCTGGGTTACCTGTCGGAGGAGGACGAGGTCAAAGTCGTCGCTACGACCACCCAGACCCATGATCGTGGACTGGCGCATCCCCTGGGCGGCGAAGATATTCTCGAGTTTCAGCGCATTGCTCGTGCCGTGCCGGCGGCAGAGGCGGTGATTCAGTACGCGGTGCGCCTGGTACATGCCTCGCGGCCACAGAGCGAGACGGCGCCGGACTTCGTTAAGGACTGGGTGAGTTGGGGGGCGGGCATCCGTGCCTCGCAGAATCTGGTCCTGGCCGGCAAGGTGAGGGCGCTGCTACATGGTCGCTATAATGTTTCCTACAATGATGTGCGGGCCCTGGCGCCTTCAGTGCTGCGCCATCGAATCCTGTTGAACTTTCATGCCGAAGCAGAGCGAGTCACCACCGATGAAGTGATCCGATTGTTGCTGGAAGCGGTGCCGGCACCCACGTCCACTCTCTGAGGCGAGCGCAAGGCCCATGACTGAATCCTTAAACTTTCTTGACCCATCAGTACTTACCGGGCTCGACAATCTCGAGCTGCGGGCGAGGGTCGTCGTCGAAGGCTTCTTGTCGGGACTACACAAGAGCCCTCACCGAGGCTTTAGTGTCGAGTTCAACGATTATCGTCACTACCATCGGGGCGACGACATGCGTCATGTCGACTGGCGCCTGTATGCCCGCAGTGACAAGTTTTACATCAAGCAGTATGAGGACGAGACCAATGTCCGCTGCATGATTCTGCTGGATACCAGTGCGTCTATGACCTATGGCTCAGGCAGCATGAGTAAACTCAATTATGGTGTCACCCTTGCCTCGGCACTGGCCTATTTCGTCATGCGTCAGCGTGACGCGGTTGGCCTGATCACCTTTGATGAAGAGATTCGCAATTATCTACCTCCACGTTGCCGTCAGCCTCATCTCATGCGCATTCTGCGCACGCTGTCATCGGTTCAATCCGGCAAGCGCACGAATGTCGTGAAACCGCTCACCGACCTAGCCACTAGCCTTGGCAAGAAGAGTATAGTGGTCCTGGTCACGGATCTGCTGGATGACGAGGACCGCATCATCGGCACCCTTAAGAATCTTCGCGCCATGGGCCATGATGTCATCATTTTTCAGCTCATGGATGCCGATGAGCTCACTTTTCCCTTCACTGAGGCGTCCGAGTTTATCGATATGGAAAACAACGAATCGTTTACAACCTCACCGGCGGCGATCCGCGAGGCTTACCTGGATAATCTCAATGAGTTTCTTGCCTATTGCAAGAAGCAGTGTCAGGGCAGTGGTGTCGATTATTGCCTCATGAATACGGCAGAACCCCTGGATGAGGCCCTGTCCGCCTACATGACCAAGCGCGCGAAGAACTTCTAGGCCACTCATGGTTTTCCTCACTCCTTTTTTTCTTCTGGGTCTGCTGGCAGCTGCGATCCCAATCGGCATTCACCTGATCCGACGGGAAAAACCGCCCAAGGTGATGTTCAGTACTATCCGCTTTCTCAAGAAGACGTCGAAGAAGCTGGTACTGTTTCAACAGCTCCAGCAAATTTTGCTGCTGCTGCTGCGTTCCGCCGTCATCGTGCTGCTGGTGATCGCCTTCGCACGACCCCTAATCAACGCTTCGGTGGCTCGTCTCGTCAATGCCGACCCCCAGTCCGCGGTGATTATGCTGGACCTGTCCATGAGCATGCACTATGACGAGACTTTCGAACGCGCGCGGGAGGCAGCATTAAACGTGCTTGCTGATCGTAATGGCGGTGATGAGGTGGCGTTTATCGGATTTTCGGAGTCTCCCGAGCTGGTACGGGAGATGGGTTCGGATCTCGCCGCGGTGCGCGATACGATTGCAGGGCTTGCGGCCCCCGGCTACGCTGCCACCCGGTTTTTACCGGCGCTGCAGCTGGCAGATCAGATGCTGGAGGCATCGCAATTTGATAATCGCGCCATTTACATGGTCTCTGATTTTCAGGCGCTGGGGCTGGAATCCGGTGATGAGGCCTGGAAGCTCGCACCGGGTGTTGCTTTTACCGGTATCGACGTGGGGGATTCCCAGAGCCGCAACCTGGTTCTTACCGACGTGCGATCGCCGGAGCAACTTCTGGAAGATGCAACGGAACAGCAGATTCTGGCCCGGGTCAGGTCTACGGGCACGCTCTATCAGGATCAGGGCGCCGTTAGCCTCATCGTCGATGGTGAAGAGCGGGATCGCCAGGCCGTGGATCTGGGGGAGCGATCTGAAGAAGTCGTGACCTTTACGACCGAGTTCGATGCCGAGGGGAGCTACGTTGGAGAAGTACGCTTGCGTGGCGACGATTTCCTTCTCGACAACTCTTATTACTTCACCGTCGATGTTTTACCCAAGATTCAGGTGCTACTGGTCAACGGCGAAGCTTCCGAAAACTGGTTCGATGACGAGGGGCATTGGTTTGGCCTGGCAGTGAGCGGGACCGCGAACTCTCCATTTGAGCTGCAATCCATGGAGCCAGAGGAGCTGAGTGCGGCGTCGCTACGCCGGAATGACGTCGCGGTGCTGCTTAATGTAGGCGATCTGAGTGAATCCCAGGCCGCAGCTGTCGTTGATTACGTGAACGGCGGCGGGGCTCTGCTTATCGCGCCCGGAGACAGAGTCGAGGCCGATTTGATCAACCGGCAATTGGCGGCAATATTGCCCGCTACCCTGCAGGGCCGCGGCGACCTCGGTTTCGATGACTATCTGGTGATAGCAGATTTTGATCGTCGTCATCCCATACTGCGGCCGCTGGACAGCGACTGGATGGCCCGCTTCCAGGGGCATTGGAGTCTGCAGCCAGTGGATGGATCCAGCGTCCTCATGCAATTCGACAACTCAGAACCGGCGCTGGTTGAAAAGCAAACCGGATCGGGTCAGGTATTATTGTTTGCCTCGGCCATGGACCTCGAGTGGAATAATCTTGCCTTGCAGGGCATGTTCCTGCCGTTCATTCATGAAACGCTGCGCCATCTAGTGCAGCCGGAATCGAAGCAACGCGCCTATCAGGTGGGAGACCGCATTAACCTGGATTCCTCCGCCGGGCAGTCATTCCAGGTGACGGACAGCGACGGCAACACCCAACTGATCAGCGCCGACAATCCGCTGTTAACAGCAGCCAGGCCAGGTTTGCTGACAGTCGAATCCGACGGCGAAGAGACTGTTTATGCTATCAATTACCTGCCGCAGGAATCCGATCTCAATCGGGTCGCTGTTGCCACTCTGTACGATCAGGTCATCAACCCCGAAACCAGTCCAGTGCGCTCACGGGAAGTACAGACCGCGCAGTTAATCCGCGATTTGGAGCAACCCCAGAGGTTATGGTGGTGGATATTGCTTGCAGTGGCTGCATTGTTACTGGCGGAATTGCTTATAGCCAACCGGACCTATCGCTGATTGGCGCCAGCATCACGCCATTTTGCCGCCTCCGCTAATGCGACCAGTCGGAAGGCTGGACGATCCCCCTGATACTTGATCAGCTGCCTTGAAACCGGGCGATTTTCGCTGTCTCGTGAAGCACGAGAAATTCGAAAAAAATGCACTAAAAAGAGGCTTAGAATACTAACCTATTGAAATAAAACAATATAATTTTTACATTTGTCACGAATTAGTAATATATCTGTAAAATTGTTGCTCAAATTCGTTGAAAACAGCCGAAATAGACGTCATATTTACCTTGAAGTTCAAGGCGTGTTCGTATGTTTTCCAGTAATGTCCTTTACGGGGCACGCAATAAAGTGTCCCTATTAGCCGGCGTTTCAAGCGCTGCGCTATTCCTTTTTTCCCTTTTGCCAGGTATCGTCGCTGCTCAGAAGTCGGCAGAAATGAATCCGTCTTTCAGTGTTCTGACTCTTAGCAAACCGCTGCAGAATCCATCTACTGAATTCGCTCAACCGGCCTTGCCGGGTGCTGAGTTCTTTAACCCTTTTGATGGCGAACAATTTCAGAACTTTCTGCGGGAGGGGCTGAGATTGCAGGAAGCCCATGATCATCAGGCCGCTGTTTCATTGTTTCTGCGAGCCTGGCGGGTCAGTCGAATCGACCTGGGCTTGTATCATGAAATCCAAATTCCAATCCTTAAGAGTCTCGTCTACAGTCATCTTGAACTGGGCAATTATGCTGAGGTGGAGCAGCAGTACGACTATCTAACTCATCTGTATCAACGCCTTTACCCGCTTGAGGACCCGCGTCTGGAAGCAGGCCTGCAGCAGATTTCTTCTTTTCACATCAACGCCTTTAATGCCAATCTGCAGGGACGCCAGGAGCACCACTTGCACAAGGCGGCTGTAATACTGCAGTTGCGTCAAGAGGCCGCGCTCGCAACTCTGGACAAAGGCCATCCGAGGCTGGAATACCTCCAAAAGAGTATCGAACTCAGCAAGCAGCATCTCTATCTGCTGTCTGATCGTCACAGAGAGTTGAGAGCGAAGGACGCGAAAAGAAATCGGGACCGTTTGTTCGCCACGCTGGAATAGCGGATTTCAGAAAAACTCTGGAGTCCATCCGACCCAATCAATTTCTCAGGAGCTTTGCTCGTCAGAGTCGTTGGCGCGTTCGCCAATGTCCGCGGGGCTATCACCGCGACTGATTCCGGCAGCGGCTTCGATCTGTTCCGGAGTGATAATGCCCATGCGCCTGGCTCGCGACTCCCAGTTTTTACGAGCCAGTGCCTGCATGTCTTCCGCGCTGTCGGATTCATCGACTATTTCCAGCCCTAGCAGGGTTTCGATGATGTCTTCCATGGTGACTATGCCTTCCATTCCCCCGAATTCATCTACTACTAGAGCCATATGGACCTTTTTCACGATAAATGTGTTCAACAGTTCCGGTATGGGCAGAGTCTTGTGAACCGTGATGACGTCACGCCTCAATTCATTCAGGGTCGTATGGTCATTGTCGTCTGCCAGATGCGTGAGTAGTTCATCGCGAAGTATGAAGCCAGTGACGTTGTCGTTGTGCTCATGGTAGAGAGGAATTCTTGAAAAGGGCAGGCTGGGGTGTTTGTTGTGAAATTCACGCACTGTAAGAGCATCATTGGCGGCTATTACCACGACCCGAGGCGTCATAATGTCTTTCACCAGCACGCGCGCAAAGCGTAGTAGGTTATGGATTATTTTACGCTCATTCTCTTCCAGAACGCCCTCATCAGTGCCAATTTTTGCCATCACAAGAAAGTCGGCACGGTTTAGGACCGGGCGGTCCTTATCTTTTTTAAGATGGCGGGTGATGTATTGGCTTAGCCCAACCAGAGGGGCGAGCAGGAACAGCATGACCTTGAGCGCAGAGACTGCGAATGGAGTCAGCGCCTCCCAATTGTTGGCGCCGATGGTCTTGGGTATGACCTCGGAAAAGATCAGCACCGCTAAAGTCATGCCGCCGGCGATCAACGCTTCCCAACTGATGAGCGTGGTGCCAAACAGCGCCAGCTGCGTCGAGCCATAGAGTTCACTGGCCTGGGCTCCAACGCCAATCGCTCCAACCGTGTGCGCGATGGTGTTGAGAGTAAGGATTGCGGCCAGCGGGCGGTCTATGTCTTCCTTGAATCTGGCCAAATCCTCGGCAATAGGGTCGTTCTGCTGCTGGCGAACACCGATATAGGCCGGAGTCACGCTGAGTAATACTGCCTCGAGGATCGAGCACAGGAATGAAAACAGGATGCTGGCGAAAAAATAGGTGGCTAACAGGGCCATCTTCGTGTGCGAACGAATCGGTGAACGGCGGATTGTGACACGAAAAGGATTTCCCTGACCACTAAATAACGCTTCCCCACGGGAGAAGAAGCGTTCAGTTTAGTGCGATGAGTGCTCAGGTTTAGGTGGACAGGCCTGGCTCGGCTTGCTGCGACCGGCGTGGCAGACGGTTGAGTAATTCTCGCAGGCGATCAGGCAGTGCCAACATGGCCGGCGTTACGATCAGAGTCAGGATCGTGGCAAAGGACAATCCAAATACGATAGCGGATGCCAGGGAGACCCATTGCGAGGTTATAGGTCCCCCGAATTCAATTTCTGCTCCGATCAGGTCTACCGACATGTGCATAGCCAGTGGCAGGAGTCCAAAGCCGGTGGTGAAGGTAGTTAGAAAAACCGGCCGTAGGCGTTGCACACCAGTTTGTACAATGACTTCATGTAGTGTCCAGTCGGAATGCTCGCGGCGTAGATAGTTAAAAGTATCAATGAGGACGATGTTGTTATTCACTATGATACCGGCCAAGGCGACGATGCCGATACCGGTAAGAATGACCGAAAACGTCTGCCCTGTGGTCAACAGCCCCAACAGGACGCCAGTAGTAGACAGCAGTACAGAAGAGAGAATAAGCAGCGCCTGATAGTAACTGTTGAACTGAGTCACCAGGAGGATCGCCATCAGCGCCAGGGCCAGAGAGAAGGCCTGACCTAGGAAAGCGGCGGACTCTGCCTGTTCCTCGTTGGCGCCGCGGAAGGAATAAAAGACACCGCTTGGAGGCGGGTTGTTATCGAGCCAGACTTCAATGTCTCGCAGGATGTTGTCTGCCACAAAGCCCGGAGCAGGATTAGCGCGCACATACACAACGCGTTCCCCGTCGACGCGCTGAATGGAGCTCACCTGCGGTGCGGCTTCCATGCTCACGAAAGTGCTTATCGGAACAGGGCCATTATTAGTACCAATGCGTATGCTGTCCAGTTGGTCGATGCCACGGTACTGCTCGGGATAGCGAACCCTGATGTCCACTTCTTCTTCGGCATCATCCGGTCGGTAATCGCCCATGAATATTCCATTGGTCATCAATTGGATAGCCGCACCGACATCGGACATGTTGGCACCGAGCATGGCTGCGCGGGCGCGATCCACATTGATCTCCCACTCGATACCCGGTACTGGCGCGGTGTCATCAATATCAATTAAGCGGTCGCCCAGCTCACCCTCGAAGTAGTCGCGTATGCGGTTTGCTTCCTCGAAGAGCTGGTCAAGATCATTGCCAGACAACTCGAGCTGGATCTCCTTGCCCACCGGCGGCCCCTGCTCGATCGTGACGACCTCGGCACGGATACCGGGAACGTCCTGAATGGCTTCCCGATACAGGCTTTCCACCTCGAAACCGTCGGCATCCCTTGTACGGCGGTCGGTCATTTCGATAAAAATCGAACCGATGAGGTCAGGAGCGGCCTGCTGGTCGCCGCCCATTTGCTGACCGGCACCAGATTGGGTGACGATGCCCTTAATATAGCCCACATTCATTATGCGCTCCTGCACGTCCAGCATGACGTCGCGCAGCTCAGAAGGAGAGTAATTACCGCGGGCAAAAACTTGTACCTGGGTCTGGTTCGGCTCCACCGAAGTGAAGAATTCGATCCCGCGACCGAATGAGACATAGGCGAATACTATGGACACCATGACGCCCAGGCTGCACGCAAAGACAACGATAGGCATGCGCACAGCCTTGCGAAGAACGCGGGAGTATAGTCTGGTTATGCCGCCGAGTTTCTCCGGATCCCCTTCCTCAAGCGAGTTGAGATGAGTCTGGCTCGCGGCCGTAGATTTGCCCAACAAGGATCCTATGGTAGGGGCGAAAAGCAGGGCATAAAACAATGAGCCGATGAGTACGGCAAACACGGTGATGGGCAGGTAGCTCATGAATTGACCGGCGACGCCTGGCCAGAACATGATCGGCAAGAAGGCTGCGAGCGTCGTTGCCGTGGACGCCATGATGGGCCAGAACATGCGGTTAACCGCGTCCTTGTAGGCCTCCTTGCTGTCCAGCCCCTCAGCCATCTTGCGATCGGCATACTCGACCATGACGATGGCCCCGTCGATCAGCATGCCCAGACCGAGCAACAGGCCGAATATGACCATGAAGTTGTAAGTGAAGCCCAACGCGGTGATTATGATGAATGCGAAGAAGAAAGAAAAAGGCACCGCAAGGGTGACGAGCAAGCCGGAACGCACACCAACCGAGGCGATTACTACGAGCAGTACTAGCACCATGGCGGTCGCCATGTTGCCCTGCAGGCCGGAATTCTGTTCGATCACCAGTGGTGCGGTGTTGTTGATGTACGATACTTCGACTGCCGGCGGAAGCGCTGGGAGTGCGGCTTGCACCACCGTGTCGATCTCGGCCATGGTTTCCACCAGATTGGCGCCGTTGCGCTTCATTACGTTCAGCGAGATTGCCGGCTCACCGTTGGCGAATGAATAGCGGGTGGCGTCCTTGAAGGTCCGGCGCACTTCGGCGATATTGGACACAGTAAGCACGCCCAGTTCATTGGATGCGAGCGGAAGATTGTAAAGGTCATCCGCTGTTTCAATCAGGCCCGGGACCTTGACCGGGAAACTTCCCTGGCCGGTGTCTACCTGGCCGGCGGGAATCAGCCGATTGTTGCTGGTGACGGTATTGACGATTGAACTGTTGGGGATGCCATAGGTTTCCAGCTTGGCCGGATCCACGACCACCTCCAGAAGCTCCTCGCGGTTTCCCACCATGTTTGCTTCCAACACCGAGGGCAGTGTTTCAATCTCTCGCTGCAGATCCTCGGCAATGCGCAGCAGAGCCCGCTCGCCGACGCCGTCACCGCCGATAGCGATCTGGACGACAGGCAGGGTCGCGGCAGAAACCTCCTGGATGATCGGTTCCTCTGTATTCTGTGGAAAGCGTGCCTTGGCGCGATTCATTGCCTCGCGCACGTCGGCAAGTGCGGTATTGGAGTCGAGGTCGATATCGAACTCGACGATTACCGTAGCGACGTTCTCGCTGGAAAAAGTATCAATCTGGGTTATACCGTCGAGAGTCTTGAGTTCCAGTTCCGCTGGACGCGAGAGCAGTCGCTCGGCATCCTCGGGCGAAATACCGTCATGGATGATGGTGGTCACTATAACCGGGACTTCTACATCGGGGTTCAGTTCGACCGGTATGGTCAGATAGCACACGAACCCGGTCAACATGACTGCGACGAAGACGCTGAGGGTAGTTCGCGCCCGTGAAACGGCGGCATCCAGGTAGTTTTTCATCGTCGTTGGCCTCTAGCGTTGGGCGGTTCTTTGCTCGGCCCATTCAAAATTCGCGTCCACCCTCTGCCCGGGAAAGACGATTTCCTGTCCTAAAGTAATCAGGGTGACTGAACCGTTCAGGCCTGTGACCCAAATTCCGGGGTCGATCTGATTGGTTTCGTCGCCAATGATAGAAACATTCTGAAAGTAAACTTCGTTATTGCTGTCAATTAACTTGACTCCGATCTCGCCAGCGTCATCCAGAGACAGGGCCGACGGCGGTATACGGTGAGCCTGCAGTTCGTCTGAATCGACTTGCATTTCGGTTGTGATACCGGAGCGAATTTGAGTCTTGCCGGGGTCCACAGTTACCTCCATGCGGTAGCTGCGCGATATCGGGTCGGCTGAGCTGGCCAAAAATGTGACTGTTCCACTGATGCGCTGACCGCCCAACAGTTCACCCTGCACTCTGGCGCCGACTTCGACGCGATCGACTTGTTGCTCCGGCACCAGTCCAATCAGAAGCATGGGCTCGTTGTCCAGCACCGAAGCACAAACATCGCCCACATTGAGGAGGTCACCGACTTCAACGGTTCGAGTTTCCACAACGCCATCGTAGGGAGCCAGCATGCGGGTATTGGCGAGAGCGAGCTCGGCCCGGGTTACCGCCGTTTGCGCGCTTTCAACGGCTGCTTTCAATTGCGACACAGCGATCTCGGACTGCAGGTCACGACGCTGCAGGTCCACAGAGGCCTCGTATTCCATTTGCGCCTGATCTCTGCGTGCTATTGCCTCAGCGAGTGAATCGTCTCGGTCATCCACTGCGATCTCGCAGAGTACGTCGCCGGCGCTGACTCTGGCGCCGCGCGGTACGGGTTCGCTGATAATTCTACCGGCTTGCTCGGCTCTTACCTGCACATGGCGAAACGCCTCGGTTCGCCCGCGAACTCTGATGCGCTCAACGTAAGTCTCTTGGCTTACGCGACGCGCGCGCACAGTCATCGTGTTCGGATTTTCGGCAGGGCTGCCACCTTCCGAGACCGCGGCTACCTGTCGCTGCGGGGTTTGGCTTGACTCTTCAATACTGTCGTTGCCGCGCGGAATGACCATCCATGCGGTCACCGCGACCAGAATACCAACGGCTACCATGTGCTGATTTTTCACACCATCCTCCCTGTGTTTATACGTAGTCGCGGCGCAGCAAAGGGTCGGCTTCCGGCGCTGACAAAATCTGGTTGAAATGCTGCCGCACAAAACGCACGAACAGTTTAGGTACGATCATGGCGCTACTACGAAATAACGCGCCGGCTGGTTCGGTTAATGAGTGTTAATCCCGCTTCGCTGCCCGGTTGGGCTATTATTTGTGAGCAAAATTCGTTTTGATGGTAAGCGGTCCAAGAATCTGACCTGAGTGTTACCTATTGTAACGGCTATAATGTTGATTGCAATTGATAATCCCGTTTTTACCACCTGCCCGTGACAGCGGTGTGGCTTAGCTGTCGGGTTGAGCTGATTTCACGGCCCATGCTACTGTCGACGCGCCGTAGCGGGTTAGGCGCCAAAGCTAGGACTGCATTGTGATTAGGGATGCCCTATGAAAGATTTAAGCGGCCGCGTGGCCATCGTCACCGGTTCCAGCAGCGGCGTGGGTGCCGCTACTGCAAGGCTGCTGGCGCAGCAAGGCTGCCATCTCATTATCAACTACAATGCCAACGCTGACGGCGCCGAGGCTGTCGCGGAGCAGTGCCGGCAGTCGAACGTCGAGGTATTAGTAGAGCGCGCTAATGTCGCTCGCGATGAGGACTGCCAAGCCCTGGCTGACGCGGCGCTAAGGCATTGGCAGCGAATCGATATTCTCGTGAATAACGCCGGAACCACAAAGTTCGTCGACCATAGCGACCTGGATGGGCTGAATGCGGATGACTTCCAGCGCATCTATGGAGTCAATGTAGTCGGTACCTACCAGATGATTCGCGCAGTCAATGCGTCCATGCAGAAGCAGGAAGAGGGTGGAGTCGTGGTCAATGTTGCGTCAACGGCTGCAATTACCGGCATTGGCAGTTCTGTGGCCTATGCGGCTTCAAAGGGCGCAATGGTGACGCTGACTCTTTCGCTTGCACGTGCCCTGGGCCCTAAACTGCGAATCAACGCCGTTTGCCCCGGATTCATCGAAGGGGATTGGCTGCGAGAGGGGCTCGGAGAGAAAAAATATGCGGAACTCATTGAGTTTAATCGGCGTAATTCAGCTTTGGGCCAGGTCGCCACGCCGGAGACGGTGGCCGATGCCATCCTGCACTTTGTTTCCGGGCCCCAAATCGTGACCGGAGAGACCCTGATCGTCGATGGCGGCCGACACCTGGCGATGACCCCGCTGACTCGTCGTTAAGAGGAACTGGATTATGCGCGCGATCATCAATTATTTTCCCGCTTTCTATCTGCTGTTCAATGGCTTGCTTTACTGCCTGCTGGCCGCTTTCTTCGTTGTCGACCCGTTACCCTGGTTCGAACGACTGAACATTGTTCTGGCAGATGAAGTGGGATACACCGAATTGAGAGCCATGTATATCGGCCTGATGGCGACGCTTGGTCTGTATTTTTTAGCCGCGTTGGTATTTCCCCGGTTGTGTCTGCCGGCGCTGTGCCTGGCTCTGCTGAGTTATGCCTTGCTTGCCTGCGCGCGCAGCCTGGGAATTTTTGTCGATGGGCTCAGCAACGATCTCATTGTGCAGCTATGGTGGATAGAAATAGGCAGCTGCGCCCTGGCGGGATTGGCCATTGTCTGTCTGCACTTTCAAAAGTCCAGGTGAACAAAAGTCCAGGTGAACAAAAGCCCAGGTGAATCACCTGGCCACTGGACGCTTTTGCAGTTTTCGCTGTAAGGTGCGTCGATGCATCTTAAGCTGACGCGCCGTCGCAGAGATATTGCCATCGTTTTCCTGCAGTACTTTTTGAATATGCTCCCATTCCAGCCGTCGCACCGACATCGGTTCCATTGCCGATGCTGATGCCTGCTCCGGCCGCTCCTCTGCCTCGCCGACTAGTAGGGCGGCCAGGATTTCATTGGTATCCGCCGGCTTCGCCAGATAATTATCCGCCCCCAGCTTGATTGCTTCAACGGCGGTGGCGATGCTCGCATATCCGGTGAGAATCAGAACACGAATGTCAGGATTACGGCTCTTCAAGGGCTTGATGAGACTCAGCGAAGTCTCGCCGCCGAGATTGAGATCGAGGATCGCATAATTGAAATCGGTCGATTCGATCTGCTGCCTCGCACTGGCGAGATCGGCCGCATGGCTCACGACATACTCCCGACTACTTAGAGCGCGCGTGACTACCCGCGCGAAGACTTCATCGTCTTCAACCAGCAGTGTATTGGTTTCAGTCTCTTCCCTGATCAATTAATCATTTCTCCTAGCGCGTAAGGGAATGCGAATGATTGCCATGGCGCCGCCGGACTTGCGATTAAACATTTTTATGCCGCCTCCAAGACGCTGAACCGAGGCATTGGCGAGAAAGATACCCAGGCCCATACTGTCCTTGCGCATGGAGATGAAAGGCTCACCCATATTCTCCATAACCTGGGTTGGGATGCCCGGGCCGTCATCACTCACTGTAATTTCCAGCTCTCCTGCCTTCGAGGTGTTGGCCCTGAATACCACTTCGACCTGCTTCACAGCGGCTTTTATGGCGTTTTCAATGAGATTTATGATGGCGTGTTTCATCGCCAGATCGGCGGGCACCAGCGGGTTTTCACTATCAATGCTTGAGAATTTCACGCTGGCGGTAGGATGTATGTTGGTGATGTAGTCCTGAATGTCTTCAATGAAGCGTGATAATGTGGCGACTTCATCCGCCACCGGTTTGTCCTTGTTGTAATAGCGAATGAGCTGATTGAGAGAGTCTTTGCAGCGAGTGACCTGTTGCTTGAGCACACTGATATCTTCCTTGATATCGCTCTTCTTCAGCTGTTCTGTACTGAGTTTATCAAGTTCAGTGAGAATAACTGCCATCGTCGACAGCGGCGTGCCGAGCGCGTGCGCTGTCCCGGCCGAAAGAGTGCCAATTGCCACTAATTGCTCATTGCGAATCTCGTTCTCGCGGGCTTTTGCCAGGTTTAACTCGCGCTCCTTGATGGCGGTCGCCATGCGCGTGATAAAGACGCTGATCAACAGGGCACTCACCAGAAATATAACCCACATGCCGACCAGGTGTAGCTGAAACACCATGTTCTGGGTGACCCCAGTCATGTTTTGGCTGTGATCGGTGCGCAGGTCTAAGGCCAGAAAGAAGGTATAGACCAGGATGCTTCCAACTGCAAAAGAGTAGACGAATCGCCGTGGCAACAGGGTGGCCGTGACGGCCAGCAGCACCAGCAAGTAAGAAATTAGCGGGTTACTGACGCCACCTGTATTGAAGACAAGCACGACGAGGAAAGTAACATCGAGGAGGATATGGAGAAACAATTCCGCATCGCCAATGACCCATGACTGCTGCAGCCGCCAGTATCCAAACAGAACAGAGAGGACGATTGCGCCGATCAGAAAGCTGATGAACCCGAAAGGAATCGCCAGCTCAGAAAAGGCCTGGAATATCAGCAATCCGAGGCTGCTGATCCCGGTTACGAAAGTCCGCAGAAGCAACAGCCGTTTCAAGCCTTGCCTGGAGACACTCCTGAGATCGGCACTGCTGGGGATGAGGAATTCCGTCAGCCGCGTGTATAAGGTCGCTTCCGCCATGGCCGTATTCTAACGCAAACCATGTGGGCTGCCAGCGGGCGATAGCCTGATTTGCAACTCCCGCAACGCCAGGGTTTGCAAAACAGGGGCTCCGGGGTATATTGGCACGCCCGCAAACCTTCAATTTGATACCCGACGCTTTTGCCAGACCCTATCGCTCAACCCACATCAGGCCTGCTGGATTTTGTCGCTGCCGTGTTGGAGCAGGAATATGGTCTGGCGAAGTCGCTGTGCTATGGCGCCCTGGCGCCCACATCTGATCTGCAGCAGGCGCAACAGATTTTTCTCAACCAGGTCGCTGACCTTGTGTCAGAAAGGCTCAACCCGGCGTTCAACTGTTTGCTGCAAGGCCCTGATGCCTGTTATCTCGCCGAGCTCCTGACAGAAAAAAGAGCCAGATGTAATCCATTAGTCAAAAATAAAAGCGCAGGCATCGGGGCAACCGAAGTGGTAGCTGATTTACTTGCAGTTGTTCGGCAAGAAGAATTCGACGGCATAGTCCTTGAAGGTACTATTCATTACCTGGATCAGCTGCGTTACTTTCAAAAAGCGCGAACTCTGCTGAACGACCGGGGCCTGTTGGTGGTCGCCGGAGAGTATGTCGCTGACGATTCACTCAATGAGGTGTCTGCACTGGCAAACCTAAGCTCATGCTATCAGCTCAGTGAGCGACTTGGTTTTCGTCTGGATCAAAACAAAGACTATTCGGCTGACGCCAAAAAAAGCCTGGACTTGCTCATTGAAATGGCGGCTCGCCACGCAGCGGCGCTGGGCGCTAAAAAAGCATTGGCGGCTGATTTCAACAAGCAAATGAATGCTTTGCGAGCTATGCGCGAAGAGTATGAAAGCGGGCGCCGCAGCTACCGTTTACTGGTGTTTGAAAAGCAACTCTGTACCGAGGGCGAGTACGTCAATGCCGATTACGGTGACATTAATTCATTCAGGCCTGCGGAGCTTGCACAGCTGTTCGAGGTGAGCTTTTCAGAGCCCTTCGATGAAAGACTTTGGCATTGGAAATACGCTCAAAACAACGGTCGCTGTATCGTCGCTCGAAACAGGCGTGGCGGCCCTATAGTCTCCCACTACGGGGGCGCTCCGCGCCGTATCGATTATTTCGGACGCGAAGCGCTGGCACTTCAGGTCTGTGATGTCATGGTGCAGCCGGAGCAGCGCCGGTACTATGGGAAAAGCAGCCTTTTCTTCAAGACTGCCGCCACCTTCTTGGAGCGCGAGATAGGCAACACCGTGACTCATCTGCTCGGGTTTGGTTTTCCCAATCAGAAAGCAATGAACATCGCCACCAGGCTTGGCCTGTATAACAAGACGGATGATTTTGTCGAGTTGTGCTTCGGACCAGAGCTTGACCAGAGTGATTCAGGCGAGCTTGTTGATTTTGACTTCTCCAATGCTACTCACAGGCAGCATCTGGATAGTTTGTGGCAGCAGATGCGCGCGGATTTTGTGGATAACATTATCGGCCATCGTGACTCTCGGTATTTCGACTATCGTTACAATCGTCATCCCCATAGCGAACGATTCCGTGTGTGCCTGCTCAAGGGCGCCGTGGGCGATGTGCTGGCAGTGGCGGTCACGAAAGTGCACGAGGGAGACCTGTTGCTGATGGATCTGGTTTGTCCGACCATCAACTTGAGTGCAGCGGTGTCCCTGCTCAGGCGCAACTTGCTGGACCCGAAGCCAGAGCCAAAACTGCGCTTCTGGCTGACCCGCGGCGTTATCGATCTATTGCCCTTGCAGGCGGCAATTGTTAATGACTTGGGTATTGAGATACCCTGTAACTCTTGGAATCCGGGGCCGGGCGCGCAGCAACTGATGGCTGCCTGGTGGTTGACGGCCGGTGATATGGATTTCATGTAAACCGCATCCCGGCAGCTCCATAAAGCTGCGGTCGATCACTAATCAGTGCTCGGAAAAAAGAAAAAACAGGAGGCCGTGCATGAGCGGCAAGAATATTTACGAGCAGGACCTGGACCGGAATCCTGCCAACTTCGCCCCCCTTACTCCTCTCAGCTTTATCGAGCGTGCAGCCTCGGTATATCCCCAGCAAGCGTCGATAATCCATGGCGAAACCTGCTATACCTGGTCCGAAACTTACGCTCGCAGCTGCCGCCTTGCTTCGGCGCTTTTGAAAATGGGAATCGGTAAAGGCGATACCGTTGCGTTTATGGGAGCGAATACACCGGAGACTTTCGAGGCCCATTTCGGAGTGCCTATGACGGGAGCCGCGCTCAATGCACTGAACGTGCGATTGGACGCCAAGGCTATTGCTTTCATCCTTGAACATGCCGAAACCAGGATATTGTTTACGGACCGCGAATATTCCGAAACCATCAGCAAGGCACTGGAATTGATGCCAAATCCCCCTCGAGTCTTCGATATCGATGATCCGCTTTTTGCAGGCGGTCAGCTATTGGGTGAAAAGACTTATGATGAGGTTCTTGACGATGGTGACGCGGACTACCGCTGCTTCAAAGTCGAGGATGAATGGCAGGCCATTTCACTGAATTACACTTCCGGTACCACGGGTAATCCCAAGGGGGTGGTCTACCACCATCGCGGCGCCTATCTCAACGCTATTTCCAATGTGTTGTGCTGGAACATGAGCGCACATCCCGTGTATCTGTGGACACTGCCTATGTTTCACTGCAATGGCTGGTGTTTCCCCTGGAGCATGGCCGCCATGATCGGAACCAATATCTGCTTGCGCCAGGTCAGGGATGAGGCAATATTTACTGCCATCAAACAGCATAAGGTCAGCCATTTCTGCGGTGCGCCGGTGGTGTTGAATCTGCTCGTAAACGCGGATGACAGCCTGAAGCAGGGCATTGATCATAAAGTCCATGCCATGACGGCCGGCGCGGCGCCACCCGCCGCTGTGATTGCCGGTATGGAAAACATGGGGTTCAGCGTCACCCATGTTTACGGCCTAACGGAGACTTATGGGCCTTGCACGGTCTGTGCGCCACAAGCGGAGTGGGCCGAGCTCAGCACTGCGGAACGGGCCGAGATGCTTGCCCGCCAGGGAGTGCGGGCACCGTTCCAGGACGAGCTTATGGTCGCTGATCCCGAAACTATGGATCCCGTGCCTAAGGATGGCAAGACCATGGGAGAGATTTTCCTGCGCGGTAATCTGGTCATGAAGGGGTATCTCAAAAACAGTCACACAACCCGAGAGTCGTTTCGTGGTGGCTGGTTCCATTCCGGGGATCTGGCAGTATGGCATGAGGACGGGTATGCCGAGATCAAGGATCGTTCTAAGGACATTATCATCTCCGGCGGCGAAAACATTTCCTCCCTGGAAGTGGAGTCTGTGCTTTTCAAACATCCGAAAATTCTCGAGGCTGCAGTGGTGGCTGCTGCAGACGAGAAATGGGGGGAAGTGCCCTGTGCGTTCGTCAGTCTGAAGCCGGGCCAGGAGATGGGTGCTGAGGAATTGATACGCTACTGTAGGGAAGAGCTGGCCGGCTTCAAGATACCCAAAAAGGTCAGTTTCGGCCCCATAGACAAGACCTCAACCGGAAAGGTGCAGAAATACCTGCTCCGGGATAAGGCGGGATCTGTCGAGTATGCAGACAGCGAGTGATCAGAATACACTGATGGCTAATCTGAACCATTCAGACAAGCCTCTGCCGGAGTCCGTAAGCTATTGCTGCAAGGCGCAGCACGCAGGGAATAGTGGGCTCCATTGGTCAGAGCTGCAGCTCTGCAGCAGGGGCTTCCAGTGGGCACGCGCTGCCATTCCATAGTGGGGTTGGCACGCCGGCGGAATGGCGTTGTCAGGCGTGTCGACTGCAAGCCAAAGGCCTGTCTGCATGGTTCAGAGCAGCCTTAGTACAGAGCATCCTTAAAAATAATCAATCAGGAGCAATATGACATGATTAAGAAAACCGGCTTGATAGTTTCATTTTTTTTACTGGCGATTGTCCCTGTACAGGCACAGCAGACGCCTGAAACAATTTCCGTAACCAGCAGTGTTATTGAACACCACGGTATTCTGCCCGAGGAAAATTCGGCTTACGGAGCCAATCGCTCCATTGATCTAGCCTGGGACAATCTTCCTGCTGGTACGGTGGAACTGGCTCTGATCATGGATGATCCAAAGGTGGTGGAGCTGGGCATGATGCCTGAGCCGTTTGTGCACTGGGTGGCGTATAACATTCCTGCCGGCGCCGAAGGCCTGCCGGCGGCGCTGACTTCAGAGGAGCAGGTAAGCGGCATTGAAGGTCTGGACGGCATGATTAATGGTGTCAACGGCCTGCGCCGAGCCGGCTATTTCGGTCCGCGGCCTCCGGCTAACGGCCAGCTCCATGATTATCACTTTCGGCTCTATGCCCTCGACAGTGATCTCGACCTGGCGCCAGGGCTGAACAAGGCCCAGCTGCTGGAGGCCATGGACGGACACGTCTTGGCCACCGGAATGCTCATGGGGCACTATGAACGTAAGGAATAAAGCCATTCTCCGACGTTGTCTGAACTAAATCACGGGGTCTGTGTCGGGGTCGGAACGAATTGCTTAAGCATTTGCCAAATGCAGAGACATTCTGCAAAGCAATTTGTACTGACCCCGCTCGCATCGACTCCATTCCTAATCAGCAGTTTCAGTAGTCATGGATGATCTCGCCGACCTGGGCACTGGCGTCGATTCTGAGGTCGACTTCTTGTTCCAGAATGATGGAGCCGTGAATGATCGACTCAGAATCTATGGTTACATCCGGTCGACTGTTGTTCCCAAAACTAAACATTCGCCCCAGGAACGAGCGGCGGCCCTTGACGACGATGTCGCCCTTTACCTCACTGGCCCTCAGGTCAATGTCTCCATTGCTGGTCTGCAGGTCAGCAGTGACTACAGCGGAACGGAGGCTGATATCACCATTCACAGTGCGTACCCGGCCCTTTACGCGGCCGCCCTCGCGCACGCGGATGGCGCCGTTGACCGTCTCCAGAGAACCCTCAACCGCAACGTTGTCAGCGGCGGTTATTCTGCCGTTGACAGTGCTGGCATGGTCGACCTGACTTGCCGATTCGAGATCTATACGCCCGTTGACAGTTTCCACATCAGCGGCAATCGCCTGCCTGCCGATCCTGATGGAGCCGTTGACTGAATTTACGTTGCCCACCTGCTGACCGCTTTCAATCTCGATGCTGCTGTTTACGCGAGAAATGTTTTTCCTTTCGGAGCCTTCGGCCTGGGCTGTTAAGACGTAGCCTCCCAGAATCACTACAAGCAGGCTGGTTAGACTCAGTCGAATGATGTGATTAGCAGTGCGCATTTTTTTCTCCTGTCTTGGTATGGACTGTTTTAGTCTGTTTGCTGTGTCGATGAATTTTTTTGGTATCAGCAGACCTGTTCAGTAGACAGCAATAAGCTTGCCAATCTTTTTTCTTTATTCTTTTCAATGAGATAACCTCTATTCGTCGATTTTGGCGTCGACCGTTTGGTAAATCTCGCCAGTTGTTCTGGTCAATCTGATTAACTGTTGGCCTGCGCTCCAGACAGGCAAAGACAGTCCCGCGATAGATCCGTCGGCAGCGTCATCAAAGCCTCCGTCGGCTTTACAGTGCCCAGGCTATGGGCTAGCTTCGCAGTCCATAACAATAATCTGGTAGGAAGACTCTCATGCCGTTTCGTCATCGATTCCCACTGATCCCGGTGTTTTTTTTACTGCTGCTTAATCCTGTTTACAGCCTGGCTCAGGGCCGGGTCGTCGAGTCCGATTCGCACCGCTTTGAGGAGGTGGCCGGAGGCGTGTGGCACGTTAGTGGCACCGGCGCGGTCTATACCATGAGCAATGCCATGGTGCTGGTAGGGGAGTTCGATACCCTGGTGGTGGACTCCCATGTGACTCCGGCCGCGGCCCGGGCACTGATCGATTCGATTTCCGTCATCACCGACAAGCCCGTACGCTACCTGGTCAACAGTCACTACCATTTCGATCACGCTCATGGTAATCAGGCCTTCCCAGCCGGTGTCGAGATCATTGGCCACGAATTTACTCGCGCAAAACTCAACGGCGACCTCGGCAACGTGATGGAGGAATCCACTTTTCGCAGTTTTTCCGACCCGGTGCCTGATCGGGTCGCAAACCTGGCGCAGCAAGTGGAGTCAGCACCGGACCCGGTTCGTCGCGCCCAGCTTTCGGACCAGTATCGTGTGCAGAAGGATTACCTCGACGCGATCGAAGAGATTCGGCCAACACCGCCAAACATTACCCTCGCGGACAAGATGACCCTCTTTCAGGTCGTGAATGAGGGCTCGCGCGAAATTCAGCTTCTGCACTTTGGTCGTGCCCACACCGGGGGTGATGTGGTCGTCTACCTGCCGCAGCAGGGCGTGGTGTTCACCGGCGACATGATGTTGCCGGGGCTGGCCTACATGGGCGATGCCCATGTAGACGAGTGGCCGGCTACCCTGGAAGGGCTCAAATCCCTAGATTTTGATGTCTGGCTGCCAGGACACGGACCAGTCATGCGCAGTATGGATCCGATCGACAGTTTTCAGATCTATTTGCGTGACCTGTGGAGCAAGACGGCTCTCATGCACAGCCAGGGTATAACCTGGGAGCATGCAGCCGGGCAGATAGACATGAGCAACCACCAGGATAATTACCCACAACTGCGCGGTCCCGGGGTCGACCCAAGGGCGATTCGCAGGATCTATCAGTTACTCGATCAGCGTTAGTGCCATTCAGGGACTGAGAAGGAAGAGGGGGGCAAGCCCCCTTGCAATTCCCGTCTGCCTAGAGCGCTGGATAGCCGGCCAGGGGCCGATGGCTGTCGGTGATGGCCTGCATGATCGTAACAGGCACTTCCTGACGAGCATTGAGATGGCTGTAGGAAGTAATCTGGGTCATCATGATACCGATGACGTTTTCCACCGGATCGACGAAGAAGATCGTGCCCCAGGCTCCGCCCCAGGAGAACGTGCCGGGTGAGGCGGGATCGCGCGCAGCCCCGACGTCGGCGACGATCCCGAAGCCCAATCCGAAGTTGTAGCCGGGACCGCGAATATAGATGTCGTGGTCACTACTGTGATTACTGATCATAAGATTGATTGTCGTCGGGCTGAGTAAGCGGACGCCGTCGAATTCGCCTCCATTCAGAAGCATCTGACTAAAGCGCCAGTAGTCGCTGGCGGTCGAGAATAATCCAGCCACCCCGCCATAATAGTCGCTGCCAAAAAACGGCTCGCTGCTGTATTCGCCGGTGCGCGACAGCTCGATCGTCTGGTCTGGCCCAGTCGGACGATACACGGCTGCGACGCGATGCCGCTTTTCCGCCGGTACTTCGTAAAAGGTGTCGTTCATCTGCAGGGGGGCGAAAATGTTCTCACGCAGGAATTCCTGGAGCGGTTGACCCGAAATGCGTTCCACAAGCAGGGCGACATAATCAGTCGAACTGCCGTACTGCCACTGTTCGCCAGGATGAAAGGCCAGCGGCAGGGGCGCACGCTTCAGTATCGTGGCTTCGAGGTTGTCCTCTCGCTGCAGTAGCGCCTGTTCGTCGTCACTGAGCAGGCTTCGGCTTGGATCCAGACCGGCGGTGTGGGAGAGAACATGGCGAAAAGTGATGGGCTGGCGGGCCGGCACGCGATGGGTGCCATAGCGATCCTGGGCAACGACCATTTTGTCCGCCACCTCCGGTATCCATTTACTGATAGGGTCCGTCAGCAGGAAATGGCCTTCCTCGTACAGCATCATCAGAGCTGCCGAGACAATAGGCTTGGTCATGGACATGATGAAGAATATTGAATCATCAGCCATAGCTGTCCCGGACTCTTTGTGCGACCAACCCTGGGTGTCAAAATGCACAACTTTTCCGTCTCGTGCGACGAGCGTTACTGTGCCAGCAAGCAAATCCTGATCGACATAACGTTGCATGGCCCGGGGCAGGCGCGCCAGGCGTTCGCTGGACATGCCCACACTCTCCGGGGCGGCTAGGGGCAGATCGTCAGCGCTAGCGAACGGCAGGGCCAGGGCGAGCAGAATGGCTATCAGGGATTGGTGTTTTGTGATCGACGGTAGGCGCATGGGGTTTTCCTGATTATTATATTGGATTGTTAGGCATTATTTAGAGTCAGCTTGGCGATTATAGGTCGGTCGGAGGCCTTGGCCAACGCCAGAGTTCGGCAGCCACGAAATTAGTGCGAGTAAGATTAGGGATGCTCTGAACAAAGAAGAGAAGTCTCTGCGGGAGTCTGTAAACCCCTGCAAAGGCATGTCTGCATTGCGCAGAGCAACCCTAGGCGGCTGCCCGCCGCTGCAGGCGAACCGACTGTATCAATGGCGTCATGACCAGAAGAAACATCAGGCCATAGCAAAAGCCAAGCAGACTCAACGTATTGTCCAGTCCCCAGAATTCGGCGCTATAACCCACCAAGGGGCCTGTGGCTATGAATGACAGCCGGAACAGGAAACTAGTGAACGAGTTTGCCGTCGCCCTGAATTGGCTGGGCACCCGCCTGTTCAGGGCATTCACAAGCACAACTTGACACAGACCCCGGCTAAGGAACACCAGCATGCCGATGGCAATCCCCGTCCAACCCTGTAGCCAAGCCATACCGAAGTGGCCAACTACGGGCAGCAGGCCTATCAGGGTCAGGACCACGGGCGCCCCAAAGCGCCTCTCGAGTCCGAACCCGAACCGGTTGGCTACAGCGACGGTCAAGCTCTGGATACACCATAAGCCCCCGAAGACTGCCAATGAGAGCCCTTGGGCTTCCCAATAGGGTTGCACGAGCCAGGCGATATGAAAACTCGCCAGGGAGTACAGAGGAATAGCGATGACAATCTGCCGCAGCACCGGATCCTGAACCAGCAGGTGGCGCAAAATGTCCAGAATGCGTATCCGCTCCCTGGTATCGGTCTGTCTGCTCTCGGGAGGCTCGACCACAAACAGGGCCAGCGCCAGGCACATCCAGGCGGCGCCGGATTGGACTACAACCATCAGGTCGAAGGATACCAGCGCCAGAGTGCCCCCCAGCAAAGCGCCCAGACCCTCGGCACCACTCTTGAAGATGCCAAGATTGGCGATGACTCCACTGTGCTCGCTGCCTTGTTCTTCCTCAAGGGATTTCTGCGTATCGTAAACGATCGCCAGATCAGCTCCGGACAGGAGGCTGCTGGCAACCCCTACCGTAATCTCGAAGACAATGAGACTGCCAAAATCATCCGAAAAGTTTAGCAGGAGATAGCCGACGCCATGCATCACGCTGCCAATCACCAAGGCGAACCGGCGCCCGAAAAGGTCAGCGAAGTAACCAGAGGGCGCCTCAAGTAATACGATGGTCGTAGCATAGACTGCCTGGAGATAGAAGATATCAGCCAGGCTAAGCCCCTTCGATGCCAAAAACGGCACGATAACCGGAACGATGACCATGAAGCTGTGAAAGAAAGCCAGCCCGTAGATCACTCTGATATTTCTCTGCAATTTTTCGGGCACGCTGTTTCCCTCCTCCCGCCGGTACGGCGAGCGGTTAATTATTCTGAGTAAAAACTCGAGCAAAAAAAAAGACCCCTAGTGTTTGAAAACTGGAGGTCTTTTCTTTTTTAAAGACTGCTTTGTTATTAAAAGAGTCAGAAAATTACTCCAGGCGCTTCCCCCAGGTTTTTACCGGGCGCAACAGGCACTGGTGATCCGAAAAGATCACCGCGACTGGCATTGCGGTGGCTAGAGTAATAAGTTTCATGGGTCGAAACCTGAGTTATTCGTTTTGAACGCCGCGTATTTTAGAGTCCAGTGCAGGCATGTCAACAGTATAGTCTGCTTTTTTACCTATTATTCTGTTTTCAGGTGATCGCTGTCACGCAGCAGGTAGTCGAGTGACTCCCGCTTCTTGGACCAGTGCGCTGCGAGCATTGAGCCACTGATGTTGTGCCACACGCTGAACAACGCGCCGGGGAGGGCGGCGGTAGCCGAAAAAAATTGTAAGGCCAGGGCGACGCCAAGGCCGGAGTTCTGCATACCGACCTCTATGGCGATGGTCTGGCTCTGGCGCAAGTCAAAGCCAAACAAGCGGCTGAGATAGAAACCTGCAGCCAGGCCGAGAATGTTATGAAGCATTACGGCGGCCAGGGTCACCGGCCCGACTTGGAGCAGTTGGTCTGCATTGAGGGCGACGACCGTGGCTATAATGATCAGGATGGCCAGTATTGCCAGGCTCGGGAGCGCCGGTTTTATGAGGCGCACTTGCCGCGCCATCAATCTGTTGCACAACAGTCCCATAGCAACCGGGATCAGCACCACGGCAATTAGGTTTAAGAGCATTCCGGCCACATCGACAGTGACCGCCTCGGACAAATAGAAGGCACATAGGAATGGGGTGGCCAGCACGCCTAGCAGGGTGGAGGCCATGGTCATACTAATTGAAAGAGCCATATCGCCTCGTGCCAGAAAGGCGATGACATTGGAGGCGGTACCCCCTGCGCAACTGCCGACCAGCACCAGACCGGCTGTAAGCTGAGTGGACAATTGCAGCATGGTGGCCAGGGTGAGTGCTAGGATTGGCATGATAGTGAACTGCACGGCCACGCCGACAATGACCGGCAGGGGGTTCTGGGCGATGCGCCTGAAATCGGCGGCAGTCAGAGTAAGACCCATCATGAACATGATCCCGCCCAAGAGAGGCAAAATAGCGGGCTCAAACAGCACAAAAGTTTCACTGGCGAAAAAGGCCAGTACCGACAGAATCACCGCCCACAGCGGCAACAGTTGGTTGAAGGTGGACATGAATTAGTGTCTCCGCTTCAAGCTCTGTCGAGGTCAGTAGCGACAATATGGGCCTGCCCATGAGCCCCGTTGCCGCGCCTACGGCAGTTGCTGACGTTGTCCCACAGGAACCGGCTTGGCCCGGTCAGGGTGTCCTGATTTCGTGCCGGTGTTCAATTTTTTGGCTCTGGGATTGTAACCTTTTGCCGACGCGGGCGTCTCTTAACAATGAGGTTTTGCCTGCCGGGAATTTTTTCGTGGCAATGAGCCATTCACAAGCGCCTTTCGCGGAGAACAACAAATGATCAAGCACACCATCCTTGTGACAGCACTTTTGCTCTTTACGGGCTGTCTGGTTACTGTCGATTCCGATTCACGCCCGCTCACGACCGTCTGGAACGAAGGCGAGGTCAGCCGACTCCAGGTCGGGCAAACCGACCAGGACTTTGTTCGCACCTCCTTCGGTGAACCCAGCACCCGTCTCAGCTATGCCGATGGCTCAGAAATCTGGAAATACAGAAATCGTTCCGAGAAAGACACGGAAGTGGGTCTATTTCTGGTGTTCTCAGTGGATGTGGAAGAAGAGCGTATTGAGACGCTGACTATTGAGTTCGTCGATGGAGTCGTCAGCAACTACTGGATAGAAGAAGCCCGCTATTGATGAAATGCGGGGTCTGCATTGTCCCGGATTAATGCCGTCAGCGCCGCTGCACCTGCTCCAGCCACGGTTCGAGTTCTCCCCAGTCAAGGGTGAAAATATGACGTGCGCCGGGAACTTCGGCCGCGTCCACTTCGGCTCCAGCGGCTCGAAGCTGGCGGGTGACGCGCTGCATGGATTTATTCCAACGGAAATCGTCTTTTTCCCCGACCCGCAGAAAAACCGGCAGTCCATCGAGGGCGCCTAACTCGATGTCCTGATGCAGTCGGCCGGGAGCCGCTAGTACGCCGGCATACTGTTCCGGGTGCCGGGAGGCAATAGCCAGCGCGGCGCTACCGCCGCTGGAAATACCAACCAACAGGGTCTTGCCGGGTTTGAGCCTGTGCAGCCCGTGCAGGTCACTGATCAGGCTGGGAAAATGATCAGCATTGTCAATGAAGTATTCTCTGCCTGCCGGTGAAATCGGTACGGCAATGGCCCAGCCGCGGCTCACCATTTCTTTGCCCATCCAAAACTGTGCCCGGGCCATAAATTCACTGTTAGAACCGCCGGAGATTACAATGGCCAGTGGCGGTGACACGTCTGCAGATTCGGGCTCGAAATACAGCACTTTCACCTGCTCGCTGCCCATCAGAGTGACAGATTCCTCCGCCCCATGCGCGGACGCTGCGACAAGCAGGATGATTACTAAGCATGAGAGGGCAGAATTCATGTTGTGCGCGCGCTGGGTCCGTCTGATTTGGGTGCGAGTATATCAACCTCGGTACGGGTGGCGCAGTGGCTTGAGATGAATGTTCAGTTTATACCGGCAAGCAGTCGAGGCAGCGGTCCAGGTTGTGGCGCCGTTTCACTTTGCCGTACTGTAACTATTTTTCATCTCTCGCGTATTTGTCATCTATGCAAGCTCAATATCGTCAGGCTATTAACCAATATCGGCAGCGGATCTACTCCTTCGCCCATTATTCCCTGCGCGCGCGCGAGGACGCCGAGGATGTCACCCAGGACGTATTCATCAAGCTGTGGCAGCACTGGCGCCAGATTGACCATGACCGCCTCAGCGCTTGGTTGATGCGAGTCGCGCATAATACAGTTATCGATCATGTGCGCAAATCCCGGACAGTGCGGCAGCATGTAGACGATTATGCCGAGGTGGAACTGCAGGAGGCGAACGTCTCAGCGGCGCATGAACTGGATAGGTCGGCGCTGCAGCGCGAGTTGCAGGTTGCCATCAAGGCTCTCGATGATCCGTTTCGCAGCATCGTCATTCTGCGCGACATTCAGGGCCTGAGTTATGCCGAGATCGAGCAGATACTGGACATGAGCGCGAGCCAGGTAAAAGTCTATCTGCACAGGAGCCGGCGCAAGCTGCGCGAAAATCCGCGCCTGCGGCAGCTTTTTGCGGCCTGCACCGATTTGCCACCCGACTCGACTGACCGTCAGGACCCTGTCGGCACTGCAGGACAAGGGCTCGGCCAGGAACGGGAAGCGTAACTAATTTGCGCCTGAAACGTATTACTTAACAGACCCCGAACAGGAACAAAACATGGCAACCAATAGCGACTCCCAGTGCTATTTCATCCAACTCCAGATCGACAGTTATCTGGATGGTGACCTGAGCCAGCCGCAACAGGATGTCTTCATGACGCACGTGCACGAGTGCGCGCAGTGTGCCGCCGAATTGCGCTATGCGCAAACAATTCAGGACTGCGTACTCGATTTGCCCAAGTTCGATTGCAATGATCAGGCCCTGGAGCCGGTTTACCGACTGCTGCCTGAGGGTGAGCCCGGTGCCGTGAAACGGGCGAGCTGGCGACAGTGGATTGCTAGTCTGTCCCCGACCTGGAGCTACGCTTTGCCGGCTTTGGCGGCAATTGCTTTGGTCGCCGTGATGGTGTCGCAACAGCTCGGTTTCGGGACTGACGACGCCATTGTTGCGGACGCCCGGGACCAGGAATACAGCCCGGAAGAGGTCCAAACAGCGTTGCGCGAGTTAAATATGGCGATTGATTACCTGAATGAAGTCAGTCAGCGCACTGAGGTGATGATCGGTGATCGCTTTCTGGTCCAGCCCATCCGTGAGAGTCTCAATGCCTCCTTCGAGGAGGCCCTGCACAGCCAGGGTGAGGCGCTCGACAATGATCCGATTTAACAGCACCGGCACAATCCGGTCACGAAGAGAGGTAGTAAAATGAGCAAATTCAGAGGAAGCATACTAACCCTGGCCCTGCTGTTGTCGATGTCGCCGGCAATGGCCGCAGAGGATGGCCTGCAGGATCATCCGGGATTCGTGGATTTTTCGACACTTACCGCAATGATGAATTCCGAGCCAACGGTGGAAATCAGCCTCAAGGCACCTCTGCTGAATATGGTGACCAATCTGATTCGGGCTGAAGATGAAGAAGCCGCCAGTTTTATATCACGCTTGCTGCGTGTAACGGTCAATGTATTCGACAGCCAGGCTGTCGAAGTGGATGCGGTGTCTGACACCATGGCCGCGATCGCTGTCGACCTGGATAAGGAGGGCTGGGAGCGAGTGGTGCGGGTGCGCGAAGACAGCAGTCATGTCGATATCTATGTGCGCATGTCCGCTGATGCAGAGCTAATTCACGGCATTGCCATCATGGTCGCTGAACCCTATGAAACTGTGCTGGTTAACATCGTCGGCGATATCAGCAGCAACGACATTGCCGCCCTCGGGCGCCGATTCGATATTCACGAACTTGAGGACCTGAACGTTCAGGCTCAGTAACTGACCCTCGAATGCTCGCTAAACGGATAACAAGCGCCATGAAAACACTGTTAATTCTTCTTGCTTGTATTTCCCTGGGTGCCTGCATGTCTTTTAGCGACAGGCATTTCAGGCCGATCAGGGATTCACTGAGTGCCCAGCTCACCCATGTCAATCTGGAGAAAGAGATGGCCCTCAGCGTCGGCGGCATGGTCTTCAAACTCGTGGATTTGATTTCCGATGAAGCAGACTTCTCGGCGTTGGAGCATCTTCGAGTTGCCGTCTATCAGGTGCAACCTCGCGCCCGCCAGAATGAATTTGTTGACGCCGTATTCGAGTTTTCCCTGCGGGCTGATTCGCCAGACTTGAGCTGGGAGCGCATCGTGCGTGTGCGGAAGCCGGGTGAACAGGTCTGGGTCTTCGCTGGCATGGGCGCGGCGACCGAACAGCTTGAGGAACTGTCCGTCTTCGTACTCGAGGATGGCGAACTCACCATGCTTAATCTGGCGGGAGACCTGAATGACCTGCTGGAACATGCCCTGGCTCCGGCGCGTGGACAGCGTGGGGACTATTGGCGCAGTTAATCCTCCAGGCCCTCAACTTCCATACGCTCACTGGCAGCCACCGTCACGGTCGTGCCGCCGACGGTGGTAAAGCTGCGCTGGCCGAACTGGTACTTGTAAACCTCATAGATGACTGGTTGCGCCTGGCCGTCACGGTATAGGCGCACCGTCAGAACATCGTGATCATCCTGCCATCGATAATAGTAAAGGGCCGTCCCCGTACCGACCATTAACACCAGCAGGGCGTAGGCCACAAAGCGCATGTCGCTGCCCAGGCTACCAGTCTCCTGAGTCTGCTTCTCGACCTTGGGCGGTTTCCTGCTGGCCACCGGCCGGTCCTGGCGCTCTACCTGTCGGCGCTGACGCAGCACAATGATGGCGATAATGATGACCACAACTGTGAGCAGTATCTTTCCAAGCACGTTGTCCTTATCCCTGCTGCCGTGTTATGGGGTCAATGTTAACACTGCTACCTGGCCCTGCGGTGCTTCTGGCCAGCACGCACTGCCAATACTTAAACTGGCATGGCGGATTGCCGCCTTAGCAGGTACGCCGACTGAAAGCCGGTGGCATGCTTGATCTTCCAGGTCATCCCCAATTTCTTGCTGGCAGTCTCAAAGCATTGCTTGAAGGTCGATTGTTTTTTGCCCCGCATGCAGTTGGCCCGTATTAGGTCGCACCGCAGGTTTTTCGGTTGGAGCCTGAAGGCTGGACAGAGTGTCGTTAAACCGATTGTGCTGGGGATAGGGTTGATGCCTATGCCGGGCTGCCGTAGAAAATTGATTTAATAAGAAATATAAAACCACTTAAAACAATAAGTTATAGAATCATATATTAGTTGGTGAGATGGCGGCCAGGATGCGCGCGCAGGAACGGTGATTGCGATTGCTTTGGTTGACCAAGACCGGCCTGACCGGTCGTTTTTAAGAGCATCCCTGAAAATAGAAGCATCAATCTCCCTCTTTCAGATCCGATGGTAATCGATGTGCGTAAAGCCGGGTGCGGGCCGAGGGATATGCGCATCTCGCGCCACCCAAGACCATACAGGGAACGCAGCGATTGCAGGGGTTAGCCTGAGCTTCTTATACTAGGCGTGAGGTCCTTTTTCATAGCATCCCTAGATTCTTCATTTTTCAGAGCATGCCCAAGTCTGCTCTTCAGTCCGAAACTCATTCTGATGATTTGATTATGCAAAAACTGCTCGCCAGCCTGCAGCTTCTAGCCGCCGCACTTCTCGCTCTCACTGCCGTCGCCACGATTGTGAATCTTGTGCTCATCAGCACGCGCCCGGAAACAATTTCGGTTGTCAACACCATCATTGGTCAGGGGCTGCTGGCCGTCTGCCTGGCAGCCTTGGCCCGGATTCTGCTGCGCAAGGGTTGGCGCCGCTTCAATGCCGGAGCGGACAGGGGTTCCGAGCCGCATTGACCGGGCCCGCAGTCGCGGAAACTAATCGTGATCCTGCAAAGGGCAAATAAAAAGCGTATAATCGGCGCCTTTTTTATCGCCGGCCCGGCATTTTCATGATTATCTTCGAAGACCCCGACCGTTTTTCACAGTTGGAACAACATTGTGTGGCCACCATCGGGAAGTTTGATGGTGTCCACCTCGGGCACCAGCTCATTCTTGATCAGGTAAAGAGCAAGGCCGAGGAGCTCGACTTGCCTTCCCTGGTGATACTCATAGAACCTCATCCGGAGGAGTTTTTTGCCGGAGAAGACGGAGAGTGCCCGGCGCGTCTGACGACTCTGCGGGAAAAACTTGAGCTCCTCGAGAGCTACGGGGTCGAGTACGTCTTACAGCTGAAATTCGATAAAGCAATTAGTGAGCTGAGCGCCGAGTCTTACATCGCCGATATCCTTATCGGGGGACTGGGCGTGCGGGCCTTTGTCATCGGCAATGATTTTCGGTTTGGCTACCAGCGTCGGGGCGACTTCGACATGCTCAAGCAGGCCGGCCTTGAGCATGGCTTCGAGGTCGTCGAAACGGTCGCCTATGAACGCAACGGGCAGCGAATAAGTAGTACTTTTATCAGGGAATTGCTCGCAGCCGACGCCTTCGAACTGGCAGCACAACTGCTGGGCCGTCCTTTCTGTATGAAGGGTGAGGTGCAGCGGGGCCGACAATTAGGCACCGACCTGGGCTTTCCGACCTGCAACATAAATCCGCGCCGCCGCCGGATTCCCCTGCACGGGGTCTACGCTTGCCAGGTTCGGATCGCAGACCGCTACCTACCCGCTGCTGTCAATATCGGCTACCGACCGACCGTCAGCGAGGACGGCGAGGCTTTGCTCGAGGCGCATATCATCGATTTCGATGCCAACCTGTATGGAAAAACCATTGAAGTGATTTTCCATCAGAAAATCCGTTCTGAAACCAAATTCGAAAGCCTGGAAGCGCTGAAGAATCAGATTTCCACTGACGTGAATGCCGTCCGGCAGATATTTACCGCGAATACCACTGAGTAGATGCAGTCATGAGTGATTACAAAGACACCCTGAACCTGCCCCAAACCGAGTTCCCGATGAAAGCCAACCTGGCGCAGCGGGAACCCGAGATGCTTGAGCAATGGAATGAGATGGGGCTCTACGAAAAAATCTGTGAAAAAAATCGCGGCCGCCCGAAATTCATTCTCCACGATGGTCCTCCCTATGCCAATGGCGAACTGCATCTCGGTCACGCGATCAACAAGGCGCTGAAAGACTTTGTTGTCAAAAGCCGACAGCTCAGTGGCTACGATGCGCCCTACGTGCCGGGCTGGGATTGTCACGGCCTTCCTATCGAACATAACGTGGAAAAAAAGAAGGGCAAGGCCGGACAGAAAATCGGCTACGCCGAGTTTCGTCAGGCTTGTCGCGACTATGCGGCTAAACAAGTCGACATTCAGCGCCAGGGATTTATTCGACTCGGCGTGCTTGGCGATTGGGAAAATCCCTATCTGACCATGAATTTCAGGACCGAGGCCGACATAGTACGGGCACTCGGCAAGATTGCCGCCAACGGACACCTGGTGAAGGGCTACAAGCCGGTGTACTGGAGTGTGGTTGGCGCCTCGGCGCTCGCCGAGGCGGAAGTGGAATACCAGGACAAAAACTCATTCGCAATCGATGTACGCTTCCCGGTGGAGAATCGAGAGACTTTTCTTGCGAGTTTCGGCCAGGCAGCTCTGCGCGACAGCTACGAATCTGTATCAGTCGTCATCTGGACCACGACCCCGTGGACGTTGCCGTCCAATCAGGCGGTCTGTTTGCACGCCGACCTGGACTACGCCCTGGTCCGCTGTGAGCTGGAGCGGGGTCCGGAGCTGATGGTCGTGGCCCGGGACATGGTGTCGAGTGTCATGACTCGATACGGCGCCGAGGACTATGAGATCCTGGGCGAGGTCGAGGGATCGGTGCTGGAAAATCAGCTCTTGAAACATCCCTTCGTCAGCCGCCTGGTGCCAGTGATCCTGGGCGAGCACGTCACGACCGAGGCGGGCACGGGGGCAGTGCACACTGCACCGGATCATGGTGTCGACGACTTCAATGTGGGTCGGCACTATGGCCTGGGCACTCTCAACCTGGTGGACGAAAACGGCGTTTTTGTCGAGGCCGCCGCTGAGTTTGCCGGTGAGCACGTCTATAAAGTAGATGAGAAAATAATCGCGCGTCTGAAGCAGAACGGTATGCTCGTTGCCGTTAACCAGTTTACCCACAGTTATGCCCACTGCTGGCGCACCAAGACCCCGCTTATCTACCGGGCGACGCCGCAGTGGTTCATCAGCATGGAGAAGGAGGGTTTGCTCGACGCAGCGATCCAGGCCGTTCAGGGCGTTAAATGGATTCCGGAGTGGGGACAGGCGCGAATCGAGCTGATGCTGAAGTCGAGCCCGGACTGGTGCGTTTCCCGTCAGCGCAGCTGGGGCACACCCATCACTCTGTTTGTCGACAAGAATACCCAGGCCCTGCATCCACGCACCCAGGAGCTGTTCGAGGAAGTGGCTAAACGCATAGAGGCAAAGGGGATTGAAGCCTGGTTTGACCTCGAGCCGGAGGAGCTGCTTGGTGAGGAGGCCGCTCAATACGAAAAGGTAACCGATACTCTGGATGTCTGGTTCGACTCCGGCGTAACCCATTTCTCTGTGCTGGCAAACCGGGACGAACTGGATTACCCAGCGGATCTCTACCTGGAAGGCTCTGATCAGCATCGCGGCTGGTTTCAATCGTCTCTAAAAACAGCGATTGCGATAAACGGTAGCGCACCCTACAAGGAGGTGCTTACGCACGGCTTTTTCGTTGATGCCGAAGGCCGCAAGATGTCCAAGTCGCTTGGCAACACTGTGGCGCCGGCGCGGATTTTTCAGCAATATGGTGCCGATGTGCTGCGGCTGTGGGTGGCCGCTACCGATTACCGAGGTGAGATGACGGTCTCCGAAGAAATCTTCAAACGGGTTGCCGACGCCTACCGAAGAATCCGCAACACCAGCCGCTTCATGTTGGCCAACTTGCGCGGATTTGATCCGGCCACTGACTGCGTCGAGTCCGGTGAGTTGCTGGCGCTGGATTACTGGATCATTCGGCGCTGCCAGTTGTTGCAGGAACAAGTCATACAGCATTACCATGAATATAATTTTCTCAACGTCTACCAGAAAGTGCACAATTTTTGCGTCATCGAGTTGGGCGGCTTCTATCTGGATGTGATCAAGGACCGTCAGTACACCACCCGGGCGGACAGCCTGCCTCGGCGCTCGACCCAGACTGCGCTCTACCATATAGTCGAAATGCTGAGTCGTATGATTGCCCCGATCCTGAGTTTTACCGCCGATGAGATCTGGCAGTATATTCCCGGAACGCGAGCGCAGTCGGTGCTGCTGGCAGATTTCGCCGACGCCCCGGAGCTACTCAATGAATCGAAGCAGTTTTCGGATGAGTTCTGGCAGCGGCTCATCACGATTAAGACCGCCGTTAACAAAGTGCTGGAAAGCAAGCGTGCCGAAAAGCTGATCGGCAGCGGCCTGTCCGCGGAGCTGGATCTGTATTGCGACAGTGACTTGAAAACCATGCTGGAGCGGCTGGGTGAGGAGCTGCGTTTCGTTCTCATTGTGTCCCGAGCCAGTCTGCACGATATCGCCGCTGCCAATGTAGAGGCGGTCGAGACTGAACTGACCGGCCTGAAGCTCACTGTCAGCGCGTCGGCCAGTCCCAAGTGTGAACGCTGTTGGCATCACCGTGACGATGTGGGGGAGAGCCAGCAGCATCCTGGTTTGTGCCAACGCTGCATAGACAACATTGAAGGAGAGGGCGAACAGCGCCTGTTCGCCTGATCGGGCAGTCATAATGGGTTCGAATGAGGCTATCCAGCAAGGCTCCCAGGTCACCCTGCATTTCGCCCTGCACCTGGCCAACGGGGAGGAGGTCGATTCCAATTTCCGGAGTAAGCCGGCCACTTTTCGCCTGGGAGACGGCAGTATGTTGCCCGGTTTCGAGGCAGTGCTGCTCGGCCTACGCCAGGGCGACGAAAAAGAAGTAAAGCTACCCGCCGCTGAGGCCTTCGGTGAGGTAAATCCTAAGAACCGGCAGCGATTTCCGGTCGACAAATTTGCTCATTTGCTTGAAGATGAGCTTATGCCGGCCGAAGTGGGCAGTGTGGTCACTTTTAAGGACCCTGCGGGCTACGACCTTCCCGGCGTGGTCACAGAAATTGGTGCCGGCATCGTGGGCGTCGATTTCAACCACCCGCTGGCAGGTAAGGAAATTATTTTTACGGTCAGCATACTCTCAGTGCTGGCGCCCACGGTTGCAGCCGTGGAGCTTAAGCTATAGCGTTAGGGCATCATGAGCGATCCAGTAAAAAACAGAGTTTCAGCAACAGTCCGCCTCGCCAATCCGCGCGGCTTCTGCGCCGGCGTTGACAGGGCAATCGACATCGTCGACCGGGCGCTGGACCAGTTCGGGGCGCCGGTCTATGTCCGTCACGAAGTCGTCCACAACCAGTTCGTTGTCCAAAAGCTGCGCGAGCGCGGGGCTGTTTTCGTCGATGAGCTAGTCGAAGTCCCGGAGAAAGATTCCCTGGGCCGGGCGCCAATAGTGATTTTTTCAGCCCATGGCGTTGCTCAAGCGGTCAAGCAGGAAGCCACTGCCAAGGGATTCACTGTGTTCGATGCCACCTGTCCGCTGGTCACCAAGGTGCATTTAGAAGTCATCAACTTCAGTCGCGCTGGACGCGAGTGCGTGCTCATTGGCCACCAGAATCATCCAGAGGTTGAAGGCACCATGGGGCAGTATGACGAAACCAACGGCGGCAGAATCTACCTGGTTGAATCGGTGGAAGATGTCGGCAGTCTAGAAGTTAAAGACCCGGCGCAGCTTTCCTATGTCACTCAGACTACTCTCTCAATGGACGACACTGCGCGTATCATCGAGGCGTTGCGGGAGCGATTTCCGCATATCAAGGGGCCGCGCAAGGATGATATTTGCTATGCGACACAGAATCGTCAGGATGCGGTGAAACAGCTGGCTCTCGAGTGTGATCTACTCCTGGTGGTGGGCTCTCCCAATAGCTCTAATTCCAATCGCCTGCGGGAATTGGCCGAGCGTCTTGGCTGCGAAGCCTATCTCATCGAAAATGTGGATGCCATCGAAGCCCGATGGTTTGAGGGCAAAAACAGTTTCGGAGTGACCGCAGGCGCATCTGCCCCCGAGGTTTTGGTACAGGCGGTCGTAAAGCGCCTCGAGAGTTTTACTGGAATGGCGGCGCAGGAGTTGGACGGTGTCAGGGAAAACATCACCTTCTCCATGCCCAAAGAATTGCGCGGAACCAAGGCCGCCCAGTAAGGATTTACTCGGGAGCCTGCGAACAGCGGGCTCGATCAGAGCAACTTTACCTTGTTGGTCAATCACTGCCCCTTATCATTGCGCCTTCCCGCACTGGAATCGCATACTATCGTTGCCAGTCAATAAATCAATAACCAACGAGGCTTGCCATGAATAGCACAAATTTCTCCCGTCGACGCTTTATGCAAGCCAGTGGTGCGGCAGCCATCGGCCTACCTGCGCTCGCCAGGGGCTATACAGCCGCGGAAGTCCGCAGTTTCTATGCCAATGGTGAAATGACGGTCAACGTTTCCAAGTGGGAACTTGATACGCCGGCCTTGTGTGTCGATCTGGATTTACTGGAGGCGAATCTGGATCGAATGTCGCGGACCATGGAGACGAATGGCATTGCCAGCAGACCGCACGCGAAAACACATAAATGCCCCACCATCGCGCACATGCAAATGGACAAGGGGTCTGTGGGCATCTGCACTGCCAAGGTCAGTGAAGCGGAAGTCATGTTTCAAAACGGCATAGATCAGATCCTCAATACCACTGGCAATGTGACGCCTACCAAGATCAACCGCGCCATGGCGCTGCGGGCCCAATGCCCTGGCTTTATCCAGGCCACAGACTCCGAAGCCAACGCGCGCCTGCTGTCCGAGGCTGCCGTGGCGATGGGCATCGTCGCCGACGTGGTGGTGGATGTGGATCCGGGAATCCGACGTACCGGCACACCTTTCGGCCAACCCGCTCTGCGGCTGGCGCAGCTTGTAGACCAGCTTCCCGGCCTGAATTTCCGCGGGATGCTCTGCTATGATGCCGCGGCGCAGCATGTCCAGGGTTTCGAGACACGCAAGGCACAGACACTGGAACGCATGGTTCAGGCTACCGATACCTTCGATCTGATGCGGCGCTCCGGACTGAATACCGAAATTTTTAGTGGGGGTGGTACAGGCACCTACAACATCGACCACAACATCAGGGGCATGACCGATGTACAGGTCGGCAGTTATGTCTTCATGGATGCCCAGTACCTTTCCATTGGCGGCGAAGAAGACGCCGAAGTCTATTCTGACTTCGCCGCTTCGCTCACCATCCTGACTACGGTGCTCAACGACCAGTTTGCGGGGCGTGCGACTTCCGACGCCGGGGCCAAGGCCTGCACGATCAACCAGCCCTGGCCTATCGTGAAGGGCGAGACTGACATCAGTTACCGCTCAGGCTCGGATGAATTCGGGACCATCACCTATGGCGATGGTCCGTCGCGCACCTACAAAGTGGGCGA